>Ga0326512_10000002_pt1 | contig 223429 bp, 325 predicted proteins | sample 1_2617_0518_D_FD_203652 | JGI IMG/M metagenome (GOLD analysis project Ga0326512, IMG submission 203652) | Bovine rumen microbial communities from UC Davis, California, United States - 1_2617_0518 | ecosystem: Host-associated > Mammals > Digestive system > Stomach > Rumen | place: USA...
GGCAATTAGTGAATAATTATGCAGGAAGGATGAATTATTATGGGATATATAAGGCATCTTCTTGAAGTAATCAAATCCATACCTGAAACAATTGTTCCACATAGCGTATATGTTAAAAAAAATGGTGAAGTATAGATTGACATAGATAATGAAACAAGAGTCTAGATTAATCCACACGCTGATTGGGCAGAAGATGATTCTAATAAATTATCTTATATTGAAAATAAACCAGAATTTGGAACTGCCGCTTTGCACGATATCTCAGATGAAATCTCTGATGAAATTGATATAAGCCAAGATGTGCCTACAGTTTCGGCAACATATAATGCGCTGCGAGAAATATAGGCTCTTGTGGAAACTACTAAGAGTCTAGTTGGCTCTTCGCTTGTTGCTGAAGGAAGAGCAGATATGACTAGAACAGATCATCCGTATGTATATGTTGGTGACGAAGATGGGATGTAGTCTGGATATGTTTATTTTTATGACGAGCGATAGAATGATTGGATTCCGATTAAACCTTATAATTCTTAGGGATTAGTTACGGATAAGACATTATTGATTGAAAATTAGGCCGCTGATGCAAAAGCAACCGGTGATGCGATTAATAAGGTAAAATCAGACTTTTAGAAAGAGTTAGTAGAACGAGATGTTTTTTGTTTATTTGATATAGATGAAAATGGACATCTTATACAAACAGTTTAGAGAGAATATGGAGATACTAGTTTTGAATTACAAGAAGGGAGGTTGATAGTGACTTATGGCTAATAAAGAAACAAAAGGCGTTCAATATGATTTGGGCGCAGTATCGGCGTATGCTATTGCAGTAGAACATGGTTATGAGGGAACAGAACAAGAATGGATAGATGAATTATCCAGAAGTACATAGAATGCACAAGTAGCTCAAGAAGCGGCTGATTTTGTGCAGAATAGAACATTTGGTGCTGTGATAGAAAATCATGGTATATAGATTGATGAGCGTGAGGTGACTACTGAGTCACTTGCGCTAAGAGCAGAGCAAGCTCGTGATGCGGCAAGAAATGCACAGGCATTGGCCGAATCTGCGGCACAGAGTGCCGAAGAAACTATAGGTAGTATGGTGAGGTATGATATTTCCCAAACGAAAACCGATGTTGAGAAAGCTAGGGCTAGAGGAAATATTGGAGCTTCTGCGGGAGATATGGCTGAGGATTTTAGTACTTCTAAAGCGTATGCGATTGGTGATTATGTTGTTTATAATAGTAAGATATGGAAGTTCACTGTTGCTCATTCAGCAGGGGCTTGGAATAGTTCTTAGGTGGTCGAGGTTAAGGCCATGGATGAGGTAGCTAGCTTAAAGGACGATTTAAGTGAGCTGAACAAGGTCGAAATCGGGGGCTTTGTATATGGGTACTATATCGCCATAAAAGACCCCAGTGTTATCGATATTAGCAATCCTGTTAGTGACTATCGATACAAATATGCTATCGTAGATTGTAAACCCGGAGATATATTCTATATCAGCGGTTATGGCGGTGATTCCCCCAGAGTTTATTGCTTTGTTGATTCCAGTAATACGAAGTTGACATATAGTAATGCAAATGAAAATCTTTCTTCTAGGAGAGTTGTTGCACCGACTAACGCCGCAAAGGTAATCATTCAAGACCGTGCTACAGATTCATCACAGGATGGCAAAGGGTTGCCTTCGTATAAGGTGATGGATATGTCTGGGGCGGTAAGGTTTGATATTGCTCAGGATAAAACCGAAGAAGAAAAAGCACGTGGCAGAGCGAATCTTGGAGTTAATTTGGGTGACGTTGTAATGACCATCCCCCAAACTTTGAGTGATGCACAAAAATTACAGGTGAGAAATAATATTGGAATTAGCGAAACATCTGGATTAAGTGGCGAAGCAAAGAATGCTCTTCTAGCTCTCTTGCGTAAGGTTGCTTATGTTGTTGAAAATGGCGAAGAATACTATAGGGCATTACGTGAAGCATTGTCTGCATGGTTATTTAATCTTGTGGATGATTTTACCTCAACTGGTGCTAATAATGTGGATACCGAAATCGTTCTGGAAGAGGGGAAAGAGTATACTATATTATTATGTATTATTCCATCTAATGATACCGTTACTTCTCCGTCAAATTATACAATGCTGTATTCAAATAGAAGAAATGAAAACACTTCGGCTTATGTTGGAATGCATGTCATTCACACTGGCAATTCTATCGGCGTAAACGGGTCTGGAATTGATGCGGCTGTTACATTGACAAAGTCTAAGATTGCATATATTGCAACAACGATAACATCAGAGAGAATGATGACATCGTTGGTTGAGATAGAAAAAAGTGGCAATATGTATTCTGGGACTAAGCAATACGAAGCATCAAAAATTTATAACGGCTTTAGTTTACTGCTTGGTTACCAAGGAACGCCGAATAATCAAGGCTTTCATGGAGTTTTTAAAGACTTTAAAGTTGTTGATTATCTACTGAGCGATAGAGAAATCAAAAGCTACGTAGCGACTGGAAAAACGGATTATAAAATACTAATAATGGAAATCGGAAATATTGATACGTCTGGAGTAAATGATGATACAATAGATGTTAGAATCCGAACAAAAAGTTACATTTCCGTTAATGACACATTAACAATGTATGGATGTCCCTTTGCTAGCACTTGGGAAGCATATGGAGGCAGGGGGGCAGGCGACGGATATATTATCGCAGGATGGTTTGTTAGATGTTATGATTCAAATAAACAGTTTATTGGCAGTACATATCCTACTGTTCCCGATGTAAGAGTATACGACAACGAGTTACTTCCTACTGGAACAAAATATATAAAGGTAATGATACAACGTGGAGGAGCAGTTGAGGCATCAAATCATTATACCGAAGGCTTTTCTTCTGCCGCTATCTATCCTTTGGTGATAGATGGAAACGCGTATTTTATCGAAGAGGAGGAATAAATCATGCCTATTTACGATATAAGTGGTAATTCTCCTAAAGCATATGATATAGACGGAAATGAAGTAAGTGGAAAAGAAATAATTATTAAAGATGCTAAAGTCGGCTTTGTTACAGCCCCGGAATATATAGATATGGACGGCGGAAAATATCGGCTCGTTTGGAAAGACGAATTTGACGAAAAAGACATAGATAAAAACTATTGGACGGATAGTTATCTTGTTTCAAACGTAGAAAACATGTATCAAGCACAGGCAGATTATTATATTGCCGATAGCATTTTACATATGCGAATCAAAAAAGATGCTCCGTCAAGAGGAACTGCGGCGGATACTGCGCAGAGTTGTATACAGTCCGGTGAATACAATAATGCCGAAACTGGAGTTGATAGCTATCATGACGTACATCCGTTTTGGGGGTTGCTAACCCAAGAAGGATACTATGAAATGCGTATGAAACCATGGAAGGCAACTGGTGGATGTTGCAATGTGTGGTGGATGATGGAAATTCAAGACGCAAAACTCCAAAAGGCTAGTCTTGGTGGGCGAGGAGAATTTGATATTATAGAATATCTTCCTATGAATCCAACAGTGTATCCTCATGGACAACATAAAAACTCCAATGAAGCATTAACTGAAAGATACGTCAATACTGATGTTGGAATTGACCTCACAAACGATTATCATGTGATAGGTTTTTTGTGGAAGAACGGTACTCTTGTGTTTTATTTGGATGGAAATGTAATAGATACATTCAGTAACATATCAACACCACAAACACCGATGTATCATTTACTATCTGCTTATAAATATTTTGGAACTGGCACAGACTGGAAAGGCCCTGCAGATAGGTCGCTTGATACAAGAGATGTAACATGGGATATTGATTATATAAGAATATACAAAAAAGCGGATACAGTGCAGACCACAAATGTAACTATTGATAGATATGCCCCTGTTACTATTGACGGAAATACAGCAGACATGGAAATTGATAGTAGAAGGGGGTGTCCTTATGAATTTCCTTCCTATGTATATATCTACTGGTCGGACGGGACTAGAACAGAACATTGGGTAAAGTGGGATGCTATAAAAGATACATATCAAACGAAAATGACTAATCAGGAAAGTTTCGAATGGGGCGGCTATGTCTATGGTCTAGGTATAGAGATAGTTGCAAATGTGAACTATAACTGATTTAAAGCAGGGGACAGAGGTTGCAATTATGGCAAATATAGAATGTGAAGATTACTATTGTTTTTGCTATGCGTGTAAGCACCGATTCGATAATACTTGCTACGACACAAATGTATGTGACCGCTGTAGAAACTATCGAGCAAGAAAGGAATTTAAAGGCTATATAACCTATTGCACTGAATATGAACGCAAAGCTAACTAATTTAAAGGGGGGGGCAGAGCCTGTGATGCACGGGACTAGGTAAAGGAGGTGTAGGCATGAAGCCTACTATAGGACAGTGGATTGAAGCAAAGAAATCATTGCCGACAGTCAGAGATTGGTATCTTGGAACATTTAAAGAAGCTGATACTGGATGGGTGAATCCTTTGCCGTATATTTGCGATTACATTGGAAATGTTACGAAGGCAACCACGAAAGAAGGATGGATAATAAGAAATTGTACTGATAACGACAATCCGAATGAGTATTATCTGAATTTAGAGTGTGTGGCATGGATGCCGTTGCCTGAGCCATTTTATTATCTGTAACTGATTTAAAGCACTGAATCGAACGATAGGTGGGAGTCTGACTGCAAACCTGACGGTATCATTCTAGAAGATGACGGATATTGATTTAAACTGGGTATTTTCTATGAGTTATTTGGACGAAAATTGTATAACTTGTGAATATGCAAAGGAATATGGATTTGACGAAACCTATATTTTGTATTGCAGTTTGCATACCGACAAACATGAAATAACAGATGATGAATCAAGTACTATTCCGAGTTGGTGCCCAAGACGTCAACTGATTTAATGGGGGCTTAAAGTCAGTTTTGATAACAGAATTTCAATCAATCCGATTATTTGGGGCGACGGTGTGGCTATTTCGTTTATGGAGTGAATGATGTTAATTTTAATTTTATTATTAGTAAATTTAGCGTGTTTGATGATAATAGTTATAGGAACCGCTATATACAATTGTGTGGATTACATTCGCGATTGTAAAAAATATGGAAAAGAATTTGCTGATGAGTTGCAATCACTTTATAAAAGAAAAGGTATTTGAACAAAAGCAGGTTTTTCGAGAAAGTATTACAGGATTTATTATTGACTTTTATTCCTAAATGGAGTATACTAATTCAGTAGTATATAAATAATAATGTATATCGAGGTATTTATTATGCAAGACTGTAGAGAAAAGTTACTTAAGGAATTGGAAATACTTATACAAGTTTTGGATGTGGATGATGAAAGTTACGCTTCAAATGAAATTGTAAAAATTATATCTAATTTCGAAATTATTGAAAGAAGTACTGATATCGCTGTTGTAGATGATATAAATGAGAAAATTCTTAAGAGATATTCGGCATGTCTTAGTTTAGATGGAAAATCTAATAAGACAATCTATCAATATTTAAGGGCATGTCGAAAACTCTTAGAAACTGTGGATAAACCTTTTACTGAAATGGGGACATATGATATTAGATTTCATTTAGCAATGGAGAAAGACAGAGGTATTTCAAATATCTCGCTTGAGAACAATAGGGCATTTCTTAGTAGTTTCTTTCAGTGGTTAACAGATGAGGAATTAATTCCGAAAAATCCAGTTCTTAAGATTAATACGATCAAGTGTAAAGAAGAGGTTAAACTCCCTTATTCTGAAGTTGAAATTGATTTACTGAGAACGAGTTGTATTACCAAAAAGGAAAGAGCTATTGTAGAACTTCTTTTATCCTCTGGTATTCGTGTTTCTGAATTGACTAGCATGAAGATTGAAGATATTGATTTCCAGAATCTTACTGTGAAAGTAGTTGAGGGCAAGGGAAACAAGGAACGTATGACATATACTACTCCCCTCGCCGCAAAGCATATTAAGGATTATCTTCAAGCTAGAAGTGAGGACGGAGAGTATCTGTTTTATAATAGGGCGCATGAGCCGTTGAATTCTGGTGGAGTTAGGTATATTTTAAATGCTTTAGCAGAACGTGCAGGAGTGAAACATGTTCATCCTCACCGCTTCAGGAGAACTTTTGCAACGAATTTAGCTAAAAGAGGTATGGATATTCAAGATATTCAGGCCTTACTTGGACATAAAAAGATTGAAACTACATTAAAATATGTTTGTCTGGATACCCAGAAGGTTCAGGCGTCATATAAGAAGTATATGTCTTAAAATAAGAATATTTAAATAATTATGCTATAATTGATTGGATCGGAGATTTGTTTAATGAAAAGTTTTGTAGTGTCACGTAATTATGGATATTTTAAATGTGCGAAATGCAATACTATTTTTATAGTTCCAGATGACGAAGATTTTATATGTGATTGTTGTGGTTCAACAGATTCGTGTTCTCCTAATTGGGATGAAGTTGTAAATCGTAAGATTCGGATATTAAGAACAAATGGGTATGTAATTCATGCGCCTTATAGTTATTATGAAATTTGAAATATATCAATTAAGGAGATAAAATGTCAAGAAGTTATATAAAGGATTGGGATATTGACTGGTCAGAATACCAATCTGAAGATGATGAAAAAGTATATGAATTATACTCGCAATTTGAGAAGTCTGATAAATAGCGTAAACTAAAACGCTAGACAAAATTGCGTAATTATGAGGGTTATATAGAAGAATAAATATATGGCCCCGAGTATATTGGGGCCTTTTTGATTAAAAGGAGAAAATATAATGAAAATTGATGAATTTATAAAAGAAACTAACAGCGAATATAATCATGCATATGAGATGCATGTTAAAAATATATATGTTCCTATTGAGAAAAAACAAGCGCGCGCAAAGACTATCGTGCAGAGCGCATGTTATATTACCACGGAAGACGGTGGAAAGCAGTATCACGTTAATTCTGTTGCGATTTACGTGCTTACTGGGTTGACCTATGTTGATCTTTATACAGATATTGAGCGTGGTGAGAATATCTTGGAAGACTTTAACAAGCTAAACGAAATTTGTTTTTTCGAAGATATGAAGAATTTTATTAGTGAAAGAGAGCGTGAAGAATTTGAAATGGTCCTAGATATGGAACTTGAAGATTTGGAAAAGAATGAGTACGAATTAGGCGCCTTTATCCGAAACCAAGTAGAAAGATTTGCGACGCTATTTGGCACTGCTCTTGCGCCCGTGCTTGAAAATATAGACCTTGACAAGGTCAAAGAACAGTTAGAAGAATATGTAAAATAAAAGATAAATGAATCGGCGTAACTAAACGCCGTGGAAAGGAAGGTGATTAGTTATGCCGAAAGAAAAAGATCCAAAGAAGATAAAGAAATAGATGAAACAATGCATGAAAGATATGGATGCACTTGCGAAAGATACCAATAAGCAGATAATGAAGGAGATCAAAAAACTGTTTAATACGTTAAGAAAAGATGTTATTGGTGATTCTTGGCATCTGACTAGTGATACATGGTACGGAAGTTATATTCCTGATAGATATCATAGACGGTTTAGTTATTTTAATGTTCCTTATATCGAACCAGATTATGATAATGTAGATTATGGTTGGGGCTTTGATCCTGATCGTATTAAGCAATGGCACAGAGTACAGGACAGACTTGGAGATTCTAAAGGTAAAGAATATCTTTATGATTTAGCCTTTGAGCATGGATGGCACGGTGGTGCGCGAAGTGGTCCTCCAGATTATGCAGGGCAACAACATCCGCCAATAAATAGGCCTAATACTGGTACACCATACTATAGAAGACCTCCTAAAGAGCCTAATAGATATCGTTTCTGGGGTTAGAAAGCCGCGCAAACATTTGCTATTAGACCGAAGTATGAACAAGATTTCGAGGAAAAGAAGAAACCAATTATTGAATATCATCAAAAAGAATTTTTAAAAAAAGGAGCAATTATTATAAAAGAGTTTAAACGGTTAAAAGCCGAATTAAATAAGATTTCTTAAAGGGGTGAGGGAAAATGCCTAAAGTAACACATCATAGTAGCGGCGAAGGTGTTGATATTTCTGTTTTATTACAAATGATGCAAGATGATATCGATGGTTCTAGCGCTAGTAGTAAAGGTGGTAAAGTAGATACAAAAGCGTTAAAAGACGCCATTAAAGGAATAAAAGAAGTTGGAGAAGCGGCAACTGCATCCGCGAAGGACGTAGATGAACTAGCTGAAGCAACGAAAAAATTTGAAGATACTGTAAAGAGATTCAATAAGCGATCTTCTTCGGAGTCTTTTGCAAAGACATGGTATACTGATATTGACACAGCGAAGAAGGCGCTTACAGAAACAATAAAGGAATTCAAGGATTCTGATTTCTCGCTTGGAGATTTGGGAGATAAAGGAAATAAGGATTTAAAGAAGCAGATTCTTAATCTTAGCAATGTGTATCTTGCGCTTGGAGGAAATCTGGATGAGATACATGCTAAAATGAAATCATTTTATGATGAGCTTTCCTCACGTTCTGGAGATCTTGGTATTAATGTATCGACAGACCAGTTTAAACAATTTTTTGCTGAATTGGAGTCTCTTCCAGAAGAATATCAGAATCAGGTTAATAGCTTGGGGAAACATATAAGCGAGGCCTTGCACGATGCTTCTGAGGAGGCAGTAAAGGCTACGGCTAAGATGAAGAAGGAAGTTTCCGACGCACTCGACGAGCCTGTGATATCTTTGGATGATATTATTAATCTGGAGAGTGGTGACAAGGCTATAGGCAAGGTAAAGAAATATATCGGACAGCTTAAAAAGGCCATTGAGAAAGAGCAGACAAGTCTTACGAAGTATACCTTTAATCTTTCTAAATATGGCGCAAATAGCGATAGTTTAATGTCTCTCGATGAATCTAAAATAACCAAGATACATGATGATCTTCAAAAGGCAATGAATAAATATGGAAATAATTTAAAGGTTAAAATGGGAGACGGCAATGGAAATGATACGATATTGTCTCTTAGGGAAGCTTTTAGAAAATTAAATCCTGCCTTTTCTGATAAGCTTGGAAATGATAGTAAAATGTCCATGAAGGATATTACAAAGATTATGGAGTTTTCGTCAAAGAATCTTGATGAGTTAAATGAGAAACTAACACACACATCAAAGCTTTTAGATGATATCACAGAAAAGCGAAATCAGTTTGCTAATGTTGAGGAGATAGCAGAGAAGAAAGAGACGAAAAAGAGAGAACCAAAGAAAAAGGACGAAAAAAAGGTAAAAGAAGCATATGTTTCTAAGGTACTTAAAGGTACAGAAGAAAGTGCTAGGGGTGAAGCCAAGAAGGCCGCAGAAGCATTCTTTGAAGAGTTTAAGAAAGCGCTCCAAGCAGAGAAGAAGGATGTGAAATATCTTTATGAGTCTTTATTTGGTGAAGGACTGGACGCAAGTGTAAAAAATGCCAGAAAAGCAATGTTTGGTCAATTAACTGGCACACAATATACAAAGGTATCTGATGTAAAGAACAATCTTCGTAATCTGGATGCAGACGCTTACGATAGTTATCTTAATGGAGTTTCTTCCGAAAAGACACAAAGGGAAACAGAAAAGAAAGTAGAAAAGAATATTGAAACATATAGAAAGAAGCTGAAGACTATTCTTGAAAGACCAAATACCAAAAAGAATTTGGATAAATCTGATATGCCAGAAGAGCTTTGGATTCCTAATATTGCAAAGCAGATAGAAAGTCAGATCACAGATCAGGAAGATTCTATAGAGGCGGCGATTAAGGCTTTTCATGAAAGGGTAAAAGAGCTTACTGGGAAATTTTTTGTTAAGGGTGATGGCGCTCTTGCAAAAGGTGAGTGGCTGACAGAGCAGGAGTATGAACTCAAAAGGCAACAAGCCGAAGAGAAAAAGAAGCAACGTAAAGAGGCGGATGCAGAACAATTAAAGAAACAACAGAAAAAAGACCAAGCCGCCAATAATAATGAAAATGAGACAATTGATTCGCAAACTGCCCAAGCGACGGCGGATGAACATAAAGCTATTGCAAGCGAGAGAAAATCCCAAGCGGAGCAAGCAGAAGCAGAAAATGAGATTCTTGAACAAAAAGAAAAGAAACTGAAGTCACAACAACAGAAAGCAGAACAGGCCGAGGAAAACGCAGAAGAACAAGAAAAAAGTGCAGAGGAAGAACGCAAGAGGGCTGAAGCAGAAAAAGAGGCGGCAAGAAAAGAGAGAGAAAAACAACAGAAAGAAGCGGACGAACAAAATAATGGAGAGAATTCACAAAAACAATCGAAGCCGAAAGATACAACAACTACTAAAACTGTTACAAGAGAAAGAGCAGATGGAAAGATTGTCTCGGAACAAAAGCAAGAGACTACTGGCGGGGCAACTACTGGGGGCAATGCAGGAGAGGCCGCGTCTAAAGTAAGTCAAGGCCTTACCAATGCAGGAGCTTCAGCGAGTACTGCTACATAGGGCGTGAATCAGCTTACTGAATCATTAACCGAGGCGGGGAAGGCCGCTGAAAATATTCAGATTAAGATTGATGTAGATAAGCTTATAGAGAAAACAAAGGGAAAACTGGCAGAGCTTACAAAAGGAACCCCCAGTGAGAATATAGCAAATCAGTACTACAGTAAGAACTTAGACAAACAAAAGACATTTCTTAATTTTAGGAATGATTTCGCAACGGCATTTGATAAAGCTGTCGATTCTGTTGATTCAGCGCAAGGCATAATTAAGCTTGTTGGTGTCTTCGATAAATTAAAAAATAATTCTTTTGAAGTAGCCGACGCTATTAAAATGGTGAATGATATTGCTAATTCTGTACCATAGACTGTTGTCAAAAAAGAAGTTAGTAAGGAAGAGATTGTCAAAAAGGTTCAAAAGTTAAAAGAGTTATATGATGAAGTAGACAATGAGCTATACAATAGAGAAAGTAATACATTCGTTTCTGAAAGCTCTGAATTATACGACAATGATGTAATTGAAAAATTGCTTAAAACCTTGGAAAGCTTTTCCGCAGAAGAATTAAAAGCTATTGGGGTTAATGATGATTTTGCAGATAGTCTATCGGAGACAATAAGCCAATACAGGGAGTTTAGTGAAGATTCGGTTAATTTTGAGCCATCTAACTGGGAGGATTTAACTCAACAGCTATTAGATGTTTACAAATATGTGGACGCAATTGTTAGCAAAGTGGAAATTCCTTCTGTAACGGTAGAAGCCCCGGTTGAAGCAGTAAATGAAGGTGTAACAGAGGGTGCAGACGAAGCAAAAGAAAAAGTTGAAGAAGTAAATGATAGCATAGATAGTGCTGTAGATTCTGCTAAGGAAAAGATCGAAACAATTCAGGATGTGATTCTTGAATTATTTGATGCTCTTGCCGATGGAATTGAGAACAATGATTATATTAGTGATCTATTCCCAGATTTTGGTGATGATAAAGCATCGATAAAAGAATTTATAGAATTATTTAATGAATTATCAGAAGCCGAGTTAAAGTCGGTTGTTGATGATCCAAGTAAATTTATAGATTCTATCAAATCTCAATTTGAAGATTTAAAGTCGTTATATGATCAGATATCTAATGAAAAAGACGATAATGTCGCCTCTAGATTAGACGATACTTTTAGATCAAAATTCGAAAATTTTATAACATTTGCAGGAGAACAGTTTGACGTACTTGATGTACAAGAACTAAGCTATGATAACACTGCTGAAAATGCAGAGGAAAATAAGGAAGCATTAGATAATCAGGCTGAATCCCAAGAACATTTGAATGAAACAGAAGAGGCCGAGCCTGACAATTCTGAAAAGGTTGAGAAAGAGACAAAATCGAGAGAGGAATTGATACAGATTCTCCGGGAACAAGAAGATGCTTTGGCGGATTTACAGGCCAGAAAAGAAGCCTTAGATAAAGTATCAAAAACTATTGAAAAATATGCCACGCGGGATGAGGACGGTAATATTGATACAGAATGGCTATTAACACAAGCGGAAAATCATTTTAACAGTGATAAAGATAATGCATTCGATAAAGCAGTTGCTTATTATGGAAAATATGCTGACGAATTTATAAAGCAAAATGGTGAGGAGTTTAGATAGGCGCTTGGGCTTGTTGGATATGAGGGTCGTGAAGAGCAAGATTCTGCCGAGATGTTGGAATTGTATGAGGAAATTATTAATGCAGATGAAACCATTCGTGATCTTGAAGAGCAAATCAGAGCTAATCGTGAAAAACTTGCGAAAATGCCCGCACCAGAGAAAAAGGAGCCAAAGAAAACTGATGAAGCCGCTGAACCTAAGAGGGCCGAGGAAACCGCAGATAAAGAACTAACTCGGTTGGAAAAGCTCCAGAAGGAAATTGATGAAACTAATGAAAAATATAGTGAGATGTTAGACTATTTAGAGCGTATTGATAATGCAAACAAAAAGATTGATTCAAAGATATCTGGAACAGGTAGTGAGAAATTAGCTTCTTTATTACACGGAACTAACGTAACATTTTCGGAGGGCGATGCCGAAGTTGCATCATTATTCTATAATAAATATTTAAAGCAAGCTCAGAAAATGGGCATTAATCCTACACATATATTTGACGATGAGGGTGCAGATATTTCAGATAATCTCATTAGAAAATATGATGAATTAAATCAAATGAAGCAAAAAGCAGAAGAATTACATAGAAAACTTATAGCACTGACACAAGAATTAAGCAAAGCAAAGACTGAAGAAGCTGAAGCTACTAGAAAGACAACAAAAGAAACTAAAGACAATAGTGATGCAGTAGAAGAAAATACTGATAAGAAAAAGAAGAATAACGAGACAACTGCTTCTAGTGGGTCTGGTTCTGGCGTAAGCAAAAAGACTAGCGGAGGAAGCAGATCGTCAGGAAATGAACCAACAGATTTAGCCAATACTTTGTTTCCGACAAAACATGATATAGAGAATGAGAAAAAGAGAATTAGGAAAGCGTCGGGGGATAAAACTGATCGTTATTTAACAATAGAAGACCCTTCACAGGATTTTGTTAATGATGTCACAAAGGAATTACAGCTTTTAATTCTTTATATGGAAGAACTTGGTGGCACAACTGATAAAGTTAAAGAGAATTATGAAAGGTTTGTAAAAGAAGTAAGTGTTAAACCTAATATTAAAGGCCTAGATGAGTTAAGACAAGAGTTAGAGGATACTGGTAAATCTGCCATAGAGGAACTACAGGCATTTACACAAGCTAAGAAGTCAGCAGGACAAGGTGGTTCCGCTCCCGCTAAGCCAAAGCCCAGACCTGCTTCTGCACCAAGCGCCACTCCTGTATCAGCGCCTAGCTCCCCTGCTCAACCATCTGTTGTTCCTGGTGCCGTAGGCGAAGAAAATGCGGCCTTACAAGAACTCGACAAAGTGTTGAGAAGCACTATTCCAGAAGCTGTGCGCATTAAAGATGCCGCATTTATAGAAGAAAAAGATATAGTTACCGGGGCTATTGATAATGAGATTAGCGCTGTCAAGGTTCTGGAAAAGGAGCTTTCAGAAGGTGTGCCGAAGGCAATTACTCAACAAAAAGATGCTTTGAAGGAAAATACTGAAGAGGTTTCTCAGGCTGTTGTCGAACCACAAGTAACTGCCGAACCAGAAGCGCAGGTTTCAGAGGATTATGAAAACCTTAGAGGATTAATAGCACAAGTAAGTGCCGAGATAGAGAAGTTGCGTGAGCAATTTAATTCTCTTGAGTCTAATGCAGGATTGAAAGCTGAGCAAGAACAATTAGTAAAGCTTATTGATATCTTAATGAATCAGATTCCCGGCGCAATTATCATTAAGAATCGTGCTTTTATGAGCGAGAAAGAAGTTGTCTCTAGTGTTGTGAATTCTGAGGTTGAGTCTTTTAAGGTATTTGAGAATAAATTAACTCAGACTATTCCAGAAGCCATTGACAAAAAGAATGAAGCTTTTAAAGAAGAGGTTAGCGTTGTTAAGCAAACTGCGCAAGATGAGGCTGATGCTTTGGATCCTCTTGAACAAGTAATCCAAAGTATTAGTAGTAGCTTAAACTTTGATGTAAGCGTGTCAGGTACTGGAAGTCTTAGCAATGTAATAAGAGATATTAGGAGTACTCTTGATTCAAAAACAATAGATTTATTTACTCATGAACTTGAAATATTATTAAGTGAAATTCAGCACTTTATGAGTGTAAACCTACGTAATAATAATATTTTAACTGTGATTAATAGCATTGTTGCAAAGACAGATGATTTGCAGAGATTGATAGATATACTTCAGCATTCTGAGGCGCAAATTAATGCGGTTAATAATGCGGTAAACAATGCTACTCCGAGCGCTCAGCCCTCTTCTGTAGCCGCGAATACCTCTTCTACCCCGCGCAAAACGTTTAAGCCGACTAAAAAACAAATTGCCGATGCGCAGAAACAGAAGAGAGATCAGAGGAAGCAAATCGAGGATCAAGAGAAGGCGAATAATGCAAGTAGATATGATGCGCTGACCAAGTCTCTTGATGCTCTTACCGAGGCCCGTACCAAATATAATATTGCACTCGCCGAGTCTATAAAACGTGGAGATACTCTGCAAGCCCGCGAAATACTTTTAAAAGATGCAGAAGACAAAAAGACTGAAGCTATTAATAATGCAAAACAAGCAATGCTTGAACTATATAAGATGCAAAAAGCGGGGCAGATTACTCAGGAACAGTTTAATAAAGCAATGACATCTTATAAAAAAGATGGAAGCCCGAAGTCATAGAGTGATCTCCAGAAAGCTAAAGATCAACAAAAGAAAGCACAAGATAAACAACTTAAACAGGAATGGGAAGCGGGTAAACAGGAATATTTAAAGAACCAGATTGCTTATTATAATGAATTGACGGAAGCTGTTAAACGTTATGTAGACATTATGAAGAGAGCAAAAGCAGGTAGACCAGAAGCAGACGATGCAACGCAATTACCTATTATTGAGGAAAAGATTAATCGGATGACGTAGGATACAGATGGCTACTATTATGATTCTGATATGGAAGATAGGGCTTTGAAAGATCTTTATAATCTTGATGATATACTTGATCAAGTACAGCAGAAGATGGATAGAGCAAATACAATAAAATTCCAAGATAGTATGAAAAAAGCGCAGGACGCTATTTAGAAGTATTATGAATCTGCTGTAAAATTAAGAGACCTTTAGGAAGAGGCGGAAAAGAACGGTAGGAGTACTGATACAAAACCCATACGTAATGCTAGAAAGGCTATGCTGAAGAATAAACAAGATGCTGATAATTTGCTTGCAGGTGTAAATGGTATTGACAGCTTCTAGGACGGTTCTGAAGCAAGGGCAAATTATGCTTCTGCCGAGTCTATATTTTCAAGGTATGGTGATGTTAAGTCACTGTTTGATGTGGTCGCAGATCCCTCGAATGCGGTTGAGGTATATCATACTCTTATTAAGTATGCAGAAGAATATGTGCGTTTGACTACGAAGCAAGATTCTGGACAGACATTAATGCACTCCGAGGTTGAAGAGATCACAAAGCTTAATGAATTGTACGATAATCTGAACAGAAAAACGACCTAGTATGCAAACAATTTACAGGGAGAAGATACGAATCTCCCGCAAGAACTTGCTAATAGGTTAAGTGAAGCAAAACAAACCTAGGCCCAAAATCGTTTTGAAAATGTTGGTAAGAACCTTGACAAATTTAATTCTTATGAAGATAATGCAAATCTGACTGTATGGTTGAATGATGTAAATCAAAGATATGATGATTTGAAGCAGAAGATAGATAGTGTTAACTGGTCTGGGACTAGTCAGACCGATCTTGATCAGGCCAAAGACGCTTTGCGAGAACTTAGTGATATGGAGAAAGAAGTTTCGTCTGCTTTGTCGAATGATAGATTCGTAAATATTACTGATAAGCAGAAGAACACACTTTCTAGGCGAATGGCTGAATGGGCCTCGAATAACTCTGCGGCAAAGCACTCTATTGAGCAGATAAACGAATTACAGCAGAAATTACAAAACATAGATGATAAAGGTTCTCTTGAAGAGATTAGCAACGAGTTTGAGGCAATTAAGAGAAGAGCTTATGAGAGCGGTGAAGCGGGAAAGAGCTTTGGAGATAAGCTGAAAACGAGCTTTGGAAATCTTGGAAGATATCTCCTTTCGTTTGTAAGTATATATAAAGTAATAGACGCTATTAAACAAGGAGTATCTATTGTAAAAGAGCTTGACAGTGCGATGACAAATTTACGAAAAGTTATCGACGATACTGATGATTCTTTTGCAAACTTTTCTAAAGAGGCATTTCAAATTGCCGAAAGGCTTGGTTCTACTGCTTCATCGATAATTGATGCGGCAACAGAATGGGGACGATTAGGTTATAATCTTGAAGATAGCGCTAAATTAGGAGAGGCTTCAGTTATATATGCTAACGTTGGTGATATGGATGCCACTACTGCTTCAAATGATCTAGTTTCTGCTTTGAAAGCATATAATAAAGATGCTAGTGAAGCAATGCACGTAGTTGATATTTTAAATGAAATCGGTAAACATAAATTGCCGAATATAAAGATAGCTATATCGGTTAAAAGCTAATTAATAGTCGAGACCGAGCAAAGACATATAATAAATATTATGTATGCGTAGAGACTGTAATGGTTTATATGGCAACATATAAATCTTCGCTATCCTCCATATAGGAGAATATTCAGTCCGTACTCACGATATATATATATATAAAACGTGAGAATATGCCAGAAATGACATGTCGCTAAATATTATAGTTTAGTAGTAACAACAAGAATAATTATGCTGTTTCTAGCGCACAGCTTGGTGAAATCTTGGAAAAGGCTTCTTCAACATTAGCTCTTTCTGGAGATGGAATTGAGCAAGCTGTTGCAATGGGTGCGGCAATGCAAGCAATCGTGCAAGATGCTTCAGTAGTTGGACAAACATTAAAAGTTGTAGATTTAAGGCTTCGTGGAAGTAAAGTTGCTCTGGAAGAAGCAGGAGAATCAACTGAAGGTATGGCTAATTCTGTTTCTAAACTTAGGGGGCAGATTATGGCACTTACATCAGTTAATGGAAATCAAGGCATTGATATTATGAAGAATGACACAGAATATTATTCAATGTATGAAATACTTGAAAAAATTCATGCCGTTTGGAATGATCTTACTGATATTGATCAAGCCGGGCTTCTTGAATTGATGGCAAATGGCTTGCCATAATATATAGAAATATATATAAAGAACATTTTTAATTGCAGGTAAAACCTAAAGCTCTGCACCACAATAGCGGAGAAATCACGCTATGAAGGTTTGAAAACGTAGAGATGTAACAATGGTAGTTCTGCAACTAAGCGCCCTAACGTAAAGCCGAGGGCGAAAGCTCACTGGCCAGACCCGTGTTGGGCTACAGACTAGAGAATAAATATCTGTAGCAATAGTCGTAAGGCGTAATCACAAAGACGTTGGTGAAAATCCATTAAATTGAAAAGGAATGCTCTCAGCACGTAATGGTGGAGATGAAGAAATGGTCGAATCTCATGTGAAAGCATGAGGTGTTTGTAAGAACACGTATGGCGTTGTGAACCATGTAAATATAAATGAGGTAAGATTTTGCCTCTAAGATATGGAAACATATTTTTATGTACACATTTAATTGCGTTGATTACCTAAAGCTCCATGCCACAATAATCAGGAAACTAGATTATGAAGGATTAACAAGTTGGAGATGTAACAATGGTTAATTCGCAGGAAAGCGCCCTAACGTTATCCGTAGACCATATGGTATTAGTCGAGGGCGAATCCCCAACGACTATCCCCTTTATCGGGGCTTAGAATAATGAATAAGAGTGGAAATCTCGAATATCTAAGCCAATAGGAGTACGGCCCAATCGCAAATGGGGTGAGTGAAAATCTCTTAAATGGAAATGGTGTGAACCCTACCGTGAAAACGAGGGTTTAAGAAATAGTCTTAACTTGTGCGAAAGCATAAGACTGTAAGTGGTATGTAATACGAATTGCAGTCTCACTTTGGTTGCGAAAAGTGAGGAAAAAATTGAAGAATCGGGCTTAGGGTCTAGCAGCGCTCCTAAACAACTTCGACGAAGCAAAACAAGCTCTTGAAGATGCCTACAATGCTGAAGGTAGTGCCCTTAAAGAAAATGATCGTTATATGGAAAGTATAGCAGGCCATACCGCTATACTTCAAAACAGACTTCAAGAACTCGCGGCAGTAACAATCAACTCAGACTGGCTCAAAGATATCGTAGATCTTGGGTCGGGTGCAATAAAAGTCGTAACAAAATTAGTCGATACAATCGGTTCTGGAAACATTGCCGCAGGTGTTTTAATGGGTGCCATCGGAACGGCTAGTAAAATTGGACCAATCAATTATTCAAAAGGTAACGGATTTAGCATAGGTAATCCTTTTGCTACGAAGTCAGCAACTATAACAGTACAACAAGGTTTTGACAGAGGCGAAGCGTTATACGGCGCAATAAATGATAAAGATCAAAGTCTTCTGCAAATGTATAATATTGCACAAGATGGTCAAAAAGCTAGGGATGTCATAGAAAGCCAGTGGGGTGACCTCGGCACATTCTTTGGTGGACTTAGCGAAGATGCACAAGAGCGCATCAAACCTCTCTGGAAATCGGTTGAAAATGGTTCTATGGAAGCAAAAACATTCGTAGAAAAAGCCGCCTATAGTGTCGGCATAACAATGAATAATACTCAAAAAGCCGCTGCAATAAACATGGATAAGATAAAAGGATTTGCCATGTCAACTGTATCAGCAATAGGAAATGCAGTTATTTCTATGGGAATCTCAATGCTTATTAGTGCAGGTGCAAGTCTTATTATGAATGCATTAGATGAAATTATTAATCACGCAGATAAAGTATTAGAGCGTGGTGAAGAAGCCAAGAAAAAGATCGAAGATATATACAAATCAGTAACAGATGGACAAAAGAATATTAAAGACATTGCCATCTCTGTAAATGTAGATAATGCAAAGCTTAACACAACGAAACAGAATCTTGAGGGTATAGCAGAGACTTATGCAGATATGAAAAAAGGGGTAGATGATGTAACAAATGCGAATAAGACTCTTTCTACTGAGAAATATGAAAAGTATCTTCAACTGAGCAAAGACCTTGCAGATCAATTCCCGAATCTTGTAGAAGGTTATGACTCTCAAGGCACTGCAATTCTTGAGCTTAGTGGCAATGTCGAAACATGTACTCAGCAATTACAAGATATGTATGATGTCTCTTTGGATATTGCAAATCTAGAAATAACAAATTCATTAGATAAATCTTTTGAAGCTATACTTCAGAAAGCGAAAGATACAAATAAAGAGTTGGTTGGACTCAAAGCAGAAGGTGATACATTAGATGAGTCTCTTGCTTCCGCAAAAGAAGGATATCGCATGCGAGGCGAGGAGAATCTTGCGTATGGAACTAGTTTAAGATTCCAGAATGGAGAGGTATATGATCAATGGCAAGCTATGTTCAAAGATTATATAAAAAAGACTGATCGAAATCAAGAAACTAAATTCATGGATAGTATTCAAACATAGGCGGATTCTATATTTTTTAGAGGATTAGACGATAAACCATTTTATATTCAGATACCATAGGAAGATTTCTACCAAGACCCAAATACTATATAGGCTATGCTAGATTCTCTTGACAAGGCACTTGAAATAACTGGAGACGCTGTTATTGGAGAATTGGAACATGAATCATCAGATATAAATACTAAGATTCGTGGAAAAGAAGGCGAACTGGCTCAATTAAATAGGGATACAATGGAATTGATAACTAATTCTCTTACAACAAATTCAGATTTCATGAGTAATAATGAAACATTAGTGCAAGCAGTATTGTCTAATCTATCAAAATTTGACGTTAGTTCAATTGGAGATGAAGATCTTACTGCGTTTATATACGACAATATTCTTCAATACTTCGAAAAGATACCAAGAGAAATTCAAGATGGTCTTGCCGAGATTATGAATGGAGACTATTCTGATCTCAAATTCACAAAATATGAAAATACATTAAAGGATATGATTACAGGGTTATTTGATACCGAAGAGCTTCAAGAGGAGATGAAAAAGGAATTCAATATTGATGATATCTCAATCTTAGTAGATGATTTGATGGACCTGACGTCACTGGACAACAGCCTTGACAAGCTTGAAGAGAAGAAGTCAAATATAGTCAAAAAATTAGGTCATTTAGGCTTTAAATATGAAGATATGAAAGATTATACTATCGGGCAAATTATTAAAGGAAGTGATCTAGTTAACAGTAGAGCCGAGAAGAATAAACCCTATCTTTCAATCCAAGGATTCAACAATGACTTAGATAGAGAGACTGCACCTTTCGAAAATGATGGTCTATTCTCCGATGTATTAAACGACGAAACATATAAAGCAAAGGCAGAAAGCCTTGAAAAGAATATTACCGCAATCTCGAATGCTATCGCGTCTGCGCTTGAAAATGGTGGTGTGGCAATAGGAGACGCTAGAACGGCGCTTCAAGACGTCATGGCAGATACGTTTAAGACATTCTCCACAGATGAACTTAATGCAGAGGGCCTTAAGCAAATCCAAAAATGGATGAACCTCCTCACAAAAACTGGCAGTGACAAATTACTTGGCGCAGATGGTTTGGAGTCACTCAAATCATATGCTCAAAATAGGATTATGAGTCAAGAGAATATAAAAGTTAGCGCAGATGAATTCATGACCATGTATAACAAATCTATAAAAGATGCCGCAATGAAGAATGGTGGTGGCACGTATGTTACCGCTGACGCGCTCTCAGAGGAATTTATGAATGAACTGCAAGATGAGGATAAGCGCAAACTTCTTTATACTCTTTATGTTACCATGGACACTACAGAGTGGGATATTGAAAAATGGCGCGAAGAGTTTGATAATATTACACTTGACTGGAAACTCAAGTTTAATATTGATGATTTCACTAAGAACACAAATCTTTTAGATGAGACAATGAATCGTTTGCAAGGAGATGTTTCTTATCAGGATTAGGTGATCGCAAACAATAAGAAAAACGGAAAATATGATAGTACGGCACAGATTAATCAAAAGATATCAGATACAAATGAGCTTATTAGTTTAAAGCGTGAAAAAGCGGCAAGCTATTATGATAAGAATAACGTCAACAGTATTGCATATAAAGTCAGCAATGGTCAATTAGAATATGGCTCTGAAGAATATAGACAAGCTATGGAGCAAATGAAGAAAGACTTACAAGGTCTTGAAGGCGAAATTGAAACTCTTGAAGCTAATATTGTAGCATACACAGAAGAGAGAATGCTTGTTCCTGTAAATATAATTGATGGTACATTAAACGAACTTAAAGGGCAATATGATCAATTTGTTGCTGAACTTGGCGCATATGGCGAAAATATTCCTAAAGACAGCGAACTACTTGATAATACTATTCAGAGTATACAAGATCAATTAACAAATGAAAATCTTAAAGTTGAAATATTTGATGATATTTTATCACAAGACAATCTTACGCAAGAATTTAGGGATACAATAACTGCACTTAAAACTACTGCTACAAACGAAATCAATACGCTTAATACTGATCTTAGCAAATATGTTGAGGATTCTGAAATTGGAGAAGATCAAATAGCTATTGTACAATTAAAATCACAAAAGGCAATGCAAGAAGCCGCGGCGACATTACTCGGAAGGGAATTAACTAAAGAAGACTACGAAGGATTCAATGAAACAGAAGAGGCATTGAAGGAACATTATAACAATATAATAAGGATCGCCGCCCAAAAGAAGCAAGAAATTAAAGATGCAAACAATGGTACTCTTGAAGGATTAGACGTCGAGGCTAAAAATAATTGGGAGTATTGGGATAAAATTTGGTCTGATGCAGTATTAGAGAGTACTGAATCTCTTACTACGATAGAAAACAATAATAAAAATATCGAGCTTCTTCCTCTATCTGAACTAGAAAGCCAATTGGCTGAGCTTGAAGAATCTGGCGAAACATTGGAAGCTACTATAAAGAGTATAGAGGAGACAGGAGATAGGCTTCCTACGGATGAAGAATATGGTGCTGTTGTAAAGAGCTTAAATAATAGGGCGCAATTAAATAGTCAGCTTGCTTTAAGATATGAAGGTCTTGCTAAAACAGCTAGAACTAAGTCGGATCGAGAAGACTATGAAAAGAAAGCAGGATCATTTGCGCGAAACGCAACGACTCTTCGTGGTAATGCAAGAGGCTACATGGACAAGATGGACAAGAGAAGTATCGAATTCCTTGAGATTGATTTTGATCGAATTAATACTGGTCTTGACGATCTTGAAAAGGGCTTTGAAAATGCTAAAAGGCCTCTTACTGATGGGGATTATAAACAAGCCCTTGACCTTATTTCAGATGGTCTTACAAATGCAGGTGAACAACAAGAATATTGGAATGCTCAGTTAGATAAATACGCCGATGATAAATATTCTAAAAACTATACAGATGCAGAAAAGTCATTACTTGCCATTCTAAATGTCACAGAAATGTTAACAGCGTCACAAGAAAAATATAATAAGCTTCTTGCTGAGCAACCATTTGTTGATGTTAATAAAGACATTTCCAACACGCAAAGAGATTTAGAAAATTTTGATTTAGAGGTTAATCTTAAATTAGCAAAAGGTGGCATTAAAACAGATGATGATTTTGCGGAGGAACAAAAGAAATATCAAGACCTTGTAAATGAAAACTAGGCGGGAATGGACTCTGCTATGGAAGAAATGAAAAAACAAGCTGGCATTCCTTCACCTATAGAATTCTTACGAGTGAGTCCGAAAGAAAGAGAAAAACTGGCGAAAAAAATGAAAAATGTTGACCTAAACTTTATCAAAGAGCTTTCGGACAAATATGATGCTTATTATAAAGGAAGATTACAGGCGGAAACAAATCTTGCAAATAGTATCAAAGAACAAAATGATTCTGAACTTATTACAACAGAAAATCACATTGCAAGAATGACAGAAGAAATAGAAAAATATGACAAGATTATTTCGGATTCTAGTCATTTAGCTACTATGGATGATTATAATAATGCATACACAGCTGTCGGTGAAAAGATTAAAGACCTTAATGTAGAAGCACAGCATTACCAAGATTTAATGGATAGTATGAAATATAATGAAGATGGAAGCATAAATGAGAATTTTGATGAGAATAATCAGCAGTATCAATATTATATTTCACAGCTTCAAAGCGCTAATAATGAAATAACAGAGTTAACAGAAAAACAAAAGCAGTATAAGAAAGCAATGGAGAATCTTGGGATTGATAAGATCAGCAGGGAAATCGAAAACTATAATAAAAAGCTAAAAGATTTAAAAGACACTCAAGATTTAAATGCCGCCAAGGGTATAGACAAGACATTAGACGATTATAAAATGGAAGACAAATACTATGAAGATATTAAAAAAGACTCTGAACAGGCGGCCAAAGATTTGCAAGATAAATTCAATTTTATGATTCATTGGCAAATCATGGACCCGGATTCCGCTGATGCAAAACAAATGAAAGATCAAATCCAAGGTTTCTTGGACCAAGCATTAAACGCAGATATTAATCTCGCTAATAATGCGCACGCTGAAGAAATATTCCCAATTACAGAACTGCAAAAGGATCTCGATGAACTTGAATTAGCAGGTAATGAAATTCAACGAACTTTTGAGGATATTAAGAGGAGTGGCGATGACGTTGAAGATTATTCTGATTATACAGATAATCTTGAAAGTAGACGTACCATACTTGAAAATATAAAAGGGTTATATGAGGAATTATATAGCAAACATTCTGGTGATAGTTTTGGTGCAGAAATTCTTAAAAATATCGACAGCGTAAATGCAAAATTACAGGCTATTGATCAAGAAAAATTTGATATTGATTTTGAGATTGATCACAAGAAATTGACTGATCTCCAAGAGGATATGGGATACTTGGAACGTGAGGCCGCAAATCTGCAAAATGCTTTGTCTAATCCTGAGAATACAACTATGTCTAAGGAAGATGTTCTTACCGCTATAATTAAGAATAGTCAACAATCATTAACCAATCTTAAAGGGCAAGCAGATGAATATCAGCGCATTATGACCGAGATTCAAGAAGAAAATCCAGATGATTTCCTTAATAACAATCGTTACATCGAGGCCGCAACAGGTCTGGCCAATATTGATTCTTAGATTGCAAACATAAATAGTACTTTAAAAGATACTAATAAACAGCTTTCACAGCTTCCTATCGAAAAGTTAGAAAAAGCACTTAAATATAATGAGGCGAATAAAAACTATGAAGACGCGGCTCGTAGTTATAAGGAAGCAACCGGTCATGTTTTAAGTCAAGATGATTATACTAGAAGTATCAATTTGGCGCGCGCGGATGTTCTGACAAACGAGGGTATCCTTGGTGAAAAGCAAGCAAACGTTGAACTTAAACGTGCTACCCTTGAGTTTGCACAAAAGAATCCTACGCTGAAGAATGTTGAACTTGCGTAGGAAGAATATGAGACAGCTGTTCTTGAAGCAACAACTGCTCAAATTGCTGTGCTAGAATCGCAAACAGAAGTTTCTGATACACAAAGAAAAGCCCTTGAAGCTGAGCAAAATGTGTATCAGTAGAGAGTCGGCTTACTTAAAGTTTATAGTGATAATTTAAAGGCCGAGCGCGAATTAGCCGAAGCTCAAGGACATATTAGAACCAGAGATGAGATAGCAACTGATCGTTCTATTTCCTTGGAAAATAAGAAGGACTTAGAGGAACAGCGGGACGCTCTTAACGCAAATCATTCGGGGCTTACTCCTCTGGAATATGCTACTCAGAGATTGGCTCTTACACAGGCTATCTATGACGAAGAGATGAATATATATAATCTCCAGGGTGAATTAGCTGAACAGCCTATTAAGGCCACAGAAAAAGCATTGGAGAATTTAAAGCAAAGCCATAGAGAAATTAAAGCCATGTCTGACTCTTTCTCAAATATGGGGAAAGAAATACCCACCGATATTCTTCAGCAAGGCCTGGAAAATATTCAAGCGCAGAAGTTCTAGGCAGGTGTTACAAGAGACTATTATAAGGGATTGGTTGACTTCTGGAAACCAGTTCTAGGCGAAAGCTCTATGCTTGTGAAAGGTTGGTAGGAGAAGTATCTTGACGCCAATGAAGAATATATTAATCTTGAGGGAGAAGAATATAATACGCAGAAAGCAATTGATGAAAAGCCATTTGAGCATCTTAGTAATGCACTTGAGCGCGTAAAACGTGAGCATAAAGAATTCACAGATATGATGGACAAAGGTGTTATTCCCAAGTCTGCTGAAAATTACAGGATTGCAATTGAAGGCGCAACTGAGGAACAACAATATCTTATTGAGCAAATAAAGTTGACTAAGTTGGCTCAAAAAGATTATAATATTAACGATCCAGAATATCAAACTTTACAAAGCACATTAAATTCTTTAACAGATGAATATAACGCTTTAACAGACAGTATCAATAACTGGGGCGATGCAATAAAGAATCTTCCACTTGATTCCGCAATTAAGAACTTAGAAGAATTCAGAGAACAAATGGGCTTTAAGAATGATGATTTAAATAATAAAGTAAATCATGGTTATAGGATGACTGCCGATGATTATAGTAAGCGCATAAGTGACAATGAATATCTTGCTAGTGAGGCGAGAAGACTTTCACAAATGTATGCAAAAGACACAGATCAATTAGAACGTGTAGGTTTAAGAGGAAGTCAAGAATACAAAGATGCATATGAAAATTATGAGAAATATAAATCTATGGCTGCTGATCTTGATGAGGAGATAGCGGTTGATAAAGATAATCTTAGACTTCTTCCAATAGACGAACTTAAACGTGAATAGGCTGAAATTCAATAGTCCTTTAATGCTATAGGCGACACTATTGAAGAACTTGAAACAAAAGGACAAGAAGCGGGAACGGATTTGTTAATTGATCAGATGGACCTTATTGACAAAGAAGTCCTTAACCTTGAAGACCAACGTGACGAGTATGAAAAAGATTTAAATTATGCGCTAGAAAATAACTTACAAGATGCGGCAGATAATGCACGAGAAAACATCGCGCAAGTAGATTCTGATATTTCTAAGCTTACTAACAAGAAATATAACATAACAATTACTATTAGAAAAAAGGTCATTGATAAAATTAATAATGATTTAAAATTAATCAGTAATAATGCAAACGAACTCAATACCAAATTAAATACATTGACCACAACTAGTGCAGGAAGAGAATCCATAATTGAAAGTTTAATAGAAAACGAAAAAGCCAATAGAAGAAGTCAAAAAGAAGCAATACAGTATCATCAGAATAATTTAGCAAGGATTACTAGAGATACAAATGGTCAGGCAAACTATTATAATAATTCCGAATATAGAGCGTCAGTAGATGCAATGAACGAACTTGAAATCGGTTTAATTAACACCACAGATAAAATTAATGAGTTATCAAGGGCGCTTAATCATTTACCATTGGATAGACTTCAAAAACAATTACAAGATCTTGCTAGAACAAGAGGAATTGTTGAATCACAAGATGAAATCAAGAAATTGCTTGGTGGCAGAGATAACTATGTACAGTTACTTAACATTGATATTGAAAGCTCGGATGTAGCTGATCAAGCAGTTAAAGATGCAAAAGAAATTATGGATAATGCATATGCCGAAACACAGAAATATAATAGAAACTCACCAATAGTTTCGGTACATGATTTAATCGAATAGGCTGATAAAGATTACGAAATTGCCAAACAGGACTATGAAGAAGCTTTACAAAATGCGAATAAAGCTGAAGCAACAGAACTTCAGTCTAAGATGAATCTGGCATATGAACCTGTACAACAATTACAAGATGGTCTAAAAGATTTAGATAATCAGGCAAACAGTGTTCTTAATGAAATAAATAGACTTAGTGAACGTGGCGAAACTGGTACGCTTGAACAATATGAAAGATTAATTCAATTTGATAATGCACGAATTAATAATTTGGAACGAACTAAAGATGAATTAACGACTTATCGTAATACATTAGTCAATCTAATGGAAGAATATGGCATTTCCGAATATGCAAATGTTATTCTTCAGCCTATTGACGAGCAAATGAATGAACTGGATGAAATGATTGCCGAATATTTTAATAACAATGTCCAGTATGATTTAATGAAGCACGGTGGAATTGAATTAGTTGGCCTAGAGAGAGTAAAAGCAAGGCTTGAGCGAGAGGCTACCTCTATTCAAGATGCCATTGGCTTAGCAGAAAATACGGGAAGGACTCCATCTATTGGATTATATCAGTCTGCAATCGATAACAACGATCAACAAGCAAATAACTTAAGAAAGCGCATAGAATTGCTGAAAGAGCAAAATACAGTTCAGGGTATATCTATTGATGAGTATAATAAAAATCTTGATCAGATTTCACAGTTTAGTTCCGAATTAGCTACAATCGAGAGTAATTCTTATCAATTCAAGCAGAAAATTGTTGCATATGCTCGTAATTTAGCCACGGCTCTCAGCAGTACAATCAGTACCGCTATATCTGAATCGTTTAATAATACAGGAGTTTCTGCTTCTTCGATTGAATCCTTAAGAGAACAATTCTCCACGCTTGAAGAAGTCTTTAATGTTAATACTAGTACACTATTCTACGAAACAGCAGAAGGTGTAAAACTGAATTCAAAGGCGCTCAGTGATCTAATTGCTATTCAAAAGCGTTCTTATGGCAATGATATTCTTAAAAAGATTCATGATGAAGAAACCTAGATTAATAGCTTGACTACTGCCCTTAAAGAAAACAAAGATATACAGGATGACGCGGATACATAGAATCTTAAGACGCACAAGAGGAGACTTGATGACCTTAAGCAAGAATTGTCTGGATACCAAGCTATCTTAGATGCTCTTGAGGAAGCGAATAGTCTCTATGCTCAATGGCAAAACGCACAATCCTCCGCAAATAAGGGAGATAAGTATGACGCAATTTATGAGAATCTTTCGAATTTGGAACAGCATCTGGATGATGGGACCTTTAAAGACGAAGATTCTACATTTATAAAAATGCTCTCTAGGTATGGTATTGGCACCCCAGAAGAATTCGAACGTATTACTCCACAATTACAAAGGTATTTTATGCAGGGCATGGATGGACTGCAAAACTTTGTAGATGATCTAGTGGAAAATGGATTTGCCACGATGCAAGACGGAGTTTATTCTATTAAGGATTTGGATATTTCGAAAGTAGCAAAGGCATTTGGACTTTCGGAAGAAGCCATTCAATACATATTTGATAAGCTTAGCGAGACTACTGGTGCTGAATTTTTACAGCCAAAGGATGGTATTGATGCATTCTTAAAAGCACAAGAGAAACAAAAAGAATATATTGATGCTTGGAAGGCTTTACAATAGGCACAAAAAGAAGGAAATGCTGAGCAAGTTGATTACTTAGAAGGTAAGCTTGGAACATTAGCGTCTCAGATTGTTGATTTAAAGAATTACGATGGCGGATAGCTGATTAGCCAAGAGGCCTTTGATAACGCAAAGGAAGAGATATTGCACTTGCAAAATATGGCTCGAAGCGGTTTTTTAGATGATGCGACCGTAGAGGACGAGATACAAGGAATCGCATAGAGAGCAGGAATTGTGATGAGCAAAGATGGCCGTATACTTACAAACACACTTGAACAGGCCAATGAGAATCTTATGAAATCTCTGCCAGACCTTCTCAATGAAGAGGAAGTGCCGATGAAGGTTACTTTATCCGATGAATCGCTCACAAGTCTGAGTGAATTGGATATGGGGCTTAATAAAGATTATTTAACTGATCAGGTTCAAGATGCATTCGATCAGACTGCGTTCAAATTGAATGTAGATGTTGCAACAATAGAGAAAGCAGATCATAGCAATATAAGAGGAAAGACAACTTTGTCTGCCGATTACTATAAAGATAATGATAACAGAGTAGAAGTCTTTAAGGAATTGTTACAATCTTTTGCATCTAAGAAATACGGAAATATTGATCTCAATAATCGTCAGTCAATGCCGATGGATGATGGTAGCATTGCTACTGTTCTTGGCAGTTGGGATAATAACTTCGTGGCAGATGGTGGTAATATTTCTGTTGCTTTTAGTCCTTTGCTTCAGACTGAAAATGGCCCCGTGTTGCTTAAGAGTGGTATAATGAATGACTATATTCAGTTATTATTGGATAATGCATATGATAAGAACGGATTTAATCCCGATCTAGTATTTAACCTTGACAAATAGGGATTCTTATACAGACAAGTCGAAGATGCATTTGGTAAAATATGGGATGAATTAAATATCAAGAATATGGTTGCAGGTGTATCTAAGGATACTAATATCGATGCACAAAACGCGGCGGGTATTATTGGTGATATCATGCACGAAAGTGAAGAAGGAACGTATGATAATATTTCCTATGCCGTTCAAAGAATATTGGATACTTTAAATGGAAATGAATCATTAATGTTTACTCTTCCTATAAGAACTAACGATGTTGAATTTATCAATATGATTCAAAAAGCATTAGATGAACATGGAGCATTTCCTATTAAGGTTTATCCTGTTATTCCATCTAGCACAGCTAGTTCTGCACCTACGTTCTCTAATGCATTTGCTGAGGGGACAAACAACGGTGAAATAACTCATAAAACAACAGCACTTGTAAACGAACTTGGTCATGAGGGAGTAATTCATAATGGCGTTCTCAGAGAGATTCATGGTGGAATGCATGAAGAAAATCTTAGTCCTGGTGATGTGGTTCTTAATGCTCAACAGATGGATCAGCTTAAGAAGACAGGCCGTGCGTCCGGTAAAGGGCGTGTAATTGGTGGAGCGAAAGCGTTATATGAGAAAAATGCTTATGCAGGAGGTTTATCTGGAACCTTCTCTATTCCGAGTAGCGGACTTACTGGAAGCAGTGCCGATTGGTCTCATTATATTTTCCGCGATGAGAAAAACCGTGGGCTTGATACTGTTATAGATAATATTCCAAGATACTTGAATCAGCTTAATCGTACAATTCAACGTCTGGATAGTAGTATCTCAGAATATACATCTGCTTCTGAAAAACGTGAAATTCTTGAAGAGAAATACACTGCGATTATGAAACAGATTGCGGCAAACAATAAAGCATACACAGAATACATGGCAAAAGCCAATGAAATTGCTAATCAGACAGAATTTATAGATAGCTCTGGAAAGAAAAAGACGATAGAGAGTCTTGCATCAAGATATAATCTCGAAGATCTTCGTAATGGTAAATTATCTTTGGATACCTTATCAAATAACGAAAAAGATAAACAATATTACGAAATGGCACAAAAATATCTTGAGTGGGTTGACAAAGGTTAGTCTGCACAGGATGAAACATTCTCTTTACAGAGTACCTTACAAGATATTTATGAAAGCCTTATTGGTCTTCCATTCGAAGAGCTTGAGAAATCTTTGGATAAGCTTTCGAGCAAAATATCTGCTAATAGTGCGTTTACTTCTGCCGCCCAATCAGGTGAAGCAGGAGCAAGATTACTTTCTAACACATTATCTCAATATTTTGGCGAGGAAGGTGCAAGTTTATTTGATGCGACTGGAAACAGCTATGAAGTACTTAATAGACTGTTACAAAAGAATGTTGAGCTTAAAAAGGAAGAATTAACTCAAAATATTGATGCCTTGAATCTTGCAAAAGAAGAATATGATAATCTTTTGAACGAACAGTCTTCTTTACATGGCGAATTAGCAACAGCAAAAGAGACTATCATTAATACTTTGCAACTTACAGAAGAGGATTATGAGAGAATACTTAATAATAAAGCAATAGAAGCATCTCATTTTGATCAGTACGAAGGCGCAGAAGATGTACTTAATGATTATAATCTTTTAATTGCGAAAGTTAATTCTTGTGATACGTCTGTAAAGAAATTGGGCGACGATATTGAAAAGAGAACATATGAAAACTATGCGAAGGCCGCAGAGACAAGTCAAGAAGTAATCAATATGATTGATTCTGAACTGTCTGCAATTGACAAGTACTATAGTGCAATTCAAAATCATACTTCTACTCTTAATGATGGTCTTGCCGCAAGTGCGGATTATATTACTAAGTGGTTACGCGTTAGTGATAATACAATGAATTTAATTAATAACTATACTCAGCAAATTGCTAACTATGCTCAAGAAGCTGATGTGTTAAGTCAAAACATTGCCGCGCAAGAAGCTTATTTGAATTCTATGTTAGCAAATGGCACGTTAAAGGTTACAGACACAGAGTATCTTGAGAGAATCAATCAAATTAATTCTATGAAGAATACATTAAAAGATTATATTAATGGACAAAACGAAGCAACAAAAGCTATGATGGACCTTCCAAACGAAGTTGTAACCGAAAAACTTGCTGATATTGAGGCCGCATATAATTCTCTTACTACTGCCATGAATAAAAATATTGCATCCTCACTGTCTACAATTAGGGCCTATGAAAGAATTGCGGGAAGTAGCATGTTTACTACGACAGGGAATCCTCTTGAATATCAGTATCAAAATGCTCTTTCCGAGGCCGAGGTTCAGAAATTACAGCAAGAGGCATAGGTCACTATTGATGGTTATAACCAAGCACTCGCTAATTATCTGGCGGGTGGGACTCCAGAAGAGATGAAAATGAAAACGGAGGCTTTGCGAACGGCATAGACAGCCATGGATGATAAAGTCATGGAAGCCGCCGTGAAAGCAGTACAGCTTTATTCTACTGAGATGTCAAATATCGAAAATTACTACAAAACTATTAATAGCTATATTGATACAGAAATAAATAAACTTGATATACGAAACGCTTCTCTCGACAGAGGTGTTGGATATGTCAGGAATAGCTATGAATTAATGGGTAACTATAGACAGATCATGAGTAAGACAGCCGAACAAATTGATAATATAAATCTTGCATTAGCCGCCATGAAAGAAGTATTAGCACAAGGTCTGGCTAATGGTAGAATCCAAGTTGGCGATCAAGAATACATACGTTTAACTACTCAGATTACTGAACTGGAGAACCAAGGTAAATCTCTTGGAAATACTATGCTTGACACCTGGGATAAGATGTTAGAGATTCCTGACAAGAAGCTTCAAGAAAGGCTTAAAAAGATTGCAAATTCGTTTAAATGGTTTAGTGCAATTATGGATAACAATATCTCTAATCTTGATGAACGTAAAATATTTGCGGGATTTATGCAAGAACTTGATAATGAATTTGGTGACATGGGATAGATCGAAATTGATCTCTCTGCTGAGTCTTATGTTCAAGGAGACAAAAATTATCAGAGTCAAATTGATAAGGAATCACAAAACGTTGAACAATAGAAGAAGCAATTATATGATTTGCAAGCACTCAGAGAAGAAACCCTTGCTGATGTTAATCACACACAAGAGCAGATTGACGAGATAGATGATAGGATTAATGATACGGAAAATAATATTATTAATACCTATGGTAAAATTGCTAGTTTAAGGGCCAATCAGGCCTCCGATTCAGCAAATAGATTCTCAGAATTCATTGATAGTCAATCGGCTCCTATTAATGCTGATTTAAAGAAACGTCAAACCGTTAGAAGTTTGGAAACAGATAGATTTGGTTATACAAATCCGCAACATTTATTTGGTTATAGTGGCTATATTCAAAATGAAATAAAAGATTATGATACATTAATAAGTTTTGCACAGAAAAAAGCTGATGGTTTAAGGCAAAGGTATCGAGACGGTATATTAAAGCAAGGTCTTTCAGAGGATTCTGAGCAAATGAAGGCGCTGAAAGCACAATTACTTGAAGCCGACGCCGAGGTTGTACAGCTTCAACAGGATAGTTATAACTTATTCAAAGAACAACTTGCACAGCCCAAAAACTATTTTGATGAGTAGATTGCAAACTATCAAAGAAAACATTCTTTAAATAATACCTTGCTTCAAAATGGAATTTATGACTCTGTCGCAGGATATAATATGTTTGCTAGTCGAACAGATCGCATCACTCTTGCAGATGATTCAAGGAACGAAGAATCCTTTAGGTTCCCTAGAAAGAATCAGCTTCTCTATCAAGAGGCCGTGGATGCAAGCGAACAGGCAAAGATGGCAAGTGATTATGCTGAACAGCAAAGAGCAATATATGAATAGATAGCGTCAGATAGTACTAGTGATGTTGATAAAATACAAAAGGCAGAATATGCTATGATTGAAGCTTATAACACTGCTGATGAAATGGCGGCGACTGCGGCAAGTAAATTTATATCTAATTTTAATGGGATGCTAAGTAATGTTAACTCTTATTTTGATTCATTGAATTCTAATCTTGATTCAACAGCCAGTAAACTTGACTCTATGAATCAGTACCTTGAAGCGACATCTACTATATATAAGACAAAATTCAAAGATATGATTGTTAATACAATTGAAACAATCGGCAATACCAGTGAGTAGTATGTTAATTCTTTACAAAATGCCGCAGATCTTAAAGCTTATCTAGATAAGGCAATGAAGGAAGGATATATTAATAAGGGTGACACAAATTGGATACAAGCTACAACCATGATTAATAATCTCGAAGCAGGTGCTGAAAGGTTGAGAGTTAATACGATTGAGTCATATAAATCACTTCTTGAATTCCCGGAAAAAGAATTTCAGAATAAGTTACAATTAATTCAAAATAAGTTTGCAAGTTTAAATGCCGTACTTAATAATAACATTACAGCATCTGATACCGCTCGTAATACATTCAGAGAACTGATTCAAAGGACAAGTGGTATATCTGGTATTGATAAATCTACTGTGGCGGGAATGGAAGGTAGTCAGCCAACATTTATATATCAAAATGCGGCAATTGCAGAAAACATGAAACAACAAAAAGAAATGTTGGAAGCAAGATTAACATAGGTCAATGAACTGAAGAAAGTTTATGACTCAGTGCGTACAAATGTAAAAGCAGGTATTGATGAAAGAAATCTCGCTAAACAAGCATATGAAACTGCACAGACAGAATATGCCAATGATGCCGCAAAATGGGCGAATGATAGAACAGAAGCCATTAAAAACATGGTAATTAATGTTAAGGCTTATTATGATAAAGAAATAGGATTTATTAATTCTCTTAATTCAAAGCTTGAAGCAAATAGAAATCTTATGGTTGAATTCGGTAAATACACAAAGAACAGCAGAAAGATTATTGCCACTTATTCAGCCGAAATTAAAAATACCGTAGATGAATACAATAATCTGGAGGCGGCAATTGTTGTTATGAGACAGCAAATTGAGAAAGAACACAAAGATAATAATCTTATAGGCAATGACTATGAAGAGATGAAGCAACAATTAACAGAGCTTTAGACTCAATTAGTTAATACAAAGCAAAAGCAGATTGAACTGTTTAGAGATATGATCAAAGTGCCTTCTGGTGTTGTAGATGAAAAAGTAGAGGATATTACTAGGAAATATTATATGTTTACCAATGCCTTAGATAGCGGTATGTTAAGCTCTTCTGCCGGGCGTAATATTTATAACTTCTATACAGATATTCTTAATGATATTCTTGGCCTTGAAAAGATAGAAATCGATGATCAATTAATGTCTGAGAATTTAAGTGATTCTGTAAATGAGGCTATTAGTAATATTAACATTAAAGAAGAAATACTTGATCCAGACAATTTAATGGAAGAGAAAATTACTATAGAGGACATCTTTGATGAAGAACTATTCGATGGTACGTTGGTTAATGATCTTACCGAGGAAATCGAAGAAGCTTATAGAGGAATACACTTCCCCACTACATCGGATAATCTTAAACCTGATTTGATTCCAGAATATGTTGTATCCGACGAGAAACAGATTTATCCTGTGCGTGAAATCAACACAGAATATAAGAAGCAAAATGATCTACTTCTTGATCAATATAGACGCTCTAATGAAATCTTTAAAGCACGTACACAGGAAGCCATTGCGGCAAAACAGATTTATGAGCAAATCAAAGATAACAAGGATATTGATGAAGAGTATAAAGAAGTCGCTCTCCAAAATGTTTACGAGACCACGTAGAAGGCTGAGGATGCCGCATTCGAATTAGGTAAACTTAGGTATTCTATTATAGATGACTTAATCGAAAATACCTCAAAATACTTCTCAATAATTGATAGTTACTATAATAATGTTTCTAGTAATATGCAATCTATAAGGCAATTTGCGGCCGATATCTATGGATTCCAAGCACAAGGATCCTTAATTGGTAGGAATCTTGAACATGAACTTGACTATTCCACTGCTCGTATGGACACAATCCGTAGCGAAATTATAAAGATACAAGAGATTGTAAAAGCGGGCGTTGAAAGTGGTGATATTGAAGAGAATAGTCTTAAATATGCGGAGTACATGAACACCCTTGAAGAGAAGCGCGGGCAATACATCAGTATGGCAAGTACAAAAGCAAATCAGCTGAAAGAGTATTTTAGTATTGCGAATAATGAGGCCACGGAGCAAATCAATAAATATGCACAAGCTTATCGTGGACTTGAGGCCGTAATGAGCAATATGAGTACCACTGGTCAGCAAAGAGCGCTTGCAGGAATGGGCTATGATTATTCATTTAGGAATCAAGATATTACTAACTGGAAAGACACAGCTTATGCTTTCGGCGAGACCTACGTTGGGCAAAATCTTGCCTTGGAGCGTAGTCTTGAGAGAAGTAAGAAGGAACTCGATACTTACCATGAGGCTGTCCTCACCACATATGCAGATCTTCAAAAGGCACGGAATGATGAGAGTCTTGGACAGGATGCCGAAATTATGGCAATGCAGGCACATAATACCGCATTAGATAGTTATTATAAGAAACTTGGGCAGACCGCTTCGGAAGAAATCAATGATCTGAAGAATATGATAGGTAATGTTGCTACTTATTATAGCGGGTTTATTTCATTTTATGATTCAGTATCTGATAAGGCTGAAAGCACTCGCAAGACTATAGAGAAATTTAACTCTACTGTAAATGATCAGGGTGTTGTAACCCGTGACGTTAACGGCATTATTGATACTTATAGAACACAGATTGAACAAAACAAGCTGTCACAACAAGCACTTTCTAGATCTATAGTAGAGCAAACAAAGTATCTTGATATTATTAAAGATAAGTACGGTGAAGATACTGAAGAATATCGTGAAGGAGTTATTTCGTTAAATCAGTTATAGAATCAATATGATTCACTTACTATTAAAACAGATGAATTCTATGATGCGATGAGACAAGAAATTGATTTTACTCCAATTGATAATGCTATTGCAAGGCTTAAGTAGTTAAATACATCTTTCTCTAATCTCAAGGAACTTATTTTAGACAATGCAAAAATAACAAAGGAAGGCGCATTCACTGATCTTGGCAAGTTATTTCTAAATATGGATCTGGCAAGCTATAACAATGCAATTAAGAACATGGATGAATTAAAGAAGAAACAGGCTAAGATGATCGCAGACTTCCGAACTGATGAATTCTATACAGAAGAAGAGTTTTCTGCTGATATGAATAAAGTCTAGGGAGAAATCCAAGATGTTGCAAAATCCATGCTTAGTAATATCCAGTCAATCATAAAGGCCTTGGAAGATAGGCGAAATGCAGAAGTATCATACGAGAAAGAGCTTATTGATGCCTACGAAAAAGAATTGTCTAAGAAGAAAGAAATGTCTGACTTCGACAAAACTCTTAAGGAAAAGAATAATTCCGTAAAACAAGTAGAGATGCAAATTCGTGCCCTTGAACGCCTGTTAAAACGGGCATTTTATATTAACTGCGGGAACATCCCCATAACCTTAGTATGCTACAACGTAACTGGAAACGGTAAGCGTGAATGCGGAATATGCTCATAGCATTAGATACCATAAAAAATACTAAGTCAGGGACAACCGAGGATGCGAGGTCCTCAGACGCAACGAAGCTCCTAAACCAAATGGCATGGAGAACGCTCAACGACTATCTCGAGAGAGAGTAGGATTGCAAGCGATTGGCAATTCGAAAGATATAAACTATTTATTGTATTTGAAATACTCGGTATATCTATGTAAATTTAAATAATACAATAAATAGAAAATATAGTCTAGTCTCATATGAAAATATGAGGGATAATAATCCTTTGTGGTGTAGCGAACCATAGAAAATGTAACGAAATGATGCAGAATCTAACGCACAACGTGCAAGACTTCAGGAACAGCTTCAGTCTGCTAAAGATGAGCGTGATAGCACTATCGAAGGTAGAGTTGTAGAGCTTCGTCAGGAGGCATTCCAGAAAGTATCCGAGGACCTTGATAAGTCCTTAGAGAAATGGACAAAAGACCTTGAAATGAATATGCTTAAACTCCCCGATCTGATGACTGTCACTGATCATAACCTCCAAGGATACGAATAGATCGTTAATGGTGCAATGCAGGATTTGCTTGGAATATTTAATGGATTGGATTCTACGACATATGCAGGATATAATAAGATTGCTACGGATATGACAAATGCAATTGATCAAAATGCAAAGCAAGATCTTATTGAGAGTCAAAAGATAAATGCCGAACAACAGAAAAATACAGACCTGACTTAGGCACTTTAGAATCAATTATAGGCGCAAGGTGAACGTCAAAAAGCAGAAGCACAGACGCGCGCCTTGTATCAGGCAGAGAATTCAACACAGTATCAGAATACTAATAGTTTGCTGCAATAGATTTTGGAACTTAATAAAATTATGCCAAATGAAGAAATGCTTACACTTAATTTTAATAACCTGCTTAAATCCATTAATGGTCAAAGCGCTACAGATGTTATTACTGGAATGAAAGAAAGCAGAGAATCTGTTGTAAATGATATTAAATCTTTCTTAAATGATGATAAGAATGCACTGAATTTAGCTTTAACTAATACCAAGGTCAAAATCGATTCTGTAATAACGAAGATGACCGAGGCCAACAATAAGATTCCTGATCAATTAGATGACATACTTAATAATGGATTTGACAAAATGGCTAACGATGTTACGCTTCAACTAAATCAATCGAATGATACTATAGTTCCAATGATAAGTGATGTTATTCTTGCTTTGTACGGAATTAAACATGCGGCAAGTAAGATCATTCCAGCAAAAATTGAAGGCGTGTTTGACACAGGAAGAAATTCAATAAATCATATGTCAAATGATACCCGAAATGATAAAATAGCAGATGGTGCGTATGTTGATCGTTCTAACAATGATGAAATTACTCTTGATGATAGAAAAAGAACTGGTTCATACAATAATGTGCCAGAAGGATTTGCGCCACCAGAACCAACTAATAACGCGAATTACAATCAGCCAACTCCCACAATAACTTCACAGCAAGTAAATGGAGGCACAAAAATAACTATCAATCTGCGCGGAAACAGTGGTGGTGACAATACATTAAAAGCTATCGCAGATGTTAATGGATATAATACCAGTCTTAATTCAGTAGCTCCCAAAATTGATAGAAGGTTAATGAATGCCTTTAATGCGGCCGGATTGAAGGTAACAGTTACTGATGATAATTTTGGTGGCGAGGGAGTATTTAGCAGGAAAGATGGTGGTTTGGTTCTTAGATCAGAACATACAAATGATGGTACAGCATATCATGAACTTGGGCATTTCCTTGCTGATATTGCAGGTGTCACTCGAAGTGATATGAAAGATGTATACGACAAAGAAAGAGAGAAATTCTTTGGAACATTTTATATGTATGCAAACTCTAGTGCATCAGAATTTTTTGGCGAGTCTATGAAACTTTTCACAGAGAACAACGATAGGATGAAGAAAGAGATGCCGCAAACATATGCATTGATTGAAAAGGCATTGAATTCTATCAATGAAGAGAAAATCAAATCTTATAAAGCTAAAGTTGCAGGTGGCTATGCAAGTGGTACATCTCGTGCGTCTAGGGGTGTTCATAAAGTAAATGAGAATGGTCTAGAAACATTCGTAACCAAGTCTGGAACCTATATGCCATTTAGTGGTGGCGAGGGTGTAATTCCCGCAAAGGAAACCGCAAGATTAACCTCTCTTGTTGAAATGATTAATTCTTATGCATTCTCGGATGATATTCAAGGAATGTCGCAAGATGTCGAAACTCTTAAGAAGGCCCAGATCATGCAGATAGAACAGCTTAAGATGGGATTATAGAATTCTGATATAACGATGGATGAAATCGCTGAAATACAAAGTAGTATAATTGATCTTGAAAAAGCGGTTGATCAAACACTTAAGAATCTGGCGGACGCACAAGAACGTCAATACGCCGAAGAGGCACTCGCGCGACATACTAGTCTTATGAATCAGATCGAAAGTGATGCTCGTACTATTAAATATATGAATGCAATATTTGTTCCGCTTGAAGTATTATCTGATTATGCGAATTAGGAAAAAGATATTCAATTAAAAGAGCTTGATGTAAACTATCAAATTCTTGGTCAAATCACAGAAAGCGTCAAGTAGATACAAGAAATAAATAGTTCTTTTGAGCAAGGGTTATTTAAGCCACAAATGCCTGATATGAGTGGATATTTGATTCCAGAGACTTTATCTGACTCTTCTGCTTCAAGCAATAGTGGTGATATATATATTGATTCCTTAATCACCATTAATGGTAAAGTTGATGATTCGGTAGTAGGGGATATTAAAGATATTGCTCAATAGCTTGTCCAATATAGAAAATTCCAAGAAAACATTACTGCAATAGTGAGTAAGAGGCAAGCACAAGATCGCAAAATGGCGGGAGAACGGGTGCTTGTTAAGTAATAATTATGTGGGGGGTCTCTTAGGAGGCTCCCTATTTTTAAAGAAAGGGGGAAATAAAACTTGGCATATTTTGAATATAACGGAAAGACAACTGATAATATAATCTCAACCCCACTTATATTAGTTGTTCAAGATGGATTAGATGAAATAGTAACTACCAGAAGTAAAATAGAGGGGGAGAGAACCATATCCCGATATGTGACAAATGAGTATGGCACTATATATGACTCTCTTTCTTTTCAGATAACTTTAATGAAAGACCAATTTAAGCCACCAGCAATGACCGAATAGATCACAGAAGATATGACACAAGAACAAATTCAAGAGGTATATAGACGCTATAATGAACGGGTTGATCGATTATACGAGCAATTTTAGGATACGTTTACAACTGACGAACAAATTACCATAGAACGGTGGTTACTATCTCCAAAGTATTCGCAAGAATTAATGATGGTGAATTGTGATAATGAATATTATTGGTATTTAGGATTGTTTACTAGCGTAGAATGGGATATTGCAAATAATGGATATATGTTCTGCAAAGCCACATTTTAGGTTAATGGTGCTTATCCATTTAAACATAATTCTTGGGGTTTTTAGAGTGAAAACACTGGTACTGAAACAACTAGCGAACATACTTTGACTTGTGACTCTCATGAAATAGAAGAATATATTTATCCTTATATTAGAATTATACCATATGAATCCACTGGTTCGAACGATCAAACAATTACTATTGTAAATTTGACTGATGATGCGAATAGAGTATTTAAAGTATAGAATCATGGCACAAATATTATGGAGATCGACTGCAATGGTTGTGGTATTTATCAATCTTATGAAGATGGTGGCAATTATAAGATAACAAAACAATATAAATTCTCCGAAGTTGGTTTAGGAACAAATAATACAATATACTGGCCTAGGATTGTAAGTGGAAAGAATACCATTAGGATCACAGCAAATGCTAGAATATACTTCTTATTTAATACTCCGTTTAAAAAGGCAGGTGGTTGGTTAGCATGATACCTGAAAACAAACATATTTATTTAGTCTAGCCCGATTTAACCAACAGATGTATTTTAAATGGCGTTTAGGTTGAATCAGTGGATTTCCATGCACAAGTAAAAGGATATTCAGAATTATCATTTGTCGTAGATGAATACGTATTGGTTAACGGATAGTTAATTAAATCAAGCGGATATGATGATCTGAAGCCTTCAATGTATTTGTATCTTGAAGACATTGGATATTTTATTATGGAAACGCCAGAAATAGAAAATGATGGTAATAGAGAAACGAAATCTATAGTTGCATATTCTGCTGAAAAGGAATTTGAATATAAGGATTGGCGTGGAATTAAGATTAATTGCGGTACAACTGATTCTCTTGAATATTCAAATACAGATGATTCGAATAAGGACGATACGTATTTTCATTATGCAATTGAATATGTTTCTATGCTAGATACTCAACATCCAGAATTGTCGTTCCTACACTTAATATTAGACAAGGTTTCTTCTAAATGGAATATTCAATATGTTTCACCTAAACTAACTGCACATACTGTGGAAAGCATTGAAAATTCACCTACTTTTGAATTAAGAAATGATGATACTGCAACAACGTAGATGAAACTTGCCGAGATTCGCTCCATTATCTATAACAACATACGCACACATCGTGCAGAAGCGTTTCGAGTTATAGATGGTTATGATACTGGTGTGTTTGGAAATATTGATTTAAATAATCGACAGAAGATTATATGGACCTAGCAGAATCTTAATAAATATCCTTATGCGGCTTCATAGGCGAATGCTGAGCTAGGAATGGTTTCTACTGTTTGTGGATCGTGGCAAAACTATAGAAATTATGGGATTTCAGTCGCTTTCTCTCCTCTTCTTTAGATAGAAAATGAATCCGAACCTGTATTACTAGAAAAAGCAAACGTATTTACTTATTTAGATCGATTAGTTGAAGAAGCTAGAAATCTTAATGAAGATGTTCTTTCAAATATCTTAGAACTTGATGTAAAAGGATTTCCTGATATAACAGATCAATTTGGTCATGTTATAAAGCAATTAATTGCCGGGGTTTCTGCAGACATTACGGCTGGTAATAGTGCAGACATTATAGCATCTGTAATGCATTATCGTGAAACAAGTGAAGATGATGTCGCGCTAAATGATTATATTTATCCATATATCTTAAATTGTTTTTCTTAGGAAAATATTGGGTATACTGATTATTCAAAACTTCCTGCAATTGATGTAGATAATGAAAACCTTTATGCTATTATGACCAGCGAAGTTGCGCCAAGAATGTCGTGTATCTTTGTTTTTGACTATCTCAATTTTGGTATTCGCGTTTATTACAAAGACGAATTAGATTTTGATACTGGTATATTTGTAGGATTTCATAATCTTGAAAATAATTTGAGTGTGTCAGTAGATACGGATTCTATATTTACTAGATTTACTGTAGAAGGGGATGGAGGATTAGAATTCCGAGATTATAACTACGGTGATAATACAATTATAAATTTAGATTATTTCTTAAATGAGCCGTATATGGAAGAATCTACAGTAAATAAAATTGAATCATGGTTACGAATGCGGGATACATATCGAACTGATTATACAAATCTTGCTTTGAAATATGACAGTCTATTAGAAAAGAGAGATGAACGCCAAACAAGGGAACCTTCAGACGCTTCTTACTGGACCACTTGGGATAATATGAATGTGGACTAGTTAGATAAATATTTAAAATATTTTGAAGATGAATTAACTTTGTTGCAGTAGTCCGTTGATGATAGAGACCCAAGTGAATGGTATGATACAGATGGCAATTATATTCCTATTACAAAAAATGGCGAGGTTGATCACGAGTTATATAAGAATAGATTATATCTGCGAGTAAATAGGTATGGTGGTTATTATACATATTGTGAAATCATTGAATATATTATTCCATATATAAAATTAGCAAAGAAGAATGCTTATGTTATAGATGATGAAAAGCTTAAACCAGATACAGAAATAAATGAAAATTGGGAAATGTATGGACTATACTGGCTAGAAGGGACTCCAGAAGGAACCAAGGGATTTCTTGAGTAGTATCAACAAGAGATGGAAACACTCAGTAAATATTCAAAAAGTTGGACGGAAATGTCTCTTGATGAGAAAAAGGAAGCGGGACTAAACAATATAATCGATATAACTGCCCCATTAGCCGATCAGATAGCGCAATACGAAGAAATTCCGGAGCGTAAGAAATATGTTCACTTAAAAGAGCAGGTCGGCGACGAGGATACTCCCGGCACGATTGTCTATCAGATCAAAAAACTTACAGAAGAGATAAAGGAAATTAATCAACAATTAGATGAATTATTAGAACATACAAATGAATATGCAACACTGATGAGATATAATGTCACAGAAGATGAACTCGATGCTCTTTATATTCTTCCTTCTATATTAATATAGGAGAGGAAATAGCAACTGCTAAACGAAACAGAGTTATTGGCATTTGAGACATTAATTAAAGATACAGATTATCAGAATTCAAATATTGTTTATACTAGTATTATGTCTATATCTGATAAGTTTTATCAAGAAAAATATCTATATGATGATGCGACAGACAAATTATCAGAAGTTTCACAACCACAATATTAGTTTTCTGTGCAATTAGATAACTTTTTCAGATTACCTGATTATGCAATGTGGGTCGAAGAATTTCTTCCAGATGCATATGACCCTGTGCCGATTGGCCTTCTTAAGTTTATCCGTGTCGAAGTGCGCAGAGATTATAATGTAAAGCTTCGCGTTATAGGATATAGGTGGAACCCGTGCGAGGTAACACCAGAACTTACTTTGGAATTTAGTAATTTCATAGTTGGTAGGTCTGGGCGTAGTGACCTGACAGAACTTTTAGAACTATCGAATTATCGTGGCTCAAAGAATAGTATCAAGATAGGTAATGGTGGCACATAGAGCGAAGAAGAATATGTCATGGCCTTAATGGATATTCTTAAAGGTAATAGCCTGTTTCAGCGGACAGTCGCGAACATCGCAGGAGGAGTTACAGGCGGAACGAATGTCGAAATCGTAAGATCAATTATTGGAGATTATCTTGGTAATTATACTATTCAAACAGGCGGAACAGCTTCGTTAGATGATGTAACAGATGAAGAACTAGCAGGAAGAATCGCAGATTTTGAGAAGGGCTATTTTGATCAGATCGTTGCAAATTATATAACTACTCAGGATATCCATGCAGAGTCTGGTTCATTCAAAGACTTATCTGCTATGATTATCTAGGCACAGAAAGGATATTTTGATAGTCTTACAGCTAAGAGCGTGACAGCAGACGCAGTAAGGACTGTTCTACTTGAGGCAACTAAAGCTGAGATTGAAACATTGGTCAGTGATGACATTATAGCAAATACTCTTAATACTTTTGCGTCAAATGCTGTAACAAGCACGGTGAATACGCAATTCGTAAAAGACTTAATCGCGGGACAAATCTCTGTCGGTGATCTTGCGGCAGGTGATATTATTATTTCAGAGAATCTCAGGATTATCTCTGATAATGGACGGATGATAATGGACGGAACCGCCCTTCAAATCATGGGCAAAACAGCATCTGGAGAAGAATATACAGGAATATAGCTTGGATATGATACGAATAATAACCCAAGCTTGATAATTAGGAACGAAAACAATGCTGTTATTCTTGACCCGAATGGAATTACAGAGAATGCAATCGCAGATCAGCTTATTAGGAACAGTATGATAAAGGACGGAACATTGGGAAAAGAGAAACTAGGGTTTACGATTATTGAGCCAAATGACCAAGGCGGCATTGATATTACTCAATTATATGATGGAGAAGGAAATTTATGGGGTCAGTAGTACGCGTCTTTTAAGAATGAAGTGACCCAGTTTATTGAAGATATGGCGTATGTTGGCGCGTCTGTTGAGCTTCACGGTCAGCAAGTGTTTGTTGAAAGAGAGGGGACGATTTCGCCAGATAATATTACTCTTAAGGCGGAAGTAAAACATGCAACGATAGACAAGTGGTTTATAGATGATGTAGAAGATACGATTCATTTGAATGCTTCTAAAGATTAGATTACTATCCCCTCTTCTCTGATTGATGGCAAGAAAACTCTTACTGTTAGAGTGCAATGTGCAGAGAACAATGTGTATGACATTATGACTCTTTACAGAGTGAGCGATGGAGAATCCACGTATACAATTATTTTATCATCATCTAAAGGAGAGTTATTCAAAGAAGATGATACAACTTCAGTAACTTGTACGGTTTATTATGGTTCCAATATTGTCACGGCAAAGAAGTATTATTGGACAATAACTGTTACAAATGGTGATGAAGAAATTATTCACACAGAAGAAACAACTACGAACGTTCTTGAAAACATCCCAATCAATTCACAAAACCTAATTGTAAATGTGCAATGTGATGTGGAAATCTAAGGAGGTGATATATTGCGTATTAGTTCAACACCGCTAACATTGGCGCGAATTAACGATGGTTAGCAAGGTATTCCGGGCGAAAATTCCTATATATGGATAAAATTTGCCACATAGGATGATTATTCAGATATTACGGATAACCCAACAAACGCCATATATATGGGTACTGCATACGGAAAATCAGAGGAACAAGAGTCAAATAATCCGAATGATTACAAATGGGTAAAAATTCGGGGAGATGACGGAGAACCATCTTACACTGTAATCTTGGATAATGAAAACGTAACATTTGTTACGGACGAAGGAAATATGCCGATTGAGGATTAGGCCTACCCTCTTAACTTTATAATTTTTAAAGGCACTGAACAAATAACAGATTATAAGATATTATATAACAAAATTACTGTTCCGGATGGATTGTTTTTAAAAGAGCAGAGCGAAGAAGGATAGATGACTGTCTATTGCACACTCGGCACTCGTATATTAAATAACTACGGTACTATTGAAATACCGCTACTTTTGTTTGATACTATCCCAATAACTAAGGTATTTTCTTATACGATTAGCAGATCATCTGAAGTAGTCAAATATACTTGGTTTAAATATTCTAAGTATAATAATCCATCTAAAGAAGAGATGTTTGATGAAACATCGCCAGAGATGCAATATATTGGTGTTGCTTATAATAAGGACATTTTCACACCTTCTGATGATCCCGATGACTACGAATGGCTCCCAATGAACAACAAGGGAGATTATGGTGTAAAGGTTGATATACTTTATTATATGTCTTTATATAATACTGTAGACAATATTCCATTACCACAAGATGAGTATGAACTACTTAATGTTCAATCAGGCGTAGTCTCTGTTCTTTAGGGAAACATTGCATTTGGTCATATTGGATGGAGTACGACAAAACCAGAACAAGAAGATGGATATTATTTGTGGTGTGCTATTTGTGTAACTATGAATGATGGTCAATATTACTTATTTGGTTAGCCGGTTCTTCTTAATGAGTGGCAACAGCGCAAAATTGGCGGAACACAATTAATTAGGAATTCTAAGACATTGATAGATTCTAGAATCTATTGGTTTTAAATTATTTATGAGAAAAAGGAGAATTAATTATGAAAGCAACTATATCTTATTATGTAGCAATTAGTCTGTTAAACGAATTAAATAAGTATTCATTCATTACTGGTAAACTTGGGTTTGCCATTTCAAGGACCAAGAATGTATTAAGGAACGAAGTCTAGATTTTTAATGAAGAAAGAAATAAATTATTGCAGAAATACGGTAAACTAGACGAAAACGGTAATTATTTTGTTGACGAAAAAGATGAAAACTTTGCTGCATTTAATGATGAAATTATTCCTCTTGTAGAAACAAAATTTGAAATGAATATATATCAGGTTACGCAAGAAGAATTTGATAAAGCAGATATTTATAATGAGTCGTTGTCTGTCGAGGATTATGATAGATTACAGGCTTTATTTATAGAACGAGTAGTAAAATAGGAAGAGACGGTCTAAGTCAGTTGCCTAAAAGTGAGGTGAGTTGACAATGGCAGAAATTTTTAATCCGCAAAATGCGAATCAGCTTTCATAGCTAACTGAGATAGATAACACCAAAAGTTTTATCGTTGTAGACAAAGCAGATAACAAAGGATATCTTTTGGATTATAACAAATTAGCTGATGTGCTGTTTAGTAAATTATTTAGCAACACAATGCAAGAAGATTCTTTAAAATTTTATTTTATAGAAGACGAGTGATTATGAAGGGAGGTGAATTTTATTGGCGAATAAAATAACATCAGAGACAGTGCTGAATCCTTCTGGTGTTTTTGATATTAGTTCGTGCATAGTCACCGAAACTAAGAGTGATCTAATTATTTCTGACTGTATGTCTTAGATTACTAAATATGTATTTTAGTTCTGGATCAGATCTGAGAACTATAATTATAATATAATTTTTAATTGTGACACAACATCCAAAGTAATTGCCGTCACACCAGAGTGGCAATACTTTTTCATAGTATTTGACGTAGAGAATATATCAAATATTATTCTGACATTTCCAAAAGGAAAGTTTTATGTCTATAACACTAAGCTAGAAATAGGTTCCTAGCCTACTGATTGGTCCCCGCATCCAGAAGACGGAAACTAGTTATACAGAGAATTAAATGGAAAAGTTGAGCAAATGCTCATACAAAACACGTCTACTATTGATAGAATGACGAATCTTGTTGATAAAGTAAATATGACAATCGAGAATTCCATGTCTAGAACGGAGTACCAGACTTCGATCAATGGCATCTTATCTTCAATTGATGAAGACATGGAGAATCTAAAAGATGGAGAAAATAAATGGTATGTTACCATATATAATAAAGCCGACTTCAATAAGTTGACAAAACTACCAGATGAAGAGACTGACTGGAGTGATATTGATAATCCTAATCAATCTGATGACGAGCCAGATGATCCATCTCCCACAGAAGAACCAGATGATATAGATACTTTGGAAGCCGATGATCGTGATAGATATGACATGAAGATATTTATGCTAGAAAATGGCGATCTTAATCCTGTAGATGAATATGCAGTTGATGATAATAACATTGCCATGCGTATAGACGGCAAAGGTAGAGTAATATATTATTACACGTTCGTAAAGTTCGGCAAAGATTATAAGGCAACTTTGAGTTGTTCTTTCAGGAAAGCTACTTGTTATCTAAATGGAACGCAACTTATCAGTGAAAGCATTATAGACACGATGGATGTTATATTTGATTTCAAAGCTGGCTGGAATTTAATAGAGATTATATCTAATGAAGGTAATTTCTCGTTCAAAAACCCTATATCTAAAATGGCCGAATGTCTGCGGATGAATTACGCAGTTGCTGTACCTACTAGCAGAAACGTAAAGATGCAGGTAAAAGGATCTGGTATATATCAGAACCTAGATAGGATATTATCAGAAGTATATAAATACGAAATAGAATACTATACTGATTCTAATGGATAGCGTAAATCTCGTAAAGTAATGAAACAAAGTCGTATTAAATAGACGGCTGATATGATTCAACTTTTGGTTAAGGATATTTTTGGTAATTACTCCGAGTTTACACTTACTCCACAGTTTATTCAAGCCATCACACAGCAATTTATTGTGACAGATCCGATAACTGGAGAAAGAGTAATTATCTAGAATGGATAGATTTAGGCAAACAGTATAGATTCTACCCTATTATCTACTGATGCTATCAGGTCAAGAAACTTTGATGGTGGTGTAGTAAAACAACGAGAAGCAATAGATCCAGATACTGGTGAAACTGTTATGGAGGATTATATAGATCTAGATGATATTGATTTTGATCCAGAAAAAAATAGAATCTTTCCTGCTCATGGTACTTTTTTAGACTTGGCAAATGGGAACTACTATTCTCCAAGTCTTGTCGTGATAAACGAATACAAAAAGCAAGTTGAAGACGAAGAAGCTACTGGTGGCGTGAGAGTTATAGATGTGACAAATAAAGCCTACTTTAAAGGAGACGTCTACGCAGATACTTTTACCACTAACTCTGGTAACATTGGGCCTTGGCATATAACTGATACTGCGCTTTATAGAGGTATCGATGCTCTTGGACAAAGAGATATTACTTCTCAGGATCGTTCCTATAATGCTTATATGGGAGACCTAGGATTTTCGATAAGTGATGCTATTGTCTATGATGCAAATACGAATTCTTTGACGCTTAGGCCAAACTCGTTAGAACTAAGCGCTCCAGATGTTTAGGCTATAACTTTCTAGGCAGTCAACGGGAATACTATATATTATCGTTAGAGTGGCGTTCCTGTTGCGGGAAATAATCCAAATGAACCCGCGATGTACTGGAATGAGGGCGAATACTCCTCTCATCTGGATGAATTGTGCTATAGAATTGATACTGGTGAGTTATATCGCTTTGAGAAACTAAAGAATTCTCAAGGTAATTCGGTATTATATGTGATCAATTTTAATTCAAACAGTAAGCTTCGCGTTGGTTCATCTTCTCCCATTGATTACGTAGAAATATATTATGTTTATAATAAAAAGACATATAGAGTCGCAACACGTCTTGCTTCTCAAAATAGTTTTTAGAATGCGCCAATCATTATTCCTACTGATGATTTTTATGTATATCTTCACATCGAGGATTATGCTTCATCTGGTCTAATAGATTACTATGGTTTTAAAATTGATTCAGTTACTACGACAACAGGAACAGCAACAGCGACGGTTTCGATTGTGGATTCTGAAAAGCGTTAGACAATCAACACAGAAGATGCAGAGCATTCTGGTAATGTTACATTGGCAATTAATTCTAATCTTCCTTATTGTTCTATGGAGAGACTAGAAACCGGAATATTCCCGTAGACAACGCACCCATATGCACAGAAGTCGTTTGATAAGGTATGGCATGTTAAATCAGGAATTAGTAGCTTAGAATCTTATCAGTGGGTAAAGATAGAGAATGCTGAGCTAATTGAAGCGGCGGCAAATGCAAGAAAAGCTTTAAGTTTTATGCATTACGATGCAACGAATGGGCTTATTTTTCATAATGGGGTTGCAAAGAATATGCCTAATGATACATGGACAGTCAATGATTTGCAGAAACTAGACGGTGGGAATGCACGACTTACTACTTCTGGAATGGATATATATAATGGCAATACACTTCTTGCACATTATGGAAATACAACAGAATTCTATAAATATACGAATGGGAACAAATATACTGCCGCAACGCTTGGAGCCAATGGTTTTTCTATTTATGACGGTACTATTTCACTTGGTACTTTAACATCTCTTAACTTTGGTAATACTAATCAAAAAGGTTTATATATTAATAACAATGGGTTATTTACTGTTGGCAATAAGTAGTCATACATTAAGTATGATGGAGAAAATATTATTATTAATGCCAGTAGTATTTCTTTTGGTGACGATAGTCAAGAGATTATGACGGTTATAAATGATTTACAATCTCAAGTTGATGACAATTCTGTATCTTTGGATCATAATATGCGCTTCCATGGAAATGGTGTTCCTACTAATTCGAATTATCCAGAAGAAGATTGGCAAACTGGAGCAGATAAAGATAAATATGTCGGAAGCCTATACTATGATTTGTTAACAGGAAAGAAATATTATTATCTAAAGACTGATAATTTATAGCTTAATTTTACGTTATCAGTTCAAGAAGGTAATATTTCTGGTGACTATATTGGAATATTTTATGATTTGGATGGTGTTACATATTCAAAAAGAATAAACGTTTCCGATATTGCGAATTCGGATAAAAGTGCTATCGTTGGTTCCACTAGATTTAAGGTTGTATATTATTCATCTTATTCGACTACTTCCTCGCATAAGTGTACAATCATGATGCGGGAAGAAAAAACAAAAAATAATGCTTTTGAAACTACCGATTTAGAATTTCCAAGTGATGTTATATTTGATGGACAATCAAATTATACAATAGCTTTAAGCGGATCATATCTAAACAATGATTTGAACGGTAATACTAGATATCGTATTTATGATACAATTGATGATGATATTTATGAATGGATAGAGCTATAGGATGAGGATATTGCAACTGCGAATACGAATGCTACAAATGCGCTAAATTTAGCTAATCAAGTTGATGCTAATAATTATTTCTTTATGTCTACTTATGGTCTTGCAGTTACTCCAGTACGCATTAGGAACGTAAATCAATTAAACGAACTGTTGGCCCCTTACGTAAATCTGACCAATAGTGCGTTGTAGATTATTTAGGACGGTCATATGATCGCTTCGTATGGAGAAACCACTACTTTTTATAACTCTAGCGGAACTGTGTCTGCGACGTTGGGTAGTAATGGGTTTAGTATAAGTAATGGGAATGCCGGTGGTATACATATTATTAATGATAGAATATATTCTGGTAGTCATTTGAATATAAATGATACTGCCAATGGATTCTGCTTTTTGGACGATGGGTCAATTAGCATTGGTAATTCAAGTAATTATATAAAGTTTGTAAATGGAAATCTTTCTATATCGATAGGTAATTAGGATATAAATGCTGTGCTTTCTGAGGCTTCGAATGCAGGTAAAACGGCTACTAATTATCTATTTGAAAGTAATGGATTGATTGTCGCACCTAATGCAAATTATTCATCTTCTTCTTATTTACATATAGGTTCCAGTAGTATTGATATATATTCTAATGGTAATAAAGCTGTTACATATGGAACGAATATTTAGTTCTTTTCCAAAGGAAGCATTGACTTCTTAGAGTATTATCCAGATTTAAACGTTTCCGAGGAGCTATTATGGATAGATTCTAATGGTATAAACTTTGCAAATAATTATAACATAAATATAGATGGAATCTATTACGGGAATGATTTAATATTAAATAGGCTTACATCTACTGTTACATGTAGGTCTGTTAGCATGTATTTAAATACAACCAATACGTCAGAGGTATTATCTCTTTCTGCATCAAACGGGCTTTCCTATACCAATGGTGCATATTATAGAATGACTGGATTTCATCTATCAAATTCATTATATGGAAATGGAACGTCAGGAGAATTAAGTTGTACCACTTTATATGCCGATAATATTTATTATAACAATGTGGTTGAAAAGTTAGAAGGAGAAGATCTTTCTGATGAACGTTTTAAAAATATAGTAAACTATGATAATGATAAATACAAACAATTATTCATGTCTATAAATCCTATTGAATTTACATGGATTGATTCTCATGATGAAGATATACATATTGGTGTTGGCGCACAAACCATATTATATAGTTTGAATAAATTGCAAATTGAGAATTCATCTTTTGTTAAGTATTCTGGCGTCATTGATAGGTATAGTGTTAATTATAAGGAATTAATGTTCATGTCTATTCCAATAGTACAAGAACATGAATTAGAAATATAGTCTCTTAAATCAGAAATCGAGTCACTTAAAGGTGAAATCAAACGCCTAAGAGAGAAGGTGAAATAATGAACTGGACAAGAATTAAGAATGATACTCCCCTACTCTTTTCTTTGGGCGATGACGCTGATGTGATTGGTGTGTTGTAGCATACCTATGGCGTGAAGATTTTGGAGGATTGTGGCGAGTTGTATTATGTATTCTCGCCGGATTTTAATAGGAATGGATATGTTTTAAAAGAAGATGTGATAGAAACACATTTGTGAATATAGGGAGAATTATGGAAAATAATTATAAAATTTATGCTTATGTAAATAAAATAAACGGAAAGATTTATATTGGTCAAACAAAACAATCTTTAAATGCTAGAGCTGGGAAAGAAGGAAAAGGATATAGGTAGTGTGTACTATTTTATAACGCTATTTCGAAATATGGATTTACCAATTTTATACCTATAGTACTAATAGAAGGATTAAATAAAGATACAGCTGATTATTTAGAAATATCATTAATCGAAGAATTTAATTCAACTAATCCAGATTATGGATATAATATCTCAAAAGGAGGTCAATACTCTACAAACGGAATTGATATAAGTGGTCAAAGATTTGGAAAATTAATTGCTAGACACATAGTTGATGATCCAAGAAGAGGAAGATATTGGTATTGTGATTGTGATTGTGGAGGACATTCTATTGTTAGATAGGAACATTTGCGAGATGGCACAACTACTGCATGCACAGATTGCACGTTAAATAGTTTACATGTTATTCCTAACAAAATCGAAATAATTGATGATAATACTATTAAAGTTTTAATGACAGATGGGTCTTTTTTAATCGATTCAGAAACATATAATAATATAAAGTAGTACAGATGGTATAGGTCGGGTGAATATGGAGTTTCTTCAACTACGGAGGAAAGAAAATTGTTGTTGAAATATTTATTTCCAAGCATAAATAGGAATAATATTTCCAGATATGTTAAATTTAAAGATAATAACAGATTTAATTATTGCAAGGATAATTTATATGTAGAAATACCAAAAAATGCTTCGAAAAATGATTGGTATTTATTTTTGAACGAAAATAATACTTATATTCATTTTATTAGGCATTCGTCAAACAGACCTTGGCGTAATGTTAAATTAAACCAATCGTTTCATACTTATAATGAAGCAAAATTAGCTAGAAAGGAGTGTGATATAGATGGCTAATATTTCAGCTGAACAATGGCAAATATTATTAAATATCTTAGGAGCCGTAGAAACTGGCGGACAGATTTATGGTCAAAGAGATTATGGTGATTATACCGAAGCTTATACGAATAATATTGCAGAGAACTCTATTACTATCGGTGCTTATTAGGAATTTAGTTCTCTTGCTAAAGGACTTCTTTAGGAAATTAAAGATAAATATCCAGATGTTTTTGTTCAATATGATAATGCAGGTATTGCTAATGATTTACAAAAGTTTTCTTGGGTTGGTTATAATCCAAGCAAATCTTCTGCAAAAGCAAAAGCAATCGTTAATATAATTAACTCTACTGAAGGGCGCAAGGTACAAGATGATAGATTCATCCGATAGATGAAAGAACATATTGCGCTAGGCGAAAAGTTAGGTGTAAATGATGTGGATGCTCTCTTTGAAATCTGTAATATTTCACACTAGGGCGGTGATGGTGCTGTTAAGCGAATTATCTCCAAAACTTAGAAGCCTTATACTTTAGACCATATTTATCAAGCACTTTGTACGGATAATGTTCCAAATCAAGTTGGAACCTACAAAAATCGTCAATCAAAAGTTTATCAGTGGCTCAAGTAGTATATGCCAAAGCAATAGACTCGGCAGACTGTCGTATACAACATCAATCGTGGAACTAGCGTAGATGATGCACTTAACGTGGCTCGTGGATGGCTTGGACTTTCAAAAGCAAATGGTTCTCATCGAGTAATTATAGATACTTATAACTCTTATCTTCCACATCCAAGATCCTACGCTGTAACCTATACAGACGACTATTGTGCTACAACCATCAGTGCAATCTTCGTAAAACTCAATGCTGTCAATTTAATAGGTAATATCGAATGTTCTGTAGAACGCATGATTGAAGATTGCTTTAAGCCAATCGGGATTTGGATAGAAGATGAATCTAAAAATCTTCCGCAAAAGGGAGACATTATTTGTTTCAATTGGGACAGCAATTAGCCAAACTCAGATAATTAGGGTTGGGCAGATCATGTTGGTATCATTGAGGATGTTTCTAATGGAATTATCACTACTATAGAAGGCAATACTTCTGGTGGTGTCGTTGCTCGTAAGCAATATCCTATAAACTACAGTTTTATCAGGGGTTTCGCTCGTCCGAAATATGGCTCAGATTCCTCGACAACTCCTACCATAGAAGACATGCCTGTATAGCCCACTATAGAGATCTTAGACCCGGTTCCCACTCCTACTCAACAAACTGTCCGGCCCACTCCCGCAACGCCGTCTCAGACCCCTTCTGGCTCGTCTACGGTGACTTCTAGTGGCCTGAGTAAGGAGAGGAAATTTTGGGGAGTATGCGTGGCAGATGCACTTAATGTGAGGAAATATGCGGGGAAAGAATATTCAATTCTTCAGAGTATTCCTATGATTTATTATGGTCAAGAAGTTGAAGTACTAGATACCGTAAAAGCAAATGATGGAAAGGAATGGTACTATATTCGGATTAACGGGACAACTTACGGCTTCGCATCTGCCGAGTACATCGTAAAGAAATGACAAAGAAGAAAGTATGAAAAAGAAAAGGTAACTATGTCATAACGAAGAAGGTGGTGATGGAATGCAGGAAGTCGAAGAGGTCGTTGAAATGGCGACTACTCAAGGTAACAATAATATTATTGTAACTATTATAGTATTGCTTATAGCAATTGTATTTGTTGCTGAACACATAATGAAATTTAGAGAGATTTTTGGAATTCGTACCAAATGGGATGATCATGAACAATAGCAAACAAAAGAAATATTAGAGCTTAAATAGGAAGTCGTAAAAATTAAGCAAGAGGTTGAAGATATCAAAAGCACTAATAAACATGATACAAATAAACGAATTGAATTTGAAGAATGCGTGACTAAGTCACTGAATACAATAAAAAATGATATGCTTGACGAAAAGATTTAGCGCATGAGGTCTGAAATACTAGACTTTGCGGCAGGTCTGAAGATAAAAGATTACAACGAAGAAAGCTTCTCACATATTTTTGATGTTTATTCTAGGTATAACAAGGTTATCCGTGAGAATAATATGACTAATGGGTATGTTGATCTTAATATGGATAAAATTAGAAATGACTATGCTCTAAGACATAATAACACCCAATATGTGGAAGAGTGATAAAGGGGGCAGTAGTAATACTGTCCCTTGATATAAAGGATGTGATATAAATGAGTGAAAAGAAAAAGATAAAGTTTACCTCACTGATTGTCGCCCTTGTTCTTATTGAGGCGGCAATTCTTACGGGTATATATGTCTGGGTATTCTGTACTTATGGACATGTTCCAGACACACTTATAGTCGCAACTTTTGGATTCCTTGGCACAGAATTAGGGATTTGCGGGGGTGTAACCATGAATGGAAACAAGTATGATTATTTAAATAATAGTATTCCACCACAAGGAGGTGTTGGATAAATGGAAAATGGTATGATTCTCTTAGCAATTACAACTGCACTTACTTCTCTCGCTACGGAAGGCGTAAAAAAGACCTTACATCTTTCTTCTGATAAGGTTTCGTACAATATTCTTGTACTTGTAATTTCAGTCATCAGTGCTTTGCTTGTTGGATTTGGATATATTATTTTAGCAGATATTGTGATTACTGCTAAAGTCGTAGTTTATCTTGTTGCTTTGACGCTTATGTCCGCACTTGCTGCAAGTACGAGTTACGACAAATTAATACAAACGCTTAAACAATTAGATTTTTTGAAGAATCAAAAATAAAGGAGATAAAATGGATAAACAGATTTTTAACGGAACAACCAATTAGAGATCATATTATGAATAAATATTTGATTGAAAATGTAAATAGTGACGATGTTGATTTTGATCATGTGAATGATGATTTACCGAGGTATGGTGAAGGGTTTGATTATAATGGAGAGAAGTCGAATTGGTGTGTATATGCACATATAAATAAGACAAATGAAAAAATATATATTGGGATTAGTTCAAATTTAAAACATAGATGGAGTAATGGTGGAAACAAATATTGTGGCTGTGATGCGTTTTATAACGCTATACAAAAATATGGATTTGATGGGTTTAAACATATTGTCATAATAAATGGACTAACAGAATCTATGGCTCGTCTTATAGAGGATGATTTAATCAAAAAGTATAATACTCTGGTTTGGAAAGAAGATGGCAATGGATATAATATAAGCTTTGAATATTTGTTTGGTCGTAAAAAAGAAAAAGGAATGGAATTACATAGGTACAAATATTATCAATACGATTTAAATGGTATTTATATTCAATCATTTGATAGTTTAGTATAGATTAATAATTTATTTAATGTTAGTTTTGGAAATAAATGCGTTAAGCGTTGCTTAGAAAGAGAACATCATTTTGCTTTTGGTTTTTTATGGTCAACTACATTTTATGAATAGCTTGATCCTTTCAGGCCAACTGATATAAAATTCTGCGATGAATATCATAAACCAACGCATGATAAATACGGTCAAATTGTACAGTTATCTATTGATGGTAATTTAGTAAAAACATATAATAATGTATATCATTATACTTTCGATTCTATAATCATGGATTCAGTTTTAAAATGTTGCAGAAATATTAAGCATACATATAATGGTTATATATGGATGTTTATAAGCGATTATTCAAATCAAGATATTCTGTTTAATAGAATTTAGTTAGCTAGTGATGAATATAAAAAATTTTCCAATAATCTTGTACGTTCTCAATCAAAAGCTGTTTTAGCCAGAAATATAAGCAACAATAACACTATTCAATTTGATAGTATATCTGATGCGTCTAGACAAACCGGATATCCTCAACAGTCTATTTCAAATGCATGTAAAAACAACTCAATTTATAAAGGATATTCTTGGTCGTTTTTAAATAATTCATCGTCAAAGATATCAAAAAGGCGTGTAGTTCAAATTGATATTCGCAGTAATGAAATAATTAATATATTTGATAGTATTACTGATGCTAATAATTACATAAAAGTTAGCAAAGCTTCCTCTGAAATAAGTGCTTGTTGTAGAGGAAAGCGAAAAACATCATATGGATATATATGGAAATATTATGAAGATATTATAAAGGAGTGATAAGTATGAAACTTAAAGCAACCCCCAATATTAAAGGGAGCATTGTAGAAACTACAGTGTCCATAGATGATTTTGGTTCTTCAGAATATTCCGCAGAGGAAGAAAAGGAATTGTTCGAAGACTACTCGATGATATTAGACTACGGAAAGTTGCTGTTTTCTAGGTGGGTAACCGTAGATGGCCACAAAAACCCAGTAATCGTAGAAGCTCCTCAAGAGCAAGAGCCAACTAACGAACCTCCAACGGAACCCACAGAAGAAACTACTGGGCCAGATAACATTGTACTTGCAATGCCGATTGGTGAATCTTACGAACTTGATGCAGATTTTGAACTTCATTACGCTGTAGATGTGCGCGCTCTTGGTGACCAGTATAAGATGTTTAAAAATATCAAGGATAACGTATGTTTAGCTAAGGCTATGTGTTTAGTTTTTGAAGATTGTATTATTTCCTATATCAAAGATCAGTTTGAAATTGCCAAGACTCATAAAGACGATTTTGAAACTGTTCGTTATTATGAGATTTAATTACCCTTATGTATCAGAAAGAAGGTGATATAATTGGATTACCATTACACAGATTATATAATTACCCAAGAAGGAACAAACTTAACTACGGATTCAGCCATCAAACTTTAGAAGATGGAGAATAAAGTCACCCGTTTCATTTTTAAGCTAGAGGATTGGCTTCCTGAAACTGCACGTCTTTATGTTGCATTTCTCAATCCAGAAACAAAGCGCTATCATTATGAGCCTTTGCTTAATAATGGAGAGGATTACTACTATGTTGTAGGAACGAAGCTATCTTATTATCCTAGTAAACACAAAATGTTGCTTATTGGCGTAACTCCTTCGTTTATTTTAGATGACAATGTTATTTTGGATATAACGAATACTGTATATGTATCAAGAGAATTCAATAAAATAGTTGTCATTGATAATTTCATTTCCGATGAAGCAAGAGAGCTTTCATATCCAAATATAGAGTATGCCCTCGATGATTTTATGAGCATTTACAATACAAATATAATGCTTTCTATTTAGACGGCAGATGATGCGACTAAATGTGATGAAGACATTAAACGTTGCGAGGAAATTCTTGTTACATGCACCGAAATTCAAGAAGAATGCGATGCTGATGTAGGAACATGCTCTAACGCTGTAATCACTTGTACAGAGTTAGAAGAACAGTGCCGACAAGATAATGAAGAAGCCAGTGAGATACTTGCATAGAATAGAGAAACATTAGTTTCTTGTAATACCATTCTTAATTAGGCACAACAGAGTTTTGATTCATGTATTGTTCAGGCTCAAAACGCAGCTAACTCGGCATCTTCAGCCAATGCTGCTTCTAACAATGCTAGTTCTACACTTACACAATGCAGAAATATGCTTACTCAATGCCAACAAGTTTTAACACAAGTAAATCAAATGGTGGCTACTCTACAAACGAATTATGACACATATCTTTCTCAAATGAGATAGGAATATGAAACTATGATGGAAAATCTTAGAAATGCTGGAGGAGGTGAGCCGTAATGTATGTTATCAATGAAATATCTAAACATCAAACTGATATCTCAATTATTAAAGGAGATACATTTAGAGAATTAATTCGTATTTCTGACGAAGCTAGGCTCACCTATGTTCCTGAAGCCGCAGATAAAATCATTTTCTATGTATATAATAAATATACTGACGAAAAACCTTTGTTTGAAAAAGAAATACCATATAATTCAATGGTGTTATAGTTATCAGCAAAGGAAACTAGTAAGATGAAATTAGGTAAGTATGTGTATAAAATTATACTAAACAGAAGAAATGGTGATAAAGATACGTATTTACATGGTAGTTTTAACGTTGAGGGGGTGATTTAATTGGTAAATTCTGTAATAACTGGTAATAAGACACTAGGTGGCACTACTATGGGAGCATGGAATTAGGGCCTAGATGCCTACAGTTTGGCAGTGCGCTATCAAAATTATAAGGGAACACTGCTTGAATGGTTGGATTCTCTCAAAGCCATCTCTCCCACATTCTCAGAACCAGTCATAGATACCGAAAACGGCACAACGAGCTTCACCATGAATGACGAAAATGGGGGACATACTATCACTCTCCGCAACGGTCTAGATATCAAAGTAGAATCCACAGAAGTCACAGAAGATGGTACTCTAGTAACCTTTAACGATGGCACGACAGTCCTTGTCGGCAACGGTCAAAAGGGTGATCAAGGCGATCCCGGCAGAGAAATAATCTTCCGCAACGTAGATAACACTCTCTACTGGCGTTACGCAACAGATGATCCAGAGTGGAAACAACTTGCAGACCTCATGCAAATTATGGAGTCAGTATATACTGCTCATCCGCCTTTTATCTATGTGGATGAACTACCAGACCCTGCGGATGCAATAGAGGGTGTAGAATACAGATTAAGGAATGGAGGTGATTAATCTTGGCAAAATCTTATAAATCATATATGCTCTCAGCGGATAAAAAGTCATGGGTCCCGCTGTTTGATGGTGAAAGCTATAATACTCTGAGCGACACTCCTATTAAGAATCTTTACGGGCAAGCCGAAGAAGTTTATGTAGATATCGGTGCTCTGAACGAGGGCAAGTATCGTATTTCTGGTTACTATAAAGTAGATGATAATTCCGAACTGCAAAACGCAGAGGATGTCCCTGTTTTTGTAAATGTCTATACTGATAGTACAACTCCTGAGAAAAAATATGCGGTCTTTGAGAATGTTAGTTCTGATAGTTTCGGGCAGACTATATATACTATTGAAAATTCCGCCATTACAGATACTCATCATGTCGGCGCAGATGATACTGCCATCCCTGAGATTCATGAAGATATAAATAGTTTAGATACGCATCTGAGCGAACTAAATAATAATTTTAATAGTTCTGTGGCAGATATTAACAGTACTATCGCAAGTAACTATCAAGAACTTTCTAGTGAGATAGAACAGTCTGCATCAGAAATCAACGAAATATTAGATAGTCAAGTTACTAGACTGAATGGAAAAATAGAAAGTGAAACCTTTTCTGTATCAGAAGCATTAAGCAGTGAAGTTACCAGATTAGAAGATAAAATAGATAGCGAAACATCTTTCGTAAGTGATATGCTTACTAGCGAAGTTACCAGACTTGATAGCACTCTCACAGATCATTCTGAGTCACTTTCAGATATAGATAGTGAAATAGCTGTAATTGACTCTCGTCTTGATGGGCATGATACATCTATCTCAGAAATCAATGAGGATATAGCCCTGCTCAATAATACCGAAGAAACAGAAGGTTCTGTTCGCTAGATTGCAAAATCCTACGCCGATGATACAGTAGAAACCACAACAATCACTCTGGCAGTCGCTGACCAACCTGATCTCAATGACTCTACCACATATGTCCTTTCTCAAGGCGGGGCCGAAATAGGTCGTGTACATATTGCAAAAGACCTCGTAGCTACTTAGGGCGAGTTAGTTACAGAAGATGCAAGTGGTAATTCTGGTATGTTTATCAGGATGACCGTAGCTAATGGAACGCCTTTTTATATCCCTGTTGATGAGTTAATTGACACTTATCAAGGTTCTGGTGATGTAGGTACTGTATCCAGTGGCATCAGTATTAACGTAACCAATGGTGTTGTCTCTGCAACTATTGTTTCTTTAGACGGTACTAAACTTGATGCGGGAAGTGTAGGTTTTGATAAGCTTGCACAGGCCGTATAGAGTAAAATCAATAGCATTGATGATGTTTATGACGAGTTAATGGGAAATGCATAGACAGATACTGTAACCTCAAAAACAATAGAAGGTCTGGTAAAGAAAACAGATATGACTAGCAACACGCTCTCTAATTTGGATACTTATGTTGGAACAATTCCGCAAGAAAGTGATGCTACTACTGTAGTTGATTACATAGATGAAAAGAAAAATGAAACTATAGATAATCTTAAACAATATTTGGTTTGGCATAGGTTCACAGAATCTTAATTAACAGGGGATGGTCCTTTCGGGGATAATCCCCTTTTTTTACGCTTTGCTGTATGATATACTGATTTTATCAAGATGAAAGGATAGGAATACATGATGACTGATGACCACATAAGAAATGTTTTCTTCGAGATACAAGATCTGGCCTAATTAAGCAGATATCAGGCTAGAAACTATGTTTATGTGCTACATCTATGTAAACAGTGGTGTTAACACTGGTGTTAAGGCTAATAATCAGGCCCCACAAAGCCCTGATATCAATAAGGTTTATTATTTACTCTCCATTCTTCTCATGGCGGAGATTTTGCCTGAAATTCAATCAGCATCGAGCATTTAAGAATTCGCAAGGTATTAATATGTGTTAATCCTTATTAAATACATTGTTAACGCATTCTGATTTTTCAGATATACTCGACTTATCCTTATTGTACACTGTGGTCGTAATATAAGAATTACTATGCCCCATTAATTTAGCAACTATTTTAGGATTCACACCGCTGTCCAGCAAAGTAGTACTATACGTTTTGCGGATTTTATGTAGTGGTTTATAAGTTATATTACAATTTCTGCAAATAATTTCCAATGACCTTCGAATAGATGCGGCAAACTTACAAAAGATATAGCCATCATCACTTTTGTATTCAAATAACTTATCTACAATCCACCAATAGTTTTTTGGAATCGGAATATCTCTTAATCCATTCTCTGTCTTTGGAGTGTCTTTAATATATACAACTTTCTTATCATCGACCAACTGATAAGATGCTGTTCCTCTGACATGAATAACATAATCGTCAGAAATACTATCACGCTTCAGTGCGCACAACTCTCCAATTCTTAAGCCAGAAACAAAAATAAGTAAAATCCCAAGATAATTCTTATGCGGATTTTCGCAAATATACTTCTGAATCTTTTTAAATTCTTCATCTGTATAAACTTCATCGGAGTCATCGTGCTTAATAACCTTAAATTGTGAACTAGAAATATCTAGTGTTTCAAATATCTCAGAAACAGAATATGATATATATCCCATCTTTTTAGCCCTAATTAATGTCCCCTTAATTAATGCCCTGAGATTCCCAAATTGAGGCTTACACACTCCACTACAAGATTTTTCTAAAAATTCCTGCCATTCAAATACAGTAGTTTTAGATAAATCTTTTGTTCTTAATTTATTATCCTTAAAAAATCTTTTAAATATTTCAACATAAGCTACATGGGTTTTCGGCGCAATTATCTTGCTGTCAAGTCGATGGTTATTCCACTCCGTAAATACTTCTTCGAACGTATGCACGTTTTCAGTTTCTTCGTATGCGTCAACGATCGTATCTTCCAGAGCTTTTCTCGTAGTCTTGCACACAAGTTTCAAATTCTTCGGATATCCTTCGGCATGGATATAAGTGCGCCACTTCCCATCCTTACCCTGCCAGACTTTATTTGTATGCTTGCCTAATATTTCCTCTCGTCTAGTCATATCTACACCAGACCTGATATCTGCTAGATCGATGATACCATGTTCTAGTGCGTATTTCAATAAGTCATTTTCGTCACGTTTCATATAATATTCTCATTTAAAAAGGAGCGGTTTCCCGCCCCTTTAGTTTTAACTAGTTATTAATTTACATATATACTCTATCAATACCACAGGCCAGATAAGATCATGCGAATACCCATAAGCCAAAACAAGTAAGTAGCTTTCAATAGGTTCGTCTGAATCGAATCCTATTAGTTTGCATATCTCATACTGTTTCACAAGACTTGCCCAAAAATAAAACGCCCAGTATATTATAAGCATATTTTTCATGATATTAATTTAATTATATCCTCAACGATTTCTTCTGGCGTTAAATTATCAGTAGTAATTGCATAATCATAGTAGGAATCAATATTTTGAAAATCAGCTTTGTCTGCTTTAATTCTTCTAAGGGCCTCATCCGAGTCTTGTCCACGCTTCCTAAGACGGTCCCAAGCAACACCCTCGGTTACGTTAAGGTAAATAATTATAGGATTAATCTCATCCCCTACCATATGGCGAATTTTTTGCATCCCTTCAGGATTCATAACAATGCAACAGTCATCACATAATCCCTGCTTAGAAGTGCCGTAATACCATACATCACCAGAGGCCACATTGTATGACGTGGTCTCAAAAAAGAAATCTGCGCCGCGCAATTGCAAAAACTCAGCAGGAGTAAGATAATTGTATTCTTTATCCTCGCCCTCACGCTTTGGTCTAGTAGTATAAGTCCTTATGCGCGTTATCCCGTGTAACTCTTCTAGTAGATTAGCCACAGTAGATTTACCGCTACAGGTCTTACCAACTAATATAATCAATCAATCACCTTCTTGTTCTTCAACGCTTTTGGCGTCAACGATTATATATGGATACTCCATTTCTAAAATGGTATAGTGTTCTTTAACATATGATAGTGGTACAGTATCAGATATAGCAATTTTATATGCTTCTACACCTTTACAACGCGGAATATTAATAGCGGCATATATTGATGTTAAAGCAAGAATAATCATAAATACTAATTTCGCAATATCCCCCTGTTCCAATCCAACTACAATTAAAAGATATGTGAACACCAATAGAAACAAGATTGAACATATAGTGCTTATAATAGCAACACCATGTAACATTTCCCACGTAGAATCAATCCATCGAATTTTATCTAATATTACAACGTTCATAGTTCTTCTTCCATTAATAAGAATCCAGGCCAAACACTACAGGTCCTGTGTAGTAATTCTTCCAATACTTTGTCACTTTCTCCATCAACCGTCGGATGATCATATAATCGCAATTTATAGTTATGTTGCAGATAGTTAAGCCTCATAATAATGGCCCTAATCGTTGAACCATCTATGTCGGAGGAGTACTTATCATAATCTAATTCTTTCTCTGATTTAAGAAAAACTTCGGCCTGTCTCTTGATTTCTTCTTTGATCTCTTCTTTCTTCATTTTAGCACCTCACAAGATGTAATATTATTCTTATAAATCATAAAAGCTTCATTGTAATCGCGTCCTGCATAAGCCCAGTTATCATCTACCCAGACATGGTAAGTTACTTCGTTGCAATAATTGTTCTTTAGTAAATATGATTTACATAGCTTAAACAAGTGTACTGCATTGTTTTCTTCTAGAAGCCATGGATAATTACCTTCTTTTGCAAGGCTATTTAACCAAAGATGATATTTATCCATTATGCCCCCGTAGAACCAAAACCACCATTGCGAATACCATCTGCGTGATCATTATTTGTGATACCATAAATCTCGAAACTTGCTTGCACAAATTTGTCGCCCTTTTTAATATCAATCCTCTTATCGCCTTCATTCCTGATTCTGATAAAAATATGTCCTTCGTTATCACTATAAAAATAATCGCTATCAATTTGAGGAATAGTGTTTGCTATACGCATAAAATATTTCGACCCAAGCCCGCTCCTAGGATAAAACGCAAGCTTAAATCCAGGAATCATCTTAGCCCTAATTCCTGTAGGAATCATAATAGATTCATTTGGGTCAAGCTTAAATGATAAAGGACTAAAGAAATCATAATCTCCAGAGCCAGTAGTACTTCGAATAGGCAAATTAAGATTATCATAAATCTCGCTTATGATTCTTTCGTTATACAGATACTCATCTTGAGGTTTGGTAAATGTTATCAGCCAATCTTCTCGAAACTGCACATAAGATACTTTATAAAATTCTCCCACTCTCAGAGGCCATTCGCCAAAAATATTTTTAAGTGTTTCAACATTCATAATTAAAATTCCCTCCAACCCTGAATAATCTCTTTAATTCTTTCTTTTTCAAATCCTTCGGCCTGTAAATAAACGATATACGCTTTAAGATCATATAAGGCGCGCGTTATCTTATTTTTCCGCTCATCAAAAATTGACGGATCGTTCTGAATCTTGCGCTTTATAACAATAGCATTACTCCCATCATAATTCTGATAATATTCTTGAAATTCTTTCACTTCATATTCTACGGACGTTTCTCCACAATAAGAATCCAAATCGGAGCAAATTTTTTTCCATTCTTTCGTTGATTCGTTATATTCATATACATTTGAAGGACAGAAAGGATCGTCCTCAACAGTTATACGTACGTCTACTGATTCATTTGTGGACCAAATAATTTGCCCTCGTATATAAAGTCTATTGTCTATCACGGCATCAATAACATCATCAGATGTTTCATATTCTTCTACATTATTTGCATCGTGCAACACTTCAGCATACTTATATGCCTTTTCTTTCTCAATAAAAATCCTATTAATACACCAATCGGAATAGCTACCAGTAGATACAATATATACTTTCATATATTCTCCTTATTTGCAGGCGGCAAAAACAATGATGTAATAGCTCGAAGCAATTTGCATCATGTGTGCCATTTGATCACATATTAAATTAATCGATCTCTTATTTGCTTTCATATCATCTATATAAGAATGCAGTAAAGCATGAAACGGAATAAGGAATAAACACATCATAAACCCATTAACATTCATTATTCTATATGAATAAAATAAGAGCGGCAAATGCACCATAAAAGCCCAACTAAATCCATGCATGATCAGAGCAACGATATAATCATACTTATACATCTTATCAGGCGCATGTTCACTCCACCACTTCTTCTGCTTCATACTTGCCAAAACACCTTGCAGATAATAATCGTCTACAATATGGCAAAAGATCATGCAAAGCAGAATAAATATTTTGATACTCATATCTCACCTTCTCCTCGCTCTTTTTTAATTGCCTCTGTTATTTCTTCGTCTGTCATTCCCCTGCTAACCATATCCTTAACCTTTACCATCCAAGCGGTCAGCACGGCTTTGATACTTTTTTCAAGTATATCCATATCTTCGCCCCTATATTCCCTAACATATTGTATAATCCAATACTCTCCACACATAAAACCATGGCCATACTCCATGCCAGTAAATGTAGTTACTTCATGACAATAAAGGTCTATTTTTACTTCTATTACTTTATCATTATCCCATAATATATGCGCTCCAACATATTGTTTTGTGAGAATGTCTATATGATTATCTTCCAATTCCCAAGTAATATAAGTAAAATATTCTGGGTCAGTAGCATTTATATATCTTTCAGCATTCTTTTTTTCTGCAAAAATATGCGCGGTTCCTGTGTCTTTACCAGATACTATATAAACACATTTCATTCTTCGTCCTCTATTTGTATCTTACCATTTTCCCATGCATCTGAAATAGTTTTTACTGCCAAACGCCAAGCAGAGCCGTCAAATATTCTTCCGACTTCTTTTGCTTGTGTTTTCTGATTAGAATATAGATCGTTTTGCAGGCAGTCATTCATACCACGATTTACAAGTATTTTAAACGCATCAGATAGTTTCATTCGTCATCACCAGTGTACACAGTCAATTCCTTTTTACGTTTTTCGGCCTCTTTAACCACGGCGACTGCTAAAGCCCTATCATCAAAAACACTCACGTCGCACTCATCGTAAGAAATAATAAATGCTTGGCGAGAATCCTTGTCTACCCCTACAAAACTATTCTCGTATACTGTGCGTACCTTTAATTCACACACCTCATATATACCAGTATTGTGATGGATACGACTCCAATATACGGTTTCACCAAGACCTATTACCTTCATTACTCACTGTCTCCAAATTGTGGAGAAAGATTATACGGGAACTGCGATTCTATATATTCTTGTAATAGGCTCAACATTTCATCTTCCTCGGGAAAGAATATATCACGTCTTTTAACAGATTGCACCCATCCAAGGAAATTTGACATAAATTGCCCAAAACGTTGGCTTACAAAGTATCTCTTATGGGCCGCACAAAGTTCTGCATAAAATTTATCTAATCTATTTGGGTCTCTCACAATCTAAACCTCGTCTTGCTATCCTTTTTATTTTCTAATTTATCCAACAATATGGCCGCAAGTTCAACATCACCATTATGATTTGCCATGTCCAATAGTTTTTTCATTGTTGGCGCTTTGATATAATCATCTTTCACCAACTGTATAACAATATCTCTACAATACGGATAATAATTCAACGCTATGTCTTTTGCATGCTTCGCAATATATTCTTTTGATTCGTTATACATTGGATCATCTTCAGAAGCAAGCGGCAAGAAATTAAGAAATGTTACGACTTTTTCCATTATTGATTGGCTTTTATGCACAGGCGGAAAGATAGTTGGCTTAATTGTTTTCTTGTGCTGAGCATATAGCCAAATACGATGTTTTATTCCCTCTACATATTGAATATCCATCATGCATTCATTAACTGGATTATATACTGCTCTTGTTAGTTTATTATTTCCTTTAAGCTTGCGGAAATAATCTTCACACCATCGACTGGTTTTAAGATAGTCTTGTCTAAGGAATTCTTCTCGTCTCTGATATTCTGAAAGAGTGTGGCATGGAGAAAGTAATTCTTCCTCAGAAAAAATATGTTTATCTAGATATGCAAATACCTTTTTTAATATTTCATCTTTCTTTGTATCGTACATATAAAATCCATAGCATGAATATTCATATACTTCGTAGTGCATTTTGTCAAATAAATTAAAGTATAAATAGCCGTCACCGTTTGATCGGACATATATCTTATATCCTTTATAGTCAAATTGATCTATTGCCCAACTTTTTGCAAGCTCCTCATCACTAAGTTGATCATTCTTATATATTCCAGTGCAATCATATCCCATCTTATTGCCTCATATTATTAGTTATTCTTATGAGTTGTCCTCCAATTAAATTTCCAATTACTACTTTGCACAAAAACACAATATCATATGGATTAAATTTTCTTGCTACTCCAAAATACACCATGTCAGCAATACTATGCTCAAAACCGCAAACAATAAAAGCCATCACACCCATTATAAGCAAAATAGGTTGATTGTTTTTATATCCTTCAACTGCAATATAAATAAAAATATTACAAAGCACTGCCAATATAATTGTTTGTAATGATGTTTCAGATAGCTTTGTATTACAAACCGCAATGGCATTTTCATAAAGATTAGGCTTAACAAAGCTGATAATAAGTCCTCCTATATACGCGCCAATGAAATTGCCAAAAAGAATACTTGTTAACTCATAAATATCTTTTGAATAAGATGCTTTACCAGTAAATAGTAATTGTCCAGTACAACATATAGCGTATAATCCAACGGCAAATAAAAATGCACCAATTATTTTATTGTCAACCGAGAGGGAACACGTCCCTCCCAGTGCAATAAACAATCCACCAATTATGGATTTAATTAATCGTTGTTCCATAAAATAATCTCTTCGTTTTCATCAAATTTCTTCATAGTGTTTTTTATATCAATGATTCTTTGATTCGCACTTCCACGAAAAGCTAAAGTCAAATCACGTTTATCGTATTCAAATTGACCATCAATCAGAACATCTATATTTGATAATAGATTATATCTTGATAATGTTTGCTCACTGTTTGAATATTCAACAGAAAGAATAATATCTTCAAATTTAAAGCCTGTATAAACCCAGACTTGTTTATTTGGATACAATTTTCTTATTCTTTGAATCAAATGATATATTGTAGTTACATTTTGTTCAGCCAGAGGCTCTCCACCAAGAAATGAAACTCGCTTAATGTAATCACGTCCGACCAATTTTAAGAATCGTTCTTCTGTTTCTTCTGTCCATTCTTTGCCCCCATTAAAATCCCAAGTTTGCTGATTAAAACATCCTTTGCAATGAAAGGGACAGCCTTGAACAAACAGACTTACGCCAACGCTATTCCCATTACAAATATCGCATTCATAAAAATCTGCATATCTCATTATATCACTCTCCTAAACTAGAGGAGATATCAGTATGATGTGTACGCATCTCTACCTCTTGCTGTTTGCCAAGGTTAAATGCTTCTTTGTAATCGTTTGTTAAGTATCCTGTAACTCTACGCAGTCGTTTGATGTTAGATGAACCACATTTTGGACAAGTATCAGAAATCTCATCTATATAACCACAGTCCATACATTGATCATTGGGTAAATTAATCGCAAAATACGGAACATCTTTATCCATAGCATAATCTACAATTTCTTCAAGTGCATCAATATTATTCTTTGCACTGTCAGACAGCTCTGTATATGTAATACAACCTGCTGAACTATAACCAGTTAACTGGGATTCGATATCAATCTTATCAAAAGGATTCATCTTATGCCATACAGGAACATGAATTGAATTAGTAAAATACTCATTTTCAGAAACATTAAGAATCTTACCATACTTAGCTTGGAATTTCTTCATTGCCGTATAGCATAAATTCTCTGCCGGAGAATAGTAAACTCCAAAATTCAGCTTATATTCCTGTTTAAATTCTGCGCATCTATCTTTAAATAACTGCTCAATCTTTTTTGCTAATTCCATACCTTCGTTAGTTGTATGATCACAGCCGATAAGAATCTGAAGAGTTTCTGCTAGGCCCAACTGCCCAAGCGCAAGCGTCCCATGTTTTAAAGCAGATCGAATTCCTTCTTCAGGAATATATCCCTCCATAGTCCCATTCTCATACATAAACTTAGCAGAATCAGGAGACTGAGAACAAATCCACTCAAAACGCTCAAGTAACATATCTTTTGCTTCATGAATCTTCTTATCAAGAAGTCCCATAAATTCATCAATATTCTTTGCACCAACTTCACCAGATACTTCCATAGCAAGAGTTGGCATGATTACAGTCACAGGGCAAATATTCCCACGACCATCTTTGAGTTGTCCAAAACCGTTAATATCATAGCCATTTGCTGTCCTACAACCCATAGTACTAAAGTATGTCTTAGGATCATTGCGATCATACCCGGCATTTCCTGACCAATCTACATTTGCATAGTTTGGATAAAGTCTTCTCGCTGTTGATTTTAACGCAAGTCTTTTTAAATCATAATTTGGCGTTCCAGGCTTATCATTTACATCTTTCATATATTGGAAAATGCCACAAGGAAATACAGATGTTCTGTCAAGTTTACCAATACCTTTTATAGATACTTCTAAAATTGCCTTAGTTACCATGCGTCCTTCTAGAAGAGTGCATGTACCATAATTAATTGAAGTGAAAGGTCAATCATGTTATCCTATGAGCTTTTTATCTCGTAGTTCTTACAATTTCTTGTAAGTTCAGCATATATATTCATACTCAATTATTTGAATATGTTGAACACTCGTGGGCGAATTATTCTATTCGTCATCGCCTATGCGTTACGATTTCATATCACCTTTTATTTTGATATGATTATCTCGGTATTACCATATTTATAAACTATAATATTCTTTAAAATCTTCGTATAGATTTTTCTTTCTAATCAAACATATATTCGAATTATTGTATATCCATTCTCCGATTTCAAAAATATCTTTTGTTGCTCCCCATTTTATCTCACTCAAATTTCTATCGGCATAATCGTATATTTTGGGGATTCTTATCTTTAAATGCTCTCCTAAATATTCGCCAATATCTTTCATCAATTTATGTATGCCACAAAACGAAAGTGAATGTAAATATCTTCCGCTATCAATTTTATGTGCTGTAATATTTCCATCACCGTCAAGAATTCCTCTTATCAAATGTGACATCAAATTATCATTAATAATAGGTAGGTAAGTATTTAATGTTTTGTTTTGCTCTATCCCATATTTTTTTAAATCTTTTGCCATAATATCACTTCGAACAGCCACTTGAGCGCATCCTCTTCCATCATATCCAACAGACGTATTAGAATGAACATCTTCAAGAAATCGTTTCAAAATATATTCATCGTCTTCTTTTTGTGTTATTGAGATAGATGACTGTCTTCCATCTTTTGGCACAAATACATTCCCATCAGTTATAATCATTCCTAAATAGTATGCTTTAAACTCTGTATCTATTATCTCGAAATAATGTTCATCCATATTGGGGTTATATACTTGTGCTTTTTTATATCTTTCAATATTATTCTGATTGAATATTTTAATTACTGTTGGATTACTTAGTTCAAACATTGTTCCAACATCTTTTATGGTCATTGGCCTACTTTTATAAAAGGCAATTACTTCCTACTCTAGTTCTATTGTAATCGGTTTACCAGTTGGCATTATCATACTCCTTTATTTTTATTTAGGGATATAAATTTAGGCTTTACCGATATTGCTCAATTCATTTAATCGTACTATATACAATTAACAGCCACTACTTATAGCTGGTTTCCACTTCGTGATTGTAATGTATTTAAATTGTGATACATTCCTTCTACACCCTGATAGATTTCACGATCAGTCATATCCAAAGCATACTGATAAGCCTTTGAATAATGCTTATATACCGTATCCTCAATGGACCAATCTTCTGGTGAAACTATATTCTCAGGAATGCAATTTTCAATATATTTACATCCATCTTTCCAATGTTTATAGAAGCTTTTCCTAACATAAGGAACCATTGTCCAATCAAGATGAGTAGAACTTACACCGCCAAATTGTTGTAAGCTTTGCAACTGAAACAAAACAGCCACAAGTTGAAACGCAGTATTAACACTCTGAGCAGGTCTTACATCTGTCTGCCTAGTATTAAATCCATTCTTAAGTAACTTATCAAACGGAACACTTAAACAATTATGACACCCAACAACATAGTTATCCAGATCGTGAATATATACTTCATTATTCAGATGATTGTTTCTACTCACTTCAGACATATAATCATCGAGAGCCAATTTACGCATCAACTCAGCATCTGCTTCGCCTTTTCTCCCGCCAAAACTGTGCTCATCCACATTAGCATTTTGATTCTGCACATTACTGGCGGAGACCTTTTCCTTAATTGCTCTCATCCAGGCAGTATTACGTTCACGCACTCTACTACGAGTACTCCTGTAAACAATATAAGCTCTGGCGACATCTTTACGATTACTTGCCATGAGCTTATCTTCCACAATATTTTGTATTTCTTCTACATTTAAATCTCTTTTTAGTGACTCAACATATCTAGCAATTTCAGAAGCTTTATCTTTTGCATGAGAATCGAGTTTGTCGCCGTCTATTTCATAATATGCTTTTAATACGGATTCTTTTATCTTACTTTTATCAAATTCAACAAGTCTTCCATCGCGCTTAATTACATTCACATTATTACTTCCTTTCCAACTTATAATACTCCCTCATATCCTTCTTAATCCTCTCACCTTTCCTGTAGTGATACACACCTACATCCAAAAGAGCGTCATTAAATTTGGATACCTTACTATACATCCGATTCAGCGCAGACATGATCTTCTGATGCTTAATCGAATAAATCTTTGCCTCGACCAGACCCATGCCATACTGTTCATTAAACTCATCACCATCTTGACACACAGCATGTGCCTTTATAGTCACAATATCTTCTTCTGGTAATAAAGCCGCGGCAATATAATCATTATCTGTATTACTTAGCTTATCAACAATATAGGCCCTGCGGTCAAACACATAGGTCCCAGATACTGTCTTTTTCTCTGCATCAATATCATACGTAATCATATTTATTTTTTCTTCCTCTTAAATCTTGGAATTCTTATCTCGGGTAACATGCCGATATGCACCCTGATTACATCCCTACAGGGATAAATCCTAGGCCAGAGCATCTTGATTCTCTCCCACATCTCTACCACCCCCTTTCAAAGCAAAACCCTAACTATTTCTCAAATCTATAGGATACGGATCAGATTCCCATTCTGCTCCACAAGTATGGCATCTATAACTATCTATGCGCCAATTATGCCAACGCGAAGGTAAAAACCGACCCCAAAAATCTCCTCTAGCAGGTCCATAATAACCTTTACTGGGAACAAGATATTCTAATTCAATTCCTCCAGTAATATAAGGATAAAAATGACTTCTGCTCTCTCCACAGCAGGGACAAACAGCAAACTTCTTACGGGATTCTTCCTGTACCATCAGATTGGCATCGCAATTATCAGGTAACTTCGTCAGTTTCATTAAATTCTCTCCCGCAATAAGGACAATATTGGAGATGGTCTAAATAAGTACCACTATAGTAATAATCGTCAACTCTACAAATCAACGAAATACTATTATCTTTTTCTTTAACTAATCCAGTATTCCAGTATAATGGATTCTTACTAACAACTTCTTCAATATCAACAATCTTTTTACAGAAATCACACATCTAACTACCTCAATATATCAAAACAGCTTTCTTCCGCAGACCATACACCTGTGCAATGTAAAAGTAGATCCCTTCTCATCCCTGATAAAATATTTGCCCTGATTCGTGACACAAAAATCAATTCCGCCGGGAGTAAGAGGACGATAGATCATGTTTTCCTGACGTGTTGTTTCCTTCCATTTCTCAGGTTCACATAAAGAACACATGGTCCACCTCTTATTCCAACTTGTCTACGCCTTTAAGATAATAAAAACTATTTAAGGTTTCAACAATCGTGACATCTCCATCAACAATGATGCTTCTGATCTTTGTAGTAACCATATCCTTATTAGCATTGGGCCAAACACAGCGGAAGATTCCTCGACTTCCCACAGAGATTGCTGACTGCACATCGTCAATTATGCGCCCAATGCGACTGGTTGCTTTATCATCATATAACTTATCTGCGCCAACTTTGTCTGTGATTTTAACAATTTTCCTAAACATCCTTATAGCCTCATTAAAACATAATGTGCAATCAGTGCAACAAATATTAAGAATATATTATAAAGAACACTTGCCTCTTCTTTGAGGAATCCATCAGAATCTATAGGCGAATTAGCCATATAAAAGATTAAGGACCCCGCAAACATACAAATGGTAAATACAGTGAAATATATAAGCGGATTGATTATGCTAAATATCTTCACGGTAATAAATATAGTAGTCATAGACAATGCGCCTAAGCCCCACCTGTATATGTTATTGCCCTTATATTCGACAATTTCCTGCACAAAAATATGATTTCCTAACATTATAATAGCAAGTACGCAACTGAGTAGAAAAATCATCTTGTCATATCAGTCCTCTACAACCATAGTTAACGAACAAATCAATGTAAACACATTAATAGGAACAATCCAATAATTATGTGTAATAAATACATTTAAAATTAAACAGCAGATATTACATAAAGATAATATTACTCCCAATACTCTAGTCATTTCTTTTCACCCTTATATGGCTCTGGCATCTCAATCTCCATCCATGCTGTAGCCTCATCATAGGCCACGGTCTTACTATTATTCAAAAAATGCCAACGAGGTTCAGCGCCTCCGTCCAGATATGCCTCCCGCGTCTTGTTTTTGCGCGTAATCCAGACGCTTTGAAAACGCTTTGGCATTTTATCATTTATTGGAATCCACCTGCCCATTTTCCACCATTTTCTTGTACTTTTCCTCAGTGTAGATACTGGCACTACTGAACACTCTTGGTATAATAGTTCCATCTTCACTGATCATATCAACTTCATACTCAATCCATGCCCATCCTCCACCATGGAAGTTGTGTATGCCTTTAAGAATACCTTTTTTATAGGTATCAACATGCCGCGCAAGAGATTGCACAACACCCGTGCCCTCACAGGTTTTACACGTCAGAATCCAAGGACTCAACCTCTCATCTTCTTTGCGATAATACATTTTTCTGGGATAATCAATCTGCATCAACCCTGTATCACGGGTAACATCTCCATGACAAAAAGGGCATTCGATCTCATGATACTCATCCTTGGTTTCATGAATATAAACAGTGTCCCCAATAGAAAAAGGGCAATCAATCGTAGTCTCAATCATTTTTCTCTTCCTGCATCTTTTCAAAAATATAATCCACAACTTTTTTGCCATAATCCGTGGCGGCAGTCACATTATCTGTCGTTATATATGAGCTTGCTACCATACCAAAACACGTTTCTCTGTCGGGAACAAAAATCGTTATTAACAAGAAGACGATAATTACTTTCGCAATTCTCGACAAAGCCCTCTTATACGATTTTTCATCTTCCTCGCTAATCTTACAGTCATCAATATGCGCGGCAACATATACGCCAAATGCAATGACAAATACAACAGTGCTAATTGTCAGCACAACATAAGAAACTTCTTGCAAGCCATTAAAGACCCGCCCCAAATACACAATCCAAGGACTAATAATATAATTCATCACTCTACCTTAACTTTCTCAATCCATCTGTGGAAGCCAAAGCACCATTTATAAGCGTCATCATCATTCCATCCACAAGCAACCATTTCCTTATAAAGATTTGTTCTGTACCTATCCCAACTCTCCGTATGGATTCCATCAATCGTAGCCTTGTCTCCTAACTCAACTACTCTTTTTGCAATCTCTACCAGATGGTCAGTATAAGGTGAAAATCCCCATGCAATATGGTTTGCTACATCCATGACATTAAGTGGACGTTTGGCCCTGCGAATGTAACTTTTAGCAGAATCCAAATCAAACTGGAGATATTCACGTTCGTGCTTATCTATGTAGGATTCCTCGCTAAGTCGAATAATATTGCCAAACTGCGCGACAACAATGTACGGATAGTAGGGGACGAGATCACGAGAAGTACCAATATGAAAAGGAAGGACATTACCTCCCTGATAAATCTTATATTTATCGATGATCTCATCCATTCCAGTCATAATAATTACATCATAAAAATCACATACAGGTGAATATACGCTAATGTCGGCCGCCCCCTTTCTAGCGAGTCTTTATGGACGGAAACTTAACTTTAATAACCATCTGAATACTTTCGCAAGAATCTCCATACTCAGTAGAGCTTTTTACATTCACAATAGAAACATTCTCGATATTTCTTTGAAGGAAATTCACGAGATGATTCCTCTTGAAATACTCCTTAAGATACTCGTAATTCATTTGTATTTCCTCTCAGTGTAATAGCCAAGGCAGACGGTGACAATACTAAAACACAGAAGCAATGCGGAGCTAAGATGTAAGCCCCGCAAACGCAAATATTCTGCGCCAACACCAAAAGAGAAAACTCCAAAGCTCGTCAGACAGCGTGCAAATATAAATAGTCGCCTGTTCCTCATATTACTTCCTCCACAATATCTGGATTCATAATAAGAATCGTATCACAGTCCCATCCATAAAGCTTATAATAAAGGTTCTTAATTCTTACATCAATCGCATCAATACCATCTGCCATCATTCGCTCAAAGTCTAGATAAACATTGGTAAAAGGATCGTCATCGAGACCATTTGCTCTCATAACAGGGTCTGTAAATATCCAGTCGCGATTCTCATCCATTGTTCTTATCATGTCATCAAGGCTGTAAAGATTTAAAACATTTGCGCTCTCACTGATATCAAACTGGAATGACTCACTCCCCCTAAACAAATCCCATTCTTCGTCGAAACACCAGTCGCGCCAACTTCTTTCGCAACAAACGGGCGAGGCCCAAAGACCACATCCTCTTTCTGGCTTATTCCATGAATAGCTTCGATTTTTTACAGGAATAAATTTGTCTTTGTCAAAATGATCAGAACCATAATGAATGTATCTCATATAATCCCTCCAAAACACCAAACTAGAGAATATTATATGACTTTCCTATGTGTTTGTCAATAGTTTTCGCCTGTAAACTCTGTTCCACTATTCTTTGCTTCGTAATCCCTTACAAGTTCATGTATGGCAAAAACATTGATCATCTTGGCTCCACAATGATAGCAATAATAATTATTTGAATATTTTAGTTGATCTCCTTCTAAAATTGCTTTACAGTGGTCACAATAAGCCACCCAATCATCTCTTAATATCCAATCTGCCATCATTGTTCCTCAATCAGCATCTGTATGGATTCCAACATACGGGCAGAAGATAAAGGTAGTCAAAAAATTCTTATTAAAGAATGTATCATCGTTGATAACATAATTGTACATCCCCGGCAAAGACTGATGATCAAGATAAGGCTCATTTGGGTTAGAACCTATTTTTAATCCCTTGGTTCCGCAATAGTCCACAATTACTTCTTCCAATATACGAAATTCATCACTATCATATAAATCTTCGATATTATCAAACATATAATACAAGTAAGATACTAGATAACTTAGTTTTTGAGATTGTTCGTAATAATCATCTACAGTTTTATCAAACCAACCATATCTAGCAACTGTATAACCGTCCTTATCTGTTTCTAAATCTGGATGCTCCATTTTCTTTCCAAAAGTAAGTGAGTGAACACTACTTGAATTAGTTTCAAATACATTATAGCGTACTGTATATTTCATTTATCATCCCTCTTTTCGCCCCAAGCACAAAAATGATCTCCGTCCATATATTCCTTTTCGTCAGGCCACCAAATATCACAATATTGACACTCTCCATTAATAGTCATATGAGAATATTTACATTCTTTACAATGAATTATTTCTATTCCCTGCATGTCCAATATTTTATCAAGAGTATTTCTATCACACGTTCCAGACGTATATAATAATGCATATACCGATGCACTATCTAAGTATTTCGACATTATTTGCCCTCCTATATTGAATTTCTCATCTTCTACTTTTAAATTATTTTCTATTGCTGTGCGATTTAACTGTGAAAGAATAGTTGCTCCGATAGATAAATAAGGTTCATCATTAATAATTTCACATCCACCATATGCAATTATAACTTTTTTAGTATTAGGATTATTGGCTATCATGTCCAATGCATTATATTTTAGTAAGATTTCTTCTAATTCACTTATATCCATTGAATAAGAAAGCCTGTACTTGTCATAGGGAATGCTATATTCTTTTAAGTCATATTCTTCATCATCAAAAGAATTATCATCACCCAGTGGCTCATACACAACTTCACTGATACCTGCGATGGATTTTAAGTTGTTAATAAAATAATCATCAACAAATTTTGTAAATAAGTTAAACCTCATAAAATCTCCTTATTCCATGCAAATGTCTTCCAACCATTCAATCAAATAATCTTCTAGGAGATTAATCGTATTAATTTTATCCCAATGATATTCCTTGTCGAATGATTCTTTATAAATATCAATCAACTCAGCTATTTTAAGAATCTGGTCTTCAGTAAAGACTACTTCATCCATATTAATCTTCTTTATACGGCTTCGGCTCTTCATAAGGCATCCAAGCAATAACTTGATCAAAATTATAAACAGGAGTTCCTTGAATATTATATTCAAATACAGCAATTATTCCATTCTCCAATGGATAAAAATTACATACAGTTACAAAAACATCATTAAGAAATTCTTGGTCATCTCTCGGTTTTAAAGTAACCCAAACTGGATTTTCATATCCAAATGGTGGCATCTTTTCCGAGATAGGCATCCACGCTTCTTCTCTCATATTTGCACCGCAATTAGGACAATAGTCAGGAAAATACGAATCTGCTTTATAATTCTGAATTGCATTAAATTGGTCTTGAGTATATAATGCTCCGCATTTCACGCAGCAAAATATATTGTTTCCAATAAAATCCCATTTACCCAAATTTTTCATTACGATTCTCCTTCATATGGCTCAGGAAACGGCATCCATGCAATATCTGTTTTCAAATATCCTTTACCACTGCCTTTATACCATCCGTCACACCAATCTTGATAGTAGGCAGTTGATACGCCTCTATTTTTGTTATCATATGTTACTAAATATTTGTCGTTTTCATCTGGTTTTCTTTCGGAACAAGGTATCCACTGAGATGTTCTCATATTAAGACGGCATAACCTTTCAATTATTTTCTGATTCGTCATTCTGATATTTCCCCAAAAGATAATTCACATCACAAAATATATTACGCATATACCTCTTCCAATTATCAGAATTCATCATAAATGTATATGAGCAAAATCTTTTATCAACATCTTCATATAGTATTGCAGAAAACCATTCTTCGTCGTCATCAATAGATATATACATTGTTATTTGTACTTTATCTGTTATATATCTTGATATGATGTATATCTCACCATCTTGTTCTCTATCTATAGTGTGGAACTTAGGAAAGTTCTTTTTATTAGATAATTCAGCCAACGGAATCATTTCAAATTCATATTCGATTTTATCTATCACTTTGCGAATATTTTTATCTTCTAAGAAATCGGGCACATCATCAAACAGTTCCATTACTAACTTTTCTCCTTATTCACATGGTCAATGATTTTACCCATTTAATCCCCTTTTGCAATCCATCCACTAAGTAAAATCGCATATACTAGCATCATAACATCGTGATTAATTGGGATATGATTTAAATTGTATTCAAATATCGAATCAATCATAATTAGCACAAATGCAACAATTATTTTCATTCTATCTTTCCTTTATATACTTCGGGCGTAAAATACGGCATCCAAGCTACGCATTTATCTAAATCATGATACGTTTTACTACAAACATTATACACTCCTACCCCCACATAGTTTTTCTCAACAGAATCCTCAAATAAAAAACCGTCTATTACTTTTAATTCATCAACCCCGAATCTTTTTATAGATATCCAAAGTGGAGTATAGGGTGAAGGCGTTTCTTCAGAAAAAAGTTTCCACTGAGTAGGAGACTCTTTATCCTCTGTATTATCCATATGATTTCCACAATTAGGGCAATAATCAGGATAATAAAATTCTGCTTTATGGTTTTGTATTGTTTTAAACTGTGTCTGATCATACATTTCTCCGCACTTAGGACACATAAACATGTTATAACCAATATAATCCCATTTCCCTAGATTTTGCATTAATCGATCCTCTCAAGATACTGTACAGGTACTTGTTTAATAAGCCAAACACCATTTTCAGACATATAAAATTTATATCCATTATCATACATCTCTTTTGCCGCAACTTTAAAAACAACAGGCTTACCATGTCTTTGGCCAACAACTTTGGCAGTTTCGATGTCTTTAGAAAGATGTACATATAACCGTGACTTAGGAATCAATCCCATCTGCATGATCGACTCAATAAACTTTTCGCCAGTACCATGAAAGAGGATTTTCGGTGGCACACATTCTTTAAGCTCTACATCAACAGGAATAAAGTGACCTTGGTTAGCACGAATCATTGTATGGTCCTCATTAAATGAAAAGCGCTTCTTATTATTGTCTCGCACGATTTCCTCCAGAGAGTCAAGATTAAACCACGGTTCCTGCTTCTGGATGCCAGAAATTAATTCACTGACTTTGGCCCACCCGTGTTCATCCAAGGTAATCCCAATTGTCTCAGGTTTATGTCGAAGAATCAGTGAAATAAACTTACTGCAATTAGTTAATTCTTTTGTCATCTTTAATCTTCTCCAAATAATATTAGGCTCTTTTAATCTTATAATAATTATTGTTCTTTCTTCGGCTTTCTACCACAACTTTTTTTCTCTGGGCAATATTCAATTAAACCTGCTTAGCTCTCGGGTCATCTAATTTCATCCTATAATCAACTCCTTATTTCTATTGCTATAAAAATATTCATTATACGCCTCATACCTCTGATGAATATTTGTCATATCATAGTCATGACTAAGCGCCCATTCCTTAAATCTTACAAAGAATCCGCAAGCAGAAAACTCAGGACAACCACATCTATAGATACAGTTCGGAACCATCACATCAGACAACTCTTCCTGCCCCACATTTTTAATTGCAATCTTAACGTCTTCCATATGCTGTCGTGTTTCTGGCGAAGCCTGATAACACAACCTATACCGACTTACATTAATCAAAGCTTGTGCATTTGCATTGATATCCATATTCACTGGAGTATCTTGTGGAGATTCATCACGATTCTTACCAGTACGATCAGTCCTCTGAGTAGAAACCCATTTGTCCCAACCTAGCCAATGTCTCGCAAAATGAACAGAAACCCAAGATTTTATCTGCTCAAAACGCCAATGTATCTGGATCAGGCGAATTGGTGAATGTTCTGATATCAGGAGATTATGAATAAAAGTAGATGAAGGTTCGTTGTCTGTAGGCTCTTTATTCACCGTATTACGACACTCATTTTTTGCCAGTTTCCAATTAGCATTGATGTTGATTATTTTAATCATATAATATCACCGTCCTTAATCATCTTTAGATATGGCAATTTAATTAAATCTATATAAATTTGTTTCCACCTATCATCATCTGAGTTTGCAGCATATTTTATAATAGGTATTAACTGGTTATAGTTCAAATTAATTATATATTTGAATTTCATGTTATTGGGAATATAATTGATTAAAGATACTAAATCGTATCCATTCTTATTATATTCATTTAAAATTGAATTCAAATATATTAATGTATATTCCCAGCAATAACATTTCTCAAATAATTTATGCTCTTCGCTTGTAAATGAATCACCATAAATTACATTTTGCAAACCGCTTAAACTTCTATTTGTTATTTCTATCAGTTCTTTATAGGTGAGCCCTTCTTTTCTAAGTGCTTTAACTTTTTCATTATCCAAAGGACTATATTTCATGCTATTTTTATATGCGATGTAGCGTGTTTCTAACGTAATTCCGTCTAGATCATTTCGATGTTTATGTAATTCGTTTTCACTTCGAGTGACCCATTCCAGATTTTCCAAGCTATTGTTACCTTTATTCCCATCTATATGATTTACTTCAAGTCCTTCATTAGACCTATCCCCAAGCCACGCTTCTGCAACTAATCTATGTACCAATATTCTTTTTTTATATTTTCTACCTCCCATATTCATGTACCAATATCCATGTTCATCTTGTGTAGTTTCAATTTGTTTTCTTGAAAAATGCTTTATTCTTGTTCCAACAGAATCTGCTCTATCAAATGCCTTAGAGAACACTCGCCCATTTCTATAAACTTCGTATTCTCTATCCCCTACTTTATAGATTTTATATTCATCCGTTTCGTAAGGAAATATTCTATCATGACTTCTTTTAACTTTTTTTGGATAAAAAACTTTTTCCATATCATTTGAAAGATAAAAGTCATCTACTGTATATTTTTCAATATTCTTTCCAATATTATAAGCGATATCAATTTTAAATAGGTCGGATATATCATTTATCCATTTTAATGAACTCACTCCATTTAATTCAAATAATATAAAATCAGATAGCTTATTTATACAATTCGTCAATTTAGCATTAGTCAGAAATTCTTCTGTTGAATTCAATCCCTGAATAATATCATTTTCTTCATCACTACATTGTACTTCCGCAATATTCTTAATTACATCAATTCTTGTCAAGATTTTTAAGTTGATTGTATCATTAATATCTTCAAACATTTTAAATATCTGTTCTCGCATATTTATTCTTTTACTCCAACCTTTCTCATATCCGGCCTAGTACTAAAGTGGTCAACCTCTTTCCACAACTCCTCATTCCCAGTCTTCTTCGACAGTGCGTCCAGAAACATATAGATACCGTCAAACGCATATCCCATATCAGTCCTATACTCCGTATCTCCGTAGATCAAATAACTTTCACCGCCCGGACTCCTGTCTAGTTCCACGCCAAATTCCACAAGTTCATTAAAACCAAAATATTTCTTATTCATCTTCATTACCTTGCATTTTTTCAAAAATATAGTCTACAACATCCTTGCCGTAGTTCGTCACTGCGGTTACGTTATCAGTTGTAATATAGCTACTTGCTATCATTCCATAATATGTCTCTTTACTAGGAATTAACATTGTTCCAAGCAGTCCAATAATAGTAACAGGAATAAATATCTTTACAAATAGCTTGGAGTATTTGTATTCGTTACTTTTTGGACCATAATAATCATCGACTGCATAATTGATATACAGCCCCACAGATATGATTGTCACAATCGCTCCTATAGCAAGCGCTGTTATACAAACAATACTCAAGCCATCAAATACCTGTCCCAAATACACAATCCACGGACTTAAAATAGGATTCATCACTTCTCCTCATTCATTTAATTAAAAATTATTCAATATATAACAACATCATAAGAACATCTAAACTGTGGTTCTTCATCACCATACAGATACACCTCTAATGTTTTCTTATAAGCTTGTTCAAAATTATATTCGAAATTCTCTAGCCACTGATCATGCTTTAGAAAATATTCAAGCACTACAATTGCGCATTGAAGGCATCTGTGAACGTGCCATTCATTGCTATTTATTGGTTCCTCCATGCTTTCAAGAAGCTGATAATCATGATTCTTTAATATTTCTAAACATTTCTCAATTCTATGAATCTTAATTGTGTCTTTTATATCATTCGAACAAAATGCTATAAACAGCAATATAAATAACGTGCTAGATATAACTAAGATTCCAGTTCCAGAAATCATCGTTATTTCCTTAATTAATCAATGTAGTCTTTTATAACCTGAATATCATCCGCATATTCTCCAGAAAAATAATCAAGCATATAAACAGTTCTTCCATCTGAAGTAAAATTGAACTGCTGATATATTGGCACGCCACGGTAATACTCTACTATATGTCTTTTTATATACTCATCTCGATGTTCTTCGCAACAAAAGCGCAATTTATATAATCCTAAAGGATAGCGTACCAGATAAGAGTATCTATCACCGTCAAATTTATTTTTACAAATATGACAAGTGCAGTTTATATTCATCTTACTAATATCTCCCCAAATTCAAGCTTATCATCAATTAGAGTTTTGCCATCAGTCAAATCCACCTCAATAAGCCTTTTCATAATATCAAAACTACTAGTATGCTTTTCTATAAAATCAGAAGTTTTTTGACTCATTATTAAATATGGTACTTTATTAAATATTCTGTAAAAGCTATTAATTTCTTTTGCTAATTCTTCTGCTTTAATCTCAACTGCTTTCATTACTGCAACTCCTCATATTTTGGCACAAATTGCAATTCAAGTTCTTCTGTTTCAAATTCGTTTTCTAACACATCTATATTAGTATTGATCCAATTCCTGATTTCAATCATAACATCTTCTCTGTAATGGTTGAATACGCTTTCATCTCTCCATGGTTGCTCATCATACATATATTCCAACATGGCAAACAAACATATACGTTCCCAGATTGACAATTCCATCAAATACTCAAGTATTGCCTTTGCTAGATACTTTTCTATTCCTTTATAAAGATCATCTTTTCCAGATATTATATCGTCATATATAATATTAATTGCAGATGTGTAAATATTATCATCGTCAACTATTACATGAAGCATTCCACCAACAGCGCAGCCAGAAATGTCATATAATAACCCAATTAGTTCTGCAAGAATATTATATCTTTCATTATATTCAATAGTGATTGCAATTTTGTTCATAATCACCTCGTCTCCTCATACGCAAACTTAGGCTCTAAATTCTTATCTAGTCTGTCAAATCCACTCTTCAACCGCATCCCCATCACTTCCATCAGCGCATCACAGGCGTTCCGTTTATGCTCTAGGCGAGGTTCTTTTCTAGCGCAGATTTTTTCGGCAACTTCAGGTTTATAACTACTCTTTGGTTCACCATTATTACGAAGCGTAGTATATTCAATCCGCCAAAAGTTCAGTAATCTACAGCAGATTTCTTTATATGCCAGAGGAGGATCCCATCCTTTTTCAGCAATCTTATTATAGTCGATATATTTTTCTAGCCACTCAGGTACAAAGTACATAAAGTCATCCGGCACAAAATAATGCCAAGTGTTAATATAAGACGTATCTTTAGAAAGCGGCAAATTCCGCATCCAGTTACCTTTTGGTAGTTTCTTTCCCATTATTTCTCTCACATTCTGTTATAAATATAATCTGTCACATATGATAGCTCTTTTATTTTTTGAATAGTAGCCGTTAATATTTGCGTAATAATATATTCAAACATCATAGATGTATCGCTAGTAAGTAGTTCTCCAGTAGCATCAACAATTGTCACGTTGCCTACATCTATAGACAAGTCATCGTTAACAACTCCAATAGTCACATAATGAGAATCCGACACATCATCTGGTATCAGCAACGAAATATTCAGTTCCTTATCATCAGCATTCAACCAGAGCAATAAGTCGCCAAATTCTTCTTTGTTGTTCTCCCAGTAATAGTAAAGTTCTTTAAGTTTTTCCATACATCTCCGTTCTCTTACAACTCCACCTTTTCGCCCAGAATATCAACATATTCTTTCTTTGTACCAAACAACTCTTTTACACTGTCCCTGTTCACAAAGCTGCGCAGATACTCATAACTCTCGCCCTCATCATGCACAGCTATAGAAGCTAACTGCAACAGAACCTCTCCGCAAAGTTCCACAGGCGCATTGTTTACATCTAATACATCGGACCCATTATGCCTAAACCTATACAATTCCTCAATAAGTTCCGCAAAATTTTCCTTTACAGGGCCGTTAAGCGTATCAACTACTCCACTCTTATCTAACGTAATCAGCTTATATGTATGGTCGCAATCTGAGAATATCAGTCCTATCTTGTCATCACGCTTGCCGACAAAAATATGCATCTCGGCCAACTTATCTCGCAGAGTATCTAAATAGCCATAAATTCTTTTGGTATCAATCATTTCATTACCTCACGTAAATTTCACCAAAAGACAGGTCATTATCAATCAAAATTTTATTCCCACGCCACCTATTAATATCCCCGATATATTCATTATCAATATCAAATAGTGGTACATTTTCAGACGACAGAATACTTTGCGCCGTTTCTTTGTTGCAGATAATATATGCTTTCATCTCAACAAGCGCTTCGAATCTATCTATTTCGTTCTTTAATGCGTCTAAGTTTAGTTGTGCATAGTTCATCCTTTCTCCTCCTTATACGGCACTGGAACTTCTATCTCCATCCAAGCGGTCGCTTTCTCATATGCAATGTTCTTCTTGTTGTTAATATTGTGGCTATTACAGCAACTATAACACTATAATGCACTTTCATTTAATTCCCATCTTTTCTAGTTCTTCGTCGATAACTTTACAATATTCAAAGTCATCGCAATCTTTACGATTTATATCAAGAAGATTATAAAATTCCTCCCTACTCAGAAGAAATTCTCCGTACTTATCTCCAAGCATGATGCCAATCATAAACTCTATAAGGACATCATAGTCAATAATGTCACTATAATCCTTATCCCAATCGTATTCTGTAGCATTCCTAACTATTTCATTTTGTAACAAAGCGCCATATACAACGTTCTGCCCATTAAAATAGCCATTTGATTCAAGTGCGCCAATACGATCATATTTAAATACATCATCCGATGTCTTTATATAGATATATAATCTATCTTCATACTCATTGACCTTTAAGCAGATATCTTTAAACTTTCCTTGAATAATTTGCGCAGACCAATAATCATATACTCTTTGTAAATTTATCATATCAGGCTTTTGCTCCAATCATAACTTATCCCGCTAGTTTTTATTGCTCTAGATATCATCAGATATTTCAACTTGATTTCATCATAATCTAACACAATAGAGGTTAACATCCAATCCAACATTTCTGTAATCAAATCATCATAATATTCTCTTGAAAGTAATTCATTCAAACTATAATCGCGCCAATCATTTATTACTCCTCTATTTATGAGTATCTGACGCACTATATTAAAGCCAAAGAAATATCCATAATCATCAAGGAAATATTCACGATCAAATGTTTCATCAATTTTAACCAGTAATGTTTTTGTTACTATTTTATAATTGTCATCTATCAATTCAATGCTTATTCCATTGAACATATGCTGTTTGAGTTTCTCATTCCAGTAATTATAAAAATCGACAAGGTTTACCACTTATGACTCTCCAAACATAATTTTCATAATAATTTTATTTAGAATACCCAATCTTTTTCTTACTATTATCTTGTCCAGATCATCACCTATATCTGTAATCTTACATTTCTCAATTGTGATATTATATGTTCCATCATTATTCGCAGTTATTTTGTAATCTGCATATTTATTTGCTATATATAAATCATCGTTGTTTGCAATAATTACTCCATAATTCAACGGTGAATTAATATCAAAGTCTTTTTTATTCATGTTTTCCTCCATAAATTTATATTATGTGCAATAGTCTTCGCTTGTATAACTAATCCATCCATAATCAAAATTTTTGCAAACTATTACATAATAATTATTCTCATTGATGTTGTTAAAAATACATATAAATGTATTCCCTGATTCAATATAATAAAAACAATTCTCTGGATATCTGTGAAGATGATCTATTCCACGACGTATATATCTTACTATTTCATCATCTTCAATATTTATACCATTTACGCTACTTCTAAAATGATTTGGATATTCAAGATTATCATATGTTGTCTTGAATTGTATTTCATCGCACTTAATGCGTTGTTTTTGATTGCACACCGGACATGTTATATATGGATATTCTATATCATCTTCATATTTGCGGAATGAAAAATCATAACTCAAATCTTCTTGCTCTATCTCTAGTTCGGAATCACAATGCTCACAACTAATTCTCATCGGAAATAATTGTTTCTTATTTTTTTCTTTAATGATTTTCATATATCTTTGCCATTCTTTTTAAGAAATCAAAAATTGCCCCGCTTTGATATTCTCTCCACGGGACAATGCTATTATTAAGATGTTTGCTTAACTATAATTATACGAATAATTTGGCAATTTGTCAAGCAGTTTTATTCTATAGTTACTTTACGCCTATCTTATTTATAAGTCTCTCTATAGGACTCATCGTAAAGTGGGTCAGTAACATGATCGTATGTGCTTAAAAGCGTATTGATCATAAGATCGATTACAAAATTATCGTATTTCTTCTTCGGATATTCGTCATAATACTGATAAAACTTATCTTCAAGATCAGCTTCACTCATATTAGCGACCTCATCGTTATTTACGTTATCCTTAAGGAACTGGCAGAAAATCTGTACCACTTCGTCAATTCTATCTCTGATCTCAAAAGTAATATCATCAATATGCTTATGATATTTTTTGAGATAAGTCTGCCAAACAGGGTCTTTCTCAATAGCTTCCGCATGGTTATCAATATAATCCATCAGTTCTTGATTGCTAAAATACGCTTTCATTATTTTTCCCCTATCATGTGCAAGAAATCAACCTCAGAAATAATTGGAATACCAAGGTCCTGCGCCTTTTTATTCTTACTAGATGTGCTATTGATATCATTATTTATCAGGTAGCTTGTATTTTTACTTACTGAACTAGCCACCTTTCCTCCGAGAGCAGTAATCTTATTTACATACATATCACGGTTCCCACCATTAAGCTTTCCAGTGATTACAAAATTTTTGCCTACCAAAGAAACTCCCCGTAAATCCATTTCGCTAGAAGAATCAGTAGGATTAGTGGAGAGAATATCACCAGAAGTGCTATTGCCACCAATCCGAAGACAAGAAACAAGAGAACAAAGCTGATCACTATTATCACGGAACCAATTGTGGATATTATCGCTGATAACTCTTCCAAATCCATCTATCTCCTTAAAATCATATTTATTAGTTGCCGCCTTATCGAATGCCTCCCATTTCTTAAATTTATTGGCTAGGACTTTACTCTGGGCAGGACCAATGCCGGGGATACTTAAAGCACAAATAAAATGCGCCAGATCAACATCACGGGACTTTTCGATGGCAGAGAGAAGCTTGTCAATTGATCTTTTACCAAATCCAGGAACGGTCTCCAACCTTGCGCGATGGTCTTTTAAATTGTAGATGTCACTAAATCTATTGATGATTCCAAGGTTAATGAATACCTCTAGATTCTTCTCGGAAAGCCCGTCAATATCCATGCCACGCTTGGAGACGAAGTGGACAAATCTTCCAAGGAGCTTGCCTGAGCAGTTGGGATTAGTACAATAAAGCACTTCGCTATCATCTGTAAATTTTATAATTGTATTTTCGCCGCAATTTGGGCATTTTCGAGGTATATTAAAATAATCCAACATTTCTTCTTCATTCCTTATCAAGTATTCAGTGGTTTCAAGTTGCAGATCTTCTAATTTTAATAAATCTCTATGTTTATAAGGTATTCTTATGATCGGAATATTATTACGCAAACAATATAATGTTTTATATAGATCGTTATATCTGATCTTTTTATATTTTCGTTCAGCATCATCTTCGTCTGCCGCAAAATATAATTCCTGTTTAAAATGTTGTCTGCCATCAAATTCTATTATATATTGTTTATTAACATAAAAATCAAAATATCCATAATATCCACTATCAGGGAATCTACATCCTTCAAAATATTTGCCCGTTTCATATTCTATATTCTTTTCATTAAATATTTCTTTTATTTTCTTTTCTCCATAAGACCCCTATAAACATCCACATGATATTTTTTTTGATTGTAATAAATCGTCACTTGTTGCTTCAATTTTTCTTCCACATTCGCATAAACAAAGCCACGTTGGTCTACAATTCTCATCTTGTTTTATTCTTTTTATTACTTTTAGCATTCCAAATGTTTGTCCAGTCAAATCAAATGCTCGGTTTTTGTTATTTTTTATAAGTATTTCTTTAGAAAGGCATCCACAAGAAGTCGTATTTCCACTTTTCAATCTTTCACTTGAAACATATATTTCATTATGTTCGTCACAACTACACCTACACTTCCATATCATTGTCCTTCTCTTATCATCTCTTCCTGCAAGATTTAAAACAGTTAATCTACCAAATACCTATCCAGTAAGATCCTCGTAACTATGATTTAAACATCCACATGATTTTTTTCTTCCACTCTTTAATTCATATGTGCAAGCATAAACAATTGAATTTTCACTACCGCAATCACATATACATTTCCATATTATTTGTCCATCTTTACTTCTATCATTTGTTTTTTCTATTACAGTTAGATTGCCAAATTTCTATCCAATTAAATTATATCCTTTTGCCATTATATCCAAATCTCCTCATTATTACAATCTATCGACTTTACAATTTTAGGAATAATCATATTCATTTTTGCCACCCATATTTTTTGCCCGTAATATGGTTTTTCTCCCAACGTTTTTTTCATAATACTTATATTCGATAATGAAGCTTTATTAATTTCTGTATTATTTATATAAACAGTATCAAATAACGCTACTGGAGTAATCTGCCCATTTTTTCCTACTTGCCAAATAATATCACGAAGCTTAGTTTCATAGGTTTCGTCTTCATATTTATATGCGATTGCATTCTTAAAGAATCTATCGGTTCTGCCAAGAGACTTTCCATAAGAAATATCATTATATTTAATAACAACCCCGTCAATTGGAAACCCTTTTACATGAGCTTCTTCTTTAAATACTTTAAGTATATCTTCCCAATTAAAACCTTCATTACCATAAGGCATTTTAAATCTTACGGTTTCAAAACCTAATAAAGTAGATTCTAGCAAATTACCAAATAAAGTACTTTTTGAACCGCCTTCAATAACGTCCCATGCATAAAACCTTAATCTACGTTGCGCTGATATTTGCGGGTCTAACTGATTAAGAGAGCCAGCAGCCAAATTACGAGGGTTGCTAAATTCACCTTTTGTATTTATAGCATCAAAATCATCTTTAAGAATTACACACTCACCATCAATAACATATTTTCCAGTACGGTCAATGTATTTTGGCAGATTTAGAAAGCTGTTAGCATGGAATAATACATCATTTCCTTCAATCCCATTGCCACGAGTCTCTAAACGTGAGAGAATTCCATCAATATAGGTTGCCGAACAAGTTAATCCGTCCGCCTTGTACATTAAGACAATATCTTTATCTCCGGCAAATTTCTTAATTTCTTCTATGCTATGTACCTTATCCAACGATAGCATCAAATGTTCGTGCTTAATCGTAGGAATAGAAGCCACAGGTTTAGAGCCAACGTAGTCGATATAACCAAGTTTTGTTGCTTGGTCTACTAATCTATCATACTCAGCGTCTGTGAGATGGCTTTTTCCAGTTGAATAGTAAAGTTCTTTTGCTACTCTAATCTTCTCAGTTAATTCTTCTAGTTTTGTCATGACTCACCTCAAAAATAAGCAGTTCTCGTTTCATTAGTGTCGTGATTAATAATAGTAACTCTTCGTTCCTTACCACTGAAGTCAACATCATAATTATCTTCCGACATTATTCTAACATATTCATCATAATTAATTTCGCCAGAATCAAGACGATTTCCCGCATCAATCCATTTATTGTACAGATAATCACCCATAGCTTCTTTAAAAGCTAAACTCATATTTTCGTCCATATTACCCCTCTCTTACGAACAGATATGTGCCTTTATGCTTGCCACGATTTTCATATATAAATTCGCCGCCGGGCATAAATCTTCTCACATAGTAATTAATACTATGCTTTTCTCCCCATATCTCTTGTAACTTTCCTACGATTTCATCAACTTTAGTTTTTGTATAATGTCTGCCAGATTTTATATTCTCATTGCGAAACAGATTGACGCTTCTTCTATATATTTCCTCGCTTGTCATAATCTAAATTTCCCATCCTTATCACGGCGAATCCCCGGAAGTAAATTCAGACTCTTTACTTCTTGCAGATCAAACGTATCATCATCCACGTCTACAAACTTCTGGCCTAATCCACTCAGAGTCAGCGCATAAATCTCAAGAAACTTCTCCGTAATCCCTTCAGTGATCGTTGCTGTATTCTTCATACGTCCATCATCATTTTCCCAGAGTCAACCGTGATAAGGCGCTTCGCTCTGCCAGTAATCGAGATAGAAGATGTTCTTCTCGTAGAATTCTTCTAACTTAGTTTTCAGATCGACAAGTTCGTTAAATAATCCCACCATTGGCACTGGGCGGAGATCATATTCCTCGATTAGCTTGTTGATTTCTTCATGCGAATACTCAAAATTGCCATGCTTAGTAAGACATGATTTGAATTTCATAGGCTTAATGTCCTCCAAGTTTTAAATCTTTCCCACAACGAAGGATGCTCTTCGTCATACGCCTTTTGAATTTCATTCATTAGGTGTAGAAAAATTGCCGTTTCGGTATATCCACCGATAGGAATCCCAGAGTTAACCTTTGTATGCATATCTACGAATTCCTCGACATATTCTTCGCCGAACTCTCTCCTGACGTATTCTTTGCCAAAGTCGAGAAGGGATTTCTTTTTTCTAAAAAACATATTCACACCTCACGGACAGCCATCAAGCGCCCAATTCAAAACCCTGATTAGATTCTTAATATCTCTTTCCTCAAATATCAAAAAGCACGAATCTTCATCATAATCATAATCACAGGTGTCAACTGTTTCAAAGAAACCGTTATATCTTCCATCTCCTCCATCATCATTGATAACGCCACAAGATGCATCTGTACCGTTATCATCTAATTCTATCTGCATATTATTGCATCGTTCATCACCAAGAACATGACAAACACCATTAAATCCTAGGTTATCATATTTTCCATCACATGAACCGCAGATAACATTCAACCCATAATATTCCATGTCACCATTATTGTATTTTGGATTACACTCTTGTGCAAACTCTGCAAACACAGTGCCATTCGGCATCTTAGCCAGTTCAGGCTGAGTAACTATTTTCATTTTATTCCCCCTTTCTTATCATCCAGCTTCTCCGATTAATAATCAAAATAGCCAACTCTCGTTTCATTTTTATCACGATCAACAAAAGTAATCTTACTTCTCTTAACATCAAATATAAGAGTATGATTTCCTGATACCATCCTCTCATACTCCTCGTAATTTATCTCATTACGCTCAAGCTTATCACCAGCCTCGACCCACTTATTATAAAACTCTTCACCCATAGCCAACTTAAATGCCTTTGCTAATTTTTCATTCATCTTTATTTGCCCTTTCATTAATCTCGTCCCAGATTCTGGGAGTAATCTCATAGTATCTCTCAGGCGGAGCATACGGGTCTTTTTCCTCTACATACTGCATAGCGAAAAAATCGTAGTACCCATGCTTACCTTTCTTTTCTAGTTCCTTAAATGTGCGCTCGATTATATCTGCGTTATAATCGAGCGCTGCACAGTTCTCAACAACATCTTTATACATTTTTTCTCTCTTCTAATACAAAGGGCGCATCCGAAGATACGCCCTGTAGTTTTCATCAGTCCTTCAACAACTTCTCCAGTTCCTCTACGCTCATGCTCTCCAGAGCATTATCCTTCTTCTTCTCGATAATATCCATAATCTTCTGGTTCCTAGCCCTCTTCTCCACAGCATCCTTAGCCCTCTGCTGTTCGGCAAGCTTATCCTCTACGATCTCCTTAACAATCGCAATCTTCTCGCTAAGAACCGTATCCTCAGCATTTGCCTGAGTTAAGAGGGATTCCTCACTCTTCTGGCGCTCAATCTGCTTCAGCTTCTTATATACGGTGTCAAGGTCCCTAACATTCAGGTCCCAGAGATCCTCGACAGTAATCGCTCCCCGAAAATCAAAGCGATACTTCTTCCTCACAGCATTCTTAAAAAGATTCACATCAGCCATTTTCTTTTCTCCTTTAAAACTTAATCTTCATAGTGCGCTCGGTTGCGCCACAAACTTTGACAACAAGCTCCGCCCTCTTAGTAGTGCTGAAACCAAGTCCAGATAACTGATCATCACAGTCCTCAACGTGTACTTTCGTGCCCATAGCTTCCATAACCTTGCGATGCGCAGGATAAAGCTCTGCGTTAAGGTACTCGTTATAGAACCCATTCGGGGCTTCAGGATTCACGCAGTCCTTCAGCATAAAGAAATAATGCTTATTTCCGCTAGGATTCTCGCCCCAATAGTTAGGAGACAAACAAATCACACTCACAGGAACAAAATCGTTAGTGGTAACTCCCCAGATATCCTTGGAAGACAAGTCAGACGACAGATATTCCTTAATAGAGAACTGACCATTCTTATCAAGAGTCACGTCTGCAACCTTAACATCCGCACCTCCACGAGTATCCCGAGTGTAGTTGTACTGCCTAATCTCTCCGTTGTACTCAATCTCTGCCCTGAATCCGCCGTGACCACCACGCCCAGTATAGGTATTTACAAAGAACTGATAGGTTCCAATGGGCATCCTACTTAAGTCAGGCCAAGTGATATTCTCCACGGCAGGAACACCTTTACTAGGATTAATGATATCAATATCCAGATTGCCACCAGTACGGCTAAGCTTATGACCGTAGTAAATGTGCGTTCCGCCCTTCGGCTCAATACAGTGCGCATCTTCATCATTCTTATTCCATCCAGTAGGGTCATCATTCCACTGGATAGAAAATCTCAGAACGCCGTCAACCTTACCTCCGGCAGACTTCACATTCCGCTTAATAACAGAGTCCGTTACATTTCCAGAGTAAGCCCACGAGAAGTTGTTGTTCCACTTAAACATCGTCTTGCTCTCGGCAACAACAGGTGCAATCAGAGAGACAAAGTTCTGCTCATGCTTACTCTCAACATAAGCAAATACCTCAGTAGCAGTAGGTAAAACATTCGCAATGAAATCCTCGATGCCAATCTCCTCAACCTTAGAAAACTTTTTGGCGGAGGTCTTAACATCTTTTGCCATACTAGCAAAGATATCATTAGCATCGGCAACTCTCTTTGCCGTGTCCCTGTTAATAAAGAGAATATCCCTGACACTGATATCATCAGCACGAGCAAATCTTCTCCTCAGAGAGTCGAGATAGCCAAGCTCCGTAATCTTCTTCTGAGCATCCTCAAGCATTCTCTTCGTAAAGATAGGCTTAGAACGCTTGTAGTTCTGCGGAGCAACAACAGCTTCGTACTTGCGTACAGCTTCGTCTAACTCAGTCCCAGAAGAAATATCAAGAAGCAAAGTACCGATTGCCGTGTTCTTAATCCTTGCTACACTTACAGGAGTCTTGATATTCTCCCAGACAAAATAGTTCTTCTCGGCATCAGTGGTCAGTGCATCATACTTCTTCTTAAACTGAATGAATCCCTCAACAGCTTTCTGATACTCAACTCCACGGTAAATAGAATCTTGCTTGATAAGTTCCAGTACCGTATAGAGAGAATCCAAGGTAATCTGTTCCAACGAATTCGAAAAAGCGATCTTGGTGTTACTAAACTCTCCCATATAAGTTCCAATGTCAAATTTGTTAACATAGAACTTATCAGGAATCTTAACAAAGAAATGGTCATACCTTATCTGCTCTCCAGATTCAGTACGCTCAAAGTCATAGTTGCAGCCGTAGCTCGGCTCCGTCTTAGCAAAAACAGACTGGATAGGTCTGGAGTCCTTGATATATGCCGACATTTCAGCACAAACAGCGTTCCAAATCTTGTCATCCATCTGAATATCCCAGACAGATTCCAGAACACCATCCTTGATTGCAACTACATTGCCGACTTCCTTAATAAAGTGCCGACATGTAGAGCAGTCATACTCACGATTCGTGCGGTAGATAGGATTCATCTGCGGAGGGATTGCATCGAGATACCTATTCCACATCTCATCCTTATCTACGTTGACCAAGTAAAGAGTATCCCTCTTGTCAAACATAGTTTTGAGATGTTTCTCTACTTCCTGTTTAATCTTCTTAAAATCCAGCATAATTTCTCCTTAAGAGCGCATCATTTAAGATACGCCCTATTCTAGCCATCTCTGAAGTTTTCAAGGAACAGATATAACTAATCAGTGAATATTTACCGTGCATCCTTCAGGGCAAATCTCATACATCTCTTCGGCAAAGCACGGGTCAAGATTTACACAGCCAAGACTTCCGCTTGTTTCGTAGATGTCCCCGCCAAAATCAGAACGCCAATTCGCATCGTGGAATCCACAGCCTCCACAGAACGGCATCCAGTAATCCACTGGTCTTCGATAGTTTTCGCCAGTCAGAACTGTGTTTTGTTCCTTACTGTAGATCGTGTACTGCCCACACGGTGTATCAGTCATTCCCGCAGTTCCTGTTACGCAATCACCAGAAAGGATAACCGTGGTTCCGCAGTAGACGTTCACGACTTGAGCGGAGATGTCAACGTCAACCCAGATTTCTCCCTCATCATAGAAAGAGAAATATCCTTCGCAATCCTCGTCGTCGTCATAGTACTCGGCGTCCTCATATACAGGATAGCCATCATACTCAAGACGATCACAGGCCCACGGCGTAGTCTCATCATACTGGGCAGGGATAATGTCTGGCTCATACTCATAAGCAGATTCGTCGGGACAGGTCTCCTCAGAATCCTGTTCATAATAGTATTCGCCTTGACTTCCACATCCTCCATATTCTGTTGGATGTTCATATTCATAGCAGGTGCCGCCGTAAAGATAGACACTTGCTACAGTTCCATAACAGCCAGTGGTGTAGTCATAGATGATCGTCCTCGACGGGTTATCAGGGCATTGACCTAAAATCTGCACGGAACTACCCGCGTCAACGGTACCAATAACATTCCCGCAGTCATCACGCAGGTTAGCCCAGTGGGCCATCACTGATCCTCCATTACAGACCTGATAAGTCTGACGAGGGTAATCAGCAACGCAATAATCATAATCCTCCTCCCAGTCCTCATCCCAGTCCTCGTCAAGAGGATAGATGTATTCCGGGGCACACGGATTGTAAACCTCGGTGCAACCAAACACAGATGTCCCAACCATCAATGCGCATAACGCGCCAACAACATATTTATTCATGGTTTTTCCTCCTTGTGTAAAAGGTGATATTCACCTAACAATCTAAATTATACGGATTTATCCCTATATGTCAATAGTCTTCGCCTGTAAATGTTACTTCATTCATTAAGGTAACCTTCGTCATCATCTTCCTCTTCATCATAATCATCTACATAGCGAATCGACCCATTAGGATATCTATATCCAACTATCATCCCTAGTTCTCGGACTGGATGAGAAGCGGCGTATTCGTCACAATACTCCCCATAATCCGCATCTATCTCATATAGAAAACTCATGTCTTTCCTCATGGATTATATAACAATCAAGGTCTAAGAGGTTCGCCGGGGCCTTTTGGCCCAAGTAATTCTTAATCGTTGTTGGTATATCATCCTGTTCCCAGTAGAGATAATTCTTTGGATCGATGTCTCTTATATCACACAGTAATGTTAAAGAAAAGTCTCCGCAATATCCATCACTGGTCATAATGTAATACTCTCCAACTCTTGCGATCAGACAGATATCAGGAATCATAACCTTGACATTATCTATATCCAAGATATCATTCCCATACTCAATAATATACGGACAATATTCATATTCTATTGGCACATTTGCCAACTCTTCTTCGACATCACCTAGTCTTGTTTTAGCAATAAACGAAGTCAACATTTAAACAATCCTCTGGCATAATAATAAAAATAGCCATATATAAACTGCCCAGTATATTTCTTATCTTCTAGAAAAATAACTGGGATACCATATTGATGCCACATACTAAATAGACTCGCCCAAAAAGCCTTTGGCGCGAAGCCTGTATTATAATCGCCGTCTACAAGCTTACTATAGGAGGAATTCTCAATAAGCAGAATTTTGTTTTGTGGGGCGCGGGAGAATTCGCGCTTTATTCTACTTTTATCTATGGTTATGTTTCTAGATATTTCTTCTAAGTTAGCCTTGCGTTCTACAATAATCTCAGAAGATAGGTCAATATCTTCCATAATTCCATACTCGGGAGAATTCCTGATAAGCGGAGCATAATCCCCGGCATTCAACTTGCGCCTCTCCCAAGAGATTCCTTTTTTATCAAAATACGTCAGGATATGATCGTTCTTGCCCTGCTTCTCGCGTGTATCAACAAGAATTGTCATATTCTGAAGTATATTTTTTATCTATGTATCTGTATATCCTTTATTAAATTTCATCTTTATACTCTCCTTGTAACCATTTCGAAATAGCAAGCGAACATTTTTTAGCGCTACATGATCTATTACTATTTTCTTTAATGTCACAATACTCACACTGAAAAGGCTCTTGATTATCAAACTTATAAAGTAGTTTTGCAAGCTCATAATGATTAGTTGCTAATTTAAACTTCTGGAAGTTTGTCATGTTATCTCCCCATCTAGAATATAATATCTTTCTAACCAATACTCAAATTGATCTGGTATGTCACGATAAATTTTTTTGCCAGTTTTAGGATTGATTTCTCCTGTTGGTTCGCGCTTGGGTTTCTTGTTGATGCTTTTAATATAGATTTCTCCCCCTACTTTAAAATCTGTTTCAATCATCTGAGAATTCCATATATTTACTTCTCTAGTCTTTCCAGAATATGGCTCATATACTTTAAGCTTTGTAACTGCTCTATTTGAATTGATATCAGTTATAAAATACTTTCTCTTATTATATGATGAGTCTTTTGATGTCGGATACCCAAGTAATTCGATTTCGTATTTAATATGTTGAGCAATTGTAGTTTTAGGTTCATGTAATCCGGAAACTAATTCTGTAATAAGCCCAATAACATCCACATCCTTGTACAGCTTATCAGTTTCTTTGCCGACATATTTCAAAAGACGATCTTGAGGTATTCCATACTCGGAAAGTTGTTCTTTGTTAAATTGCCTTTTCCCAGAGTACTTATTATATATCTTAACAGTCTTCAGAAGCGTATTGATATCTCCAAATTCTGAAAAGAAATCCAATTTAATAAGTATATCCAGTTGTTTGCTATTAATCGTTGTTTGTTTTTTCAAGTCTTCTAATAGATCAACAAACGAACCATACTTATTATCTTTCAGCGAATAAATTTCTTCCGGCACAGTCATGTTAATAAACTTAATCGAGCCAAGCCCTTTGTAGATTGTTTTCGTACTCTTATCAAATGAGTACCCACTTCTGGAGAATCTGTATTTTATACCGCTCAGTGATATTCCAAAATATTTCAGCTCATTTCTAAGTTTGTTTGTTCGTATCTCATCGTCAAGATAGTTATTAAAGCAAACCGTGTAATATTCTAGCGGATAATTAACCTTCAAATATGCTCCATAACACATGTCTAAGCTAGTGCTCGCTGCATGTGATGAGCAAAATCCGTAGGAAATACACGATTGTATCATTTGCCATGTTTCTTCAAACTTATCTTTACTGCCAGTTTTTGCAATCCAATTTTTTTCTAATCGTTCCTCAAGATTCGAAAAGTCTTCTGGTTTGATCTTCTTTTTAGAAATCTTTTTTATCAATCCGATTGACTCAGCAGGTGTTACTCCAAGCCATTCGAAGTATTGCATCAAATTTTCTTGGAATAAAATGTACGACTTTGTGTTTGATAGTACGAGATCTAGGTCTTTTGATCCTGTCGAGTATGGAGTCTTGCTCAAAAATTGCTCTCGCCAAGAATCAAAAGATGGTCTTATAGCAGCGGCAATAAAAGCACCTTCTTCAAACGATGAAATTCCGTATCTCTTAGCCTGATGCATTCCATTATCTGAATCCACCTGATTCAATGTGCAAGTTAAGCCTTCTTTAAATAAATTCCAGATTCTCTGATCATCTTTAATAGAAGCAAGTAGTTCACTGGCCTTAATAATAGGTTTATGTATCAGATCAAAGGTTTCACTGATAAGTTTCCAAACCTTGACAATCAGATAATCGTTTTTTAAATACTTATATTCATCGGCTTCCCCAGATGTTATCATAACACATAAGAATTCTCCCATTCTCACAACACCAAATTCATAGCGAAGATCGGTGTTATAAAGAATATGGGCGCATGGATGTACAGATGCGCTTACGATTGTACCCACATATTTCTGTGCTTCTTGAATTATGCTCTTCCACTTAGGATCTTCCTGATACCGCTCAAGATTCTTAGCAACTTCATTGAAAGAATCAAAATCCAAACCTTTTGATCTACATACATTTCTAAACGCTTCAGATAATTGCATGGTTCCATAAGCTATCATAGGATAACATCCATATTCACCCAACAGTTCTCTAGATGCATCTACAAAAGGCTTTTGTGATACCACGTTATAATCGATATCTGGAAGTGCTTTGTTTTCCAGTAATCTTGCGGTACTTGCAAATCTATCAGGGAATATAGGGATATTAATCCTAAATCTATCAAGCTGAGTCATACCCAAGATTCTGTTTACATAGAAGCTACCCGCACTACCACGTCCGCCCCGAGTAAGAACACCATTATATTTATTAACAGCAAGATAAACATTTTTCTCATTAAATAGGAAGTAATCAGACGTATGAATTTCGTCATTCGTATCTCTGATCGTTTTCAGTTCATATTTGATGCCATCAATATATTTTGGTAGTTCTTCTTCAGTAATCTTATCTTCGACTTTGATTTGCTCAAATCTTTTCCACACTTCACTTTCAAGTAAATCCATTCTTTCTGGTAAAGTCAAATCGGGATAGATCGTAGGCATTTTAATAGTCTTATCCAGATATATTTCTTCGCATTCATCAAAGATCAATGTATTTTCTAGCGAAGATTTTATTTGATCATCGGAGAATACCCCCTGTTTCTTAAATCGAGAAAACATCGTGTCATAATCTGGGTAATCTAAGATGAATTCATCCTCTTCTCCATAATTAATATGTTTTCCTTTAAGTAATTCCAGGCGTTCCTTTTGACCAGAAGAATCAATATAATGACTATCATTTGCCGCAATTAGTTCAAGACCGAACTTTCTATGAAATTCCAATGCTTTATTGTTTATGTCGATCTGAATCTGTACGTTATGGTTCTGAATCTCAAGGAAAAGATTGTGACCAAAATGTTTATATAATGGCATGAATAATTGTTCTATTGAAATTTCATCTCTTAAAAGCCCTGCGCAACAGGCGGTGGTAATATATACATCATCTGGATCCAGATCTAATAAATCTTGAATGAATATTCTTGGCTTGTAGTAATACCCAGATATATTTGCGTGGCTAGAAACATAGTTTACTTTTTTTCTACTCTTATCTGTCCTTGGAATTATAATAATATGGTAATTGCTCTTATCTTTTTCCAGAGGATTAGGTACAATATATCCTTCTAACCCCGCAAGACATCTTATTCCATATTTATCACAAAGAGTACGGGCTTCAAAAATGTCACCCATACTTCCATGGTTTGTTGTGAAATAGTTTGTATGGCCATACTCAAGTGCCTTAATTATGTATTCTTCTTGTTTTGTATTCGTATCTGGCGTAAAGATATTAGATAAATGATCATGTTTATGATAATTATTATATCTCATTGATCACTCCTTAATGTGCAGCCATTGTATTATTCCCATCAGCATAAATTTTCTTCCAATATAATTCGCCTGTAGTTCTACAACAGCTTCTAATTCATACCCAAACATAGATGCATCATCAAGTTCTTCCCAATCTCCATTGAAGTTCCATTGGACAAGATTTAATCCGCAATCACCAATATCAATTACAAGATGTTTACCTTTAGACATATTTTTGATCTCATAATCGGTAATTCCATCAAGATAAACACGAACAGGTTTGAAACCATTTCCTGAGATTCTATCAATCTTTTCAATAAAACTAATATAATCTCTCGTAATATCCTTGACATTTGCCCAAATGTCAGCATCCATAGTTTCTTCAAACTCACCAACTTCAGGCAAAACTTTCTCCATGTAGTCGATAAATTTATTCATGTTGCTTTTTTTTATTTTAATTCCTGATGCGTTCTCGTGTCCAAAGGCTTCACCAAGTCCACTTTCGTTAATGATTCTCTGGAAGTTATCTACTCCAACCGCTCTCATTGAACCGCTGTAATAATCCGATTCTTCATTGCTAATGATTATAATCGGTCTATTGTATTTAAATACGATTTTATTGCCCACAACACCGCTAATTCCGTGATCAGTTTTGATATATACTACCATCATCTTTTTATTGATTTGGTCCATACATTGTTTTTCGATGTCGCTCATTATGGAATCAATTTCAAGGTTCTGCTCATCTTTGCATTTCTTGAGGATTTTAATATTTTCATTAATTACTTTTTCATCATCAGATAGAAATGCTTTTAATGCATATTCGTTCTTACCCAATCTTACACTTGCGTTTACTACAGGCCCAAGGCTAAATGAAATTGATCGTGAATTCCAACCAAAGCCACCTCCGGCGAGTTTAGCAATTGCAGGATTGTTAATTCTTTCAAGCCCCCTACTCACAATATATCTATTTTCGGGGACAGACATATCCATTAGATCACCCACGATGCCCGAAGCACTGAGATCATACAAATCTTCTGCATAATCCGTTCCAAGAAGTTTATCCAAATATAAAACAAACTTCATACAAACTCCCGCACCAGATAATTCAGTATTTCCATAATTGCGTTGAGATGTTACAAGAGTTATCCATCTGTCATACAGTACTTTGGGGTTTATGGTATGATGATCTAAGACAATAACATCACTTACATTAGAATCTCTTTGCACTTCTTCATAATTAAACGCTGTTGGGTCAAGTGAATCTACAATAATAAGCAAATCACAAATTTTATACTTTTCAAGATCATTCTTCTGAAGTCCATGATTCTTTGTGGGATTTATAAATGTAACCAAATCCGCATCACTGTCAAGTTTTTTCAAATACCTATAAATAATTGCGGCAGATGTAATACCATCTAAGTCCACGTCACCAAATACTCCAATTTTCTTCTTCGCTTCAACATAGCTCAGTACTATCTGCGCCGCATTTTCAATATTTTCTAAATCTTCTAAAGGAAGCATATCTTTTATAACAGGATTCAAAAATGCTTCTTTATCTTCAATTCCTCTATCAGATAATACCTGATCGACAACCTGTCCACCAGTCATTCCTCTACAATCTGATTTTACGTTAATTTTCATTCAAATATACTCTATCTCCTCTTTCAATATCCGCTCCAACTCACTCTTTCCCAGATCACTCGGCGAATATTTCTCTTTATATCCACTCTTCTGCCAGTCCCAATAACCTACTAGAGTATCAGAGAATCTACCAAACCTCTTATACATTGTTACATTTTTCAGAATAGACTCCATTTCATACCCTACATCATGAAGGAATATAACTTCGCGTGGCTTCGCCTCATATAGCATCTTAATCTGATTCCTACTTATACTTCCAGAACCAAGTCCGACCGCATTTCTGTAGCCAAAACTATAGCACTGCATGACAGATTTCTCGGCCTCAAAAATCAGTACCTTGCTTTCCGTCAAGTAATTATAATTAAGTGCATACCCATAAAGCGTCTTGCTACACTGACAAGGCAATGGATACCAGTACTTCTGCTCACCCTCTTCAACTGGGTGGTTTACACGCTCCTTGATACCCATCAAGGACCCAAATTGATCTAATACGGGAATAACAACCCCGTCGTTTTCCACATCAAACCGTATATCAAAAAATTTCTGTGCCCGGAGAGATATATGGTCACGCAGAAACATTTCATTTGCAACCTTTTCATACTTACCAAGCACAGAAATATCATAAGTTTTAGGCGGAGATGACTCCGTAGGCCTCTTTATTTTATTATAGAATCCTCCAAAAGCCTTTTTCTTTTTTTCATAGAAGTATGAGTAATCACTAATACCTAACTCACTGTTTACAACGCTTATAATATCTTTAAACGTTACTCCGCGCTGTTCCATTATATAAGAAAAAAAGTCTTTATTTATATTTCTAGGATAATCAATAACATATAAGTACTGATTATTTTCTAATCTAATCACAATGCTTTTCGCAGAGGAATCCGCATCTCTACCAAAAGACATATACTTATTATTATGTATTTTAATATTGGCGTAGCCGAAATATTCCAAGACATTTTGAATGACTTCTGGAGAGTTAAGCAATTCCTCTTTGATATCTGATAACATTGTTTTATTCTATTCTTCCGTGTTTTATTCTCGCACAACACGTCTCTCTGAAAATGGCATGGTCTCCATCATATTTCAATAGATATGCTATACCATTATCAGAAGAGTTGCTCCCCGATCTTGTTTTCTCGCAAAAAAGAACCCTCCACGTTGCATTTGGATCTGGTTCAAAAGGTTTTTCATACCATTTAGCTATCATTTTTGGATTGCCATCATTATCTGTAATTACATTACCATTTTTGTCTTTTGCTTCTTCCTCAATCCTTGTTAATCTAAATGGTTTGCAAAAGTACTTACTTTTACTATCAAGCTCTTCGGGATATAATGTCCTCATAAGCCATAAGTTTTCTAATACTTCTTTACATTGCTTACTATTTGATAGACTATTAGCAGTTAAGAATAGCGTACCACGCAAATACTCTGCTAACTGAATCGAAGCAATTCCTATCATGTTATATTTCATCGCAAGCTTATGTAATTCCCTACTATCATGAACCAAGGCAAGGTCAGTTCTATTGCTATTTACATCTTTTTCTTCTATCTTAAAAGTATCATAGATAAAACAAGTATATCCATCTCTTAATGCCGCTTCACGAATCTTTTTCTTAACAATAGACATATCTGCATCATTAATAGATATCAGCCTAATCTTGCCTTTATAGGTTTTATCCCAATACTCCTGTACAACTTTAAGCTGTTCTCTATCTTCTTCAGATATATCGCCATTAGTAAGCTTTTTCTTAGATAATTTAAAATACCTATTATGCTTTCCGAGAAGCCATACAAGAAACTTTATCTTATATTTCTTAATACTCTCCTCATTTGAGATTATTAAAACCTTCTGATCTCTACTAGCCAAAGCAAAAACTAACGTTATAAGCCAAGTGCTTTTGCCAGTAGAAGAGAACCCGCCGATCATGTTTAATGTTCCAGGCAATAGCCCACTGGTCTGATTAGACAGAAAAGGAAAACAGTTAATTTCTCCTCCATTAATATCTGTTCCCGCCGAGGAAAAAGGAATGCCCGTCTCCTCACCATCGGCACAGCTTTGAATAAACTCATCAGTAAATGTCACTACTTCGTCCTCAAGAATTTTAGTAGAATAACCATTACCATATGTGGTTAGGCGGCTCTCCCACCAGTCTAATACTTCTTCACTTGTACATTTACGAAGAAACTTTAGCGGAACACGCTTTTTATTATCGATCATAATAGGATTCAGCAGATTAAACCCATCATCATAAAGATGCAGAAATGTGTTTTCTCTTTGAAGCACATCTAAATAGGTCTCAAAGTTTTGCATATTTACTGTATCTTTTAACTGCTGAATTGTCTCCCATCCGCCAAGTTCCTCATATCTGTCATAGATATCTGCTTTTAAGCTTAGTATGTCCACCTCGGTAATCTCGTTAATGTGGTTCTCGTGCAATGTCTTTATAATCTGGAAATAATAATCCCCATCCTCTGTGATGAAATCACTCCTTTTGAGAGTGGTCTCATCCAGAAGCAGAGGGTCTTGAAGTAGGCACCCGATTATATTACCCTCAATCGGAAGCCTACCCTTTAGGAGTGGCGCAGGATATTTCTCCTTCACACCAGACAAAAATTCACTCATCCTCATCATCCTCCTCTATATCTTTCATCGCTCGTCTTTTATGTGACACATATTTAATCGACGGAGCCATATAAAAGTCTTCGGCAAGAATTGTCTGAGGATTTTGGTTAACAACTGGATGCTCTGTTAGATAGTCTTGAATATTATTATTAACTATCGCCATAAAGTACAATATACTTTTATACTCATCGGCAATAGCTTTCTTCCGTAGTATTTTTGCTATATTATCTATGTTATTATCAAAGTACCATAATATTTCTTCTCTACTATATGATTCACGCAGAGTTTTAATCTTTGAATCAATCAATCTCCAACTGCTGTTCAGGGTGATATCAATACTTAGATCAATAGAGAAATGCAAATCTTCTTTGAATTGTTTCTCTTTTTCTTGCTCTGCTATATAGTCAAGATATTCTTGCTTATTGCAATACCATAGATTCCTAGACCCTTTGCTTATTTTAAACCCAGTCTTTGTATTTACATCTTTTCTACATATTTGACATTTAGCCCTTCCCATTATATGGCCCCGTCTAAATTAATCTTCACACATCGATAGAATCTCTTCAAGGCCATCCTTGTCTACATCGGCAAGCTTGCCATATGTACCAATAAACTTCCTCACAAGGACTTTCTTTTCTGTCGAGATCGTCTTTAAAACTTCTCGTACTTTGGCGCGAAGATCATCAACTGAGACTTCTTCCTCAAAATTTTCGCCAGATTCAGCCGCAATCATCTCTTCTTGATCTTCAATCATCTCCTCAATTTCTTCTTCTGTCGGGGTAGGTTCTTCGATTTTTTTCTTAACGACTGGCTTTTTGCCGAGGTTAAGCTTCGACTTTTCCATACCATTTTCTACAATTTCGATAAATTCCTTTGCCATATTAGGCTTATCAAAAATCATATACTCAGGCACAGCACCAAAAGCAAAACGCCCGCCCGCATCAATTAGCGGAGTCTCGCGGAAATACAGCTTGCGCACTGTCTCAGTAGCTCTGCGCTTTTTCTTGTCGCCGTCCTCGATCTCTTCGATATTCCTATCAATTACACCTGTTAAAGTAACATCAAAGATGTCTCCAAAGGCTGACTCATAATCGGCGCTTAGATTAGAGGATAACTGCATATATCCGTCCTCATCTAAGCCGCCCTTTTCCTTAATCGTTTTAAATTTTGTATGTGCAATTGCCCAAAGACCAAATCCTGCCTCCTGAAGATCATTCATATACGGTTTAATTAGATTGTTCGCCGAATACTTTTCTCCTGCCGTATATCCCCCGAAGGCGGCTTTAATAGACTTAACCTGCTTCTTAGGATTCTCGATATTGCTTAGACGAATTGTCTCCGTATCTGCCAAAAGAGCAAATTCGTCAACAGTATCAAAAGCAATAATCTCAATCTCATGCTCCTTACCCTTCTCCTCGATCAGCCACTTTTTAAGCTCTTTAAGGTCCTTCCAACTCGTTGCATGCACACAGTTAATATTATCAAGAAACTTATATCCCACTTCGTGCCCACAGGCGACTAAGAGTCCTTTTGCGGGGTCTCCATATTTCTCTAAAATTACATCTCTAAAAAGCGTACTCTTTCCAAACTTTTTCGTAGATCGTAAATAGATTGAAACGTTCTTAATATCAGGTTTAATTACGTTAATTTGTGGTTTCTTCATTCTTTTATTATACCTTTCGTCATTTAGTCATAGTAATCGTTGTCCTCGGCAGTCACTGCCGATATGCTTTACGGATTAATTACTATGTTGTAGTTTAATTACCAGTCAAGATCGTCGTCGTTCCCACTCTCGCTCTCTTCGTCAGGTTCCTTATCTAGAGGCGGGATAAACAAATCTTCGGGCTTGTATGAAGTCTTCTTGCGTCCCTTGGTATAACTTGCCTTATCAGAGTTAGAAGTCAGCACACCCTTATAGACATTCTCTGTTACGCGCTCACCATAGATGCTTCCACCCATGTCAGCAATAATCTCATCCATAGAGATAATACCAAGCTCTAGGTCCTCGCGCACATCTTCATCTAGGTCTTCAATTTTTACTTCGCGCTTCTGTGAGCCATTAAGAATATCAAAGCGCACACCATATTCGTATACTTCATCCTCATCTTCTACGGTAAACTTCTTAACAAGGGCCTTTGCACGTTTCTCGTCGTTCTCATCGCTCTCGCCAGTCTTCGCATCCGGGATACCCTTGGGAATACTAAGCTTAAACTCACACGGAATATTCGTACTCTTTCCATAAGCCTTAGACCGAGCGGAGTCATACTCGAAAGTATACGCCTTGACAAAGTACTTCTCTTTCTCTTCTAACGACTCGCTATCCACAGCCCCGGCACTATAAAATAGCACGGCGCTACCTACACACTGCTCTTCCGTCCCCGGCTTTGCCACATAAATCCTCTGCGGCCGCATATTGGTATACCACTGTTCCTTCTCATCACTATACTGACACTCAATAGTCCCACGTACAGTAAAGATAGTATCCTTAAATTTCCCAGAGTTAAGCATCTTATTTACACACTCGGCAAAATCCCACTCTGAGATAAAAGTCTTATGTAGCTTCTCGGCCTTTTGAATAACCTCCTCAAGCTGAGATTCCTCTGCAATTCCAACAGATTTAAGCTCTTCATCGGTGAGGCTCTCACCCTCATGTACCCTTTGGCCAAATCGAGACAATCTAGTCCTCAGACCATACTCATTAAGATCAATAGAAAGTCTCCTAAACTCAGCGACCTTTTCTATGTTAGACTCCAGATTTCTGTCTTTCCAAGGAATTTCAATCATCTCACCCTTATTGAGAGTACCATCATCGTTCTTCGTTGCTACGCCGAGTACCTTAATACAAGGTTTACTAATGTTTGGGAAATATCCTCCAGAAATGTTAAAGCGATGCCTGTTAGACCCATTAATACCAAAGAAAAGTAATTGTCTCCTAGTCCATCCAGAATCATATGTATGTTCGTCATACGGTACAACATTTTCACTCTTTTGCATAGGTGCAAGTTTTCCTGTAAAAGTAAAATTAATCATTTATATCTATAATACCTTTCATCATTATTCACATCAAGATTGTTATCTTCTTCGTATTTAATAATATTGATCTGTCCGCAAAACGGACAATTTCCTAACTTTGCTGTATATCCTAATCCACTATAATCTATTTTTAACTCGTCTATTTGATAATCATGTATCTTCCCGCATTGGCAACATTTCTTTTTCAATTACCAATCCTCCCATCCTATAGGAAGGACTAAACCTCTTTGTATTCGTCTCCATCATCTTATTCTTTGTTTCCTCCCTTATTTTTCTTCTTGCTCATAGCTTCCTTTTTCTCCTCAAGCAACACCCTGTCAAGCTGATTCTGAATCCTAGCAGAAAAACTCTTGGTCATTGAATACTCATCCATATGCTCCTGCTTTGGAGTCCATGCGAAGTCCTTTAGGCTCGGTTCACGATTATCCCCCCGGAATTCCGGGCCTTTCGGAACATAGTCCTTCTTTACTTCCCCTTTTGCTTCCCTGCGCTCAGCAAACTTCAGCATCCTACGCTCATTACGCTCGGCGCGAATCTTCTTATTCTTTTCACGCCTTCCTTCTTGTTTATACCTCAAACACAGTTCATAGTGACGCTTATTAGGTTTAGACATCTTAATCATCTCCTTATCAAATTCTCACATTAATATTATACTACTTCAACCTGTTTTTGTCAATTACTATTCAATTTCCATTCAATAACCACTCGGTAACACCATGTAATGCATTGCGTAATTTTTCAGCGTCTTCATCGCTTATAATAAAATCTTTATCTGTAACTCTATTATCTTCTGTTTTCAGCTTTTCTGGCTTTAATCCCTTAATACCATTATAGATATTAGTATATAATGTACTCGCCGAGCATTCTCCGTGATACTTGGCCCATTCATATTCAAGCAGTTCCAGTACATGTTTTTTACTAATTAATTCCATACATCACCTAGTATAATCCATTGAATCATCGTATTTCATAGTATAGCCCGGACTTTCCAGTGATTCGTCATCCCAGTAAAACATATAGGTTATGCCACTGTACTCACAATGATCAGTACTTGTAATACGATATCCAAGCCCTACAAAGCCGTTTATAGTTTCATCATCGAAATAATGCTCCACATCCAATTCACAATAATAATCCCCATTATCTACAGCGTATTCAACTTCATCCATTATCTGCTTCGTTTCACACTCTATAATAGGGTCATGCTTCTCATGATACCTACGATTAGCTTCTCTCGCAGTTAGCATACATCACTTCTCCTTTTCAGCTAAATGCACAGAACCCCTGTTTGGCCCTCCAGACATATAAATACGATCAAAATCATATAGCTTTTCAAGCTTAATTTGATTCTCATTTGTATGCGTAATCGCAATGGACATAGTCCAGTCCTTTTCTGCATATTGCTCGAAATCTTTTACACATCTAGCTACAAGATCATTAACGTCCAGATAACCAAATCTAAGTCCGCCCTGATATTCATGAAACTTATTCGTCTTGTCCTCATAAAATAATGTTTTAGATTCTGTATCAAAACGCCCTGCTCCGTGCCGCGTCAAATAAGTACGGCTAACATAACAAACTTCCACAGTCTTTTCGCCGGGAATCCCCGCAATCATTGCCGCCGGGTTTTGCAGTCCTGTATTGCTCGGAGTAGTGTTCTTGCCATAGCCAATAATGTTTTGATCAAGAAGTAAGCCCTGTCCATTTTCAAAAATAATACAGTCGCGCTCTGGAATGACATTGCATAATTTTGTATCATAAATCATCAGGCCAAGATCATTCACATAATTCCCCAATAGATTATCATTGTATACAATGTTTTCCCAAATACCTTTCAGTGAGATGCCCTTATCAGAAATTCTTTTTAGGAAATACTCATCTCTCACAAATCTTAGATAATCAAATACTTTACTATGATTTTTATCTGCAAAGTACATCTGACTTATCTCACCAAAGGTGATACCCTTGCGCAAGATTGTCTCCCAAATACCTACCCCACAACTCCCGTGGCGCTGATCACCACGAGAGTCTTCAATAATCTGGTTTGCGATCATATCAAATGGGGTAGTGATTAAACAATCAGGATGCACAAGTACAGTACCATGATGGACCAAATCTCTATACTCCAAAGCATAATTCATTGGATTAACAATATACTGCTTTGGCAAGTAAGTATCCGCCCCCGCTAGTGCGCCAGAACCAAAGTGCTGAAACACATGGCGAAAACCATTATCAAGTTGGACAGTATGACCGCGCTGACTCCCGCCATTGGAAAGTACAACAATACAGCTTTTCTTTTCCTGTTTGGCGAGACTGGCAAAATAATCAGTGATCTCACCCTTCCCCTCATCGCCGAGAGACCCACCTATAACAACTTTAATATCAGTCATACTGTCCTCCTTATTATTTACCAAGTAATGCCATCACTGCTCTGCTTCGGCTGTACATAAGGAATTACATTCACATCAGTGACCGCATTAGTTACAATATCAATAATCACATCAGAAATGTTATCCAAATTGGCTTCTTTATAGTTTTCGCCCAAGCAAGAAAACGACTTCTTAATGTTTTCCTTGTCAAATTCATGCACTCCATGATTGACCTGAACATGATAGATATCATACTTCGGAATCGTTTCCTTAAGCAGTTTACTTGTCTCAACATCCGCCTCAAGGGCATCTCCAGTAAAATGTCTAAGCTCATCCTTGGGAAGATACGGATTAAGCCTCTCATCACCAATAGTAATAATAATGCCCCTCTTCCCTCGATTCCAACAGTCCAACATGCAATGCCTTGTACCCATATACCATGCGGCCGTGTATGACTCAAAATAATTCCCGCCGCCTCCAAATTCGAACCAGAGTTTATCTAGCTGTTCTGCAATACGAATGTCTGACTCAAACTGGCTAATCTGGATAGGCCCTCTGTCATAAGCAAGATCACCGATACCCATTATACAGAATTCGACATCCTTAATCTTTTCATACAGCGTTGTGATAATAGGATTCAATTTCTTTGCAATTTCTACGGCACATTGACCTAACGATCCTGTCACATCAAGTGCAAGAATTATAGGTACTGTAAAGGGATGCTCATCACTATCCAGACACTCTCTCATAACATTCATCGGGTCTAGTTCCTTCTGAATCTTACGGGATACAAACATATCTTGATTGCTAAAGTTTGAGGTAATCGAGCCATCGACACTATAACTTACATTTAAACCGCGACTGGTAAATTTGCTAGTAGTATAATCACTAAACGATTTCTTTGTCCATGCTCCGCTACCCATTACTTATCAGTCTCCTCTTCTACGATTTCTTCCTCTTCAAGTTCCCCGTCATCAAAGTCAAAATCAAACATGCCGTCAAACATGTTGTCAAATCCGCCACCACTCATCATCATGAGAGGAAGCATATTACTCATATTTCCCATAACACCACCAGAGTTATTGGTATTACCGTTATTACCTTTCATCATCTCAGACATCATCATGTACTTAAAGATGTTGTTCATACCGCCCTTCTTAGATTTGAAGTTATTCCCAAAGGCGCTGAAAATCTTGCCATAGAGATACTGATTTCCCATAAACATGTGTCGCTCCGGCAGAATAGTGTCTACAGTACTGTCTTCATAGTTAATCACAGTGATCTTACCATCAGCATAGTCAATCACACACTTCGGCTTTCCTGCAACAAGAATAATATCGCCCTTTGCTACCTTATTAGTAGGAATTACAAAGAAGAAATCCTCACCAATATCAAAAACAAAATTATCACAGTTAGTAAGCCGCCCTGTTTTCATATTGTACGTCTTATAACCATTATTCGTCTTGACAGCAATCTCACCATTCACAGATAACCTGCACATTCCGGGGCCAACCTTACCAAACATTCCATTTAAAGCACTACTAAACATATTTTTCTCCTTATTCATATTTTATTTTAACAGGAGTATCTTTACTCCAGTCAATTGTCACTTTCTTAATTCCATCAAAATTTGTAATTGCTTCGCCATTATAGCATATATATTTCCAATCACGGTATGTTTTCAACACAAATAGTTCAATATGATCGGTGTTAAATATGCTATTTGCGAGGGCCTGATTTGCCGCAATCAAAGACTCAATCTCATATTCTTTATCTTCGATTTCTTTTTTAAGCTGTTTATTCTCTTCTAAGTAATCTTCGATAATAATCTTGATAAAGTCAGTAAGTCTTTTATTAAATGCGAGGTCAGCTTCTGCTTTCTGCGATATCTTATTAATAATCTTATCAGAACTATCAATACTATTATTAAGATTCTTTAGCAAAATCTCATGCTCGTATTCAAACAGTTTTTCACTTATTTCTGCAACAGCTTCATCAATATACGTATATACAGTATCCCTGTTATATTCTAATGTATCTACTATGTCCTGAAGATCATCAGTAATTTGCTCTGAAAACTCATTTTGTTTTTCTGTTAGCTCAGATATCTTTTCATTCGTATCCTCCGCTAAGTTTGTCAGATTATTTATTTCCTTTTTGTAAAACATCACACACCCATTATTATATTAATAATGCAATTTGATGCAATGAATGCATTTACAAGTACACTGATTATCAAAATGTAAAATATTACACTAGATGCAATATTACTATTTCTTGTTTCCGTTATTCTCGCAAATACAATCAACGCAACAGTATTAAACACGAACCATGCAATTATACTAAATATATTCATTGCATTACCTCCGCCTGCCTAGCGAGTAGCCGATGATAACGGCACCGATAATTAATGCAATCATAGTGCCGATATTTATCATTACCATTTAATACCCCTCTGGCGCTTAGCCTTCTCCAGAATCTCGTTTGCTTCCATATCTCTCGCAGACTGCTCAAGTGCCCTATCCCGCGCCACCTCACTTGTTTCATAAGATATCTGTGCCCCCGTGGCGCGTTCTCTGGTCTTCCTAGCCCCCTCTCTAACCTTTTCGAGCATCTTGTCGCTCTCATTTGAGGAGGCATAGGTATTAAGTCCCTCATGCAGATTAATAACCTGCTGATCTGCTTCGATCTGGAATACTGTGCGCTCTCTTTCTTCCTTTAGAGCAATAAGGTCAGACTCAATCGTTTTGCGAGTAATCTCTTGTCGATCACGAGATTTTGTATATTCTTCAATCACACTTTTGAGAGTATCTAGCTTTTGATTAACAGTAGCGAGCTTAAGTGCCCAAGCTTTTGCGCCATCCTCGTCATTATTATCCAAGCAAGCATTTATGTGATTCTGAATACCAATCGCACTTTTTCGCAGATCATGCTCTTCTTTTTCGCGCTCTTTAAGTTTTCCTGCAATCTCAGCAAAAGACTTATCAGCTTCAGAAAATAACGCCTCTTTCTCACGGATTGCATTGTTAAAATAATCCCGCGCTCCTTCAGGAGACATTGCGTCGCGGTTAGCAAGTTCCTCGGTCCTTCCACGGAATTTTACAATTAACTGCTTAACGGCATTACCATTAATGATAATAACAATAATACCAACTACTACAAATATAAGTAAGATACTTTTAATCAATTAACTCACCTCTATTCCATACTCTTCACACAACTTAGCAAGACCACCTTCATATCCTTCACCGATTGCATGAAATTTCCATTCGCTTTTATCACGATACAATTCTGCAACCTTAATTGCAGATGCATTACCAAACTTTTCCTTGAGATTATAGCGAAGAATCTCTTCTCCCCGGAAGTTATCTACAACACGAATATGTGCGCTATCGATAATTCCAAAATTCTGCATCCTGCGCTCGGCCTCATAAATAGAGACAACAATCACAATTCTTTCGGCATAAGTAGGTAATTCGTTAAACTTAACAATAATTACCTCATCATCAACATTTCCGCTCGACCCAGTAGTATTATCTCCGCTGTGAACAATACTACCATTATGAGACTTTTTGTTCCCATAAAACACAAAGTCATCTTCATAGCGAGTAAGACCATTCTTTTGCAGAATATAACAGGACGCGTCAAGATCATATTCATCTTCGGAATATTTTGATGATGACCACCCAAGGCCAATGGAAATATCATTAACTACAACATCCTTAGATAACGATACCACATCATTCTTATTTAACGAAACAGACATTACATAAACTCCTTTGCCAAATCTTGAATGCTGTGCGTCTTTCTTCCTTCTCCAGATGCCTCAAAATGCCATCCATCATCTTTGCGCACAAATTGGCCTACAATTACAGCAGTATATCCTCCAAAATCATTGGAAAGATCATAGCGGCAGATTTCTTTTCGCGTTCCATTATCAACAACTCTGCCGAAACAATTTTTAATCTTTCCAAAATCCTGATGCTTACTGTAGGCCGAGTAGATATTGATACCCACTACAAGTCCCTTCACATTTTCGGGCATCTTAGCAAGATCAATAGAAATCTGCTCACAATCTCCCTGTGCGCCGCCAACAAGATCATCTCCATGATGGATAATGCATTTACTAGAATGACGGAGATGCCCATAATATACAATATCATCACTTGCATTCTTGATACACAGGTGAGTCTTAAGAGGATTATCTCCACCAAATAGCTTTGTAAACAATCCAGTTTTTTGTTGAAGAACACTACCCTCACTTAACACATACACAAAAGAATCACAGTCAATCGTAAGGCCAGAGGTGGATGCGCTCCACCCCAGACCTACAGTAACCTGTTGTAATTCCTTAACTTCTTTCGAAAGGTTAATTCCTTCGCCCTTTTTTAAACTAATTGCCATCTTATCCTCCTATCAGACGTTCAGGCCGTACATATAGACAAGCCTCTCCAGACCACTGCGCTCAACACCATCCGCACCTTTTTCCTTGCCATAACCCTTACCGATAGCGGTAAACTTCCATTCGCCGTTATACCGGTAAAGTTCACCCATAACCATGGCCGTCTCCGTGGAATAATCCTCGCTAAGATCATAGCGCATAAGCTCCTCATTCGTAGCTTCATTTACAATACGAACGTAGGCATTCTGTACCATTCCAAAATTTTGCATACGATTCTCGGCATCATAAATAGACACAGTAAAATCGATCTTTTCGATGTCCGCAGGGACCTTGTCTAACTCAACACTAATAACTTCATCATCTCCACTGCCCTCGCCAGTAAGGTTATCACCGCAGTGCTTTACGGCTCCCGAGTCGTGCTGAAGGTGATGATAATAAACCATGTCACCTTCAATCCTTGCCTTGCCGTCGGCATTAAGCAGGAAGGCACAAGCGTCCAGATCAAATGCTCCATCATCAAAACGGTTTACGTCCCATCCAAGGCCAATACGCAGACTCTTAAGACCTGAATTGCCCTTAGTTAAATCAACTTTCTGTCCCTTTACAAGATTAATCATTATTCTTTCTCCTTACAAAATATTTTCTTACAAAGTCAATAGGTACGATCAGCAGAGATAATCCACAGATCACAGCCCACTGCAAACCGCTTAGTGCAACACAACCCACGAAACTCTGCGCAAACTGTACAAGCGCAAAAGTAGAAGCGAAAATCAGGATTGCAATTACAACAAAGAGCGGGTTTTTACTAATTCCTTTGAACAAATTAAATCCATCAGTACGGATATTAAACCCATTCACAACGGCCACAAAGATCAGCAGAGCAAACCTAGCAGATGCATATACTTCTTCTGTTGGGAAAATAGCTCTGATCTGTGGAACAAATGTCAGCCCAAAGATAGCTAAGAATCCCACGATAGAAACAGCAATCTGAGAGATGGTTTCTTTTGATAATAGCTTACTACCCTTTGGAATAGGTTTCTCTAGCATATACTCAGCCTTAGCAGGTTCCCCGCCGAAACTCAGGGAATTCAGCGAGTCCATTACTATGTTCACAACCAGAATTTGTGTTGCAGTCAGTGCTTCAACAACAAGAATCAGCGGATAAAAGATACTCAATACTACCAAACCAATGTTAATAGGCAACTGGAACTTGAGAAATTTCATCACGTTGTGCATAAAGGTTCGGCCCAGAAGCACTGCTCTGGTAATAGAAACAAAATTATCATCTGTGATAATAATATCTCCCGCCTCTTTGCAGACATCTGTTCCACTTCCCATACTAAAACCTACATCCGCACCTTTTAAAGCTGGCGCATCGTTACTACCGTCGCCTCCCATCCCACAACATATCTTACATTCCTGAGCTAACCTTACAACTCTTAGCTTAGTGTCAGGCGTAGCCCTAGCAATCACCTTAATATTCTTTAAGTTTTCCTTTACATATTCATCAGCAAGATTCGCAAACGTAGTTGCCGTAAAAGCCAGATCCTCGCTATTAGGCGTATAGATTCCGCAATCTGTAGCAATCGCAACAGCAGTATCAAGTACATCACCAGTAATCATCATCACCTGTACTCCCGCATCATGCATCTGCTTTACGGCGTCAGGAACCTCGGGCCTAATATCATCTCGAATAGCCACAAAGCCAAGATATACTAAGCCGTCATTCATTTCATCTTCAAGATCATATTCTGTTACAGCAAATGCAATACATCTCATGGCTTTAGATGTATACTTCTTGATCTCTGCTAATACCTTTTCCTTATCAAATTCTCCGTATTTTTCAACTTCGAATACTTGCGTACACTTTTCTAGGATCTTCTCAGGAGCGCCTTTATAATAAGTAGCTTTCTGTGTCTGTACAGCACTATACTTCCAAGCACTGTTAAACTCTTTCTTTTTAATTACCTCAGAACGATTAATAATCCCAATATGTTCTGTCGGAGAAGCCAAACTTAATAACGCTCTATCAGTTGCATTACCGCCAACAATATTTCCTTCAGAATCAAACGTAGAACTAGAATTCATCACAACGTTATTCATAATAACATTATACAATTTAGTTCCTTCTCTTATCTCGTCTCCATCATATCCAATCAGATGTACGGGCACTAGCTTGCCACCAGTCAACGTTCCAGTCTTATCCGTGCAGAGTAACTGAATATTCCCCGCTTCAGGAATCTTATTTGCGTTCTTTGCCAGAACATTATTCTTAATCATTAAATTAGCATTTTGTGCTGTTAATATCTTGATGATAGCTGGCAATCCTTCTGGCACGGCAGCCGCTATAATAGTCAGAGCATTCTCAACAATTACGCCTAACCTTAAAAATACTTCCAAAACTCCAAGCGTAAAGAAAGAAGAGCATCCTCCAAACTTTAATATCTCAGATGTGAGCAACACAACAAATACTATAATAGCTCCAATATATCCAAATTTAGAGATCTGGTCTGCCAAATCATCTAATTGAATCTGAAGCGATGTTTTCGTTTCTTCAATCTCATCAATGCTTTTAATTGTCTTTCCGTTTACAGTGCCGGGATAGGTTTCTGTGCCAATGCCGACATTCGTAACGACCATCTTACCTTCGCCTTCAGTTACTAAAGTTCCGGCAAAAAGACTATATTCATCAGTATAATCATCGCCAGTAGGTACACGAGTCTGCGCATTATACGGGCATGTATCATCTTCCCAGGCGATTTTTTTACAATCCTTAGATTCTCCGTTAAGTACAGAGTTATCAACCTTAAGATGACCATCAATAAGATAACCATCCGCATAAATCTGTTCTCCGCTCTGTAACAGTACAATATCACCAACAACAAGGTCGTTTGTGTTAATGTTTTGTATATTTCCATTGCGTAAGACATTACAGAATCTAATTGATACCTTATCCTTTAACTTTTTTGTTTCTCGCTGATCTTTTAGCCCATTATATGTATTCAATCCAGCGATTATCAAAATCACGCATCCAAGACTCAAAGGTTCTGGTACTGACCCATGACCAATTATAGCCACGAAGACAAACATAACCATTAACAACAGTAACAGACGATTTATTTTATCCTGAAAAGTCTCCGCAAAAAACTTGTACCACTTCTTTAGCGGTTTCTCAGGTAACTTATTGGTGCCGTATTTCCTTCTTTGTTCTGCTACATCGGATTCTTTTAAACCCTCGTAATTCAACTTCTTATCACTCTCCTTTTAGTTGATTGTATGTCTTCTTTCGTATATCTCACAGGCAAAATCAAGTTCTTACTATAATCTACATTTGATCATTCATAGTTTTCATAAAACTTATCCCGTAAAGTAATAATATCTAGTCCAAGCAGACTTTCTTTATCTTCCGTCTCGTCATACATCTTGCGAAGGAAACCATAAAACTTATTATCAAGCTCATTGATCAACTGCCCAGTGCCCTCGATGTATCCGCGCCGAAGAGTAGTGCTTGCAATACTCCTCATGCGTTTCCAAAAATTATAGTATTCGGTCTTAACTTTAAACATCAAATTTCCAGAGTCCTCAACGACAAAGCCTTCTACATATTCTCCAAGAAGTTTATATCCCTGCTTCTGTACCGCGCTATACCACTCACAGAATTCTTCCCAATTGGTGATATTACATACCTTGCGTTTATGTGTTAATCCAAACTTAACAGCAAGGTCAACCATATCATTATAAGGTAATTTGTTAAACACAATATCATTCTTTACAATGTCAAGCAAAATGATATTATGATTCAAATATTTAATGATATGCGGGTCCTTCTCAGAATCTTCCACTTCAAATACGAAAGTACAATCATTATCTTTCAGATACTGAAGAATATTCTTACGAGCATCTTCTGTAGTTACCTCAAAGAAAATCTCCTTAAACCATCCTGCATACTCTCCTCCTACCATAGATTTGGTACAGTAACGGAAATCATCTGCATACTCATCATATGAGAGCATTCCAAGGAATCCATTTTCTTTTACATATACAGATATTGGATACTTAATTACATCCTTTAATTCAGCAAACGTAGGGCAAATAGTACCATCTAAATAGGACATTTTCAAATATCCACGTGCACATACTTTGATTCTATTTAGATCGATGAATAATCCTCTCGCATGGACTGTTAAATTATTCCAAATACCTTTCTTAAATGCATCACTTGAAAAGTTAAATGAGCTAATATTATTCTCAAATTTCTTCTCGTGGATATACTTACTCGCTCTCATGTCAAGAACAAGCTTCGCCAAATCACTGGAGTTAAGCGCATTCTGAAGCTCGAACTCTTCTTTCTTACGGAATACCGTATTCTTAATCTCAATCGGCTTAAAGCCTTCGTGATCAAGCTCAACTACACGCAAACATCCGCCAAATTCAACCCTACCCTCCAGATTAAATACATGCGGAGTCACATGAATCTCAGATGCCTGTGTATTCCTGTGTCCGAAAATCTGATAAACTCCTCCAGACTTTTCTTCCCATGCGTTAGCCACGTCCAGATAATCTTCATATCTCCCAACACCCTTAATCATCTGCTCGGATGCGACTAAAGTCACGTTCTCGGGCATAAAAGAAATACCTCCATGACAAACGAAGACTTCTTTATCATGGAATTTATACCAAGCACACTGAACAAGCTTATAATACAATCTGCTCAAATCTTTCTTATCAAAGTTGGCACTGTTCAGCTGATTCTTAGTCACCCATTCAAATTCACGGGACTTTGCAGGAATGTCATGTGCATAATTGTATATTGACACCTCATGGTTACCTGTTAGTAGTAATACATTTTTCTTATCTTTAATTTCAAGAAGATACTTAAGTACCTCAACATTCTCAACACCACGATCAAGATAGTCACCTAAAAAGATATAAAACACGTCATCTTCTAATTGACCGTGAAGATACTTCTGCAATACCGTATAACATCCATGCACATCTCCAATATGCACAATTTTCCGATAGTTAGACAGATCAATAGGTTTAAGCCAAATCTGTTCAATGTCTTCCCCTGTGACATTGCACGGGTCTTTAGGTTTAATCACAGTAATACCAGACGGCACTTTCTGCGTCTCAAACCGCGCATACATTTTGTCATCTACGTCATCGGGAACCCTTTTAAGTTCCTCCCTCTGCGCATTCCGTGCTTTACATACATCAATCGGAATGCCAGTTAAATCAAGCAAATAAATCCTATACCTATATTTAGACGCAAGATTCTTATACTTATTCATCTCTTCTGATTTAGAATTCGTTGCATCAATTACAGTAAACTCCCCTGCTTGCATACGAATCTCTAAAAGCTTAAAGAGCATATCCCAGACCACTTTTTCATGACTAAAGCCAATCTGTACGGAGCCATTTGTGGTCTGTTGAGGAGACTGGCACAGCATACGTATTTCATCTGCGCACAATCGATAATTTTCTAGTCCAAGCTTCCTGATAATGGTACTTTTCCCCGCTCCAGGAGCGCCTCTAAACAATAATAATACTCTCAAAAAGCACTGCCTTCCCACCCGCATTCAAAGCATTTATAAATATGCTGTGGCGGATTTGTCATTAGTAATTGAAATTCATTACGATATATGCGATTTTTACATATAGGACATTCAATCTTTGTATACATCCATTCCACTGGATTATTGATTGTATCATTCCTAAACTGAATATACTTATCCCACTCTATCACCATCACCTCCCTTTAGTTCATTTATCAAGATATTAGACAATAAAGAGCATAATTTTCTTTCTGTTTTTGATGAATCAACACGCACAGCCATAGCAAACAGGGTTTCATATACTCGCATAGTTGTTTTAAATTCGTCACTACTCATTTGTTTCTCCAACTAAAAAAGAGGTTATGGGCACAAAATATGCCCATAACCTTCTTCCACTATTAAATTTTTTCTTTTACTACGATATCACCTGTGACCAGATCGATTTTACCTATGGTCATTCGATATGGTTTAGAATCCCCGAATGGACAATCGACATTGCGATGTGTTAAGACATCACAAACATAAAAATATTTATATTCGCCTGTAACTTTAATCGGGATAGCCACTTGGCCCCAGATATGTGGGTCATGAGTATTTAAAAACAGTGCCCAGTATTCCATCCCGACTTGCAATTGCAGTATCAATGGTAATTATGATTCAGCAGAATTAAACCGACAATACTCAGAACCACTAACAGCGCCCCAACATCTCTCATATCTGCCCCTCTCTAGCATTATCCTGCATATCCCCGTGGCCCACAGTAGGGAATATCCAGTTTCCAACCATTTCTATGATTTGGCGTAGAGGTTTTTCTTACAGTAGCGCCAGTTCTAATCAGATTTGATAGTTTTCGCCTATCATCCCGGAGACTGTCGATGGTTTTGGCAAGCTCACCAATCTGCATGGACTGAAGATAGATTGTCCTTTCATACTCGTCTCGAACTCTGCTAAGGTATGAGATAAAGAATAAAGTCACCCCCAAGGCAGTTAAAAGGCCGCTAGTCAAACCCAATAAAAACGCTACCTTTGTGAAATCAGACATTTTGTTCCCTCCATGTGTGTTCCGTTAGTGTTCGCTTGTAAATAATATTATATGGATTTAGCCCCTACTTGTCAAGCCCTAAATAATTTCCTTTTTAGTTATTAAATTCCATTTTGACGCGGCATTTATCATACTACCGTCTTTGGTTTTCATACCGCATCTGTGCAAGACCACCTTATTTATATCTGTCTAAGTTAATTGGAGGCGTGACAACCATTTGCAATCGGGGCCTAGTTTTAATACGATTCAGTATTATACCTTCTTAAAACTAGTGATCTGGTCAATGATGTCCTGATACGTATTCTTAACAATATATTCTTTGCCATTATTCATAACTACAGAACATCCAGTGTTAGTTCCAACGATTGCAGAAATATCAACGAACTTCAGTGCAATCTGCTTCTGCGAATTACCAGTCAATTCCAAGAAGATCATATTGTGCTCCTTTATGCAAAGTTATATGTGCAGGCGATGTTTCTATGATCGAGATCCCATTTATTAATTGTCATTCGATACGGAAGAGATTTACTATACATACTACCCTTTACGGTATGTGGCAATACCTCGCATACAAAAAATTGCGGGAATTCTTTGAGAATCCTCACAGGTACAAACTCATTAGATATATGAGATGCGTTTTTAAATCTTGCCATAATCTCCGACCCAACAAAAATCTCGTCGGAAGACAAGCACTGTAACATATGATTAACCACCTCCAGTTACATATTCCTGATCACTCTGAGCATATCCACGACGTTATCCATCAGAGGCATCATCTCATCCTTGGAGACCAGACTGCTCTTACCGAAAGTCTGACTCACCATATCAATATAAAACGTACAGGTTCCATCATCCCCGGCATACAGATGTTCCCATTCTTCTTCGGACACAATGCTCTTCACATCTAACTGCTCCAAGGCAAGATTATCAAAACAAACCACCTTAAACCAGTCTTCGTTCATGACATCCATCAGATTATCTTTGAGTATACGCCTGTTGACAGATACTTCGGCGCGATGCTCTTCTAGGTAATCATGCCCGCGCCCCTTATCTTTATAACCTAAGATGAGAAGTTTCAGGCCATGGCCTTTCATTACATTAATTTCATCCATGGTAACACAACCGCTGATCACATGGATAACAGCAGTAGGATATTTCTTAACCTTCTCAATAAATTCTTCCGTCGGTTTCCGCAGGGAGATACCAAGGCCAGTAATCAAGTCTCTGTACATAAGATCGGCAATTACATCTTCCTTGCGCTCGAAGTGAATCTGATTTACTGTCATATTGACGATAACATTCTTTTTCTTGAGCCTCTCCAGAAAAGGAATTAGCTGAGCATGGTTAACGGAATTGCCATTGATCGCAATCTCCGTATACGGATGTAAGCTATCGATAAACTTCGCGCCCAATAAATCCCCTTCGGGACCATCAGGAGTAGCTCCCTCATAGCAATATTGACAACCACCGTCACAACGCCTACCAATTGAGATATCAATACTCTCTGGAAATTCAGGCAAATACTCATCATCTTCGGTGCGGCGAATCTTGGTTCCACTAGCCTTGTCAATTAAGACGGTGTAATTGCCGTTCTTATATACATGAAACACTGCTATTACCTCCAATCAATAATCATAATATGATCTGGTGATACTGTAATTTTTACTCGGTTCATTGATATCAATGCCATCATCATATTTACAACGATCATATTTAAAAAAGCCAAAACATTCAAGATCGTCCAATATATTATCTTCTGGGACATCATTTGCATTCTTAATATAAGTATACCTCTTATCGTTCTTTTTTAAGAAACTGAATGCCTCCTCTAAGGTGTATAATCTTCCAGAACTGATCTTGTTGTTATTTTCATCCGTAGCATAATCGTCGCCACCGAGATACAGGTAATGATCACCTTTCATCCATCTATCGAACTCAGTAACACTTAGTGTTGCATAGGCATGATTCATAGATGAATTGGTTTCAAATACAAAAGGTCTAACGGTAAACTTCATCTAATTTCTCCTTTCTTATCCACTATAGCCAAACCTACAAAGGATAGCAATCTCATCACCAGATTCTGAAGTATAAAAGTTTGTTTCAGAACCTTGCATTCCTTCATCAAAGAAATCATCATCAAATTCAATTCCAGACCAAACTGCATAGCGAACATAACCATGTTCAAAGAAATACACGTTCTCGCTACTATACTCTGTGATTTTTTCCTCAATCTCTTCTACAGTTACATTCCATTTCTTAGCAATCATATTTACCAATTCTTCTCTGGTATACATCTTATAATCCTTACTAGACATATCCAGATAAAGATCGCCCTCTTTCCAAGCATTATATATCCTCATAGGAATAATACTAATTGAATGGACGGAGCTAGAATTTGTTTCATGTACGCCAAACCTGATATACTCTTTCACTTATATATCTCCTTAATGAATTTTCTATCTATGATTCCACACTCAATGTACTTATCAAGATAATAATACTCATCCCCATCTTGAATAATAATATATTTTTTATTTGTCAAAAACTCTTTTAGTGTTACTTTCTTTTCCTTTAGAAATCTCTGCAAAAGTCCTCTACTTTGATGATCAACACACCCAATGTCTGGAACGTCATTTACAAATGCTTCATCCATCACGGCATTTATTTCTTCGCCTTGCTCATTAGTATATGTATACTGGCATATATCATCAGAATAGCCCGCATAATGTAGCTTATCATGTGGTATTGGATTTCCATTAATGTCACGATAGATTTCAAGCTCTTTCTTTGCTATTCTAAATTCTTTGACTTCTGGTATAATCTCAGAAACGATTCTCAAAAGTCTCTTATATGTACTTTCAAACCTCGCTTCATCACCATAAAAGTCACCTAAGTATGAGCAGATAGCATAAGATAATTTGTCCTCAAACGTATATAATATTTTAAAAGGCCACCGTCCAAAGCCTTCTTCTATACTATCATAAATAATAAGTTTTCCGTCTTTATCTACCCAAACACAATCATCTACGTCCCAATCATTTACTACAATTGCCATATGTTCATCATTATTTGTAATACATATAGCATGCATAGAAGAGCTATTTGTTTCATGACAATTTCTTCTGATTGTATATTTAGCCATGGTACTCCTTAATGTGCATATACATCTGCGTTGTGCAGAATCATAACGTCATCATAGAACTCAGTTCCGTATCTCTTAATAAATTTTCTTTCAGCCTTTTCATCACCATTCCAGAAATATGGGTCCATATGATGGCACACAAGATTACTTACATATAGCGTATCAGCGTTATACTTTTCGCAAGCAAAGAATAATGTCTCATAGCCGCCCACATTATGATGATAATAGTAATGCACTCTTAAATCATCATCATAGCTCTTTGTATACGGTTTTCCGCAGTCATGTAATAATGATGCAACTGCTACAGATATATCAGTATCCTTTTCACCCACATGTAGATAATGATTGTACACGTGATGAAACGTCATTGACAGATGCCTACCAAGCGAAGCAGTGTGATGCTTAGACTCCTGATTATATTGATCTAAAAAGAATGTCAGATCTGTGGGGTCTCCATTGGAGGTCATCCACTCGGACCTGTCGTAATGTATCCAAATCTCATCCCACCCCTCCCAATAGCCGGGGGTATACCAAGATTCATAAGCCTCTTTGACGTGTTTCATTTCTCCAGAAAAGTTTTTACAGCAAATATTATAAGGTGTTGCAATGATAATGCAGATTTTATATACATCATTAAAACTGCCGACAACATTGTTAATTAGATACCTACGGCTCTTTTCTTTTACATTTGAAGCATCGACAACACAATCACTGCCGCATGATATTATTGCCTTTATCTTATCATAATATTTATTGTATACTACTGTTTCGTCGGTGATTCCCTGATCATTTAATTTTTTCCTTATATCACCAATTGATACAACCTCAGCCCCAATAGTACCTGCATAGGCACTTTTCCCAGAACCCGGAAGACCCACCATAGCATATAATTTAGGCATTAGTTATCCCTCCTTTCTTTTATAAGAATTATTATTGCAGAACATACTATAACTACAATCGCAGATATTACAAACATCTCAAGTGTTTCGATTAACAAGGTGATTATCCTTATAAACATACCTTCTTTTTATTTGGAATGTAATACTTAGAATAATAGCCGCACCTACAGAAGTCTTTGCGGACAACTCCATAAACAGATGTTATATATTTCTTTTTCAGTATTACACCACAATTGGGGCAGTTAACATACATAGGTGATTTCCTCCTATTCTAGTCCAAGATCACTGGCAAACATAAGAGTGCCGTCTGCCTTGTAACAAGGTGTGATACCAAACCGCTCGGATGTATCATATAATATGTAGACAACTTTTGTTTTGCTGTCAACGGCATACATAAAACCTGCTGTAGTATTTTCACTATATATTTTAATTTTAGGTCTAATTGCGATTCCTACATATTCTTTGCCGAGGCTGCTATAATCACATCCAACTAAACAGCACAACATTAATGCTAACACCAGAAACAAAAATCTTTTCATCTCCGCCCTCCCTTATTCTAGGCCAAGATCGCTTGCAAGCATCGGGGTTCCGTCTGCTTTTAAACAAGGGCATAGTGAACCAACTCTATTTGCGTTGTACAAGATATATACTACTTTTGTTTCTGTATCTATAACGTAGCAAAAACTTGTATACTCAACCACATGATTTGCGTAGATAGCTAGATTCGGCATAGGTATCTTTTTATTGTTATATAAATAATATCCTCTCTCTTCGGGGTTAGAACATCCTGCTAAGTAACACAGCATCAAGGCTAATGTTAGAAATAAAAACTTTCTCATCTTTATATTCATCTTTAGTATGTCTCTATCAACTCAATTTCCATTCGTGCGCCATCATCTAATCGCAAGTCATATGCTTTTCCGTAGCTATCTGCATTATACTCATCATCTCCATACCACTTAGAATAAGATAAGCACATCTGATAGCACTTATAATCTTGGCACCAGAAGATAATTCCATCGTATCCAAAGGCGCGAATTTTATCTCCAACATGAAGCTGATTACCATTTTTATCATGGATAGGCAATGCTAAACCCAATTTGTTTTGCTTGTATCCAGAAAATTTCTGACGATGAATCTTATCCATGTTTCGTTCTCCATCTAGCACGAATCTGCTCCGCTTTACTCCGAAGATCTCGGGTATGTTTGGTTGAAATGTATTTGGTTATTTTTGCGTCTATGTCAATTCGCATAAGATCTGTTGTACGGAACTCTGGATAAAGTATCAAGTACTCGTTCCAGTTACCTACATCCAGAGGTAGCACTTCTCTTTGTGTTATAACATAGCTCCGCTCGTCTGGCATTCTAGGTTCTGATGCTTTCCAAAAAGGATACGGCGTAGGTTCATAGCCAAAGTCTCTCTTTTTTCTGCGCTGATTTTTATTATAGCAGTCTTCACAAATCGGCATGAACCAATCTCCTAGTTCGAGCATAGGAGTATCAGGCTTGCCGCATCGTAGACAAATATTTTCGGACAACGCTGAGTAGTCATCGATGATTGCGTCAACTTCACAGTCTTTTGGAACAGGGCCGTAATAACATCTCAAAGACTCATATTTCTCTTTGATCTGAGTAATTCTGAATTCCTTTAGATAATTGTACTTCAGCAGTTCTGTTCGTAGCTCTTCGCAAAGCTGTAGGCCAAATGCTTTCCACCAACCATCCTCGAAAATCTTGGCAAGTGTCCAGTCATATGCTTTGTGTCTCCAGATGATTTTATCAGTAAAAATATTTCTTGGGATTAAATATGGATAATGTTTACACAAATTTTTATTTTTTTTCTCGTTTTTTTTATTTGTATAATAATTTAATTTCTGTCTCCATTTTTTCTTTTTAATTCTATGTTTCATAAAATGTTCTCTCTATAAACTTGTTGGCTTTCATCATAACTATATTCTTTGTAATATTCACGCTCTGCTTCTTTTCGTGATTTTATTGCTTCTTCTTTTGTGTTAAAGTATCCTAAACGAACCTTATTTTTATTTATGGAAATAAAAGCTTCCCATTTTCTTCCATTAAAAATAACTCCCTTTTCCCCAGTCTTATTTCTTGTTGATACCTTTGTATTCATAGCATTTTCTGATGCTGAAGCAATTCTTAAATTGCATTTTCTATTGTCATTAACTGTTAATTCCCCGCCAATATGATCAATATACGCATTAGAATCATTTACGCCCATTATTACTCTATGCAATAATTTATTCTTCCATGCACATATATAACCATTTTCATTTTCATACCAACTATAATCTTTTATTTTATCATAATCTTCCAAATCGAAATAAAATTCATTTTCTGTGTTTGCTGTGAATCCTATTCCATAATCACCCTCTAGGTTATATTTGTTCTTTTTCCGTTGTTCTATTCTTTCTTTCTTTATAATTTCATTTCTTAAACATCCACATGAATTTGTTTTACCACTTTTTAAATTACAACTTCTTACTTGAATTATTGTTTTATTCTCACATGAACATTGACATATCCAAGTCGTATCTCTTTTACCATTTTTGCGTATAGTATCTTCTCCTCGTCTTAAAACCGTTAATCTCCCAAATACTTGCCCTTCTAAATTTTTAAGTGGTCTTCCCATCTTCTTACCTCATACTAACTTGCGAAATTCAAATACTTCTCCGCATCTACCACACTTCACTCTTCCGCTAGTACCTATGCCAGTAGGATAAAACATATACTTATACCCTCCACCAGAAACGTCATGACAATGATTTGCGGGTAAAATCATATCCCCACTTCCATTCTAACGATTTAGATAAAACGCTATAAACCACAAAAGGGAAGACACCCATTCTCTGCATCCGAATAGTATGTCTTCCCTCTTTTTTATATTTGATTTAATTATGTTGTTATCACGCATCCAAGTATATTTCAATCCATACGCTTATACAGGTTATTTCTGGAGGTGTTGCCGGGTCAGCTCTGCTATCCAAATTTTAATCTATACGTTTATATAGATTATTTCCCCGGATGCTTACTCTTTTGTTCCTCAGTAGGATAAGTCTGCATTTCCTTTTGGCCTGATAAGCTAAACTGGCGTGGCTCGGACCGAACGAGCATCTCACGGGGTTGGCTCCCATGCGCATTAGTCCTTTTTATGCTACACGCCAAATGAGGGATGTTTAAGCTTTGTTACACCCCCAAAACCTTTGCCTATTAATAACCTAGTACTAGTTCGGCAGAGCGTCCTCTGCCTAATGCGCCTAGTGGGTTATGCTCCCACGACCTCTACCCTTAGACTGGTAGCGCTCTCTCTTACTGAGCTATAGGCGCGATGGCTGACCTTTTCACATACTCCTGCGCACTGATGTATGCGATCAAGGGATTATACTGGCTCAGCCCAACCACTAAAAAACTATATAGCTTCGGCAGGATGTCCCCTGCCTATATCACGGGTGAGGATTTGCACCTCGCATGGGCTAAAGGCTCATATGTCCTTCGCAAGCATCGGATCAAGCGGCTCTTACCTTATAAGCGTCTACCTATTCCGCCACCGTGATACTACATTTAATACTAACCTATGAAGCAATTCATTTAAGGCACACTGCCCAATTATCATCTCTCGATTCGAACGAGAATCTCTCACCCCCGTAGAGTATGTTACCAATTACACCAGATGACAAATTATGACAATAAATCCTCACGACCACCGAGCAGGCGGCAAGTTACAATTTAATTTTCCCTTGTAAATACAGGGGAAACGTACTCCCAGTTGGATTCGGACCAACGACACACGGCTTAATCCTCGCTACTGGTTCTGCCCCAGTATTTCGAATTGCGTTTTCCTTAGTTAAACTAAGCGAAGTAAGGCCGCCGCTCTAACCTGACTGAGCTATGGGAGCATAAAATCCAGTGCAGATAACGCCTGTAGGTTCGCCACCTGCACCAGATGCGTCCGAAAAGCAATCTTATTCCCGAAGAATTATCATTATTCAATTTTAAATTTTTAATTAGAATTCAATTACATTATCTTGCCGTTACTTGATAACGCACCTCCCTTTGTAATCACAGACAACAAAGTTACAGCTGATAATGAATCATAGCCATACTAGTCCAAATGCATTCACATTTTTTCTATTCAAATTTCTTTAGATTTTATATGGCTAAACGCCAACGGCAGAACTCGAATCTGCACGCCGCTCTCACGGTTACTACGGCTTTTCAAGAGCCGTACCTTACCAATTAGGTTTACGTTGGCATAAAATGTTGGCGGGAACCTTGTACTTCTGCTCCTCTTTAATGCTCATTAGCAAACCAACAAAATCTTTCGTCTGCACCTGCTTTGCCCTTACAGAGTGCAAACAGTACCCGTAGGCGAATTCGAATCGCCACGCTAAAAGCCAAGGATTCTAAGTCCTTTACGTCTGCCAGTTCCGTCATACGGGCATACTCTTACATCCCATTACTCGCCTACCCCTTGCAGTTCCGGTCACCCAGTAGACCCATCTCCACGCGCCAATATGCCGTCTTACAGGATAGCTACTCCCCATAAGCTAATAGACACTTGCCCTCACAGGATGTAAGAAATGCTTCGGTCTCGATTTGAACGAGAATCAGTGTGATCAGCACTGGTTTTATCCGCGTACTATTAAACTACCTAAGCAGATTTAGCTTTTGAGCGGAGCTATAACCGCAACTAGGCACTGTACCACAAGCAGAAAGGAAATACCATATATCTTTGTTCTTCATAAAATATTTGCTGTATGTGCCTATCAAATATATTTAGTTGTCTCATTTAGAATAACCCCTACCTGCTCTCACAGTTTATTTATACTCATCATCTAGGTGCATATCTGCTCTAAGCAGAAGGGGTTATTACTTTTAAGTCGCAGAGTTTTCCGCTATATTTTCCTGTACATTATTGTAATGAAATTAAAATTTTGCTGTATGCACCTAAACGCATGGGACAGGGATCGAACCTGTATCTTTCGCGGGACAGGCGATATAATATTTGCTGATTATGACTATTGCTAGCCACGTTTTAACGTTCTAACCAATTAAACTACCCATGCATAGGGGAGGATGTAAGAAATCGAACTTATGAGTATATGCTGTAACTGTCTGCCTAGACAGTGCCACCCTTGGCTCCATCCCCCCATAAAAACTAGATACCGTTTGACTTGGGCGCGACTCCAAGATTTCTCCCTAGGGGAGCGTCCTACGCATTTAGACTATATGTTCCGTGAAACATCCGATAACTGCTGTAGGTATCTATATATTAGATAATCCCTTTCAGCGCCGCATCAACGGCGTCATACCGAGGACTGTTAATAGTATCAAGTAAAACATCATACGGGTCCATACGATCACTCATGACCATCCGCAGAAGCTGAACAGAAAAACCAGAGCAAAGTACAAGACCATTTTCATTTTTCTGCATCGGCATCGTCTTATCTACTTCTCCAGAGAGATTCCAGAAGATGATGCGAGGCAGTTTATATCCATGCATCTGATATTTACGAGAAATACTCTCAAAAATTGTATTAATCCTAGAAGGTGCATATACAGCTTGGTTAAACTGCATATCACTAAGGATAATAACTCTGCTCGGCATCTCATCCTGCTTATAGCCATTACTAATAGCTGTTTGCAGAATAAGGTCCATCGTTTTCTCAATATCAGTATCTGCCACCTCGGAATGCTTAAAGAAATACTCGATCTTTTCGCGGAGGCTATTGCAGTTACTCAGGTCAAAAAACTTCGGCCTATTGGAAAAAGAAAGTACAAGATTTTTCCAATCGTCGCTGTTATGCTCCGACGTATAAACAGACAGAGCAATCGCAACATCAAAAGGTCTAACCTTAGTACGGTATCCAGGCTCACACATCGAGGATGAGGTATCACATACTACAAGAGTATCTCCAATCCCCATCTGCGGCAATGCCTTCCACAGCTGTTCTAGCGTCTCATCATACGCATTGATGTTTGGCCTATACCAACTATAGCCATAGTTGATATAGCTATTGACGATCTCATGAGGCTGAAGCACACCTGCATTGATTTTAGTCTCTCCCTTTGTTAGCGACTGCAGATAAGTTGCGCGCCTCTCTTCGTCATGCCGCATAAAGGCCTTACCATAAATCAGGTTTGCCCTAGACGGCACAGCAGAGTAGTTGATCTCGCCCCATTTCTGCGCAGACATCTTTGACTCGACCAGATCGAGCGTCTTCCGCATGGCAGAAATCTTTTTTCTATACCTTGCAGGAGTAATGCCCCAAGCGTCAATAAAAATCCCTGCGTAACGTTTCGTCTCACGCGAAGATGCGACACAGCTAGGAAGCCACTTAACTAGTAAGCTGATCGGCTTACCTTCCTTCAGCGCTTCATAGTCCTTGTCAAGCTGAACGCCAACAAGGTCAATCACATCCTGCTTGAGCGGAGTATCCAGAAACGGCCATAGATCCTTCCATCGCCCGTACTCAGGGAATAGTGGAAGCAGTGCCTTAACCACGGCAGGACGATTTTCGACCAACCACTGCATACAGGTGATAAATGTCCTTCTCTCGCCCATGCCTTCACGACAGTCACGTAAGAAGAACAGGTATTTTACACCAACATGCGGATCCTCATAGAATGCCGCCTGATACATGTTGGCAATGTACTCTTCACTCTGCTCACGTAGTCCAGTCGTTGCGAAGTTAAAATCTAATAGCGCATGACCAGATGACTCATAGGCCAATGCACCGTTTTCAGTCAGCGTCTTCTGCTGATTCAGCTGACTTTTTAAACCAGTAGCAAACTTATTCATTACATTTTCCTTTCTAGACGCACAAATTTGATGGATTTGAACCATCTTAAAACACGTATGTTTTGTTATCCAGAATATTTTGCTGTATGCGTCTATAATCGAGAGAGGAGGAATTGAACCTCCGCTTGCGGACCCAAGGCGTCATAAATTTGCTGTTAGTGACTATTAAAGTCACGTTATAGACATTTCCGCCGTACTACCACTATACCATCTCCCGTAAAACTAGGCGCGTTTTTTGGGTGTTAGTTTAAAAAGCTAATCCAGAAATTATGTTTTGCAGTATGCGCCTATAGTTGGTTTTTGTTAAAGCAGAACCATAACTGCTTTGGTGTGTGCAACACCAGATCAAAAAAGGAGGGAACAAATAAAAAGACAGATAAACAGCCTGTCGGGTAGTCGAAACCCGCTTTTTTGGATGAAAACCAAAGATTCTAAACCGCTAAACTAACAGGCCATATCTAGCTTTTTTTAAAGCGGAGCTAGAACCGCTGTCACCTTGGAAAGGGGCACAGCCCCAATAGCCCCTGCGGGTTATGCTCCCACTTCATATCTGTGAAAGAGATATATCATAGCTATTAGACTAAGGGGCCAAATAAAGTAGTCACCACGATTTGTGACAATAAATCGATTCGTGGGTCGCAACACTGCGTGAACAATAGTTACTAGAGCGTGTTTGTGGTGACTACCCAAGATATTGATACGACAGGTTTCAAAGTTGCCACGCTCTAAATAGGACAGGAGGAATTGGACCTCCATCTGTCGAAACCGCTCTACCATTGAGCTATGTCCCATTATGCGTAGCTTTTGATAAAGCAGAGCTACGCTAGAACTGCTTCGTAACAGACAACCCATTTCTTGGAGGATCGAATAAAAGACAGTGGAACAGCGGATGCAGGTGATGCTCCTGCGCCTTTGGTGTCAAAGACCAACTTGCTACTGTTACACCAATCCGCTATTTGTCTTGAATCTATCTATAATTTCTCTAATTGGCGAGTCAAGATAATTATAGCTGTCATTCAAGGTTTAGTACAGGTGAAGGGATTCGAACCCTCGATAATTCCTATAGAATTGACGGATTAAAAGTCCGTTGCCATGGCCACTAGGCGACACCTGCATGATTTCTGGCTACTAAACCCTCGCGGGAAAACGTTCACCAGAAAATCCGTTTTTTCTTAGTAAATAGCATTAGTGTTAATTATCGTCTGTAACATAAATCTTTGGAGCTTCGCTCCATTTTCTACACGCTATGTAGTTTTCAAGGATCAGGGGTACTACTAAAACAAAGCGGAGGAAGTCGAATCCTCAACCTGCGCATCAGTGCCGCTCTCCGAGAGCTACACTTCATAAAAATCGTCTACCAAAACCCTCGCGGGAAACAGTCAACGATCAATCTGTTTTTTACAAAACGAAACAAACACAGAAGGAAATCAAAATGAAGAAAAACTTCTTCACCCCTACGGTAACTGCCCCGTCACCGTTCTTTTACACCTCACTTCTCAACACGAGGACTATTATACGCATATCCGACCCTCCTGTCAATAGTTTACGCCTGTAAGTTTTACTTCTCCTCCGAGAACATGATCATATAATCGTTACCCTTACAGGTAAACTCATATACATCATAGCTCTCATCATACTCAGCATTATCATCAATCTCAATCATCATATCTATAGTGTTATTTTGTGCAGATAAAAGATTCTCAAACATCTCTACGTCACTAGGCGCAAACCATGCATGCAATATCTGGTTACCATTATTGTCATATACATAGATGTGCAAAAAACTATATTTGCCCTCTGAAATGCGCTCGGATAAATTCATTGATAAATAACTCCTTTCTTAAACACAGGGAGCCTACCTTAAAGATAGGCCCCATACTTCTGCAAATACATATACGGTATATTTGGTGACATATTGTATTGCGCGCGTAACTCATCAAAATGATTCATTACATATTGCTCTTTACTGATACCCAACTTCTCTGCACGTCTAGTAATCATTGCAATCTGCCCAGACACAGCAATAGATGTGCTGTTGATGCCCTTATACAGGTTATAATTATCAGCAATCTGTTTAAGTATCTTTGCAACAATCTTATTATTATGCAAAGGATCGTTACTATACTGGTTAGCATTAGTAGCCTTCTTAAAGATATATTCAGATGCTCCTAAACGCTTCTTCTTCCCAGATACAACTAGCAGATACTCTAACTCAATATCTGCTTCTACTGCAACACTCACTAGCTTACTAGATACCTTAACTACGCGCCCAGTGCAAAGAGATATAGTCAGATTCTTCTGATCAATATCAGAAAGCTTCATTTGCATTATCTCATCATAGTGCGATGTTTTTCCAAACTCAAAGAGACACAGCATCAGAAACTGATCTCTTGGATTAACAATCCTCTCAACTACTTCATAAAATTCAATCTCATCAATATACCTTTTACTCTCCAGAACTTTGTTTATGTACATCGAGAAGTCTTTTGATGTAAATTCTGAGTAATGATTACATCCGTCCGGAACCAGTAACTGCTGATTGCACCACTCAGTATAACCGCTCAATCGACTATTAAGTGTTTTATAAACAAACTCATTAGAGTAGCAAAGCGCAGAGTAAAAATCTCCGATCTCACGGTTACTAAACTCGGCACAATCTCTGCCAAATAACTCCTCAAAAGGTGCGACACGTATAAATGCCGACATAAGATTAGTTACATATGTAGGAGAGTACTTAGTCTCACATAAATCCAAATAACGTTGCTTCTGCTCGGCATTATACATAACCAGATACCTCCCGCAAAAGCTTAATAGCATATCTGTCAGCACTTACATTTAATATCTTTTTTTGATCGCTCTTGTATTCGTAGTTCCAAAGAATATTAAAAAGATCGATCAGTCTATCATCTTTTGGTTTTCCGTAATACTTGCAGATACAAAATGCAAAAATCCTGACTTCCGCAATGGTAAATATCCTGTTATCATCGAGTAGTTCCGTGTGCTCATCCGTGATGGCGTTAATCCCTCTCTCTAAGTCCCTGGGCACCGTAGCCAGGGCTTTTTTCTTTTCGTCATCGCTCATCTTTTTGATCAGGTCCTCGTTGATCATGTTAGCGAATGCGGAAAAATCCACCGCACCGCCATTGGAGATACGCCCTGCTAGGTTGCATGAGGACTCATTAATCCTGCGGACGATTTTAGTCGTAATATCACTTAGATTATACGACTTAATTGCATCCTTGGGAATAGGTGTATGTTGCTCCTCCTGCCAAATAAATTGGACAGCCTGATCATCTGAGAAGCACGTCAATCTAAGCTCCATGGGATAGTTAAAATTTGGGTCGGCATCTACTGCTTTCGTCAATGCTACAAGACGATGATATCCATCCGTAAGGTCAAAGTATTCCAAACTGCTGATAATTAGCTCTTTTTTCTCCGCGTCGTAATAAAAATCAGCATCATCTGGTAAATTAACGGTAATCGTGTTAGGAATAAATTTTCCCTTAATAAAAAGATTCACCATAGCAGTAATTGCCTTCTCTTTGAGACTAATCACCCTGTAGGCAATACCGCCGCGAACCTTAATAGCCAAGCGTCTTTGTATCTCCTTGTTGTAACGCAGTATATGCCCGCGCCATTTAACAAGCTCTTTTGCGCTGACTACACTAATCCATTGCGAATCAGTAACCTGTAATGCAGAAAGTACAATCGGAAACTTAACTTGGTTACTCTCATTTTTGAGCTTAGAATACAAGCTTATCTCAGCATCCGTAAACCAGTCACTGAGGCGCACATGTTTGTCATTAAGGCAGTCCAAAATCCAATAAATCTCCACATCTTTAAGCTCGGCAATAGATGCACCCATCGACAAAATAGTTTTGGCGCGGAACATGGACATACCATACTTGTGGTAGGCACGAGTCATAACATCTTGCTGTACCTTTTTGTCTGTCACGGCTTTGGCGAGGATTTCTTCCAGGAACGCGTTAATCTCTCGCCTGTCTTTTTTCATCGGCCCCACTCCTTTCTAAAACTCGATTTTACTATAGTAAACTATCTCCTGTCAATGTTAATATTGCACAAAAACTAACGGAAAATCTCCCACATTTTCTCTCTTGACAAGCCCGGCTCAGGCGAATACTATTTATAACTGCCCTCGACTGATCAGTCCCTTAGTTATCCACATTATCCACTCTATCAACACTTTCCACATTATCCACTTTGTCCACAACATCCACATTATCCACATTCAAAACACATATACTAATACTCATAAATAATATATACTATAGCATTATATAATTTACGCTATATAATTACACTATATTTAACACTATATACTATAGCGTTAATTACAGTATATACTTTAGTGATAAATATTAAAAATCACCCTAAGCGCCAATATACACTAAAGCGTTAATTATATTAAATACTTTAGTGATATATTATAGCATACACTATAAAACCACCGAGTTTCTATAATCTATATTATATAAATAGGGCTGACTTGCATCAGGTGGTGGATGAATACATGATAGACTCACTCCCGCATAATCTGCATCCTTCCCGACGCTCCAGAAGGCCTCTCTTTTGCACGTAAGCGGCCGTAGAGCCACCTCAAACGCCCCGCCCTAACAATTCTGCCACTGCAATCTCCTGCGCCTTCTGAGGCTGTTATATGCGAATAATGTTTCCTTGCGTTTTGAGGGCCATACAGACCATCCTGCTCTGCACCCTAAGAAGATACCAACCAACTCCAAAGACAAAGAAAGAGGCCGTCTCTCTTTCGAAAGACAGCCTCTTCTGTTACGCTACACTCTGGAACTTCGGCCTCGTGATAATTGTCTGGTTTTCGTTGCGGTAAACGCTGTGGTCCTTAATCTTTGCTCTTACCATTGCCGTATCTCCCACATTGTCAATGATCAGTTTTCGCCTACTGCTTAAGGATGAACCTTCTGCAGTGGCTGTTCTCTTGAACTGATATAAGTGTACACCTATATAGTTCCCCTGTCAACACTTTTTTGAAAAAAAATAAAATCCCCTCACCATCGAGGCGAGGGGGACTCCTGATCACTTCCCAGACTGAGCAATGTCCCTACGGATAAGGTCTTTTATGTATCCCTGCTTGCCTCCCTCCGCCTTAGACATATCCTCCAGCCTATCTAAGATATCTTTATCTGTATTAAAATTAAGTTTAAGCTTAACCTGCGTCGTATTGGCATTGTCATATATCTTGTTAGCAATGCGCTGTGCCTCTGTGGTAGTGTGCGTCATATTATCTCCTCCTATCCCTTAATATACCACAAGAGCGCCGCATTAGACAACAAGTCCATACTCCCTGATCAGTCTCCGCATCACCATCTCATAACCATTCGCCTTCATGGTCCTGTCCACGTCCCTCTTACTATACGTCATTGCTCTAGCCCTCCTCTTTAGCGCGTGTTTCGCCTCTGCACCTCATCGTTGATCATCTGCATATACTTCTCAGGGGTAAGGGTGGGAGGCACCTCCCTGCCCTTGTATCTGTACAAATCAAGGTCCTTCCTCGCGGTATCAATATCCACCGCCGTGGTGACATGGGAAAAGATTTCCTTCGCTAGTGCATATCCCATAATTAGTTATCCCCTTTCCGAGGCCCCAGGGCTATGCCTAGGAGCCTCTCTCAGCAGTGGTTATCCCTCGATGTGTGAAAACATCTTATCACCCATCAGCCTCGCGACCTTCTCCTGCTTTCTACGATTGTCGATGTAGCGAGTGGTCACAGAAACGCTCCCATGACCCGCTCTGTCAGCAGCGGCGTAGATATCACCAGTCTCCAGATAGGTATTGGTGATGCACGTAACGCGCATCTTATGCGGCGTGATGTGCTTGTCAAGGCCCTGCGTGTGCTTGCGAATCATCTTTTCGATGGTCTTCGCGGTAATCCGCTCACGGCCTTCACCGTTCTCGGAATTCCGCAGGAACAGGGCGGAGGTGGTCTTCTCTTCGCCGCGCTCGGCGAGGTAAGCCTTGACGAGAGCAATCATGTGTTCATCAAGACGGATCGTCCGCTCGTGGTGACCCTTTTCGATGACCTCCAGAGTGCAGTGGTCAAAATCAAAATCGTCCACATCAACCTCGGAGAGGGCCTGTGCGCGAAGCCCGCTGTAGCACCCAAGCATAAATAAGCACTCGTCACGCTTAGCAAACAAGGAATGTTCGCGGATGTGCTGAACAACCTTATTCATCTCATCGTAGGTCATGGCTACGACTTTATGCTCAGTCTTTTCCTTTGGGACGATTGCCTGAAGGTCCTCTAAGTCGATCATGGGGGACTCCTCGATGATCTTGCGCTTAACGAGGAAGTTGAAAAACTTATTCAAAGCGAAGTACACACCCTTGATGGAGTCATACTTTACTGGTTTTCGAGTGCCATCCTTAAGAAGCCGCACCTTGATCGAATCAAAAAACGCCGTAATAACATCCACGTCGATCATGGTCCAAAGGTCCTTATCAAATGTGTCGAAACCCTGCTCATCAAGCCAGGTAAAAAACCGCTTAACGTGGTTAAGGTTGACATTCTTGGTAGTCTTCTGGCTCCCGGCAGATGTGGAGTAGTACGACCGCAGGATGGGCGGGAACCCCTCCAAACCCTCGATAGCCTTCTGCTCCAACTGCATCTCATGCTCAAACCTTCCAGATAACATTTCTCATTCCTCCTATGCGTTTGTTTAGATTACTTATCGCCTTGCAAGAAATATTTTACCCCCTCCCTCTCTGATTTGCAATAGGTAATTCTGCACAAAAAGTACCGGTCCCTTTTTGTACATATTGCACAAACCGCACAAAAGGATAAAAAAAAGAAGGGGCATTTGCCCCTTCTCATTTACCCCTCAACTGCCGTATCTGCGGCCTCCGTGGTCTCCGTAGCCTCTGCCGCATCCGTGGTCGCCGCGGTGCATCCGAGATTATGCTCGGCGCAGTAGGTATCAAAGCTCTCTCCCATGATCATGATGCGCGCAGTGGTAAGATCCCTCTTGATGGACCCGGAAGAACAGGCCTTAGCATAGCCATCCCCCGGCTTCCTATCCTTCGTGAACACATCAAACCACGCGCCAAATTCCTCGGGAGACACACCCATCCAGATGGCCTTTTTGGCAGTTACCATCACAATGGGGATGTTGATTTTCTTCAGGTTCTTATGCCTTTTAGTAAAAGCCTTGCCGAGATAGTCCACAATACTCTCCAGAGTCTTGGTGTTCTCCTCGCCGTAACCATCCCGCAGAGACGTAGCATAGTCAAACATATCTGCCTCAGAGATAGTCTTGTACTTATAGTCGTTCAGCAAGGCCATGCCCTGGATAAGGGCAAGCTGATCAGCACTCCTGCGGTACTGGAGCGGAGAGAAGGAGCAGTACTCAGCAAAAAAAGGCTTTGCCAGAAGCCTACTAATAAGCTCCGCGGTCTCCCTGCCCATCTTTGCTTTGCTCCTCTGATTCTTGGTCAGAGCTACGCCATTGTTGAGGCGAAAGAACATCTCCTCGATTTCCTCGTCAGTAAAATCCTCCAGATTGATGCAGGAAAAGCTATATCTCTTAATAGCCTCCTGCACATCCACAGGGAGATCACAAAAATACTTCCCGGCAAGCTCAATTTCCTGCTTGCGGAACGTGATGGGCGGAACATCGTCCCCCAGAGGAAACTCCCCGTTGATGTAGCCGATCACTACGGTGATACGCTGTAATCCGTCAACAATCTCCATGCGATACAGCACCCTGCCATTTTCCTGCCCCAGAAGGGCCTTGGAGAAATAGAGGTACGGAATAACATAACCACACAGCATGGAGTGGATGAGCAAGCCCTTGCTATCCTCAGACCACTGGTCACTCCTACGCTGAAGGTAGCTCTCCTCCACAAGAGTGCCATCCTCGAGCATATCCATGATCTCAATGGTCGTAAATGAAACAACATTAATCTTCATCTTTGATATTCCTTTCTGTTAGTTTTCGTCTAGTCCAAACACAAGGATGCATATTCCTGATAATCCTCAATGAGTCTAGGCATATCATCATCAGTAGCAAGTACAATCTCATCCTCGGCGTACCAAAAACGCGTGGTATGCATCAGCAGAGTATCCACAATATAGTAATCACCAATCTTATGGATAATCTGTCCAATCTCACCCTGCACGTAAGGCTCGGTCATACCCTGCGGATGATCTACAGTAATCCGAACCATATCACCTACACTCATGCGGCAATTACCACCCTCTCCTTGATATAGTCCCTGACAGCACCATATCCTCTGCTGACTACATCATACGGCACTTTCACGGCATCTCCGCCGGGGATGTACAAATGATAGGAATCTGCATCACACTCGCCGTAGATATAGCGAGGATTCTGCTCGGAGCGAATCATAACCTGTATCTCACAGCGATCATAGTCAAGCTCGAAGGGCTTCCTTTCGCGCATTAACTCCACAATGTAGGGAGTTACAATCAGAAGCATATACTGATCACCTCCTCTCCACAGCAATCCCATTTTCCCGCAGGCAGGCTTCCAGAAGATCAGGCGTAAATTCCTCTACTGCCGGGATTTTGACCACATACGCGCCAACATGGTTGATGTAGTAGTCATCCCCTACAAGTACCCCGCTCAGGTAGTCAGATGCCTCGGGGTTGCGCCTGATATGATCCCACGCGTCCTCGCCCTTGAGGATGCTGATAAGCAGGTGGGGACCAAATTGGCACTCCAGACGCACAAAGTCTTCGCGCTTCTCGATACATTCATAAACGGCATTATCCATCGTAAACACTCTTTTCATTTCCGTTTCCTCCTAAGATGCCCTTCTCAGGGCGCTTTGCGTCATTCTCTGCTTCATAGCCTGGGCCTCTTCCAACGTCAACCATGCGAGTCTGCCAGTGTCGAGATGCAGAGCCACAATAGCCATCTCAAGCTTCTTTCGCATATCTTTTTCTAAGAGTAATTCCCAGTCCTTAGATGCCCAGTCAACCTCCGGGGCATACTCGCTACCATACAGGTCAAGGTAGACCATAGAGTGCCACTCCTCATCAGGCCCCTTGAGATATAGCTCGTAAGAGGGGATAATTCCATCGTCCTCTACGCAGACATCCAAAACTACCATCGTGGAGCCGATGATGCCCACTGCCATGCCAGGAAGCATTTGAGGGTTCCCTTTCACTTCCCCAGTAAGTAGCTGACGCACATCCCTGTGCACCAGATTCATAAAATCCATTACGTCTCCTCCTCTTTTAAGTCACGGTTATTGAGCTTAACCTTGACCTCATAGCCCCCATAGGGACTCTCCTGCACGTAGGCAATGTCTTCCACCCTGCGGACCCATGAGCGCATTTGACCCACCCGAAGGATATGCCACACGCCCCGTGATAGCGCTTTACATTGTAATTTACGTTATCAGAGATGCCCTTGCCATTGTCAGGTACAAGTGCCCACTGAGTCACACCAGTGTTAACATTCTGACGAGAGACAAGGATGTAATCCTTGCCCCTCTGAATCATGTCGGGCTCCTCGGTAAAGAGGATAAATACTCGGCGCATATCAGGCCCTCCCCTCTAAGATGCTGTTAACCATCTCAATCACCTGCTCCCGCGTCTTAAGCCCTGCGGCGAACGTGTGTTCTTCATTTCCATATGCCACCAGAAACTACTCGGCATAACCGCTGTTCCACTGGTAGATGTGGATTCCATCAACGAAGAACCCATCACAGCGCCGCTCCCAGTCCTTCGGGAAGCGAGGACGCTTGTAGTCCGCGGGAAGCTGAACGTCAATAGTCTTTTTGGCCTTGTCGTAGTTCTCTGCGGGGAACTCGGAGTAACTCTTCTTGTAAAGCGAATACGGCATCCTCATTTTGATATTCCTTTCTAGGCCTCTGCGTGTGCGATGGATTAGTGACGAATCCTCATCTCAAGGTGGCCATCACGGTGAATAGTCGCCTCTCCGGGAGCGTTAACCGGGGAGTTGATAAACACGGAGAACGTGATTGCCTCCGCCGGGAGATTTCCTTCAAAAGCCCTCATGACCTTATCGAAGATGAAGGAGGAACCGTGATACTCCCCGCCGATTGTGACAATCCGCCGAGCCAGAACGTCACAAGTCTTCAGGACAGCGCCGATGTTAAGATTGTCCATAATGACCTCCTTATGTGTGGGCTTCGTTGTTTACATAGCCCATTATAATTACTTATCGCCTATAAAGCAATGTACAAAACTACCAAAACTTCATAGGCGATTTTGTGCAAGATTAACAAATTAATCCGAAGACCTCCACGGCATCACATGGCAACCACAGCCACAAAGTTCGTTTCCGTTGCTGTCCTCGAAGCTGTAGTAATCGAGCCAGTACTTCCCGGTACCATGACCAGAAAGCTTCTGATACTTCCTAGTCTCGTGCGTGACGTAGATGGTTAACTCCTCATCACGGTAACAAACCACCTTACGGTTCGGGGAGCGCCTTGCCTTCTTGATCGCCCTGCGCATCAGCCAGACAAGCTCGTGAAAACTGACATACACTTTAAAATTCATAGACATTCCCTTTCTAGCCTCGTAACCTCCGGGGCGTGGTATGTGTGTTTTATCAGGTATTGTGATACCCTTTTCCGTCCTCGCCTCTTTCCCTAAGAACCATCCTCAGACTTTCAATGCTCAGACACCCAGGAATAGGCTCACCGTTTACTGCCATCCAGATATAGTCTTTCAACCAGTTTGTTGTCTTCTTTCTTGCCTCTTTCAATTCCCACTCGTAAACCACTGTTACTCCTTTCTGCCTTCGTAACCTCCGGGGCGGGGTATCCTCAAATCCGCTGTTCGACCACTGCCTGTAGGATACTATACCATTTAAATCGCTTCCTAGTCCCCTTGTTGTTGTAGTAGCTTACACCACCTCTTGATCCTATGAAGATGTGGCATCGGCTTCTTGCAAAGATTTCTGCTAGTGTTCCTTCGTCGTTTACCAGTCCATATTCTATGACCACCGATAGCGTTCCGGTCCCGATGTCCTTTACTTCCCATGTTTTCATTTCTTCGTTCGGTAAAAAGTCTTTCCTAGTAAGCATCTCCAGTTTTTTTAGCGCTCGTTCCTGGCTCCTAGTCATGACTGTACCCCCTTATTTAGTTTTCAAAGGTCTGTCCTGTTGACAGGTCTAAGTGTACACCTACATTTAAACCATGTCAATAGTTTTTCTCTGCAAATGTTACATCATCATTTGCCTTAGAGAGAAGGGGGCAAAGCCCCTCCTCATCAGTACTTGAAGCCGTAGAAGGTTATCTCCATAGGCGTAGCCTCATGGACATTGGCCTCAAGCTTCCTACCGCGCTTGTCCACTCCCCACTTCTTCGACAGAGTGAACAGTTCGTCCTCTCCGAAGCAGTACGGCTCCTCGGTGCCGAAGACCGTGGTGGGGTCAATTCCCTCGTTGATGTAGTATAGCTTCGGCTCATAGGAAGCCATCAGACGGAGAGAGTAGTTGATTCCTCCCTCCTTGTCGATCAGGCACTCGGCCCAGAGGTTTCCTTTCTCTTCTGCGTCATGCTGGACGAGCTTTGCACTCCATCCATACTGGCGGCACAGCCTCTGGACGGCCTCAAAAGCATTGTCCCCCCTTCTCCAGAGGTGCTTACCATCGTACTCAATCTTGTATCTCATAGTAATTTATCCCCTTTCTTTTTTTAGAAGGGAGGATTACTCCTCCCAATTTTCTACAAACTCAATTACCTGATCTGCCAAGTCCTCGCAGACCTCGCGAAAAGATGCATCCTCAAGAGTCTCCGTATCATACACCTGATCGCAGGAAGTCATTTCTTCATAGCCTTCGATGTTTCTTCTGGCCACAAAACACGCATCTTCACCGTCGGCGGAGCAAAGGAAGTGATAGCTGTCCTTACCCATCATTAAAACATGAAGATAATAATACGGAGCATCAGCTTCAAATTCACAGGTAGGCCAAGAAGAATTCGCCAAATGGTCAGCGATTTTCTCAATTAACTGCATCCTCATTCCCTTGGACTTTTTCATATCAATCACCTTTCTCTTATTTAGTTGTCAAAGATCATATCTCATTGCAGATATAAGTGTACACCTGTGGCAGAGGAAAGTCAACAGTAAATGTTATTTCTCTTTAACATTAACTTTCCCCTAAACCCGCTCAGATCGCGAACCTGCTCACAACCCTTCTCCTCGGCGCTGTCTTTTCAATGATTGCCGCGGCTACATCCACCCTCCCGGCATCGTTTGCCATGTCGAGCAGGATTTTCATGTTCGCTTTGGTAATCAGGTCCTCATTAACAAGGCGGATAATCGTGGCATCCGAAGTCCTGGAAAAGTAATCCTTTTCCTTTAACTCGTGCCCTGCGAATCTGTGGACATATTTACGAGATGCCTCACTGCCCTTCCCTGCATCTACCAGACCAAAGTAGGAATCAATCCAGAGCATCGGGTTATACCGTCTCTTATGACGACGCCGATCGGAAATAGTTATATATGTGTCAGCGAGATACACAAAAGCGCAAAACACATCATGAAATACAGACATAGACGTTCCTTTACGTATGGTAAATACTTCACCATATACATTTATATTTACATCATGACTAATAGCATCCTCATCAGACGCTATCAACATATCCATTAAATCATAAGATGTCAAAGACGCATAATCCAGATTGATGGTTTCTACGCAAGGGAAGTAGCAATCATGCTCACCCATCTTATAAAATGTGGAAAAGCCCAGAAAGTTCAGTGTTTTCGCTTTAATACCGAGATATACAATATCTTCCAAGCAAACGCCGCTGTGGAAGAAGATTGTCTCCACTCCCTCATACACGCCCTTGATGGAATCATGTCCATCTTTAAAAACGTGCAGTGTGGTCCCATTCCTCTCAAATCTTGCCATTTCTTTTACCTCCTTATTCAGTTGCCAAGGTTCATCTCTTGTATAAGTGTACACTCATAAGATTAGGATGTCAACAGTAAATTAATTTTCCCTTTTACCGCTGACATCCATCTCAAGGCTCTCTTATTCAGATTGCAAACTTGCTGACCACATTTCGCTTCGGAGCGGCCTTCTCCAGAATCTCCGCGACTACGTCAACCCGCCCGGAATCATTTGCCATACCTAGTAGGCTCAGCATCATTGCCTTGGTAAGCAAGTCCTCCCTGATCAGACGGATAATCGTCGCATCAGAAGCTTTGGAGAAGTGCTTCTTTACGGCAGTACCTGCATGTCTGCGGACATATTTCCGGGATTCGTCATCGTCTTTGCCTACATCCTCCAGAGCAAAGAAGAGATCAATCCAGAAAAGCGGTTCACAGGAATCGTTCTTACGGTTCTCATAAGTCAGAAGTTCACACTGATTATAATAGCCAAAAACGACTTGGCTGGCCCAGTTGACAATGCTCTGTGTAGTTCCCTTGGAGAACGTAGCCACGTAGGGAATTTTTCCATTGCGACGCCAACGCCTGACCGTCAAGTCATTTTCAAGTATAGGATCTTCCTTTCCGTAGTAGTGAAGACCCATCACCAGTCTGATGATATCATCAATACCGGTGACATCATCAATAAGAGAAGGATACGAAAACACATCGATACTTTCCACACCATAGAAAACCCTGTCATATAAAGACAGCGAAGTAAAGCAATCCACATTATTGTTAAAATAAAGATGCTTTGCCTCGATGCCGGGAAATACCACATCCCTCAGGAGAACCCCTTCGTGGAAGTAGATAGAATCCACTCCCTCAAACACGCCGATGTTAGATTCCTTTCCATCAGCGTAAACATGCAGAGTAACGCCCTCCCTTACGAATCTTGCCATTTCTCTTTCCCTCCCTGTATTCTGTTTTCAAAGGTCATCTCTGTTGCTGACATAAGTGTATACCTATAGATGTTCTTTGTCAACAATTATTTTTCCTTTTTTCAGAGCGGAGGAGAGCAGAGGATTAATCCTCTGCATCATCCCACTGAGCAAGCTCCGCCTCAAGGCATCTGCGCTCGTACTCCTCCTCCGTTTCCGTTTCGGGAAGGTCAACAGTGGCCCAATCTTCATACTCATTGACCCAGACAGGGTCTCCCCAAGGATTAATCGTCAGGACCTCCCTGCCAGTGGCATGGACGAAACCCACACCATCCTCATGCCGATCAAACGGCATAGGACCAACAATCCTCCTGATCTCCGTCATAGCTTTATCCTCCCTTAGTCTATCTTCGTGCACAGGGCAACCCGCATCAGGCCTTCCTGCGCATCATTTGCTCTCTCTTCCGCGATCAGATCAGCATCTTTATAGCCCCAAGACGATAACTTGTAGGACATCCAAAGCGAAGCCAATTTGGCACAGTCAGTCACGCTCACGACACGATAAGCGTCGTCCTTCATATAGAGAAAACAACCCTCGAAGAAGTCGTAATGCCAGTCATCGTAGAATATACCATCCTTGGTATACGCCATAATGATATCATAAAGCCCGGTCTCGTCGAATATCTTCATTTTCGCTTCCCTCCTGTACTAGATTAATGCTTTCATCTGGGAGAGCGACAGCAGTCGCCCTCTCAGTCAAAGCACAATCATATAAAGTGAATTACCTTGTTTCCGTTGCTGTCTTCCACCCGCACCTTTCTTCCTTGGTTCAGATGATTGATGACAGCAAACGCCTCGTAAAAGGCGGCAAGTTCGTCGCTATCTTCGCTCCATCCAAGACGCGACAGCCAGTGCGCCTCTCTAGAGGGAACGCCGCCTCGATTCGCTTCCTCATCCTGCATGCAGTGCCTCATGAATCCGTAGACGATGTTGTTTTTACTTTCCATTTCCGTTATCCCCTTTCTTAGTACATCCTAGTTAGTTTTCGCTTCGTGCAGGGGATTGCTCCCCTGCATTTACCTTCGTCTTACAGATGCCGATTGTAGGTGAATCGGCTGTTGTTTCCCTCCTGTGTTGGTTTTCTCTTACGCATCTAAGTGTACACCTATCTGCGCTCGATGTCAACAACTTTTTTTGTTAATTTTCTCCTGCCCCGAAGGGCAGGTTTGCCTCCGTGCTTAGATTTTGTGGCAACGCGGGGAGCCTTCGCTTTCTCCCCGCCGCTCTTGGCCTAATGCCCTCGGCCTGTCGGCCCTGCCAAGACAGTCAGTCCGTAGTTTCAAAATAGTACTGAAGCTCATCATCCTTGAGATGGTCCATACAGTACTCATCTACCTTCTTCCAGAGGCTGTCGTACAGCCTGGAGAGTGCTTCGTCTCCGGCGTAGTAATGCTCCCAGATTTTGTGGTTAAGGACCATCACAAGCTCCGTAAGATACTTGTAGTTCCCTTTCCAGTCCCGGAAGGCTCTGCTGTAGGTATCCCGCACCGCGGACGTTCCAAAGCGATCAGCAATGGAAAAGTCTTCCCAGAAGGTAGTGATGGGGGTATACCCCGGGATATCAAGCTTAAAATTGATCGTCATAGTAAATAATCCCCTTTCTCTTTGGCCCTGCCCCGAAGGGATTTCATTTCCCTCCGTACTGTGTTATTTATCGCTTGCAAGGATAAGTGTACACCTATATCTCGTCTTTGTCAACACTTATTTTATCCAACTTTTACTTCCACCAGAAGGGCTTTTGCCCCTCCGATGGTTTGCCTTCGACTTTCCCTTTGAGCGGGGCATCTAGTTTCAGAGGCTGATTTCCGTTGCTCCGTCGTACATCTCTAGGGCCTTGATGAGCCTCTTCAGGCGGCCTGTCTCAGAGACCCATGTCTTATAGGCCTCCCTGCTGTCGTGTCTGTCATCCGCACGACAGTTGCCGTCCTCGTAGTAGCAGGAGAGCCAGTACTTAGCCTCCTTTTTCATCCATTCGACGGTGACTCTTCCTGCCTCGACTCCGTAGTACCTCGGGTTCTCGAAGATTTCGCCACCCTTCTCTACCATCAGATGATCGCATCCGATCGCCTCCATGGTCTTGTTAAACCGCTTCACGATCGTGGTAGTATTTGCCTTCTTCATTTTTTGTTTCCCTCCGTATTTGATTTTCCCTTGCAGGTATAAGTGTACACCTATACAGCAATGGTGTCAATACTTTTCCCTTGTAACTGTTACTTCTTCCCCCGGCTTTTCCTGCCGGGGGACTGATAAGGCATCAATCGTAGTCACTCTCCTGCCGCGCCAGAATCCTGCCCTCCATGTGGCAAGCCATGTCGCTCACGTGGACGCGGGGCGTCTTTGAGGCAATCCTGCCGACAGGCTCCCCGTTGATATAGAGAGCGCCGTCATCCACCACAGGGACCATCTCAATGTCGGCCTGTTTGCCAACGCGCCACGCGGAGACCATCTTGACGATCTCAGAAGGCTCCGCGAGAGCTACATCAACGCCCACCTGCAGCAGAATCTCGGAGTTGATAAAGTTGATGATCGCCTTCCTTCTCATCGGCATTCCCTTCATGATTGTATTTCTCCTTTCGCTTTCGCTTGTTGTTGACAACCTCCGGGAATTTCTCCCCGGAACGCTCCCGGCTTAATGCCCTTAGCCATCTCTGGCCCCGCCGGGACGGGTTACTATTTGCCTTTGTATCTGTGACTGATGAGGCTCTCAGTGATTTCAAAAACGGTTTCCATCTTGTGGTAGATACGCGCCCGGAGGGTTCCATCCTCCAGATCATTTCCATCTTCCCAGAGGCCGCTCGCCATCAGGAAGTTCTCATAGTCACTGTAGGTTTCATCCCAGTAGCAGGTGATGATCTCTTCCGCCGTCTCCCGTGCATTTCCCTCGTCGAGGCAGGTGTGGACTTCCTTTGCCATCTTTTTAAAGAGGCTCTCAAGCTTCAGCATGTAGGCCTCCGCCATCATCTCCTGCCAGACTTCATACTTCTTCATTTCCGTTCCCTCCAGTGCATGTTAGTTTTCGCTTACGAATCAGTGATCAGTTCCGTATCCTGCGTCAAGCAGGTTCCCTTCTTCGTCACGGATTTCCATCCGCAGAGGGTCAAAGGGCTTGCTCAGAGAGCACCAAGTTCCGTAGAAGTAGCACTTCTTCGGGCCATCCTCGGTAACAAGGTAGATGTACTTGACGCTTTCATCCGTGCAGTCCGCCATGTCCATGCGATTGAATAGTTCATTCGCGGTGCACAGGGTAGAGAAGTTGCTGAAAGGTTCAGTGATGCAGACTAAATACTTATTCATTTCGCTTTCCTTTCTGGTTACAGCCAATTACTTTTCGCTTTGTGTACAAGTGTACACCTATATAGGACTTTTGTCAACCCCCTTTTTCTTCTGGTGCGGGGGGAGATTTCTCTCCCCCCATTTCCCTTACCAGTTGCGAGTCATGAAGGCATTGCCCACAGCCGCAAGAGGCAGGCCGACGCGAAAGTTACGCTTGTAGATCAGGTATAAGCCTGACCCAAACATAATCATCCCCGTCGTAATCATTATGTTTTTAAAGTTCATCTTCTCGTTCCCTTCTGTTATTCTTCGCTTGCCCCATCCTAGCAGTTTTTTACTCCCTTGGCAAGTAGCAGATTGCACAAAAGTTTTGGTTTGCCTTTGCGCAATCTGTACAACCTGTCTCAGTCCATGCCTAGGTCTTCCTCCGGGACTCCCGGCAGGTTTCCCATGCAGTAGGCCTCCCAGATGCCTTCCACGATTTCTTTGGCATATACTTCGTTATCGACTTCGGCTACCTCCCTGTCAGCAATCCGGTTCAGTGCCTCAGCGATTTCCTCCCAGTTGATAGGACACTCTGCCCCAAAGCTGTCCACGGTGAAGTATTCTTTCATTTCTATCTCCTTTCTGTTTGCCTTACAGGCCTAAGTGTACACCTGTATGGCGCCTTTGTCAACGGTAACATTAACTTCTGGCGGCTCCCTCACCTCATAGATGCAGTACACTGAACCGCATCCGCCAGTGTGGCATATGCGGTGGCACAGGTCTCCATGCGGTGATGACTATTGTCGTTGGTATACACCTTCCAGAGAGGTTTCCCTGCCTGGTACACCCTACAAGCTATGTAGGGGTAATCATCTACCTCAAACCTGTATCTACTTTGACCCTCATATAAATTGTAATTCATAATTTCCTCCTATGACTTTTCTCTTGGTTACATCTCAGTGGGCGAGGGGCTTTTCCCTCCCCCACTCAGTGCAGTCAAGAAATCCGTAATACCTCGGAGAAAGGGATGAACATCTCCCCCCAGAGGAAGCCATCTACCTCCTCGCCATCGTCGTTCTCCTGCGTGGTAAAGGGGCATTTCTCTGTTGACTTTACCTCGTCTTGGTCAGTCGTCACAGTGATGACATGGACCTCCTCCATGTAATCATCTACGTCAACCACCAGAAGCGCCGCGGTATTGCTCAGCACATACACGCCCATTGCATTGATTTTGTTAGTCATCGCTTATTCCTCCTCCTGTCCTCTCTCCAGAGATTGTTCCTCCGCTCCCTCTCCTCATCCAAGTGGTCTTTGCCCAGAGCCAAAACAAACAGCACTGCGCAAACCAGAGCAATGATCAGGGAGCCGTTGCCCTGCTCCGCATCCGCTACAAAGACGGACACAAGGACCACAGGGAGCATGACGGCCGCCGCAATTCCTGCCATAGTTGTCTCATGCTACTCCACGCGGGGAGAGGACTTTGTGCCCCCTCCCCTGTTGTCACGCCTTTGGCTTGACGGGGATAAATTCGCCCTCGATGATAAACGTCACCTTGTCGGACTGCTCACCCTCATCGGCCACCCGCCTGAAAAGACCTTCGAAGTTGACGCCCTCGGCCTCCAGGCGGATGTACACAGTACCATCGGCGTTACCGTGGATGTGTAGCATGATGCACCTCCTCTCGTGTTGGATTTTGTGGGATGTGCCCACATCGCAGAGAGCAAGGCGCGTAGCCTTCCTCCCTGCATCTAGGTACATCCTAGCAGATAGTTATCGCCTGCACGTAAACAGGCCGTTCCGCAGCGTGACCTCAGAGAAGACCTGCTGAAGCTCGGGAAGATACTGCCTCACCTTACGGTTAAGCTGATAGCAGTCCTTCTTCGTCTGACGGCCATCCGCGGAGCCGTCGCCGTCGTACACTGTGATGTACACGGTATCCGCCAGAGAGGCTAGTGTTTCTAGGACATCATGACGGGCCTCTTCTTCGGCGATGACATTGAGAACGTTGCTGCACAGGGCAGTGTCGTAGTGGTTCAGCAGGAGCCAGGGACGCGGCAAGTTGTACGGGTCGTGGCCAACCACGTTCTCGGGCAGGTCATACAGATCGAAGTACCTACCACAGCCAAAGTCGATCGTGGAACCTGTCTTGCTCACATCCACCAGAGAGTAGATGCGTGGCATCTTGCTCGAGTTGATAGAGGTATCTGCGGAGGTGTATTCCTGCGCCACGCACGGCCTGATGGCCTCTACACGGGCCTGGAAGCTCTCCTCCCAGAGAGCCTTGACGACGTCGGCGTCATCCGCGGAGACCTGCTCCAGGGCTTTGTTCCAGTCTGCCAGAATGGTGTTCAGTGCGGTCTCAGTTGTCTCGATGGTGGTCATATTGGTATTCTGCATTGTAATATCCTCCTCAGATTGTAAAAAGTAGTTTTGTGAACCAAATGGGCGCAGAGGAATCGAACCTCCAAGGGCAGGGATTGCTCACTCCCCGCCCCGCACCAACAGCCCTACTTAGAACCGCTTAATCCTTACAGATGCGGCTTTGTATTTATTGAGAATGTAGGCCTTGAAAGCTTTCATGTCCTCAGTACGGACTTCAAAACAGCCCCTGTAATCATACCGATGATAGCCCCCGCGGTTCAGCTTTTCACCGTCCCACGTCCACACGTTGCACCGCGTCTTATCCAGAGATAAACGCGCCTGGGAGAAATCTTCGCTCCCCTCTGCTATTAGTTCGCCGTCGGTGGTGTATTCTTTGTAGGAATACTCCACTTGGGTCCACTGCCTTTTCTCGCCGAACCACTCATTGAGAATCTTCCCGTAGATTCGTACAGTATTGCTCATAGTCTTACACTCCTGTTGTTTTGATGATGGCTTTTAAAAAACCGAATGGGGAAGGGGGATTGAACCTCAGAAGAGCATCCACGCTCCCCCGGTTGTAGTTAGTTTTCCTCTAGATAATCGCTGTTGAGTGCATCTGTGTTATAATATTCGACTATAGTCCGCTTGATTTCCTCAAACGGAGTGTAACGCCGGAACGTACAACTCCCGGCACAGTTACCATCTTCTTTGGAGAAGTCAATAACCATTTCTCCCTGAAGATTGTTAGCTTTATGGCGCAGTGCAGGCCACTGCGCTTCCGTCGGGCAAACACTGATGTCAATCCCGAACGGGGAGAGACGGATGGCGCCCATATTCATATAGGCAATAAGACCCGCCCCATATGTTGCAGGCAGGTCCCCATCGTCGAAACAGTCCACGATTTCCCGGTGGTCAATGTCTCGCATGTGACCATCGCTAGAGAAACGCAGGAGTTTCCCCTGGGTCGTAATGTATCCCGCCAGGTCAAGATTTGAGGTGACCCCGAACATCTCTTCTGCACGGGATTCGATTGCTGCGGTGTTTGTCATGTTTATTCTTCCCCTTTCATGTCATCTTCACAGAGGAGAGGCCCTTTCAGGCCGCTTCCTCTCTCCACTCGGTTATCAATTCCTCCCGGAACGCCCACCCGGCCTTTACGGCTCGGACAGTACGCGCCCCGGACTTTGTCGCCAACAGCACCAGAACCACCAGGTACCCGGCGGCCTGGACTACTCCCCAGATGATGACGGGAGCGACGGCCACGACCATCTGGCGGACAGTCAGAGCCACCTGGCGGGTAATCATAGCCGCCTTGACAGCTACCCGGGAGATAGTCTTAGCCATTTTGATGGCTCCTCTCCCGGCCTTGACGAAACCACAGGAGACCACAACAGCCCCGCGGCCCAGGGAGGCAAACACCTGCACCAGAACGGCCAGAACAGGGAGAACCATCTCCCAGGTGACCTCTATGGCAGAGGTAGCGCCGTCCCAGATACACAGGACAGACTCCCAGACCCTGGCAAGGATGTCGAGCGGATGCCAGACGGGAGCGGGAGTAGGATTGACGGCGGGGACAGGCTCCGCCACGGCGACGGGAGTAGATGCCCGCACTACTACAGGAGCGGGAACGACGGGGACAACGGGAGCGGGAACGGCCTCTTCCACTTCTACGGGAGCCTGGACAGACTCAGCGGGGCGGGCATCCTCAGCGGGAGCCTCTTCCACGGCTACGGGAGCGGCTTTCTCGAGCCACTCCAAGACGGTTTTGGGGGCAGTGGTGTACTTGCGGACGGTGCCGCTTTCATACGTCACCGTGTAGACACCTTCCAGGACCTCGACAGAAACGATGCTGACCTTCTTTGCCATGATAATACCTCCATACGTTTTGAAATGTGTTTGTATAGCTACAAAACAGGCGGGAGGGAATCGGACCCTCACTCTATGGCAACCATGCCGCCCGTGTGGTTCAATCGACGTCAAAATCCTCCGCCGGGAGTACGTCCCCGGCGGGGATGTAGGGGGCCGCGTCGCTCTCACGACGGAAGCCCTTAGTAGGGGCGGGGGCCGATGAACTCGGTCTCCCACTCCCGATGGAGATCGGCGAGAACGGCATTGAGGCGTTTTTCCACCTCTACGGGGAGGTCCCATTCTTCCCAGCCACTCTGGCGGATCTCCCACGCCCGGAAGTAGACAGCCTCACCAAAGTAGGCATCTACTTCGAAATCGTCGCCGTCGATCTCGATGAAACCGACGGGGACCTTGACAGAAACCTCCAGAGAGGTGGAGGTGCACTCGGGCAGAACAGACAGGATACGGGAAACGACATCGACAGTATTCATCATAACTTAGCCCCTCCTCCGGGCTTTTGAGAAACAGGTTTTTAACAAGTACCTTCCCACTCCAGACACTTTCAACAAAACAGACAGCGCAAGGCTTGCCCGTCCCGCTTATTCGTGCAAGTGTATCAGGAAAAAGCAGGGCGGGCGTCGAACCCGCACCGGGAGCCTTTGCTCACCTGCTTAGATCGTCACCGCTTGATTACCATAACGGTGATTTTGTACGCCAGACGGCGAGGAACACCCGCCGCCCGGAGCTTTGTATACAGGTTGTTGCGCTTTTCAATCATGACTCTCCCTCCCCTCTCAGTCAAGGAACCACTCAGCAGGAGCCACGATCTCAGGCTTCCCCGGGACGGGAGCGACGGTGCACGCCGTCGGTTCCTGATTTGCCGCGGGGAAGATACCCTCATGCCGGAGCAGGTCCCCAATGAGGGAGGGGTTTACATAGACGGGAGCGCCGATGATATGGGTCCAAACAAGGGTCCAATCGTCGGGAACACCCGCAGGGCGACAGCACCCGCCGTTCATGGTGGTCTCGAAAGACCACGTCCCGTCGGAGTTGAAAGCGAGCCACAGGGAGACGGACTGACAGCCATCGAATTCCCTGTCGGCGTTCTTTACGAAGCTGACAGCGTCGCGGACGATGCAATCAAAAAAGCGGGTGGTGGTGGCGTTGATGGTGGCGCTGGTGGTGATCTTTTTCATGATAATATCCTCCTGTTTTGAAAAGTGTTTTATAGTTACCAAACCCGGCAGGGGAGTCGGACCCCTGTGAAGCATGCCGCCACGGCGCCGGGTAGTTGTCGCCTTTTCAGGCGGCAAAGCTTTTCTGTGCAAGAAGAACCTGCACAAGTTCTTCCCAACGGGGGTCTTTCGTTGGGTCGTATTTTCTGTCCCCGTGCTTAAGGAACAGGACATGCTTCAACCTACTACATGCAGTACAGCCCTTGCAGTGGTGCCGCTCCTCTTTCGGGATATCCTTCTGGTCAAGGGCGCACAGGCAAATGTGCGTCTCAATTCCCATATCTAGAAGCATCTGGCGGGCCGCCAAGATTTCATCGATGGTGCCAAAGTTGTACTGGCCCCAAGGAAGAATTGACTCTACCATGTTAAAGTTTGGCAGGGCGTTTAATCGCTCCGCGATGGTTTCCTTGGTGTACGCCCAGAAAGCGCACCCCGGGACACGGGAGATGATATTCTCCCACATGGAGACATAACGCGGGGAGAAGAAGTCCCCGGTTACATGGATACGGCAAAGCTTGGAACAGACGCGACTCCAGTGCTTTATCTCGCCATCTTTCAGGCGTTGTCCGCGTTTGCCGTAACGCGGGACAAGCTCGACTTCGCAGTTCCATCCGTCGCCCCACATGAGCTGGGCGACAATGGCGTTTTCCAGCCATTCCGGGTACTCCCGGGCGGCTTTTGTTCTCCAGGCAAGGGCGTCCTGGACAGCGGGGTCCAGATAATGCCCGGTCAGGCAGTAACCGCCCTTGCAGGTATGGGAGCAGGTGCCATGCATGGTGACTTGCTCGCCGTTCACATTGACAGTGTAGTCAATGTCCCCGGGAAGCATCGACCATCCGGCCGCCCAGGTTTTTGAGCCGACCACAAGGGGAAGGGGGACCCACTCCCCCCACGGAGCGAGGATGTTTCCATCCACGTTCATGGTAATGCCAAAGCCGTGGAAAAATTCCATCTTCGTAGTCCTTGCCATTTTTACGTCCTTTCCGCCCCGCCCCGCGGGGTCTTTGTAAAGCAGGTTTATAGTTCTCAAAGCAGGGGGAAGGAATCGAACCTTCCTCACGCGCTGTACAAGCCGCGTTTCCCGTCGGCGGTCGTTTTGTTGCACCGCCCCCTGCTCTTGTTACTCGTTCGGCTAGGAATAGCCGCTTTCGCCCCGTCCATGGTGGCTACTCACGGTTCACTCCCTTCGGGGGAGTAGCGAATTACCTAGTTATCGCGTTTTTGCAAGGGTATCACGGCGGGCGGTTAGTTATCGCCTATGGCCGCTTATACTTGCATCCACATAGGGAGAATCCATCCCCGTCTATTCAGTTTTCAAGGTTCATAGTGGCAGCCGCTTGCCTTGCAAGGTCCCCCCGTAAGGGCGGGGAGCTGTTTCGGCGGGCCGCCGTCACACCCCGGACACCGATACCGTTGTGTGTGTGTGTTTCTCAGGAGCTTTGCTCCCTCATCGGCGTAGCTAAACTATAGCATACGGGGCCGGGTGTACAAGAAAAAATTGCAGTTTTTTACCCCCCCCCGCATCCTGTACCTGATCCTGTATCTATCACGGGGTGTAACCCCCTATTTTCAGCGTTTTGCCCCAGATCCCCGCCAGGGGATCTGGTAGCTGTTACACCTACACACCAACCTCTCATAAAATCCCGATACATTCATCCCCTCCCCACAAACCCCGGCCAGATCGGCCTTTCCATCGCATCCTTCCCACCCCCAAAAATATTTTACCCCTTTCATTTTCCCGGTCTCCGCCCGAAAATCCTGCACCCCTCCCCTCTTTTCAGCATATAATAGGCGCATTCTGCGCCTATACATACAGGCCAAAATACAGCGCAGTTACATTTACAGGCGAATACTGTTGACTTTCCTTGCCTTTTCTCGTATAATAACGGATGGTGGAGGAGGCCCCGCATATATAGGGGCCCCGCCAATAAGAAAGGAGAATCCACAATGATCTGCTTCGAAAACTGCTATCATTACTATCAAAGCGAGAATGGGAAATTCTGCGACATCTGGGGAGACTATGGCCCAACTACTCCCCCTACTTTAGTTTGCTATTTTGAGCCTGAAAAAGGAGATTCAAATGCACAATAACCTAGAAATTTATTCTATGCAAGAACTCACAGAAAAATACTACAAAAGTTTAAAAAATGAAGCGTTAAAACTAGCCAAAAAGAAACAAGAATACATCAACGCCAAGATAAAAGTAATTAATTATGACCTAAATGTAACATCCGAATTTGGCAGGTCTTACATCGAAATAGGCATAGAGGAATGGGCTTACCCTGCTGTCGTTGAGCCTTTTATTTCAAAAGGCTATGTAGTAAAAATCCTCTATCGCTATAAAGATACAGATGGAACTCGCTATATAGTACCTGACCAGAACAAAAACTACTGTACATGCTATAAATGCCGTATCTACATTATTCCACCAAAAGAAAATTTTCTTCAGACACTAATAGAAAGGACAAAATATTTATGCAAATAACCTACTTCGAACTAAACAACTGGATGTCCGGCGAAGACTATCCTGCCCGTGAACCCTTCCTTACATGGATGTGGGATTATCATCCCATCTTCCTAGACGAACGCTATGTCAAAAAGCAGAAGCTCTGTGTTCTCGCCTGTGTAATAGACCAGTCCACTAACTACTGTATCACTGCGCCCACCTCATGGGTCGAGGCTCACTGCCCTACTCTGCTTGACGAGGATGCCAACTTCCTGCGCTTCCCAGATAAGCATGGCTCAGTATATGGTAACTTCGGTCATGAATTCCTCCCCTACTCCGAGGAAAACATCGGCATAACTTGGCTTCCAGATGAATAAAGTGCCGTTTCCAACAGCACTAGAAAGGACAAAACTATGTTATATATCCAAGCAAATACTACAAGCAACGGCAATCCCTATACAGTAATTCTTGCGCTAAAACCACTATTCCCTGACAGCTACTACAGACTCATTAAGGGCGAGGCCCTAAAACTCTACACTGTAGACGTCGAGAGCATATACTCTATCCACGGAGATGAACTGCGCCTTGGCTCTATGATGCAGTTTGACACTTTCGGCACTCCCTCGCACACTATTGTCTCATTCACTAAACCACTGCCCTAAAAAGGAGGGCCCCGCCATGTCAAACACAGACTATATTTTTTGGCTCATAATGCTAGATTACTATATAAAATTATGCCAAAATCCAACTATAGTCACAGATACCATCCAACATACAGAATATCCAACCAGATATTATACAGAAGGATATAATCCCTACGACCAACTACCAAATCAGAAAGGAAGAATAATATGAGCAAAACGAATATTATCATGCCCGCCGTCGAGACCCGCAAAATTCTCGCCGAGGCTAAACAGCGCAAAACACAAGCTCTCGCGGAGTACGAACAGACTTATATTAACGAGAAAATAGCTAAGATCAACTTTTTCATTCTTCGAGCCGCCGAAAACGGCTCTATCTATACTGTAGAAGACATCGAGAATTGGGCTACTAGTTATATCATTCCTCTTTTCGAAGTAGAAGGATACTATGTAGAAAAATTAAAAAATCTTGGCGGCTATAACTGGAGAACATGCCATACCTACTCTGAGTATTGTTTTTATATTAACAAGCCCGTAGAATAATAACAAGCAAAGCACGAGAGGAAATACCATGCCAATTCAAATCTATCTTAATACTATATATCCAATAATTTCGCAGATCGCAGATGCTCAAGAAGCAGGAGAAAGTCACTACACTATCAGTGTCCCAAGATGGGGCGAAGACTTTATGATCGCTTTTCTGTGCAATCTGAGCCTTCGTATACAAATTTTAAGTCGCTCTAAATACGAAACAACTATGGATGTTCTATTTTAACGAGCGAAGTGAGCGAGGTAATTACTATGGAAGAAGCCTATGAGTACTTATATTGGATTTTAATGTTATATCTTTACGTACAATCGCAACAGAATCCAATTACTTACGAACTAGAAAAATATCCAGAATACCCAACTACATATTTTACAGAAGACAAACCATTTAAAACCTATACAGAAGGAAGCAATCCTTGCGACATAATATAAACTAAAAACTTAGAAAGGAGCATAAGACATATGAACGACCCTTATATCATACCTGCAAACGAAATCCGCCAGATTTTTGTAAAAGCACAACAGCACAAAATAGAAGAAGAAATAATCCGCCGCCAGAAATACTTCCAAGATAAGATAGATAATATCAACTCTTCTCTACAAGATGCGGCTCATGAAGGTATTGATATTATAGGTGAAGATATTGAAGAATGGGCCGCAGATGATATTCTGTCATTATTAAAAAAGGCAGGATATTATACTGAAATATTTGATACTATGTACTACAAGAAAAGATGCTTTATCTATATCAACCCGCCGCAGACTAATGCCGAGCGAAACGAGGAAGAGAAGTAATATTTATGACTATGCCATATTCCCCGTTGCCGCAAGTAGTAGATGAAGTATGCGGCTTAATACTTAAAGCAAAAAACCACGGCGAAAAACATATAACGTACTGTGATAGAAAACCAAATATCATATTGTTATCCTATATATTAGATGCATTAGGATATAAAAATGATACTATGCCATTATGGGGAGACTTATATAGAATAACTATTAAGTGGACCTAATTTCAGCAAATACCGAGCGTAGCGAGGGAGGTGATGTAAAAAATGGGCGAAGAACACAAATATATCTTTGATGGATTTGGAAGATTCGTAGAGAATCCTAAGTATATGTAGCTAGCGCTGATGAGAGGAAGTGGTTCCATTGGACTGAATAAATATCCCCCACACACGTAATATTGACAAATGACGAGCGTCAGCGAAGTCATTTTTCAATATTACAACAACGCCCCCTCTGAGGGGGCGGCGTAGGAGGGGTGACTTTATGCGAGAATTAAAAAAGAATAATATATCAGGAGGTATTATAAATGAAAAATAGCAATGGTATTAACGAACCAAATGGTGTTTACGCAATAAAAAACATCAAAACAAACAGAATCTATATAGGAGAAAGCGTCCACGTGCTTGAGAGATGGCAATAGCATATATACGATCTTAGCTCCAGAAATCATTATAACCCACAACTTCAAGAAGATTATAATATCCACGGCATAGCAAGCCTTGAATTCAGAGTTTTAATTACTTACAAAGAATCTCCTCTAGATACATATGCCATGCTTAAGCCGTTCCTAATACTATCAGAGGCCAAAATCATAGACAATCTAAGATCACACGGCAAAAAACTATATAATATTGGAAATACACTAGAGAGATATCTCACCACAGAATACGACGAATATGATATAAACAATAAAATTAAATCAAATTTAATATAGCTAATTAAGCACAATAACATCACAGATTACATAGAGAAATACAACATACAATAATATAGAAAGTAGGCTATAATAATGGATAATACAGTAACTATAATAGATTCCATAATGGGATCAGGCAAAACAACTTGGGCAATTAACTATATGAAATCCCACAGAGAGAAATCATTTATCTATATCACTCCATTTCTTGATGAATGTAAGAGAATACAAACATCTTGCGCTCCAGAATTAGATTTCGTTGCGCCAGTACGAAAATGGCCCAGACTATCAAAATTAGATAATATACAAGAGTTAATTAATGCGGGAGAAAATATAGTATCATCTCACGAATTATTTAAAAGATTTGATGATAATGTAAAGTCATTATTATTATATAGTGTAGATTATACATTAGTCATAGATGAGGTGCTTGATATAATCACGCCATATAAAATCACAAAAGATGATATAAGAATACTAAAGTCAAGCAATGTAATATCAATAGATAATAATGGCCTTTGTCATTGGAATAAAGATATGGATGACTATAGTGGACGTTATGATGATATTCGTCAAATAGCTATATCTGGCAATCTTGTTTGTGTTGATAATACATTTTTCTTATGGAGATATAACCCAGAGATATTTAAGCTTTTTAAGGATATATTTATAATGACTTATCTTTTTGATGGAAGCATTATGAAAGGATACTTCGACTATTATGGTATTAAATATAATAAAATGTCATTGCATGAAGGTAAGCTAATTCCTTATCAACCATTTGACACAACTAAAATTCAAAAATTAATTAATATATATGAAGGAAAGCTTAATGATGGTTTTACTAAATCAGCGCTTTCTAAAACATGGTATGAAGATAGAGATAACACAAAATACATTAATCAATTAAGAAATAATTTAGATAATTATTATAGACATATAGTAAATGCAAAATCAGATTCTAGGCTTTGGACAACATTTGAAGACAATAAAGAGACAATTGAAAAACAAAGATATAAAAATAATTTTATACCATGTAATTCCAGAGCAACAAATATTTATGAAGATAAATATAATCTTGCTTATTTAGTAAATATATATATGCATCCAGGAATAATACATTTTCTAGCGCAAAAACAAATTGTTGTAAATAAAGAATTATACGCATTAAGTGTGTTACTCCAATGGATTTGGCGGTCTAGAATAAGAAATGGTTTATCTATAAATATTTATATACCATCAAAAAGAATGAGAGAATTATTTAAATCGTGGCTTAATAATACTTCATATCTGTATACGAATTTAAATAATATAAATCCGAGTGAATAAAAATATATATAAAATAACTTGGACAAAAATCTTGTCCAAAAATTCAATTTTAGGTCCAAAAAACCCTTATAAACATTGGGTCTAATAATTTGAGTTATTAGAAGAGTTAGTATATTAAGTAATATTTATTTCCACAATACCAAAATATATAACTATGTTTTTTTAAGCTTCACCTGCTTCTTCAACTGTATAGGCGATGAGGAAGCCAGTGGTTTTCTGGCTTCCTCATCGCAATGGGCCTCCTAACGGAAGCCAAGGTCAACATTAATATTTCTATATAGAAAGGACCCAAAACCATGCAAATACTAACTGATCAATCCCAATACAACAACATCCATGGCAAAATCGGCCTAATAGATGCAGACCTACTTGATGGTGGCACCAGATTCCCTAACCTCGTCATAGAAAAGCTTTCAGGTTACTATAAAGAGCGTGGCCTAGATATCTCGCTTATCTGTTCCTATAAAGACCTCGATCCTTCTACTTACGACACTATCTTTCTATCTAGGGTCTTCGACTTCACAGAAGTACCTGAAGAAATACTTGCCGCGCCTAATGTCTATGTAGGTGGCACAGGATTCTTCTTTGACAAAGCTACTCCTCTCCCCTACTCTATAGAGCATCATATGCCTGACTATCATATCTACGACCGGTACATCGAATTAAACAAAACCAGATTCAAGGCTAAGAACTATTTTGATAATTATAACTATAGCGTAGGCTTTGCTACACGGGGCTGTTTTAGGCAGTGCCCATTCTGTGTGAATCAGAACTATAAGAAGGTAGAGTTCAATGCGCATATATCAGAATTCTACGATCCTTCTACTAAAGGTATAGTCCTGCTCGATGATAATATCTTAGGATATAGTAAATGGCATGAAATACTTACTGAATTGCACGAAATAAATAGACCTTTTATGTTTAAGCAGGGCATGGATATACGCTTAATGACTGTAGATAAGGCAAAGATGCTTAATGACTCTAAGTACATCGACAGATTTATCTTTGCATTTGATAATATCAATGATAGGCCGCAAGTAGAGCATGGTCTTGCTATTTGGCGCGAATACTGTAAGCGCAGGTCTATGTTATATGTCTTAACAGGATTCTATAGTCAGGATGCAGAGGACATTAAAGCTATATTTGAGCGTTGTGATGTTTTAGAAAAATATGATTGTTTACCCTATCTTATGAGGCATAAAAACTATCTGAATAGTCCTTATAAGGGATTATATATTTCTCTGGCCAGATGGATGAATCAGCACAATATGTTTAAGAATAAGACCTTCAGAGAATTCGTTAATGTTAGTCAGAGTCAAATTAAGCGCGAAGGATTTATTGGCGCTGATTTAAGAGCATTGCGCCAGTTTGAAAATGATTGCCCAGAGATTGCTAAAAAGTGGTTCGACAAAAGATATAATATTAGCTAAAGGAGAATACTAATGAATAATAACGATCTATTACAACTACTCCAGGATAATGGCTATACCAAACAAGACTTACTTAACTACGCAAATGCTATTGCAGATGCCGATCGCAAAGCCGCGATTATTGCAGAAGATAATGAGAAGTTATCTTATTTAGGGAAATGCTATAAAGTGGATCATACTTACTATAAAGTAATATCACGCCTTGGTTATTATCATAGAGAGGTAAGTTGTTTATTCTTTGGCGAAGACCCTGTTTTAACTTTGCATCTAGATTATAATGGAATTCGCGGTGAGGTTATACTGGACTCAGATAGTGTTATAGATGTAGCCTCCGTGAGCTTAGACAAATTACTACGAGGCGTTGAGATCACACTAGAAGAATTTAATAAGGCGTATGATAACTATGTAAATATTCTAAAGGAGATAGTATGGATAGAGGATTAAAACCCTGCTTAGAGGCAGTACATATTGTACAAGATATTTTAGCAGAACATCCAGATACAGGGCAGAAGTTATATGAGGAGACTATATGGACTTTCGTGCTAGATAAGATGGCGTGGGCAGAGTTATATGCGGTGCCTGATAAAGAAAGTATTGTTTCTATTGATGTATTCGTGCATCCAAATTATCGAGGACATGATTTGGGCAAGCTCTGTGTAAAGAAATGCATAGACTGGGCGCAAGATAATGGTGTATATTGTATAGAATGGTATGTTAGGGCTAGGAATAAAGCATCTATATACCTTGCGCAAAGTTGCGGCTTTACTATAGTACCGTATATGAGTAATCATCTATGGACTACTTTGGCGCTTCGCTTATAGGCGAAAACTATTGACTTTTATCCTCAAATGTCATATAATGTAAAGTGATGCAGATCAACTTGATTCGGAGGAAAGATATGAAGAAGAAAGCACTTAAAAGTGATGGTTTGATTATCTATAACAACTTTGGTGATCTTTATCCTGCAAACGTCTATGCAGAGAGTCCTAATGCCGTGCAGACGGCGCCAGATGGCACCCGCCACCTCATGTATGGTTATTATGTTGTAGATACGCGCCACATTCTAGGCGGCGGGTTTAGACTGTGTGAAGCAAATAAGAACAACCCTGAAATAGAGCGAGAGCCTCGTCTTTATGACTCTGTTGCGGAAATTGAGGCCCTGCCTATGCTTTGTCCAGAAAGCGGCGAGTTTATTGGCTATAAGATAGTCTTTGTTGGCGAGCGTACGGGTGTATATGCCATTGCAAAGCTTCTTATTCCTGCTGATGCCAAGAGGACTAATGCCTACGGGCATACCCAGTGCCGTGCTGATAAGGTCAAGGTTCTGGATATCTATTCCTGTGGGCATCACTATAATGAGGGTCATAATTTGGGCCTTAACACGGCATCTGCTGAAACTACATATACTGTGGGCAAAATGGTCTATGCTAATGGGTTTTGCGGCGACAGGTGGAAGATCACGGAGCAGGGCATTCACTATTTTATGACTGAGAAAGATACTATGAGGTGGTGGGGAGATGAATAAGAGAAAGTCTTTGGTAAGTGATGGTTATGTTCTTTCTGACTATGGCGGGGAGCTTTATCCTGTTGCCGTATATGTGCCGAATGCCTCTGTAATCCAAGAAGAAAAGGATGGGCGGCGCTTTATTCTCTATGGGCACTATATAGCAGATATGCGTAATATCATGGGCATTAAGGACTTTATGATCTTAGATGCCGAGGCATCGCTCTGCGGGGTTAGTTCTACGCCCAGACTTTATGATTCTATTGATGAGATTAAAGCACTGCCGATGATCTGCCCAGAGCAGGGTGCCTTTGAGGCATACAAGCCTGTTCTCGTGGAGGATAATAGAGCATATAAGTATGGCACCGCGCGCATTATGGTCCCTGCTGATGCTCTGCGGGTTAATCCTTATGGCCAGAAGTGGTGCCGTGCTAACAAGATCACTATTCTTGATATCTATGATGAGAATGGCGCTCATTATGCCGGGGCAACAAGCCCGAGTGTTTGTCAGGACAGCAGTGCGGGCGTTATGTATCATGTGGGCGAGACTATCTGCGCAGATTTTATGGACCTTGACAGGCGTATAATAAACACGCATGGCATTATCTTTTTTATGGAGGAAGAAGATTTATGGCAGTAAAGTGTATTGACAATCTTGTGGACCCTGCTCTCAAATGCACCTACTCTAAAATTAGGTATCTTGTCGCTAATTATGCAAGTAGTAGCGAGTGCCTATATGATATGATTATTAAGTTTAACAAGGATACTGGAGAAGGTATTATTGTTCTGGACGGCTATAATCACAACAATGAATCGCAGAAGGTTTATGTTGATATTCATGCACAGGATATTGATGAGATGCCCAACGTCTTTAAGGTGTATTCGAAGGCGCTGAATTATCGCATTGACGAGAATGATATGCCGTGTCCTATAGTGGGTGAGTTTGAGGCTTATAAGATAGGTGCTAAAGGCATTCTAGACAAGCCTGTGTTGATCAAGCTGAGTATCCCTGTTAATGCGGAGAGGATTGCGCCGTGGTACTCTAGAAAGTGTCGCGCAAGTTGGGCGAAGGTGCTGTCTATTGAGGCCTTGGATGGGAGCAAGAGCTATAAGAAGTGCAGGAGTGCTTATGATCGCAAGTTTAAGTATGTTGTGGGGAAAACTGTTCGCGCTGATTCTTTTGATGTTGATAGGCGGATTGAGTGTACGCATGGCATTCATTTCTTTATGACTGAACGGGAGGCGCGGCATTATGAATCTAGCGGTGCCTTCTATGGGATTGTCTGAGGAGGTACTAGATGGGCAAAAAGGAATATTATGCTCTATTCGCTTATAATAAAAAGGATTCTAGAATTGTAAAAATTACTGTTGATGATTGTTTCGTAAAAGTGAAGTATAATTTGTCATATTAACTCCGTAGCCGGAAAGCTTGTTTGTGAAACGAGGTGAGAGGATGATGGAACAAGGCCAAACAATGACTATATCAAGCGGCAACAGGAAGGCGTATCGTAAGGCATCCCCGAGACATGTCGTAACGTTTGAGGCTAATATGACCGAGGATCAAAAACGGCATTGTTTCGCAATATCTAACCGTCTTCGTATCGCTGGAAATAAGGTCGCTGAAATCATGAAAGACCGTCTTGAATCTCTGATGGCTTCAGAGGAGTACAAGAGTCTTCAAAAAACTTACGGAGAAGTAAGCCAAGAGCTTGGTAAGGTCAAAGCTAACAGTCCGGATTATAAACATCTGAAATCCGAACGCAAGAAGATAGGAGACTTGATGGACAAAGCCCAGTTAATGAACGGGATTTCGCAAGATGCCACGCGGGAAGTCATGAAGCAGTATGCCCCGGATCTTAAACTGAACAGCCAGATTGCAAGAAAAAGGGCAGATGACGTCTGGATGGGCGTACGTAATGTTTTGTATGGCAATGGGAAGACCATCCATTTCAAACCTCGTGGAGATCTTCCTGCCATAACGGCAGTTGAAGCAACAAGCGCAATTCCTATTCATGTTGGAAAAGATGGTCATTTAGAATTCAGCATGAATGGGGTCGGAGACTTTGGAATCATCATTCCAGAAATGGACTATTTTCTTCAGGATGAAGAACAGGCAATTGTAAACTTCTTAAGGAATCCGGCTCTAGAAGATGAATGCGTCCTGCAATATAAGGCTGACAAAACAGTCATTCCTGTATTCAGGCCATGTTATGCCGCAATCATATGTAAGGAAATCAGGCATCGCTTGCGAGTATATGTACAGATATGTGTTGCTGATGAGCCATGCAGGAAATTAGATAGATGGGGACGTACCAGGCATATTTCTGGAAAAGGAAGAGTTGGTGTAGACTTAGGGCCTCAATCTTTCGCATCCGTATCTAATTCTGAGGTATCTTTGTCAAACTTGGCAGAGAGAAACGGGAAATGCACTAAATGTCATGAGGAAAGAAAAGCATTTCTTAAAAAAGCTATGGACCGTTCACGTAGGGGTACTAATCCTGAACGGTTCAATAAGAACGGGACATACAAGAAGGGAACTAAAGGGAAGTGGAAGGAATCCAATCACTACAGGAACTTACGGTACGAATTACGAGAACTAGAAAGAAAAGACGCTGAAAGCAGGCTTTATTCTATCAGGACTGATGCCAATAAGCTGAGAGAAGAAGCAGATGTGTGTATTATCGAAGAACCTAATGCGTCAAGACTGGCCAAAAGGTCCTTAAAAACCGAAAGACAAGAGACTGAGACTGAAATCGTTTCTAAAGATGGGACGGTTAAAAAGGTAAAAAAATATAAGCGCAAGAAACGTTTTGGTAAGTCCATACATCACCGGTGTCCAGGAGAATTTCAGGCGGAACTCGCAAATAAGTTCAGAGATGGATATCACGTAGTTCCCAAAATGTATAGGGCAAGCCAGTATGATCATATATTGGATGATTATATCAAGAAAAAGTTATCCGAACGGTGGCATACCCTTCCGGACGGAAAAAGAATCCAGCGCGATATATACTCTGCGTTCTTACTATATTGTGCGGATGAGAATTTTAAAGCAATAGACCGTCAGAAGTGCATAGATAAATTTGACGAGTTTTGGATAAAACACAACAAATTGATTGAAACAATTATAAAGAACGGATTGTCTATATGTAATTCCGGAATTTCTTTTAAGAGCTAAAATTCCGGGAAATTACTGCAAAATCAATCAAACGGGCGTTTGACTTAGCGCCTGGTCTGGTTCGCCAGACGAAAAGACTTTGCGAAATCGGGCGTCTTCTCCGAGAAGATACTTGGCGGGTCTATAATCCTGGCTCCGGGTAACCCTCATCCAAGAGCCCCACGGGCTTGCCCGTGGGTTAAGTCAGAGAGAAATGGTATGCGGTGGTGGCATCCATCTTTTCATGAGAAAGGAAGAAGCAATTAATTACTGGACATAAGAGGTGAAGCTATGTTTTCTGATGAAGAGCGCAATGACTTTGCGGAATTTATCAAAAAGTACAACTACACAGCAGAACGTTTTCTGGAAGTTTTGGGCACTGAAGTAAAAGAAGTAAAGCGTGAAAACGCTAAAGCTAAGCAAGAAACACAGCGCAGAAAAAACGAGACTTTACTTGGCAAATGTTTTAGAGATAATAAGGAAGAATGCTACTATAAGGTAATGATGCTTGGACATGGTAATGACGTTGTTTGCTTAAGTAGTCCTTTCTGGTTGGAAGTGTATTATTCTGGAGATAGCTGTGATGAAGCGAGATTTGCTGATTATGTTGATCTTTGTAGCATCGATGCCGATCGTTTCTGGAATAGACTCAAAGAAGTTACTCTAGAAGAGTTTGACAATTCTGTACGCAATTGGACTGAAAAAGTGTTGAATTTAGTGATTTGATATCTAAGAGATGGAGCAGAGCTATGGCAGTGATGACATATAAGGAACTGAAAAAGCGCGGTCTGAATCACGGCGTTGTATGGTTTGGATATCTCGGTGTCTTAGAATATTTTATGCCTGATGGGACTTATCTTATAAAGGGTGATTTTGGTAATGGTTCCAGTGAATATTTGAGCATATTAGATTGTTATGAATTAAGTGATGATCTTACAATGACAAAGGTATGTTGTGATATTGCTGGCATAAAGTTTAGGGATAGGCAAAATAATATTGTTTTTGCGAAAAATAGTAAAGAATTGATTAAGTACTGCAAGAATATGCCTATTCGCGTTCCTAGATATAAGGATGTAGGCACTTTGGCCTATAAGCTGTTGCGAGTGAATCAATGGGAATGGGACGAGGTTCAAAACGAATATGCAATGTGCGTTCTGGAGATTCCGCCCGAGGCAAGGTGTACTAGTCCCTATTTTGGCACAAAGTGCCGTGCAGATATGGCAAAGGTGCGCGGAATCTGGAAGCTGAATTGGGACGGCTCTTTAGGCGAGAAATTGATTCTCGCCTACTCCCCTTTTATAGAGGGCGCAGATGCGATGTGTTATGTCTTGGGGATGACAATGATTTCAGAATATAATCCCTCTAGACTTGTGGAGTGTACAAGGGGTATACATTTTTATATGACCAAAGAAGAGGTTCTGAATGTGTATAAATAGCTTAGGCCTAGTACGGAGATGAAAAGCAATGTTTGAAAAGGTTAGAGACTAATAGAAAATAATTGCGGCGGGAATATACGTATAGCATTTATTTCATTATGAGCAAAGAAGAAATGTATGAAGATGTAATATGAGGAGTAAATATGTTTAAGTTAAATGATGTGCTTTATGATAATGAAGATAAATCTTTACATGTATACGCATGGAGAGATTTTTCTAGAAAGTCTTTGCCGTTTGGAGTACATAATGTGCGGCTAAAGAATTGTAGAATTGGCGCAGAGACATTTAAGGGTGCTAAGTTGGATAATCTTGATGTTATTAACTGTGAGGTTGTACGCCCCGAGAATGATATTAATGAATACATAAATACCATTTGTGGAAATAATACGCCAGATGATTGTTTGCTGTATTATCTTTGTAATGGTAATGCTGAGAATGTTTATGGGCACTATTGGATTAGTCAACATTTTTATTCGTATTGCACGACATTTGCGTCTGGAATGTTTAGCACCAAGAATGCAAAGAGATTCACTGGATATTATGAGGCGGATGTTGAGCTTCCAGAGGATTTGGATCAGCTTGCTATTGTAGATAGTATTGGGTCTTGTCACTCTAAGGTTATTGTTAAGGCCGATTGTTTTTATGATGAGATTAAGTTGTATTCTGCCGAGTGTATTATTGCAGAGCAAGTGAATCCTATTGTTGTATATGTACAAGGTGGTAAGAGGATGTTTTGCGCCGACGTAAGTGCAAAGTTTCCAACTGATGGTGATATTAAGCTGTATAGGACGTTTGAGGAAGCTAGGAAAAAGAGTGATGAAAGAAAGTTGGTCACTGGTATAGCATTCTTTAATGGGCATGATACTTTGGCGAATATTCTTGCTTATAAGGATAGGGAGCTTGTTTGTTATAAATTGGTTAAGGCGTCTACTAATGCTGACAGCACGTCCTATAAACAGGCTATAGTAAAGCTTACTATACCTGCAAAAGTAAAGAAATATGTCTTTAATGGCGGAAAATGTCGTTGTGAAAGTGCATATGTGGATGATATTAAAGTGATTAGTCCTAACGCAAGATCAATCTTTGGTGATAAGAGAGAAAAGTATTTGTTTTATACGGGAGGCTATAACAAGCTTTTTGATTATACTGAGAATCAAATATACTATAATGTTGGAGAGAATATTCGCGCAGAAAAATTTGATAAACGTTATACTCCAAGTGGTGATGGGATAATTTGTTATACTAGTTTGGAAAAAGCTTTGGAGGAAACATTATGATAATATTAAATAAAGTAAACAACAAGGGATCTTTAGTCTCGGGAGATAATAACGATTACGATGGTTACCATTCTATAAAGATGTATGTAACCAGGGAACAGATGGATGAGTATATTCGCGCGAGATTAGACGATGAATCTAAAGAACAATTTAAAGATGCTTGGTTTGTGCCCACAAATGCAGTTCTTTGTATGGATGGCTCTTTGGAAGTAACGTTTATTACCGCGATTTGAGGGCAAGATAATGTGGTATGATGATTGTTTTAATAGAAGTTATAATACAAAAGGGCTTTTAGATTTTAGTGGACCTAGTCCAGAGACGATTCTGCTTCAGCAGAAACTGTTGGAAAATCAAAAAAAGCTAGAAGAGCTTAAGAATGCTAGGCAGGAAGAAATCGAAAAGAGATTGACACGACTTGAAGGGGCTGTATTTGGTGATGGGAAAGGTATTACCTGGTAAAGGAAAAATCTTATGGGTATTTTAGATATTGTAACTATTGTATTAATAGTGCTTAAAGCACTTAATATTGTGGAGCTTAGTTGGCTCCAAGTGTTTCTGCCGCTGATTATTGAGGTGTGCTTAGCACTGCTAGTTGAGATTTTAAAACATTAATGAAATGGTTTGAGATGGAGACCCGTTTTGGAGATTTTCGTATCTGCATTGATAAGGATGGGTTCGTATGGTTCTGCGCCATGGATGTAATTAAGTATCTAGGTATTTCTAATTTTGTAGTTGTAAGTAGATATTTGAAGAACTACATGGCGCAGGATTGGGTATATGAGAAAAATCCATATAAGATGCAGGTGTTTGATGGGTGCGATGTCCCTTGTTTTTATGATGATTTTGTTTGGTATATTTGTATATATCTTGGAATGTATTCTTTTGCGGAGTTTATTGAGAAGGAAATGCCGATGGTCATCGATAAGACTTGGATTGAATGAAAGGATGTGATTAATATAGGACTTTATGGGTGGTATATAAATATATACAAAGCGGCAACTGTAGTAGGAGTAATGCTTGGTGTAAGAGATGGTTATGATAGTACCAAGGCAATGTTTCATCATAGTTTGTTTTCTGATTGGTTACATGAGAATGGAATGAAAACAGACAAAAGAGACGAATCTACACGTGATATTATTTGTATGGATTATCAATTTGGATTACGTAGCTACGAGGAAGAAAAGTCACATATAAAAGAACTTAGAAAAAAAGCCCAGAAGATTGAAAATGAAAATGAAAGGAATGAAAGACTAAATGTTATAAATGATATAGAATTAAAAATAGATAGTCGCAAAGATAATTACCATAAAATGAGCAAAGATGAAGTAAGAGAATACACTTATGTAAATGGTATTTATATTGATTATCCTCAATTTGATAAAAAGAAAAATATTATTGGTTATGAAAGAATTTACTATAAATATTTATACCGAAATCCTTCTATGGCTAAAGTAGGAAAAAATATTTGGATTAATGCCGAATTATATGATAAAGCATATGAGCATATTACAATGGGTATTGGTTCTAAAATGCCATTGCATAATGCAAAGATAACTGAAATAAGTGCCTACGCTTCTCTACTTGCTTCATCAATTGAAGGATCTATTGTGATACCGGTTGAGAACATTCTTATTCTTCAAGATGTAGATAGTTTTTATAAAACCGTAGCTGATGTAATTAGAACCGAAGAATATAAAGTGTACGAAGGTGCAAAGTATGGATGTTTGTCCAACCTAGTAACAAAAAAGAAATGTGTGATTAGTAGAGAAGATACCGAGGTAATGAACGAACTTTTTGATGGACAGGCCTTGATAGAAACGTCAATTACACCAGATTGGTGTAATGGAATGTTATTGCTTAGAAATCATTTTTTTAAAGCGTGTGCATTTAAAACTAAAATCCAATTATTTATAAAAGAGTATTGTGAAGAGCGTGGTATAGACTATGATACTTTTGAAGTAGAAGATATGTTTGGTCGTAAACTTGCAAAGAATATACAAATGATCACATCTAATAATGCGATTAAGTATTTGAAGTTTAAAGACATACTTGGAGGTACTGCATTATCAGCATATGAATATTGGTGCAATTGGGTAAAAAATGATGGTGATATATTTGGAATAGTTAAAACAGATCATGTTTCACATTATGGCATACTCCAGAGGTGTAGTTATCAATTTCTAAACTCATTGCCAACAACAAAAAAAGATATGGAAGGTATAGTTGATACTACTATAAAGTATGTCGAAAATCTCAAAAAGGATACTAGCAGTTTTGTAGAGTACTTAAGACAAAATGCAAACTATGTAAATAGTTACGAAATGCTTGCATCATTATATGAGTGGAATAATGGTATAGGTAGAACAAAATTATTTAAAACACAAAAAAGAAAAATAATAAATGAATATGTAAATGTTTTAAAAAAAGGAAAGATTTTACAATACGGAGATAATTTAACCGTATTGGGAAACCCATATGCAATGTTGTTATATGCTGTTGGAGAAAACTGGGAAAATGACCCAACTCTTGGACCAGAAGAGGGTGTTATTCAAGTATATACAAAACGCTTTAATGACGGGGAATATTTATGTGGTATAAGGTCGCCACAGAATGGCCCATCTAATTTGGGATATTTTCATAATGTTAGGCACCCGTTGATGGAGAAATATTTTGATTTTAGTCCCAACATTATGGCTGTGAACTGTATCCATACAGATGTACAGGCTAGGCAAAATGGTGAAGATTTTGACTCAGACTTTAATTTTGTAACTAATCAGCCAGAAATGGTGAAGGCTGTAAAGAAAGCTTATGAATTATATCCTACTGTTGTAAATATGGTTCCAGAAAGCAGTACTTCGTATGATAACACAATGAAAGATTATGCCATAATGGATTCTAAGATGCAATCAGCGCAAAAGGCAATTGGTGGTGCGTCTGATACAGCACAACTAGCACTTAGTTATTATTATGATAGAATTGAGAAAGGAATTGATGATGAGGTAACGAAACAATTATATGAAAATGTTTGCATCCTTGCTGTGTTGGCTTAACTAAATGGGTCAGTTCTAGAGAAATCTAGTTCTAAAAATATTCGGTGAATTCTGGGAAGGTTTGAAATTTATTACATTAGCAAGGAGAAAATAATGAATACTAACGATAGAACATTTACGTTATATATGATGACGTTTCCTGACAAAAAAGTTTATATTGGGATTACAAGTCAAAATCTATCTAGAAGATTTGGGTATAAAGGTTCTGCTTATAAAATGCAACCAGTATATGAAGCAATTCAGAAGTTTGGCTGGGATAATATTAAGAAAGAAGTAATTGAAGAAAATCTTAGTGTGGAAGAAGCTAAGAAAAAAGAGCAAGAATATATTGAATTGTATCAAAGTAAAAATGGCGTATACAATAAGTCAAAAGGAGGAGAATGTGGTTCTTTAATTACTGCAAAGTTTGAAGTGGACGGAGAAGTATATGATTCTCATGAATTAGCTGAAATGGCTTTGGCAGAAGGTGTTGATTATCATGATATTACTACAAGGATTAATCAGCATGGGTGGTCTTTAGAAAAAGCACTTACTAAAGAAAAGATGAAGAAAAATCAAAAAAGTGGAATACAAAGGCAATTTGTATTCGTTTAATGAATTGATTCAATTTTCAACAGTAGATGGATTGACAGTAGATGATTTGTATACAAGAATTAATCACCATGGATGGGATGTTGAAAGAGCTTTGACACAATCCAAAGATGTTAAACTTCAACCAAAAGGCGTTGGTGAAAGAAAATATTTCTATAATGGAAAATGGTGTAATTCATACGATTTGTTTTTATTAAGGAAAGATGAACGTATTAAACAAAGCGATATTGTATCAAGAATAGAACGTTCAAAATGGGATATTGAAAAAGCAATATCATACCCGCCCAAAAATATGAATAATAAATATATGTATAATGGGAAATATTATACATCTAAAGAATTAGAAGCGTTATGCCCAAATGGATTACAATATAATACGATTGTATCTAGAATATAATCAGGATGGTCTGTTGAAGATGCCGTAAATCTTCCGGCGAATGAAAAACCTGACAAATTAAGTAAAAATTAATAATATTTATCAAACTAACCCAGAGCCAAGATTGTGAAGTTGAAATGTAACAATAAGGCGTAGAGACTAGAAAGGTGACTAGACAAAGAATAATCCTTTCCACGAGTGCCGAACATCTAACCAGATAATGCTGAAGATGAAGATATAGTCCGATACTCCAGAGTATTTGGAGACGCCCAAGATAAAGAGCTTGGGATATAACATATGCAATTAGCAATAGATGGATGTAAAAAGATTTTTGATATAGATGTAAATGATGAAATAAAACGTATACGCGCGCAGGAATGTATGAATAGAGAGAAAGATTTTCCTAAGTTTATGGCGTATACGCATAAGATTCCTGTTACCAAAAATGGGAAAGATCGTCCTTATGAAGATATTCAAAAAGACAAAAAAAGAGTCCAAGAAAGAATAGATGAAACAATCGAATGCCCAATGAATTGGATGCATGATTGTTTAGATAAAATTCAAGGTGCTGAGCATGAAAGTAATATTGATACACTAGAATTTTTAATTGATAAGCCAACAAAAAGAGTTGATCCTCGTCAAATGAATAAAGTAAGAGATATTATTGAAAAATATGATAGTCTTGTTAGGCATTATATTGCTACAAATAATAACGAAGATGACGGGATTGACGAAATTGATCAACTTCAAAAAGCGACGGATGAAGTAGTTGAAGCTGTTTCAAAGATAAAAATGTCCCAAGCAACTATGTTTAGATTAATTCAAACATGTTTAGGATATGAGGGACGTGTTAATAAGAATAAGTCATATAAGAATGCTACAAAATATGCAATTAGAACTATGAATATTCTATATAAATCAAACCCGGAACGATTTTTATCATGTTTTAAAAAGGGATAACGTGTAGCAAGTCAATTATAGAATTCGAAAAAGCCAAGAAAACATTATAATATAAACACGCATCACAAACGTCTATATAATGAAGGATAATTACATCCTTCCTCTGACAAGAATCAGAGAGTAATTAGATTATTATAGGATTAAAAGGAGAAATAAAAAAATGTTAAAGAATGATTATATTAAAGCTGTTGCCGAGAAGACTGGCCGCACCCAGAAGGACGTCAGGGAGATTATTGATGGAGGCTATGAGGTGCTGTGCGAGAATGTTGTAAATGAGCCTGTAAAGATCATGGATGCTATTACTGTTGAGTGTGTAGAGCGCGCTCCGCATACTTCACGGAATCCTAAGACTGGAGAGGCTGTTGAAGTCCCGGCAAAGAGGGTTCCGCATGTAAAGATTGGAAAGAATCTGAAGGACCGCGTTAGTTATTGATTATGATGTGACATTAAGAATAATATTAGTCAAAGGGGATGAGTTTTAGAAAGACTTATCCCCTTTTTTTAGCGTTTTGAGTTAATGCAAGATAACATAATTTAATACTATAGTTAGGAACGATGATGGAAACTGAGAAGATTTATAAAGGATATAAGAGGATCGTTGGTGATTCTGCTTATATCAACGAATATATGGATAATATTGATTGCAACGAGTGGAATATCAATGAGTATCTAATTATAGAGAATACAGATTTAGATGATAAGAATAAAGAAACTGAAATGCGGTGGGATGGCGAGAAGTTTGTCACGCTGAAGTTGCCGCCGCAGAAATATATAAAAGGGCGGAATGCGCTCCAGAGGTGTGCATTGGATATGTTGAATAACCCAGACATAACTATTTGTGTTTTGCTAGGGGTTCCCGGAAGTGGAAAAACGAAAATCGCCACGAGTATGAGTCTTTATGCTGTCAGAGAAAAAGGTTGGCAGTCTAAGATTTGTTTTGTGCGGGAACCTTGGGGAGAAGGCAGATCTATGGGATATCTTAAGGGAGATTTCTCAGAGAAGAATGCCGTATGGGAATTACCTATAATTCAACAATTTGATGGACAGGAATTTGAAGTAGATCGTCTGAAACAACAAGGTATAATTGAATTTAATATACCTACTTATATGAAAGGACTAAGTTTTCCTAGTGAGATTGTAGTTGTGGACGAAAGTGAAGATATGAGTGAGAAACAATTACGATTGATTGGTACTCGTGTTGGAGAAGATGGAAGAATATTCTTTGCGGGAGATATTAAGCAGAGTCTATTGGATGCTTCTTCTCAGAATCCTTTAATTAAGATGTGTAACTATTTTAAGGGGAATCCCATGTTTGGATGTATTTGGCTTGATGAGGATGTTAGGTCTGAGACAAGTAAACTATTTGCGAATATGTATTTTGATTGAGGTGGATATGAATAAGTTTGATAAAGAATACTTTACTGAGCATACATCTGAAAAAGAATATTTAATGAGTTTAGGGATTAAACAATCATTTGTAAAAGTAATAAACGAAGTTATATTTTAAGGACAATATGATTAAAAGGAGTTAATTATGGAAATTTCTAATAATAATGCAATGTTTTTAGAGAATACTGATACTGTAGCAGAAGATACTGCTGAGAAGATGGAAGTCTATACGATTATTAACCCTGCCGTTGCTAGGCCTCTGATCAGGATGAGGGCAAAAGACGGCAAGAGCATGAAGCACAATCTGATTGATATTAGCCCGAATAAGGATAATCGAAACAGTTCTGTGTGGGTGTTTGAGGATTCGCTTGCACTTAGGAAGGACCTGCTTGCGATTACGAAAGCGCACAAGCGCGCCAAGGCTGAGCAGGAGAAGAAGCAAGAGAAGGAGGACTAATACTATGGACCTTCTGGAATTGACAAGTAATACGTCTGATGAGTTTTATAATGAGATAATGCGAAATTGTCTAGATAACAGGGTCCTCGTATTTAATCGTTCTGTAGATGAAAGCCTGATTGAGGATATGATTTTGTATATTCTCAAGTGGAATAGAGATGATAAGGATGTGCCGAAGGAAAAGCGCAAGCCTATTACAATTTTAATTCACTCTCCCGGCGGAGAAGTGTTCTCAGGGAATGCGTTTGTTAATGTATTACTTGCAAGTGAAACACCTACCCGCGCAGTGGGTATTGGTATTGTAGCTTCTGCGGCATTTGATATCTTCTTAGCGTGTGATGAAAGGATTTGTTGGAGTCGTAGTATATTCCTTATTCATGATGGAGCGCTAGATATTTCAACATCTTCCAAAAAAATGCGTGACGTTGTTACATTTTTTACGGAATCTATGGTCCAAAAAGATAAGGATTTTATTCTGTCTAGGACTAATATGGATGAAGATTTTTATAATGATATTTATGGCGAAGAATTCTACTTTTATGCGGATAAAGCGAAAGAATATGGTGTTGTTCACAAGATTATTGGAGAAGATTGTGATTTGAGTTATATACTATGAAAGAATATAATATATATCATGGATGATATTTGTGGAATTTATCAAATAAAGAATATTGTAAATGGAAAAGTATATATTGGGAGTTCTAAGCGAATTGGATCAAGATGGAAAGACCATATTAGAATGTTGAACAATAATAAACATCATAGTTTGCATTTACAATCAGCTTGGAATATGTATGGGCCAGATAATTTTGAGTTTTCTGTATTAGAGAAGTGTTCTGTTGATGAGATATTTAAAAGAGAACAATATTACATTGACAAGACAAAGTGTTATGATATGGAATATGGTTATAATATTATGAGAACAGCAGGAGAATATGATAGAGTACAAACCGACATTAATAATTCCATTGCTCATAAAAATAAACCAAAATTAAATCAGCTAACTCCTCAAGCGAGACACACTGAAGAACAAGTTAAAAGAATAATTAATTTACTGTTGGATAATAAACTTAGTTGCGCAAAAATAGCGGAACTTGAAAATGTAAATGAGCAAATAGTAAAAAATATTCTTTACAAACATAATTGGAAATATCTTACGTATGAAATAGAATTTCCGAAGCGAGAAGGAAAGAAAAAAGATTCTCGTGCAAAGTTAACTGATGAAGATGTTGTAAATATATGTGAATTATTAATGAGTGGCGAAACATCTAGAAGTGTTGCTGAAAAATATGGTGTAACATATCAAGCAATAGATAAAATTCGTGAACATAAGAATTTCAAATATATTACTGAAAAATATGATTTTCCTCCATCGGTTGGAAGTGGAACGAGAAAATTAACTCGTGATGATGTTGTTGATATTTTGAAAATGTCTAAGAATGGATGCACAGTAACTCAGATAATGGATAAATATACAAATATCAAATCCAGAAGTACAATTACTAATATATTGGCGAATTCTACATGGAAAGAGATTGATAGGAATTCGATTTAAAATGATTAGCATTACTTTTTTTAGACGGCAAAAGTGTTACGTATGATCGAGATGAGCATATTGAATATGAATATGATAAGCTGTTTTCTATTATGAAATATAATGAACAATGGATTTTGTTATATAACATTAGTTATATTAGAAGTATTCAGATATATAAATGAGTAAAAGGAGATAAAATGGCAAATTATACTTATAATCGTAAGACTGTAGATAAACTGAATGTTAAAGGGACTTTGTCCGAGGATTTGAGCAAGATTTCCTGCACTGATAAAGATGGCAATGATTTTGATGTGATGGTGCGCGACTGTCTGGAGCATTTTTCTGGCGAGTTGATCACGTTTAGCATCACGCTGTCTAAGGATGAGGATTTGCTTGATGATGATATCTGATCTTAATAAAAGGCCAGAAGAAGGAGAAGTTGAGTATCTCTGGCGTCTTGGTAATCTTCGGGCGGATGGTCTTGTAGATATGACTTGGACGGAGCTTACGGATGTGCTGAATGAGAATCTGCATGAGCCAGAGGACTATCTTGGTGAGTCTAGTTATAGGAAGCGCTATACGATTATGAAACAGGCGTATGACGAGATTTTCAGCAAGATGTCTGGGTGTGAGGAAGAGAAGCTGACCATTCTTCAGAGGGAACTGGAGAAGGAAAAAGTCAAGGTTCGCGACGAAAAGAATGATTATAAGCGAATACTTAGAGAACAGGCGCGGAGAGAATCTTTTGAGGATATTATTAGGTCTGGTATCCAGAAGATAAATGAGAAGACCCCTTTGAGCATTTTGAATGCAAGCTTCCCGGCGCTGTGTTCCGAGAAGGAGGCTGTAGCCTGTTTTTCTGACTGGCATTACGGTCTTATTACGGATAATGTCTGGAACAAGTATGATACAGAGATTTGCGCCGAGAGGGTTCTGAAGTGTGTGAAATATATGGCGCAGTATTTGGTAGATCATAAGATTCGCAAGTTAGATATTGTTGTTCTAGGAGATATGTCACATGGGTGTACCCATTCATGTGCCTTATATACGCGCGAAGATGTCTGTGATCAGCTGATGCATGCCTCCGAGCTTTTGGCCGAGGCTGTTACCCTCCTTTCTAGGGTGGTTGATAGTGTCGAGGTTTATTTTTGTTATGGTAATCATATGAGAACCACGCAAAAGAAGGAAGAGGCGAAGCCTAGCGACAATATGGAAAAGATTGTGCCGTGGTGGCTTCAGTATCGACTCGCAGATAATAAGCGTATACATGTGAATATGTCGGGATATGGAGAATTTACTTATTTTAAGGTACTGAATAAGTACAACATAGTTTGCATGCACGGCAATGATATTGACTTCAAAAGTATTGGCGTAACTGCCAACTCGCTCTTCACTAGGATACTTGGTGAAAATATTGATTATACGATATCTGGCGACAAGCATCATCTTGAAGAGTTTGAAAAGTATGGAATTGAGAGTATTCTGGTTCGCTCTCTTTGCGGGACAGATGACTATGCTAGTTCGAGGCATCTGTTTGGTAAGGCGGGGCAAACCTTGATGATATTTAACGAAGATTATGGGCGGGAGTGTACATATCATATTCCGCTATGAGGATGAAGAAATGAAGAAACGTTTATTTGATGATTCTATTGATGTTGCAGAGGAGCTTTTTGAGCTTACTTTGAATGATGAGGACGTAGCATTTATTGGAGACTATTATGATACTTTGGATGCGCTGAAGAGTATTTATATTGTTGATGGCGAAGATATGCTCTTTACAAAGTTTATTAATTTGGCCGCTCCTGAGCTTTGTGAGGGAGAAGGAAGTGGCTATTATATGATTGGTATCATTGACGGCGAAATCTATGTTGATGATATTGAATTTAATAAGGATGGTAAACTGCTTAATGTTCTTGAAGACTATGAAGAGATTTATATCAGGTGCGATGTATTTGATGGTGTAAAGGATATTCCTGATGTAAATGTTACTACGGTTTATTATCCTGATGAACAAGATGAGATGTATGAAGAGGAATCTGATGGAGCGCTGACTATTCTGTTTGATGAAGCTCAGAGGCCTAGGGGTTTCCACTTTGAAACGAATAAGGATGATAAGTGTTTTAATATGGAATATTGTTCTTGCAATGCACTCGATGAGAATGAACTGGCGCATGTAATTAACAAGATGATTAATAGTTATTTTGATAAAAGGGAGGACTAAGATTATGAGTTTTGGTGGGTGGACTGTAGATGTTAATGTAGGTGGCGCTCCGCAGAAGGTCGCTAGTTTTATGACTGAACTGGCGGATACTAAGCTTGGCGCACAGTATAAGGATATTGCATATATTGGTTCTCAACTTGCAAATGGCGAGAACCACGCTCTGCTTGCAGAGCAGACTGTTGTGACTGGGCGCGACACGAAGAACGTTGTGCTTTGTGTAATTAATGAGAGGCCCGAGGGTCTGTCTCTTGTTGGTATTGATAGGCTTGTAGAGAGCGGCGCTCCTATGGGCGGCACTGTTGTGGATGTGAAGACCGAGATTCCTGCCGAGGCTATGGATGTATGGAATAAGGCTTTTGAAGGTTTTACTGGGAGCAAGGTTGTACCGTTTGCTCTTCTGGGCACTCAGCTTGTAAATGGTACTAATTGGATTTTCGCTGTTGAGATGGCCACGGTTACTCCTGACCCGGTGAAGAAGGTCGCTATTGTTACGATTAATGATAAGGAGAAGACTGTGCATTTTGCAGATATGTTGAGGAATAGGCAGAATGCTTCTCTTGGATATAGTTTTACTTGGTAATTTGTCGGGCCAGAGACGTTAAACCTGTCCCAATCCAAATACATGAAAAACTTGCGGAGTACTACGTAAAGGTGGCTAAGTTTAATGGTTATATGCCGCCTGTTGAGGTTCTGTGGTGTAGTCCAGTTAACACACTAGCCTGTCACGCTAGAGATCGTGGGAGCAAAGCCCACCAGAATCGCTATGCGCAGTTAAGTCACTGCGCCATATCCCTTAAGGAGAAATTAATGGAGTCGCCTTGCCCGAGGCATGTTCGCAATATTGGGCATTACGAGTGCGTGGTGTAATGGAAGCACAAGACATTTGGGTTGTTTAGGAGACGTTCAAATCGTACGCATTCGACTGGTATTTTTGAGTGTGTCACACCATGCTCAGGAATACTTTGCTAGTGATGAGACTAGCTACTTTTGTACGGAATAACTTTGGATAGGTTGTTATAATTTAACACTGATAAACATTGGTTCGTGTTTTCCACTATAATATTATGAACCAGAAAGGCTTAAAAATGATTAAGTAGGAACTGATTAAATTAAAAGGGATGAATCTCTTAGAACAAGACTTTGATGGAGATTCTATAATGACTGTGTAGTTGAAAGATACTGGTAAAATTTATGTTGGTGTGAAATGGATTACAGAAGCATTGGGCATGAATAAAAATCATCACGATAGACAAGTGAAGAATATTCAAGCAGATATTGTACTTTCTCAAGGTGCGTCATATTTGACGCTCCCTACAAAAGGTGGAAATTAGAAGTCGTTATGTATTGAATTAGATTATTTACCGTTATGGTTGGCAAAAATTCATGTGACACCAAATATGCTAAATGAGAATCCAGAAATAGCAGAAAAACTTATAGAATATCAGTTAAAGGCAAAAGATGTTTTAGCTAAGGCATTTTTAGGGAAATCAGAAGAATGGAATCTGCAACGTGAAGTTGGTAAGCTTGATCGAAAGAGATTAACAACGAGTATATGCAAGAATATAATTGATGCAAAACCATTAGATTATGCTCTATATACAAATATGATTTACGAAGTGTTGTTCAATAAAACAGCGGCACAGATACGAGAAGAAAAAGGATTGGAAAAGAAATCACAATTAACAAGAGATCATTTTACAGAAAAAGAGCTAGGTTTGATAGATGAAGCTGAAACAATTGTAACAGCATTAGTTTCGTTAGGTTTTAAGAAAGATTATATCTTAGATCAATTAAGAAGGAAATATCAAAAGGCAATTGAATAACCTAATCTTTTTCCCTACTCCACAATTAGTAGAGGGAGATTTTACGTACCTCAGCCACACATGAGGTGCTTATATGCCCTGACCCAAGGTGCTAAACAGGGTCATAATTGCATGAAAAAGCCTCTAGAACCACGTCGAGCGCTTTAGACGATAATTAACTTGTCTATGCGTCTGGCGTGTGTCTGAGGGCTTTCTGAGCGAATCCGCGGCGGCTCGTAAATAGGGTTTCGACTACCCTAGCGGATTTTGGCTAGTTTAGGGCCGTGAAAAGCTAGACGAAATTAGAGGGGATTAGTTTAAAGGGAAAACAGCTGACTCTCATTAAAAATAGGACGTTTTGATTGAAAAGTCAAAAATGAATAGTGTCAAATTCGGCGGAGGTCTTAATAAGAAAACGCCGAGCTAAGCTTAATTGAAAGTGTAGAGACTTAATGGCACGACCTAAGTTTAAAATATGGTGAAGACAAAGTCCAGACTACAATGCAATATGCAGTTACGGCGACGTAATGTAGTAAGAAATCAGTAAGTGCGTTGAAGCCGCAATTGAGCGTTCGAATCGCTCATCCCCCAGCAAAACACAGTTAAATATGAGGATTTGCAAACCTTATATGGGAAGGTGTCTTCTATCCCCTCCCCTTTCTGTGTTTGATTTAGATGATCAAAAACATTATGTTTTCCAAGGGATTGGCCTCGTTAGTCAGTTCTTGATTTTAGTAAAGGAGCAAAGTGACTTGAAGAATTATTTTCACGCGACAATTAATTTTATCACAGAATATAATCGCATACAATACAAAATGGCTTATGGTTAGCAAGACACGTCTGACTAGGAAGACGAGTTTATCCAAGATTTTAGCGAGAATCTAGCCGAGGCGCTGATGCATGACGTGGGTGAAAGCGAATTTGCGCAGAGACAGCTTTACGACTCGGCCAAGATTATTTGTGAAGAGTATAAGGAAAAAGAGATATGAAACGTATACGAAATATTGAGCTTGTTTTAGAGAATTGTGAGTTTGTAATTATAGATACCGAATATATTAATGAAATAAAAATTATGGATATTCAGAAAAATATTATTGGCTATTCTGGCGCAAGCCATCCTAGTGTATATGAATATTGTGATAATGTACATATGGTAATTTACGGCAGAATTAATGATACGGAGCAAGAAGGTTTGTTCTCTGATGATTATTCTATTGCGCAGAGATTGAAAGAAGGCCGAGATATTACTCAGATAGAGGTGCTTTATGATGATTATCCGCCCGAGATTTTGTGGGTGAATTTTAAGGGTGATTATTTTAATCAGTATCAATCTGGGTGTGTGGATGAAGAAGGTAATATTTGGATTGATATAAAGCGCCCTGTATAACTAGGGTGTTTGCAGTTGTGGCAGAGTTTGGTTGAATGCACCTCCCTGCTAAGGAGGCAATCCTTCGGGATTCACTAGTTCAAATCTAGTCAACTGCGGTTCGCCGATGTAATTCAATTAGTAGAATATTGGATTTGTAACCCAAAAACTACGGAGCATAACCGTACTTCGGCTTTATGAGTAGGAAATACCGAGGATTGGCCTCCTTGGTATGAGTGTGTATCCTCGTTCAGCACACTCCCCTACTCTATTACAGATTGAACGAGAGAAATACGAGGTGATAAAATGGGTTATACACATGGTATATCGAAAGATGCAAAATTTAGACAATGTACGTGTTGTGGAGAAACATATCCAAACACAAATGAATATTTCTATAAAAACAATAGAAATGGTTTAGGTTCTATTTGTAAACAGTGTACAAGTAAGAGAAATAGAGAGATAAATAGTGAATTAAAGAAGAGATTTGTTAATAATAATATAGAATACGATGGAGATAAAACGTGCATTTGTTGTGGTAGATCATTACCAAATTCATACAAGTATTTTCCAATAGATAAAACAACTAAAACTGGACTTAGGAATAAATGTCGTGAATGTAGTACAAATTATGGCCATTTTTTAGATGATGATGCTTTACGATATGAAATATGGACTAAAGAAGAAGATGAGATACTTATAAAATACTATAAGGATTATCCCGGAAAAGAATTGAAGGAAAAGTTTCTTCCCAATAGAACAGTAAGAGCGATAGAATGTAGGGGTGGTTATTTGGGCCTTCAAGGGAAAAGTGAAGAAGGCAAGGAAAAAGCGAATAAGTATCGTTCGGAAATAATTAGTGATATTATGACTGGAAGAACATTTAGCGATGAGTGGAAGAAAAAGATTTCAGATTCAACTAAAAAATATTACGAAATACACGATGGTTATTGGAAAGGAAAACATAGGTCTCCTGAGCAAGTAAAGCAAATGAGCGAAAGAATGAAAGGGAAATGGGCGGGAGATAAAAATCCAAGACATATTCATCCCTTAAATGGCGCCGAAAACGGACGGTGGAAGGGTGGTATAAATCAGACATATATGGAGCTTCGTTCTGAAACAAAAGACTGGCAAAAAGAATCTATGGAATTCTGTAATTATGAATGTATAATAACTGGATTAAAATTTGATGATATTCATCATACTTTTCCTTTCAGAGATATTGTTGATGAGATATTTTCAAACATCTGTTTAGATATAAGAGAACAAGTGTTAGATTATACAGAAGATGAATTTTAGGTTTTACAAGACGAAGTACATTATATGCATATATTGTATGGATTTGGAGCATGTTTAAAAAAAGAAATACATAAATTATTTCATGATAATTACGGATATACTAGTATTACGCAATATGATTTTCTAGATTTTATTTATAGAATTGATTCTGGCGAATTTGATAAATGGTTTATAGATAATAATATCCCAATAAATATAAATTATAATTATGTTGATTATCTAGAAAAGATTGCATTTGTTTTAAATAATGAATAAAAGGAGGTACTGCTTCAATGGCAGTTATAAAAGCACCAAAGAAGCTGACTCCAACACAGCTTCGTGAGGAAAATGAAAAATTAAAAGAAAAACTAGAAAATGGTGTTCGTTGTATAGTTTGTGGCATTATGAAAGATAAAAGTAAGTTTTATATAAATACAGATCCACATTGTAAATGTGAAGTTGGATGTGTATGTAAAGATTGTGCCAGAAAAATTGCATTAAGGGTAGATGAGAATGGTGAAGAACATGAAGTAACCAAAGAATCTTGTATAGAAGCGCTTAAACTATTAAACAAGCCATTTATCAATACTGTATGGGATGCTAGTGTTCAAGAATCTGATAATTTAATCGCAGGGAAAACAAAATCAAATCCTTGGGTCGCTTATATTAAGAACATAGCTATGGTCCAATGGGTCGGTAAGAATTTCTTTGACTCTGATATGTTTAAAAAAGGTTATGTAGATAATTCCTCTGATGGAAAAACAGAAATAACGTCTATACATGATATGACAGATGATGTACGTTCAACTTATGAAATTAATAAAAAAACTACTATAAGGTTTTTAGGTTATGATCCTTTTGAAAACGAATCTATTGAAGAACAGCCACTGTTGTATGCAAAATTAGTTAGTTATTTTGATGATTCTGTAAAAGATGACGGATTAAAGTTGGAAGCTGTTATAGAAATAGTATAGAGTTTTAAAGATATAAAAACAATTAATGATGCTATTTCTAAATACAAAAAAATGTTAGGTGATAATCCATCAGTAATATCTACTATTAAATCACTTGCTGAAACAAAACAAAAAATGATTAGTTCTGCTTTAGCACTTGCCAAAGACAATGGAATATCTGTGAATCATAATAATAGTAAAAGTAAAGGTGCAGGAACATTAAGTGGAATTATAAAAGAAATGTCAGAGATGAATCTGGATGATATTGAAATTAACACATTTGACTATGAAACTAATAAGGCTATTTCAGATATAATGGAAGCCAATTTCAGAAATCAAATGAATCAATTAAATCCTGATGAAAATGATTGGGAAAAAGAAATATATCACCAAGCAAAGTTATTGCATAGCTTACAAAATGAGAGAGATAAGGCGGTCGAATATTGTAGGTTACTTCGTAAAGAGAATAAAGATTTAAAAGAGTTTCTTAAAGAGCGAGGTATTATAGACGATGCGTTGAATGTAATAGATGAATAAAGACATCACATTAATGGGTGATGCTATTGAGGAATTTAATCCTAAGAATTTTACATATTTTGTAAAACCTACTTATTATGATATGTCAAATCTTAGACTTGAAGGACTCAAAAAAACCGCAGAAATTGTATAGTGGGGGCGAAGAAATCCTGTTAAATTCTGCGAACGATTTATGGGAATAGAGTTCCTAGATTACTAGAAATATGTTTTTATGGAAAGTTGGATAACACCATATGTTGTTTGGTGTATGACAAGAAATGGTGGTAAGACTACGTTGGGTAGTCCGTTCCTAATGGCAAAAACTCTTTTAATTCCATATTTCGAAGCATATATTTTATCTGGTACTGGTGCGCAAAGTATTGGTATGATGAAAAAGATAGAATAGATAACTAAAAAAGAGATTGCTAGTTTTACTGGATTGACAGATGTATTTATGAATGAATTAGTTAAAAGTCAAGCCAATTCAACTGGTATATCACATAATCCTAATTCGTGGTCTTACAAATTGTATTCAGGATCAAGTCTTGCGACAATTAATAGTAATTATGACGGGTCGAGAGGTAAACGTAGCAGATTAAATTTTTATGATGAAGCCTCGTATGTAATGGAAGATATGTATAATGCCACCCTTCCATTTGTTACGCAGAATTCAGATTTCGCATTAGGTGGGAATGTCGATGTTTCTCTTCTTGCGCCTAATTTTCCGAATCAGATTATATTTGCTTCATCTGCGGGGTCAGTAGATGATTATTTTTACAAGATGTATAAAGAATATTCTCTTCATAGTATGGCAGGAGATAAACGTTATGCTTGTTTTGATATCGATTGTGATCTTGTTATGAATGCTACATATAACGGAAAAGTATACCCTGTCCCACTTTTGACGCAAGAAAAAATTGATACTGAAATGAAGATTAATCCAATAAAAGCGAATAGAGAATATAGGAATAAATTTGATATTGATGGTGGCGATGAGATTATAGTAAAGAAATCGCAAATACTTCGCAATAGCGTAGTAAGGCCACCAGAGTTAGTAAACATAGACGGGAAAAGTTTATACGCAATTGGTTGGGATTTGGCCGCAAAAAAAGACAACAGTATATTAACTGTTGGTAAATTGATACATTCAGATAAACGTGGATGGAGAATGGAAATAGTAAATTGTATAAATTTATTAGATAAAGAAACTAAAAGGCCATTAACTACACCAGAGCAAGTAAAACGTGTAAGAGAAGAAATGATTAACTATAATGGTACTGGTTCAGCTGATTATGAAAATATCAAGTATCTTATGATGGATGCAGGATCTGGTGGTGGTGCAAGTCAAGTATTAACATATTTATTTGATGATTTTTATGAAGATCATCACAAAGGCGAAGAAGAATTTCACCATAAAGGAATGATTGATAAAACATATGATTTCTGTCAACCATATATTAAAAGATATCCAGATAACGTTGATATTGTTAGAATGATTGAACCAACAAAATACAAAGTATAGATGTATACAAATTTAATAGAGCTGGTTGAACAAGGATTGATATCATTTACGGCAGACTATGATTATCATGGCATCTTGACAACATTAATTGAGGAAGATGGCGAAGAAAAAGAATAGATATATAAACTATCATATTAGGAAGAGCAAGCATTGAAATAGATTGATGCTTTAAAAGAAGAAATATGTCACATGTATAGATATAAATCATCTAATGGTAATATAAGATACGATCTTGCTCCCGGTTTCGAGAATATTATTGGCGATGATAGAGCATACACACTTGCTTTATTGTCAAAATGTTTAATGGACATGAGACAACAGGATAGTATAAAAAAGAAGCCGAAAAGTGATAGTGAATCTATGAAATAGATATTTACTGTTCGTCAACCCAGAAAAGTAACAAGATTTTAAAGGAGGTGCCGCTTATGGCGGACAATAAAAAAACCACTGATAGTGGCACAAAAGAATCACAGTATAAGCAAGGATTTAATTCTGCTTATTCTTACAAGCGTGATCGCGCGCAAATAATGGATTTTGCTAAAATATAGGACTATATACAGCGGAATCCTACTAAAACATCTAATAGAGTCTTTACGCAATATACAAAAGACATTGTAAAAACCTATCTGCAATCACCTGCTACCAATCAAGATACATTGCGCGAGATATCTAGGTTCTTATGTAGAAACTCTATGTTATATCAGAAGATGATAATGTACCTTGCTTCTATGCCTTTGTTTTATTACACTATCACTCAAGTAAATAATCTTGATGAAGAAATAGATTCCGAAAAGGCAATGAAGGATTATCAAAAGGTGCTTGAGAATTTTAATAGATTTAATATAAAAAAAGATATGTATACGGCGTTATATATCGCAATTAGAGATGGCTTCTACGTTGGATATGTTTATGATGATAAACAAGGTAGAACGTTTTTGATGCCTCTTGATGTACAGTATTGCCGTATTATGGGTAAGAACTATGCCGGGGAATGGGTAGTATATTTTAATGCGGCTTTCTTTGACGCAGGGACAAACTCTGAATTTGTTGAAGGAATTGATGGAAACGTTGAAGGGGCCACATGGGCACCAGAGTTTATTGAAGGATATAAGGCCTATAAGAGTAAAGGTCGTGACTTTCAGTGGTTCCGTCTTGACCCAAAATATTGTTGTGTGCTTTTAATTGGCCCAGATGATGAATTTTCCTTCCCTCTTCCGCATTTTCTCCCATTGTTTACTGATTTGATGGACTTACTTGATTTACAGCAGATTCTCATGTCTAAACAAGAATTAGAGAATTACGCGTTGATTATAAATAAGATTCCTCTTGTGGATAACGGAAATTCTGGGGACATTGATGACTTTGCTATTTCTAATGAAATGATTAATTATTTTCGCAATCTAGAAGAAGAGGCTGTACCTGACCTAGTTGGCGTAGTTACCGCACCATTTGACGTAGATAAGATTATGTTTAAGGACAGCGCGGTGGCAGGAGATACTGATGCTCTTGGACAGTCGCTTAAGAATCTATTCTCTAATAGTGGACTTACCGAGACAATTGTTTCTGGTGGTGACTCATCTTCTAATATGTCAATTAAGTTAGCACAATTGTGCGATCAAGCTAATGTATGGGTTTGGGTAAATAGATTAGAGTCATGGCTTGATTTTTATATTAAAGAGAATATTGCTAAAGGATATATTTTTGAGATTCTAAGAATAACTTGGTATAACGAGGATGATTATATCCAAAAATATAAGGATATAAGCACGCTCGGAGGCCCCGCTTTGGATTATTTAAGCGTTGTTGAGGGATCTCCTTATAAAGCGATTAATAAGATAAGATTTGAGAATGCTATTGGGATTAAAGATATAATGATTCCGCTTCAGTCGAGTTATAATTCTTCCAGTAATTCTCCGGGAAGGCCAACAACTGATGATGATGAATTGTCTGGGAGTGCGGAAAGAAGTAGGAATACCCAGTCTAAGTAAAATAGAAATGAAAAGGTGAAGTAATGTTAGGACATTTTGTAAAAACATCTGATGAAGAAACAGCACGAAGACTCAGAGAGGCAGGTTTTGTAGAGCTTGCTAAAGAAGATTCTAAGTGGGTATTTCTTAATGAGGGTGGAAAATTAAACTTTGAAGAAAACAAGGATTTAAAAATTACATATAATGATATGTTGTGTGTATAAGCTCTCCTCTCTTCTGGAGAGTTAATCTATAAAGAAAGGAGGAGAAAAATTGCACAAGATACTTACTTATAATGATTTAATGAGGTTTTGTGAAGAACAGAATTATACTAGTTTTAGCGCAAAGGATTCTGGATACTAGATTTGTGTATAGGTTCCTGCTACATTTGAAAAAGATGAGGAATACGAGGATGATTCTCTTCTTGTTGGAAATGTAAAACTTCTGCACACAGAAATTAATCGTAATAACTCTGCTGTGACCGAAGCCGCCGCGAAGAAGATGATGAAGACGATTGCCTATAAGCCTATTCTTGCAAACTTTACAGATGTTAATGGTGAATTAGATTTTACATCTCATGATTTTGATCTGAATGATGATGGCACGATCACGTACTATGAGAAGCAAGTTGGGTGCTTTACGTCTGATAAACCTTATATGGAAGAAGACGGAGAACATAAGGATAGGAAATACGTATATGCGAAGTGCGCAATCCCTCGTCAGTATACTGAAGCGGCAAATATTATTGAGCGCAAAGGTGGTACAGATATTAGCGCGGAACTTGGAATAAATAAACTTTCTTATGACAGCAAATCCAAATGTCTTATTCTTGAGGATGTGGTGCTGATGGGTGCTACTCTTCTTGGCGTAGACGCTGTATCTGGAGATCCGATTGCTCCGGGTATGGAAGGTGCAAAAGTAGATATTGCGGATTTTAGCGTAGACAAAAATTCTGTTATAAATAAGACTGATTTAATTAATGAGATTACTCAAGCAGTTGTTGCGAAGCTTGATGATCATATTGCGAAAAATTTCGCGAACGACAACCAAGGAAAGGAGGAATGTGGTTTGGAAAATTTTGATGAAAAAATCAAAGATGTTGAAACTGAGACCGTTGAAGATAAGACTGTCGAGGAAAATACCACTGAAGAGGAAACTCCTGAAGTGGTTGAGATGAATGCAGAGGAATCTGAACAGGAAGTTGAAGAGACTAATGAGGAAGATAATTCTGAGCAAGAAGTTGAAGAGGAAAGTACCGATGATAAGGTAGTAAATATTGAATACTCTGTAAATTACAACGGTGAAGTAAAAGTATTCTCTTCTTCGCTAATGGAGAAGCTTAACGCACTGTATGAGTTAGTTAACACTACGTATGGTGAGGCTGATAATACTTGGTATGATGTTGACGCTTATGATGAAGATAAACTTGTTATTATGCATGATTATTGGAATGGTAGGCACTATAGACAAAATTATCAGGTAAGGAATGATGTGTATTCTCTTAAAGGAGATCGTGTCGAAGTGTTCACGACTTATCTTACGAAAGATGAGCAAGCTCAAGTTGAGTCTATGAAAGCTAATTATGCTGTTATTTCTGAGAAACTCGCCAAGTATGAGGCAGAGCCTGAGAAGATTGCTATTTTGGATTCTAAGGAATATACAAGTATTCGTGAGTCTGCGGAATTTGCCGAGCTTCGTGAGGAAAAGAATCATTTTGATTTTTCTGTTGATGAGGTAAAGAGTAAGCTTGATAGTATCCTTCTGGCCTATGCAAAATCTGGGCAGTTAAATTTTGCCCGGACTAAACAGGAAGAAAAGACCGAAGCGCCGAAGAAAGATTTCTATGCATTTGCTAGGATTGAGAGAAATACAAGTTTTTTGGATGGGCTTCTGAAGAAGTAATAAAAGAAATATAAATTATGTAAGTAACAGGAATTGGCCTGTTATTCTTCTATTAAAATATGAAAGGAGATAGATAGATATGGCTATTTATGGGAATTTGGACGAGCGTCCAATTGGACAGCATGGTGTGTTTGAAGCTTCGCTTCTTAAAGCCACCATTTCCGGTCATCTTTGGGATTGTCTTGCAGTGACCGAGACCACCACTGGTTCTGGAGATAATATCAAGACCGAGAGAACACCTATTGATATGGACAACGGTGTATGTGTTAAAGTAGGGGATTTTACAAACTTTAAGGACGGACTGCAAGAGAGGTATTGCACTATTGCGGGAGCGAGGGATAAAGTTGGTGTTACCGGGTCGGTCGTAAATGTAAAGGATGGGCGTACGGCTCTTGAATCGACTGAGCCTTATTTCTTTGTTCGTGCAGGAGAGGATTCTAAGGTTTATGAGGTTCAAGGAGATCTGTATGATGGTGATATCTTTGGCGTTGGTTTGCATCAGTTTACCTAGGCTACTCAGAGTCTTGTAAAGCGCGGTAACTATGTTGTACTTGATGGTACTGGGAAGTATGTTGCTCAGGCGGCTAAGCCAACCATGACGAATTATGGATTTGTTGCTTAGATTCATAGTACTTGGACAAATAATGTTTATACTATTGTTCGTCTGTACGTTATTCAGAATGTTGATAATAACTAATTTAAGAAGGGAGGGAAAGATATATGAAAGATATTACTTATTTTAGTGCTAATGTTGTAAAATGTTTTGATAATAGCATTGACAACATGAAGGTATTTAATGATCTTATGATGGATACTGCTAATAATGTTTATGACAAATATTCTAAAGCAGATTCTAACGAGATGATTCGTAATCAGTTTAATAAAGTTCTTGGTATTAATTATCGTTCCGCTACCCGTACCGAGCGTCGTTAGGCTCTGAGGGCACACGGTATTGAGATTAGTTCTATTATCGAGAACGTGCTTATTGACAGGATGGTATCTGGTATTAATGAGCAGAACATGCCTATTATGCGTATTGTTGAGGATAGGAATATTGCTCTTGGTGATATCAACTATTTTACTATTGACGCGAAAGCCCTGCTTCAGGTTTCTAAGTGGGGGAGCGGCCATCATGATATAGTACGTTAGAAAATCTTACCTGGTAAAGGATTTTCAATTGATGTCTCCAAGTATGTAATTAAGACTTATGCATCTTATGATGAGTTTATGATGGGCAAGGTAGATTTTGCCGCTCTTATTGACCTGCTTTACAGGAGTATTGAGAAGTATCGTTTCCAAGCTCTATATGAGAATGTTATGGCTCTGGATACTTATCTTCCTGCCGACATGAAGGCTAGTATTGGTATTGCAGAATCTACTAAGCAGGATATCCTTAACCATATTGAGAAGGTCAGTGCTACCACTGGTAAAGAGGTTATGCTTGTTGGCACCCGTTTCGCCCTTCAGAAGCTTCAGAGTACTGTAAACTACAATATGTGGTCTGACAACATGAAGGACGAGCGTTATCAGAATGGTATTCTTGGCAATTACGAAGGTTATGAGTGCATGGTACTGAACCGTATTAATGCCGAGGGCACTAGGGATTCTATCTTTACCGCTAACGATAATAAGAAGATTTATATTCTTCCGATTGATCCTGACTTCAAGCCGATTAAGCGCATTAACAGCGGTGATGTTGAGTACTTTGAGCGTGGCATGGATGGTTCTATGCAGGACCGTACCATGGAAGGTGAGGTTTGGTACGAGGAAGGTATTGGTATCATAATTGACGAGCTTTATGGCGTAATCATTGATAACGCTTAATTAAATGTTACATTGATTAAAAGGAGAAGTAAATAATGAAAGTATTTGAATTGTCAAAGGAATTTGACGTTACAAATAAAGAAATGATTGACTTTCTTAAAGGGAAGGGATACAAGGTTTCTAGTCATAATCAAACTTTAACTGATGAGATGATTGACTCCGCCAGAAAGGACTTTATGAAATCTGAGGATGAGAATAAGTCGGTCAAAGAGGAAGAAGTGGCTCCAGTGAAGAAAACAACTAGAAAAGCTGTTCCTGCTAAGACTGTGAAGCATTTTGAGCCTACGGATATGATTAGGTGTCATAGTGTTTCTCCATGGCCTGTTGTTAAGCCGGGTGCAAATCAGGTTTATCGTTGGCCATATTTTGGCTATGAAGAGCTTGTTGCGTACCGCGATCTTCAGTCATGGAAGCAATCTCAAACTATTAAAGGACCTGAGATCATTATTGATGACCCAGATCTTTGCGAGCTTTGGAAAAATGATCTGGATAAGGTTTATAAGATGTATTTTAATGTTTCTTATCCAGAGGAATTTTTTGATGTCGAAGATGAGGAATTTGAGGATTTGCTCAAGAAAGCACCAAAGACCTTCCAAGAAGTTATCAAATATACTGCAATGGATATGATTCGTAACGAGAATTATCCCAGTATTCAAAAGATTAAGATTATTGATGATGTGTTGAAGACTGGCATTATTGAGTTTGTAATTTAATATTAACGGAGGTGATGTTTATGACCTCTGAAACCGAAAATATCTTTTCGCGGTTTTATAACCGTGTCGAAGATTACAAAATAGCAGGTTTAGAACAATAGATAGTAGATGAAATGTTGAGTGGATATTTAAAGACGGCTATATCTTAGCCACGTGTGCGAAGATTATTTAAAAAAATATTCTTTGATCCAGATATAGGAGAAGTTGAATATACTATGTTAGATGTTTGGGATAACGACACTGATTAGGAATATGTTGAGGAAGTTTTAGCATTTGGTATGGTGTTAGCTTGGATGTCTCCAAGATATTACTCTACTCTGCTGACTCAATAGGCATTTACTAATAAGGAACAGTCGTTTTATTCTCAAGCAAATCATATGGCTGAAATCAAGAACATGTATGAAAAAGCTAAAATTGATTTTAATAAGTATATTCGAGATAGAGGGTATTCGCTCTCTTTAGTTAACGCAGAATGATAACAAAATATGGTGAATTACCAGATCATTAGATATCTACCATAAAGAAATATCTGCGTTCCAAAATATTTTATTTACTATTATATGTTGACCCAAAAGAATCGATTAAATACCAAGATGTTGATGTTAATAAAGCTTTTAATGATATATTTCATCAACTTGTTGGTTTTAATAATATAATGTTTGAGCCACCAGAATTGGTTATAGTGATGAATTATTTAGAAGCCGCACGAACTATTTATAATAGCGCGGATTTTGATTTTCATTAGTATCGTAAACTGATCTTGGATGCGGGAAGCAAGATTATGGAAGTGAAAGAAGGTGATTCCTGATGGCAATCACCAAAGAAATGTATTCTAAGTTATTAGGAACAAATACTATGGGTAGAGCTAGAAAAGCGGATTCTGATATGGTAATGGCGGAAACTTGGTGGAATGACATTTAGGCTCAGACGGCCTATTGTTATGATTATTCGCATGATATTGGGGATGAAAGGTTCTTTTTGCGGGACCTGCACCCAGATAGAGATGCGAATAAAACACCCATTGCCGTAAAGTTTATTCGCCATGAATTGCAGTCTCTTAACAAGGACCCTGTGAGCTTTTGGCTCTAGTTTATGCCGGGGCAAGAATGTAATTTAGATTACTATTCGTCTACGCTTGGCAGATATAGGGCTACGTGGCCTGTAGGGTTGTATTTTGATATACGGGCCGAGGATGGAAAGTATAACAAGTGGTTATGTGTGAATACTGCGAATTATTGGGGAAATCAGTTTCCTACTTATCAGATTCTACCTTGTGATTATGTTTTTTAGTGGATTCATGATGGATATAAGTATGAGTGTCCGGGAGTACTTAGCTCACAAAATTCGTAGGTTATGCGCTTTACATTGGAAACAGTGTATCGAAAGTTCCTTAATTTCTGGGAGGACTTTATTGAGGATAAAGTTTATCAGAAGCGAAGTCGGATTTATTCGAAACGTTCAACGAGCAAAGTAGGGCAAGTGCCTGAAAATAGGAACCACCTAAGTCGTAAAGATATGGTGTTGATGTGCTCTAAACTTATAGGTGACTATAAGAAAATCATCTTATTACTTAGGTTATAAGACAGGACAGGGAGTAGCTACCTTTTGTAATGGCCTCTAACGTTACAATTACTGTCTTTAACATATTATTTTATAGAGGAGGAATAATATATGTATAAAGTTGGCAATAGATTCGAATTTACAAATGAAGAAAAAGAACAAATTGTAAAAATGTTTGTAGAACAAGGATTGTCCATGAGAAAAATACAATCGATGTATAATATAGCTAGATCCAATCCAATCGCAAGAGTGTTAGATGAATATGGTATTGATCATAGTAGAGGAAACTTATCTGCATTTAAACCAAATTTTCCGGATGGAATATATAATAAAAAAGAAGAAAAAAGAGTTATTGATGAAATCAGCAAAATACCATCAAAAGATCAAAAATATAATATAAATGATAAGTTTTTTGATGATTTGAGAAATCCGACATCAATATATATTATCGGTTTATTATATGCTGATGGATGTAATCATAGTGAAACGTCTATTACTCTATCACTTGAAGAATGTGATCATGAAATTTTGGAAACAATAAATCAATTATTGAAAAATGAAAAACCAGTTACATTTCAAGATAAAAGTAATAAACATGATTTCGGATATGATTATGAAAACCAGTATCAACTGACGATAAATAATAAAAGGATTGCTAAAGTATTAAGTATACTTGGAGTAGTACCAAGAAAAAGTTTGATATTGGAATTTCCGAAATGGCTTCATCCAAGTATGTACTCGCATTTTATAAGGGGAGTATATGACGGAGATGGATCTGTATATAGATATTATAAAGATGGAGTTCCTCGTAACACTACATTGACAATTACATCTACATAGCAGTTTTGTAAAGCAATTATAGATATATCGGCAAAATATATTGGAATAAAATCAAATATTTATGATGCATCATGTCATAATGGAATAACAAAAGTGTTTTCTATTACTGGGTATGATGTATGTAAAAAATTTCTTGATTGGTTATATTCTGACAGTGATATATATTTAAAAAGAAAATTTGAAAGATATTGCGAATATTATCCAGAAGTATTAAAAGATGAATCAGTTGTAGTCTAACGAACTAAACTGTAATAATATTAGATAACTCGGGCCTTTGGGTGAATTATAAGATTCAAACCATTGAGGATTAGCAGAAAGCAATTTTACCAATGAACGAGATCACAGAAACTATAACATATAACCTTCGTCTTATAATCGATACAGACCTTTAGGACTCGTCTGTGGAATACTATAGGGTGTGGCTTATATCAAAAGTTAATAGAATCTCACCATTCGGTATTTGCAATGCTACTATGACCCAGGATAAGATCAACGAACACTCAGATTATATTGAAAAAGATGAAACAGGAAAAGTAATAGGGAAATGGGCGGATTTTCGTCGATCAGCTGTAGAACCTGTAGATAATACGCCAGATTCTTCCCTCATAATCACAACTACTTCCAAAATCACTGCTTCTGGCACGACCAATTAGGTCAAGTCAGGTAGTTCAAAAACATTTACAGTCACCTTCTATGAGGATGATCAGCCAGTAGAACACGAATATGGCGAATGGTCCTTTACCATAGATGGATTTGACGCAACTGGTATTCTATCTCCTTCTTATCCTGCAGAGAATAAGGTGAAGATTAAAGCACCGAAGGATGATAGATATATTGGTAAAATAATAACTGTTATTCATACGTCAGATGAAATCGTGTCAAGTCTAGACGTAGAAATCATCGCTTTGTAAGGAGGTTATTATAAAATGGAATTAAGTAAAGATTACATGGATATCCTCCTAAGTTATAAAACATAGCCAGATGATGACAATGTAAGAATAAAGAACATCGCAAAGCAAGTGCTTGTGTATGATCCTTTAATCTTATATCTACTTAACAACAAAGAGCTTGAAGAGAATGAATCAGCCCCCGAAGACTACATCGGGGTAAATGTTCTTAATAATTATCAGATACATCCGACGCAAACACATGTAGCCAATTTTATATGTATTTGCACCGACTGTGTATAGGATTATTCTGCACATAATAATAGTATTAAGGTTCAGCGTATTACATTTTATGTGCTTTGTGAAGAGAAAACAAATTTTGAGAAAAATACAGGAAGCGGTCGGCATGATCTTATTTCAGCAAGAATTAAGACATTGTTCAATAGGACCAATATTTTTGGCAATGTTTGCCGCGTGGTTAGTGAGCGTGAAGATGTCGTGGATAATGATTATGCGGTCAGGAGCATTGTGTTTGAATTAACTACTGATAATAATCTCTCAAAGACAATTGCAAATAGTTCTACACTTAATTATAGAAAGTTTTATAATGCCAAGAAATCCATTGATTAAGTTTAACAAAGCATAGATGTTTTTCGGAGAACCTTATGTAATTGACGAAGAAGACGCTGTTGGCAGTCTTACACTATGTCTTCCTACTGTGGGTGATATCGTTAAAGTTGGTAACGATTTTTTCTTTTTAAATTTGAATCATCTCATCACAAACACAACTCAATACAGGTTGATGTTGTGGGAAAAGGGAATAGATTGGAATACTTATCCTGATTACAAACTCTTTATTTCTTTGCACAAACAAGTTGATCCTAAAATTGCGCAAATGCTTTTTAAGGATATTGATTTTTCTAAATTTGAGCCTATCCAGAAGCCAGTAGGTGAAGGAGAGGACGTGTAGTGGGAAATTACTCTGTGGAATGATGTGGATAAGGTCGAGATCAATGAAAATGTCTATAATCATATTGCATAGTATTTTCGCAATGCATTTAATATCTTCCCAGAAGAGAAGATAACTAATAGTAACATGCTGAAAGAATGGTATATAAGAAAAGATAAGAGCAAAGCCGCGAATGAAGAACGTAATAAGGACAAAGAAAAGACAGATTACTTCTTAGCCGCAATCTCAGCATATCTAAACTATCCTGGGTCGAAGTATAACTCAAAATAGTTGAAGGAAATATGTATAGCTGAATTTTATGATTCTTTACAACAAATGCAGTATAACATTCAAAAAGAAGCATATATACATGGATTGTATTCCGGGTTTGTTGACGGCAAAAATGTTAAACCAGATTCTCTCAGTATTATTAGAACTTAAAATTGAATATGGAACTAAGACTCTATTATAGAGATTTAAATAATTATTATTTATAAGGAGGATAAATATTATGGGATTTAAGCTTGGTAATCATTATATCGATTAAATCTAGTCGCCTTATATAGTAATATATATTGAATAAGTTGGTGAACACAGATATCTGTGGTGTCGATTTAGCGTATAGTAATCGCAGGAAATGGCGAATAATAAATCGGCTAACGGGGAAAACCTAAGTCATTTAGTACCATATGATATGGTAATCCCGTGGTAAGCCTTGCTGTGCAAGGAAACTCTAACGACCATTCCACTGGTGATGAAATTTCACAATAGAAGTAGGGCCAAGTGAAACTCTTGGTAGGTGAAAACCCTTTAAATCGAAGTGCCAACTACCCTCTTCCTCCGAGGGTAATGATATGGTCTATTCCGAACGAAATATTGCGAAAGCAACGGTATATAAGGAGATTCTCTATGGTACTGGTCAGGATTCCAAGGATCGTCTGATCTTTTCTCTTGATCAGCTGACTTCTGCTTCTATTTCGGTTGATGCCGAAGAGCAGACTGTAACGGATAAGAAGGGTAATGAGGTTCGTACCACCTATCGTAATAAGACTGGTGAGTTTACCTCTACTTCTGCTCTTCTGCATCCCGCTGTTATGAACGTCCAGTCTGGTAGCGACATTACATATGCTACTAGTAATGCTCCGATTGTTATGCCTAAGATTCATGTTGTTGAGGCCGGGAAGCGTATTGCTATTCCTGACATCAAGACTGGTACTCTTCGCGTAATTGGTATCTTTGGTAATGGTGCAAATGATATTGGTATGGATGCCGCCGCTTCTGCCGCTCTTGTTGAGGGTACTGGCTCCAATGCTGTCTTTACCGCTCCCGCTCCTGGGGATGGCCTTCCCACTTCTTACCTGATTCGTTATGAGAGGGATGCTGTTTCTGGTGCTATGCTTACTAACTCTACTAAGGATTTCCCGAGTCAGCTGAAGCTTACTCTGTTCTGCTCCTATGGTGATCCTTGTGAGAACGATCTGAAGCCCTGCTACGTCGTCATTCCAAGGTTTGCTCCGAGCCCGACGATGGAAATCTCTCTGGATGCCGAGAGTCAGGAAATCGACTTCAGTGGTAAGATGAATATTGATTATTGTGCGGGTTCACAGGCACTTTATTACATCTATTATCCCGAAGAGGATCTTGTTGTCTCTGGTGTTGTTGTCGAGCCGTAATCATAAATGATATTTCTGGGCTATCTTTAGATAGCCCTTTTTAAGTTTTATGAGAAAGGAGACAATAATATGGCAGTAACAAGGACTTGTTTTGCTTGTGGCCGTACCTATGAATTCTGTGGTTAGAATTGCAAAGGAGAAGACGCAAGTGAAACTTGGAGATTTTTATTTGACAACAAAAATTGTCTTCATGCATATGAACTTTGGCAATCGTATCGTGGTAAGGAAATTACCAAAGAAGAGTACAAGAATTCATTAAATAATATGAATCTTAAAGATATTCTTGCAAGTGATACTATGGTATCTAAAGACTTTAATTCTATTCTTAATGAAGATATGACGGCAAAAATGCCAGAAAAGGATATCAAAAAGGATGAAGGGAAAGAGGTTGAAAAGCCTGGCACAGAGGAGGAAAATCATAATCTTTCAGTATCCGAAGAATTAAAAAAGAATGAGAATAAAAAGTTTGGTTCAAAGGCGAAAATTAAATATGAAGACGTAAAAAAGTAATTTTATGATCTAGTGGGGTCATAGCCACTAGATTGTTTTCGGCAAACATTATTGGTTTGTCAATTATATTATTCCGATTTATTAAAATCAAACCAAGACATATAGTCTAATCTAAATTATAATTGTATTCTTAGAATGCGTTGAATGTTGATTAATTAATACGAAGTGTGGCCCAAGGAGGAGGGATGGCTCTCGTTCTTGGTTTACATATATAAAGGGGATGCAACTTACATTCAAAAAAGTAGGTTGTATCCCCTTTTTTTACCATTTTTTAACGATTAAAAGGAGATAAAAGAATGAAAGAATTAAATCGAGATATCGAAACAAGAGACAAGTTGATCTATCGTAAGTATAGACCGAATTTTTACACACAAGGCGGAGGGATTCGCCACTTTACTGATCTTGATGCAAAAACTCTGCAAGAATTAGTAGATATGAATTTTGCAGACCCAGAGGACAAACAGAATGACTCTCCTACTCTAGGAGAGATATTGGAGTTTCTTAAGAAATACCCCGCCTATACTGCGCATGGCTATTCTGTGTCCGCAGAAAGGCCAGATTATCGTGTTTCTATTGAAGGTGTGGAAAAGGGAATCCCGTCAGAGTCTGTACAAGAATTTCAAGATTATATGGCGCTGTTCCGCAATGCCGATGAATTTAGCAATACAACTATGTACTGTTGGTTTGATTAAAAGGAGAAATATATGGAACAATTTATGAAGCGAAGTCCTATTACAGGACGTAAGTATGATTTTTTTAGTAAGGATATAGTCAGATTAATTAATATTTACTAGTCATTTTATTACATTAACGAAATGGGTATTGTGCCGTTGGATATAGTCCTGAGTGATGATCGCAAAAGGCCCGGCAAGAAGATTCTGCTCTTTCTTTTCTCAAAGGCAGAGACCCAAGAGGCATATAAGGAATGGTTGGCACATAAGGAGGAACACGGAAATGATTTACTTTGATAATGGTGCTACCACTCCCCTACTCTCAGAAGTAAAGGATAAAATGATAAATATACTTGAAAATTTTGGGAATCCGTCATCTCTTTACGGAATAGGTCGCGAGAGCAAACAGCTTGTAGAAGATTCTATGCAGACAATTGCTGACTTTATGAAATGTCCCGTGGAGAATCTTTTTATTACATCTGGAGCAAGTGAAAGCAATTCTTGGGTGATCTATTCTGCGTTTCGTAAGGCGAGGGAGAAGCATAAGGGAAACCATATTGTTTGTAGTATGATAGAACATCATAGTATAAAGAATGCTCTGGAAGATTTGCATAAGAGTCAAGGAGTGGATATTACATATGTTGGCACAGATAAATATGGGATTGTTAGCCCTAAAGATGTCGAGGCCGCGATGAGAAATGACACTTTTCTGGTAATCGTCATGACAGCAAATAATGAAACCGGGACTATTCAGCCAATTGGGCGAATCGCAGAGGTTGCGCATAAGTATGGCGCGCTTATATTTACGGATGCTACCCAGTATTTTGGAAAAGGAAATATTGAGTTTCTAGTTAATGACGTGAATTATTTGTCAGCAAGTGCGCATAAACTCCATGGACCTAAAGGCATTGGATTACTCTATGTGAGTGACCCTATCCTACTCTACCCTCTTGTTCATGGTACTCAACAAGGCGCAAAACGGGGCGGAACGGAGAATGTGCTTGAGATTGTTGGCTTTGCGGAAGCTGTGCGACAGGCTAGTTTGCATATGTATGAGTGGAATAATCATGTGCAAAAGTTAACTATGCATTTGCTTAATAGGATTCTAGATGAGATTTCGGGAACTAAGCTTAATGGTCATCGACTCATGCGATTATGTGGGACTTTGAATATCTCTTTTGAGGGGATTCGTGGCGAAGAATTACTTATGTTATTAGACCTTAACGGAGTTTGTGTGTCCACAGGTTCGGCGTGTAATTCTGCTTCCAATGAACCGTCTTACGTGCTTTTAGCTCTTGGATGTACTCCAGAAGAAGCAAATTCATCTATAAGGTTTAGCCTGTCTCATTTTAACACAATGGAAGAAGTAGATTATGTTGTTGATAAGCTGAAAGAACTTATTTCACAGCTTAGAGGTAAGTAATATGGATAAATTAAGAAATAATATAGAATATAATTGGTATACGACAATATTTATAAATCATGATGACAATTTATATTGTAATGAAGCAATGCGCTTTACTTGGCCTGTGGAATCGTTTTTTGAGGGCCATAATGGAATTCTACTAGGTAGGAACACTGAAATTGGCGGAGACTGTGCTATATGGGTAGAAAAAGATATATGGTGTCCTATTGTTCGTCTGGACGGAAAATATTATGTGTTTGAATTTGGGATGGATGCTTTAAGAAACAGTTTGAGCGAAGAATATCCGAGCCAAGAAGATTGGGAAAGATATTTCAAGTTAAAAGACTACATTGTTAATAATGTATCTGGATTTAAAACAATAAATAATGAGGAATAATATAATGAGTGGAATAGAATACGATATTTATGTGATTCAATATCACGACCCAATTACAGGAAAGATATATTATCTTTCAGATACATCATGCGAGAAAGGTATTGGAGTTGTGGATAATCTAGGGGCCGCTACGAAAATGCATAAACTGGCGGCAGGTTTTGAATTTGAGAAAATATTATTTCATCTTGAACGTGGTGAACATTTTGTAATAGATAATGGAGATGAAATAAGGCACAAATATGAGAACATCTATTGTAATGACTTCACATTCTATAATAATAGCAAGATACTTAAAGTGCATGTAACATATGAAATTGTTGGAGAGAGGTAAAGAGGATGAAAGAGACAAAGACAAAATACATTGCTGAAAATTGGACTGGACACACTGGTACAAAGTATCTTATGGATATTAAGGATGTTAATGAAAACATGGATAAGTTTACGGATGATATCTGGGAGGCAACGTTATTCAATTCTGTTGTTGATCTGAATAAGGCAGTACCGAAGGGATGGCATGATACTACGAAAGCGAAGCCAATAACTATAACGTATGAGTGGTGATATAATGGAATATAGGATAGTGATAGACCAAGCAGTCGTAGATGAGTATAACAAGTACTACTTCGCTCTACATCCACGGGCGAAGAAGGTTCCTATAGAAAGGCCGATTATGCCAACGCTTAACTAGATTATGAGTTCTCGGCGTGTACAGATTGCGGCAATCAAGGCGAAGTATAAAGAATTTGGTATCTGGTTGATTAAGAAACTTGGTTATGAAAATTTGTAGCTAGACAAGTTTGAACTGTATTTACACGTTTGTATGCCTAGTAATAGAAAATTCGACCTTGACAATTCTGTTGGGGCGATTAAAGTCCTAGCAGATTCCTTTACAAAAACTGGTTTTATTGTTGACGATAATTCAAAACATATGGTCAAACTGACTATTACTGGCGAAGTAGATAAAGAGAATCCTCGCACGGAGATAACTATAAAAACAATAGACTAAAGGGAGGTGATGCCAATGAATTGGATACCGTATAATCCTAATAAAAAGAGAAAAACAGGAGATGTTATAGGTGATTGCGTAGTAAGAATGCTGTCGAAAGTCCTTGGTCATGATGACTGGGATGAAGCATATTGTACTATTTGCGCTCAAGGGTTTGAAATGGGTAATATGCCGAGCGCAAATGAAGTTTGGATAACATATCTACAAGAACATGGATACGAAGAACATCCTTTAGTTTATAGGTGTAAGAATTGTTATACTCTAGATACTTTTTGTGAAGAACATAAAGATGGGAAAAGTTATGTTTTGTGGGATGGAACACATACGGTATTTGTTTGACCATGCTGAAGATGGAAAATATTATGATGCGTGGGATAGTGGCAAAATTAATCCCATTTACTATTTTGAAAAAGTTTCGAATGGAGGTGATGTGAATGAATAATAACCTATACAACGTTCAACCTTCTGGTGCATAGAATGCCACAAATTAGTTTATGCGAGTTCCTGTTCAAACTAATTAGTTTTATTCAGGTCAATAGATTCCATAGTATTTTTAGCAACCAACTGGTCAGGTTTAGCAAATGGGCACACAAGCTGATATTAACACGAACATGGCGTTCATTCAAGGTGGTGAGCCAACAGCTAAATCAATAATGTTGCCGAATAACTCTATGTTTTGTTACTTTGACAAGGAATTACACCAAATCTTTATTAAAACGGTTAATCAATTCGGAGAACCTAACGTAGAACCTTATTGGTATTTTAATAAGGAAGAAATGGATGAAATTCGTCAAAAATTAGGTATGGCTGTAGGAGTTCAACAATAGACAGTATTAGATGAAAGCAACTTTGTTACTCAAGAGTAGTTAACTCAATTATCAGAGCAATTTACTCAAAAAATAGAAGATTTAACCAAATCCCTTAATAATTTCAAATCTAAGGTAGGAAATATGAATAAGAAAGATAGAGATAAGGAGAAAGCGTGATGAATCCTTTATTTAATAGATTTAACAATATGTTTGGCGCATCTTAGCGTCCTCCCCAGAACAACGGTGGTCTAGCTAACATCCTAGCCCAGTTCCGCCAAGTTCAGCAGAATCCCGGTGCAATCCTAGATATCATGCTACAAAACGGAAAGATATCACAGTAGGAATATCAGCAGATGTAGCCATATAAAGATAATCCTCAGTAGTTGGTACAGTACCTCACTAGAAACCACTCTGCCGAGATAAATCAAGCACAACAACAGGCTAATGGTCTGAATATATAAGGAAGTGAATAAATGTCAGAAAACATTTTTATAAAACATCGGTTCGGCGAAAGATGTTGCGGAGAGCCTAGAGGATGAAGAGAAAATTCCTATTGTAGAGATGCTTGAGGCGGCGTTGTATTGGTATGAACCTATTACTAGTTTATGATTTATTTTGAAATTTTTCACGGGACGGGTCTGCTAAATGCCTAGTGTGAGGCAATATATCGCACGGTCAGACCTATATCATATCTGTTGGAAGAAGGCTTGGATGTGATGGTAACTTGCTGTTTATGTAAACGTGCCTAGCCAACACGAAATATCTCGTAGAATTCTGACTAATGCAAATATTATTTCTAAGTCGGTCACCTCGAATTATTGTTTGCACTAATCGGATAAACTGGGCGAATTGTATATTATAATTCAATCAGAACAACTGAATATTGTTAAAGACGAAGCTAACATCGTCTATAAACAAGAGTTAGCGGAGACATGACTGCCAAATGTTATGTGGTATAGCGAAGTACCAGAAGTCAGATGCATATGACTTTCGCAAATAAATGGGAAAACCTAAGAGGTAGGTTTGTGTTTCTTATCGGGGTGGGATGAATAAGAAATAATATGAGTAAAAGGAGAAAATAGGTAGATTTGAGATGAACTTCTATGTTTATAACTTTTGGTAGTCCCACTAAAGTGGGCAATTTATGAATATAAAGGAGGAAATGAACTATGTTGAATAATGGTGAATTTTCTGCTGCTGATTTAGCGGCTGTTGTTGGCAATAATAATGATGGTTTTGGAGGTAATGGTGCTTGGAGTTTTTGGATTATCATTCTTTTGCTTTTTGCTAACGGCGGTTGGGGAAACAACGGTTGGGGCAATAATGGCGGAAATGGTGGTTGTAACGTTGCTATGGTTCCTCAATATATGATGAACGTTGCTTCTTCGGATTAGGTGACTAATGGCTTTAATTAGATGGCTCTCACTAATGGTCTTACCGATCTTACTGGTGTTGTTTCCAATGGCTTTGCCAACGCTGAAATTTCTCGTGCCAATACTCTCGCCGCAATTACTGGCCAGATGAATAACATCGCAATGGCACAACAGCAGTGTTGTTGTGATAATCGTCTTGCTACTGTACAGCTTGCAAATACCGTATCATAGGAAGCTTGCCAAGACCGTCAGGCCGTAAATGACGGTGTGCGTGATCTTATGGCACAAAATACGGCAAATACCAACGCTCTGCTTAATACCATCAATGGTGGTATCCAGGCCCTTCAGAATCAGCTCTTCCAAGATAAACTTGACGAGAAGAGCGAGACGATTGCGAATCTTCGTCAGCAACTCGCTATGAAAGACCTCGCCGCTTCTCAGGTCGCACAAAATGCTTTTATTGCACAGGGTTTTGCTCAGGAAGTGAACGATCTGTATGACAGGCTGTCTTCTTGCCCTGTACCCACTACTCCCGTATATGGACGTACCCCGATTTTTACTTGCCCGAATAACGGCTACACGGGCTGTGGCTGTGGCGGAAACTGATTGACCACCTAGATTCTTAAGAAAGGTGGTTGATTATATGGCAGAATACTCTAATTTAAATCTCTAGGAAGTTGCTTCTTAGGGTGTTGTTGTGTATACTGATGCTCCCGTTCCTTGTAATCGTGGATATATAAGGCATCGTGATGGAAGCGGAAGCTTTTTACTGAGCGGTGGGAATAATTATTATAATAGTTGTCCATGTTGCCAGAGAAACAATTCTGTTAATTATCTTGTTTCTTACGGAATGAATGTGGCTATTCCAACTACAGGAACTGCGGGTGAAATATCCTTTGGTTTAGCTGTAAATGGTTCTCTTATTCCTGAATCCGTTGTTCGTGTAACGCCTACAGTTACAGATGCTTTCTTTGAAGTTGATAAGACTATTAATGTTCCTATCTGGCGTGGATGTTGCCAGGCTGTAAGTGTAGTTAATACGTCAGATTAGGCTATCAATGTTCAGGAAGCGAATATACTATTTAGTAGGTAAATATGTTATTATTTTCAGGAGATTATTATGAATCAAAACAAATGTTGTATATATACAACATACAATAGTGACCTTAAGGATTATCTTAGTTCAAAAAATATACGTAATATCTTATATGGTTTAAACCCAAAAACGTATAATATGTTTTGGGTATATGAAAGAAATGATTTATTTAATGCAGAATTAAAGAATTATTTTAATAGTAAATAATTTTTATTAAAGGCAAATATGAAAGGAGAATTTATTTATGGGTTTAATGCAAATGTATATTGATGTGAAGAATTGTTCTAAAACTACTAAATATTATGAAAGTTTAGGATACGAAATACCAAAGAAGATCAGTAATAGAGGTATTGTTGTTGCTGATTATTCGAAAGCAATTAGAGTTTGTGTTGGCGATATACCATTGTCTAGCACTTACAAAGTTAAGGTAAAATGTGACAATTGCGGATGTGAACACGAAATTATGTATTCAAATTATATCAGAAATATACGCCTTCATGGCGGATATTATTATTGTCACAAGTGTTGCGGATAGTTATTTAATTCTGGTGAGAACAATTATTTATATGATAGTTTGAAAACAGAAGAAGAAAGAATTCAAGGTAGAAATTATCATGAATATAGAGAACTTGTCAAGAGAGTCTTGGCTAGAGATAATTATACTTGTCAATGCTGCGGTAAAAAACATGACGAAGTAAATCATTTAGTTATTCATCATTTTAATGGTTATAATTGGTGTGTTGAAGGTAGATTAGATGATACAAATTGCATTTCGTTATGTGATAATTGTCACGGGAACTTTCATAGCATATATGGTAGAGGAAATAATACAAAGCAGTAGTTTCTTGAATGGATGAATATTGCAGAATTGGATCTGCAAAAATATGAAGGAGAACTACCTCAAGCAAAAAGAATATATTGTTATGAGGAAGACAAGATATATGAATCTGCTCGTGAATTTGCAGAGACTCATGGTGTAAAATCTAATATTCATATTTATAGAACATGTAATCATATTGAAACTAGAACCGTAAAAGGTATGCATATATTTTGGTTATACGAATACGAAAGAATGACATAGGAAGAAATTCTGTCGTATGTTAATAATCAAGCTAAAATAATAACAATGAAACAATGGAAAAAAATGAAAAAGGAGGAATAATCATGGATTCTATCGAAAGAATTAAAGATATGGTTTATGATGAGCTTGACAAAATCGCCAACGATGGTTAGTTGACCATGGATGCTCTCTGTGTTCTTGACAAGCTTGTAGATGTTTTAAAGGATTGCTTAACTTGCTAGATGTACGAAGAGAATGATATTAATCAATTTTTACAGGACTTTAGTCGTGATAATGGTTACGGTTACTCAGGACGCAGTAATGTGATGCGTTCCTATATGGACGGCAACGGCAACTCTTATAACGGAGGTGGTAATTCCTACCGTGGTGGTAATTCTTATCGCCGTGGTGGCGGATATTCCCGTGATGACGGAACCAAGGAAAAGTTTATTAAGAGGCTTGAAATGCTTTGGAATGACTCTCGTGATGAACATGACCGTAATTCCATCAAAAAAGTTCTGGATGAACTGAAGCAGTACGAATAATCTTTGCCAAGGGGGATGGGGGTCATAGCTCATTCCCCTTTTTCTTAATATAAAATTTGAAAGGAGATGAAATTTTGTCTGATTTTATTGATCATATAAATAAAAACGAAACAAGATATGAATTAGTATCAAAACCGTTATTAGATATAATTGCAACTAGTTATACTGTTGGTAGTCCTTATTCAGTCGGAGAATACGTTATATATGATAATAAATTATATGTATGTATAGATGATGTAGTAGAAAATACGATCTGGGATGAGAATAAATGGCAAGAAACAAAACTGACTGATTATGCAAACATTCATGTTGATGACACATTAAAAGTAAGAGGTAAGGCCGCAGATTCATATTCGGTAGGAAATGCAATTATATAGTTATATGAGAACTTTGATAATAAGTTTGACGAGTCTGATTCATGGAAAGAGCAAGGAAATACTGGACAAATATTAAGTAAGGGCGAAGATGGATTAGTATGGAAACATGAGATTATAGTCGATGAATCATTATCTATTGAAGGATAGGCCGCAGATGCAAAAGCTGTTGGGGATGGAATAAATCGTATTATTAATAATCCCGCCTTATTCAATGGAGAAGAAACTAGATATAGAACTATGGTCATAGACAATGCTATTAAGAGTGGGAATCCCGGGCAAATATTTACAAAAACAGCACGGAACACTTCGTATAATTATAAAATACATAATACTGATTGTATTAGCGATTTAATGGTAATGACTAAAGAACCATATGAATTCGTGTATTAGATTCCGAACATTAGCGAGTATAACTTAATGTTTATTGAGTTTGAAAAGTTTGCCGCTGATTCTGGTTGGGTTGATGAGTTATTAAGTGCATTATCTATTTAGTTTTTCGACGAAAATGACGAATTAATTGCAGATACTAATAATAATAACATTAAGCCGTTTTATGGATATCATGCTGTTACCGTTGATGATAATGGGGTGAGTATCGATCCTATAGATTCATGTTTGGTGGCTATGTTTGCGAATAATGCCAGTTCAGACGAAGATGAATTTATTTCTATATTTGGGACATATAATTCATTGAGCGCAGTAAATTTAAATCAAGTATCCGAGGTTAATGAGCGCTATCCAATAATTATTCCTAAGTATACAAGTAAAATTGTATTAACAAAATCAAATACACAAACAACTTCGTATGTTCGTGGGCACATTTGGATTATCGAACCTATTATAGATTATGCATGGGTGGATAATCCTCCTGTTGATGCTACGCTTACTCAAAGAAATCGCCCCGCCGATGCGAAAGCCGTGGGTAATGCGATATCAGATATTAATAATACAATTGAAAATACAGTAATAACATAGATAAATGAATCAAATGCTTGGCAGAAGCAAGGAACAGTAAACCAAATTTTATCCAAAACAGAAAATGGAATTGGTTGGGTAGACAATCCTCCTACTGATACAACGCTGTCACATTCTGGGTCTCCTGCCGATGCTAAAGAAGTTGGTGATAAGTTTGCGTCTCATGATGCAAGAATTAATCTAGCCGCAGGGGATGCCACAGAAGCTTTAAATGATGCCGCCACTTTGAAAGTCTAGGTAAAAGATCATTCGGAGTCGATGGATGATATAGAAACCCGTGTTGGAACAATGGAAACAAATTACGAAATGGTTCCGAATAATGCAATTCCTTATCCAGATGAAGGCGTGGTAAGATTTTATCACGATGATATTGAATTGTTCTCTATACCAATGGGTGGCGGAGGCGGTGGCAGTAGTTCGGCAACAGTTATTATGACTTCAAAAATTACAAGCGGATGGGTAACAAAAAATAGCACATTAAAAGATATTCCTGTTACTTTTGAATGGTCATCAACTGAAGATGGTTTAGTTACTGGTCCCGGAAGTGTTACAGTGAGTACTAATGGCTATTCTCGCACTACACCAGTGGAACAAGGCCCTGCAACTGCTATTATTGAAAAAGCATGGCTTCATGTTGATAAAAATAATATTACTATTCTTATATAGGATTCAATGGGAAATGTTAGAAGGCATCCATTAACCGTATTTGGTCAAGAGCTTTCTATCAGTTCCACATTAGACCCCAAAGACCCATTCTATGGAAATATTACTGTTGGATACACTCCAATTGGAAAGATGCCGAAAGTTATACATTTTGTTCTTGATGGAAAAGAATTGTCGACAGTAGAAACAGATTCTTCTGGAACAGCTATGGAATATGTTATTCCGCAACAGGCGGCAGGGACACATAGTTTGGAGATTTACGCCGTGGGGACCATAGGAGGAGAAGAAATTACATCAGATCATCTATATTATGAATTAATGTGGTTAGATGAATTTAGTTCAAGACCGCTCATTACTATAACTCATAAAGGCGGAGACATTGGACAGTTCTATCCTGTGAATATTCCATGGCGTGTATATACTCCAAATGTTGCAACTACAAATGTAACCATTTCTGTTAATGGCGTTGTTGTTCAAGAATTATAGGATGTGGATCGTAGTGAACAAACATTTAATTATGTGTTTGAGAATTATAATGATCCAAACGATGAAAATGATGTTACTGTGGTCTCGTTCTTTGCTGAAGGTATGGTAGAAGCTAAGAGCATAACATTTAAAGTTGCTATTTCAGAAGTACAAGTAGAAGCAGAAACAGCAGGGCTAGAATTGTACCTAGATTCAAAGAGCCGATCTAATAGTGCGTCTGATTGGAACGTATGGGAATATAATGGTATTCGAGCTAATTTTGTTAACTTTTTAAGGTATTATGATGGATGGCAAACGGATGATGAAGGACAGGTCGTTTTGAGAGTAAAAGGTGATGCCCGTGTCAATATTCCTTATATGCCATTCTCAAATTCATTCCTTAGTACTGGGCGGACTATCTCTATTGAATTTACAAGTAGAGACGTTTTTAATTACGAAGCTCCTATAATTACATGTATGTCTGGCGGAAAAGGTTTTTCAATCACGCCGAATATGATGTCGTTTAATACAGGTACAGAGGTATGGCAAAGGTATAATGAAAATACTCATATAAGGGCCGATTTTGTATTTGACGCTGATACTGTTAGGCCATTCTCTGATGCTGAACCAGAAAGATTAATTAAGCTATTTATTAATGGTGTATGGTCTAGGACATTAAGATATAAGCCTAGTGAAGTTACAAATCAGACCACTCCTGTCGGCATTTCAATTGGTGCAACTGGGGCAACAGTTGATATTTATTGTATAAGAATATATAATCGTTCACTTACAGATAGACAAATAGAAAAGAATTGGATTGCTGATACTCGTGACCCTGTGTTGAGAACAGAAAGATACTACGCTTGCAATATATTTGATAGCCATGGTGATATAACTCCAGAATCTTTGAATGATGACACAACATATACAATTATGACCATTCCTGATATTCCACCAGATAAGGATACAAAAAAGTACGGAACAATAGAACATATTAATCCACAAAAGCCAACACTAAATGTTACGATGAATAATGTGGAAATGGCGGCGCAAGGAACTTCGTCTATGGCTTATCCGACAAAGAATATTTCCGCTAAAGCAAAAGAAAAAAATAGTATATTTGTTGCCGGGTCTAGTACAGGAGTAAGTGAATACGCATTGTCAGATAATTCTATACCATATAAATCATGGGTATTTAAAGTTGATATGGCTTCTTCTGAGGGCACAAATAATGTTATGGGGGTTGAGCTATATAATAGATTTTGTCCGTACAAAACAAGAGAGATGAAACAAGATTCAAGAATTAGATGGGGTATTGAAGGTTATCCAACTGTTTTATTCTATAGGAACTCAGAAACAAATGTTATAGAGTTTTATTCTAAAGCAAACTTTAATCTTCCAAAACGTGCGCCCGGCCCCTATGGATACCCGGATGATGATGATCAGCTTGAAAATTCTGATATTCCTAGTCGGCTTGAGTCATGGGAAGTTCAAACAAATAATACTCGTGGCGTAAAATTCTAGGGAGCAGAAGCATTTACAAGTGAGGAATGGAAAAAAGATTTTGAAGCACGAATTCCTGATGATTATTTTATAAAAGACAAGATTCAATATTTAGTAGAAAGAATATCTGCTACATATAGAGAGGATGCAACAGGAAATTAGTTATCATCTCCTGTAACTTATATTATTGATAATCGTGCGCCTTTAACAGTATATTCGCAAACAGAAGGTAAATTTACATTTACCGAGAATAATGGAAAGTATACTGTAATATGTACACATGATACTGCGGCAAAGAGATTAATATAGTTTAGAGCGGAATTCCCTGAATATGCTCAACTTAATGCGTGGTGTTTTTATTATATACTTACATACTATCTATTAGGAACAGATTCGTATGCAAAAAACTTATTTATAGGTTTTCGTGGAGATGATGTTCAAGATGCAGAGATTATGCGATATTTTAAAAGAAAAGCTGTTCCAGAGCCTTATGATATGGATACTATTCTTGGCATTAATAACTCTGGATTCCTTACATATAGTCCGTTTTTAACAGATACTGATAGAGTAGAATCAAATATATCTGGTGGAGAAGCCGATGCGGATGGTAAAACTAATGTATGGCAAGCACAGGATGCAACAATTATGAATAATATTCGTGATGCATTTCCAGATATTTGTCGTTAGGTTTTAGTAGATGCTTTTGCGGCAGGACTCACAGCAGACTTTATTATAAATCTATTTAGAAATCATAGAAAAATATGGTCACCTGCCATTTATAACTATGATCAGTTTAAAAAATATGTTACTCCTGCGCTAAAACCATTAACGTATAATTCTACTACTGGAAAGATGGAGCCTGATGAAAGTTATTTAAATATGTTGTAGGGCAGTAAAGATAGTCAAATGGAATGGTTTGTTAGGAACCGTACAAGCTTTGTTCATTCGCAATATGCTATGGGCGAAGCAAATAATAACTTTATTCGTATGCGTATTTATAATGAAGCAACATTTGATATTCATTACATAAAACCAATTTTCGGAGCTATGAGATTTGGCGAAGGTGGAGAAAACATTATTAAGCGAGTTCCACAAGATTTATCTCCAGTTCGGTTTGAGTATAAGCCCGGAACGACTGTTAATAACTTTGAAATCCGTATATTATCTTCTCATCTAATTAGTGAAATAGAGGGTATTGCCGACACATTACCAAATGAAGTAAACCTTTCTTACGCATCAAGTCTTGTAAAATTAATTCTTGGTGGAGATACTGTTAATAATAATTTGAATACGTTAACAGTAAAGAATCTTCCATTTCTTCAACAAATAGAAGTTAGGAATTGTCCTAACTTAAAGACCGACATTGATTTGGAGAATTCAACAGATCTTAGGATAGCAAAATTTGATGGGTCTGGTGTTACTGAAGTGCGTATAGGAGAAGGTTGTGCAATTGAAACATTAGTTCTTCCAAGTAGTATTACACATTTAGTCCTTAGATATTTACCCAAATTGTAGAACTTTACTATTAGTTCTTGGGATAACATTGAAGTATTTATGTTGGCAGGAGTTGATGCTTCTATTATAGACCCAATTGAATCTGTATCGAATATTAATGCGGGAGCATTTATAAATATTGAAGGATTCGAAGTTAGTATGGATAGCGTGCAAGATATTATTGACTTTTATGAAAATCTTAACACTATGCATGGAGTTACTAGACAGAGGGAAGAAAATACATGGAAACCCAATTTTGAAGAAGAAGACCCGGAGACTGGGCAAATGAGATTTCTTCCCGCACAAGTGAGTGGAATTATTCATCTTGATAGTATTTCTGGTGATGAACTTGCAACGCTTGATTCTTATAATTATACAAATATTAGAATAGACGCTCTTCATACAACAAGTTATAGATATTTCAAGACTTACGACGGAAAATCTTTAATAGAACGAATTAGCTGTTCGGACGGTGTTCAAGAAACTAGTGCGCCAAGTATACCGACAAGAACATCCACAGCAGAATACGATTATACTCCAATTGGATGGAGTACATATATGGACAGTGATAATGCAAATGTTGATTTGGATGCAATAACCATGACAAACGTTACATATTATGCTGCATATTCAAGGAAGAAAAGACAATATACTGTAACATTCAGAAACAAAGGAACTGTGATTCAGCAAAGTAAGTGGGATTATGGTGTAATACCTATATATAGTGGAGCTACGCCGACTTCTGGAGATCAAACATCAACTGGGTGGAACAAACCAATAGTAGCCGTTACAGGTGATACGACATATGATGCCGCTTATAAGCCATTATATACTGCTACATTTGTTACTTCATCTGTATACGGTGGAAGGCAATTATATGTTGGACAATTTGAAGAAGGAAGCACCCCTGTCTATAGAGGAGAGGAATTATCTGGGAATGATCAGTATGATTTTATGGGATTCTCACCAGAAATTACTCCTATATATAAGAATACAACATATACTGCTATATTTGTTGATAAACGTTCTATTGTCATACAGTATATTGCAGGAACAATTTCTCAGTATAATTCGACTTCAACAAATAAAATAGGTGAGTATGCATTTAATAACAGAACTGCTTTAACATCGGTAACGACATCTTCGAATACAATTGAGCAATATACATTCGCAGGATGTACAAGTCTTAATACTGTAGACTTGAAATCTACATTCAGTGTAACAATTGACGCAAACGCCTTCAATGGGTGTACAAATCTTAATACATTATTTATTAGAAGTACGACAATGGCGACTCTTTCTAATACAAATGCATTTACAGGAACGAAGATTGCAAGCAAAGAAGGATCAATCTATGTCCCATCTGGAATGGCTTCAATTTATTTAGCTAATTCTTTGTGGGCAAATTATGATATTAAAGAATATTGATAAAAAGGAGGTAACCAATGGCAAATACAAGAGATTCATTGGGTGAACAGAATACATTAGATGGATTAGTAAATCACTCTATTACTAGTTTTGAAGAGGACGGAGTTACTACATTAACCACTAATGCTTTAGCACATCAAACACAATTAACATCTGTAAAATTTCCAAATTTGATAAGTACTGGAAATAATGCTTTTCAATATGATACTGGATTACAGCATATTACAGAAGACCAGTTTCCAAATTTAAATACAATTGGTACGTCTGCATTTGCGAATTGTACAGGACTTGTGGACGCTAAGTTTCCTAGTGTCACAACTGTAAGTAATAATGCTTTCAATGGATGTACAAATTTGGAAACATTTGAAACTGGCGTGAATAAAGTAGCATTTACTACGCCATTCACAGGATGTTCTAAGTTGGAGAATTTGATAATTAATAGTACTCAAATGTCAACTTTAAATAGTGCAACAGGACTTTCTGGAACAGCTATTGCAAATTACAAAGGGGCTGTGTATGTACCAGACGAGCTTGTTGCAACATATAAAGCAAATGCGAATTGGAAGCCGTATTTTGTTTTTTCTAAAAATGATTATCCCGTATCGTCATATCCTGACCCTGCGGATTTTGCAGGAACTGGGACAATAACCGACACATGGGCAGAGATTGTAGCGAATGAGAATTATGCTACAGACTATGCGATTGGCGCAACGAAGTCTGTATATCTGTCTGGATTTGGTATGTTTAATATGGAACTCGTTGCAAAGGATACGGATATTCGTGCTGACGGAGATGAGACTAAAAATAATGGTAAGGCTCGAATGACTTGGATTATGAAAGAATTGTTTACTACGCATAATATGAATTCAACTTCTACGAATGCTAATGGATGGCCCGCAACTGCTATGAGAAGTTGGTTAAGGGGCACTATTTTACCGTTATTCCCAGAAGTTGTGCGAAACAATATAGTTGAAGTCACTAAGACATATTATAATTATACGACAAAAACTACTCTTTCAACTCCAGATACAATTTGGATTCCTTCGTTAAGAGAAATATTTAATGGAAGTGGTGGATATACAGAAGAAGATTCTGGTGTAACCTATGTATCCGCATCTAAGTTTAATAATGATACAAATCGAAAGAAATATCTGAATGGAAGCGCTTACTACTGGTGGTCTCGTTCAGCTAGTTCTGGCTACTCCAGCCGTTTCGTGTGCGTCCGTAGCAGCGGCGGCGCCTACTACAGCCGTGCCAACGACACCTCTGGGGTTGCGCCCGGCTTCTGCCTCTAATAAGGGGCGAAAATATAAGGAATCCAGTGGCCTACTTTATGGCCACTGGATTCCGTTAGATAAGGAGGAAGCAAAGTGGAAGAATGCAAACATACTTGGGTGCATATTCGTGCTGTAGAGGGCGACAGACCTTATGATTTATATCTACCATATAATGGCGAATAGTATTCTTTTAAGTGTATATGCCAATAGTGTGGTAAGATATTTGATTTTGATGAATATTTTGATAATTATGTAGAAATAGAAAAAATTTAAAGAAAGGAGAAAAAATGCCATCTAGGAACTCTATATTATTAGAAGAAAAGAAGCGAAATTCTTTTGCCCCTGTTGATTTGTCTTTAAAATTATTAAGAAAAACAAGAGAAATAGTTGCTTTGAAAATGCCAAAGAAATATACATTTTATGACGGAGCCGTATTATTTAATTATGCATTTAAAGTATGTGCTTACGCTAGAGAAGCAAATTCTATTTTTATAAGTAAAGATTCATTTTCAGTCAAAGAAGCTAAACAAAGGATTAAACTTTGGAAGAAAGCCCGGCGTAAATTACAGGTGGTTCGTACTGAAATAGATGTTATTCTGGATCTTATGGGAAAAGAAACCTTGTCTAGGAAAGACCAAGAAACTGGTTAGACAAGAAGTATTTCTCTTCATGATATAGAAGAAACATTGGATTTAATTATAAAAGAACAAGAAGAATTAACAAATACAATCAATAGAGAAAAGAAATAGTTAATACAGCAAGTTGAAACAAGCAAATAATAATATAGAATAAATACAGGTTATTCGCTGATTGCGCTAACAACTGGTGGTCTCGTTCAGCTAATTCTGGCAACTCCAACAATTAAATTAGTTGCCTTTTATGGAAACATAAAAGTGAAAATTGGGCAATATCGGTAAAAATCTCTAGTAGATAATACCGAGATAAAATTTATCGTAACGCATAGAAATTGAAATAATATTTCCACGAGTGCCCGACTTCTTAATAGGTAATGCTAAAGAAGAAAATATATGCTGAACTTGTTGGTAACAGCAAGAAGTAGAGACAAAAAGCTCTACGATAACAAAATTGTTCATGTACGTCAATAGCAACGGCAACGCCAACAACAACAATGCCAACAACACCAATGGGGTTGCGCCCGGATTCAGAGTCTCGGCAGTCATGTGACAAAGTAGGTGACGAAATCGGTATGACTTAGAAGGAGCGGATGACCTTCCGATTATGGTAAATAAGCAAGAGATGCTGTATGCTATGCATATCTAAGCTCTCGTTCTCTGATACATTTAGGCGGATGACGCTTCTTGCATGGATGTTGAAAACTGAAATATACGAAATTAACGATATTTTGGTAATCATTAAGAGAGTGGGTATCCTCTCCATTTTCATGGCTAAATGTTATGCGACTAGAAATGATACCAAGACGCAAGTCAAATAAAAAGGATAATAATGTCGTACAGAGTGCATCGATATTCTAATGAATAGTAAATAGAGACATGAAATTAGATTTTAGAGAAGAAAAGCAGAACGTGAAAAGAAAGTTAAGTAGCGTTCTGATGAATATTCTGAGTGGGAGAATGTTTTTGGTTTGGTCCCGCTCGTAAAAGCATATAAGGATACAAGTAAGGCTTCACGGAAATATACGAAGACATAGATATGGATGTCAAGTTTGCTTGTAAATAGTAGAGAAATATAGTGTTAGTTAAGAGATGATAAATGGAAGTCAAAAGGTTTTAATAAGTTTGATATAATGGAGCGAGGTAAGTTACGACATATTGCTTCTGTACATATATCTGAGAAAGGTATTTAGAATACATTATCTAATAACTATTTGATTCCAATTCTTGGGCCGCATTTGATTTATGATAATGGCGCAAGTATGAAAAATAAAGGCACTGATTTTGCTCTAAATAGGTTTACTAAGCATTTACATGAACACTATAGAAAATATGGGCGAAATGGATGGATTTATTTCTTTGATTTCAGTAGCTATTTTATGAATATAGATATCGACATTTTGCTGAATAATGCACAAAGATATATCCATGATGAGAGATTGTTTAATCTATACAAATAGTTAATCAGTAATTACACAGATGGTGGGTTGAATCTAGGAAGTCAAGTATCTCAAATTAGTGCTGTATTCTATCCTACTCCCTTAGACCATTTGATTAAAGATTAGCTTGGTGTAAAGGGTTATGGGAGATATATGGATGATGGATATGTTATATGCGATGATTTGCAGAGGCTAAAGGAAATAGTTCGATTATTTGAAGGAAAATGTGCGGAATTAGGTATAGTGCTGAACAAAAAGAAATGTCAGTATATTAAAATGAATAAGTAGTTTGTATTTCTAAAGACAAGATTCTTCATTACTGAAAATGGAAAAGTGGTAAGACGTATAAATAGGCCCGTTGCTAGAAAAGAAAGATAGCGTCTTAAATCATTTAAGAAGTTTTATAAACTTGGATTGATGAATAAGAGAGAAGTGTATTTAAATTTTCATTCTTGGTTATTTTCGTTGAATCGTGGTAAAAATTTTCATTTAAGGAACAATATGATAAAGTATTATAATATATTGTTTGATGAATTTGAGAATTATGTTCCTACTTATGTCAAAAGTAGGAAGTAGAAGCAATTATTGTATCTTGCAAAAATTAATTAGACGCGTAGAAATTATATCTATATTAATTGTGATTCATCTTGTGATATAATTGCGGCATAAATTTAACATAATTTTGAAAGGAGGTAGAAAATGCCAGACGAAATATATATAAAACACTTATTTGGTAACAAAGTGGATCTTCCAGAAGTAAAAAGCGGACAAATCCTTTATGTAGAAGATACTCGTTCTATATTTGCTGATCAAAATAATTAGCGTATACGTTATAATCCACCTGCGAATTGGAATGAGACAAATATTGAAGATCCTTCGTATATTGAGAACAAACCAGAACTTGGTACTGTTTCATCACAAGACTTAGCTTCTACGGTTAATGATTCTTAGAAAATTCCGAATATATCTTTAGTAAATTCAATTGTCTCCTCTGGTTTAAATGACAGTGTTAAATATGAAAATCAAATTAAATCAGATGGCGAAAAGCTTTAGGCCAGATCGAATATTGGAGCAGCGGCCAGTTCTGATTTATAGATAACGAATTAGAATGTATCATCTTTATAGTTGGACTTTGAAAATGCGGAAAGATGGAAATCTGAAGGCGAAGAAGGAAATGTTTTGTCTAAAGATGAAAATGGTGATTTGGTATGGGTCCCTATCGAAAATCAATTAACAAATATTGAAGAACGATTAGAGAACATCAATAAACGTGTAAATTTAAATAGTTTGAGAATTTATCCAATTGATAAGTCAATGATTTGGTTGGAAAATACTGGCTCTTCTATTGATATTATTTCTCTGATTACAAATGCTGATGATGACACTAATGTTAGAATTACTAATTTTGATAATACTGTAAGTACCACCCAGGAGATCGAAACATTTTATGCTAAATTAGATACTATGAATGGGATAAGTACGCAAGGAACGTTGGTAGAAGACGAACCACAAATATCTGGTATTATTAGAATTGAATCCATTAATGGGAGTACCAAAGAGGTGCTTGATTAGAAGTATAGTAATATTTAGATAATTTCTGATAATATCACAGCTGTAGTAACATTTATGTCAGAGGACGGGCTTTCTACAATAGGATCTGTGAACTATAATAATGGAATTGCGCAAACAAATCTTCCCGCTCCGGTGAAAGAATCTACGAATACTTAGACTTATTCACTTGATGGTTGGAATACATCTTAGGGTCAATCGGTTGTTACATTTACGAATGATACTGAAGTATTAAAAGATATGACCGTATATCCTGTATTTACAGAACATGTAAGAATGTATAATGCTTTCTTTATTAGATCGGCAGAAGATGGCGGCGGAACACTTTAGACTGTTCAAGTTGAGTACGGGGGAACACCTGAATATACAGGTGCTACGCCAACTACTATACAAGGTACTTATGAGGAATTTGAGTTTGTTAATTTCACACCTGAGATTGGGCCAATTTATGAGGACACAACATATACAGCGAACTTTAGAGAAAGAATCCCTGTTGTTACAAATTATTTGACAAATACTCTGACAGATTATAAAAGTAAGACGAATACTGTAATTCGTGAATATGCTTTCCAAGGAAGGACTGCACTTAAAACGGTAACCGGGCCAATGATAACTATTGAACAATATGCATTTTCTGGTTGCACTGGACTTACGTTGGTTGACCTTAACAGTAATTCTGGTAGCATTATTATTGCGGCTAATGCGTTTAATGGATGTACAAATCTCGAAACATTCTATATTAGAAGTTCTGTTATGGCGACACTATCAGCCACTAGCGCATTTACTGGAACTAAGATTGCAAGTAAGACTGGTACGATATATGTTCCTGAAAGTTTGGTAGAGACTTATCAAGCAAATGCAAATTGGGCAAACTATAATATTGCGGCAATTA
>Ga0326512_10000003_pt1 | contig 210314 bp, 213 predicted proteins | sample 1_2617_0518_D_FD_203652 | JGI IMG/M metagenome (GOLD analysis project Ga0326512, IMG submission 203652) | Bovine rumen microbial communities from UC Davis, California, United States - 1_2617_0518 | ecosystem: Host-associated > Mammals > Digestive system > Stomach > Rumen | place: USA...
CCAGTTCTTCACCAATGAAGAGCGTAAGGAGTCTGAGGCAGTAGTAGCTCCTGTTATCGAGGAGCCTGTAGTTGAGGAGCCTGTAGTGGAAACAGTAGTTGAGGAGCCTGTAGTTGAGGAGCCTGTAGTGGAAACAGTAGTAGAGGAAAAGGAAAATAAGGAGGTTTCTATGAAAGAGAAGTACATGGATGCAAAGTGGGATAAGTTGGTTAAGGCTGTAGCTGCTGAGTACGTAAAGCAGTCTTTGGGTGTTAAGTGGGCATTGTTCTACAAGAACACTAAGGCTACTGCTACCAAGGCTGAATACCTGGTTAAAACCAAGAAGCTTTGGGGTGCTACCAGCAAGGTAATTAAGAACCTTTATGGAGAGAAGAATTGCAACGAGGATACCATTCAGCAGACTTTGAATGCTATGGTAGTTCGTGGTTACCTTAACTTCCAGAAGGTACAGGGTAAGAACGGTACAAACGTTATCTTTAACGCAAGTGCTGATCAGATGAACGCTATGTGGAAACTTAGCAAGTAATCTTATTGTTGCTGGGGGAATCTGAAAAAGGTTCCCCCTATGTAATCATGTATCATTAGGATTTAAATTAGATCAGATCTATATATAGTGTTGGTGTTTTATTTAAATTCTTATTTTTATAAATATTGCTATATTTATATATAATAGAAGAAACTCCTACTTGGAAAAAGTATTAAGCCAGTAGGAGTTTCTATATATTGTGTATAACCAACTGCGATAGGAACTCGGCAAAGTAATCGTAACTGGTTATGCTATGCAATAGCATAACTAAAAATTAATCATTTGTCAATAGACGACTCATAGGAAGTCATGCCTATGTTTAAGCATTGTCCTTTAGCTGCATATAATATTGGGGTGTCATTATATTCTATATGGTGGTACTTTGATAAGCGACTTTATTCAATGTGGTCTAACGACCAAATGATGAATAATTATTAAGGAGGTCTAATCATGAAAGACATTATTGTAAGAACTATTAACAAGTATCAGACAGAGGTTATTGTAGAAGGTAGAAGAGTAGTATTAACTGATATGAAGAAAGTTAATGCTGCTAAGGCTAAGAGAAGAAAGGTTGGTAATATTATTATCAATACTGTTTTAGTAATCGCTTTTGGTGCATTAATGCTTTGGGAAATCTGGTTGTTCTTTACTTATGATGAAGGACACTGGGAGGCTGATTATGTTAATGAGGAGGGTCAGTTTATTGATATCGATGGCGATGGCGATTGTTATCATTGGGTTGACCCTGTTAACTAATCAGCTCTAAGAATAGACAATAGCCCAGATATAGAATCTATGTTAAAAAGGTTTTTATTAGATCTTTAACAGATTATATATTAACCTTCGGTTATGGGGCGACAAAGAGAGTCGCCCTACAGGGCATCGTTGTATCAGATGAAAAGAGCCAGTGAGAGTTTTCTCACTGGCTTTGCTTGCAAAGCAAGCAAAGTATAATCTATTTTAGCTTAAATGTCAATAGCATTAGACATTATTCTCTGGTTTATTTAATAAAATATGCTATCGAGTGCTGTTCGATAGTATATTAAGAGAATAAGTATATGCTGTCGCTAGGCGAGGGATCCTGGTCCCCCATAGAGAAATCTTTGATTCTTGGCTAAAATGTAGCTTATAGCTATATTATACTCTTTTCGTTTATTCTTCTGTCTATTCTATATATTCCCCTATAGTGTATAAGTATCTTACCATATATAAGTACTCTTTTATCTCTTATATATTCTTGAGATTAGTTAGACGCTCTTATCCAAAAGTTAATCTATTCTCTATTCATTTTACTATGCTTTTGGATATTATTTATCGTCTTTGCTTAAAATAATATACACTATTCTTTTTGCTTTTGTGTAAGGGTAAGCTATATTTCCTGTAGTTTTCTCTTACATTTTATATATATCACCTATTAACTTATTATTCATCCATAGAAAGGAGAACTATTATGGAAAAGAAGAACAAAGAAATGTCACCCGTTGTTAAAGAGGTTCGTGAATCTCTTGGTAGAGATTACCACAGAGTATTAACTTGGTATCACATCATGCATCCTCACATTAAGAGAATGCGTGATGAGCACTATCAGGAAATGGCCGCTCAGTGGAAACTCTGTAAAGCTGTTGAGGGTATGATCGAGATTGATGAAGAATCATCTTTATCTGCCTGTACTGTTGAAGAGCAGTATTTAGAGCGTACTTATCGCTTTTTCACCATGCTCTTTAATGGTGATAAGTTGGCTCAGCGTGATGACTCTGAAAAGAGAGCATATATCGCTGATTGTATGGCACAGTTTACCAGACAGACATCTACGGAGACTCTTCATAAGAATTCTATTTATTTACTGAAGATGTCTCTTGAGGATATCCAGTTTGACTCTACTGGAAATGCTATCTTTGACTCTCGAAATGCTTCTGTATTTATTGGTGGCAATATTCAGAGTAAGAGCAAATCCATGCGTTGGGTAGCATCCTCTGAAGATGGAATTTCTCGTCTTCTTGAGAGTTATGGTTTATCCCAGGTTATCGTCTTTATGGGCGAACAGGGTAAGACCGATGAAGACAAAGCTACTCTGTTATCCACAAAGGAAAATATATTCCTTCATGGCATCACTGATATTGCTTCGGGCAAACACTATATGTGTTCTGCTCCTTCGGCATCCAGCACCCGTCACGCAGACTTTCCGTTTATTGAAGCGGATAGTCCAGCTGATGTCTTTAAAATCTGGTGCGAAATCACTGGATTTAAGACTATCGAAGATCTCGTAGCTGGAATTGGGTCCTTCAAGGATGGTAAGTATATTGTCAATCTTGCTAAGCTTAAAGCGAGAATTGCAATGAGAGGTTCTAACTCTTTCGATACTTATCAGACTGTACAGAATCCTAATGTATTGTGGAAGTTGAAGCATCCGAATGTTGATTATGTATCGGACGCTTCTGGAACTACTAAAGTACCATATAAGGGTATTACATCTCCTGGAGTTTTAGAGATGAAGAATCCCGATGGTACTATCACTACGGAGAGAGTCTAATGGCTCTCTCCATATTTTACCTATCACTAATAATTTTAATTAGGGTGCAGAAAGGACATCCTTGGGTGAGAATCCCTAAAATGTTGGATTATGATGAACAATAATACTGTTAAGGAACTCAGAGAGATGGCTAAGGTTGCTGGTATCGTTGGATATAGCAAGATGAAGAAAGCTGAGCTTATTGACGCTCTTGCTAATGTTGCTGCTAACGAGATGGTTGAAGAAGTTGTTACAGAGTCTGCTGTTGAAGAGCGTAAGACCATTCCTGGTGATGGAATGATGATCTGCTCTTTCACCTATGCTGCTACTATGGCATGTGCAATGCGTATCATCACTGAGAATGAGTACGATGTATTCGTATCTCAGATCGCTACTGTTAATTCGCTTGAAGAAGCTTATGAGAATGTTAAGCTTCGCAAGCTTATCCAGAAAGTTCCTTCTGTATTCCAGATTAGACATGAAGGATGTAAAGGTATCGTTGTTAAGTATCCTCTTGAGTTCATCGACGAGCTTAAGGATAAGGATCTGGTTATCACTGATGGAGCAAGAAAGTTCGCATCTCAGAACTGGGAAGAAGCTCCTTTGGAAGTATGTAATTACTTAAAGAGAAAGGATAAATGGGTTGCTCTTAATCCTCAGTTCATCCAGGCTCTTAAGTTCGAGAATCCCAACGCTTTAATTCCCGTTGTGGATTTCTGGTTCAATAAGCTTGAGGAATCTGTAACTGATATCGCTAAAGCTCAGGAGTTCCATGGAATTATCTCTTCTGTAGATGGAGCAAGCGATACTAATAGCAACCTCGTTGTTGCTCTTCGTAACTCAAGTGACCTTGTTGATGATTTCCAGGTTATCAACTGGAGAAGACAGCAATACGAGAAGTTTATCACCGATATGAAGGTTGGTAGAGTTCTCGTTCCTGGTGAGTATACTTACATGGTATGTGATCCAGCATACATGCTGAATTCTATTTATGGCCTTAACCTTAACGCCCTTGCATCTGGAGAATACTGGTTTAATAACCATGTAGGATTTGCTGGAGCATTTAGATCTCCTCTTATCGCTCCTTTCGAAGCACAGAAGTTCAATTGTGTTGAGAGAGAAGACTACTGGTTCTTCAAAGATATCGTAGTATTTAATGGCTATGATGGTGCTTGGGAGAATATGGGCGGTGCCGATTTCGATGGCGACACTTGTGCTATCGTTCCCGACAATACAGATCTTGGCAAGATCATCGTTGATGGTATCCGTTCTATGAACTATGTAGTATGGGAGCCTGGTCTGTCTGCTGTAAAAGAAGAGTTCTCTTGGGAGAATATGGCAAAGTTCAATGCTAAGGTTGCGAAAGTTGACCGTACTGGCATCATTACGAACTATGCATCCAGAGCCATGGATATCTCTAATCACCTTGAGTCTTGCATCTACTTTGCAAAGATGATGGGTTGTGTTGGTATCTATATGGTACATCCTTCTGAGGTTCAGAATTCTTCTGAAATGAAGCCTCACACTATGACTATTAATGGCGAGAAGTACTTCGCCATTCGTGGTCTCGTACATGCTACAGAGAAAGATGGCGTTGTTCGTTATGATAACGATGGCATCTATGGCATCAAGACATTTGACCAGGTTCAGAAGATCGCTGATGAATATCTGGCAAAGGTTGAGTATCTTCGTCTTATGCAGGGTAGAGAGATTGACTCTGCAAAGACTGGTGTTGCTGCTGAAGGTATGAGTGGACTGGATTTTGTTGACTCTGTTAAGGTTGAATTCACTCCCCAGGAGATGATTACCAGAGTTGAGGTTCTTGGTCGTCCTGTAGCAAAGTTTGCTCAGCTGAACAAGTATCAGTCTCTGTCTCCTCTGGCAAGAGTACATGATTATGTTGAGCAGAAGGGCCTTGAATTCATGAATCGTTTTGCAAATGGTTCCGATAAGGTTGCTCTCCTTCTTAAGCTGTTATCAGCAGAAGAGAATGCTCAGCTTAAGATGAATGTTTCTTTTGCTGATGGACGCATGATGACTCTGCTTGACTATCTTAAGGCTCGTAAGTCTGAGTATGGTAAAAAGATGTCTGAAATCTTCAAGGCTGAATTACCCGATGAAGAACTTAAGGATGTCATCAATGGTCTCAAGACAAACGAGATTAATACTCTTAACCAGCTTGCAGTAAACCTCAAGGTTTCTGTTGAGGTTATCGCAGTTGCTTGTTATATCGTTGCTTATACTAAGGACGGTAACTTTGGTACTGGTCTTACTTATGGCTGGTTACTCTTTGACGAGCTTCTGTCTGTATTCACAAGAAACAACAAGAAGTTTGAGCTTTACAGACTTCCTCGTTATGCTGAAGAGGTTTCAGTATCTGCTGGATATCTCTATGTAAATGAGAAGGAGTATGCTCCTATCGACGATGTTGATGATTGTGAGTATGTTCCTGTTCAGCTTATCAATGGAAAGCCTTATGCACTGATCCACAAGAGAAGTGAAAAGGTTGTTGCTGTTGTTGCAAGCCAGAATGTTGGTGCTGTTTATACCATCGACATGATTTATGGCTTCAAGTATTCTTGTGGTTCCAAGGACGAGTGGAAGAGAATCGTTAAGGAAAACGGTTATGTATTTACTGTTGACTTTGATGAAAACTCCAGACTGTCTGTTCTTGTTAACGGTGTTGTCATCGGTGCTATCAAGGCTACTGTTGCTGATCTTCACATTTCTGAGCTTGTTGGACACGAGGTAAAGGCTATTGGTTCTCCCGATTATAAGGAGACCGAGAATACTATCGCTAACCTCGTTGTTCGTGTAGTAAAGTAATATCTTGGGGGCATCCTGGAATACAGGGTGCTCCCAAAAATTTTTTGCCCTAACGAGACGGGCATAATAAAACTATCGTTTTAATGATGATTTTAATTGCGAAAGGAGAATCGTTATGCAGATACCTAAAAGTTATACATCTTTATGGAAACAGATCAAAGGATTTATCCCCTCAGATGATATTGATAGTGAATTAGATTTCGGAGGTATTATCATTCCGATATCGAAATATGGAAGTGATCCATATTATGACTTTAACGAAGGAGTAATATCATATCATATCCTTCCTAATGAGAATCATAAGGGATATAAGGGAAATTGGGATTTTGACTTTAATCAAGACTCTTATGAAGGATGGAAAAGCTGTCGTTCTCGTCGTTTCAATGACTTTGATACTAAGAAGAAAGACTATTCTCTGGAATATGCTGGTAAAAAGGTTAGTAGAAGAAAAGTGTACGACTGCTATGAAACGAGAACAACATATAAGTTTATCTATTCTTCAGATACAGAGAAAGTGATTTTGTATGTTACAATTGTTGAAGATATTGATATCGATGCATTTGCTATTGCAGAATATGAATAATAGGGGGTGTTAATATGCTGTTTACTGGTAGTATTAAGGATATCGACAAATCAAAATATGATGAAATTTGGATTATTGCCAGAAAGATTGGCAATGTACAGACTGGTGGAAATATATATCATGTTCCCCAGTTAGCTCCAAGCTATGACTTGCTGAATCGTTATTTGTCGTGGAGGTCACAGGGTATCTGGAATAAGAATCAGTTTGATACTGTTTATACTCCACAATTCTTAAACGAAATGCAAATGCCTATGGCACAGCAGTACTTAAGACTGTTGCAATCCAAATCCAAGGAGAAGGATGTATTGATCTGTTGTTTTTGTAGAGACGAATCAATATGTCACAGAACTCTCGTGAAAAGAATTATAGAATCTATGAATAATTCTTTTTATTTATTAGTTGCTGGATCTCGTGGTTTTAATAATTATCCTCTTCTCAAAGAGAAGTTGGATTATCTTTTACAGAACCAATCTGATAAAGAGATCCATATTGTTTCTGGTGGTGCTAAAGGAGCAGATACTCTTGCTGAATGGTATGCCAAGGAGCGTGGTTATCAAATGCATGTATTCCCAGCTGATTGGAATCGCTTTGGTAAGTCTGCTGGTTATCGTCGTAATGAACAAATGCATCAGTTTATCTCTCAGTTTCCAAAGAGAGGGTGCGTTTGTTTCTGGGATGGAGAATCTAAAGGTACTCAACATAATTTCAAGTTATGTGAAACCTACGGTACTCCTCTTCGTAAGATCATGTTTCAGCCTAATTCTCTCAGTCTTTAACGAGATAACGAGAGAGCCGCCTATTGGCGGCATGGTGAAACAGTTTTGTTCTCTCTTCTCCTGTCGGGGGATGATCTATGATCATCCCCCTCTTTTTTTAAAACAGGCTGAAGTTAGACATGGCTATTTATTTATATGGAGGTATCGCTTATGCAAATTTTGAGAACTCAAACCGATATCTTTTATCTTCCCAAAACAACAGAGGCTGTTGGTATTACTACCAATGGTGTTATCGATAAAAACGGCAATGCAGTTATGGGTAAAGGAATTGCTCTTCAAGCAAAGAACTTATTTCATTGCGAAGCCAAACTTGGTCAGTATATTAAAACCTACGGTAATCGTTGTTTTAATCTTGGGATGTGTAAAAGAGATAACGAGACATTCACTCTATTTTCTTTTCCTACTAAACATCATTGGAAAGAAATGAGTGATATCACATTAATTTGCAAATCAGCAGAAGAGATTATGCAGATGTGTGATAAGTTTGGTATCACCAAATGTTATTTACCACCAGTTGGATGTGGTGCTGGTGGACTGAACTGGGAAGTTACTGTTGAACCATGGTTATCAAATATATTAGATGACCGTTTTATTATCGTGAGGAGGTAATTATGGATAATTTTGATTACGACGCACAGTTAAGAACGATTGGATATTCTGAAGAAGAAATATCCAATATGGATCAGAACGAGAAAGAATATGTAGTACAGGAATGGCGTAGAGCCAACGACTTACCATTATAGGAGGGAGAAATATGAAAACTAATTTTTTAACTTACGGAGACATCAAACATATCGCTGAAGATTATGCAAAAAAGAATAACTGCAAGGTTAAGATTGAGATTGTAAACCATAAGACACATAACACTATGACTCTCGAAGAGGTATCTTTATTACTCTATAGTGCTGGTATACCATCTTATCGAAATACATATAATCTTCGATCATCAAACAGAGAGAGGATGATCTATTATCTTGCAGTAAAAGGTATGAGTATCGTAGTTATCTGTAATTTTATCTATGCTCAAGGTACAGAAGTCAACGGATATAAGATAGAAGCAGATGGACAACTAAGTTTTGTATTTTAGGGTTACGCCCCCTATCGGGGGCTTGATGAAAGTAATTTCAAATCACCTATCAACCAAAATAAGGAGGAAATCAAAATGATTGAAATCAGAGAGACAGCGGACGGTCAGGTTATCTATGTGGACGGTTACTATGTAGGAATCATTCACAATGACAGTACAGCAGAATAAGGAGGGTCACTATGCAGATAATAATGAGTGAAAAAGAAAAAGAGATTATGCAGACATTGTTAATCAATGTTGCTGATCAGCCACTTACAGAAACTCCTGGTATTCTTGCTATTAAATACAAGAAATCAGCAGAAGAGAATGCTGAAACACAGACAGTTATCGAGATCAACGAGAAGTATGTAACCACTCTCTACGGAGAAGCAAATAAGTGGTTACCTGGTATTGTTGGTGCAACTAAAGGGCTTGTTGCACTATGCAAATCATTTATGAATGCTATATCTGAAACTGAAAACTCTTTGCTTAAGGAACTAAAAACTGAAAAGGTTCCAAACGAGAAATGATTATCAAGCGAATTATGCAAGGTTCCAATCTGGTTACATTTTGCGATGTTAACTGTCCAAAGTGTAATCGGATTGCGAAGCTTTTAGATTATCATATCGATAGTAAAGAGGTTATAGAATGTCCAGTTTGTGGATATGAGCAAACATTGAATCGAGAAACTAATGAGACGCAAATCAGATATGGTTATGGCGTTCTTTATGCAGAGTTTCTCAATAAGCCCTTCATGTATGTAATCTTCGATGAACCTATCTCTAAAACGGACAAAGAGAACTTCTTGAAAATCTTCGATGATTACTTTTTGGTTAAAGAGAAATCGTATTTTTATCTCTATGAACCGCACACAGACGAATTAACTGTTCTAAAGGGTGTCATACCACAGACTTTTGATGATTATATAGATGAACAGCAACAACAAATGGACTATGAAAAAATGCTGTCTTCTTATAGATATCAATCTTTGTGCTCTGATGATTATGTACCCTTTGAATAAGTCCTTTGCCCTATCGGGCAAACGGAAGAACTATTAACCCTAATTTTTATGAAAGTGAGGTAAACGCTTATGTTACAGGGTACTATTATCAGTGACGGAAACGCAACCATGAACAATGGATATACTATGGCACAGGAGACTATCAATGTAGAGCCTACTCCTTGTGAGCAGTGCATTCCCGAAAAAGAAGATGTAAAGGACTTTACCGCTCAGTTTAAAGGACTGTTCGACGCTTTTGCAGAACAGATACCGAACAACAGTCATGAGGCGAAGAGTGCGAAAGGCTTCTTCAAGAAGTTCAGCAACTATGTTGGCAGTAAGGATTTTGAGAACGCTGTCAACGAGAAAGCAAAGAAGTATAAGGTTCCGCCTAAGCAGATTGCAAAGAACTTTTTCCTTAAGGTTCTGGGTATCATCGGAGATATTCTGGGCATCGTTGTTAATACCGTATGCTCTATCGTTGATACAGCAGTTACTCTGCTTGCAACACTCCTTCATGGAGCAGTCGCAGTTATCGGTAAGGTTGGTAATGCAGTAGCGTCCGTAGTGACACTGAATCAGACCAACGCACAGGTAGCATAATCCTTACAACTGAATAACGAGATTGCGACCTATCGGTCGCACGATGAATATAATAATATCTTTTCCACGCTTGCGACCTATCGGTCGCTTGATGAATAATATTATTTATTCAAAACTGTAAACAAACCCTAAATTTTGCATCGTGCTTAAATGCACAGAAAGTGAGGTACACTATGAGTATGAAAATTCACGCAATCGGAAGAACTGTTAAAATCCTTCGCCCTTATGCTGTAGAGCAGAAGACTGGACGCAACGGCGTTTTCGAGTCCAAGATGGTTATGTGGACTCTTGCAACAGACCGTGATTATCGTCAGGCTACTACTAACGCAGACGGTTCTGTAACCCAGGAGAGACACACCGACTTCTTCGCATGTCGTGCTACTGGACCTATCGCAGACCTCTTTGCGAAGTACTGCAACGCAATGAAGAAGGATGAGAATGGCAATGATAAGCTGGTTTCTCGTCGTATTGCTATCGAGGGTCACCTTGAGAAGTACAACGCAACAAGAACTGAACAGGTTCAGCTCAACAACGGTCAGATTATCCAGGTTACTCTTCCAGAAGAGAGAGAAGTTGTTGTCGTAGAGAACATTGAGTTCCTCGACGCTAATCCTTCCAAGAGCAATGCTGGTACTACTGCTACTGCTACTATCGCACAGACAGTTGCTCCTGTTGCACAGACAGTTGCTCCTGTTGCACAGACAGTTGCTCCTGTTGCACAGACAGTTGCTCCTGTTGCACAGACAGTTGAGAGCATTCCTGTTGCTCCTGTTGCTAATGCTGTTAATGCTGAAGTTGCTCCTTTCTAATCAGCACAATCAAGGGGCGGTTGAAATAGACCGCCCCATTTTTTCAAACTCAATCGACATTTACTGGTTCGTGTCGATAAAAACAGAGGAACCTTTTAGCTCAATGAGAGAGCAGTCAATCACGCCACAAAGGGTGGACGCTATGCAATAATTAAGTCTAAAGAGACAAAGGCATAGTAGAAGTACGGTTCGACTCCGTTGATTAGACTTCATGGTTAATCCCATGTGATGTATACTCCTTCTCCTTTCTCCCACCCACAACGAGACGAAGCTCCGTTGTGGGTGGGAATATTTTTTTACGAAAGAGATGTTGCTTTATGTTGCATTTTCTGTTATTATTTTTTATAATAACTGAAGTCAGACATGGCTTTTAAAAAATATAAGGAGATACGGCTATGGATCAAAGTATGACAGACAAGGCTATTGAGAAGTTACGTGAAGACAAAGACTTTCAAAATGCCTTAAGTAAATACGAAGAAGCAGAGAAACGTTCGCAAGAATACTCTGCAAAGATTGCCAAAGATATTGTTGACATCTTACATTTGGATGATTCAAAACAGACTATTGAAGAAGCACGATTTAATTTAGTTATTGCTCGTATGACAGCAGCAAAGCTATTAGCTACGCTTTCAAGCTTCAGCTATATAGAGCAAGACTTTATGGATGCTCTTATTAGTGCAAGAAAGTTAGTTCAAGATGAATTAGTTCCAATGCTTATGCAGAAAGAACCATGTGGTGAATGCGAAGCATGTAAGAACGGACATCCAGATCGTTGTATCAGACCGCATGTAAGAGAAAAATATTGTGAATCAAGATTTTTACCTTTACTGTCAGATGCTCTTATTGAATATGACGCTTGGAGTGAGATATTATATAATAATATTCCATCTGATAAGCGTGATATAGATGTATTACAGGATATTAATGATGATTTCCAGAATACAGTTAATCAGACCAAGAAGAGACGTGGCAGACCGCCAAAGGTAAATAACGATAACAATAATAAAGGAGGAGATTAACCATGGCTTTAACACAAGAAGACAACATTCAGATGCAGAAACAGCAGAACGGCTTATTAAATATCGATGCTGTTAAGTATTATTTTGAGAACTTAAGACCAGCACTTGAGAAGTTTAACAAGACTTATCATACTGATCGAGAGTTGAATCGTACAATCGTAGAGGTTATGAATAAGGCAGACAGTGCTGCAACTGAAAAGAGATATCATGACCTGGAAGATGCGTATGCTAATCTTTTATCTGGTGTACAGGATCGTTCTTATATGACTGCTGGGCCAATGAGATATGGTACTGAAGCAGAGAAGCAAGCAGTTGTAGAACTTATTGAGAAGTTCAACGATCTTTCCGTAATATTAAAATACGAACGTGAACCAGCAACAGAAGAGCATTCCGTTCGTGAAAGACTCAACTATCAACCACCTAACGGTGACATTGAGGGATATAATCTTGATGATTTATCCAATAGAGGACCTAAAGAAAATAGAGAGCGTATCCCTAATCTTAATGTCGAGAAAGACAAATATGCTTATTAAGGATTAATACGCTCTGAATAATTAAGGAGGAGCGTATGTTCGAAAATTTTGACCCACGAAATGATGATGATTTAAAAAGACTGTTTAGCTATCTTGAGAAAGATAAGTTTAACAGTCTTTCTTTTTCTGATCAAAACTCAGTTATTGATACTTTAATCAGCATCTCTAATAAAGATTGTGGTGATTCAACTGTAAAGACAATTGGAATGATGAAAGGTTCCAATGGTTTCACCAATTTCGATCTTCAATCCATTATAGACAAAATGGGTTATGAACCTTTTAGAGAAATGATGCGTGAAGCTATTTCAAAAGGTGGACTTACAACCAATTCTGTCAATGCATCAGAAATTACAAACCTTGTAGAGAAAATGAAAAACGGAACTCTTACTGAAAAAGAGAGAGAGGCACTTGATGCTATTATGAGCCATGAACATCTTCATTGTAACGATCAAGAAGACGTTCAGTTCTCTACATATTCTATCGTTCATTTGTATACTAACTTGTTAGATCAGTCAATCAAAGATAAGGAAGTTACTCTTTTAAGAGATGCAGAACCTTTTATCAATGCTGCGTATATTACATTATTAGCTTCGCTTATCTCTAAACCAGATAATGCAATCGGTAAAATGTTCGACAAGCATGGCTTTGAGAAAGTACAAATGGGTATCATTGATCTTACTGTTAAATTTTCAAATATGATTATTGATTACAGTAAGGATAATAATATTGCACCAGAAAGAACACTGATTGCATTGGCAAATGTAATTAAGATTCTTGCTGGTTCATTAGATACTTCATTAGATGCTTATCCAGATGATATGCTTGAAGATGTTTTATCTCATGTACTTGCTGCTGTTTATGATATTGATTCACCTTCATCAGTAGATGAATTACGAAAAGGTTCCAAAGACGATAAGGAAAACAATGATAGTACCAACAAATCGGCTAACGCCGACAAAAAGGAATCTCAAAGTGATAAAGATATAAGAAAATTATTACTTGATGATTGACAAAGTGTTATATGTAATTTAAAATAACACTTGCATACTTTTCAAGCCAACTTATCCTTTCGAGGATTTAGTTGATAGGTGAAAGTGGCGTATAGGAGTCCATCCTCTCTGTACGCTACATCGGGGTGTGGCTCAGTTTGGCTAGCGTGTGAGTTCAAGTCTCACTACCCGCACTAAAGTAATAAGTCAAAAACAGTTTGTAGAACAAGGATCGCAACCTTGGCTGGGCTGGAATATACTACATCAAACCCCGATTGGGTAGGTCATTCCAGCCTTTCTTGTTACTTTTAATTTGCGACCTATCGGTCGCATAATGGAATTTAGAGTTACTATTTTCTATAAGGTATATACACTACCCTAGTGCAGATTGACTAATCATCATGCTAGGATATTGTCCAGACGCACGAACGAAAACAGAAGGATACTTTTGTTACCGAGTCGTTATGCGATGCTATAAGAGCTTGCTCGAAGGCGGAACATTGAATGGGGAATCCCAAAGTATTGGACGGTAGTGTATTTATATCGAGAGCGTTAGTGTGACATGCTTGTGGTTGTCGTAATAGGAGTGAAAAGCGTTCATCGGTGTCTGCTTGCAGATGCTTATGGATGAATCTGTAACTTAACGCAGATATACTCTACCTTGATAACTCACCAGTCTGGTAAACTGGGGGAGTATTAGAAGTTCAAGGAAACACCAAAACCAAGACAATTCGCCGTGAACCATAGTAATATGGGTATAACGCAAGCATAAGTCGCAAGTAGCCCAAGGCGAAAAAAACTTTCATAATGCTTCATATAGGAAAAATATGAAAAATTGAAAATCTGAATGATTTGGGTGAAAGCTGGGGGTATCAATCCCTCATGAGTGGTTATAGTATGTAGGTAGCACCACCCTTGCTTCGGCATGAGGTAGGAGCACCACTGCTATACATGGGAAAGGCTTCGGCTGATTACTGGTGCAAGAAGTTATAGGGTAGCTCCTTATAGCTCAGACTTGTATCCTCATTCGCATAATAAACATGGTTGATATAATTGTAAGGTGAACAAAAGCCTAGTGTGTATACCTTATAGAGCGTAGTAGCTCTGATGGTTTTTTGGTCAAACCAATACCTCTTACTTCTGTGGGGAAAACAGAGGCGTAAAGCGGTGCGAACGTTATCGCATCGCATTTGGTCGGTTGGTCAAGCGGTTAAGACATTGCCCTTTCACGGCAGTAACACGAGTTCAAATCTCGTACCGATCATTTCTCCTATCAGAGAAGGTTTATTTTTCAATTTTCAATCCCCAGTCCATAAGTTTTGGGCTGGGGAATTTTTATTTTGAGGAGGTTAATGTATGAAATACTATCCATTGGAATGTGTAGATAGAATGTTAGAAACAGAACCGCCAGAGAAAACATTACAGATGATGAAAGATAAAGATATGTGCGATCCAGATTCAACTGTAGCTGACCTTGAAGATTATGCATTTGATTTATTTTTCTTTACACCAGAATATAAAGGAAAGTTTGAAAAGTGGAATAATGAAATCATGTATAATACTATGGTAAACAAGCTTTTCTTTCCTATGTATTCTATGAAAGATTTTGATCAGCGTTCTACTGAGTGGAAAGATGTATTAACTACTAATCTTGTTTTATCTACATGGATGAAATTCAAAATGGTCTATAAAATAGATAATGATTTCTTTCATGAGATTAAACAAACAGAGAACCTTATTACATCTAAAGAAATGTTTGATAAGTTACCATTCAAATGTTTCTTTATTGATCTTACTGAAGTAGATAATATAGCCAACTTTAAAGGTGCATGGGTATATATTACTACAGATGATATCCATGGTAATAAAGATTTCTATAGTGTTAATATCTATATGGTTCAGAATGATAACTTTACTTTCTTTACATATTATTCCTGGTATAAGTTTACAGAAGAACAACAGGAAGTAGAATGGCATTCAGATGATTTACCAAAATCAGATTTCATAGCAAGAACATTTGTAGGTGAAGATGATTTAATGACTAAAGACATTAGGAGTTTATTAGATAATCCTACAGATTTTACTAAAGACGGTTTAATTGATGTTACTCTGGATATGCGAGATGAATATGATCCAAGAGAAAGTATAGTTGTATCAATCTTTCAAATTATGTCTTTTATTGCTATTGATGCATCTGATGTTAATGAAAATGCTACAACAAAATCAACATACAGACCACATAAAGAAGGTTCAAAGATCAAGAATAAGTTTTCTGAGATTCGTATGTGGGATGTTGGTGTTCAATATGGTAAAGCTATTCGTGTTGCAAAACGAGAATATAAAAAGCATATTGAAAGAGAGAATGATCCTGTTGAGAGTAAGGATCGTAAACCAGTAAGACCACATATCAGAAGAGCACATTGGCATAAATATCATGTTGGTGAGGGTAGAAAAGAAACCAAGACTTTATGGCTTGCTCCAGTATATGTATGTGGTAACGGTAAAGAAATTCCAGTAACGATTAGGGAGGTAAAGAAATGACAGGATATGAAAGAGATTTGATCTATAAAGTATTACCAAGGCTAACAAATTCTATTGATAACCTTGCAAAAAAGATTGATAAACAGAATAGCGATAAGTTCTACCAAGCATTAGATCAGGCTGGTATTACTGTAGAAGATTTTACTGGTTATATCGGTGCAATTCTTGGTATGAATACTGCTGAAGATCCAGCAGATAATGACGCTTTATTAAAATCGTCTTGGGATTTTATGCAACAGTTATATGAAATAGCTGTCCAATGTTTATAGGAGGCAGTAAATGAGTAAGTATTATCTTAATACTTCTTGATATTCTTGCAAAGGACAAGAAATAATGTAATTTTATGTTGCATTTTTGCAGTAAAATAGTATAATAAAGAAGTGATAACCGTATTGATTACGGTTACGAGACTGGTAGTAATATCAGTCTCGCACATTGGGGTATCGCCAAGCGGTAAGGCACAGGGTTTTGATCCCTGCATACGACAGTTCGAATCTGTCTACCCCAGCTATGGCGTGAAAGTTGAGGAGATATGACGATCCTATGGAGACCATGGGCAAAGTAGAGGAGGAATTGATCCAATAGTACTTGCGGTTCAAACAAATGAAGCTATCTTATGGCTAAGACATTGTATTATCCTAGTGTAATGTATTCACTTAGGCGTAGCGTTGTAAGAAAGAATAAAGAAAGTAATGAATTTGTAATAACCTAGTGGGGTGTGAATCCCTACCACGTCACCATTCCTCAATAGCTCAATGGTAGTAGCGTCTGACTGTTAATCAGAAGGTTGTAAGTTCGAGTCTTACTTGGGGAGCTAACATATTAAACAGAATATGTCGTGAGAGTTATTATATAACGTCGATGTAGCTTCATATATAGTTTAATATGTTTTAAGGACCATTAGCTCAGTTGGTTAGAGCAATCGGCTCATAACCGATCGGTCTTAGGTTCAAACTCTAAATGGTCCATTATTTTACTAATCATCATACTTAAGAAACTAAAAATTATCTCAAGGAGGTAAAAAACATGTTAGGAAGTTGGAATGTTAAGGTTGCCGTTGACGCAATGCCTCAGAAGGTAGCTACTGCTATTGGAGAGCTTGCAGATCAGCTCATTGGTGCTGAGTATAAGCCTATCGCTTATCTTGGTTCACAGGTTGTTAACGGAACCAATCATGCAGTTCTTGCAGAGCAGACAATCCTTACTGGCAAGGACACAAAGAACGTAGTTGTTCTGATCTTCAACGAGAAGCCAAACGAGATGAAAGCTACTCTTGTTAACATCGAGCGTGTTGTTGAACAGGGTGGAGAAATGGGCGGCATCCAGGTTGATGTTCAGACAGACATCCCAGTAGAAGCAAAAGAAGCATTTGATAAGGCTTTCGAAGGCTTCGTAGGATCAAAGGTTGAGCCTTTTGCTTATCTTGGTTCTCAGGTTGTTAAGGGTGTTAACTACATCTTTGCAGCAGAGGTAACCAGTGTTACTGCTGAGCCTGTAACTAAGGTTTGCCTTGTAACTGTAAATGGCATGACTGGCGATATCGCATTTGGCGATCTGCTTGACAGCAGAAACGATCTCATGACAGTTGGTTATGCATTTACATGGCTCAAGAAAGGTACATCATTCGGTGCTCCTCTTGGCGAATGGCCTTAATCGTTAAGTAATGAAATAGTTGCCCACTATGGTTTTCGGACCGATATAACACTGATAGATACGTCTATTAAGATTGGGGAAATTCCTCGTGAAAGCTCGCTCTTTAAGGAGAGAATGAGAAAGGCGTTATTTCTAAGTGCCACTAGCTTAGTCGGTAGAGCACATGACTTTTAATCATGTTGTCCAGGGTTCGATTCCCTGGTGGCACATAAAACCATACTCGTTCGAGCAATGCTAATTAGATAAGAGATTTTCAATCTCTAAAGCCATATAATTAGCATTGAAATCTGAAAAACCTATTCAGTTAAGATAGTAGAAAACAAACAAAGGCCTATCGGTAGAAAAATCTGCTCGATAGGTCTTTTTATAGATTTTTATAGAAAGGATGTAACAGTAAATATGTGTGAAGTTGCATTAGTAAATCAGAGTTGCTTTGACTATCTCAAATCTTTAGAGAAGGAATCAGTTTCTTTAGTCCTGATTGACCCGCCTTACGAAGTTTCAAGAGATACAAATTTTGCATCAGGTGAGGCGAAAGGTAAAGATACTGACCGTTTTCGTGTCTCGATGGATTTTGGTGATTGGGATGCTGAATTTACAGGTCTTGATGAAGTTATCAAAGAATGCTATCGAGTGCTGAAGAAGGGTGGCACAATGATATGCTTTTATGACCTTTGGAAATTGACCAGTCTGAAAGACTACTTTGAATCTGCAAAATTCAAACAGATTCGATTCATTGAATGGATTAAAACAAATCCCGTTCCGCTGAATAGTAAAACTAATTATCTCACCAATGCTCGTGAGATTGCTGTTGTGGGTGTTAAAGGTGGTAAGCCTACATTTCATTCTGAATATGACAATGGGGTTTACAGTTATCCTATTTGCCATGATAAGGGCAGGTTCCACCCTACACAGAAACCCGTTGCCTTGCTTGAAGAACTGATTAAAAAGCACAGCAATGAAGGTGATTTGGTGCTTGACTGTTTTGCAGGTTCGGCAAGTACAGCAGTTGCCGCATACAATCAGAATCGTGATTTCATTGGATGTGAGTTATCAAAAGAATATTATGACAAGGCTATTGCCAGATTACAGAGCCTTGAAATTGTAAAGTAAAGGCGGTGGTAATTATGGCAAAGCGAACAGATGAAGAACAGCATATATTAGATATGATAGCATCAGGCGAAGATAAGATTGATGTAATGACCTATGTTAAAGGGAATTGTCAGTTAATCAAACTCAGTCCTCAAACATTAGGTATGTTATTTGAATTATATGCAGGTATTCAATATGATGAAGATGACCCCACATCAGGGTTTTCAGATGAAATATCTATCGAAGAATTAAAAAATATCCATCCTGATTTTGAAAGCACTAACGGATGTCAATGGGCGAGGTCTGATGGAAGTTACCTCGGAAAGCGTTATAAGATTAAAAGACCTAAAAAAGGTGGCAAGGTATCAGCAATACAGTTGGACGGGTTGAATCTTGATAGCGTTAAGAAATCAAGAGGCATTCGTGCTGATATTCGCAAAAGTATTGAAAAACAGTCTTGTCGTATTTTAGATACACATTCTCAAATCGAATGTGACCACAAAGACGGACATTATACTGTTTTATCGAATATTGATTTATCTACACAAAAAGAATCTGATTTTCAGCCGTTATCTAAAGCTGCAAATGATGCCAAGCGTCATCATTGTTCAGATTGCATTAAAACGGGAAAACGCTATGATGCAACAAGACTTGGATACAAAGAAGGCTTTATCGTAGGTGATGAAGATACTAAAGTCTGTGCAGGATGCTATTGGTATGACCCGAAGCGGTTTAACGAGGTTATTTCCAAGGATTATCAGAAAGGAAAATAACAGATATGAAAGATAACAATAAGAAAGAAATCAAATATCTGAATGTCTGTATGGACAAGGCTCTGCACGAAGAATTTGAAGCATTCTGCAAGGCTCACGGTATGAGCAAGGTTGGAGCGACAGAGCAGGCTATCAGACAGTATATGGATAAGATGAACAAAGCGTTGAAGAATGTGAAGTAAAAAATAAAGCACCCTTTTCTCTTTGATTGAGAATTGGGTGCTTTTGATTTGGGTTGCTATTTGCTTAACTTATTAGCATTGACTCATTCGAGTAGGGTTTATTTATTTATGGAGGTATAATATGATTCTTGCAGCAGCAATTAAATTTCATATAACAGAAACAGATAAAGACGTAGTATTGTGTGGATGCAGACATGGAGATATATTTGCACAATTAGAACCTTTAGGTTTCAGACCACATAAAGGTTATGAAGAAATAGAACAAGGTTTTATAGACCATCATAATAATTTTCTTACAAGAAAAGAAGCGTTTGAACATGCAAAACAATGTGGTCAATTATGTGATAAGATCATTTATGATCGTGAAAATGGTGGCGTAGGTGGACTTAATCTTATATCGGAAGACCTATGGTAAATAATAGTTATACGAAAGGAGATAAATATGATTAAGTTTCACATACCAGATTTCTTTTATCATTATGATTTAAATACATGTCTAATCCGTTATATGAATTCTAATCCAGATGCATTCAGAAAAGATATTTGTATTGGATCTATATATGGAACTTTTCCAGATGCATATTGGAATGGTGGTCGTTTTATGAGCGGATATTCTGATGTGTTCAATATAGAAAATACAATTAATGCTATTAACGATTTGGGTATTCCAGTAAGATTTACATGGACCAATTCTTTAATAAACGAGCATCTTTTATATGATCCATATTGTAATACAATTATGAAATTTGCTAATAATGGCATGAACGAAGTATTGGTAAATAGTCCATTATTAGAGGACTATTTAAGAAAAACATATCCAAATTTTAAATATATTTCATCTACTACAAAATGTTTATTGGATATAGATGCGATTAATAAAGAATGTGAAAATTATTATCTTGTTGTTCTTGATTATCGCAAGAATATAGATAAAGATTTTCTTGGTAAGCTAAAATATAAAGACAAAATAGAATTATTGATTAACGCATATTGTTCACCAGAATGTAAGGAAAGAAGTGAGCATTATGAATATTTATCAAGATTACAGCTTACTGAAAAATTAGAAGAGAGACAGTGCTATTTATTAGCAAAGACATTCCACGAATCTTTTAAATATAATACTGTCATTCGTGTAAATGATTTATATGACTATTATGTCAATCAAGGATTTGAAAACTTTAAGATAGAAGGTCGTACAGTTCATCCAATAGATCTGATTGATAGTTATATGTATTATATGGTTAAAGAAGAATATCAAGACGAAATACGCAATAATATGGTACAAGAATTATGGCGATGGTCACGATAAGAAAGGAGAAGAACATGAGTGTTGGAGAGTATATCTGTGTCGGTAGAATATATGTTATCATCAACGAAGCAAATGATAAGCTTACTATCGAACAAATAGAAGAAACAAAAGTATCATTGAAAAATATACTGCTTCGAATCTTCAGAATAATAACAGAGCAAAGCTTAGTGCTACTCTGGAATTAGAAAAAATATTTCCATACGGTACACAAATACTTATTCATTGAAAGGAGAAAAGAAATGAGAGTAATTTCACAATGGAAGGACATTGATCTTGATTATGAATCCAGTAGTTTCTTAATCACAGACAATGCAACAATGCAAGACATCGAAGAAGCACCAGACGAAGTAATACCAGGAGGAGACTTATCAGAAAAAGATAAAGGTGGTTATATTATCATTGGTATTACACAAACTGGTCATCGATTCGCACTGGCTGGCTATTCAACTCTTGAAAAGGCACAGAAAGCATTAACTGATATGTCTAGTAATTATATTAGATATCTGATTACAGATAGCAATAGTTACATGACAATGACAGATGCTCTTGACTGTGAGCTTGATAAACCTTTTAACAAGCTTGAGATCAAAGAGATGAAAGCAACAGTTTATCAGTTTCCAGAGGAGGATGATATTCATGAATAATATGGATATTGTTATGTATGAAACTTTTATGGAAGAAGAGCAGAGACATAAAGACCTTGAAGATGAAGGAAGGTCTCTGCTATATCCAAACGCTGATGATGAAGAATATGAAGAAGAACTGATGGATCAGTGCTTCAAGGAGGATTAATCATGGATCAGTATGAAAAGCATAAAAAGATATGTGATACTCTGAACGAGACATATATCCAGAAGAATAAAGCATATGGTAATAGTTTTACAGATACGTTTGAGAAATTAGGCGTAATATCTGCTGTTACCAGAATTACAGACAAGTACAATCGTCTTGTCAATCTTGCTACTAATCCTAATGTCGATATCGGTGACGAATCCATTAAAGATACTCTTCTTGATATGGCAAATTACTGTATCATGACATACATGGAGCTTGACAAAGAAGAAAAAGTCTGATTTCAAGCTATTTTTGAAAATAGATATTGACAACAAACATTTTTCGTATTATACTTTTGCCATGGTGCATAACAGTAAATGCACAATTTCCTTAAAAGGAGGATTAAAGTCATGACAAGAGTAGAATTAGCAGCTAAAGTTGGCGTTGATGACAAAGCTTTAAAAGCAGTATTCGACGCTATCAAAGAAGAGGTTGTTGCTGGTAATAAAGTTGACATCGCTGGCTTTGGATCATTCCAGCCCACTGATAGAGCAGCTCGTACAGCAAGAAATCCTCAAACTGGTGAAGCTATCCAGGTTGCAGCTAAGAAAGCTGTAAAGTTCAAAGTCTCAAAGACTTTCAAGGATGCTTTAAACTAACGGAGGTTCAGGGCGACTGTAAGTTTGGTGTATAACTAAAATAATATATGTAAAGATAATATTGTCCCCTTCAGAAAGAATAAAACAGTCAGACGCAGCAAGTTGCTGACCGATAAATACATCGCTAAGATATTAACTGCATTGTGTCAGAGTTTCACTTAGGTCGAAAGATATTGTAACAAAGAATGTAGTTGTATTGTGTAGGAGGTAATGCCTGATGCTGGACTATTAATAGAAATGGTTTTCAGTAGCGTAAAGATATTTTCCATTTTCTGATTGTAATTATAATAAACGAACAATATTTCAAGCAGTATTATCGATGTTAAAGTAGTCAGTAAGTGAACGTGCTTGAGGATTATACTCGATATGGTTCTGCCCTTCCTAAGCCGTCTTAGCTCAATTGGTAGAGCAGTTGATTTGTAATCAACAGGTTGAGGGTTCGATTCCCCCAGGCGGCTTTTGCTAATTATTTAGCATAAAGGAGAAGAAGCAATGATTACTGTAGAAAACATTCAAGTATTTAATCTTGAAAACACAATCATAGGAATGCGTAACCCTATGAACAGCTGGGATAAGAGCGATAGTAAGTGGGAATGGGAAGAAGACCCATCACTAATCAATCCTAATGACCCAGGAATGACTTTTAAAGTAGGACAGAATGATTTGGACCTTATGCACAAACTTATTCATAGTGGTTCTCCACATGATAAGTTTATGAGACAAATCTTATGTTCTATGCAAATAACAGCCCCCTTGTATTGGTGGAAAGAAATGGATACCTATAAGGTCGCTACTGTAGCCAACAGTACTTCTACGATGCATAAGATCCATTCTAAACCAATTGAAGCAACAGATCTTAGTTTGGATTTACCTCTGGAAATGCCATCAGACGATGAAGGAAATGTGAAGATTTTTACAAAAGACTTTATCAATTTCCTTGAGTGGCTTAGACAGAAGTATCTTGAAACTAAAGATGTGATGCCCAAGGATAATCCATACTGGAGAACGCTTATTCAGTATCTTCCAGAGTCTTACAATCAAACAAGAATGTGGACAGCCAATTATGAAACCTTAAGAAATATTTATATTTGGCGTAAGAACCACAAGCTGATTGAATGGAGACAGTTCTGTGAGTTATTTACTGATGACAGCTTATTCCCTTATGGTAAGGAGTTAATTGCATACGAACTTGATTAAATAAATATATCAAGGAGTGAAGAGTATGCGAATTGGGTTAACAGAAGTGAAGAATGCTGATTATCAAGATCGACACTTTTACCTAATCGAAGTAAAGACTAGGAATATGAAAGTGTTAACACTTGGTAAGTTTAATGAACGTCAATTGTTATTCGAATACTACAATTACTATACCAATCGTGTAGAAACTGTAGATATTTTTGAAACGAGAAAGCTGGTTGGCGTATTCAGTATCGAAGGAATAATTAGAGACATCGAGTATCACAGATTATTTGATAAACCCTAAAGATCAAACCTACACTTATAAAGAGCCTTTTATGATAGAGGCTCTTTTCTTTTACCCTAACGGGCATATTTGGAACTATTATTACATAAAATCTATAAAAGGAAGGTACAGACGTTATGCTGACAGATTTAAGTGGTCTTAACCCACAGCAGAAAGATGCAGTGCTTCAGTCTATAGACCATAATGTGGTTCTGTTAGCTGGTGCTGGATCTGGAAAGACATTTACACTTGTAAAGAGAACTGAATATTTGATCACTGATCTGGGTGTAAATCCAGAGAATATTATGCTTGTTACATTCACAAATAAAGCAGCTAATGAGATAAGAGAAAGAATGAATAAGTTATCTCCAGATGCTTATAAGATGTGGATTGGAACATTCCATAGAATTTGTACAAGAATTATGCGTATGTTTGGTTGGCATCTTGGTATTGACTCTTTTACCATTCTTGATACAAAAGACGCAAGAAAGATTATCAAAGACTTTTTAGTACAAGAAGGTGAAGATGATAGCATTCAGAACGTTAAAGCTTACCAGGCACGTATCAGCAAGTTTAAGAACAATCTTATTAAGAAAAACGATGCAAAGAACGATCCTAATGTTAGCACAGCACTTGCTAATGTATATGCTAACTATATGGATTATTGCTGGAAGAATAAGTCTTTTGATTTCGATGATCTGATTACTTATACTATTCTTTTACTTTCTTCTTTTAAGGATGTAGCTGAATGGGTTCATACGAACATTAAGTATATCATGGTTGACGAATGCCAGGATACTAATTCTGCACAGTTCATTTTGATTAAGCTTATTCGTGGTGAGAATAACACCATGCTCGTTGGTGATGTTAATCAGTCCATTTATGCATTCAGAAATGCAAAGCCTAAGTATCTTGAAAACTTTGCTGAAACAACGCCTAACACTCTTAAGCTTAAGCTTGAACAGAATTATCGTTCTACTCGTAACATTATCAATGCTGCTAATGCAGTGGTTAAAAACAATAAGTTTGGTACTAAGCTTGAAATGTTTTGCGACAACGAAGACGGAGCAAAGGTTCAGCTTTATAATGCAAATACTACATTTGCAGAGGCTGATTGGGTAGTATCAGAGATTATGACTGGTCATAATTATCTTAATAAAGATTTCTCTGATTTTGCTATCATTTATAGAGCGAATTTCCAGTCACGTTTGTTTGAAGAAGCATTAACAAAGCTTGGTATTCCTTACGTAGTATTTGGTTCTGGTTCTTTCTATTCTCGTAAAGAAGTTAAAGATTTGTTGGCATTTTGTAAATGCGTTATTAATCCTTTTGACGTTGTATCTTTCAGAAGAGCATTAGGAACTTTTAAGGGCGTTGGCTCAAAGACTATTGATAACATCGTAGATTATGCTCTTGCAAATAAGATTACATATGCAATGGCTCTTGAGCATTATTTTAATAATAATACCAGACCTACATTAAGAGAGCCTCTTCGTCAGATGCTTAATGTTATCCACAAAAGTTACACAAAATGTGTGGATATTGTGGATAACGTATTTCTTGAGACTAAATATCGTGCATCCCAGGCAGTTATCAATACTGAAGAAGCACAAGATAATGTGCAGATTATGGATGAATTCAGAGAAATGGTTAAGTCTCTTGAGGATCGCAAAGGCGAAGATACAACTCTTATGGAAATGCTTGATGAAATTTCTTTACTTACAGATGCAAAGGGTGACGAAAAGGCAAATGCTAATGCAGTTAAGCTTATGACTGCTCATGCATCTAAAGGTCTTGAGTTTAATTCTGTATTTATCGTAGGTTCTGAAGAGGGTCTTTTCCCTCATAGTAATGCTATTCAGACTGGTAATCCAGATGATATCGAAGAAGAGAGAAGATTATATTATGTAGCCATGACAAGAGCACAGAAAAAGCTCTATATCACTTATGCAGAAAACAAAAAGACTGGAAGTGAAGGATATCAGCCGATTACCGAAAGTCGTTTTATCTATGAAATACCAGAGACTCTTAAAGAATACACTTTATAGGAGGATTATATGGCTGAAAAGAGTATAGATGAAATCCTCGCAGAAAAAGAAATTACAGAGAAAGCCATATCAGATACTATATCTGGTATGGCTTTTTTCTTTCAAAAAGAGGACGAAAGAAAAAGTGCAGATGACACTCGTAAAGTAGTTGATTTTTATGTTAACGAGTGCAATAAAGATGACGATTATTATGCAACACAAATGCATTTAATTTGTCATCGTTTTAATGAAGTACCAGCAAAGCCTTGGCTAATGAGTAGTTATCGTCAGCATGTTCAGAAATGGGATAAATTTATCGTTGAGTCTATTTTTAATGGTTTATTTTCCCATTGGGTTTATAAGATGATCGAACATCATGAGGATAATAGAGGTGGTCAAGCAGACAAAGAGAGGTTTATTACCAGACGGCTTCTTGAAGCTATTGATACACAGACTAATATATCTTTGTATTCTGAATATAAGGACGAACCAGGAAAACAAGCATACTGGTCACCAAAGTATTTTAAAGATACACATCAAGTAAAGGTTGAGTTTGTATCGTGGTGGATGGGCGAAGACATGTCTAAATATGTAAATTAGGAGGAACATCATGGCAGAAGTTACATGGACAATTCATGGAATATACGATACAGAAGAAACATTCAATGAACAGGAACATAAAGATCATCCATACATGGGTAATTTTCATACCCATGGACTGAATGAATACAATAATCAAAGAGAACTGTGTATCGTAATGGCTTTACCTGGAAAACAGGCAGCTAGATTGCTTAATCATATGGGCTTAAAAGTAGCAAATAATGAAACTGTATTCACCGAAGGTATCAGAACAGACATACTAAGCAATAATATGGACGTACAGTTATTATCTTTTGATGATGATCCAGTTCTATATGTGATTTTACCAGATGCTAATGGAAAGTTACCAATGGATGATGATTGCGAGGATCCTTTTAAGTATCAGTACGAGTATGCAAAACTGATATCCGACAATGCTAAATCACGGAGGTAGTTTATGAATTTAATGTTGTTTATTCTATGTATCGGAGCATATTGCGTAGCCAGAAGATTAAAGGAGGATTATCATGTTTCACCCATTGATCGAAGAAGAATATTTGACTTTTCTTGATGAGATGAAGGTTAGCATTACAAAAGAATTATATTTAAGTTTTATATATCAGGTAGCAGAAAGCAAATACAAATATTTAAATTTTCAAGTACCAGAAGATTTTCAAGTACCAGAAGATTTTATTGAAAGCGTTATCTATTGTTTAGATTTCTTATATAAAAGAGAAGCATTCGTTGTTGGAACATATTCTTTTGTAATTCCACATAAATCATATAAGACGATAGGAGGCGAACTTAATATTAGCCTAGAACGAGTTAGACAGATATATTTCAAGGGCATTAGAAAAATACGTAGAAGCGAAACATGTATGTTCGTTTTAATAAATGGTCTTAGTAAATATAACGCACTAATAGATACAAAAATAAAAGATGCAAATGATCATAAAAATTTGCTAGACATATTAAAAGATATTAGTATCGAAACACTATTTGGTTATGACATTCCACATAAAGATGATACTAAAATAGTTACTAGAAGTTATAACGCATGTAAAAGAGCTGGTATGAATAATGTATACGATTTATTATATTATTCATCATCTCATATAAGAAATATTGGTTTACAATCAATAATTTATATGTCTCATAAAGTAGATGAATTAATGCAAAATAATATCGGTATGTCGTTAAACGAATTTGAGACATTGATGAAACCTACTTTTAATCAGAATAATTCATTTATTTATGTGCTGTTAAAACAAGAATATTATGATTATCGTTCCACATTGAGAAATTGAGAAAAAGGGAGGTAGCTTATGAATTTAATGTTATTTATTCTATGCATATATGCGTATAGCGTATATAGAGACATAGAAGGAAAGGAATAATCATGTCAGATAGAAGAAAATATGATTTACCAATCTTTATCGAGACTCTTGATAAGCCAGATTCATGGAACCAAGATTATACCGTTGATAAGGTAAGAGATATTGAAAAAGTAAAAGAGTGGTATCAGAATCTTGGCATTGAAATTATCGATGTAAGACATATCGACCCAGCCATTGGACCAGAACGTGACGAGATCGAAGCTTATTATCCAGAAGGCTGGGAAGAAGTTAGTGACGGTAGTAGCCCTTGGGTTGACGTTCTTAACGCAGAGAAACAAGTTATGTTCTCTATGTTTGTTAAGAAAGCACCATGGGATTATTGTTTTTTTGCAAGACCAAGAAAAGGTCTTGAGTATCTTAAAGGAGGTTTTTAAAATGGTTAAGATTACCCAACCATGGGAGAAACTTGTTATATATGTAGAAAAGCATCCGAAAAGAGGAGATGTTCTTTTACATAGTGACATAGAACGAATTACAGGAGTAACATACGGTACTACAAGGTACGGTTATGTTGTTTCTAAGGCAAAGAAAGAACTTACAAAGAAACAGCTTCGTTTTAAGTCAGTTAATGGTGTTGGTTATCGTATTATGGAACACCGTGAATATGATGATGATGCAGCTTCACAAGTAATACAGGCAGCTAACCATCTCTCAAATGCTAAATTTATTTCTGATTGTACTGATGTTTCTAAGTTAAATAAGAAACAAACATCTAATCATAATAAGCTTGCAAATGAAATTGGTCAGGCAAATATAATGCTGCAAAGTAGTGTTACTCTTGCTAATAGTATTCGTGTACTGAATAAAGGAATTAAACCATGATAGATACGATAGATACGTCATCTTCTTCAAAAAGATTAACAGAACAAGAATTATATAAGATGAAAATGCTACATAAGAAAGGTGCATCAAAAAGTAAAATTTCAAAAGAAATAGGTTGTTGCGAAAAAACAGTATCATATTGGATAGAACATAATTTTCAAAGACGTATACAAAATGATTATAATCTCGAAAATAAAGTAGATATAATACAACAAATGTTAAATGAAGGATATACGCAAGAATATATAGCTATTCAATGTAATTGTCCAAAAACAACAATGTTTAAATTTATACATTCACACGGTTTTAAAAAGGTAACGTTAAAAGATAAAGTTAATACTTTATATGAAAATAATTATTCAAATAAAGATATTGCTAAGCAATTAGGTATACATGCATCAGTCGTAGCAAAGTATAAAAAACAAATCAAACAAGAAAATACTTTAAAATATGCTTCTCGTTTAGAAGACGAGAACAAAAATCTTATAGAGAAAGTTTCTTTACTTGAAGAAGAAAATGAAAGACTTAAAAGAGAACTCGAAGCAACATATCAAATTGATAACTACGATAATTCTGATATACCAGCACTAAGAAGACGCATATATGATTTAGAGGAAACATTTGATGCCATCAAGCAACATTTTAATATTGGTTTAGCACAAATGTCATCAGTCAGATATACGGAGTATGAAAAACAAGAAAATGAGGATGTATAAAATGAGAGTAAGAAAATAACCAGATTTACCAAATGGAACAATCGAACCAAAAAGATTATTAAATATCAATGAGGCAATGGTGTACCTTGGTATTGGTCGTGCTGGTGCGATAAAATATTTGGAAGAAATCGGAGCAAAAGTTAAGATTGGTCGTAGAACCTTATATGATAAATGGGTTATAGATGATGTTATTTCATCTCAACATAACCAATCTGATACAGAAAAGGAAAATCTATAAACCCATCAGTTTTGTATTAAGTTACAGGAAGGCGGAGACCGCCATTCGTCCGAGAAGTGCCTTGCGTTGACTGATCAGATTTAAAAATAACACAGAAAATTAATGTAGAGATTTGGACCGTTTTTCGAATCGTAACGTTAAACGAGGGAGGAAATCATACAATTGGGATAATTGTATGTAATGATGTCATATCTTTAAAATTCCTATCTTATAGTATAAGTACAATTTATTATAAGATAGGGAGATGTGATTGTTTTAAAAAGGCTATGAATTTTTCATAGCCTTTTTTAATTTAGAGGTAAACTATGAAAACTATAGAAGTAAAGTTTCTAATGGAAGTAGAAGATAATGCAGTAGAAGAAGTGAAGAAGAGTGTAGATCATCACATAGAAAGATTGATTGACCTTGAAAGTTGGCCCGAAATTAAAAGTGTTTATCACGCCACAACAAAGGAGGTCGAAATGAATGAAGTACGCAATGAGTGATGTTGGTACATACACTCTGAAGAAACAAGAAGAATTGGCGGATACTTATAAATACAAACAATTACCGTATCAGCTTGCATTAAATTGTATGAGACATTATGTAACGTCTTTACCAGAAGGTTTTTGTTTAAAAGATAACGCTTTAAAAGTAGCAGAGAATCCAGAAATTAATAAATGTATCAGCAAGCCTGGATATGAAGTTATCAAAGAATATAAATTACCTATTGTTACAAGAGACGGAACAATGATCGCATACAAATATAATCGTATCGTTATTGGACATTATGGTGCATTTATCGAGATAGAAAAGGATGATATATATGACAAGAACGTTAAATGTGAACCAGGACAAGAATATCGTATACGAGACAGGAGATACAGAGATAAAGTTAAATATCAATGGTATACTGCTAAAGATCACAGTCACTGCAAACTATATAAACAAAAGAGACAAGTTGCATATGCAGATTATCAAGAAGATATGTGGTATATTTCGCCATTCGAAGTCTTGGATCAGAACGAGTTAACCCAATTATTTTTATCAGAAGGAGATGAAGAAGAAAATGAGTAAAGTTTCAGACAATGTATCAGAGCAGTTAGAAATAGCTGCACAAGAAGCATTAGAAAAAATGGACCCTTTTCAACAGCTTATGAATGCTGGTGTTGAATATGAAAAAGAACAGCAAGAAGAACAGCCAGACAAACCAAAACGTAAACGAAGAACAAAGGCTGAAATGCAAGCTGCACGAGAAGAAGAGTCTAAAGAAAAAGAAGATGATTCATTGTTAAAGTGTAGTACGCCAAGTCATATTGTCGCCATCGTTGATTGGGATCAAGATAAAGACGATGATACTGTATTACCAAGACGAGTTGAGATTCCAGATAGTATTTTAACAGGCGATTATGATATTGAAACCGTTAGTGATTGGTTATCTAATACAGTCGGTTATTGTCATAAAAGCTTTAGTCTGGCATGGCCTGAATATCATGAAGATCATGATCAATTTTGTGAGTGGGAGATAGAGAAGGCACATCTTGAAGGAAAGGCAGAACCAGACTTCGATTATAGAAGATTTTATCAGCAAGGAGATAAAGTATATCTTGTACGTTATTATCCTATTATGAAAACTAAAGAAATGATCTATATAAAACTGCGTACCATTTATGCAAGAGAAATGGTAGGTGTTGTTGGAAAACAGTACTGTCAGTGTGTAGGTCTTTCTGATAAGGATAATATTTTCTATGGTCGTCAAGAAGCTCTTGATTGCTTTAATTCTATCAAGGCTAAAGTTGCAGACGAATACAACGAAGAAACTGGAAAGAAGAAACGTAAGCGTAAGAAAGCAGTAGAAGAAGACGAGGATATTACAGACTCTGAATCTTATGATGATGAATCGGAGGATGAAGACGATGAGTAAGCCGAAGTATAAACAAGGCAAAATGATAAAGTCAATAGCTGATTTTGCCAAGAGTGATAGTAAATGGTTTAAGGTACGCTTTGGTAATAAGCCAAAAACTGTACATAGATCATTTTTGATCTCTTGGCAATACAGAACTTTAGAATTGTTTATCAATAGAGGTTCTGTATATGAAGCAGAAGAAATCGAATATCCAAAGCCTTGTCCGTGTTGTAACAGAAGACCGATACGTAAACAATTGCATTTTAAATTAGAGCCAGGAGAGGACAGATATAAATGTGAACATCACGAAGATGGAAGTCTTAAATGGACTTATCTTATCTGTCCTAAGTGTGGTACTAGAACAGATGCATATTGTTACGAGTATCAGTCAACGCAATTATGGAACAAAGATGAAACTACAAAAGAAACAATACAATAGTATTAAGTTAAGGAGGAAATATGACAAATTCAGAAGTATTTAAACAATATAACACGGAAGAATGGGTTATAGAACAAAATCTCTGCTTTCTTTTACAAACCTACTGGGAAGAGTATGGCAAAAAGGCAATTGAACAGGCCAAAAATGGATATGTGACCAGTGATATGCCTTATAATCCCGTAAGTTTCGTTAAAGAATTTATGAAAGATGAAACTCTCTGTGATGTAAAATATGCAGAACAATCAAAAATATCCACTATCAAAAATGATGTAGTAATAGATGCTGATTTTATAGAATTGACTTAGTCTAATAACATTAGGAGGCAATATGAGTATACGAATAAGTAAAAAGCATGGAGTAAATCCAACCATTCCAGTTTGTTTTTGGTGCGGTAAAGAAAAGAACGAAATTGCCTTACTGGGTAAATTAAAAGGTGATATCGAAGCACCAAAGAACTGTGTATTGGATTATGAACCATGTGATGAATGCAAGAAGAATTGGTCATTAGGAGTAGCATTGTTAGGCACGAGCAAGAAACCATTAAACGAAACATTGCCACCTATTAAGGATACTCAAGAAGAGACTTTATATCCTACTGGTCAATGGCTCGTTGTAACCAAAGAAGCAGCAAAAAGATACTTTGGTGAGGTAGCCACAGAAGAGGAAATTGAAAAGGCAGACCGTATTCTTGTTGAACAGGAGTTTATTGATTATCTTAATGCCGAGTTTCTTAAAATGGCAGAAGATAACATAGAAAGCGAGGAATAACATGGATAGTGAAGCAATTGGCAATATTATTATGGAATATTGCGAGAAGCATAATATCGATCTGGAATCAACAGATATTGGCGAAGCAGTCTATCAGAATGAGAATGCATATGAAGATGCGGTAGAATACTTCGTTAAAATATTACATGAATGTCAACCGTAAACAGGACGGTCATTAGAGACCTGGCATCGAAATGTCATTATTTTTATAGCCATATTAGGTCTCTACTAACGTAGCAATCATAGAAAAACGTAAAGGAGGCTTAATATGGCTCATAATTTTTATGCTGTAAAGCGAGGTTTTGATAAAAAACAGAATAAAGAGATAACGGACCTCATATCAAATGATTGGTATGAGGTTGCTCCTTTGGTAAAAGGATACAACGATGCCCGTTATAAAGGCTTCGACACAAAAGAAGAAGCAGAAACATGGCTCTCTGTTGTTGATAAAACAGATGCAGAAAAGAGAGCAAAGAGCACTATTGATCAAGCAAAGAAAGATATCGGTATCGAATCTGGATTACCATGGGAAGAGGCTCATGAAGACGTTCATGCTGTTGCAGATGAATATGCAGATGCGTTGACAAAACTTCTTAAAGAGTATAAGAAAGCTAAATGGGATCTGGATGCAACTATTGGTCATCTTACTCGTGTATTGATCAATGAAGCTGAACAAGTTTATAAATAGGAGGTATGGATATGAATATTTTAACACTTATCTTAGTAGCATTTTTGTTCTATTACCTTGGATGGAAACGTTCTATCCAGGCACATAACTTATAAAATTGAATATTGTTGCTTGTAGCTTAGTAACCAAGAGGAAAGGAGGAAAAGCGTAGAAATGAGGTGAATATTATGATGGAAGGAAAGACTAATCTAAGTATGATTTTTAATGTGAACGGTACTGAGGTACTTGGTAGCATTAAATACAATGACAGAGATACATTTGCAGAAATTGTTTATAAGGATAACAACCAGGAAGAAAAGGTTGCTCAAAAGCTATATAACGGTAGCCTAGATAACAAAGAGCAAATGATTTCAGAAATAGAAAGTTTGATAGAGGAGCTGCATATTGATATTGATGAATAAGGTATGATATCGGGTAGCCGTTTTGTGGCTACCCGATACTTATTTTGGTGGAGAGGTATACAATATGAATCAAGATTGGCACAACTTTAAAGATAAGAAACCATCTTTTGTTACCATTGAAGAAGAAATTAAATTTTCAAATCAATTATTCTTTTTTATTGATGGAAAACTTTATATGGGATATTACACATCCTCGTTGTATTATGATGCCGATGAAGATAAGGACGAGTGGGATGAAAGTATAGAGCTTGCAAAGTATTCTTTGACAAGGTTATCTGATCAGTATATCGAGCAAGAAACTATTTACTCAAATGATTTTGAAAAACATGAGATTTACTGGCGTTCTATCGATCTTCTTGGTATTATATGTAGTGTAGATTTACAGAAAATGCAAAGAGAGGATGGTAAAAATGGTAGTATTAAGATTGGAAAACAAATTGACGGATAAAGAAGTCAAAAAGTTTAAGATTCCTAATACACTTGAACTATCAAATTTTGGTGGCGTACAATACGCTATGTGTCTTGGTGCTATATATAGAGATAACAACAAGAACTATCAGTATCTCCCAGAGTATTCTATGGGATACATCAATAGTGATATTACACCAACAAAGCTTATTAGTTTTTGTGAACTTCACAAGGATCTTATTATTAAAGACAAAACATATGTGAATGGTCATTTTGCTAATATCTATTACATTAAATATATTCGAGATGAAAAGCCTATGTTGGTTAACGAATATGTTAATTTTAATCGAAATTTTGTCGATTTAGAACTAACATTTAATGAAAATGGATATTACAGCGTCAACGAACTTCACATTGATTTGTCACCTAACACTTCTATTATTAGAGCGATAGAATCGTTGTTTTCTAACGAAAACATTGAGGCTATTCCTTTTATCTCTACCGACAATAATAATTATTATATTTCTTACTATGATGATTACGGTAGAGAGAAGAAATATCGCTATCAGAATATTATACAGATATTTGACCGCATTGTTAATGTACGGTTAATAGGCTGTAAAGAAGTGGAGAGTTGAATGAAAAGAGAACAGATACTAAAGGCAATTGCTGATCTTGCAAGAAGCCAGGGTTTTTATGGCAGACTTTTAATGAATCTTACTAATTTACAAAGTAATGATCCAGAAAAATACGAGAAAGCAATGTCTGAATTAGAAGCAAAGAACTTCAAAGATGAACTGGAATTGATACTGTATCTCGAAACATAGGAGGAAATATTTATGCTAATCGTATCTCAATTACCAAGTGGTCATTTGAGTATTAAATGTGATTATTATTATCGTGATAGGATACATAGTGTTCCTACCGCATATTTTAATCCCAGTTTAAAACAATGGATGATAGAACCTTATATGCTTGGATATCTTGAGAACGAATTTAAAGGCGAACTTGTTTATAAAACGCCACGTTGGGTGATTTTAAACGAGCCTATGCCAGATATGTCCGAGATGTACAAGATATCTGATACAAGTATTAAATGTCCAGCATTAAAGCTCAAACCATTTGATTATCAAGATTATGGTGTACGCTTTATGATCGATAAGATTTTGCAGAACAATATGGTTCTAAACTCAGATGACGTTGGATTAGGAAAAACGATACAGACCATTGGTACTTTAAAATGGTTTATTGATAATAAAGGATTTACCAAGATTCTTATTATCTGTAAGAAATCAATCAAAAGACAGTGGAAAGAAGAAATTGAAAAGTTTACAGACTTACAGAAAGATTTTACATTACTTTATACTGGAGAAACAGCCGCTAAGCGTAAAAAGGCATATAAAGATTTTCAGAACGCCAATAAGGGCGTACTTATTACTAATTATCATAGTTTTTTAAATGATACAGAGATAATTAAAATGCTTAATTACGATATGGTTGTTATCGATGAAGTACATTCTGTAAAAGCAAGAACTGGTAAATTGAATAATAATATAGCATCTGCTGTACAAGGAAAACCAGTTATCTTTTTGACTGGTACTCCTGTTATGTCAAAACCAGAAGATATATTTGGTATTATTCAGATTGCCAATCCAGATTATTTTGGTCCGTGGAAAGAATTTTCTAAAGAGTATCTCGTTGGTACAATGACCAATTTTGGTTATAAGGTAGTAGGTGCAAAACACCTGGACGAACTACGAGACAAAGTACAGAACATCCTAATTCGTAGAACACGCTATGAAGTGTCTATTGATCTTCCAGAAACAAATATCGTAAAGATATCTTGTGATATGGATGCTGTACAGTATAAGTTACTAAAGATGATATCCGAAGAAACTCTTGAATTAAATGATCAAATGAATCGTTTAAAAGGACCAGATGGAAAGATTAAGAATCAACAATTATATGATGCACTTGAAGGGCGTTCTAAAGGTCTTATTGCTGCAAGACAGGCAGCAAGTACAGATCCACGTATGTTCTGGTACTCTAACTCTAAAATGATGAAAGAGAAATATGGAGCAGAAGTACCAAAGACATATAAGATGTCAAGCAAGGCAGAATCTATTGTGGATACAGTCGAAGATATTATTCAGAGTGGTAATAAAGTAATTTTATTTTCAAAATTTGTTACTTCGGCAAAGTTAGTAGCACAAGATATTTATGACAAGTTAAAGATTCCTGTATTGATGTACACTGGTTTAGAAAACCAGGATACAAGAGATAACAATGTTAATCTCTTTAAAGAATCTGTAGACCATAATATTCTCATTGGTACTGATGCTATGGCTGAAGGGTTAAATCTTCAAGTAGCTAATTATGTTATTAATATAGACCAGCCAGATACAAATGCTATCAAAGAACAGCGTATCGGTCGTGTACGTAGAGCTGGATCTAAATTTAATAATGTTACAGTATACGATATGATTACTGCCAACGGAATGAATATGAAATCGAAAGATGAAGAGCGTCTTGAGAATATCGAAAAGAATAAAGATTTATCAGATGCTTTGATTTCTATTGATGAAGCACAGAGACAAGCTTTAATTACAGCAATGAAGAGGTAATCTTTGACACTGATATATATAATTTGACTGGAAGGGAGAATGACTAATGTACGGTGTTCTTGAACCAACCGAGGCACAATTGAGTTTCGTTAAAGATATATGTGACGTACTCAACGTTGATGAACCAGAAGAGTTTACGAGAGAAGCATACTCAGATTTTATTTCTGAATACAAGGATCAGCTGTATAATAAAAGAGCAACCAATAGATATAATGACCAGTTTATATTCTGGCGTTAAAGAGAAGGAGAACGGAGTATGATCAAGAGTAATGTTTTTTATGTAGCCTCTGAAAAGACCGTGTATGTTTGTTGGGAAAAGATAAACGGTTTATCTGGTTATACTATTTATCGTAATGGCGTAGAGTTAGCAGATTCAGAAACAAGTGATTTTGTTCGCCCCTATGAATTTGATAATGATCATCATACAGAATTGTTTAAGCCAGCAACGAGAAATTGGTTGTATTTTAAAGACCATTCCGTACAAGGTTTACAGCATTATAAGTATCAAATCGTAGGGAAAGGAGGACATACCTCTGAATCATATGAGTCATTACTAACAGAGGTATATACAGAATAATGACATTTGCTAAAGTACATGAAGTTTTACGATTTATTGATGCTATTAAAGGAAGGTATCCTTATGAAATTGAGGATACCTTTTCTAATGGCTTTTGTTATTGGTTCGCAAAAATGTTGGAATTAAGATTTGGAGGTACTATTTATTATAATCCCGATATTATTCATTTTGCGACCCTTATAGAAGAACAACTATTTGATATTACAGGCTTAATTGAAGTTGGTGACAACTGGTTTAACTGGGAAGATTATCAATCACGTAATGATACTTCAGCCATTTATCATAGTTGTATTCTTAAAGACCAATAAAGTCTTCGCCTATCGGCGTATTTTTGGATTTCAAAAATACAGAAAGGAGCATGTTTGAATGTTAGAAATCGTTGATATTGGTTTCACTTTGGATTTCACAACTTTTCATAATGTTGTTGACGAAGTAATATCGGACGAATCTTCAAGAACTGGAATTGGCTTTGACTGGAGCGATAAAGAAGCTCATTTAAGTAAAAGCAATAAAAATGTATATAAAATTACATTTACCAATCTTGACAGCAGTAACACGATTGACTTGGTTGCAAGTAAAGTAGCAAGTGGAATACAATTCGAACCAATCGAATTAAGAAACTATAATAATACATTTTATAAATGGAATTATGAGGACGATGATTTAATGCAAGTAATGTTACTTGCTTTAAAGAAGAGTGCATTAAAAGCCAAAGGAAACTTTGGATGTATTTTCGACGGTCAATATACCCTTGTAAAAGACGGTAGAGATATGTCCACACATGTTGCTGGTTTGGCAATAATTGATGATCGAGGAAAGGTATATCATCTGAAACACGGTCAGAACCTTGACGAAGAAGATGATGATAATACAATAGGATATGTTCCAAAGTACTTGATTAATGACTGGTTGGACGAGAATCCACAGTTTCAAGCAAAACTACAGACAATACCAAAGATTGATCAGTTCGAGATGATGGCACAGTTTGCCGTATATCAGAAAAGAAAGAATATGTTAACAGCTGATCAGTTTAGAGATGTATTGTTACAAGTAGGTACTTTTGCAGAAATGATAGGTGGTTTCAAAGATGAATCTATCAAGAGCATCTATCAATTTTTTGTATAAAGGAGAATGAAACACATGAATAACGAAGATAAAGGAGAAAAGACAATGGAATCATCAGCAGCACTGAATTTTGGTGGACTTGACAGCATGTTTGATGACATGTTTACACCAGCACCACAGAAGACAGTCGAAGAAAATAAAACAGAACAGAAAGAACTTACCGCAGAAGAGACACAGGAGTTACAGGGAAAGGTAGAAAATATTTCCAGTGTGAATATTGATACAGCCTTAAGCAAGCTTACAAATATCGAGGTAGAACTGAACAACGAGTTCGTAGAAAGAAACGAACTTATTAAGATTATGTTACTTTCAGTGGTTACCAGCTCTAACCTTTTAATGCTTGGCCCTCCTGGTACTGCTAAGTCATTAATTAGTAGAGCAATGTGTAACCGTATCGACAACTCTAACTATTTTGAGTGGCTCTTAAATAAATCTTCTGATCCAGCAGAATTGCTTGGTACTTTCTCTATTAAGGGAATGGAAAATGATCAGTTTAAGAGAATGACTGCTGGTAAGTTACCAGAGGCAAATATTGCCTTCATCGATGAAGTATATAAGTGTAATTCACCTACTCTTAATGCATTGTTAAGTATTATGAATGAGCACGTATTCTTCAATGATGGTAAGCCAGTAGATGTTCCTTTGATTTCTATGTTTGCAGCTTCAAATGAGCCACCAGAGGACGATAGCCTTCTGGCAATGCATGATAGATTCTTATTTAGAATCGAAGTTGAGTATGTTCATGATGCCGCTAATAAGAAGAGAATGTTCAACAATTACATCTATGATCGTGCTGGCGTTGCAACAAACAAGGCACATACTACTATTACGGTAGAAGAACTTGAAGCATTACAGGCTAAGGCAAGAACCATTCCTGTACCAAAGGCAATCATCAACAAGTTCATTTCGTTAATGAACGGTCTTCAGAAGAATGCTACTATTTCTATTTCTGATAGACGTGCAAATGAATGCTTTAAGGTATTACAGGGTTCTGCATTGCTTAACGGACGTAACAAGGTTGGTCTTGATGACTTCAATGCATTGAAGTATGTTCTCTGGGAGAAGAAAGAGGACATTGATACTATCGGTGCAGAAATTAGCAAAATCGTTAATCCTTATGATGAAGAATTTGCTAAGTTCACAAGACAGTTCAATGAAGTTAAGGATAAGATTGAATCCAGCAGCGACATTAAGGACAGAAACCAGGCATACTTCCAGTATCAGAATTCTATTAAGAATACTATCGGAAGAATGAATAAGCTGATTTCTGAGGCATCCACAAGTGGTAAGGATGTTACTGAGTTCGCTAAGTTCCGTGACGAAATCGTATCTTATCATACAAACCTTGCAAATGAAATTCTTGGTGGTACATTAGGTAATTCATTTAACAGTGTAACACTCGATTCAGATATCGATAATGTCAATAACGACACAGATTCTGATGACGAGAATTTCTAATTTGTAACTAACTCTTGTGGTTCGTAAGAGAAATCTTACGAACCACATTTTTATTGGAGGTAACATATGGCATTAGATTTGAATGCGTTTTTTAATAATCTGAAGTCATATACGGTAGACGACGATGATAATACACAAGCAGATGGAAACCAGATGGATCCAGCTTTGTATAATAAAAGTCTATCTGATATGACAGAAGAAGAAAAAGAACAATTCTATGAATCTAAAGACTATAAGGAATATAGTGCTGGTACAGAGATTTTCAATGACAGCTATTCTGTTAATTATAGCGGTAAGAATGTACAGGAAATCTTTGGACTGTCTGGTAAATCCAATAAGTATTCGTATAACTGTTTTGAGTTTCTTGAAACAGATCACGAAGACTATCTTGATATCGTAGATTTCTCTCCAGAAATGCAGAATACTATTGCAGAAGGAGAAGCTTTACTGCCAACATTTAAATATCTTCATGAAGATATTTTTATGTCTTTATATCAGTATAATGCTACGGTATTACCGCCAGAACGTATGCACATCCAGTCTTGGATGAATAGAAATATTTTAAGTCAGTTAATCAATACACCAGTATTCATTACATTAAGAAAGACTTGTCGTTGTGACTTGTTCAATGCTGGTATTGGTACTGAAATCATTGGTAAACAGGCCATTGAAATTCTTAAGAAAGAACTTGCAAAGATTAAGGATTTTCAGAAAAAGAAAGATGCTCTTGAAAAGCTTGTTGAACAAGAAGAACAGATGGACTCTCTTGCAGAAGACCTTGATGAAATGGAAGAGCTTCTTGATGAAATGCGTATGAGTGGTCAGGAAGGTTCTCAAGAGTTCGAAGAATTACAAGAGCAGTATAACAATGGTGAAATGAATCTACAGCAAGCAAGAGCTGTTGCAGAGCAGATGGCACAGGATTGTGAGGAGCTTGTTGAGACAACTGATGACCTTGTAGATAACTTTACTGTACAGATGGATAATTCTATTATTAACGCAACATCTGAAGTACAGCAAGTGTCTGATTATGTACAAGCGTGGGGGTTAGGAGAAGGCAGTGACATTAAAATACCATTCGGTTTAAAGAGGTCAGCACTTGAGCGTATCAGAAATTCAGAGTATTTGCGTAAGTTTACCGATATGATTGGTAAATATAAAGAATGTGCAGTAACTGAACAGAAAAAGAAAGTAAAGGCTTCTGCCATTGAAATCAAATCTGTTAAGGTTGGCGATAAGATTGAAGATGCATTGCCATCTGATAAGTTAAATCTTTGTAATAATATTACAAAGAAAGACTTTTATCGTCGTATGACTCAAGGACAGCTTATGTCTTATGACAAGGAATCACAGAAGCAGAAGAATAAAGGTCCGATTATCGTATGTATTGACCAGTCTGGTTCAATGCAAGGTGATAAAGATATGTGGGCTAAAGCATTGGCTGTAGGTATTCTTGAAGTTGCACAGTTACAGAAGCGAGAGTTTGCTTGTATTCCTTATGATAGTAGATGTCGTAAGACTACTATTATTCACAAGGACGAAATCAGTCCAGATAAGATTATCGGTATTGCAGAAGAAAGAGCAACTGGTGGTACTGATTTCGAATCACCATTGAAAGAAGCATCTAAACTTATTGAAGATTCTAACTTCAAAGAGGCAGACGTTGTATTTATTACTGATGGTGATTGTTGCGTATCTGATGAATTCAGACGTAAGTTTAAGCAGTTAAAGGAAGACAAAGAGTTCCGTACTATGGGTGTTCTTGTTGATTACGGATATACATCCAGAACTACTCTCAATGATTTCTGCGACTCTGTAACTACTGTAAGTAAGATTGCAGATGCAAAGAATGCAAATTCTGATGTAAACAAAATGATCTTTGGTTCGTTGTAATATCAAACCCACCAGCAGATACGCTGGTGGGTATTTCAATCGAGAGGAGAATTATAGTGATACTTCTTTACCAATGATTTTTGAAGACCTTATCAGAGTAAATAAAATCTGGTAAGGTATTTCTTTTGAAAGTCTTGTATGGTAAAATATATTAACGAGGTAGATAAAAAACTACCAGTAAGACAGTGAAAAGGAGGTAAGTGAGTTATGGCAATCCAGAGTTTAGTGTCAAATGCAAGTATCATGATGACAGTGGTTGCTGTATTATGCACTTTAATTTCTGTCATTACAGAGTTCACCAAAGAGATAGGTTTTCTTAAAAAGATACCTACTGATTTGCAGGTGTTAGTGTTATCACTAATTGTGTGTATTGTTGCTTTCTTCGCTTATATCTCTTATGCAGGTATTCCTTTTGTGTGGTATTACCTTGTTGCAGTTATTTTTGCAAGTTTTATTGTTGCAATCATCTGTACAAAGGGTTGGGAATATCTGATAGAGATTTGGAAGAGATATTACAAAAAGGATTCAACAGTTAGAAAGGAGACTTGATAAATGATTTATGACATTTCAAGCTATCAAGAGGGCTTGGATATAAGCACACTTGAAGATTTAGAGGGCGTAATCATTCGAGCAGGCTGGGGAGACGATTTTGAACAGCAGGACGATTCAGCAACACGGAATTTTGTTGAACAATGCAAGGCCAATGGCATCCCTTTCGGATTCTATCTCTTCAGCTATGCGACTGATACAGGAATTGGATTTGATTCGCATATAGAATCGGAAATTGAGCACATGAACAGGCTTTTGGCTTTGTATGGCACTCCTGCCTTGGGTGTATGGCTTGATATCGAGAATGAGGAGGCATACAAAAGGGCAAAATGCGGATGGGAGGATTCAGAGCACACCGATGAGCTGAATGGATACATTGCAAAATGGCTTGACACATATCCAACGGGTGGCATTTATTGCGACAGAAGCCACAACAGTTATCTTGACATTCCAGTGGACAGACTATGGCTTGCTACACTTGACGGCACAAAGATAGAGGACTGTGTGCTCTGTCAGTTCACATCAGACCCGCTTGATACAAATGTATGGGGAAATTATCGACTTGAGGCACACGAGGACGCAACAGAGGCTGAGGAAGAAGAGACAGAGGATGTGACTTACATCGTGGAGCCAGGTGACACCCTTTGGAGTATCGCTGAACGATTCTTCGGTGATGGTAACCGATACAAGGAAATAGCTGAGCTTAATAACTTGGCTGACCCTAACATCATCCATGCAGGCCAAGAACTCGTGATACAGCGAGTCAGTGGTGATGATGAGGAAGAGTCACTTCCCGCTGACTACATCGTGCAGGAAGGCGACACACTCTGGAGCATAGCTGAAAGAGCCTACGGCGATGGAAGTAAGTACACAGAGATAGCTGAGAAGAACGGCTTGGAAAATCCTGAGCTAATCTATCCAGGACAAAGAATTATGCTATAACAATGTAAACAAAATGATCTTTGGTTCGTTGTAATATCAAACCCACCAGCGTATCTGCTGGTGGGTATTTCAATCTAGAGGAGAATTATAATGATTGATGTTGAAGACCAGATTCAGAATCTGAATTTAACCAGTGAACTTGGTAAAATGATTACAAGTACGAGCGAGTTCCAGTCATTCAGTACAGATACTGATTTTATACAGGAAACTCTAAATGTTCTTGCTTCTGATAATCTTATCAACAAGAAAAATTATTTCATGGATAACCAGGTTTATATTACAGACACTTTAAAGAATCTCCATGATTTACTCCAGTTATTGCAAGACAATGTTGGAGCAGATAATGCAGATGCTGATTTGGTTCAGCTTGTTAAGGTTGTCGGTGTTACTATTAACCAGCTTGAACGTGGTATCGATAAGTTCAATCAAGAACTTACTGGGCAAGTATCTTCTCATACACAGAAAGATGAAGTACTTGTCACAGAAGATACTATCAAAGAAGCTATGCAGACAAATGAGAATACTATGCAGATCGCAAAAGATTTACGCAATCCAGATCAGATTGAGATTGACGAAAAGACTGCACAGATTCAGAAAAGTTTCCAGGAGCTTAAACAACAGAAACGTGCAGCGGCAGCGATGCAACAGAATAGACCGCAGAAAGGTATACAGCCAAATGCACAGCCAGTAAGATATCTGATTGCATCTCAAGACTTACAGGAAGTTCGCTTTGTACAGCAACAGTGTAATAAACAAATGTTAAACAATATCTTACAGAATTGTGGTATTGATGATGCCAGAGTGTTTGAACTTAAAGAAGTTCCTACAAGGAAAAAAATAATTCAGAAGACGGTAACAGTTATAGGATAAGGAGGTATGGTTATGCCCGCTTTATATCAAAGCAACCAAGACGTACCAGACAATATGTTACTTGGTAATCTTTTAACCTATACTCTTACTAATATGACAGTAAGTGAACAGGATTTATTAGATACGTTTGCTAATAATAATCTGTCACAGTCATATGTACGTAAGATTTCTCATGCAGATGCGTTCCGTAGAGCCACATCATCTATTAAGAACGAAAAAGTTGTTTATATAGACGATAATGGTGATCAGTTTGACGGACGTATCAATGTTGATGAAGTGGTAAACGATAATATGTACATTAAAAGAATAGTCGGAGTAAGAGTGTTAAATGATCAAAAGGAAGAAGTATCATATACACAGCTCGGTGCTATTACATATGATCGTGCAAATGATCGTTGTGCAACATATTTGGAGCCAACATCTACGCATTATGTAGCGAATATCAGTTTCTTATTTAATCAAATAGAAACTCGTTATATGACATGGTCTACATATCATAATCACGATACGATCCGTAATATTATCAATCGTATCGTATATGATATGCATCCAGTAGCTTTAATGTCTACTGGTATTAACAAGTTTATTCCTAAAACATCTAAAGATACTCTATATGCATTAAAGGGTGTATTGAATGATTTATCTCAGTATAGCGATAACGGTTACGGAGAGAACGTAGTTGAAATCATTCCATTCATCGATACCCAGGAACAGCGTGACCTTGTAAATAAAATGTATGAGGAAGAAATCAAAGAGACGCTGTATAATTACAGTATGGAGTTGGCAGAGATACTGAAAAAGAAACAGACTCTGTCGAGTAGACAGGCTGCTACTTATGTTGAAAAGTACAGAGAACTTTCAGACAAAGTAAAAGACTATCAAGGATTGTTAGGTACATATACACAGAACATCCATGATCAGTTACAAGCAGCTTTTCAGTTAATAGACGATAATAAGGAATCATAACTATGTACAAATATGTTAAGGGCATCACAGTATTAAGTGAAGATCGAATGCCAAATGCGTTAGAGGTAGCACAAGAATACAATCTATGGATGCCATTAACAGATTCTATGACCCCTAACGGGGAACTCATAGAATTCTTAGTTAAGGCTTACATAGAGAAAAACAATTATAAGACGAGCGAATACTATTATATCAATCCTTATAATGTTTCTTTCCCTGTATATCCATGGAAATTTATAGGACCGATTATGGATGAATTTATCGAGTATCTTGAGCAAAATAATATAGTAAAAGATAAAGAAAAGATTTATACCATAGGAAATATAGATTTTATGTATTATGACGAGCCTCGCCAAGAATGCAAAATAATAAGCTTAGAAGAATTTAAAAAGCGAAAGGAAGGAAAGCATCATGATTAATTGCCCAAAATGCGGTAGTAACATCTTTCAGACTGGACTGCATATGTGTAAAAGAGCAAACGTTGATTTTGTAAATGGAGTTCTTACAGTTCAGCCTTTTGAAAACGAAGTAGATAACTCTTTAATCCAGTGTACACAGTGTGGTGAGAAGTTTAATGTAAATGACGAGAATGTTGTTCACATGCTTACACATCCACTTATTAAGTGTACAAAATGTGGAAAGGAATTCACAGAAGAAGAGCTGGACGAGAATCATGTATGTGCAATCTGTCGTGTAAAAGAAATGGACGCTGGATTTTCTCAGTTAGAGAACGCAGACCCTTTTACACTTATGAGAATGCTTGCACAGGTTCGTATTGACAATCTCAATCTTACCAAGACAAACGAACAGATTCAGAAACGTCTTGAGAGAGCAGAAGAGATTGGACAGGAAAACAACGAACAGCCAGAAGAAACACCAAAGAAAAAGCGTGGTGGACGTAAGAAGAAGACAGAAGAACCAGTGCAGACAGAGGAAGATACTATTGATATCGACGGAGAGGATGCACAGGGAGACTCTGATATTGAAATCAGTGAAGATGTAGCACCAGACTTACCAGCAGAGGTAACTGCTATGTCTAATGAAATGAATGCAGAAACAGAGGAGTAAATATGGAGACAGCGACACCTAATGCTATCTCTGTTAATATTCCAATTCAATCAGACTTTAGTGACATTACAAAAGAATCTATTGATGAATGTGTAGATATTGTAAAACTCAACGCATTAAACAGTGCTTTGTATTGTAATTGTCATTATTCCAATTGCAGTAATTGCGACAAGACACAGGGTAAGTGTATCTCAAATGGTGGATTAAATGCGTCTATAATGTTTGTAGACGCATTTCCATCAGAGTATGAATCTGTTGCTGGAGCATTTACTGAAGAAAAAGGATATATTTTGAATGAAGTCTTGAAAGGAACTAAATATAAACGCTCTGATATCTATTGCACTAACATGATTAAGTGTCATAATGTTCAAGATACAAACAGTAATATAATTTCTCATTGTCTTGAGGAATATTTTTACAAAGAGATAGAGTTGGTGAAGCCGAAGCGTATTATATTCACATATTCTGCTTTTCAAGCTTGTTTAAAATATAAAGTTGTTCCTCATACTGGCAACGTGAATTATTTTACAAAGATACATACAAATATTCGTAACCTTGAAACGGATATATTTATAGTGTATGATATAAAAGCGTTGACACAACAGCAGAGAGATGCATTCAAACAAGGTATGAAAATGATTTTACAATAAGGAGGCACGTATATGGACGCAACTAAAATTGTTGTGAAGGGAGCCAGAGTTCTCGTTAAGGAACAGAAGCTTTCCCAGACCACAGAAAGTGGTATTATTATCCAGGGAAGAGAGAAAGAACATACGAACCAAGGTATTGTACTTGCCGTTGGCGAAGGAGCAATGCTTGAGGACGGAACTTTAGTACCAGTGGGAGTAAAGGTAGGAGATAAGGTAATGTATACGGCATTCAGTGGTAGTCCAATCACTAAGGCTGGAGACGATGACGAAGAAGATGTAAGATATTTAATTCTTAATGAAAGAGATATCTTATGCCAGATTTTACCAGATTAAACAATAATAAAGAAATAATGGTGGTGGTAGGCATTGTCTTACCACCACTTTTTTATTGTAGGAGGTTAATATGATTATATCTATTACAGAATCCTGTCACATGGGTTGTTCGCACTGTATGGATGATGCAAGGCCATGCGACAAACACATGTCTATGAAAACATTTCAAGATGCAATAAGCTTTTTTAATCAGTTTGGCGGTATTGAATGTTTAATTACTGGTGGAGAGCCAACTGATAATCCAGAATGGATTAAAATGCTTGAGTATGCGTTAGAACACGCACATGGGTCTACTGGCACTGGCATTGCACATATTACATTAGCTACAAATGCAATGAATATAGCCAACAATCGTGACATACAAACATATTTACTATTACTTATGCAGCGTTATCCTGGTAAACTAAACATACAAGTAACTCATGTAGACAAATATTATCCGCATGATGTTGATCTGTCTCAAAGCTTTTTCCATTGTGGACCAGTTGTTGTATGTAATTCCATTGAAGCAATTTATCCAATGGGTAGAGCAAGAGATAATCAAATGCCATGGCAAGCAAAGTGTAGTAAGTGTTTTAATATCAGATTAGCTACAAGATCATTTCGTGATTTAAGTAAAGCGAGTATTATGTTAGCTATGAGAGGTAAGTTTTGTACTCCTCAAGTAAGTATCAACGGAGAGGTTAAACTTGGAGAGAGTACGTTGTGTCCGCCATGTAGCAGTATTTATACTGGAACTGAACAGTTAATCAATGATATTTGTAATTTTCATTGTAGTGGCTGTGACATGATTAATAAACACCTAACACCAGAACAAAGAAAGGCTATAGGAGAATAGAGATGCTTTATTTAAAGAACAAAAACGAAATATCTTTAGATAACTTTCAACGTTTTGATGCAAGTAATTGGGATGAACTAAAGAATCGTATTTCATATAAATTAGTAAACAAGAGAGTTTTTCATGCTTCAGAAGATGTAGATGATATTGTTTACGAAGACTGTATGGATTTGTCTAAAGTATATATCGTTACAGAAGTATCTCAAGATAGAAAAAATATCATCTCATATACTTTAAAGCATCAAGACCTGGAACGTTTTCAGAAAGATACAGATGAATTATATATGCAAGTGTATAGTAATTATCTTCGAGATATCAATAGAAGAATACGTACACTTAAAGAAGACGTGTTAGCACATGAAATTTTATATCCTTTAATGGGAAGTAAAAAAGATATTATGCTAAGCGGAGTAAACATGCTTATTGAAGATTCATCTAAATACAAAGACAATGTCTTGTTTGTCACGAATAAATATAATGTTTTCGGTACATCATATATGCTTGACCATTCTACATTAGACGAAGTTCATGATAGAATGGGATGTGATTTCTATATCATTCCAACATCTGTACACCAGTTTATGTGTGTAAGTAGGGATTATGTCACAAAAGGCAAAGATTCTATGGAAGTTGAGGATGATTTACTTGATATGTTATACAAAATGAATTCAGAAAATAAAAATACTGAAGACATATTAAGTTATAGAATCTATTTGTACTTGCATGATGATGGACATATTTTGTTCCCAATCAAACAAAAACTATGATTGAAAGGAGAAAAATATATGCTGGGAACTATTACAAAGTACAACTACGAAAAGCTTTATGGATTTATTCTTGGTGATGATAACCAAGAATATTTTTTTGCTAATGCAGATTTTAAAAACAATCCTAAGAAGTTTAAAGGCAAGCGTGTAAAGTTTGTACCAGATTATAACAATACAGAAGAACAGCATCCAAGAGCAACAGAAATCTATACGCTTGGAAGAGACACTATTACTCTGGTTGCTGTACTCGATATTGAATCTTCAGAACCATATCCACAAGATATTGGAAAGACCTTAAAAGTAATGGTAGAACGAGAAATAGAGAAATTGAAAACTATTGAAGGTACTACCATTACTGGTACGGTATCAGTTGGGAGGCAGCTATGATAGTAAAAGCTAAATACCATAAAGAGATTGAAGTCACAGACGATATCTCCCAGGAAGAAATTGACCGAATCTGCCAATACGGGATGCCAAATAGATTCGATTGTATGGCAGACGAAATCGACAACGAGAAACCACTTGAATTTGGTAGTTGGGAATTCGTTGAAGATAAGTATTATAAACCAACTCAAAACATACCAAAACAAGAAGAATCGACTGAAGAAGTCAAAAAGACCGATAGACAACTTACAGTAATGAAATGGTTAATGCCTATTGTTTTCGGCATAGTTTTCGGTATTGTTTGGGGATTTATTAAATATAGTTTTTGGTTTGGCTTACTGAACGTTGGTTTATATATTGCAGTATGGATTCCAGTGACCACAGTAGTCAACTGGGTAAGAAAAGTAAATAAATTTATGGAAGGAGACGGACGAAATGTTTAACATTCAGATCGCAAAGGATGATTTGGCAGAGGCTCTGTCTTATGTCGAATCAACAGTAGGTAACAACAGTCAGAATCTCGGTGACGATTGTGTATCAATCACCGATATGGGTACAAATACTCTTGATATATATACTACGAATGGTATTGAGTTTTCAAGAGTACAGGTAGTTTTAACGAGCGGTTCTTCTGGTAAAACAGAAAGAATGCCATACGTTAACTACAAGAGGTTTAAGTCAATGATAGACTCTATTCCGAATGGAGAATATATCTCTATCAAAGCAACAGTTAACGATATTGAGATTAATTATGGTACGAGAAAGAAGCCATTAAAGTTGACAGGATCAACAAATGGTATCATTCCGTTACCTCAGAACAGCGGTTCTATTATTACAATCAACAAGGATATTGTAGAGAAAGGTCTTACACAGGCTTGTAGTATTATCAAAGATGATACAAACAGTGCTCTTACCAACTGTATCCGTATTCACACAAATGCTTTTAATGTAGAAATTACTGCTGTTGATATTAAGAACAACAGAATGTTTGTGCATAAAGGCGTAACAACAGAGAGTAATAATGGCGACGTTATTATCGAGGCCAACAAGTTCAAGAAAGCATTTAAGCTTTTTAAAGACTTTCGTGATCTTGAATTTGAATGCGGTACAAGCGTCATTAAGGTATCTGGTGCAGATCCAGTAAATAGATCATCACAGATGATTATGGGCGTAGAATATTACTCCAGAGTTCTTGCTGGTAATTATCCAACTACGGTAGGTGCAATGTTCAACAATGTTACTGAGTTCGCAGTTGTAAACAAGGACGAATTAAAGTCAAGTTTAATTCGTATCAATGCAATTGAGGACAATACCATTGGTTCTGGAACAATGGAATTAAAGATCGATAAGAACATGGTAAACATTGTGAAAACCTCTCAGTATGGTACTGTCGAGGATAGTTTCAGCCTTGAGAACGAGATCGGTACACCAATTATTGAAACATTTAAGTCAAAGCCTTTAGCAGAAGTTTTGAAGAATTTTACTGATAATGGTACTTATGGTACTCCAAATACATTTGAGATTGGTAAAAGTAATGCTAATGGTAATGCGAATTATTATGTGTTAAAGGAAACTGGTGCTACTGGCAGCATGTTCCTTATTACAGGCTTTGGTTCAGCATCACCGACTAATCCATAAGTTTTGTGTCTTCCTTGTGTTTAGTGGTATTGATATAATATTGCTAACGCAAGGAAGACGAATACTTTGAAAGGAGAAAGTCATGAAGAAACAATTCGCTTATTTACATAATCATACAAAATTCTCTATCCAGGATGCTATGCCAAGTCCAAAGGATTATGTTGATAAAGTATACGAAATCAATCAGACCAGTAATGATTATGAATGTATCGCATTAGCGTTAACAGATCATGGCAACATATCTGTATTGCCACAGCAATACAATGCTTGCTTAAAACCAGATGATCCAAATAGAAAGATTAAACCGTTATTTGGATTTGAAGCATATCATTGCGTCGATGTAAATAATAATCCAAACGGTGATAGATTTCATATGGTTCTTTTGGCAAAGAATCAGAAGGGTTTAGAGAATATATATCAGATTGCGTCTCATGGCGGAATGAATATTGTTAAAGGACGTACAAAGAATTTTCCAGTAACCGATTTGGATTTTATAAAGAACCACGGTGAGGGCGTAATATGTCTTACAGCATGTATTGCTGGTATCATTCCACAAATGATATTGAATGGAAAAGAAACGGATGCTATTGATTTAATATCCAAATTAAAGATATATGTAGACGAACTTTATCTTGAGGTACAACCTCTGGATATTCCAGAACAATTACTTGTGAATGAAGCAATGGTACGCTTATCTCAAAGTACCAATACAAAGTTGGTAATGACTTGCGATGCTCATTATATCGAGAAGTCTGATAAACAGTATCATAATTTATTTAAAGAAATTTCACATCAGAAACCGTTTACTACGGAAAATTATTTGCGTACACCAGAAGAAATGGAACAGTATTGTTTACAGTACAATATTCCATTAGAGGCAATCACGAATAGTGCAGAAATTGCGAATATGTGTGACGTGGATCCAAAGCCAAAAGACCATAGAGCGTTACTGCCTATTTATCCATGCCCTGTAGGATATGATGAATCCAGTTATCTTCGTGAGTTATGTATTCAGTTTTTAAACGATAAGATAATCGAGAAGAAAATTACAGAGCCAGAGAAATATATCAAAGAAATGTTATATGAACTTGATGTTATATGTAACGCTGGTTTTGCTGGTTATTTCTTAATCTTATGGGATTGGTTTAAGTGGTGTAGAGATAATGATATCTTGACTGGACCAGGTAGAGGTAGTGCCGCTGGTAGTATTGTCAGTTATGTTCTAAATATTACCAAGGTAGACCCTATTAAGAACGGTTTCTATTTTGAAAGATTCTTATCTCCAGAAAGACTTGAATTTCCAGATGTTGATACAGATATACCAAGAGATAAAAGAGCAGATGCTATCAATTATCTGTTGGGTAAATATGGTAAAGAAAATGTATCACAGATAGTTACTTTCGGAGAATATAAGGTCAAAAACACCATTAAAGCAGTGCTATCTAAATATAATTGTCCAATAGTAGAGGCAAATAAAATAACCAAATCATTACCAGATATGGTAGACGGTAAAGCTGTTACTTTTGATTTGCTTGAGCATAGGCACAATAATCCAGATGATTATGATTCGTGGGAAGAGACAGACCTTAAAACGCTTGATAAAGCATGGGAGACGTTAGAAGAAGTGTTCCAGCAATATCCTCAAGTGTATGATGCATTAAAGCATATCAGTGGTTGTTATAATAACACTGGTATTCATGCTGGTGGTGTTATTATCTGTAACAAACCTATCAATCAAAATGGCCAGGTTATGATGGGTAGTGAAACTGCCGTATTACCTATTTTGCAATTTGAAATGGGTGATCTGGATTTCTTTGGTTTCCTTAAGATTGATGTTTTAGGACTCAAGACTCTTGATACTATTAAGTATGCTATGGATTTGGCTCATTTAAATTATGACTGGTATGATAGTGAAGATTATACCGATCCAGAAGTATATAGAATGTTAAGAGAAGGAGAAACAACAGACGTATTCCAGATGGCAAAATATTCGCCAACAAAAATGATATCAGACTTTAACGTAACCAATATCGAAGGATTATGTGCTGTTAATGCTGGTAATCGCCCTGGCCCTCTTGAGAAAGATAAGAATACTGGTAAATCTATGGTTGATTTATATATTGATCATGTTAAGACTAATACACCAGAAGATTGGGGTAATTCAGATGTAAATGAAATTCTTAAACAAACCTATGGCTGTATCTGGTATCAAGAGAATTGTATGATGCTTGGAAGAGTAATGGCTGGTTATTCTATGGGAGGAGCTGACAGTCGCATCCGTAAAGTGCTCGGCAAGAAAAAAGTTAAGATGATACCAGAAATTAAGAATGAATTTATCTATGGTAAAAAATCTATTTTTGATGAAGACCACAATGTAATAGGTATGTCTGATGAACCATCAGATTATTGTGAGGGTGCAGTTAATAGAGGATATGATTTACAGTTATGTGAGAAGATATTTGATAACATGGCAGCTTTTGCTAAGTATAGTTTCAATAAATCTCATTCATTCTGTTATGGTGTTCTTGCGTATAAGACCGCTTGGCTGTCATATCATTATCCGATTGAATTTGCTATTGCAAACTGTACTATCAATGAGAAAGAGGAAGATATTATATCTACTCTTGCAAGTGCAAGAAAGAGAAAAATCAGAGTTCTTCCACCAGATATTAATAAGTCTCAAGTAGACTTTTCAAATGATAACGGAGCAATTCGTTATGGTATTAAGGCTATTAAAGGCGTTGGCTCAAGAGTAATTGATTTCTTACGAGATTATAAGTTAATGGACAATGTACCGTTCCAGAATCTTGATGATTTTTATAGCAGAATTCATAATACGAGTAATCCAATTGTATCGTCTTTGATAAATAGCATTCAGCAACAGACTGGAAAGGCAAGTCCTAATCCGTTAAAGAAAGATGTTGAGATAGCATTGATACTGTCTGGTTGTTTTGATTTTCAAGAGAAGAACAGATTTACTCTTGTTAATTATTATATTTCTAACATCAGAAAAGAAAATCCTTCGACAATTAAGATTATGGGAGAAGATAAAAAGTTTCCGTTAGATGATAAGAAGTATGATAGTAAACAGAAATTGGCACTTGAAATGTTCTATATGGGTGCATATATATCAGAGCATCCACTTGATAAGTTCCCTTATATCGACCTTGATGCTGCACAAGAAGGCGAAAAGGTTCGTATAGGTGGAATAGTTACAGGAGTAACCAAGAAACAAACAAGAACTGGTAAAGATTATCTTGTAATTAAGTTTAAGGGAAAAGATGATATCGAAAGAAATACAAATATGTTTTTCGAAGATAGAGTTAAATCGCTTGAGCAAGACCTTAAGAAGAATCAGATTATTGTAGTAACTGGTACATATAGTCAGAGGTATCACAATATTAATGCTTCTAATATTAAAATCCAGATAGACAAGAAACAAATGCTTCAGCAAGAAAATTTACAGATCAATACAGTACAGAATCAACAGGTTCCAGTAGGTATGCCAGTCGTCCAAGCACCAGACATGTTCAAGGGATTATTTGATTAAGGTTGATTATTGCCCGATAATGTAATATAATGTTACATATCGGGCAATAATTGTAAGGAGAATCCTATGAAAGCAGAAGATATTGAGTTTATTGTAAACAACTACAAAAACGAAAAGCCTAGAATACAGGAAGAGATTAAGGATGAATTATCAGAACAAGAAACCATTCAGATATATAATGAGTTGATTCAAGTTTTGAGTAAGCACAATGTATCGTATAAGTGTGCTTTGAACATATCTATATCTTTAATGTATGCTTTTATGACTGGTGCAGCAGAATTGTACGATAATGAAATGAATCCCTAACGGGATAACAAAGGTATTTTAACCATTCCAAATCAAAATTGAAAGGAGAATAGTAAAATGGTTAACACAAATAATTTATGCGTTTTTGAAGGTAGAGTTGCAAAAGATCCTAAGTTTAGTCAGATTAATGGACAGAATGGTACAATTGATAAAGTTGTATTTGATTTGGTAGTAGACAGAGGGATGAATGCACAGCAGAGACAGAACGCACAGACTAATCAGCAGCAGACAGCTGATTTTATCCATTGTTCTATGATCGGTAACCAGGTTAATGCCTTTAGACAGTGGTGTCCAAAGGGAAAGGCTGTCAAGGTATTATGCCATTATACACAGTATACTTATACAGATAAGCAGACTGGTCAGACACAGTATGGACATCAGTTTGATGTCGACAATTTTGGCTTTACAACAGCAGATGCAAAAGCATTAGGCGACGGCAGCAATGCTGGTGGCGGTAACTATGGACAGAACAATGGTGGCGGATACGCTCAGAACAACAATGGTAACTATGGGCAGAATAACGGTGGAAATTATGGTGGTCAGCAGAATAATAACTATGGCAATAACCAGCAGAATAATGGAAACTTTATGAATGCTCCACAGCCACAGAGCAACTTTGATATGTTCAGCGATAATCCAGCATCACCGTTTTAAGTATAAGTAAGTAGGAGGGTTCTTTTATGAATCAAGAAGAGTATCAAAATGCTATTAATGAAGAAGTAAAAGGATCTGAATCTGCTGTAAGAAAGATGCTTCTATATTACGTATCAGCTTTACAATCAGTTGGTGTTGAAGATGTGAAACAATATATTGCAACTCGGATAGGCGAAATGATTAGTCTATCCGAGGAGCAAGTTCAGTTTATTCTTGCGAATTTCAACAAAGAAAATAAACTTATAGAGAATCTTGATAACAGCATTCAGCTTCTTGAGAAAATGAGAAAAGAGGAAAAGTTGGATTTAGAGTCTCTTGATATTGTTATTCAAGTGTTAAATCTAATTATGAAAGATTATGATAACTTCAAATTACAATAATAATTATGATGATTCAACAGCTGTTGGGTTGCATAATCTAAATCAGTTAAATCAGTTATATAATACAACCAATAGTACAAATAGCACTGTATGGGAAACGGTATATACAAATTATGTTCCGTTTCAGAATCAGTATGTCTATGATACAGGCATTCAATGGAAGTATACTGCTGATATTAGAGGATTAAGAGAGTATATGTTCGCTAATAATCTGTATAAAGAATTAAGCGATATTTTGTATGATCTATATCTGATTACTACTGATGAACAAGATTTTGAAGATAGTTTGTATCGTAATACTTTAGATTTAATATACGAATTTACACGTCCAGAACAAGCATTTGATGATTTATTAAACGAAGAGATATTTGATTATAGGTCATTAAATAAAGTTATAAGCGAAGTAATAGAAGCATACCGAAACAATTTTGAAACGGAGGAGTTTTAATGGCTGAACAGAAAACACTAAATGAAAAAATGAAATTATTAAACGGTCTCCAGAAACAAGTAAACAAAAAGTATGGAGAACGTGCTTTAATGACTGGTAAAGAGGCTATTGAGAGTGGTGCGTTAGATAATGTTATTACCGCAACACCATCTTTAGAGTTGAACCAGGCACTATATTGTGGTGGTTTAAGTGGAATCGTAGAATTATTTGGACCACCAGCATCTGGTAAGACAAGTCTTGCTATTGAAACTCTTGCACAGGCACAGAAGAACGACCCTAACTTTATTGCGTTATGGGTTGAAACAGAGCATTCAATTACTCAAGACATTCTTGAACAGCATGGAGTAGATATCTCCAGAATCGCATTTGCAGACCAGGCACAAGTAGATAGTGCTGAAAGTGTATTGGATATTGCATATGCTGCTATGGTTCAGAATGCAGTCAATATGGTTATTGTTAACTCTGTTGCTGGCTTCTTGCCAAAGCAAGAATTTGAAAGCGATTTAGATAAGCAGAACGTAGGACGTACTGCTCAGTTAATGTCTAAATTGTTCAGAAAGATTACTGGTCCAGCTGGTAAGAATAAAATCAATGTAATCTTCATCAATCAGTTAAGAGATAAGATTGGTGTTATGTTTGGTGACCCTTCTACTACTACTGGTGGTAGAGCGTTGGCATTCTATGCTGATCAGAGAATCAGAATGAGTGCTTTAAAGATACAGGCAGCAGACCCAATCACAGCCAATGAAGGTGTAAAGATTCATTGTATTGTTCAGAAGAACAGAAGGGCTGGTAAGCATAATCCAAATACTGAATGTACTTATTATGCTTTATTTGACCAGGGTATAGACTCTACTGTAAGTATCCCTCAGTTACTTGCAGATAAGGGTATTTTTGAAGTGTCTGGTCGTTGGTGGTATTATCCATCAAAAGATAATGTACAGTCACTTGCTGGTGTTGAATGTAAATTCGGTTCTAAGAGCGATTTACAGAATCTTTTACGCACAAATGAAGCTTTCAAGAATGAAGTAAAGAATTTATTAAGCGTAAGCGAAGTTTCCGTTGAAGAGAAAGAAAGAATTGATGCAGAAGAAGAGGCTAATAATGCCTTTATGATGGATGCTGAAGCGTCGTTACAGAACGAAGTAGGAGACGAGAGTGACGCTTAATTTGCGTCACAATCGTCTTTTATTTATAATATCAAGTAAAGGAGAAAGAAAATGGCTGGAGAAAAAGAAACAAAAGAAGTCATTGAGGAGGAATCTAAAGGCTTTGATTACAGACATGCAGCGTCTTTCAAGGTGTCTGATAAGTTTAAAGATAGATTCATGACACGTTCTGCTGGCGGTCCTACAATGAGCGTAGATGGTCTGGTAGCATTAGGCCATGTAAAAGGATTATGGAAAATCGATGTAGAGATTTTACAGTATCCAAATACAGATAATGGCAGAGAATGTGTATGTAAGGCTATCGTAGGCGGATACGGATGGGATCCGATTGAAGAGAAAGTAATCAGAGTAGAATTTACAGATATTGGTGATGCAAGTCCAGCGAATACAAATGGACAGGTTGCAAAGGCTCTTATCCGTATGGCTTCTACAAGAGCAATCGGTAGAGCATTAAGAAAATATACCAATATCGATATGGTATGTACCGAAGAACTTGGTGAAGATGATATCTCTACTGAATCAATGGAAGAAATTGCTTCTGTACAGATGGTTGATCAGCAGCAATTAATCACCATGAAAGGTTTGATTCAGCAAAAGGGTATCGACAAGGCTACTTTTGAAGCAATGCTTACCAAGACTTTTAATACAAGCGATTTCCAAAGATTGACTTTTGAACAGGCTAATACAATGATTCAAATTCTGAACAATTATGTTGCACCTTCGAAGTAATTAGGTATCAAACAACGAAAGGAGTTTGTGTATGAGGAACTTTACAAAACGCCTTTCTGAGTTTATAAACCACATTCGAACCGACAAAATACGACAGCGACAGCTTTGTGCTGTCGCATGTATTTTCGGAATGTTTATCGTATTACACGTTTATAGCTCAGAGGCACATTCTCTTGATAACGCTGATAGCGTTGAAGAAGAGAACATTACAGTTGTATCGAAAACTGCTGATACAGCTTATACTCCTACTGCTGGCATTAATGCCGAATTAGGCAGAATTATGCGAGAAGTAAAAGCAGAAGAATTAAATGGTGATATCGAACCAAATGAAATCGTCCTAGTAATGGAAGAAGAAGTAAAAGAACCAGAAGAAACAAAGCCTGTCAGAGAGAATATCTTATATTACGTCGTAGATGACGATTATACTTTTTATCTTGATAATGAATATCAAGACTATCTTTGGAACAAACTTAAAGAATACAACAATACGGAGTTGTATGAAGTCTGTCTCGCCCAAATGTATCATGAATCACAATTTGAAAAAGATGTAGTAAGTGCTACTAATGATCATGGCTTATGCCAAATAAATGCTGGTAATTATTCATGGTTACACGAAACATTAGGGATAGGCTCACTTGACGATCCATATGATAACATAGATAGTGGTGTATATATCCTTGTGACTAATGTGGAAAAGTATGGTAGTATAGAAGAGGCATTAGTTGCATACAATCAAGGATATTGTGGAGAAGTAAAATCAACTAAGTATAGTAGATGCATCTTAAACCATGATATGGACTGTCTGCACATACTGGAAATCGAAGAAACAAATTAGGTAGTTAGGAGGAAAGCAATATGATTGTTCAGTGTTCTGTTGAAGAAGTAACAAAAGTAATTGATTATGCAAGAAGTGGTAAGTTAGTTTACCTTAAGGTAGAAAAGAAAGATGATTTCTTAATCATGAATTATTCATTGATTGATGAAGTTCATAATGAATCCGATATTGAACGGATCAAGAACGTCCAGAAAACATCTATCAAGACCACTTTCGACTTAATCAACAAGCTTACTCAGCTTAACGATATAATCGTTAAAGACATTAAGCCGCAAAGTTATACTCTTACATATGAATGTAAAGCTAATGCAAATGCTCCAATATACTCTCACTCAAGTATATTACCGAATGGAGTATTCGACGTACAGACAAGACAGGCAATTAACGTCGATTGGGATAATGTCTTTACTGATAAGCTTGAGGAAATCGTGCCTGGATTATACAGTAAGAAATCTTCTAAGAAGTATGTTCCAGTGACGTACAAAGAACTTATTGAGATTTTACGTAACTAACACCAAAAGTGGTAAAGATTATGAAACATGAATTGTTCACTGATGACAACGGTGAGAACATAGTTGTCATAACTGAGTGGGGAACGAAGCAGAAGACAGAAAAAGAGGCTATTCGTTATGCTGCAAACTATTATTTCAAGGTTAAGAAAGATAAGTTGCAGTGTATTCCAGTCTATATGACGGATAAGAATGCAGACGAGATCCACTTCTCCAACAAGAAAGGTACTAAAAAGTACTTGGGCGTGTGCTATAAATAATTATTATAGAACAGTCTAAGGTATACCACCTATCGGTGGCATTGGGAAACATTAGGGGATATCTATTAACAATGGATATCCCCATTTTCTTTATTTTTATTTATAGAAAGGAAAAAGTCATATGAAGAAAATAAAATCATTATTAGGATTATGCCTAATCCTATCTCTTGTAATGATAGGATTCCCTGTAAGTACAACGGCACATGCACAGGAAAACAGTGTTGTAGTAACACATGAAATGCTTGGAGATAACAATACAACAGAAGTTGTTCGTCTTACAAGTAGAGTAGTAGAGGTTAAAGACGGAGCGTTCTCTGGTTTAACCGCATTGAAAGAAATTCGTGTTGATAGCGATAATCAATATTATGCTTCGTGTAACGGATGCTTGTATAACAAAGATTATACTGTCTTGATATGTATTCCACAGAATACAACCAGTATTCAAGTAAAAACCAGCATTACAAGTTATACACCACATGCATTAGATGGATTGGCACAATCACGTAAAGATGCGTTAAATCAGTTTTTAGGCATAAGTGGACCAACTGAATATTCTGGAGGTAGCAATACTACAACAGCTACACCTACAGATAATCAGCCACAGAATAATCCAGTTGTAACACAACCTACAAATAACAATACAGATTTCTCACAGTACGTATATACAAATAGTAACGGACAGAAAGTATTTAAGTATACTGGTAGTGGTAATTCAAGCATCATTGTACCAGAAGGAGTAGAAATTATCGAAGGCTTTGCTCCTGGATATGGTGATTTTAATGATGAAATTACTTATGTATATTTACCAAGTACATTAAAAAGAATGTACACTACTGGTATGTATTGCAAAGAAAAATATAACTGGGATACTAATTGTTATAACGTATTATACCAGTGTAGAAATTTACAAAAGGTTAAGGGTGGTAACCATGCATACCAGTGCAATGGAAATACTGTTACAAGACCTGGAAATATTACGGTATGGTCAACAAGCGGATTAATACCATACGATTCGCAGCAATATTACAATTATAACAGATAATAAGGAGATAAAACGGAATGGATATCAATTCATACACAGAAGAGATTGCGAAAGCAATTAGTGAACAGAACGAAAACTTAATAGTTGAAGTGTCGGACGTACAGAAGAACAATGGTCTGATGCTTAAGGGTATTACAATGCGTACCAAAGATTGTAATATCTCACCAGTGATTTATACGGATGCATTTTATGAGCATGAGCTTAGCACAGATGAAGCTGTTTCAAAGATTATGGAAATCTACAATGCTCATAAAGATGGCATGAGTAATTTTGATGCAAATATCGTGCAGAACTTTGACGCTATCAAAGATAAGATCGTCGCACGAGTAGTTAATAAGAGCCGTAATGAACTTATTACTAACTCATGTCCTTATGCACAGTTCGGTGATCTTATAGTGATGTTCGTTATTTTCGTTGAACAGGGAGAGCCACTTGGCGGTACAGCGTCCATTAAGATTACCAATGAGATGATGAATTCGTGGAAGGTTAATCTTGGACAGCTTATTGCGGCGGCATATGAGAACACCAAGAAGTTATTACCGCTTGAAGTGATTACCATGTCAGAAATCCTTAAGCAGATGATGGAACGTGCTGGTGGTTCATCTCTAGAAATGGAGACAGAACTTGCAGCTCCAGACCATCTTATGTATGTGGTTAGCAATACATCAAGACAGTTCGGTGCGTATTTCCTTACCGACAGAGAGGCTTTGATTAAGGTTGCTTCAGAGATTAAGGAAGATCGGTTCTTCATTCTTCCATCTTCAATACATGAGATGATTGTGATTCCAGAATCACAAGTAGAGGACACAGACGGCTTAATGGCAATGGTTAAAGAGGTAAACGCTACACATATCGCTCCAGATGAAGTGTTGGCAGACAATGTATACTCTTTTGACGCAAAGACAGAAGAGTTACGTACTATCGATGGTACAATTATTCCATTTATCGCTTGATATTGTAACGATACTTTGCTATAATTGTAGCATAATATTACAGAAAGGTAGATTACTGTATGAAAATCTTACATATAACAGACTCACATGGTACAGCGAAATCACCAGAATCAAGGACAGATGTATATTATCTGTCCTTTTTAAAGAAAATGTATGAACTTAAATATGTCATTCAGCAAAATGATATTAAGTTAATCATACATACTGGTGATTTGTTCCATTCAGCAAGAGCATCGGATAAGTTCGCTGGTCAGTTAGCAGAGATTATCAAATCATACGGTATCCCTATGTATGTAGTTCCTGGTAACCATGATATTGAAGGTTACACAATCAATACTTTAGATCAGACAAAATTAGGGTTATTATATAAAACTGGTGTTGTAAAAGAGCTGGATAGGGGTAAAAACCCTATCCAGCTCAAACATCAGAAAGAGAATCTGAATATAAGTATTGTTGGACAAGAATACTATAAGGATATCGATACTGGTGACATGAGCGACTTTGAGATGCGTAACAATAATCCAAATGCCAATTTTAATATATTGGCTATTCATGGATATCTATGCAATTCTCCGCAGCATCCAGATGTTAAATGTACTCAGTGTAAAGATATTGTGACAGACGCAGATGTTATTCTTGCTGGTCATTTTCATGAAGCATTTGAATATCATGGTGCTGATTTTAGTGTGTATAATCCTGGTTCTATGATGCGTGTTGAACAAACAACATATAATAAGACTCATTTGCCTCAATATGGTATTCTTGAGATTACCAATAATAATGGTGTAGTTCAGCACACATATACAATGCATCCATTTAAAGTAGCAGAGCCTTCAGAAAAGGTATTCGATTATACTTTAAAGAACCAGAAGAAAAAGACATTAATTACACTTGAAAATTTCAAGAACAGTATTGCAAATACTAATTTCAATTCGAATCTTAACACGTCTATTGAGAATATTATCAGTAGCGTAGCTGGTAACTTATCTGTTACACAGGATATTATAGATAAAACAATTGATGTCTATCATGATGCTTTGAATAATTCTCCAGACAAACTCGAAGTACAGCAAGGTTATATTGCTGATGTCAGCAGAAAGATAATCAAGCACGTTGAGATTAAGAATTTCCAGTCTCACGAATATACTATTGTAGAGTTTAAGGATGGATTGAATACCATTATAGGCGAATCTAATAGTGGTAAAACAAGTATCTTAAGAGCAATACGATGGTGTCTTGATAATGATCCTAAAGGATCAGACTTTATTACTACTGGAAGAGACGAATGTTCGGTTACTGTCGTGTTTGATGACGGTACTTCTATCATTCGCAAAAGGACTCGTAATGATTCTGGTACGTATGATGTAGTAGGAAAGACTATTCAGCCAGACGGTACTGTATCTAAATGGACACAAACGTATAAAGGATTTGCGAATAATCTTCCAATAGAGATTATGAACATCCATCAAATGCCTAAAGTAAATCTTACTAAAGATATATGTACGCATCTGAATATGATGTCTCAGTTGGATGGACCGTTCCTTGTTACAGAAAGTCCTCAAGTTAAGGCAGCAATTATTGGACGTTTAACTGGTACTCAGATTATTGATCTTGGTATTAAAGAAACCAATAAGAAAATCTTGAGTAATTCTAAGACCATTAAGACATATACTCAAGAAAAGACAGATAGAGAAAACGAATTATTCAGATATCAGTATCTGCCATTTTATGAACGTTATGTAAGAGGATTCGATTTGATTTGTAAGTATTGCGAATCAAAGATGAATACCATTACAAATGTCGAAATGATTCTTGATGAATTATATAAGAGACGTAAAATGATTAACGACATAACTAATAATATTGTTCAGATACAGAATAATATTGATATGTATAATATCATGCTTGCCATTAAGACATATATGGCAAAACAGTTAGAGATTATTGATATGTATAATGAATTAAAGGATACAATGTTACATATTAAATCTCTTCAGAAGCAGATAAAATGGTTAATCATTCTTACATCGTTCAGATCTTTTGTTGACGCTACAAACTTGAAAGTAGGATTATATGGACAGTTAACGAACGGTTATACAAGAGCAACCTCATTACATCAGCAAATATCAGATAATACTAATTTGTGTAATAACCTTACAGCAGAGATTACAGTGATAGAAACTGCAAAGAAATGCTTTAATGATATTTACAAATATGCACAAGTATTATCGCAAGATATCAGTAATACTAAAGGCGTATATGACAAATATGTTATTCGTCGTCAAAATGCTAATCAGCAAAGCGATATTGCTGTACAGTGGAATGTTGAGGTTAATCATCTTACAAGTCAGATAGAAGAGTTAACCAATCAACAGAAACAAATAATTAAACAGAATAATATCTGTCCTTGTTGTGGACAAAAGATTACATCTGAAGAACACGTACTCAATATCAATAATTTTATGAAAGGAAGATAGTATGGACAATTTAGCATTAAATTTGAAGAGCATTCAGGACCAGATTGATGCGTTAAACAAACAGCTGAACGAAGCTCAGAATAAAAAACTCACTGCTGAAGTTCATTTACAGAACGAACAGCAAGAATATGAGGCACTTGAGAATCAACTTAAGGAGCTTACTGGTCTCAATGATATGAATGAGATCGAACAGTACATCGCAAGCAAGTCTACAGAACTGAATGGTATTATGCAAGACTTGGCTCAAGTATCTAATACTGTAAACAGTCAGTACACATTCAGTGAAAATGATGTACAGATGTTGAAAGGTATAGTAGATAAGTACAATATCCCGATAGGAGAATAACTATGGAAGTTACAGGCTTATGGAAGGTTATCCAGGATCGTTCAAAAGAATTACAGAGCGGATATATTTCAAAGAAAGCCATTAAAGACCGTATCGAAGATGAAGTAATCGATTATACCAATAAGATTAATCAGTTAACGGACGAGAATGACATTTTAAATAAGGTCATTCTTGTCCTTACTGAATCTTCAAATATTGCACGTAACAACGCAAAGAACCATTTCGAGAAAATCATAACAGAGGCTTTACAGTATGTTACACAGTCTACAGATTATGAATTTGTTATTCAAGAAATGGTTGATAGGTCTAAAGCATCTTATGAGTTTTTTATTAAAACGACAATCAACGGAGAAGAATCGTTGCAAAGTCCTAAAGATGCTAATGGTGGAGGTTTCGTAGATATTATATCCGTTGCAGCGAAGTATGCATATTTGGAATTATTCAACGATCCAAAAATACAGTGTGGAACTGTTTTCCTTGATGAACCAGGAAAAATGATTGACGAGCAGAGATCCATTAAGTTCGCAGAATATATTAAAGAGCTTGGTAAAAATTATAATAAGCAAACGATTATGATTACTCATAATACCAGCTTGAAAGATATTGCGGACCAGACTTATTATGTTTCTCAGAATGCCAATCTTATTAGCCAAGTATCTGAATTACAAGATGTGCCATTGGCTAATATAGAAAATATAGTAAAGGAGCAGTTAGATGGACATTAAATACAAAGATAAAGATGTCGAGATTTCTATCAAGAACGTTAATAAAAATGCTATTTTAACAAACGACGAGTTAGAGAGCGTAGTAAAAATTATTAATTTGTTTAAAGATTTCAAGACACCGATGAAAGAATTGTTACCAACAACGGTTCAAAAACCAGCAGAAGAACGACAATCATCAGTGGCTAATAATGATGATCGCCCAGTAATCCGTGATCGTATTCCAAATCAAGTTGATTTATCAGAATACGAGATTAAACAGGCTGTTACACAAGAACCAATGATCAGATGTCCAGAGTGTGGACAATCATCTAAGGCTATTGTACGTATCAATGATACGGAGAATTATTTACTTCGCAAAGTAACAAAGAACAACAAGAAGACATTCGAAACTGTTGTGGCATTAGAAAGCGAAGAAGCGATTACTAATATCTTAAAGCCAGAAGATGCGAATGTTATGGATTATCATAATGATATTATGAAAATCAAGCAGAATAAAAAGCTTAAAGGTACCGATCTTAACGTATCTAATGAAACAAAGATTCAATGTCCTTGTTGTCATAAGATTAACCAATTTTCTAAATGGGTAGATGCTTTTAAAGATCCATTATTATTTGGATTTGAAACTGAAAACTTATGCGAAGTATGTGGCAAAGAAGCAGTCAAAGCAATTGACGAAAATAAAAATGAAATTATACAATGTGAATATTGCGGTTATAAAGACCCTGTTGTATAATAATGATTACAAAATGTTACTTAAAACTACAAAAGGAAAAGGAGAAACAGTCATGAGACCAGAAAGAGACACTGTAACCGAGGTATACGAAGATCGGTACAAGAATGATTGCTATGCAGACGTAAGCTATTTTATTAATGCAAAAAAGAGAGTAATCGTTTGTAAGGTAGAGCCTTATGTTATGGACGAACAATTTTCATTCTTCACGACAAGAAAGGGCTTGGATTACAAGCAGTCGATGGCAAAATCATTCTTTGAGATGTGTGGAGAGACATCTACAAGTTTTGTAGGTAAGGCTGTGTGTATGCCAGAAGACGAATTCGATGTAGAGTTCGGAAAGAGACTTGCATATGACAAGGCAATGTTCAAGCTGTTAAATGCTAAGAAGAAGTTTTTTATGGAAAGCATTAAAGACCTTGAATCATACATTGCAGCAGACAAGGAACTCATTGATGATGTTGATAAACAAATCGCAAAGGCTACCGAGCGTTTTGAGAAAAAGATCAAGGAGGTAATGTAATGACATTACAAGAAGCGTTAAATACAACTTTATCTCCAGATAAAGTAAAGGATATGGAAACTTCTGAGCTGGTTAAATATCTTGTTGATAATCAAGTATTTGATTCAGAGGCAGATTTACGTATGTTCTTGATCGAAGGCATCCAGAGGGCTGTACGTCTTGATGATGAATTTCCAATTAAGATATATACATCAGAAGACGAAGAGGTTCCAGAAGATCATAAGTATGTCGATGTAGGACCGCAGCTTACAGACGAATATATCGAAAATAACATGCACGAGTAATACAAGATTTTTCAATAATCTATCAAGCCCCCCTAACGGGGGCTTTTTAGATTTCTTTAAATGGAGGTATTTATGGACGTTCAAATGGGAATATGTACAAAAGATAATTTATGTGTCGATTGTGACGACACTAAATGTTGGCACTCTGGTAAAATCTATGCGGACTGTCCTAAATATCGATGTTACAGACCAAAGGATTTTATTAACGAATGCGAAAGTTGTGCATTTATAAAGGCATATCAAAAAGATATGAGAAAATATTATAAAGAGAAAGGAAGTGTTGCAAATGACATGGAACGAAATCATTAGTAACGAACAGGCAAAGGACTACTATGCAAATGGCATTATTCCATTTCTTAAAGAAGAATATGCCAATTATGAATGTTATCCACCAAAGGAAAACATTTTTAAGGCGTTGTATTCTATTCCTACACCAGATGATGTAAAGGTCATCATACTTGGACAGGATCCATATCATGAACCTGGACAGGCTATTGGATTGTCTTTTTCTGTATCAGAAAATTGTATGAATCCGCCTTCGTTGCAGAATATTATTAAAGAAATTCAGCACGAAATGCATATCGAAAATGATAGTGCTGATAGACCGTTATATCATGGTGATTTAACGTATCTTGCAAGGCAAGGAGTATTGTTATTAAATAGCACCTTAACTGTAAGAAGAGGTCAAGCAAATTCACATGCTAATTGTGGCTGGCAGCAGTTTACAGATACTATCATCAGCACACTGAATGAAATGAACCATCCAATGGTTGTAATGTTATGGGGCAAGTATGCACAGCGTAAGAGCCATCTTATTACTGGTAATAATATTCTGGTTCTAACTACATCACATCCATCACCATTCTCTGCCAATAGAGGTTTTATGGGATGTAATCACTTCGTTAAGTGTAATGAATATTTAAAAGCAAACGGCATTGAGCCGATTAATTGGTTAGGAGACACGCATGTTTATTGACAAAGACACTATTTCCAGTATTGAAATGATGACAGAGGAAGAAAGACAAGATCCATCTCTTGTAAGAAATACAACGGAACCAAATATGTATTACACGACGTTATTAAAGATAAATATGGTAAGTATCGAGATAATGTAGTGTATGAAATTCTAATAAAGGAGAATAAGTATGCCAGATAATTATCATGAGTTTAATATCTATTTCAGTGATCTGAATGAAGATGCACAGAAAAGATTATTAAGTGCTGTTGGAGTGGAAACAGCATCTGATATGAATTGGGATATGGATGTTGTTCCAATCGCAACATATTGTTTTTGCAGTGAAGGAGAAAATAATGAATCAGATTGACATTGACACACAAGAGTTAAAGTCAATGGCTCCGATTATTCCATATATAAAAACATATTATAAAGACAGGATTTTTATCGAAAGAGAAAGTGGTAATGTTGCATTTGCAAAATGTATCTTTCATGATGAAAATACTGCTTCACTTGCTATATATGCAAATGGAACATATAAATGTTTTGGATGTGGGGAACATGGAGATTTAATTACTCTTGTACAAAAAATAGAAAATCTTGATTTTCAAAGTGCATGTATCCTTATAGCCAACAATGTTGGTTATCAGATAAAAGAAGTCTATGTAAATCAGGCTTGGGAGCAATATAAAGATAGTCTTGATGAACATACGAGAAGATATTGGCTAAATCTTCGACACAATGCAGATGCATTAAACTACGTAGTTAATGTACGTAGAATCAGTCCAGAAATGATAAATACATTTCGATTAGGATTTACTGATAACGAAGAATATAAATATCGTAATGATATGCCAAACATTTCAAATCGTATTGTATTTCCAATTCTTGAGCATAAAAAGTTCAAGCCTAAATGCGTCGGTATGGCTTATAGAGGCTTAAGAGATGAAAAGCCTAAGTATATTAATGACCATAATCAATGCGGTCAGAATGGACAGAATCCAGCGTTAAACGGTGTATTCATAAAAGGTAATATGCTTTATGGATTGGCTCAAGCATTTAAGGCCATTACAAAGAATAACTTCGTGTTTGTTGTCGAAGGATATTTTGATGTTATTGCTATGCATCAGTCTGGTTTTACTAATACGGTTGGATTAATGGGTACATCATTTACTGAAGAGCAAATAAAAGAGATACGCAAAGTTACTAACAATGTATTTTTATTGTTGGATAGTGATAATGCTGGTACAAATGCTATGGAAAAGCATATTACGGAACTAATCAAATATGATATAAGGCCAGTAATTTGTGTAATTGACGGTTATAAAGATCCAGATGAAATGTGTAAAGCATTTGATTTTAATCAACAAGAAATCTATAACTTTATCAATGCACATCAGAAAGAGGGTATTCATCATTTGATTATGAGCAAATTAGAAAGATATAAAGCAGTTGTTTCACAAGAAAGAGTAAAGACATTAACTACGTTATATCCGATAATAAACTCTATCCCGAATCCAGCAATTAAACAAGCATATCTCAAAGAAATTGAAAAGGAGATGTACTGATGAACGAACAGGAAAAAAGCATCATTGCCGAAATGACAAGCTCCACAAATCCCAGAGAGGTATCATTAAATGATACTATTCTCGTTGGATGTAATGGATGTGGCAATTGTTGTATGAATGCTCAAATGAAATTGAATGCATTCGACATATATAATATTGCAAAGAAAGTAGGCATGAAGAAAGCGTCGGACCATATGATTTTCTACTTTGGAGATAATAGCCATTTACCAATTATTGGCTTGTCCACTTCAAAAGAAACCAATATGTGTCCGTATTTACAAGCTACAAATGAAGGAGATTATAAATGTATATTAGAAGACAGTAAACCTTCTACATGTACACATCCATTTGTTGCTATAGGCACAAAGTTTACTAAAAGTGAATTTAGTTTTGTACCATTAGACCAGAAGGTACAGTCATTCGACATTGAGCAATACTTAAAGGATTATGATATATCCAAGAATATATTCTATTATGTTGAAGACAGAAGTAATCAATGTCCGTCTACATGTAAAAAGAATGTATTGGTATCAGATTATATGTCTGATAGAATTAAGTACAGTAGAGAACATAATCTTGCTATTATTACATCCATGCTTCTCAGCAAATACATAAAAGTTAATGAATTTACTCGTTTATTGTATCTTGCTGATAACTCTAAAGAGAATAAGCATATTAAATCTTTTCTCGGTCAAATAAGTTCATATGATAGAGTAACAAGATCAATATTCATTAGTGCTTATCTTTATACAGATATTGAAAGTTCTAAGTCTTTTGAAGAACAGACTATTGAGCATATTAAGTTTCTTGAAAAGAAAAAGTATCCTGTTTTAAGATTGCTGTATAAATATTTCTATATCGTATTCGATCCAGGTCATGTAACATTAGAAAGTATTTTAAATACAGACGATATTGACCTTGCTCAAGAACGCTTCGATAATTATTTTGCAAGCAACGTTGAGCAAATTAAAGATCGTTTCTATAATCAAATGATTGTTGAAATGACAAAAGAAATGATGAAAGAACTAAATCTATAGGAAAGGAAAAGAGTTATGACACTAATTGATGTTACAATGTCTGAAGAAGACAAAGAAATCATCCGTAACTTTATCGTTACAGACGAACAGGCAAAACGTATTGACAAGAACAAGAAGAAATTAAATGAAGAGGTTAAGGCTATCTTTGAGAAGTATCAGATCAGCGATCCACTTGATTTCGAAGGTTCTACTCTTACTGTTACCGAAAGTACAAGAAAGACAGTAACAAAGGCGAAGAAAGACCAGTTTATCCAGGCTCTTGTAAATATGGGTAAGAATTACCTTGTAATTCCATCTGTAGATATTGATACAGAAACCATTGTAACTGAGTTAGAAAATGGTCAGTTAGATGAATCCTTTGTAAAACAGTACATGTCTATTACACCAGTAAAAACATTAACCGTAAAATGAGAGGAGTAATGCGTAGTGAATCTTGAGGATTATTTAAGTCAAAACATAAGTAACCAACGAGAGATTACGAACACTACTTCCTTTTACGATAAGTTTAATGCGTTGTCTGAGTTGTATAAGCAAGAAGAAAATCAAGATAGCCGAAAAATATTACGGTCTCAAGGGAAATATAATACAAAGATATGTTTCATCTTTAAAGATGAAGAGCATCTTAAGAACAGTACAAAAAGTCTTGAAAGGATATTTAATGTATATGGAATTAAGATGTGGGATATATTGATATTATATGAGAATAAGTTTGATGAAAGAGACCGTAATATTGGCATCTTAATGCAAGAACTGCTAATCGTTAATCCGATAGTAGTATATATTTTCGATGATACAGAGCTGGAAAATGATTTATTAAGTCAATGCCCAAAAGATATTGTCTTTGGTGCAAAGTATATCAATGTAAATAATATCCAGAACATGATAGAGGAAAATATGTCACCGAAAATATTTGACTTGTTCGAATATCTCATAACCTATAATTATTAAGGAGGAACGATATGAATAATCCAAATGACAACATAGATATCGATAATTTCTTTGATGATGCATTTAGTAATAATGCACCTATCCAGACACCAATTGAAGAGCCAGTACCTCAGCAACCAGCACAGGCTCAGCCAGAAGTACAGCAAGCAATTCGTATACCAAAGAACCAGCAAGTACAGATGCCTAATAATCAGCCTGTACAACAACCAGTACCACAGCAAGTACAGCAACCACCACAAGCTCAATCAAATAATCAGCCAATGAGAACAGACGGTTCTACACAGCAGAATCTTGCTATTCTGATGAATATTCAAGATTATTATAAGGATGTGGAATGGACACAGAAGTATGCTGTATATATGCAAGAGTGTAGCAAGATCGAGGTTGATCCTATGAATTTGACTGCAAGCGACATTGCGGTTGCAGCTGGACGTATCGATGCTTTATTGACCCCAGCACGTTTTGATTATGCATTAATGAATAAGGTGCATGGTCATTACGAGATGCTGTTAAAGTTACAGCAGCAGATTGAATATGGTAATCAGAAACGAGATGATGAAAACGCCAAGGTTAAGCATAGTATCGATGACACCAAGGCACTTGCGATGATGCGAGTAAAGAACAATACTTCTTATGAAGATGGTCTTGATTTGTTCGACCTTGAAGATAAATATGCTGGTAGAATGATCCAGGCAAAGACCATCTTGGATATATTAAGCGATAAGAAAGATATCTTGATTACTTATTCGGCAGCTCTCAAGATTGAGAACACTGCAAATAACTTTACTGCAAGTGTACCAACAAATAACCAGTTTAATCAAATGAGGTCATAATATGGATTGTGAATATGAAGCTACCTGTTTAAACAATGATAAATGTTATCGTTGTATTGAACAGAATCTTTTAAAGCTCAAGACAAAACCATGGAACAAGCCAAAGCAAACGAAGAACAGTTTAGTTCAAACACACGATACAAAGGCTATGAATGCAAAGAATTCCTGGGAAAATCTTGAACAAGAAGTAGCTGATTCATTAAACAATATACCTAATATCCAAGATGCAAGACGTAGTGTACGCTCTGGAGCGTTGTGGTTTGAGAAAGGTGACATTGTTGATGAAATACTCCATCCAGAATGTAAAGAAAGGACTGGTCGCCAGCTTAAGTCTGGTGACCAGTCTATTTCTATACAGAGATTATGGTTGGAAAAGGCTGCTGATGAATGTAAGGGCAACTCAAAAACTATGTGTCTTCCGTTTAGATTTAAAGGTGATAATAAGATATATACCATCTTTGAACATAATGATATTGCAGAATTAATTACTTTAATGAAGGCATATATCAGAGATAACGAACTGAAAGCACAACAGATTAAAATTCTGGAGGATAAGCTAAATGAAAGCAACGACACTAAGTAATTACTTTAACGACGTAAAGATATTTGATCAGTTTATTACTGAAAAATATCAGTTGCACTTGTATGCTTTTACTTTGGTTGACATCAAAGATAACAAAAAGAAGACAATTAAATATTATATTAACAAGCAAGAACTTGCAAAAGCTATTGGTAAATCCAATATCGATATGCGAATTTATGAACAGACACAGAATAAAGGTATTAATGTAGGTTTTCTTGATTATATTAATTTCGAAGGAAACTCTTACATTAGTAGTACATTAATATCAAAGTCAACAGAAATACAGAACTTTGGTATTGATATGGAAGAACTTGAAAAAGATGTAATGAATGCAACGATTGCAGATGAAATGAATTATGCAAATGCAGTAAGAGACTTTGCAGAATTTAAATTGGCTTGCAATCGTTCCATTTTAACTAATGCCGATCAGATTAAGTTTAAAATGAAACAGTCTTATCCATTTTTAGACGAAAACTATATCGAGGGCATTATTAATCTTGTTATGGATAGTGCTGTTATTAACTTTGAGTTGCCATATAACAAGCTTGAGTTTGTAAATCAGCTTAAGACTGAAATGGTTGATGAAATGTTCGATTTCTTTGAGGATATTATTAAAGATTATCGAAAAGATTTCATGCTTAAGAATAATATCACTCCAAAACAGGAATTTAAACAAGCAGAACAGGAAGAGATCAATGAACGTAATAACGAACTTGCAGAAGAGTTTGAGGCTGCGATAGCAAAGCGTGAACAGACCAAGAATACTTTTGATCCGTCTAAGTTACACATGTTTGTTAATGCAATGGAAAAAGCTTTAGTTGGTGAAATTAGAAAAGTCAGAAGTGATTTCCCAGCTGGATGGATATTAGAGAGATTTCCACAGGAAGCATGTGCATTACAATATACAGATGTGAATGGCAACTGTCTGCGTATTAAAGATGCACAACAGGCTAACCAGATCAAGGCAGATACTTACAATCTTGGCGACGAATTATTAGCCATGTTCTTTTTAAGACATATTGGCAATCAGCTTGCTACATATGAACATAAAGACGAAAATGGTATCAGGTCTTATATTCCATTCTTGGAAGGCAAGACTCAGCCAGATGGCAGAGTAGAATATCCTGGATTGTTAACAAGAAGCAAGTACAATAATATTCTTCGGCAGAATATTGTTTTATTATTTCCAGAACTTACTGCTGATCAAGTTACCATAGCACACTTTGATATAGTTCGTAATTATTGTGCGTCAAAGATATAAGGAGTACATATGAACCATATAGCACTATACAGAAAGTATAGACCTACAACGTTCGACGAGGTATTCGGTCAGTCTGCTATAGTGCAGACATTACGAAACCAAGTAAAATCTGATAGAGTAGGTCATGCATATCTGTTTTGTGGTTTGAGAGGTTCTGGAAAAACATCTATCGCAAGGATTCTTGCTAAAGCCGTCAACTGCGAACATACAGTTGACGGTAATCCTTGTGGTCAGTGTAAGCATTGTAATTTTAAAAACGATGTTAATCCAGATGTTATAGAGATAGATGCAGCGTCTAATAATGGCGTAGACAGTATCAGACAGTTAATAGACGAAGTTAATTATAAACCTACGAATACAAGATATAAGGTTTATATTATTGATGAAGTACATATGCTGTCTGGTAGTGCATTTAATGCTCTATTAAAGACTATAGAAGAGCCACCAGATCATGCAATATTTATTCTTGCTACAACAGAATACCATAAAGTACCGTCTACTATTAAATCAAGATGCCAGGTATATAATTTTAAGCTGATTAATCAGAATGATATTATGCTTGGACTTGAGAATGTGTTATCCAAAGAAGGTATAACTTATTTTGAGAAAGATGCATTGGAATATGTAGCAAGAAAAGCAGACGGTAGTATGAGAGATGCTATCAGTATTTTGGATCAGTGCATCGCTCAACATAATGGTACACAGCCAGCAACAATATCAGAAGTAAAGCAACTCTTTGGAGATGTCGAAGATGATGTCGTTGTTGAATTGGCACAGTGTATTGAGAACGTAGATGTAATACGAGGACTGGATATTTTACATGCACAACATTATGATGGTCGTGATATGAAATCATTATTAGATGCTTTATATCATTACTATTTCGATAAGTTTACTACAGATTTTGGTACTACAGAAGGAGCTGTCTTTGAAAGATATGCCAGAATATTAGGAGAAACAATGTCTTCTCTTGATCGTTCATCGCAGAAAATGACAGTGACAGAGATAGCATTTATCAAAATGTGTAAACCAGAGATGGAACAAGATTATAATTCTGTTGTACAACGTATGAATAATCTTGAACATGAATTAACATTACTAAAGTCTGGTAATGTTGGTGCAATGTCTAGTAATGTTTCGACACAGATTCAAGAAACATTTGATGAAAGTGTAGCTTTATATTATAATAGTCCTTGGAGTTACAAATTAAACATACTTTAGGAGGATGTGAAATGGCTGAAGAGCGTATTGAAAGATGTTTTTGGTGTGGTAAACCAAAGAGCGGAGAAATCGAAGAAACAGAAGAAACTATCAAGAACTCCGTTATTAATGATTATACTCCATGTGATAAGTGCAAAGAATCTTTTGCTGGCGGTATCCATGTAATAGGAGTTACTAATAAACCTATTGTTAATGGTATGTTTCCGATTTCAAAAGACGATAAAAACACTCTTTATCCAACTGGTAGTATGTTCGTGGCTAACGAAGAGTTTATTAAGGATATGCTTTCTGATGAAGGGGAAAAAGAATTACTCGAAAATGTTTTAAAGGAACGTGTTCTTATGATTCCAAATGAAGTATGTGAACAGATCGTAAATGATGCTCGTACTGCTCAGGCTGAGAACGGCGAAGAGTATATTGAGCAGATGGACGAAGTTCATAAGGAGGAATCACCAAATGAAAAAGACGTACAAGATCAAAGCAACTAAAAGAGCCTGGATGGAAGTAACAGCTGATAGTTCTTTATCTCAGCAAGAAATTTACGATCTTGCTAAAGAAAAAGCATCCAAAGGGAGATTAAAATGGGAAGAACCTTCGTTAAATATTATTGATATCAATATCGATGATAGTGTGGACGTAGATGTTAAAACCAAGATTGCTCTTATGGATGCCATCGATCCTTTAACAAATAAAATAAAAGAAAGTTGATTTATTTAATGTGTTATGTTATTCTTAAGGTTGTAGAAGGGCTATTACATCCACTTAGCGTAACTCAAAATCTTAAGGAGGACTAACCGATGAACATTACTGTAACTGATGTGCGTGTAAAGAAATACGACAATCCAGAGAACAAGATCAAGGCTATTGCGAGTATCACAATTGATGATACATTTGTAATCCATGACGTTAAGATCATCGATTCTGAAAAGGGTTTGTTCGTTGCTATGCCATCTAAAAAGGGTACAGATGGCAAGTTCAAGGATATTGCACATCCAATCAACACAGAAACCCGAAATATGATTCAGAAGATGGTATTAGATAAATACAATCAAGAATAATACTTGATCCATGTCGCATATTTCACCCCGCTTGAGCCAGAGGAATCTGGCTCATTTTTATTGTAGGAGGCAAAATGAAGGAAACTAATCTTGATGCTATAAAAAGTACTGCTCGTACTTTATTATATGTTGATATTACGGAAACAGAATTTCCTTTTTGTTTAATCCATCCTTTTCTTAATAACCGATACATGTCTTTTAGTAATAAAGACAGACAACTGGTTGACATACTTGAATCAGATGAAAATCTACAGAAAGCTCGTGATTTCTTTGAAAAGAAAATTAATGAGGCAGATGATATATGGCGAATCTTAATGTATATGCATATACCGTATAGACCGTTATTATTTAAGTTGTGTGCAAATGATTTATCTGATGAAGATTATGCACAGATGCTTGTAGAAGTATGGACTGGTACTGAAAATCCTAATCAAGATGCAAATGTTAAGATTACAGAATGGATACGATTTTTTAAAAAGGCAAAGAAAGATTTGCTAATGACAGAGGAAGAACTAAACGTTTATAATAGTCTTAGCGACACAGAACCAATTGAAATATATCGTGGAGTCGGACATGGAAGAGAACCATACGGATTATCGTGGACAGCAAATACCACTACTGCACAATGGTTCGCAAATCGCTGGAATAACCAGGATGCATATATGTTTAAAACCACTTGTAAAAAGACAGATATATTAGCATATTTCAATTGTAGAGGAGAAGATGAACTTGTTGTAAACATTAAGAATCTTGATAAAAGCAAGATGGAAAGGATAGATCTCAATGGAGGATAAGATTAAGAGACAAAAAATAATGGAAAGAGATCGATTCACATATGAAGATAAACTACGTTTTGCTGCTAAATCAGATGACAGATGTTGTCATTGTGGGAAGAAAGTTCATATTGGATACGGTGCAACTGTAGAACATTTCATTCCATTATCTCAAGGTGGCACTAATCGAGAAATTAATATGGTTATGTTATGTGAAGATTGTAATAAAAACAAAGGCAGCTTCATATACAGACCAGAAGATTATTTGTTATATCTCAAGAAAGAACACCTTGATAAGCTACAGGGTTATTTTGATAGCTACATTAATTCGTTTGATTTTGTTAATCGAGATAACCTATTGGCATGTGATCGTTATAAAGTATGGGTAAATACCATGCCAGAACAAATGTATTACGCTATGAAATCACGTAAAAGACGCAAAGGACATATTGATATCATGAAAAGGTGTTCTGTACCATTATGGGTAAAAAGAGCCACGTATGATGATGTGGACAAACTTACAAAATATTATATTAAGTATCTTAAGAAATATCATTGTCTCGATTCAGAAGAATCTGCAAAGATTAATATCCAGTTCTGGATATCGTTTGGATGTATATATTATATTGAGCGTAATGGAAACATTGAAAGTTTCATTACGGTTACCATTACAAAGGCAAACGGTCATGTATTTCTGAATGATGACAAGTTAGATTATTATTTTACTGTAAATGTATTTACGTACTATAGTAACGAATATGCTCTTACATTAGGATATAATCTTTCAAGACAGATACCAAGATATTTATCTGATGAACAGAATTTGAAACAGATACCAGTAAAATATTGCGTCATCTCTGAAGATACTTTGAGCGGTGAGATTTGTGATGGAGGAGCGATATATAAAGGAGATAGGTTCATATCATCATTCATGATTTTATATGATGGTGATAAAGATGAATTACCGCCTCTTATAGAAGACAAGGAACTTAAAAAGTTTTTCCAAAGATTTGACGAAGTAAAAGAGGAACGATTAAAAGTATGGTTTGCCGTTCATGGTGAAGAGCCTTATGAATGGATGATGCGAGAATTAGAATTAGAAGAAAGTGAGGATAAGGAATGAGAAGAAAAGTTAAGTATATTCAGCCTGAGTGCCTTAAGAGGTACGAGAAGGCTATCAAGACATCAGATATGTGCATGGGTCTATCCGCTGCATTCGTCGCAGGGGCAGGAGTCATCATGCTGACGATAGAATATAACACCGGACTCCCAGTCTTAGGGATAGCTCTCCTGGTTATGGGAATCGGTACCAGATTGCTCGCTGAGCTGTGGTACAGGAGGAGCAGATCGGATTTAAGAAGAATGCTCAACAGCCATGAATATCATGAGCTAGGACTCGCCATCATGGAGAAGGAAGGAGATCTATGATTGGATCAGCTGACAACAGACTTTCAGGTCGCTGGATTAAGCACGATGGCGACTTCCATGACAGTAGAGAGTGCTCAGTCTGCCATGTGTGGATGCCCTGGGATATGAATTATACAAATTATTGCCCTAACTGCGGTGCAAGGATGGAAAGTGAGGGTAAGGAATGAAACATAAATTAATTCAATGGTTTAAGCGAAATGCTTGTGAAAAATGTGATTACTATCATGCTAGCAATAATACATGTCAATCGAAAAAGTGCACAACTTGTGGTTGCCATCCGTATGTTGATTGGTTTGATAGACATTTTTGCGAGCCATACAAGGCAGAAAGTGAGGATGAGGAATGACAAGGGAAGAAGCAATCAATGACCTTAAAGATTTTATTGATACTTACATAACAGTCCACGGGGAGGAAGATATCATTGCGGTTTCGCTTGATAATGTTGATGTTGAAGCCTTTGATATGGCAATCAAGGCATTAGAGCAACAGCCTTGTGAGGATAGTATCAGTAGAGCAGAAGCACAAACAGAAATAGAAATGAATGCTTCAAGATACGCAATTTCAAAAGAACGTGGTGGCATGGGGCAAGTTGAATGGAGTGACCAACTTATCAAAGTTAGTGATGCAGTAGACATTATAAGACATTTGCCACCAGCACAGCCAAAGCCAAAGACAGGGCATTGGGAAATGTGCGAAGATGCGGACGGAATATACGGAGTGTGTGATATATGCGGTACAGATGCAGATTTTACCCATTATGGAAAAGCATATCCGTATTGCCCTAACTGCGGTGCAAGGATGGAAAGTGAGGTTAAGGAATGAAAGTATGGAAGTTTAAAAAGCGTATTGAGATTGACAAAACAATCGGCAATATTCACATAGAAACATTCCACTATAGTTCTTTTGAAAACAACAAGCCTAAACACTGGACAGAGTTACATTGTTGGTATGAATGTGATTGCGAACATTGTTCGTTATCCTGGGAAGATAGAAGTTACGAAGGCGAATGTTATGATTGCGGATGTTTCTTGGCTAAAAAAGGACACGATAATGCACCGATGCTGATATGTATGTTACCAAGATGGATAAAGAAAATATTGTTGAGGTACAAGATAAAACGTGCGGAGATATGTGCAGAAAGTGAGGATAAGGAATGAGTAAATCAATTTTAACAATAGATACACCAAAAGGATGCGTTTTTTGCCCATTAGCAAAGATGCGTGCGTTTAATGCAATTCCTGTAAAAACAATAATGGGTAGACAGCCCTACATGGGTATTACTTGCCCGTTTTGTAATGGTATCAGATACATCTATGATTTGACGGCTGATGAAGTATTGACCTATAAACATAAAGAATGTCCGTTAAGAGAAAGTGAGGATACAGAAGACAATGACAATGTTTGACGCACTATGCGTTGGTGTAACTTTACTAATTGTATTTGGTTTCGGCTATTTCATAGGATATATGAATAGCAATAATGGAGGACGCAAATGATAGAAATAGATAACTTTAATAGACAGCTGGTTTATAGAAACTCTGTAAGAACAGAAGATGGTTCGATATTACATGTTGCATTTATATTAGATCCACATGATATAGAAATTATTTATCAGTGGAGACAAAGTGAAAATGATAAAGTAGATATCGATGAAAATATTTCTGAATATCTTACAACAGAGGAGTTAAAACGATATAATAGCCTCGATGAAAAGCAACAGCTAGAGTTCATTACAAAGGCTGCCGATTTGAAAAGACATTTTATGGACAGCGACAACATTGCATGGCGAGAAGCAACTGAGATGGCTATCAAAGAAATTAAGTTACAATATTTGTAACTTTATGTTGCATTTATTTTTCCTCCGTGTTAATATGTTTATATCTAATAAACATACTATATACGGAGGTATTAATTATGCTAAACGCAACTGTTATTAATGTACCAGAGGAATCAGAAGTAGCTATTGATTATGTAATATGCCCACATTGCGGCTCACAAATGGTAAGGAATAAAATGGATAATCCATATACTATTCATGGAAGATCTTATATTTGTGAGAACTGTGGTGCTGATGAAATCATTAGCAATCCAACAGAAGAGGAGATTTATTAAAGACCTATGAAAAATCCAAAGAAACTTACTCGTACACAGAAAGAAAAGCTTACTAAGAAACATCTTGACGCATCTGAATACGTCATGATTGCGGAAGACGCTTATACTTTTACTGTTCAGAAGAAGAGTAAGATTGGTACAACTGAAGAAAAGATTACTTTTAATAAATAAAATAAGGCGGTGTAGGATAATCCTACACCGCCTATTTGTTTTTATTCGTCTGCCGCTGGAAGATCTGGAGCTGCTTCAATAGCTTCAGCTTCTTTCTTAGCAATACTTTCTCTTGTAGCAATAATCTCTTTAAGAGATACTAATGCATCTTCGATTAACTTGCTAAGTTGAGCCTCTGAAACAAAGAATGTAATTACTGGATAATTCTTCTTGATATATGTATAAGCTTCAGCGAACTTGATACGTCCAGTGTTAGATCCCCAAGCATCTTCTGCTTTTGCAACAGCATAGAGAGCTGCCTTTTTAAGAATGTCCTGGCGATATCTGATAAGATAAACAGTTATCGCAATAATAATAATACAAACAACGATACATAATACTGGGTTCTGACAAATAAAATCTAACATCTCTCTTACCTCCTTAATGAATATTGTAAAGACCATAATGATACATAAAATCTTTTTCACATTGCTGTTGATCAGCGAAATCACTTTCTTCATCTACACCACGCATTTCGTAAAAATATTCTTTTAGGTCATTAATTTCGTTCTTTGCTGGAACAAATCTAGCATTTTCATGTTGCTCAGAAACTTCTTTAATGAGTTCATCAGTCCATAAATCATCACGATAAGCGACTCTAAGCTTATTGCTAGACTCGTATGATTGACCCCAAAGATGTTCGCCCTCTAACTCATAAGAAATAAGATTAGCAATCTCGTCAAGATTTTCTTCGAGTTCTTCAGATAAGACACCAGAACTAGCTAATTCATGAAGAACAGTACAAGCTTCTTGTCGAGATAAATAATGATCTTTGTCCATGTGCTTAATCCTCCTTTTGATTTTGCATTGCTTCTTTAAGTTTTGCTATGGCTTTACGTTTATGACTGCCAATCGTAGAACGAGAATATCCATATAAATTTGCGAGAGTGTCTTCGTTTTGATGTCTTGCGTATGACAATACAAGAAGTTCTCTTTCATATGGAGTTAACGATCTAAAGATTGGACTGCATACAGCTCCATTGATCCAATTAAAATTCAATGCGTCGTCACTGTAAATATCAATTTCTTCTTCTTTAACGGTTAATAGATTGCTGTTTTGTAATGCAAGCTGACGATCTATCATATCTATAACCGTATTATATTCGAATAATGCCTTTTCATCAACAGGAACCATAGAATGTGTAATATTATTAGTATCTGTATCATAATCATTTTCATCTTCGTCGGTCAATTGCATTAAATTAGCACTAATTAATGGGTCTTTTGATAAGTCCTTAAGAAAATGAAAGGCTTCAAAATGAAAACATTTTTTGACATACAAATGAAAACTACCATTTGGTTTATATTTAGGATCATCTGGATCAGTAATAATTTTATATTTATTAGCCATATTTAAAAGAGCAAGTACGAGAGTATTATAAATATCTCCATACTCATATCTTTTAAATAAAGAATAAATATAATCACAAGTATCCTTAATATCAAACTTTTCTTTTGCTTTGCTACCAGAGAAAAGCTTGATAAAATTTAAGACACTAGGATAAATCTTGTTAATATCTTTTCCAGGAATTTTTACATACGGCAATTTATGCAGCACAATAAAATGAGCATAAGTATGTAATGTTCTATGAAATGCCTTGATGATGTATTCAGTTGCTTCTCTATCCCCATCTTTAAAAAGAACAAGGTTACGCTGTAGATTAGCATAATCTTGTTCAGTAAAATTCGTAGTATCATCTTGTGGATCGAAGTCATTTAGATAAGTATCGTCTAATGCTCGTAGATATTTATAATCATCGTCGTTTAATGAATTTTCAAAAGCCTGTGATTTTGTTTGTTCTTCTTCCATCGCTATTCCTTTAAATTTAAAATATAAGATAAACCTATAGAGATAGCGTCGTAAATATCACTAGTCTTTTGTTTATTCGCTTTATCACTATAAGGACCAATTTGAGCTTCTAAGTACGGATAGTATTTTAATACTTCTTCCGCTACTTGCTCTTTCTTGGCATTACCAGGTAGACCAAAATTTTTTCTAATCTCTGAAGGTTGTCTGTGTACTACTATACGTTTTTGCTGTCTGAAGTAAAAGATAGTAGCACCACGCAATTCTGAAAGTTGTAAGCCAGTTTTTGCGTTTTTACCAATGAAGCCATCTTCAAGAATGACATGTGGAGCTTCTGGTAAAAAGCTTAGTTTAGTAATAATTTGCTCTATCCTATCATCAGTAGAATCTTTTGCAGTTGTATTTATTTTACCCTTACATACAAGTTTAAGGGTATCACTATCAATCACTGCATAACCAGTGCTAGACAGTGAAGGGTCCAGAGATAATATCAGCATATAAATCAGTCCTTTATAGTAAGATTAGGTTTATTCTTGTCTTTGTTTTCTTCGTTTTCATCAAAACCATCAATGATTTGTTTTGCGATGGTTTCATCAACTTGAGTTTCGTTATTGTCGTCGATAACGAATTTTCCAGAATCGAGTTTCATATCTAACATAATTTACCTCCTTAAATTATACTATTTATAAGCTATTTATGCAAATATTACGATATTCGCAATGGTAACATTGTTTGTCTGGAGAAATACATTTTATATTATTTTGAATACTCAAAACAACATTTTTGACCGTTTGTTTTAATAGATTATATTCTTTATCTGTATATGTAGTTACAGTTGTTTTCTTGGTTTCGATTTCGATTGTGACCACTTGAAAATAATCTACATTAAAGGTTTCTTTAAATGCATACGCAGCGGCCATTAATTCAATGTCGAACTGTCGTGCAATATTAGTATTAAAACGATTAGTGAAAGTAATAAACTTTACTAGTTGAATTACTTTTTTATTGTTAACGGTATATTCTCGTACATATTCATATGTTCCCGTTAGAATAACATTAGGAATAATTTCTATCTGGTATTTATGTCCTATAATAATTGGACATTGCTTATCCTTAAGCATTATGTCGTTAAAATTAAAAATAGCATCGATACCTTTTTTACGTAACTGCTCATATGAATTTTTCCATATTGAAGAGCGAGTAATTAAAATATCTTTGGTATTCTTATATTTTATCCATTCCTTACCCCATCTGTATTTTAAAAATTCAAGCGTACTATCTAGTCTATTTTCTTGTAAGGCTAATAAGTATGCATAAAATGTTCGATGTAAAGATTTATCATATAATGCTCGAACGTTGATTTCATTTTGATCTTCGTTCTTTAAATCATAGTATTGAGGACAGAAACAAAAATCTCTTACGTCCGCAATATCTATTATAAGTTTATTATTAATATCAAGAGGGGTGGATGCAATATACAAATCATTGATTTGTATTTTGTTGTTTAAGTCTCTTGGAGACTGCACTTTTGTAAGCATTTAAATTAGCACCACTTTCCCTTTCTGCTATCAATCCAGGAGTACCTCTATCAAGTTGATTGAATACATTTTGTTCACAATCCCAATGTACATGCCATTTAAATTCATGTTTTCTAATCTTAGGATCTTTAGAGAAGTCTTCTGGCAACATTGGTTTACCACACATCTGGCAAATAATATATTCGCCAGGTTTTGGTGGTGGTGGAACCATCCAATCTTTTCCTCTTGCTCTATCTTCAGCAGCATATGCGGCTGAATTAGCAGCCACATATTGAGCCATTTGTTCTGTATTAGGCATTTGTAACCTCCGAATCTAAAGCTTCAATTGCTTTATAGATATAATCATCTACTGGAATAGCGAAGTTTTCTGGTTTAATCATTTTTTCTCTGTCCTCATATGTATGAGTACAAATAGGAATTTGACATGTTTGGCAAGCAACGTATAAGTGGCTTGCTTTATTCATACACTTGTCACAGATAGGACATGGATTGTATCTAGGACAAGTATGGAATTTCTTTTCTTTCTGTTCAAAAACAATTCTATTTGGTGAGCCAAGTTTTTGGTTCTTCAGATATCTTCTTAACTTTTGCTCTTCAAATTTAGGAATACCATTTTCGTCTGGTGCTCCAGCTGCAATTTCTTGTAAACCATCTAAGATGCTATATTTTCCTGGCATGATTAGTCCTCCTTATTTTTATTAATTGTAGCATACGACTACACTTAAGTAAAGTTGTACTTAGTTCTGAAGCGATATGAAACATCTTGAATCTTATTATTTACTATCTTATACATAACTTGGTTAGTAGTCATACTTGATAATCCGCCCTTTTTGTAATCATATTTGCCAAGTTTAAGATAGTCTAAAAGATTATCTTTGATTAAATCCGTAAAGAAAGCTATGTCGTTTAAACCAGAATATACACATGTCTTTAAGTTATAATCATCTTTGATATGCTTACAAAGATTATATAATTCTTGCATATTCTGATCTCCACCCATAAAGCATACACAGGAAATGAATTCTTTATTTACGGAGAGGACCTTGTCCAGATCCTCTCCAATAAAGTTACCTTCATATTCCCATAAATATTGTGAATGACATTGTTCACACTTATGAGGACAACCGCTAATGTTAAATGCCAGAGAAATTTCATCTGGAACTTCTTGGCATACAATTGCGTAGCCTCGATATTTTAATGGAAGATTAGAAGTTTTGTCCATTAATGTAATACCTCTTACTTGCTTCGATCTGTCTTTGTTCAGAGAATTTAGATACTCTCTTAAGATATCCAATTACTCTGGTTGCCCAATCAACGTTTTCTGAACCGCATCTTGGACACTTATCAAACTTATGCTTGCTGATATAGCCACAGTCATTACATATAGTATTAGGTATATTAAAAGTAAGATAACCACATCCTGTACGTACTGCATTGAGCATGATTTTCTTATATTGCTCTTGAGAGAGATGCTCTTCAAGATTCATATGTAATGCTGATCCACCATCAAGCCACTTAGTTGTTTTTTCACCATGCAAAACAAGTTTATCAATGATAGACAATCTATCGTCATCTGGTTTATAGAAGTATGAATTATAGCAATCTCTTGGAGAGAAGTATCCATCTTCTTTATCCCACTTTGCATTCTTAACGCCAAGGTTTTCAGCTGGAACATATTCTGTATTGAACATGATCTTATTTGTCTTTGCGGCCTTATTTTCTTCGTAAATAGGCTTAAGACATGCAGTACAGAATTCAAAGTAATCATCGTTAGGAGAAATATCAATACCAAGATATTCTGCTCCTTCAATAAGGCCATTAATTCCTATAGTAAGGAACTGCTTATCCATATTGATATATCCAGCATCATATACTGGCATCAGTCCAGCCTTTAAGTTGCATTCAAGGATAGAGTTATATGAGATTAAATACTTATGTACTTTTCTCACTTGTTCTCTAATCGAAGCATCTAATTTAGCGTGATCAATATCGTTTTGATATTCTTCAGCAGATTTGTATGTATTCTGAATTAATCTGTTGAAGTTAATAGTGATAACACATTTACTTCCAGTTGCTACACCACCAGCACCAAGAGTATATGAGAACGTGTTATCCTGTAATTCGTTACGTAATCTACAACAAGATGCAAGGCTGTCTACTGTCTGGCTTGTGTACATAAAGAATGAATGGCCTTCTGCCCACATACTTGCAATGAAGTCAGCAAATTCATCATCATCAAAGTATGGTTCATTGTTTTCATCAAAGCCAGATAACAGATTTACTGTTTCTACTGGGAATGTCAGAATGGCTCTTAATCTTTCTTGATTAAACCATTTCATGAAGCGTCTCTGAAGCCACATAACAGATTCAAAGTTAGGAACAGATCCATCTGGAAATACAAAGTCTTCAAAGATACTATTAAAATATGCCTTGTCAAAATAAGCAATGTTCCAGAATACACTCTGATAATTTCTTGCAGCTGCTGGCTGGTTAAGAGAGTATACGATCTCTTGCCAGTACTGAACTATCAACTCTTCAATAGAGCGATGTTTTCTTGAACAATCCGCCTGTTTGGTTGGATGTTTATAGTAATCATCACCGTATTCAATTCTGATAAAGTAATCCATATAAGTAAGAAACTCTGGAGTACTTACAGCACCAGCAAACTGAGCAGCAATTGCAAATACAAGATTTACAAAAGAACCACAGAAAGATTGGAGATTCTTTGGTGCTTCTGAAATACCACCAACCTCTTTCATTCCATTAAATAAAAATGGATACATTGTAATACTTACACAGTAAGGTAACTCTGGATTAGTCTCGTCATGCTTATAAATCTCATGATTATCAAGCTGACGTAAATATTCTTCAGACATATCTTCGCCATATAATTCATATAACTTATCTCCCATCTGAAGTCTATTAATGCCGATAAAGAGTTCCTTTGGTAATTCACCAGTTAAAGTAGTAACATTCTTGTTTTCCACATTAGCATTAGCATCAAATTTACTACCAGTTGATGCGTTACTTACTTCCTTGTATCTTTTGATGAATTTAATGTACGGTCTATATTGTTCATACTTTGTCATAATTCTTACCTCTTATAAATTTTTGACATATTCTAATGCCTGTGGAAATGCTAAATTGTTATCGTCTACTCCTAAAACTGGAACAGACATAAAACCTTTTTCTAACATTACGTCAATGTCTGTCACTGATTCGTATTCGACACCTTTCTCTTGTAATACCCTTTCAAGTATCATACATTTAGGGCATCCGTCAGAATGATATAGCGTAATCATAAGCAACATCCTCCTTAAATTATCCAGTTGATTTTATTTTCACTTAGTTTTGTGTCATTGTTAAACTTGTCTATCATGGCAAGTATTGTGCTTTCTACATCCTTCTCAATCATCTTGGATTGGCATTTCTGTAAAAAGTCATCGAATAACCAGCCTTTACCAATCGTAATGTTACGCTCTGCATTATATAAATAAAGATTGTAACATTGATTTAAAAGCTCGGTTTTAATGTAATAAATATTAGGGTCAGCATAATTAGTAACTGTATCTGTAGCAAAATTTTTAATGACCTGATCTACTCCAGCTAACTCTCCAAATAGAGTAGCGTATTTAGGATTAGCTTTTGCAAGTTGACCAAGATCATTCAGATTGATTCCCAATTCTTGTTTGATCATCGTCGTTCTCCTTATCAAATAAATTCTTCAAAGGTACGTTCTTACTTAATCTGTATAAGATAGTTGTTCTTGGTACGCCAGTAATTCTACTCCATTCGGATATATTTTTTGTTTCACCATCAATAGTAAGATAGTTGGCATTTACTGGATCATGAGTTTTGTAATATTCTTTTAGATTTTCTCCACCTTGCTGTCCTTTAAGGTGTCCGCATGATTTAATAAATCCACGTTTGATACCATAAAGAGGAGCAATTATTTCGTTTCCACAAGAACATTGACATCGCACCCAAGGGCCGCCGTAAGCTTTGTACTTATCTCCATCATCTGGTTTGTCGCTGTAAGATAAGATTTTTAATTCGTTGATTGTCACCCCAAGTTTGATTTCGTATTCGTTCATCGATCTTTACTTCCTTTATCCATAGACTATACTTGTATAAGTTTTTTGTGCTTGTGGATCGCTTTCTTTTAAATAAGCCATGTCTGGATAAAATTCAAAAAAGTTACGACCCTTATAAGTTCCATATTTATTTTTAGCAAAATGTACTTCGAATATTGGTTGCTTGTAAGGATTATTATTTATCGAGTAATATATGTTAGCACCTTCGCCTTTATAATGGACTTCATTATAAACAAGCAGAACTGCTTTAGCTGCATATTTAATTTTAACGGATTCTCTCATATCATCTAATTGAGGTCTTCTTGTGCCGTTAAGCTTTTTTAATTCAGCAGAGCATATCATTGTAATGTTATATTTCGTAGAAAAATCCTGGCACCATTGAGCAAGAGTATCAAACTTGTCTTTTGCAGACAGATTAGGTTGATCTCTTATGTCCATGTCATGAAAGTTGTCTATAAAGACTACCAGTTTTTTATTTATTTGATGTTCATCAAAATAGATTAGCTTTTTTACTATTTCGTCTCCTATATCCTCAACAAATGTAGAAAAAGACGAATCGTATGCTCTGTATTTATCAGTCATATTTCTTAATGCAATCAATGTTTTTTTACGTCTGATAAGCATTAAGGGATAGTTCTGATATTTTAATGGTGTTTTGACTGAGTTGATTACTATTTGTCCAGAACATGCAGCCATTCTTGCAAGTTTGTCTGGCATTGCATCATCCAGTGAAAAATCCATTACATAAACATCATCATTCTTACTAATGACATTCCATGCAAGATTACAGATTAGTGCCGATTTACCAAGGTTACTATCACCAGCAATCATTACAACGCCAGGATAAAGTCCACCACCAAAAGCATTATCTATACAGTCATAACCAGTTTTGATTCCAACATTGGCTGGAGACCATGCCGCCTTTTCGAAGTTATCTAAAGTTTCCCACATAGCCAACTGATAATCTTCTGTTGGTTTTGCGGGGAAATTAAATGTAACGGTCTGTTGCTGACCATTCATACTCACACTAGTTACTTCTTGATAAGCTTGATCTTGTGTAGGAATAACTGGAGAGTAGAAAGCAGAGTCTTGTATTGTAATATTAGCACCAGTTTCTTCGTCTTTAACTGTAATAACATTGTTCGTTGTATTATTACTCATAAGATTACCAACGCTGGTTAACTTATTAAAGCCATAGAAACCAGTTTTTGTTCCTTTCGATCTAAGATTAGGATCAAGAATCAAATCATCTGATTGGTACAGATTTAATGTTTGAACATCAGCTAATCCAGCAACAAGAATTTCGTTATCTGATATCTTAAGATTAATAATCTGTGGGTAAGTATTCTGTTTGAAAATGATAGGAAATTTACCATATTCAACTGTCTTAATACCTATTCCTAACGATTGGATATCTGGAACATTGTACTGTTTAGAGTTACCAATCGTCCAATCGATGATGTTAATTCCCAATACTATTTCGAGTGCAGCCTCACCTAAAAGACCAGTATAGAATCTTTTAAACTCTCTTTCTCCATCTATTTGATGCTGAACTTCATTCTGCTGTTTATACGCAATAAGTTGCTGTATAAAAGCTTTAATCTTATCAGTAGTCTGTTGTGGAACAACGACTTTCTGAAAAGATTGTATAAATGGTTCAACACATGTTGAGTAGTTAATTTGAGCCTGTACTTCCAAATCCGCCTTCTCCTCTTTCAGTTTCTGTAAGTTTATCTAAAGTAACTGTTTCGAATATTACTTTCGGAACTGGCATAAAAATTACTTGTGCGATACGTTCACCGTTAGCAATGGTTCTTACTTCGTTACCATGGTTATGTAATGGAACGAACCATTCGCCACGATAGTCGCTATCTATGACACCAACTTTATTTGCTGGAGCAAGGTCTTGCTTAGTAGCTAATCCGCTACGAGCAAATACAAGTCCAACATATCCGTCGGGGATCTCTGTTTTGATACCAACAGATAACTTTGCAGTCTGTCCTGGAGCAATCTCAACTACGGTATTAGGATCAATACAAGCGTAGAGATCAGCACCAGCTGCAAATTCTGAACCAAAAGTAGGTTCATGAGCATTTTCATTAGTAAGAGTAACTAGTACATTAATCGATTCTGATTGCATGTGGGGTATTCCTCCTTTTTTTTGATTGAACTTTAGTCTTTATTAGTTTGCAGTCACTCTTATTACAATGAGTGATTGTTTGTAATGTACTACATCCATAGGTTTTATTACCGTAAAATATAGATTTAATTGTAGCTTTCATTTCTCTATTAGGAGTCGGTTTGGTATTCTTTGAATTCCATTCCGTCATAAGGTCTACTATTTCTTCAAAGGTCTTACCAGACTCTCTGTAAAAACTGGTAAGACATGCAATAGTAATATTACGAGATCCTTCTTCTGCTCCATTTTCCAAAATGTTTTGTATGCATTCTGGCACTACGTTTAATGTTTTACGATATCTAAATCCTTTTTCTCGTGAAGCAAACTCTTTTGCCAATTTCTCATAATTCTCAATAACTTTTAAATATTGATTTCCAGCTATAGGATTATAAACTGGCTTATCTTTTAAAATAAGATTACGAGGTTGCTTCGCAAGGTTCTTAATGTCTTGTTCTGTAAGATTGATTAGTTCATCTGGAGTAAGCATTATTTTGTACAAACCAGTTGAACTATTAATCGTATTAGGAACTCTAAATAAACGTTTGTTGTCGTATATCTTTAAATCAACAGTTTTGTGAATAGAGAATGTTTTAATCTGTTCAGCTATTGTTTTAAAGATTCCGTTTAAATCTTTACGAGGTTGTATACCAAGGATTTCACTTGGAATAATCAAATGAAATCCTTTATGACCAGAAAAATAAATCTTTATTTTATCTGGTTGTATTTGATATACAATCTTAAAGAAACTCAACGTATGTATTGCATCTTCTCTTGCATTATCAATACTGTTTGCATCATCAAAGTCTAAATATAAGTTCCCGTATAAATTGGCATCCTCGACCTTTTCATTGTCATAAAGGTACGCAGAACAATAAGTATCAAGACAATTAAGGCTTTTAATATGTTCAAAAAACCGATTATAATCGATGTATTCATTTCTGATAAATGTCCTTTCTGTAGAATTATTAGTATAGCCGATTTCTACTATTGTGCATTGATTAGATTCATTCATTGAATAAATTCCTTTTCTTTGGAGAATAGTAAGGTTCACTATCGCTAATCGAATATTTCATTTCTTCGAGATACTGATCGGCTTTATTGGCATATTCATCCCAGTCTCCAAGATTGAAAAGTGTTCCATTAGCTTTGTAATCGGCAGCTGCAATGTCTGTCATGAACAATAATCTGTCGATACCGTACTGATCTATTTTGTACTTAATCATGCCAGTGGTTTTGTTCATGGACCATTCTTGCATGTTTAATGGCATTGTATTGTAAAAGTATCGAACAAATTCTTGAATTGTGTAGCTTGCAACGGGTTCAAGAAAATATTCTGGTGTCCTACTAACCAAGGTTCCATGATCAATATCTCTATCAATGGTCGGTGGCTTACTTACAAGTTTCAACTCTTTATGATAGTATCTTTCGTTAGGATTTAATTTATTAATCATATCTTCGTTGCCACGTTTCCGATATGAGAAAAGATTCCAACGAAAGTCTTTATGGTTATAGAAAGTAGTTAAAATTTCAGTCTTAATATCTTTATAGGTATAACCCAGTGAAAGATATTGAGTAAATAAACCACAAAGTTGATTAGCAAACTGTTTATCCCCACCAACCATTAGTATAAACATAGCTACAAGGTCATATACAGAACCCTTATCGGTTAGTAGGTTTGTTGTTCCCGCAGTGCATCAGTCCAGTTAATGAACTTATCAAGCCATTCTGGATTAAAGAAGTCATATTCAAGCCCACAATATCTCATGAACCATGATGACATTTGTTCTTTAGTGGTAACGTTATGTGCTTTCATCCATGCTTGAAGCTTTGCACCAGTTTCGTTAGTCCAGTTAGGTTTCATATATACATGACCAGGATTTACTTCATCAGCAGTAGGAGTCTTTAAGGCATCTGCCTTATTAACTTGATCCCAAAACTGTTTTTCGTATGCATCACATTCTGGTGTACCAAATTCAAGGTATTCTGGTTCTTCTTTCTTAGGCTCTTCTTTTACTTGTGATGTGTCGTTGTTGTCACCAAGCAATGCTTCAAATATTGCCTGAGCATCGTTTTGAGACTGCTCTGAGGCGTTCTGTTGGGTTTTAGCCTTGATGTTCGATAATTCTGCCATAACAGATGCAGAAGTCGTTTTAGGCTGCTCTGAAGCGTTCTGAGTAGGTTGAGAAGTTTCCTCAGAAACGCTGTTGACATTTGTGATCAGCTTATTAATAATATTACATATAGCAGACCACTCGTTAGACCCTGTGCCGTCAATAGTACGACCAGGAAGAAAAAGTGTTCCCGCTACGCACATCCCCCCATTAGTGCTAATCATGTGAGTAATCTTGAATGTCCATTCTGGAAACACATTGTCAAGAATTGATACTACTGTATCTTCTGATATCGAAGTGTTTAGTTTGGTGAGATAATTCTTATCCCACTTCATAGATAAGAACTTTTCTGTAAGCTTTTCGTACATCTCGTAAGATCTCCTTTCGTATTAGTGATTACATTGTACATCTTAAAATGTTTGGTGTCAACTACTTTTTAAAAAAAAATTTAGACAAAGAAAAACCCTCATGATTGGGGGAATCATGAGGGTTTCGAGAAGGTTCTAATACTACCAGTTACAAGATGTTTGCTTACATTACACATTATATATATTAACATTGCATTAGTCAAGCCTGTATTTGATGCGTGTCATGTAGATATTAGGCGTATCTTCATTGCCTTCTATGTAAAATTTTACCAATAATTTATGCCCACTAAGAATAAATGGAGCAGTACCAGATATTCTATGATAGTTATCACTAGAATCAAAGTAATAATATTCTTTAATGACATTAAAGTTTTGGTCATCAGCTCTGGTAATATTGTTAAATAATACTTCAGCATCATATATTTTGATTAGTCTATCTGTTTCTGGAAATTCAAACACTTCACTAAAGATACTGTTGTCTTTAGAATATCTATTAAATAATACATCTACGTTTCTTAATCCTAAATACCATACTCTTCTATCGAGAGTAGAGTCGTATTCAAAATTACGCTGACGTACTTTAATTTTGATCTGATTAATCTGCAATGCTTTGAAGTTAAATCTTAAATTGTTTGCGTTAGGGATAATGGTACGATGATAAGTATTACCAAAGATATCTTCGTATTCTTCCTCTTCGGCTCCGAAATGTGTTTCAAATCCAGGCACTCTCACCCAAGCACCGTTAGATTTATATTGAACATCCATAATGTCCATATAGCCAAGTGGAAATGGCTGAATAACAATTTCATTTGCCTGTCTGGTCGTTACAATGTCTTCTGGTAACGCTATAACAATTTCGTTCTCTATTTCGTTTACATTGGCATTAGTAGTAACTTTACGATACCAAACATTTGCTTCTGTACCATCAAAGATATTTCTTACATCGCTATCTTCAATAGTGTAGATGTTTTCTCCAACAACAAAATTATCTGGACCAATATATGCTTGGATACTGTCTGGCACTAATACTTCATCGTAAGTTTCATCATATAAATGAGTTTTGCTTACGCTTGAAATAGTATGTGCAGTAATATCGTTTGTTGATTTGTTCACGATAGCTTTATAGTTATCTTCAATTACTTCTGCTTCGTGTGCAAATTTTGATTGGTATCTGTACTCTTTATCTGTTGCTTTGAGATTATTATACAATTCTTCAGTTTGCTGCAACTTTAATAAAGTCTCAGATAAACGTTTGCCATATACAGTAGATTCAATGCTGTTAGCAAGATTAAATTCATATAAATTTTTTTGTAATAGATTAGCCTTATTGAAAAGATCCAGGATATCTCTAAACGCTTCTGTTTGAAGATTGTTTAATTCATGAGAACTCATAAGAGTTCTGTATTTGAATTCTCTTTCTTGGATATCTGGTATATTTCTTATAAACAAATTACTGACTGTTTTCATTTACTTTTGTCCTCCGATTTATATATACCAGTTGTGTAATGGTCGTCTTTTAAGATAGCATTTAATTGATGTTGCATAAATGATACGTCATTTAAAGTAGTGATTTTAATACTTGTATCACCAGCTACATCAGAAATGATTTGATTGTATTGCTTTTCTATATCTGTAAACAAAGAATACAACTCTTGAATGTTCTTAATAATCATTCTGGCATAATCATTAGTCTTAATACCTTCAGCTGGCCCACGATATCTATTGTTTAAGATAGTGGCTCTTGGATAGTTATTGTTTAAAGAAGTAGGGAAGATATTATTATTAGTAGTGCTATCGTTTTCCAGGCCATTAACAATAATTTCTCCAGTTAAGGTAGTAGTGTTTTCGTTATATGTAACTGTAATAACGTTTGGACCAACATCATGAATAATATTGGTACTAACAACAAAGTTCTTAACTGTCTTTATTGTACCATTGTTGTAATAAATATTACAGATAACTCTTTCTAAATCAAAAGTTCTGCCTTGATATATTCCAGGGCCAGTATATGTAACTTGTATATCTGTAGGTTTTAAATCGGGTATGAAACCAACAACTGTAAATGATGTTGTAATAACGCCAAGTTGTCCTTCATAAGAGATGTTATAAGTATTAACACCTTCTTTTGAAACAAGAGTATCACTTATCTCACAATCATCAACATCAATGGTTTCATAGTATGAATTTCCTACATCACCACCAGCAGAATAATAAATCTTAACTTGTACATATGATGGCTGGAAGTTATGATTTACTTCTACTTGTGGACCATTGTAATATGCGATCAGTCTCGATAACTTGACTTTAAAAGGAGTAACCTGGATTTGACATGTATGTCCTTTATAAAAGATATCGATTAAGCCATCATTGGTTTCTGTGACGATATTACCGTTAGGGAATTCAAAATCAGTAATAGTAGATTCTGTATCATCTGAATAATGTCCTATTACAACAAAGAATTTTTTCTGTGCTTCTTTGCCATAGGCAACCATTTCGCCATCCCAATATCCAGCAATAGATTGTAGATTACGAATACCTTGTACTATAAAGGTAGTCTTATTTACGTCACCCTCTGGGTCTATGTAATATACTTCAAATACATTAGCTCCAAGCTGAGTAACAATTTTATCTGCTGGCTCAAGCGTATATGGAGTAGAGCCATTATGATTATCAATCTTAACTTCGTTGCCATCATCGTATTGGGCAACAACTTCAAGCTGATCAGTATCTAATTCTTCTCCTACTGGAACAGCGTCACCTTTATATTTTGCAGTAATGTTAATTACATTTGGAACCGCATATTCGTCTACTAATACGATTGCATAATGACTATATCTTGATCCAGTTGTAGACGATTTTGAAGAGTCGTCATAAAATATAACACTGCTTTTACTTACGTTAAATGGTTTACCAACGTAATAATAGCCAGTATCTGGATCGCTAGTATCGACATAATTAGAACCCATCCATGTTTGAATATTAGAAACAAACTGGTTCCAGTTATCATCAATGTCATTTATTTCTGAATAACCAAATGCAGTGTCGATTGGTTTCATACAATAAACAACACTATGAGTCGTACTATATGGATTTTCTATTTGAATTTCTGGATGTCCATAATAGATATGCTGCTCATTATTAGGGATATTATTTAATACCCCATATTCTCTATCGAGATTAGAAATCTCACAGCCTTCTATTCTACACCATCCATTTGTTCTAACATTCAGCATATTCTAAACTCACTTTCCTGTTATTCTAAAGTTTAAAATAGATGGAGAAACATTTTTGCTTTTACTTGTTAATACAGCCATAATTCTAAATCTAAGTTTATTAGATTTAAAATATTGCTGCATATTTTGCTTTAATCCGTAATAGCTAATAAAGAATCCCATATCGTTATTAGCAGAATGAATCATTTCGGTAGGATCTACATTGACGTAAACAGTATTTGATTTGATAGTAAAGTATTCATAGCTTGGCTCTAATGATTTTTTGAGCATGTTTACGTTAGTGTATTGCATTGGTTTAAAAGCAAAAACGTCATTAGTTAACTCTTTAAAGTTCATGTTATGATACAAGAATCTTGTAACGACATGTGAGGTTGGGCAATAAATAGCCATTTGAATTTTATTTACGCCTTTTTTGAAATTGATAGCATATAAACCATTATCACCAGACACTTGTTCATATCCATTGACGAATAATCGTATTGTACTTGCAGCATCACTATCTCCTTCGATATTAGTAATTACTCTTATAAATTTGTCATATACAGCTGTTGTTTGTGGAGCATCAACGTATTGAGTAAAAACATACAATACATTTGACATCAACTCAAAATTAGTATAGTTTTCACAGTCCATAAATAACTGTGTTTTAGTACAGTTTTTAATATACTCTGTTACGTCTGTATCTTTAAGATGGAAACCATCATCATAATCGCCATCTTTACGATTATATCTTTGTACAGACCACATGTTATATCCTGGAGTTACTTTTAAAGAGTTCACGTTAACGCCAGTAGGCAGTTTGAATATTTCATACAAACCAGTTAATGCAGACTGTACACCATAGTTCTTATATGTACCATTATTGGCTATATTATGTCTTTTTTCAAACATAAATAATTGATGCTCTTTATGATTGTCGATTGCATCCCAGCCGATTTTATCATAAGAGTTATCAAATCCAATAAAGTAATTGATTCTGGTATTTGCATATACCATGTCAGTAGCATCAAGTTTAATAAAGTTAGTAAGATTATTAAACTCAATAGGCTTGGTAACCAATACAGATTGAGATTCAAATTCTTCAAGAGCGATAGTTATGTTCTTGAAAATATAATAATACTCATATACGTTATATCCTTGAGTATTTACTGATTGCCCATCTGCTTCGTTTTTAGTACATGTAATCTTAAGATACTTTGCAGACTTTGTTTCAAAGTTCCATTCGATTAAATCTTTGCCATTAATGTCATAGACAGTATAAAAACTATTACCGTCTTCTGATAATGCAAGAGTAAATGTCATGTCGTTAGATGATGTAGATTTAAAAAAGACAGTATTGAATTTCATTGTCATTCCTAAATCAACAATCAAATTTACAGACTTAGGTTTGTTATTAGAACTTTGTCCAGTAAGTATAAAAACATCATTGATAGTATCGTTAAGGATTCTTTTTAATTCCCCTTGAGATTGATAACCACCAAAGTTATCCATACCAGTAATTGCAATATCTGCATTAATAATAGATAACTTATTTACTTGACTGTTGGTTTTCTCTGTTACTACTTTCTTTTGTAATAGATCTACAAACGAAGTAGTAAAAGGAATATTACGGGATTCATCACCGTACAGTTCAAGGTTATACAGGCTATCAAATACTTCAACGTATTCTTGAATCTGCTTATTAGATTTAAGAGACTCTTGAAGACAATTCGCTCTTAATACTATTTTGTCAATAGCATGAAATACTTTTGCTTTCTCTGTATCATAATATTCTTGTATTGAAACGGCCTTATTATTTGCTTCGATATTAGCTTCGTAAATGGTTTCAATATCTTCTTTAAACGTAAGAAAATTATGATTGTAATCGTCTTTAGAAGATTCTTCGTATGGGGTCTGCTTAATTGGTGCATAATAAGGCATACCCATAGTATGGTTATCAAAGTATTCTCTCAAGAGATTATTCAACTCGTAATTGTTAGGCTCGATACCTTTTTGAGCAAGCTCTTGAGCGAATTGTTTTATTTTTCTATCTCGTTGTATTTTACTAATACTCAATGGTATCTCCTCCCGTAGTTACTTTAAGTTTATATGAATAAACTATTGGAGTTGCATAATCATAGTTAACAATTGACTTAGGCTTTTTCATTACTATCTTAAGCTGTACTTGATTTGTATTGGTAAGTACACTTAAGTTTTGTGCCTTAAATTTATCAGAATGATTCGTCAATAAGTTTTCAATCGAATCATTATTGATAAAGTATTTATATACGCCTTCGTATGATCTCTGAATCGGAGTGATAGGATACCAAACACTTCCATTATCTACCGATATAAAGTATTGTAATACACTTGGGTCATCTCCAGGAATGTATTCTTCAGTTTCAAGCATGATACTTGTTATCTGTTCATCAGTAGTAAATACTCTACTTACATATTCAGAGTAATCTGCAAAAGTACAATTTGGCAATCTGATTTCTCGGATACCTATCATGTATCTAAATGCATCAATCATTTCTGCATTAGACTTTCTTTCGATTGTACTTTCTGGTAGCGTAAATAACGAAGACTTAATATAAGTTTCATTAGGAATACTTGTTGTTTTATCTCTGTAATTAAGCCATTTTGTAGTAGGATCATATTTTAAACCAAGCATAGTTACGTTTGGTTTTGGTCCTTCTATACGTGTAAACTGATCAGCGTCTTCAAAGTCTTGGTATATAGATATATTATCAGTATTTACGTTTGTATAAAAGAAATGTCCAACCTTACACAAATATCTCGTATCTTGAATAAAAGTTAATTCAACACGATTAATAGTTTGTGCTGGGAAAGCAAAGGTTAATACTTGGTCAAAAATCTTATTCTCCGCTACTTTATAGCAATAATTATTAGAAGCAAATACTTCACACTTTTCAAGAGTACAATATGTACCGCCTTTAGCATCAGAAAGATATGGAAGAATACTGATCCATGAACAAACTGTATCGTTGGTAAGATTTAATATAAGCTTTAATCTCAATAAAGTTTTATTATTATCTACCCAAGATACACCTTCTTCGTAATCAAAGCCATATGAATTACATGCTTTACGTACTTTATCAGTAACGTTAAATAATTCAAATTCGAACCATGTATCTTTGTTTCCATCAACAATTGCACCTGGATCAATATGTAAACCATCTTGTCCAACAAAATGTAAGTTGCCGTTTAATGTATCAACACAATGAGTGTTACCTGGAAACCCATTGGAATATTCATCATCGATTTCAATACTAGCAATGTTTGCATTACTAGAAGAACTCTGATTCAACGTCAAAATACCATCGAATGTATCGATGGTACACGAAGTATTCGCAGACATATTTCCTACGTTTGCGAAATCATTAAATGAATCAGAAAACACTACCATGCCACGACCTTGGTTAGTGGACAAGCTCTGCTTGATATTATTAACCTTATTAGAGAGATAGGTAAGCTGATTAGACATCATTGTTCGACTAAGTTGTGCATCAACAAAAGACTGCGAAACATAGTCTTGCAATGCCTCGCAGTCTTTAATAATGTACTCCATATCATTATAAGATTCATTGATCATTGCATTGTATTCGCTAGATATTGGTGTAGTAACTGCTGGTCTGTATGTAAAACTTGGTTTTGTCAATGATTCATAAAACGTATTTAGCATCGTTTTAATCTTATAATAGTATTCAGTCTCTGTCCTAATCTCTCCATTCTTGTACTGATAGTTGATTGCGGCAAGTAATGTTTTAAGCTTGTTGTCTATAGTTTTAGACTTATCTGTATACTGGAGTAAATTTCCCATAGATTAAAACTCCTTAAAATAAAAATTTAAGTCTTATAAAATTGTTTCCTATATACACCTTTATACATCTTTTGCACGAAGATTTTCTTTTATACTATCTTTTAATCCATCAAAATATGCTTGTCTTGTTGTATAACCAGGAACAATTTCATATTCTTTTTCTGGTAAGCCTAACAAATAATCACCAACATAACCTTGTTTATGTGCATTATATGCATCAGAGTACCATGCATTATAGTCATCTAATTGGTTTAATTGATGTTCAAAATCTATATCATCAAGATCGTTAACACCTTTCCAAGCCTCACGTTGAGCTTCATAAAAATTAGAAAATTTTTTCGGTTTTAATGCAGTTTCTATAGATTCCACTTCTGCATTACTAAGCGTTGGTGTTATAGGTTTCGTATTACCAATAGCGTCTTCAATTCCTTTATGAAAATAATTTTGATATTTTCTTTGCATATCCACATCGTTAAATTGAGAAGAAAGTTTTAAAGAAGCGATATTTGTTGCATTTTGCATATCTTTTTCTGACAAATTATCTATTCCTCTTAATTGAGAACGATAATTTATTGCATCCATATGAGCAAGCTCTTTTATTTGAGAACCAGACAAACTATTAGGATCAGATAATTTTGATATTGAAATTGAAGAATCTCCAACTTTAAAATTCATAACGTTTTTAGCAACATTTAAATCATTAGCATTACTTGGCATTTCATGTTTGGCATATACTTTTTCTGCTTCTGCCATTACAGAATTAGAAATGCTTTGATCATAAACTTTAGAGGTTAATTTATTTTGTAATGCTTGTTTACCAGCACTTATACCAGCACCACCGATAGAACCAACAAAAGCACCACCGACGATACCTCCAAGAATATTTCCATCTTTATCTCGTGATTCTTTAATGCCGCCTATGGTAGCACCAACAGCACTGCCTATACCAGCAGCTCTTGCCATTTTACTAATATTTACCATATGTATGCTCCTTATGTTAAGACAGAATACTTATGATTTCCTGTCTTAATACTAATAAAATATCTTTTGGCATACACTGTGGCAATGCTGTACTGATTACTATATTATCGCTATTATTAGCATAAACATAATCATATACTGCATCTGCAACTTGTATGGCTGTTGCATTATTATCCATAGCATCTGTTGCTTTTTTGATTACATCAGCCTGTGTATAGCGTTCGAGATATTCATTAGTATATTGTTCGATTACTTGAGTAACCGAATCTTTCTTTGCTTTTGAATATGCCATGATTATCTCTCCTTATTACTCAGCGGTAATTGTTACTACGCAAGAATCAGACTTTGTATTGTCCTTTGTAGATGTAGCAACAACAGTAACTTCACCAGCTTCTGCTTCAGCATCAACTGTAACTACACCGTCAACAACTGTAACCTTGTCGTTTGCGGTTGCAAGAGACCAAGTAACAGTTTTGTTTTCTGCTTCATCTGGAGAAGCAACAACGGTAGCGGTAAGAGTTTCAGAACCACCTTTTGCAATGCTTGTAGTATTCTTGTTAAGAGTTACACTTGTAATAGTAACTACTGCTGGCTCTGGTACGGGTTCTGGTGTAACACCGCCCTCAAGTTCTTTAATAGCATTGTAAACAGCTCCTCTTACATATGATCCATAGTTGAACATTACAAGATTTGAACCGATGGTATTGTAAGTACCATTATTGAATAATGGTAAATCATCGATTGCAGCACGAGCATTGTTTGCAATGGTATCTGCGTCTAATCCAGCTTTCATACCAGAAATGATTGCAGTTGTAGGAAATGTAACATTTTGAGCATCAGTAAAACCATGTAAAACTTCTGTTGCTTTATCGCATACAGATTTGATTTGAGCATCTGAATAACCAGCCATGACTTATAACCTCCTTTTAATTATTATCTTTGTTATTATTATCAGTCTGTTCCTCTTCAGCTTCTGTTGCAAGTAACGCTCTGATTTCAGACATAGCGAATCTTACGTTATTAGCGGTAAAAGCTCTAGTATTACTAGTAGGTAATAAGTCAGACTGTCCATTTCTCATAGTATCAAAAGAATCAAGATATGTTGTCATATCAAGAATTGTTTCTTCAGTAGGGTTCTTTACGATCTCATTTGCAGCATGAGTAATTTCTTGAATGTTTAAAAAGTCACTACAATATTTGTAAAGAATGTTATGCATCTGGATTTTCTTTTCATCATTCATGATTGTTCTCCTTTAATTATATTCTAACTAACATTCCTGTTTTTACAACACCAGTAACGGCTCCAGACTTTTTCGTACTAAATTTCCAACCACGACTATCTTCTCCTCTGTAATAAAGAGTAGATTTTTGTACCCATGCTGGAATCTTTTTGCCGTTATAATATGTATCTGTTAATAGTTTAATTTTATCACCGATTTCAAGTTTTGTCTCTTTTTTTATAGGATAAACCAATTTGCCATCGGAATCAAATACGTAATATCCAGGATGCTTATCGCATTCTTTTTTCGCATTTTCAATTTTTTCATATGCCCCGATTTGATTTTTGGAATCTTCCCATGAAGTTCTTACACGATAATATTTTTTATCTTGAGATGGTTTAACTGGATCTGGTGTATGGAGAACACAGTCCAAAACCATTCCTTGGTCGTATTGTGTAAGGTTGTGAGAGTTAATAACTCGTTTAATGTTTTGTGGATATGCAAGAGAAGTATAGTATTTACATTGACCAAGTACCTCTATAAACTTAATTGGATCCGTAATATTTTGTCTTACTGGATCGTAATTGGAAATAGAAATAAATTCAAAATATCCTTTTACGCCATCCTCCATATTACGGAACTTAAACCATTGATCAGTAATATCATAGTAAGAGCCATCTGGTCTTTGTTCTTTACTACCATCTACAAATGTTCCACATGCAGATGGACATCTGTTACTTCTATATTTCAGTCCAAAATAGTTATTGAATTGGGCTTTATAACTTGTACCGTAACCAGATTCTAAACAAGCCTGAGCGATAATCGGGCTGGCTACTTTATATCCGTTTTGTTTAGCGTATTTTTGTACAAGCGGACCGATTTTAGAAATAAAAGATTTCATAGTGTCAAAATCTGCTGCCATTTTTGAACCTCCTTTTATTTTTAAAATGCTTATAAAGTAGTAAATTCTAACTTGTAACTGTTTAAAATTGGCGTAAGCCAATTATCATGTTTAGTATTTCTTCTGAGTATAGCTTTTAATCGTATCTGTGATCCAAAACTTGGATAACTGATTTCGATTTTTTGAGTAGGTGCGATTGGCTTATTAAAATACAAGTATCTCCCATTAGTATAATACTGTATTTTATTTGTGTTTGCAACGAAGTTCTTGAAGCTGCTTGCTGGGTTGAGTTTATCAGTAACACATTCAATAGATTTATCTGATAATGCACTAGCAGTGTTTTGATTAAGAACTAAGTTTGTATCGACATTGACGATTTTTACGTAAGTCATTGTATCATCTGGATGCTGACGATTGTAGTAAGGATATTCATCAAGACGATAACAAGCAGATCCTGTACCAATAATTTCTTGGAAAGTATTACTTGGCTGAGGATTTTCGTCGTTAATAAGAGTAATCTCTTTTGAAGTATCTAATGGCATATAAGACACAGTATAAATTGCAAAATTATCAAATCCAGCAATTTCAATTGCATGTACATTACCGTCATCATCGTATCTTAAAATATAGTCGGCATCTTCTGTTAATACGATATCGTTGTAATATACGATTGGACGTTCCATTACTGTTGTTTCTTTACCGTTAGCATCGTAAGTAATAATATTACCACAGACAGCTTTATGTCTTAAGTAGCAATATGCATAGTCAAGCTGAAGAAGCTCGTGGTAAACGTAGTCCTTATTAGATGGACATATAGGAATCCAATCATTATATTCTGGGTTACGTTTTGTTGTAACATAAAACTCTATATCTGTAAGTATCTGTTGATCTGAAGATAATGGATGTGTTTCGTCAGATACTAATTTAATAGTATCTACAGAACCATCACATTCAATAACCTTAGATACAAATACACCAGCTCTTTGATATTCTGAGAAGCAAGGAGCAATGTTATAAAAGCCATAATTGTATTGATACTTGGTTACTGGTAAGTATTTCTCTTCGTTTTCGATTAGTAATTCATTAATATCAAGAAGTTTATTGGTTATCATCTTGTTATTAATATACTTCCAAACATTACTTTCTAATCCTCTATCAAGATACAATGGCTGGAAAACAGTAGAATTATCCATTTTAATTTTATCGTTTAGCTCATAAGTCGCATTAAACCAGAGTTCGTTTTTGAACATCTGATTTGTAGAAAGCATATATGTATCTTTAATGCAATGGATCTGATTGATTAAGATATATAACTTCTTACAAGTAATGGTTTTAAAGTGAAAAGCATATTCTTTATCAATACTTGTAGTAGCTAATAATTCATTTTCGTTACCTGGATAGATAACGTCATATATAGTATCATCTTCATCATCAGATAATTGATATCTCATTGCTACGATATCAATTGGAAAGTTACCATATGGCTTTAAAATTAATTCGTTTACGTTTGTTAATGCTTCAAATGTAAGACATATTTCGCATAATGCTCCTCTTGGAAGATTATAATACGAACGATTAGTATCATATAAACCATCTGAGTTTGTAAAGTTTAATCCTTTGATCTTAATTTCTTGATTAGTTAAGATTGTTTCTGACCAGTAACTAGAGTTACTAGTATCTATTGCGTTATCCAATTTGGTTTCAGAATTACGTGCTACTATAAAGCCAGCACCGTATTGTTTAGTAATACTAATTTCTCCTAACTGTACACCAGATTTATATACCATAACATTCTGTTGACGTGTATAGTTAAGAGTGATATTCTCTTGATCTGAATTAAAACGGACATATGTATCTTCTGGCATTTTCTCGCCATAACGTTCCGTATAATACATTTTATCCGTTTCTTGATTGTTAATAGTACGTAAACCTTCGTAATAGCATTGTGGAGCACCTTCAGTTCCAATAACAGCTTCGCAAGCAGTAAGCTGGTCATTTAATTCACCAATAGTAGAATGTAATGTAGTAATAATACTCTCGTTTAATTTCTGGTGAGACTGAAGTGTATTATATAAATTATCAATATAATAAAATGTCGTAAGAATATCCAAGTATAATTCATAAGCTGTCTGGTTATAATCATATGCATTGGTTAAACCAGACTGTTCTCTAACGGTGGTTGTAAGCTTGTTATTCTGTAAATTAGATAACAGTTTACGCTTATATAGGTCTTTTTCTTTAGAAGTCATATAACGCATATCAATTAATTGTTCTATAACTTCATTGACCATTTTTTCTTTTAATTCATTTAAAGAAGTGATCATGCGTTATCTTCTCCTTTGCCTGGTACAGTGAATAATCTATAACTTATTGTAGCATTGTCAAACAGACTATTCAAAGAGCCGTACAAAAATTCACCATAATAATACCATTTTTCATCTTCCGTTAACGACTCTACATCACCATTGATAAAATATTGGGTGTTGCTATTATTAACATGGTAATAAGGCAGTTCGGAATCTTGTAACAATAATATAGAAGCCAAGTAATCTTTATTTGTATTTGTAACATTGCATAAATCAGCATTAAAATCTGATAGATACATTTTTAAATCATTGTAAAAACCCATATATGTGTTATCACAAAAATACAATCTATCATTAAATCCATTACTTTTATTCTTTTTAATTACTATTTTCTTTTCATATTGACTTATATTAGTATCTGATATTAACTGATACATACTATTATCAGCAAAGTCAGTAAATGAATCTAAAACTGTATTGTAATGAATTGTCTTAATATCTGAATAAGCACTAATTGTAACGTTATCTGTTGTACATAACGTACCACTGTTCTCTTCGTCATTTTCATTGGCGTTTACACATAGCTTATAAGAAATTGTTTCATTTTGATCTGACGCTTTAATAGTAAACTCATATTGTTCATCTGTATCGGTTACAGAAATACATTTACCAATAATAGTAGGAGGATTAGGTATTTTTGTATCAAGCGGAGAATGAGTATATGACATATTAGTATTGCAGTTAATTCGTCGTGCATTATTAACAACGACTTCATATGTGAACGGAGGATCACTTCCAATTAAATCTCCAGCTGTTTCATAATGTTTGGTAATTGTCCATGATAAATCAGCAGCATCTCCGTTTTTATCTGCGTTGAAAACAACATCACAATCTACTTCTACTTCTTGTAATACTGATACGGCAAAGTTTTCATCGGTGTTAAAACTATATACAAATTTATCTGCTTCAGTACCGCCACCATTACATTCTTGAGTAATGATTTTATAAGTGTGTCCGTTAACAAAAGTGACATTACTCATAGATAACTCTAATGCCTGGTCATTATAATGTGTAGCATTACTGCTGGCATAGTTATCTGTTACATATGAAAAATTTGTACCATCAATACTTTCCCAAATAGCAAAACCGTACCAGTGTCCAGTATTCATTTTAAGTTTAAATGCACCAGTATAGTTTTCTCGTGCAGTAAACAGTAATAATTCTTTTAATGCACCAAAGTCTCCATTACCAAGACCGCCAGCACCATATTCAGCGGTTACAGTATGTAAATCATGAATACGTTGAGTTGCAAACGGTATACACATTCTTTTAAATTTAAAATGTGAAGTTGTACTGTCATGTGATATGAGAGTGTTATTGTCTTGAGTACAGCCATTATCAACATCTGATACATCACTATTATCTATTTGCAAAAAAGAATTGTTTATTTTATTAGAATTATCTTCTACCCATGCAAATAATATCATTGGATGATAAAGATAAACAGGCAAGCAAGATAATCTTTTAAAGTAAACATTAATATTATTAGATTCGTCTATTTCGTAGTCCGCATAAATAAAATCATGCTGACTGTCATTTAACGAATATACATGAGGTAACATATCACGATAATGTTTACCATTTTGATTATATTCAAAAAAGATTTCGAGATCGCCATTGATAATATTATTATTAGCAAAGTTTTGCAAAACATTACCAGTAATTTGTTTGTTGCACATACATGATAATGCAAGCTTAGTATAGCCATATTTAATATCAAATTCTGAATCGTGATATTGTCCATGTTTGGTTTTGGTATTAATAGAATCTAAATCATCTAATATAAAGTTTGCCCCAGTAACAGGAATTGTACCAGAGTCTACAACACGAATAGAATGTTCTAAGGTATCCTTAAGTAAGTTAAACTCTTCATTGCTTAAATAGTTCTTAAGAAGAGTATGAATATATTGTTTAAAACTAAAGTTTTTAACGTCAGTATATGTATTTGCATCTCTAACAAAGTCAGAGATCCATAGGTCAATGTTATCATCTACATATTTAAGCTTATTATATATAGGAGTAAAGATATCCTGTAACTGATTGATATAACGTTGACCGATAGAAGTAAAATATTCATCGGTCTCTTTAAAACGCTCAACTGCTTTTTCAACTCTGGCTACCAGATCTTCTATGAGAATCAAATCTATACTTACACGAGATCCAGTATAGATAAGCATATTTAATATATTCTGGTTCGTATGTAAATGGAATCCGCCATTTATTAAATTATACTCTTCAAGTTTTTCACGTAATCCTTTTACTTCGTCAATCGTATGTATGTGAGCTAATGGAACTCTTGCATTAGAAAGACGATCATCATCACCAGCTACGAGATGGTCTTCCTGTTTTTCTCCATAATTAAAATAATCTTCGACATCATCATTCCATAATGTTGTACTTTCTGTTGTAATATCACAGAAATCTTTATTAAAAGCAGTGTTTTTATCGAACGCTTCTTCTCCGCCAAAGTCTCTGATAAACAGATCTATATTACCAGAACGTTCGTTAATACATATGATATATTTATTTGAATAAGCATTTAAGATTTCTTTTAATCTTGTATAAGCCTGGATAATAATGGCTTCTTTAGATTCTTGAGAAATCTCATTTTCAATTTGAAAATATCTCTGAATAATATTTTTTAAATAAAGAGTAATAGGATCATTCTCTTCTTTAGTGATAATATTATTCTCGTGTTCCTTTAAAGCCATAAATTATCTACTCCTTAATAATATACTGGGCAAAACGCTTTAGCGTATATGTCACAAACAAGATATCCGTCTAACATTTCATCTGTTAACTGGTTTTCATTGGTTTGAAATACAAGCTGTAATTTATTATTATTCTGCTGTATCGCTTCAATGTAACCAGCTATCGTTAACCGAGGAATTAGCGGATACATGAACGGTTTGAACTCTGTACTGAAATTATCCATGTGAGGTAATGGCTGCTTGATTTTTACACCATTACGCTCATATTGCAAATAAAACTTGAAGATAACTTCTGTACTAGTAGCAATATCAACCGCTCTTTTTAAGAATTTATCAAGAGTGGCTTGTGATAAAGTAAGATCAGCAATTCTTGTATCTTGGTCTGAACGAATATATAAGTCTCTAATAGACCACATATCGGTATTAACAAATGTGTAGCACTGATTTGCAATATCAATGAGTTCTTGTATGTTTTCTTTTTTGACATAATTAGTATCTATATAATTAGTATCTATATAATTAGTAAGTTCTGTAACGGAATTATCAAATACAGTATCTGTATATTGTTTTGCACGTAATAAATACTCTTCGCATTTTTCTAATACGTATTGATAAATAGCATCAATACGCTGATTGATTGTAACCAATTCGGCATTAATTCTATCGATTTCTGTTTCAGTATCTCTGATATATTTTTCAATATCTTGTCTTATCTGTTCTGTGATTTGATTAATCTTAGGTTCAAGAGTATCCAGGATACCAAGATCAATACTTGTTTTATCACCAGTATATTCAAGAATATTAAGAAGGTCTTTATTTGCATGGGTGTGATTATACACATCTGTACGTTCTATTTGTCCTATAATAGTAGATAAGATACCATCTAAACCTCTGATATCACTAATTTCGTGTTCATGTTTAATAGGTTTTCTAGCATCATATAATCTTGGATCATTACCTTCACATGCTGTATTTGCAGTGTTACCAAAGTTAACATTAAATGCAGAAAGCTTGGGAGAGATTAATGGTTCTCCACCCAAGTCTTCAAGAGTAATGCTAACATCTCCAGTTCTTGTTTCTCCGTTTGGCAGAGTAATACTAAGAACACCCAAAGAGTTATAATCCATTTCTGTTCTTAATCTATCAACAGCTTCACGAATTATATACTCTTTGGATCCTTCAAGAGCTTCGTTAGAATCTCTAAAATATTCTTGAATGATATTTAATAAGTACTTCTCTACGGAATCCGTAGATTTAATATACATATTATTTTGAAGTTCTTCTATTCTCATATGGCAGCAACCCTTTGTGTATTAATTTTATCCATGTCACTAAGTTCTTTATAGATGGACTTATAGATTTGTTCGTTTTCTGCACTCAGTTTAGTGACTTTTACTCCATTCATATATTCTTTAGTAACTTTAGTAATCTGTCTAACCTTTGTTAAGACAGATTCTATTTCACCATAACTTGTAAGATAAGGTTCGTAATAAAGTTTATGGAGCTGCGATACAGCACCAACAGAATGATAGTTATCCCATTCTGTTCTAATATAATGAAGTCTTCCCTGGTCATTCCAATCGAATGTGAGGTAAACAGTGTCAAGTGGTTCTATGACCTTTACTACTTTATCTTCTTGAGCACGATCCCTAACTATAATAGTTAATCCATCGTCATCGCCTACCTCTATACTAGGGAAATCTCATAAGGTCTGGATTTGTAAGTCCATAATTAGCTTCGACTTGTGCATCCCAGTAAAGAATACCATATCCATTAAGTACAGGATATTCGTTTAACTGATTAGGAGTAAACTGAGCAACCAAAACGAAACCTTGTGTAATGTTCTTTGTTAAATGTAATGGCAATTTAATCTGATTAGCTTCGATAGGCCATCTTTCGCCAGTATACATCTCAAGATAGTATTTGATAGAAGCACCTACTGGAACTTCTTGACTTGTTACCAAGAAGAAATCATTCATTTCAATATCTGCACCATGAGGGCTATATATTCTGACAGATTTGAATTCTCCAGGCTTCGATTTATCTTTTAATGATACTTGGCTGGTTTTTTCTAAAATACATACATTGTTTGAATCAGTAAGATTGATTTTTTTACCGTCTTGGAAATAATCAATCGAACATGAATTACAATATAAGTTGTTATCTAAAATAGTATAAACCCTTTCTTCAAAGGCTTTATCTTTAACATCATTTGTTTCCTGTTGAGTAGCGTTAACATCTTGCTGTAATGAATTTACGGTTTGAGCATTAACCCTTTCACTAGACTCGTTAACGTGTCTTTTGTATTGGGTATATTGTCTTTTGTTGTTGTTTTCATTCATTGCCATAGCGTATAACCCTCCTTAAATAATGACGTTATGGTTTCCGTAAGTATAAGTATCAGCAAAGATCGGTTTGATTCTAATCTGGCAGTTAGATTCAAGTGGATAAGTTCTTGTAATCATATCTCTAAAATACTCAACTCGTATTTTGTCGTTTAAATCAAGAGGTTTAAGGTTTTTATCAATAGTAATAAATCTATTATATTTATTATATTGATAATAAAGAGTATTCAAAACAGCGTCATTAATATATACCTTGAACTTATGATCTCTGTCGGTATATAAATCTTTAGGTAATTCCCATGTATAGTTATCATTATATTCAAGGTCTATACTGGTACGCTCAACATTTGGTTCAGAAGGATTATCGAAAGCGTCTATGAGTTCTTCACGAATACCAGAAGAATAATTATCATCTGGAAATAAACCATAGACTTCATATCCTTGAACATGCTTATTATTAAGCCTTTTAAATGTAATTGTCTTTGTTAATAATGCTGGGATTAAAGACATATTTACAACTCCTTATGTTTCAAGAACGTAATGAGTATTCTCAGATACGTTCTGATAAACGTCTATTAAATATATGTCAAAGACATATAAATTACCAACTACACCAGATATTTGAATATTGATGGTATCCTGTACGCTAGATTCAGAATATACCGCAAGCTTATTGGATTCAAGTGGGATATTCCACTGGTTATATCCTAATGATTTGTGCTGAGTTTTATCATAATAAATACCGTCTCTTCTTATGATTTCAATCTTGTGAGCATCAGTATCATTAATATCAATTACGGTATCTTGATCATCTGGATTTTCTTTATACAGAATAACCATTTTTTCAATACTTACTGGTAATTCACTCTGATATGTCGGCACACTGAATTCACCATAATCAGATCCATAGACATTACGTACCTTATAGGATTTTAATTTTCGATAATTAAATTCCTTATTATCGTTTTGCCATGGATTTTGTACTTCAAGTACCATAAATGTATTAGAAATTAAGCTGTGTAATGACACATGTACATTTTGAATTTTAGGAACTGCTTCAACCATTGGTAACCCAAGCTGTTGAATATTATAAGAACGTGTGACATCACCTATTCTTATTGTATCATCGTTTTCGTTATATGGAATATTATTAACAAGCTGCCATGTATCAGTATCTGAATCTGTATAATTGTCACATGACCATAGCTGTCTTGTTAAATCGGTTGCATCGATATAGTTAATCAATACACCGCTTACTTTAGATAAGTGTGTCATTTGGTTATTTATTTCATCTACTGCAATAACAGAATAGTAAAATACAATACCTTCTTTATGTGTGAGTGGCAAAGGTGAAAGAATTAATTCATTTACATAAGAGTACGTATTAACTTTTACAAGATTTATTGCAGTTTCATATTCAACAATAGGAACCGTATTGGTCTTTGGACCGTTATAGGTTACACCAGTAGTATCTTGAAGCGTATCAAAAATAATATAACAAGGCTTACCGTTATAGCTTTCTGTAGCTGCGGTTGCCTGATCTATAACTATGATTGGTTCAAGATTTGCTACCTTTGATATTGTATTAATATCATCTGCATTCGTTGAACGGAATATATATAATTTGAGATCGTTGTCGCTTTCTACTTTTGGTATTGTAAGTTTTGCAGTATATCCCATATTAATCTCCTTATAAAATTGAGCTGGAAACCTTTGAATTTCCAGCTCAATTGCAAAGCTTTCCTGTTATTTATTATATTATTAAACCGCAACACATTCAAGAAAGATTTCTGGTGTGATGTCTATCACGTTAGTATAGTTGTCTTGTATCTCTAATGTATATTGAGGCAAGTCTTCTTTCTTGTATGAGTCTACAAATTCAATAATTGGATAAATACCAGCTCCAAGCCAACGTTTAACTTTTTGTTCTACGTCAGCAGTGGTAAATCTGCCACCATATTCTTTTAAAATTCTATTGTCGAGCCTTACAATAATAACACCGTTTTCTTGATATGGCTTACCATCGTAATAACCAATATCAAGATAGAAGTCTGATTCTGGCTCAAGTTCGTGTCGTAATGAATCAGACATTGCTTCAAGGACACCACCGCCACGAGTTCTTGAATCAGTAATAATAGTTGAATGTAATGAAGTATCTTGTCTGATATATACAGAACCGATTAACATATCTTCGTCTGCTGCTGGTTCTGCATTATCGATTTGGTGATATAAGCAGTTTTCGTTTTCTGATATTACTTTTGATACTTCGTCAACTGGAGTAATTTCTGTACCAGTATATTCTTCTTCAACATCTTCAAAACCGTCAAGTAATGTCTCTGTAGTTTCTCTTGGAGTACGAGTAACGATATTAACCTTAAGAGGGCTTGCGATATTAAACGTATATACAAATTTGTCTGCGTCTTGTCCGCCAGCACTACATTCTTTTGTTAATATACGATATGTTCGTCCAGGCAAGAAGATTACTTCGTCAATTGAAAACGTATATGGATTCATCGTATGTGTATGTCCATCTGCTGGTGCAGTATAGAGAGTAGTCCATACTTCTGGGAAATCGTCTTCGCTTTCAAGTATTTGTATTTGGAATCCATCCCAATGACCAGTACCCATTGTCATATTAAATGGTCCATTGTATTCAATTTCGTTTTCATTAACTGTAAACGATAATACTTCTTTCCAATCTGGTGAAAATTCAGAATACTTAGTAACCACTTCTGAGATATCCATGTCTGGACTGTATTGTTTTTCAACCCATCTTTTAGTTTCAGTTTTATATTTTGGCTGTTTAACGGTTCTCGTTTTTGTAACTTCAGTTGCCGTTACGCCGTCTTTACCATAATATAAGCTATCTGCATCTGCACTAATTTCGTAAATACCAGTAGGCTTTAAGAAAAAGTAGATAACTTTATTAAATAAGTTTTTCGAAGGACTTACTTCTGATGGTAAATAGTTAGGGTTGTTATAAGTATGATAGATATTAGGATTTAAATCTATTCTTACAAAGTCAGCAGCGTCTCTCCAATATCCACGATAATGATAATTTTCTTCTAAGTAAGTATAGTTAGCAATAATCTTATCATTTTCTGAGATAGCTTCTTTAATGATAACGACACCGTCTGTGAACGATACATTTTCAACCGTTAACTCAAACAACTCGTCATCTATCTTTTTGAAGACATGCATAGTTAACAGTTTATAATTCTCGTCATATAAAACATGCAATGGATAACATAAAGTTTTAATCATGTGAGGATTAAGTATTGTTACTTGTTCGTTTTCAATATCTACATATGGTTGTCCATAAGTAGTTGAATAATGCTGGGTATCATATTCTGGCATAGAGTAACATACTTTAGTATGAGCACCGTATTGATCCATGATTCTTGAGAAATGTCCAAACTGAATCATTGGATACCATGATTCTAATAATTTTTCTTCTCTTGGTGCTTTAACTCTAATGTTTCGAGAGTCTATACATTTAACTTTGTATCCTTGATAAATATATTTTCCATCTGTCCAGTATGGATTTTCCATATCAAGTTTCTTAGTATATGCTGCATGAACTATATCGTAAAATCCAGTATCAATAGTTGTTTCTGCTGTAATAAAACCAGATCCATCTGGATTACATTTGATATTAACAGATCCAGCATTGTTAATATTATGTATAATTACAGAATAAACAAATGTATCAGCAGTATCTGATATTACTGGTTCATAATCATCATCTGCTGATTGATAGTCAGCTTGATCGTTCATACATAATTGTTTTGGAGAACATGGAACGGAATCTCCGTTTAATTTAGGAGAAATGATCATACCACGTCCTTCAAAGTCTTTATATTCACAAGGAATACAATAATCTTTATTTAAAATACTTGATTGACGTATTTCGCTATAAAAGACTTTGTTGTTATCTTTATCTACAGCCATTACTTGCCATTCGAAAGTAACACGATATCTTTCATCTTTGAGAGGCATGTAATTCAAAATTTGAATATAGCTGAGTCTTGTTTTGCGGTTAACTTTACAAAGACGATAATCAACACCCTCTACCATATAAGGAGCATTATATATATCTTCTTCGATACCATTATTTAAAACTTTGTTATCATCATCAATATCATTAAATCCGTTATAAACGACTTTAAATGTATCTGTAGAGCTTGATACAAAGTTAGTAAACAAGTCGGCGTAATAACATTTAGGAATTAATTTCGTTGTAGGTTTATTATACTGATCATAAGTGGTTTGTTCTGTATATTCTGCTACTGAAAGCTTCATGTTATGTTTATAATTTTCTGGTACGTCTTTTAGCATACTCGTATAGATTTGAACAGCATCACCTTTATACATACCGTTTTCATCTGGTCCACGGTAATCATATATAGGCTGTTTTAATCTATATTTATAAAAACATCCTTCACCATCTTTAAATATATCAGTAACATAAACCGTATCTGCTTCTAATCGATAATAACTACGATATTCAACTGAATACGTAGGTCGATTATCTTTATCTGTTTCTGTTTTTAATCCTTCAACAATCTGACGCAAATAACCGTCTTGGTCTGGGAACATAACGATTTCGTTATCTTCATCAGCGTTTTGGTTGCCAACAGAATTACCTTTGGTAACAGAACCCATATAGAAAGCAATACCGTCATAATCAATCCAGTTTTTATTTACTAATCCAGAATAATGACAGTGTGCTCTATAACTTGTTGCTTCTTCTTTTCTGGTAGTAATAGTTCTGGTTACTGATTCATGACCAGCTTTTTCTATCCATACGCTATGATAATTAGCTGTAATATTATACAGCATAGTACCTTCAGTTCCACGGTCAGATATAACGTATTTAAAACCTAAGACAAAGTGACATGGCGAAGGCTCTAGTTCTTCATGAATTTCATTCTCTGAATCGCCTTCGAACACACTACCGTCACGCAGCATATCTATGGTTTTATCATTAACAACGAACTGTAAATCTGATAACCAAATAGCTATATCTTTTCCAGCATCAATAGCATCTTGTAAGATTTTTAATACAGTCTGATATGATCCAGGGGCATTTTCAAGCATAACCATAAAGTCTTCAATTTCTTCATAGCCTTTACCCATATCAGCAAGGTATGAAGTTTCTGGCTTTTGACCACCAAGTTTTACATCTTTATCAAAAGTAGGCAGTTGATTTTTATAACTGTCCTGATCATCAGTATGAGTAACATGCCATGGAAAATCATCTGATTGAATGTTAGATATTTTTCTTTCTTTTGAAATAGAACCGTCTTTAGGTTCTACGTCGTATTTAACTGGCTCATATTCCAGTTTATCAAAATATAAAAATCCAACTGGTTTAGATGAACTAATAATATCTGGATTGTTGATAAATTGTTCGTTAGAACCATCCCATTGGTTCGTAAGATTATTTACAAAGTTTGCAATCCTGTTATTAGTATTTGTTGTTGGCATACCAGAACCGCTACACTTTAATTTGGTTGGAGTGATTTCGATACGTGCGGGCCAGCAATAATCTTCGCCTGCCATTGGATTTGGTACGTTAGTCCACGGACCATTATTCATATCATTTGAATTAAGATATGTACCAAAGATTTCATGGTAATTAAGCTCGAAGTTATTAATCGTATAATCCAGCTCTTCAGTAATAGAAGCGTCTTTTGTTGTATATGTTTCGTATTGAGCAGTATCAAGATATAAATGACCTTTATATCCATCTGCATCTGCATATTCTATTACTTTGTCTTCATCACCCTTTTTAGAAACGATCTGGACATTATCATACGTAACTTCTTTCTGATTTACGTGTTGTTCTGGATACCAACGAACAGTATTTTCTTGTCTTGTAAGACGACCATAATATCCTTCTTCGTCTGAATGATAAATGTATTTAGGTAAATATAAATCAGTAGTAGGCTCTTCACCATTAGGACCAGAAGCTACGTCTGTTACGGTTAACCATTGTGTTTCAATTCTATGATCAATGGTCTGGCGTGGAGGATCACTCGCTAAGATTTTTTCTGAATCTGTAGCAGTTGGATTAAAATAATATGCAAGATTTACAGCATTTTGAGGAACCTTCTTTCCTATACGGAGAGAAGGTTCCTTGTCATATCCTGTAACTGTATCTTTGAAAGGTTTCGTAGCTTTGAACATTTGACTACTCCTATTCGTTAATGATTTCTACAGAAGCTTCAATTACTTTGCCATCGCTTGCAGTAGTACGTGCAGTCAGTACATCGATACAAGGCTCAACAGCGGATTCATATAATACATGAATAACACCATTAATATCAGTAAGATGTTTAGCGTCGGTATTATCAAAATTAAGAATACCACTATCGCAGTCGATATCAATATCTTTAGCAATGACTGGATTACCTTCGTAATCAAGGCATTCTATTGATACATCTATTTTATCATACCCTCCAGATTTAATGTACTTTGGATTTCTGTAGATATTAATTGTATAAGGCTCATTATGTTCATCAGTTAAGTAAATAAATCCTTTATAGTCAGTTCTATAAACTGGATTAAGACTAAGATTAGTAGCAATAAACTTATTATTAGTCTTATTGGTTTCAAAGTACACTTTGTATTTATGCTTCAGAGTCTGTATCTGCTCTTCAACGGTAATTGTACGATCAACACGAGCAACTAATTCTGGAGATACAAAGTAAGTATCTTTTTGTGATCTTACACAGAAACCATAACAAACAGCTTGTGTAAATATGTCCAGGCGGTCTGATGATGTAAGATCAACGGTTAACGTTGAATCATCGTTCCATACATTTGGATTATTCCATTCAGAAATTTTACATTGTACTTGAGAACCATTCTTGGCTACACCGATTTTGATACCATTAACCATATCATTCCAGTTTACATATCCATCGTGTTCAATGGTTTTATTAGTAATAACCAATGCATCGTCACGTCCATAATCAAGAACGATTGCTGTATTACATCTATTAAATGTATAATCGTCTGCTAAAGAAATTAAATAGCTTAATGTATGATATGCACCACCAGAGTCTTTAGCATAACCAATGACAAAACCTATAATGTCTTGATCAGCATCTGTTGAATATGCTATGACACTCATTGAATAACTAGTTACTGGAACAAGATTATTAATAATAATCGAGAACTCGTCTAAGTTATATGAGTAATATATAGCGTCAAGCCCAGCATCATATTTCCAGTTTACATCTGATATTGTAGAGTTCTTATTGATTGCCTGTTTAAAACCGTTAGCATAAATCTGTCCTAAATGACATTCTGTATAAGTATGAGTATCTACGATAGGAACAAGATTTTGTATTTCTTCTCTCTTTGCAACCTCAGAATCGTAGTCACTGTAAATTGTCATTTGAGTCTTATCTTTTTCGTAATCTATTTCTGTATAGAAAGAATTTAAAATATTGTATTTAACTTGAATTTTATCGTTTATTTTTGGATTTATATCAAAAATAATCAGATTATTTACAATTTTAAAGCTTTCAAACGGTTCTTCATTTAATGTAAGAGTTAATGTTTTGATGTCAAAATCGTTACGAGAAAGCTTAATGTAGTGCTGATCGTCCGCATTTAAAATCTCAAAGTTTTCTGTTTTTTGCATTGTGACAGGATCAACATCAAATACCTCTCTATAAGAAATACCATCAGCGTCTTCCATTGTAATTGGACAGTATTGCTGAGGAGTACCTTTTGTAATAGATAAGACATCAAGTGTTTTAACTGGATCCATATTTGCAAAGATATATGGTGTATATTTTACAGAGATTTCTGTTTCAAAATCTGCTGTTGCAAATATAGGAGTATTTAACGAGCTAACACTTGGGTATTCATTTTTAGTAGACTCTTCGTAGTTTAAGTGAATATTATGTTCTGTTGAATTGATTTTTACATAATGAATTTCATTATCTTTGAATCCTTTAGCTTTAATATCTCCAGAAATAATATCATAAACCGAAGGGAATATTCTGTGTGATTTACCATCTGTAGTAATTTCAAACGACTGTATTTCTTGGAAAGAGTCATATGTATCAACTGGAACATAATCTCCAGTCATTTGAATTTGCTCAATATATGGTAATAACACATCGCTTTCTTTAGTTAATAATTTCTTATGAAGCCAATAAACTTTTTCACCATAAGGAATTACTATTCTGTATCTAAAGAATCTCGTAGTAAGTGTAGCAGTACCATTTACTCTGGTCCATGTAACATTCTCAAGTAACAACTTGTCTTTATTATAGTTTTCTGTAGCAACATATAATTCACAATTTTTGTTAATATTAGAAGCAAATATATCAACGCTAATAGTAGATACACAACCAAAATCAATTATCTTTGAATTAAATATACCGTCTGATTCGTAAGGACCAGCCTGTAAATGATCAGTAATAGTAACACAGTTTGTATGGTTTTGAGTGTCACCGTCATCTACCCAATCAAGGTAACAGCATAAGTAATCTTCAATGGTTTTATCATGGTGTGTTACACTTGCTGCAATAGTAAACTGTACTTGATATGCACAGCTTAATGGTACATTTGGTACTGAATCATTTGCAAATTCTTTCCAATCAGACCATTGACCTTCTTCAATGTCATAACTTCTTACTTGCATAGGTGGCAATTCAGAACCATCTTCAAAGTGACAATCAACTCTTAATTTACCAGCAGAGGTAAGAGTATTAGGGAATAAGATAACTGGTGATGTATAAACATGTGCAGTATATTCTTTATAGAATTCACCATCTATCTTAGGCTGAATTGTTAATCCCTTACCGTTAACCCATACAAACTCTTTTTCGTTTTGCATGAGTTCTGAACGAGTATTTTTAACAATATCGTAATGCTCTGGATCTCCAGCTTTACGAAGTAAATCAACATCAATAGTCATATAGCCATTGATTGTCTTAAAGTTTTCTTCGTTATATTCTTCAAAATCGGCTTCTACATCAAATTCAGAATAAGCATAATACTCATGCTGATTGAGATAATAATATCCGTTATGAATTCGTGGAGACCATTTTGTTGTTGCATTTACTACACCTTTAAAGTTAGCACCAAATTCTGCTTTGCCATTTTCATCAAATGCTACTTCAGATGGATAATTAAGAGCAAGTACATCTGAGTTATCTGAGAATAATTCGATATAATAATGGTCGTATGGATATCTTGTTAATGGTTTAGTAAGTTCAAAGTGTTGTAATGTAGTCTTATTATCAAACAGTTCAATAGGTTTGCTTGTGACTGTTTGCAGAAGTTCATTATATACGACATCCTTATATGTAAGGCTATCAGAACTAAACGTTACATAATCGCCGTTAACATTAGTAATACTATCTTTTTCAGACGATGGATGCTCCCATTTGTAAGCAACTAAAGCTGTATCTGGATAAAATTCAGTAATCATGATATAGATTTTAATATTTTTAGCATCTATTGTAGTAGGAAGATTAAATTCTGGTGTTACTACTCGTAAATCTTTTTTACCAGATTTATTGCTTTCTCTATATCTACCGTTTACATTTCCATAAAAACTATCCATACCAGGATTAGGCTTTTCGTCATAGTATGGTCTTGTTTCATAATGAGGTTTAGCTTGGAACCAAATGTAATCATCAATATAGTCGTCTCTAAAGTACGTTTGTCCTTCTATTTCTTGCGATGTCAAATAGAAAGGAGAAAATCTTGTTGCAATTGGATCATCACCAAATGAACCAATATATTGTGTATTTGATCCGCTTATTTGATTTTCGTCCTGTATAAAGATATTTTTTGCATAATATATATGTACGAATACGATATTTTTATAAGGACTGAATGGATCACAGTCTGGTAATAATTCATAATAGTTTGTATAAGCATCTGGATCTTCGTAATTAAATCTATAATTTAAGATTGGAGATGTATAATGCTCGTCGTTATGAGCTATAACATCTTGAGCTAATATTTCAATAACTGGATATGTTACGCCTCGAACAAATTTATTAGTATCTACTCCAGGATCAAGAATATTATCATTATCTGTATCTATACTAACGTTTGGTGTATCAGCATTATCGTCATGGTTATATGTTGTACCAACTGGTAAAAATAATGTCCAATCACCAGTCTTTTTTAATGTATCGCTGCCAGTAATATAAATATCTTTATCTTTATCAACGATATCAACAACATGTTTAATAACGTTAGGGTCACCAGTATATGGAATATCATGGAGTCCAGTAGATATTCTTGTCTTTCTATTCCACAAATATCCTTTGTAATCACCGCTAGGAGAAATTAATATTTCAGTCTGATGATCTCTTGGGTCATTATGACTAGGTTCGTTATTAGAAGCATTTAATTCAAATGATCCAATACGTTCGCCGTCATATATAATTGCATCTGTATAACCAGATAACCATACATATTTGTCTTCTCCAACAGCATAAATATCATCACCAAAAGCAGATGTGTCTAATTTATTAATGTCCGCATAGACATTAATAGATCCAACATATCCGTCTTCCAGTCCGTCATCTGAAAAGTCTACATCTGGAACTTTATCTTCGTCGGCGTATTTATATGTATCTTTAATGATAAGACCACGGATAATGTAATTACCCTGTTTCTGTTTCTTTTCTTCGTCAGTATATGCTTCAACAAGTTGATTATATCCTTGTTGCCAGACAGTTGTATTCTTAACTTCTTCAAGAATCATTTCTTGAATACTACGACTATCTACTTGAATCGCTTCTTGTCTGATAACAGCGTCTTGATCAAAATTTCTATCGACTATAATAGAGTCCGAAGGAATAATAGCACGTTGTTCATTACGAGCATATACAATTGGAGTAACGGTATCATTAAGCGTAATTGTCCATGGATCTTCATCTTTAGGTGGGAAGTATACTCTTGCCCATTTACATTCATCAATATCCCAGTCTGCGGTAAGATTGATTTCTTCTCCAGTATCTTCCCAGCCTTCGAATTCCCATCCGTCTGGCTCTTCGTGATATGGTTCATCTGTACGGTTACCATCTGGATCAAGATAGTAATCTTCTCCAGCTATTGTTTCTTGAAGTTTATCTAAAAACTTTTTAAAGGCAGCACTTAAAGAAGCACCATCAGTCCAAGATGATACTTCATTACCAACATATCCAGCAATAAGGCTCATATAATCAGCTGAGAACGTTTGAGTTGGAGAACCACTGGAAATACCTTCATTAATCTTATATACACACGCTAAAATATAATCACATGCAGCTTTAATAGAATCACCTTTTTCCTGTATATAATTCGCAACACCAAAATTACTATCAGCAGTGAAATTATATCCAGCCAAAGAACCATTAGTTGTATTAGCTCCACCGTCTGAGAAGAAGAAGACAGCAGAATGTTCTTGAACAAGATAATTCTGTGCAAGATCCAAACCACAACCCCATTCTGTACAAGTTAATGCTCTATAGTCTAACTCAGGTACACATGAGGATTTAAAAGTCTCAGCATCAACATTTGTAGGTCCAACAGTCCATGCTTGTTCATCAAACGCAATTAACGTATAGTCAATTACACCAGCACCTTTTGCAGCCTCAATTAAATCAACAAAATTATTGATTTCGTTTCTAACGTAAGGAACACCTTCCATACCAAGAGCAGAAATCATACCAGGTGTTTCATATTTACCTTCTTGTGATGATTTAGTAACGTCAACAACAAAAACAATTGAAACTGGACTAAATTTTAACTCTGGTTCAATATGTACTGGTGTATTAGGAACTTTCTTTGTTTTCTTTTTCCATTTAGGATGTTCAAGAGGACATGTAATATCTTCGCTGTCATCTTTCTTTTTCTTAACTAAGACATCTGCTCTCATACGAGCACATACAGTAACTGGTTGAGAAGCGTACATATAATCTTTAATAGAAATGTTTTCTCTTGGATAAACATCTATATCAAAAGTTACTTCGCCCTTTTGTTCTTCTACTGTCTCTATTGATTCGAGACATACTTTATAGTTGAATCCAACGGAGTCATAACGTTTCTCTCTTTGAGTACGAGAACCTCTTAATTGGATATAAGCCTTGAATTTCTGATAAAAATCAGCATCCATCTGCTTATATACTTTTAAATCGTTATAGTCGCCAACACCAGAATGAAAAGCTTCAAGGTTTTCTTGGATAATTTCACGTTCTGAATCGTCAGATGTATAATCATAATTCTTAGGAATTTCGTATTGTTCAAGAGATTGGTCAATTGGAGCTGTTGCTGTTCTAACTGTTGTTGCATGAGAAGGACCAGATGTTTGTTCGCTGTTATAAGCGATTAAACGTCTGGTATATGTTGTATCTGATTCAAGACCAGTTTCGGTATAATTATTTCTGCCAATAGGAATTTGAGCAATGATTTTATCTTGTTGGTTTTCATCATCGACATCAATTGCTTCAGACACAAGATAATGAGCTTGTCCATCATCTTCCCATGACCATATAATAGTATTGTTATCGTATGCCTTTCCGATTAACTCTGGAGCCTTTAAAGGATCATATTTCGGATAAACATAGCAATTGATATTTGGCTCAAGAGAGATTTGATTAGAATCATCACCATCTCCAGGCTCGAAAAATACATCAACTCTATCTGTAAGAGAATTGATATTAAATTCGTCAATATCTATATTGTTAATAGTAAGTGCATGAATTCTGCAATACTTATTGATTTCTTTTTTGAACAACGTAAACATCTGTACGTTTGTAGCTATCTTATGATAGTTATCGTACAGATCAGTATCGGATAATCCATCTATATCAAAACTGAAATCTTTTTGAAAGGTTTCAGTTTCATTATTTGTAAGATTGATTATTGTAAGAATAATTTCATATGCTATCGTCATCTTAATTCTCCTATCAGAAAGATTTTCTGATATTATTATATAATTATAAAGGGCTAATTAAAAGTATTAATTAGCCCTTGCAATCTTTTGTAGGGAATTAGAATACTTCGAAATCCCATTGAGTATTAACATACATGTCTTCATGAATTTTATAAAACTTACCATTCGGATAGCTATCAACAACTTCCTCTACGTAAAGCATTGTGCCTTTTGGAATGATGCCAGCAACGTTATTATTAACATTAGGAACTTTAAGATACGGAGTATCTTTTTTGCAATAAAGTTTAGTCATGTTTTCACGTTGTTTAGCTTTCTCTAATGCTTCTTGTGCAGCTTTAGCTTTTAACTCTGCTAATGGATCTTCGACAGTAGCCTGTTCTTCTACTTTTTTCTCCTCTTTGGTTTCAACTTCTTTTTCTAATACTTCCTCTTGGACAGTATCTTTCTTTGCTCTTGCCATTGGTATTATTCCTCCTTTTCTTTTTCAAGATGTTGTTTTATAAGCATAGCATCTATTGCTCTTCGATATAAACATGTAATGAACCATTCAGTGTCACATCTGGCAGATAGTCCAGTAAGCTTTGGAGCGTATAATTTATATCGACCATAATGACCAGTATCTTTTATACGGTTTAGTATTTTGCCCCAATTGAAATATCTATTGCCAGCAATTTGACATGCTTCATCGAAGTCTTCTGTAACGTCAATAACAGAATGCGTATTTGGGTCATAGTAGAGCATTTCAAAATCGTGCTCTGGATAAACTGTTTCTTCATAACCCATAATAGCAACTTTATCGGAAATAGTCCAGTTATTATATCTGTAACGAACTGTAAACCAATTAGCACCAGTATGATGTATAGCGAAATCTAATGGATCTATTTGACAATGATCAAATGGGATCATTTCACGATTATGATTAGGATAATATAAGTAAATTCTAAAATTGCCTGGTATGAATTTTTCTCCAACTCTTACAGGTTCGCCTTCATACCATGCATCAAGACGACAATTTGCTGATAGCCATAAAAATGGCACTTTTACTTTACATCTTAAATCGTTCCTCATAATTTCGAATAATCCAAGATTAGTATTAGTGATTTGAGGAAAAGTTACAAATTCCCATTCTTCATTTGTTAAGAAGCGTCTTTTTTCTTCGTATCCATCAAAAGTAATTAACGATACTAAGATTTCACTTTTAGATACCAAATTATTTAGCTGTTTTTCTTGTATTTTGTCAGCTTTACCATCACCATCAAGATCAATTGCAATGCCAACATAAGTAGCTTCTATGCGAAGCTCCTGTTCTTTACCATAGACTGTAATAGGTGCTGTCCATGTTTGATCAAGAATGGGATCATAATATGAAACTTCAATCGTATTAGCATCTACATGTTCTATGGTTTGCGGAGTAATAATATAATTGTCATAAACTTCACTTTCTAAAGTAAATCGTGCAGTTGTATTATTAGACTTTGTAACTAATACTTGAACGTATTTTCTTGGAATGACATCGTTTACTGCTACTAATTGATTCGAAATATAAGTAGCTTTAAAGTCTGTAATAAACGGTTCAAATGGAATGATTAAATTATCACAGACATGATAGCAAGTATATTTACTTGGATCAGCCATTTGTGATATATCAATGGTATCGTCGTATTCGGATACCATATATATATCAATACTAATGCGGCAACGTCCACTAAAATGGAACTCTATACGACCGTCTTTATCAGAATATATCGTATGTCCATTATTTAAGTCTGGAACTGTGTCATCATACGTAATATCATAAACAGCGTATACTTGTTTATTGCTGATACGGATATTGTTATCATCATAAGCCAGGATTGTAGCAATAAATGAATTAAGCTGAGTTTTCCATGTTGATATATCTGGTTGAAGGTAAAATTTACTCATAATAACTGCCTTCTTTTAAAGTTCTTAAATCCTTGAATAGAACCGTCATATAAATGTTCGATATATCCAACGCCATTTACATCCTCAGCATTTTGATCCCAGTAATGTTCGTTCCAATGAAAATGATCCCAAAAGATTGGAGATTCAGATTCAAGAACTTTGATATATTGCTCAATCTTAGGCTTTGGCTTACCTTCTACAGTAAATAATTCATTACGTAATTTAACATCATCTTCATTCCATAACTGGTGCATCTCAAGACCATATACATAAGTTACTTCTGCATTTGCACTTAAATCTTCTGTTGGTGTTAATAACACACTTCCAGCAGCAGTAAAATAAATGTGGTCTTGTGGATAATACGATCCGTTAACCTTAATAGAATTTAAAACAATCATAGGATCATTTAATTCTAAGTCACGATCAATATTCTCCCAGGTTAAGATTCTACGTATTGCAAGTTCACGTCCGATACCATTAATTAAACCGTTTTTAGATGCATTTGCTGGGTTTTTAAATACATCTTGAATACGCTTTTTATATTCTATATTGGGTTCTTCTGGTAATCTTGGACAAGACATTAATGCACCGAGTTCATCAAGATAATTCCATACTTGATGCGGTATTAATGCAACTTCACGAGACCAGTCTTCGTTTTTATATTTGATTTCGATTTTGCCATTATTATGAATAGCATCGGCATTAAATTTTTTACGTACATAAATAATATTACGTTTATAGTCTACATAATAACATTCGAATGAATGTAATGGTTTGTCTTCAATCATTTGAAGATTAACACCAAAGAATTCTTTAAGATTCTTAGCTTCGTATAGACCAGTACCATTAGCAGATACTGTTTCTATGTTATAAGCAGAAAAAGGCATTGGAATAATAGCCTTATAACAAAAATCAATTTGCTTAATATCAACAGTATCTATATAACATTGATTATAAGCATAATCGATAGTGAATAAGGCATCATCTAATTCCATGCCGAATATATTCAAATAATTTGCACCATTACTATCTTGTGATTGCTTTCTCATTGAAAACCAATAAGGAAGTTTTTCTAACAAGATACTAGTATGTTCAGCATAAGGAAGTTTTGCCATTTACATACCCCCTTGAGATAACGTAATAAGCTGTGTCTTTAGAAGCTTCTATTTGTTTTGTAGGCTTAATAATAATTAATGTATTAGGAGCAGTAATACTTCTAAGATAATCATCTAATTTTTCTGCCATTATCTTAATCATTAATCATACCTCTTTATAAAATTACTACATTATCTACGTCATTAGATAAAGTAAATCTTTCAAACCATCTTGATGTTTGATTCGTATATAATGCTTTTTCGTTATTGATGTAAAACTCTTTGTTTTGTTCCTGGATGATATATGGACTTACATCCATTATGATCTGAGTCATCTTATCTATATTGAACATCTCTCCAATCTTAAGATTAGAAAGATAATCCATAACGACTTGCTGTACTTCGTATTTAATATCTTGTTTGTCGTTATCCGATATATTATTGGCAAATGATAATTGCTGTGTAAGTTTAATATAGTTTAAAGTAGGACTTACTACATTATAACGAATACCATATCCATGAACATCTTTAAGACGTTCATAGACGTTATCTAAAACATCTTGAGGAGTTACATCTTTATTAGTAAGAACGATTACTGTAAAAGAACCAGCCCCCATTGAATACGGCTGTAATATAACATCCTCAACGCCATCAGTTGTAAGAGCTGTTAATCTTACAGCTGTATAATTAGAAGTAGCAAGAGTTAAGCATTGATTGGTAATTCTTGCTCTATAATTATCATCAGATTCATTGTCGAGTCTTGTACACTGCAAAAGGCTACCAATAGCATCTAAAGCGTCGTTATCTGCTGTAGTAACGAATGCTCTTAAATGATTGATAGTCAATGTTGTATATAGATCAGCGATACTTGAATTGATAATATTTAAAAATAATTTTGCAATACTACCAGGACTTGAGTTAAAGCCTATGGCATTAAGAGCCTTAACACCTTCTTCTGATAGTTCATTAAAGGTTTTTGTATTTAATACGATCATATTTTGGCTCCCATCCGTACCTAATATTTACTCCTTTAACCATATCGATTTCTGCGATTAATTCATAAGAGTAAGTGTCTTCGGTACTAGCATCTTTTATCTTGAAATAAATATTATATGTAATATTTATCATATCAACTATAGTGGCTTTAATAAAGATTTCTTCTGGATTCCATAATGAATCAAATGTTAACTGCTGCATGATTAGCGTTTTACCAGTTTCAGCAGCTGTTTTGTTACATGGTTTACCAATAAGAGACTCTAAATTAGCACCAATTTCGTCAATAAACCAGTTTGTACTTACTGATTTAATTCTATTATAGGCTAACTGAAGTCTCAAATCATTATCCATTTTTGCTTGAATATCCCATGTACTTTGATTAAGCACAAGTTCACCACCTGTACTTAATCCAAAATCAAATCCTTGAACCATTTATTCATCCTCTATAATTAATTATTATTTTTATCTTGTTCCCAAAGATCCATATCAAATTCATATTGAATATCATAATCAATATGAGCTAAGTTAAAGCAACTTTGATCGTGATCTGAAGAAGCAAAGAAACGTAATTGTATAATGTCATCATTCTTGGTAAACGAATCTGTAATATTCCATTGAGTGGTAGATAAATTATCATTAGTTAATTCAAAGTCACCAACAGATAATTTATACGTACCACCATTATAAATGTCTGCTCCAGTGATGCTACCAATACTAATTTCTTTTTTGAGATTTGCTGTATTACCAAAATCATATAGTAATATCATTTTGCCAGATGATGTTTTGCCGAATACTGCAAGTTCATCATGTTGGCTACCATGACCACCACCAGATTTGTAATTATAAGTATATCCTTTGATCCAGCAACCTTTAATAATATCTGTAGAAATCCAGCCACTATCAAAATAAGATACAGTAGGGTTGGTTTCGAATGTCATTGTACCTTCGCCATTCATTCCACCGTTTTCACCAGCAACTTTAATAACGCCAGTAGCTTGTACTTGTTTGTCTTTACGTTTATGAATGACAATAACAGGATAAAATCCTATCTCTGTAAATTTAAACTGATTGTCATAGCTATTTTGTGTTTCATTTGCAAACTTTGAAATAAAGATTGCATTATCGCATTGTAAATCTCTTTGTACATTTGAGTATCCAGTAGATAAATTACCACCATGTACAACAACGGTAGCAATTTCTTGACCATTAGATAATTTACCACCATTTTGATAAGTAATATCTAATGTAATATCTGCAAGATTCATTTCTTCAAGTACAGCATATAAGATATACGCTCCACCTTTATCTGCAAGATTTGTGGTAACTAATTGTCCAGGTTGATAAACAACTGTTTTAGCATTTGGATCTGGTGACCATCCTTTAAATTCATAATCATCTAATACTGGCTGTGTGCCAATAATAGAGAACTGTTGATCATATTCGACTTGCTGCTGATAAGCATATTGTTTTAAAACATTAATAACATATATAATGTTGTATTTGGTAAACTCTTCAAGTTCACCAACAACATCAAATATAATAACACCTTTACGAATATTTTTAGGAATTAAATCTTCATCACCATCTACAAATACACGACTTAAAACATGATCGTCATCTGGTTCTATGATTAATTCATGAACACCAGGATGTGCATGTTTTTCTTGAGTTTGTATTCTTACATTGCTTTCTTCGTGATATCCTTTTTCGATAATCTGCTCTGCATGTTCTTCATCAAGAATAACATCGCCAATATTAAATATTGGTATACGTCCAACGACTTTTTCTCCTTTTGAATAAGCAATCTTACCTAATAAAATATCATCACTTGTAGCAGTACCGTCAAAGGTATCTACTATATATTCTATATGAGGAGGATTATCACCATATACCCCCTCATACAGACCAAGTAATCTATAAAGAGCAACTACAAGCTCGTCAAATGTCATGTGTTGAATAAAGTAGTAGTCTGGAGCATTAAGGTACTCAAATATTTTATTGATAATATCTTTTGCCTCAAGAAACGAGGTCTTCATGAGATCATATTCTCTATTAAGACTCATATTATTCCACTCCAAAACCTTTTATTCTAAATGCTCTTCCTGTAAAGTATAAACTGCTTTCCTTTACCCCGCCTTTAGGATAAGGAGCATTATTAGCTGCATGTATAATCTGATCGTTGCCTTCGTAAATAACTACGTGTGAAAGACTTGAATTACATAATATATCTCCAGGTTGCTTACTATCCCAAGGAATCTCATTAAAATATCCAGACCCTGGAATTGTTGAAACCGTAAAACGTGGAGCATTTTGAGGCATTAAACCCATCTCTTTCATGAGATAAGTAACGAAACCAGAACAATCAAAACACTTACCTTTACTGTCACTAATTTCTCCTTCAGCACCCCATACGTATGTATGACCGATAAAAGTTTTAGCAAGAGCAATAAAGGCATTTGTTTCTTTAGTTGTCATTGATGTAACGTTTGCTACAGCCATACCAAGTTCACCAACAGCATCAAGGAACTCGTCATTGAATTGTTGGAAGAGCTTTATATATTCATCTATTTTTTCATCTTCATCCACATCTAATTCATAAAATTCTTTTTTAAGATTCTTGTATGATTCAATGCGGGCTTTTAAATCTTGAAATTGTGAAGAGTCATTTGCCATTATGATTCATCTCCATTTAATTCTGTAGAGCCTTGCATATCTTCTTCTATCGTACTTACGTATCCATCTACCTCTTTAATAATATCATAGGCTAAGCATATTTTCATTATTTGTGCGACTTTGAGCTGGGTTGAAATTGAATGATCAGTCTTTTCTGATTCGCTAGTAGCCTTAGTAAATTCTACGTCGTTACCATAGAATTTAATGTTACCAGTATCTTTGCAGATACGTATACCAGTATTGGCACTAGTAAAGATATCAATGTCTCCATTATCTCTTAATTTTATTGTACTCTTATTTTTGAGATTAGTAAGTCCGACTTCGTCGTCTTCGTATTTGTCAAGAGTAGTAATCAAATCCATTGAGGTTTGATTGACATCAATATCAGTATAACGAGCACTACTGTTTTCGTATTTGCTTAATTCTCCAGTATCATTAATCCAATCGAGATTCATTGCTATGATATGTTCTGGAGTACCAGTTTTCCATACGGTATCATCAGCAAGGTATGCTCCTTGGTCAGAGCAACTCCTTGCTGTATAATAACTTTCTGGTATACCAGTAATGACTGGATTATAAATATTACTGTTAATAAAACTAATAGAACATTTCTGTCCAGCAAAGATACTACCAGATGCCAATCCGCCAGCATGATTCGCAATCGTAACATTACCACGATAAAGCCAACCAGAGCCGTTAGGATTAAGATACTTGATTTTACATGTTTCCGTTGTACGGTCATATTCAAGTATCGTACCAGTAGTATCTGAAAACTGTATACGATTATTATTATTAATTTGTTCTTGTAGACTGTTTTTAATTAAACTCATTAGTTATCCTCTACTGAAATCTCATCGGCATCTGTTTCTTTACCATCTTCACCAGTATTTTCTTCAGTACCAGAGTTTTCATCACCTATTAATAATATTTTTTCACCATCTTTAACACCAGCAATAAATGGTTTGCCTTCCCACCATAATGGCAATAACACACAAACGTTACGGTTTTCGAGCCAAGAAACAATCTCATCTAATACAACATCAATAATTAATGTAATGATAAGCGTAACTGCTAAAGAAAGTCCTAATGTTTCTGGAGCAGCAGCAACACCTACAGAATTTAAACCAATAGCAACTTTATCTGCTATACCAGATATCTGATTAATGGCTTCTACGGCTCTTACTATTCCAACAACAGATTTTCCAAATTTAACCGCTTGAGTAGCTGTTTTTGCATATTTCGCAACAGCTCCCAATGTTTGTAATGCGTGTGTTATAGATTCAAAGCTTCGGAATGTTCTAATTAATGCATAAACTTCCAAAGCAGATGTTGCCATAGCAGTAGTGTGTACAGCACTTTTAAATCCAAGCACACCAGCATTAAAAGCTTGGTTTGCATTTAATTTTCTATATGATGACTGTATCAAAGTAACTGCATCTGCATAACGTTCACAATTTTCTTTTAACAATTTTCTTGATTGAGCATATTCTGTAAATTGTGAATATAATTTTAAGAAACTGGCAATCAGTGTAATATTTCCACTATCTTGTTCTGGACAAAATCCGATAATGCCAGGAATAATTGAAGTAGTAAAGCCAGTACTTGTACTAAAGGAATGAATGACTTCTCGTGTCATTGCAAGACCATTTAAATTAGTATAAAAATCATTTACCATTAGATAATCATCTGGTTTAACTTGTGGTTGTCCTAAACATAGTATCTGTCCTTGATATTGCTGTTGCCAACCGTATAAAAGATTAGAGATACCAAGTTTTCTTGCAGCCTCTTTGCCATGTTTAGAGATACCAGTAAACTCATAAAAGGCATCCCATCCAAGATAATCTTGTACAATACAAGAATCTATAATATGAGTAGATTGTTTAGAATTGTCTATCGTATCATCGCTATGAATAATAGCAGTAGCTTTAGGTGTGCTACCACGGGTATAAATAACTTTAGCGTTTGTAAAACTTGGTCTTGATGTTACAGACACTTGATTCTCAATAATAGCACTTAATGAATCTATATAATGCATTTGTGTATTAGCCTTACATTCTTGATAGATAGTACCATTGATAATATCGTATCTGTATTTGGTTAAATCAAACGGTAAACCAAAATACAATCTTGAATCAAACTGATATTTCTCAGCTTTGATTAAGTATTCTGGCATGGTTTGAGCACATAGCTGGAAGACATCCCATGGTGTCATATTATATTGGTTAAATACAATATTAGACTCACCATCACGACCAAAGATAGCCAGCAAGCTTTCGCTGGTATACATATAACCCCAATGTCTATAAGTTACACCAAACCAGCCATCACTGTTAGATGCTTTATAGACGTTCATCATTAAGTCATATTGCTCGTATATACCAGTATCAATACCGCCTTGTAAGAAATATTGATCACCACTGTTTATATATAAACCAAAATGTTCAATATTATATTTAGATCCTTCAAACCAGTTACCACCAAAGAACAAATGATTCATCCAGCTTTCACGCTTAACCATTATCTCTCCGATAATGTTAGACGCTTCTTGAGTAGCACCAAGACCAAATAATCCTAAAGCACCATTGTTTACGTCTTTAGTCTTGTCTGAAGTAATAGATTGAATCAGTTCGTGTCCATCAGAAGTAACTGTAATACTAATCTGATCTCCTAATGTCATACCAGAGATAGTACCGTTTATAATAGGAGCAAGTGACATTGGATCAGATCCATATCCCATTCGTAAATGAACTCTTGCACCTTCTCTTACTTTGGTATGGTTAAATAAAATACTGTGCATCTGAATTAATCTGTTGGTAATTTTCAAACCACCAGCAATCATACCAAAGTTTTTATATAGCCATCTGTTGAATCCACAATAGTCTTTGTCGTCTGCAATACTATAATTGATTAAAGCAGCAGAACTTCTGTCAAGATTGTGATATGTATTAGTAACTGTTATTTGAGCAGTTTCTGTTGGCATATCGTTAGCGGCATGGTATTGAATATCTATAACAGGCTTATAAACATAGAAGTTAGTCCAAAGCTTACGACCGTCATACCATTGTGCCTGGTCATCTAAGATACAGAATAGGAAAGTAGGGAATGCCTTAACAAGTCTGCCTTTTGATGAATACTGACAGTCATCGACAAATGATGTGTTGATTCTGTTTAGATCATTATTAAGTTTAGACCATTCTTCTCCTACATTACTATCATGTGTATCAAAATGTTTAGACTTGATATAGATTGGCTTACCAAACGCTAATGTGTCAGAAATATTTACAGCAGACACTGAATATTGTCTTGCAACAGTAACGGTATTACTTGATGCCTGACTCACACCATATCCTTTAATATTATAACCAACTGTATAAGAAGGTTCTTTATATCCATAGAAGATATGCTGATTAACAGTTCCTATTTGAACATATTTAGCATTTCTATGGTTAACTGCATAATTGGAATTGCTCATACTTGTAAAAGCAAGCACCTTGTAATTCTTTTTCCAGCGAGCACCAGCTTGGAATACTCTTTGTACGCAAGCTTTTGCCTCATTCATATCTTTCTCTTCTTGACTGGTTTTATCAGAAGAAAAGTTATTGTTTTTAATATAAGCTGTAATTCCACCACCCTTATAATGGAACTGAATCGAATCATAAATGTATTGAGCCATTGCCATTTTACATGCCAATGTTTCTCCTTCACATTCAGTTGCAATAGCAATAGCTAATGCATTAAATTCATCGGTAGTCATTGTCTTATATTCTGATATAGTTACAGAACCGTCTGTCCAAGCAGAACCATCGTCTTCAATATCTGGTAAAGACAATTCACTTATACTTGCTTGATCTAATTCAATAGGAGCAGTTGTATCAGCTAATTCTTCTGCGTTAGCTGCTCTATTTCGTCTATTGTATTCATTTAATTTAATAGCATCACTATTATCAATAGAAGCAGATACAGTTGTACTTGTACCAGCTGGTCCATTAATGCATTGAGCAGATGCATTACGTGGCATTCCATCCATAATTTCAGCAATCTTATTATGCCATTCTGGATCAGTTGCATACTCATGAACTCCACCATTATTACGCATCTGGTTCAATGTTTTCTGTCCATATGAACTATTGTAATAGTTATTAGATATCCATTTTGCTCCGCCTATAATACCAGCAGCCAAACCAGAATTAAATGAATACGCTGAGCTATATGGAGAACTATCAAATGCTCCAATACCAAAATAGTTATTCTTATCTCTTGAAATCTTAGATGTTCCCCATCCAGATTCAAGTGCTGCATGTGCAAGAATATATCTTGGATCCAGACCAGATTCTTGTCCAGCTTTAATAAACACAGAAGCATTATTTCTAAATGGAGAATTAGAAGGAGCTACTGAGTTAATATAAGCGTTTAATTCTGTTTCTGATATTGGAGACCATACACCAAGGTCTTGGTTAATAGTATCTGTATTTCCGCCTCCACCAGTACCAAACGAAGCATTGCTTGTTTGGTTATAAGCTCTTGATTCAGCACTATCATCACCAAATGGATTATCAGATTCATATCCTTCTGTTTGTGAAATGACAGTAGCTTTTTTAGGAACAATGTTACCGTTTTCATCTGGATATTGGTTACCATCACTATCATAAGGATTAGATTGTGATGTACCTTGCATATTGCTATCTTCTTGCAATGGAATGATACGATACACATTTCCAACGCTAAATGGTAATTGTTCTTCTGTTACGCCATCTATTTGATTGACATCTATAACAGCAAGGTTCTTTGTTTTGTCATAGCCGAGAGCAACAACATGCCAAGTTTTAGAACTGTCTGATATAATATCTCCTCGTTTTATATCGCTCGACGATACTTGCTGAAAGATATCCATAGAATCTAAATCTCTGGCCTTCAATCTCTGGAAATTATCTGGTAAAATTCCCATAGTTTTTAATGTCCAAGTAATAAGGCCAAGATTGTCAAACTTTTCGCCTTTCCAATCTCGAACTTCTCCTTCGGCATTCGCTTCGTAATGGCATCCTAATTTAGTTCTTAAGAGATTAATAAAACCAGTGACTTTGGTATCAGTGTCTTCACCGTCACCATAAGTAGGTTTGAATTGTCTTTCTGTACTACCACTAATTCCATCTGTTTGTACTGGGTTTGAATATCCTTGGAAACCAGTAGAACCAGTGCTTTGTTTTTCTTGATTAGCCTGTTCTTGTTCTTCATGATATATAGAAAGATAAGTATTAGGATAAAATACGTAGAAATCTGGATCTACATATCCTTGGTATATTGGAGAACTTGGAACGTTACCGTTTTTATATACATTATTACCACCTTCATTCAGCCAAGAATTAGGATATCTTGAGCGAGTATCTCCTTTACCAAATGAAACATTCGATGGTTGTAATGGATAGCTTGTATATGGTAATTGGTCTTTATTATTATATCTTCTGAAAGCATTGATATTAGTAATTGCTTCGTTTACTTCAGCATAAGTAGGAAGTCTTAAATCTGGATAGACTTCCATGGTAGTTCTTAATTTCCATTCTGCATAATTGTCTTGATAAATCTTCGTCATTAAACCAGACAAAGATTGTTCAATACATTGATTTTCGTTAGGTGCAGTTGCTGCTTTTAATGCACTGCCAGTTAATTCAAGTTCTGACACATTAGATTCATGACCATCAAACGGCAAGAATCCATTTAACTCTTCACGTTTAGACTGAGCAATATCATAAGATACGCATAATAATCTAACTTGATATAATCCTGGAATGCCAGGAACCGTATGAGTTTCTACTGATTCAATCGTACAGAACAATGATCCACAGAAAGTTACGAAATCGGCTTCTACTTTAACAAATCCGATAGAACCTCTAATCTTTGGATTATTACGAGTCATTAAGTCATTCTTAATTTGGCATTGTTCGATACTACCAACTACGTTTACATCAGTAGTTTCAAATACAATATTAAACTGAGTATCTAATCCACCAAGATACTGAAGTGTAGGACTACAAGCATCTGACATCTGAATAGAAGTAAGCATGTTTGCATAGCTACACTGAAAAGCAGTAATATGTACATCTGAATCATTTGAGTCAATTACTGTTTCATAATTGTCTGGATTAATAACTTTCTGTAATATTGTCTGTTCTTTTGTTGTACCATCTGTTTTATCTTCAACGGTTGCCAGTACTTTTTCACTTAAAATACTTAATTTAAATGCAGTATGATCTCTATTGACTGGTAACGATTGAAGATTTTTATATACATGTTCTTCAGTTAAAATGGACTGTGTATAATATCTAAATAGATCCCAATCAATAGTATGCCTAAACATAATATTTGGCATCTCAATATAAGGCATCATATCTACTTCTTGCAAAGTGACATGTGCCGTTAATGCATTTTGGAATCCATCAATTGTAGATATAACAATAGACTGTAAAGCAACGACGTAGATATTATACGCATCATTCAAAAGTTCATTACGTACTGGTAAGAATGGAGTTAATTTGAATTGTGCTAATAAAGGTCTTAATCCATCAACATAATAAAAGTTAGAATATTTATCGCCATCTTTATGTGCTGGACCAGGAACTTTATATCCATTGATTTCGTCCATACCATCAAATACCAAATCAATTTGAATGGTACGTTTATGATAACCAGTCTTTTGCTTTTGAGAGTTCTCTTGTCTTAAAGTTTGGATATTTTGAGAAAATGATTCCGAAGAGACATAAATAAACTCTGGAGGAATCATCATTCTAACATCACCAATCTCTAAGTTAAAATCGTCATATAAATATCTATGATCATAACTTATATAATTGTCTTGGTCTAAAGGTTTGATCTGTCTCGCACTATTTGTGCGAGACAGAGCATCAAACATTTGTAGACCTTGTTCAGTTGTAAAGTTAATTACATCAGACATATATTATCACTCCGTTAGTTGTGCAAATTTATTTTCGAGCCAATTATCAGTAATTTTTGAATTATCTCTGGTAATGTTTACTTGTCCATTATTTACTCCAGATTGATTCATCATTCTCTGATAAGATTGTGCTTGTAATTTGTTATAGCTTTGTGCAGAAACTTTAAAGTTAAAACCAGAGGCTGCATCATGGTATATTGTCTTATTCTTTAAAGCAGAAGGTATAGATGGAGGAGCAATCTTTTTGTGTGATCGCTGTGTTGTTTGTGCATCACTTGCTTGATTGCGATACTGTAAACCATTTTTATTATTGATTTTAACACCCTTAACATCTTGTGATGTTAATTGTCTTTCTACAGAATCTGGTACTTCGACGCTGTCATTGTCTTGTTTAGTAAATAATGCATGTCCTACAAGTCCAAGTACGGCAGCTCCACCAGCAATAGCTCCACCTATTTTAAGACGTTTTCCAGTTTCTGGAGATATATTTTTAAATGATTCACCAATTTCTTTAAGTAAAGTCTTTTTCTGTATACCTTCAGATGCTTCTCTTGCAGCTTTAGCAGCATTTTCTTTTGCTTGACTAGCAGCTTCTTCTGTAAAAGTTTTGCTTAAGTTATTAAGTGCATCTGGATTAAATACTGCCTTATAAGATTCTCTTAATGTATCTGCATTAGTAAAATCTAAGCCTATTGTGGTTGCATTCGTATTTCGATTGACAACTGATAATATTTCTTTAGTATTTAATGCAGCTTTATATTCAAGAGAATCAGTAGCAAGTGTATTTAATGCATCGTCAATTTCGGTACGTATAGAATGAATCTGATTGCCAGAAAGATCCAAAATTCTTGTTCCTGTAAATTGTCCATAGCCTATTCTGGCATTACTAATTCTCGTATCTAATACATCTTTTATTTTAACATTGTTTAAGCTAAGAATAAAGTCATCATTTCTGGCAAACTTATCCCATCCGAAACGATATATCATTTCTTCTTCAGCGTTTTTAGCTTGAGATAAAGACTTAAATATATCTTTTGTGGTGTTATCAACTTCTGTCTGATATAGCTTTTTAGCATTATCAAATGCTGTAACTTCAGATGTATCAGTATTAGTAATACTATCATAAAAGTCTTTAGCGATTTTATTAACATTTTCTGTTCTTGTAGCTATTAAATTTTCTATTTCGCTAGAAATTTTATTAGACAGTTTTACTTCGTTTAAATCTCTGACTAAAAATTCATTGTTTTTAATTTTTATATTACTGTCTCTTAAATATTCAGTAATAGTCTCTTCTGCTGTATTACCAGTAATTCTGTTTTTGTTTTTATTTGGATTAGCAGCTATTTGCTTATTGATGCTACGTATTAGTTCTTTGGCATCTTTAGAACCTTCAATCATGCCGTTTTCAATGCCAAATTGTAAACGTTCATTAATATCAGTAATTCTACGTTTTAATGCTACGCTATCAGTACCAACAATATTAGCAAGAGTAGTGCCGAGTTTTATATGTGGATTGTAACCTTGAATAATAGTAGAAGCATTAATACTTTCGTTAAATCTAGCTTCAAACGAAGCATCGTTAACGTTATCAAATAACCATTGAAGATTATTTTCTATTGTTAAAGCACCAATGTGTTTTTGTACTTGTGGTAAGTTTCCTGTTGTAATATTCCTTATGTTTAAGTTCCACTCAGGTGTATCTATATCGGTAACATTTAATAAATTACGACCTTTATATTTCTTAATATTTTCATTAAGTTGCCTAATGGTCACTGGATTCCATTTAGGATCTATTTGACTAATAGCCTTACCTTCTTGACCAGTTAAGAAATCAAATTCGCTTAAGTTAACTTTAATCGGTCCATTTTCTTTGTCTTGAACAAACCCTTTAAAGACTAAACCAATTGGACCGTTTTTGCCAGCATATGTTAAAATATCACCATTTCGTAATGCTCTACCAAAAATGTTAAGTGCGTCATCGGTTTTTGACATACCAGCTTTTAGCATTTTTCTAACTGGCATATCTAATGTGAAATTACCTTTAATGAGTTCGTTCAATCCATCACTGTCTAAGTCTTGAACACCACTTAATAATTTCGGCAAATACGATGTTCTAAAAGAACTATGGTATCCAGCATAAGCGTTTTCGTGTTGAGAAAGGTCATATAATCCGCTTAAGTAAATTTTACCAAGCAAATTAAAATCATCGGTATCTTCAGCAATTTGTAAAGCAGTTTTAAGTGATTTATTCCATTCTGTAAAAGATTTGCCCATAATTTCTTGAGCAAGTTCTGAATTGGTTTGGCTTGAATCTGCAAAGAATACTTTACGAGCACCTTCTACTAAGTCTGTCATTGCTTCTTGTATCTTGTCTTGATTAATTTTTTCTGCACCATTGGCATTGGCAAATAATTGAGCTACACCAATTCTCCAAGCACTTGAATTATTTAAAGTAGCAGCATCATGTACATGCTTTGTATCGATACCTTTCTGTTCAAGTAAAGTTAATAAACCGCCTGGTTCACCATTTTCAAAAGTAAATAATACTCTTCTAATATCTCTTAATGAATCAAGTTCTTTTTTATCAGTTGCAAGACTCATCATATAAGTCATTGCATCTCTTATTTCAAGGTTAGGCTTTGAATAATTACCGATATATTCTTTTGCTATTCTTGCTTGAATGGCAGCTTTAATCATATCTGGATTGTTAATCGAACGCCCAACTCTTTCATCAAATTGTGCAAACTGCTCTCTAATTTGTTTGGAATGTGCTATTAATAACGATTTAATATCTTTATTATCGTCTTTTAATAACAATTCATAATCTTCTGGAGATTCATTTTTGATAGCCATCATAAAATTGTTTTCAGCATTATCATAAGCTGCTTTATCAAGGTCTTTTAATAACGAAGCCTTAAAAGATGCTTCATCTCCATAGCGGTAGTCTTTAATAGAATCCTTTAATGATTTCGCAAAAATATTTTTATTATGTAAATTCATATTTTCGAACTGTGTTTTCATTAAATTATATTCAGATTCTTTATTAGCATTTTTAGCAAGTAATCCACCATTACCTAAGAATTTAATGAATTCCCGATCGCCATCAAAGTCCAGATTTTGGAGTATAGAAAACTGAGGACCAAGAAATCTTACTTCATGTCCTTGCATTAAATCATCGAGATATATTCTTACTGGTAACACACCAGTTTCGTTAAAGAACGGATAACGACCAGTGAGTCCAAGGATACCTACTTCTCTGGCATATCTATCTCCAACATTTTCAAATAACGAATTTATTTGCATCAAAAATGTTCTTTGATCTTCTGATGTAATACTTTTATTTAAACCATTAATACCATCGTCGAGATTAGATAATGCAAATAAATCATTAATATAAGAATTAGTTCTTTGATTAAATGTCTTTACAGCCGTTTTTTGCTTAGTAAAATAATCTCCATGACTACTCAATATTTTGTCTATAGCATAAGCTGTATTATTTGCCCATTCTTGATGATTAGTACCATCGAATGTGGTTCGTAACTGTTGTAATGCATCATACAATTCTTGATTAGTAATATTGAATTTAGAAGCTTCGTATTGTATGCCCTTAGATAAATCATATGTGACATTTCCAGGTGTATCTTGATAATGAAATCTGCTGATATCATCATAATGAGTTAATCCAGCACTATCACCACTGAAATAATCTTGTACTATTTGCCATCCTATATGACCAGTATCCATTTCTGTATCTTTAAACATTTGTTTACTGGTCGTAATAGCACTTTCAATAACGTCACCAATTAATACGCCATTATCATCATAATGTCTTAAGTATTGAGCATATTTTTCATTACCAGATGTAATATTCAATAAAGAAACAACATCTGTTTTTTCATTTTTAATTTTTGCAACTCTTTCATTAAGTAAGTTTTTTCTTTTTTGATATGCTGCTGCAAGACTTTGTAATGATTTACTATTGTAACTACCAGTTTGTTCAAGTGATTTAGATAATGAATATTCTAAATTACGTATATTAGCTATATCATCAGAAGACATAGGTAAAGTAGGCACAATAGCATCTTTTGCTAAAGCACCATATGAATTAGGCATATTCATTTTGTATAATGCTTTTGTTAATAAAGAATTCTTATCAGCAGCATTAAGTTCTTTACCGTACGCCTGAAATAAGTCTTGTAATGCACTACTAATTTTATCAGCGTTTTTAGAACCATTTACATCTAACTCTTTAAGTGTTCTAAAGAATTTTATAGTTGCTTGAGTAGACTTACCAAGGAACATATCTTCATCAGTAGTTCTTAAATACTGATACGGTAATACAATACCAGTCATTTTTCTGTTATTGAACTTGAATTCGCCATATTTTAATAAGTCTAAATAAAAACTATTGCTTTTATATTCTAAGCGAACACTATTATTGCCAAGTCCAGCTAATGATTGAATATAAGGAGTGTCTTTACCATCTACCCTAAAGATAAAGTTAGCGTATGCTTCTGTCCCAGCTCCTTTATGTATTCTTGATAATAAGTCTTGAGCGTCTACTTTAATGATATTTTTAGCGTTAATATCGAATTTACCATTGATGTAATCTATAGCATCAAATGTACCAGATACCATTCTTGATTCAAATTCTGGAGATAAAGTACCTCTTCTTGAACGTACAATATCAGACCATGTACGGTCTATATTTTTTAAACCAACACCAGCAATTGTTTTATCATATGTTCCATTTTGAATACTGCTTCTAATATGTTCTGCAAGTTTAGCACCATTACCATTAACATAATCACCAGTATCTTGCATTACAAGAGCTTGATACAATCTTTGGTCCATTTTAAATGCTTGACCTTCAAATGTATTCATTTGCTGTCTTTGAATAGACTGTAATGCAATATTGTTCTGTTCAAAATAATCAATTGTTTTAATAGCTTCTTGTGCAATAGCATTATTACTTTTTCTTAACGAATTAACTAAAGCATCAAGTCGATTAATAGATTCATTATCCATTGGATTATCGAACATTATTGCTCCAGAAATTTCATCATAAGAAAGATGATCTCTTAATTCTTGATTGATTATTTTATAAAATTCGCTCTTTTCAAAGCCGTTTTTCTGAATATCATCTTTAAATGTTGAGGCAATAATATTCCATCTTGAATCAATAGATGTATCGCTTAAGTGTTTAAAAATATTATTATCAAAGATAGCAACCGTCTTGAATTTTGTTTCATTTGGTGCAATTGCATCCATTACTAAATCTGTATATCTATTAAGTAGCCTAACGTCTTCTTTAAAATCGCCAGTTGTTTTAAGTCCAACAGACTCTAACGTTTGTTGTATTTCTTTTACTCTTTCGTTAGCATCCATAGACATATAATAAGAAAATGTTTCTGCTGTAGCTTTTTCTTCGCCAGCCATTATCTTAGTTCCTTCTAATTGACGTTCTACTATAGCTTGTGTTTTACCAGTGCTCATTAATTCAACGGCATTCTTTTGTGTAAATTCAGGAACAGTTTGGCCTTTATAAATAATATCTGTAAATTTACCATTACGGTTCAATTTTCTACCAATGACAGTACCGTTTTCTAATTTGTTGCCAATCAATTGATTTAATACATTAGCAGTTTCTTGTTGTTCTGTTTCAGTACCAATTTCAAAGATAGACTTAATTTGAGGAGAACGAATATTTTTTGGATCTCCAAGAACAAAGAATTCTTGGTTGGCTATTGAAGGTCTAATATATGCCTTGCCCTCGTATGTATTAATATCGTTTACCATACGGCGGTAAACTTTTATTGCCGCTTCTTCATCTAAATCACCAAGATTACGTTTAATATACTCTATGGCTTTAGATTCATTAGCACGAATCTCTGCATCACTAATAGACTGCACAGCACCAATAATATTTCTACGGGAAATATTTTGTGCGGTTACAGCCTCTCCAGCTTCCTTTAAGACTTGTGTATCCATCATTCTTATACTATCAACTTCTTGTTTGGTAGTATAAACATCACCAAAGTTAATACCAAGTCTTGTTTGTAAATAATCTGTGTCTGTAAAAAAATGTTCATCTAAGCGATAAGAACGATAGTTTCCTCTCTGCGTATATGTAGGACGGATAATTCCAGATGATCCAGAGTTATTCATCATACCAGGATTCCAATTATCTATATGCATCATCATTTTATGAGCAAATGATTCAGAACCAACGGCATCTAATCCAGCTTCATAAGCAAGTAAATGTAATGCATTACTTAAGTCTTTAGAAATAATATTATTGTCTTCTGATGCTTTAGATAATATCTGTAAGAAGCTATCACCTTGTAATGCTTTAATGGCATTTATTTCAACATCTTGTAATCCATGTGTATTTGTGCCATTAATAATACCTTCTATAATATTTCTATCAGAACCTATACCGTCAGTTTGAGAGGTTAAATATCTTTGATAGAAATGCTTAAATGGTTCAGAATCATAGACAGAATTAATAGCAGATTGATTAAAAATCTGAGTTTTATCTTCTGCATATATTAAATTATATTCATCATTAAAGGCTTTAAAAATACCTCTTAATGCGTTTTCTGCCTGTACAGATTTTCCATTGGCAGCATTATATCCAGCATCAGAAGTAAGTTTTTTAGTTAAATCTAATAAACCAAGATTGCCTTCTCCTGGATCAAGAGCAATAGTGTGAGCGTACTCTATATCTTTAACAGATACAGAATGACGTTTAACAAAGTTGCCATGCAAATCATAAGTACCATTCATTTGCGGAGAAGCTTCATCCGACATTCTGGCAATATTAGGATTATTAAGTAAAGAGATTGCCCTTCTGTAATCGCCAACAGAGTTTGCTTCAAGAGCAGGCTGCATTCTTTGTCTAATGCTTGTTAAATAGCTACCACCCTGGTCTTTAATTCCCCCTTTGATAACACCATCTTTTTCATACATATTCAAGGATAATGTATCATATCTGTAAAAGTTATCACCTTGTTTAACAAGTACCGCTCTTGCTCCATGTCCACCGCTCCACTTACCGTCAGCGTCTTTAACGCCGCCAGTTAATTTACGAATAGTATCATTTTCTTCAAGGTTAAATACTTTAAGATATGGAATTTCAAGATATGAAGCTTTACCTTCTAACGCTTCTTTAATTCGTCTATTAGATGCGTTGCTATCTAAGTTAGATAGTGTCTCGTAAACGCTACTATAATCCTTGTCTCTTGTGAAAATAGCAAACGCAGAGCCATCTTTTGTTTGTGACTTAAAGAATAAAGACCGTACTGCGTCTTGCCCGTTTTCAAGGTTTTTATTATATAAAGCTATATTTGATTTTCCTTTATAATTAGTATAATAAATAGTGCTATATTCATTAATGCTTTCATCGTCATAATTCATAGAACGCAAAACGTCTCTAATTTTAGAAAAATTATCAACGTCTCGTCCATTGACTTTAGTAATATCAAAATTATCTTTTATTAAAACAGATTTGCTTAAGCGATTAATATTTTCTGTCGTTTTTGTTTTAACTTCATCAGATAATTTTCCAGTAACAAAAGCCATATTAGAAGTAGCACTTTCAAGCAATATACTACCTTTGTCTTTATTTTGAATAAATTGAAGTGTCTCAGGATGAATGCCATAAGTCTGGGCGACTTCATCAATAGAGAATCCGCCATCTAATAATTCTTTAACATCTCCAACAGTTTGATATCCCAACTTACGCACAGGCACACTATTAGCACTCATATGCGTAACAATAGATTGAGCAATAGAATATGCTTGGCTGCTTGCTCCATGTGTCTTTTGAATTACAAATCCATGTGTCTTTTGAATTACAGATAAGTCTTCTGTTGTTAACAAACCGTTTTCTTTTAAGGTTTTGGCTGCACCAAGAAGTTTATCTGCTACTTCAGATTCAGACATTCCTTTTTGACGATATGTGTTTAATAACTGTCTTGAACCTTTATTAATATCTTCTACGTTAATTCTGGCATAGCTAGAACCGTTAGGGACCATGACAGAATTTAAGTCGTCGATTGTATATGTCTTTCCGATAAAAGGTTTTGTGCTGGTTGCGGTTTTTAAATAATCATCACGCATCGTACTAAATGCAATAGTACGAGAAAGGTTTGTATCTATTTTAGTAATTTCGCTATTTGCAAATGAAAAGAACTCTTTATTTGCATCAAACATGTTAAAAGTTTGTTGCATAATTTTACGCTCATCATATCTTCGTATGCCAGCTTGATATGCAGTAAGTGATTGAGCGACTTTAGAGTTTCTAAAATGTGATGTAATGCTATCTATTTGATTTTTGTCTGCATAGTCAATAATATTAGTAATATTATTGCCAGTACTAATATTAGAAAGCATTCCAGCAACAGTCTTAATTTCTTTACGGTTAGTATCTAATAAATGCATAGAAGAAACAGCCTCGTCAGATAACGAAGCTAAATCTTGATACATTTTATAATAATTTTGAAAGCTGGCAAAACCACCAGCTTGTACTGTTTGACCATTACTACGATACGCAGAAACTTGTCCGACATCAAAGAAACCGTCTATGACACGCCTTGCGATATCTCTGTCATGAATGGTATTTTGTAAATCAATATTGGCTTCTGTTTGATGCACTAAAGAAGTATGGTTTGTAAGCCATGCTTTAAAATCAGCTTCTCCTTCGAATGCTTTAAATAAAGTAGCTCCTGAATTGTTAACGGATTCAAATCTTGCAAGGTATTTATTTGATGTTTTTGCAATAGTATGATCGTTCCATTCAAGACCGTCATATTGTGTAGAACCGACACCACTGAATTTCCAATATTGATTAGATACTGAATATCCAGTAGTAGCTTGACCATCAATTACTACAACGTCTTGAGAACGAATATTACCTTTAGAATTAATCTTTACATAAGAGTTATTTAAAGTAATACTGTTAGGCTTATTAGTAATTTTATTTAATAAATTTATTGCTCTTTGAACAATATTAAAGTGTGAGGTGTCATCAACAGATCCTCCAACATGATTAAATAATTGTAATGTAGCTAACGAGTCTTCATAAGCATTATGAGCAAGAGACTGCGTATATCCAATACTACTTGTCATTGCTTCTGTAAATGCTTCAAGTGAGCCAAGTCTATTATTAGTAACACTTGGGTTTATCTGTTTTACTAATTCACCAACTGTAGCATTATTAGCACTCGCCCATGCTCTTAATGCAAACATAGAATCTGCATATTGAAAGTTGTTTGATAAACCTTTAAAACTATGCATACTAGCATAGCGATTCATTGCATTAACATCATATTCAAGATTCTGTCCTATAATGGCTCTATTATTTTTTTTATTTTTAGTAAATCCATTAATATAAGATATTAATTCTTCTATCTGTGTATCTCTATTAGGATTATAGTGAGAAGCCATATTTTCTATACCAGACTGTATATCTTTAATACTGTCTGGATTAGAAATATTAAGCTGATTTACAAAAGTATAAGTCTTGCCATTCCATTCTCCCTGAAAAGTTGAAAATCCATGAGATCCAAGCGTACTATGACGAGACGCTCTTTCCATAGCAGATTTTTCTGCATCTGTCAGTTTTTGACCGTTAATCTTTTTCTGCAATACATCTTCAAGCCACTTTTTCTGCTTAGAGTCTATACCAAAAAAGAAAGACCCTGGTGGATTTGTTACTGTACGAGCATTACTATAGTTTTTGCTAATAGCCCCCTTATGATGTTCAACGGCAAAGCCTATTTCTGTAATACCAATATTTTCAACAGCTCTTCTTTCGGCTTCATCGTTTGATAATAAATTACCAGCAAAGTCACCTATTGTTTCTGTATCGAAGGCAAGGATATTACCACCATTTTTCATGATTTTATCCAGTGCCCACCATGCTTTTCTATTATCGTATAGATTATTTTCTGCTCTGTGTAATACAAAATTAAATGGTTCATTATCCCATTTTGCTTTACCTATATTTGTTAAACGTTGTGCTACAAATACATCACGAGCAGCCCAATAGTCTTCTGCGTCAGTTGTGCCTGTAACTTCCATAAACTTATCCATTGGCGTCCATTGAAGGTCTGGATTGTTCATAAAAGCAAATGTATTTGGTGCTGTGTAATTACTTCCAAATAATGTAATTGGCATGTAAATCTCTCCTAACTATAATTAAGATTCTTAATCTGGTAATCTACTTCTGATCTGGTATCCTGTCTAATATTAAAGTCAGATGAATCACCATTTATACCATTCATATAAGAGACTTGGACACTATTTAAACCGTTACTGCCTAATATTCTGGTTAATTGTGCCTGTACTCTTCTTGGGTCATTACGAGTTCTTATTTTTGGAATAGGGATATTAACTTGGTCAGCTTTCCGTTTGTTATCAGTCCAGATATCAAATTCACCAGGATCTAATCCGTTAGCATTGACCATCTTAATCTTAACATCTTCAAGATCTGTATCTTCTTGCCATCCTACCCAATTTTCATCTGGTAATGCATGATTTTTAAAGTATTCTGTAAGCTCTGGTTTTTCGTCAACATGCATACCCCAAGAAGCTTGTAATGCCCGTCGTAAATAACTTGGAGCTATTCTAAGTATCTTTTGCTTTTCTTCTTCTGGTGCTTCTACTAACTTAGAATAATATTGTCTTTCTTTCTTAGGTAAAGCAGCCATTATATTTCTTACATCGTCACCAGGATCATATCCGTACATAGTACGTTCTGCGGCCTGTTTATAAGAAATAGCTTTAATAGCATTTAATGGCAATTTTTCTACTTTTCTGTCATTAGATATCTCAGCAAGTTCTTTATTAATAGCTCTTACAACTTCTTTTTTGGATTGCCCTTTTTCTTCATATTTAGGCTCTCCATACTTAAAATTATAATTACCACGATGCTTGAAATCAAGTTTAACAAGGCGTTTGTAGTTGTTTAATTCTTGCTGTCTAGCCTTATTATCTTCGCCTTTTTGCTCTTGTTTTTCGATATATGCATCAACATCAAAGTGATCTTTCTTTTTAGCGAGTTCCTTATATTGATTGTAAAGTTTAGTGTTTTTAACATATTTAAGGGTATCAATATAAGTATTCATTTCTTCTTGCTGTCTACGTCTCTTAGGTCTCCATTCACGATCCTTATTAGAACCAAGATGATGTATAGTAGTTCCTATAGCTGGCACAGCAGCACCAAATATGGTAGCGATCATTTTACCGTATGGGCCTTTACCCATCATGCTACCAAGAAATGCACCGCCAACAATAGCACCAATTGGATGTTGAGAAGACAAGTCTTCTACAGTAGGAACTACGAAATCTCTAATAGGGTGATTCCAAGATTTGAAATCTTTATTATACACTTCACGTTTACGGTATTGTTCATAAGGACTTCTAATCTGGAAGAACTTATCACCTATAAACGGTAATTTAGATGCACTATGAGTTAAGGTCTCCATCATAGAACCAAAAGCTATATCTCCTTTGGAATATCTTGCATGGATTCCAGCTGGAGAATCATCGGTTTCTTTCTCTTTAGCAAGACCTTTATCAAGCATACGTCTATTAAGATTAGTACCTTTTGCATTAACGATAGCCCTAATTGACTGTGTAGAGTCTTTATTATATTTGTTACGTTCATCAGCATCATATTGAATGGTAATACGTTGACCAGGCTTGAGATACTTTCTCAATTCGTCATTTGCAGCTTGGTTCATTGTTTTACCAGTTCTAACTGTACGCTCTCTACCAGTAGCCTTATTAATTTCTTTCTTTTCTTTAACGGTAGGCTTATATAACGTACTATTGGACTCTGAAACATTAATGCCAGCAAATTTAATAGCGTGTTCTTTACCATATTCGTTAACAATAATGGTATTATTATCTATTATCTCTTTAACGGTAACCTTTTCTGATTTTAAGTTTGCTGTCTTAAACTTATAATCATATACTCTTAAAGGTTCTTTTTGCTCCTGCATACGCTCACGAGCAGCTTTGACTTCTTTCTTTTCTGCTTCTGATAAATGAGCATGAGAAACTTGAGCAGATATATCTTTAAACTCTTGAGAGTACGGAGCAGTATCTGCGAGTATTTTGTATTTCTCTACAAGAGAATATAAATCTCCTCTTGAGATTTCGCCTGTCTGTAAACCAGTATATATATCTTTCTTGGCATCATTAAGATTTTGGATACTTGAGCGTAAATCTTTTTTATTAAATCTTACTCTTGCTTTATATATATCATCTGGGTTTTCTTTATCATAATAATAAACATAACCTCTGCCCTTGGTATTATTTAAAGCATATAAATCATAATTCATTTCGTAATAATCTTGATTACGAATATTATGACCTTGCTGGAGTCTTTTGAATTCGTCAGAACTTACGCCTCGAATATTAATCAAAGACTCTCCAGTGCGTGAATGATAATCTTTTATTCTTGCATCTACAAGACCAGATATATCATGCTGAGCGTCATTAAATTTAATTCTTGAACCCAATAAAACATCTGCATCTCTAAAATGGTCTAATATTTTAGAGACAAACTCTTCTACTTGATTAAGATTTTGGATATCATATTGGTCGTTAGTAATTTCTTTAGGACGCTTATCACGTTTTAATGATTTGATATCTTCTTCTTGCTGATACGTTAAGTTAGTATCTTGATGCAAGAAATGTCTTACATGTGCAGAACGTGAGTTGCCAATCATGCTGGCACTAATATTAAAGCTGAAATCTATATTGTTTAATCGCTCATATCCTTCACCTGGGAGCCTCTCTTCGCCATTCATGATTTTAGAATAAGGATCGCCGTGTAAATAATCAGTAAAGTAATTAGATCCTGGCATCCAAGTAGGCATAGTATTCCTGATAGGATTTAAAAACTTTGTATCGTTATCTCTTTTATGAATGAAACGACGAGAGATTTCCGAAAGTTCTCCGCCTAAACCACCAAGGTTCTGATTCCAAAATGATCTGTTCGCAGAATAAGCATAACTTGATGTCTCTACTTTAGTAGAGCCAATGTTCTGCTCGCCAGTAAACATAGATTGAATCAAGAAACCTTTTAAACCATAGATATTAGCAATATCGTTAAACTCTTCTCCGATATTCCATAAAATATCATTATCGGTTTTTTGTGATTCTTCTTCTTGATATCCTTTATCATATTCGTTTATACTAATACGCTGATTAGTACCATAAATCTTATTTAAAGAATAATGTTTAATCTCTTCGTTGACTTTATATAAGTTAAGATTTTCTGGCACGTCAACAACAGATATGCTACCAGATGGAGTAGTATAAACATCTAATGCAGTATCGTAACGATTATAATCTCTATAAGGTAATGTAGATGATTGTAATGGGCTTGCATATTCTTTTGCTTTAGTAAATAATCTTTGCTGAAAATTCTCTGCATCTGAATATGGTAATGTTCTTACAACATCTAACTTACCAGGAGTATTAGGATTATAAGCAACGGTATATGTTTTTAAGGCATTATCGTACAACGGTGTTTGTTTAAACTGAGTAAATGTATTATTAGTTTGTGGTGTACGAGCCTCTGTTAATGTTTTAGCTGTAAATAAGTCTAACAATCTTTGATTAGCAGCTTTATGATATTGTTCTTGAGTCTTTGTATTAATTTGATTGAATGTGTCTGTATCTATAAAAGCTTTTTCTAATGTCTTTAAAATATCGTTTATAAAGCCAGTTTTTGCTTTTGCAAAACTAGACTGACCAGTCATTAATAACTGGCTAGGTTTTTCATCTTCTGGATTAACAGTTTTTAAAGTACCGTCTGGATTCCAATATTCTTTGTGCATCTTATGACGGTATACCTGTCCTACAGTACCAGATACTAATGGACCAATCAAAGGAATATTTTCGCCTTTGGCAGCAGTTTCTGCATATGGTCTATCGTTATAATGCTTTTTATCCCAATGATTCGGGTCAGTAATAAAATGTCTGATAGGAGCTAATGGACTTACTAAATTAGGATACCAAGTATTTTGATAATATTCTTTACGAGAACCATACATGGTATCGCTATATTTAACATCAGCCTCTATACGACGATATATATTAGGTCTCCAGTGGTCAATTTTTGCACCAGTAAAAGGAGTATTAGAAACAGACCAGTAACGATTTTTACGTACTGGATCGTATCCTTTTTCGATATATTCCTTACGTTCTTCTGCTGTTTGACCAAGACCTAATTGATATATTCCAGGTAACTCATTAAACTGATCAGATCCTGGTGTCATTTCTTGAAGATACTTAAATATCTTTGTAAATCCTAATGTGTCACCAAGTTTGTGTGCTCCTATATCAATAGGTTTCACAACGTCTCGCATTAATGTTTTACCAAGAGTATCAGTTTTACCTTGTTCACGTTCCTCTTTACTAGTAAATAATGGCTCAGAGAAATAGTTAATCATACCAGGAATCTGAGTTAACATGAATACTGGCAATGCTCTTTTTACTAATAAATTTCCAACTAATGCTCCAGTAGAACGTTTAGATTTAAGACTCAATCCCAATCCAATACTAGCAAGACCAGAATCGAGTACATTAAATACATCGTACAATGTAGAAGATTTTTCATTAAAGTATTTCCCCATTGTACCATCTGCTTTGAAACCAGAAAAACGCTGTCCAAAAAATCCTTTAAGATCATCTACGAATTTTTCTTGATTTTTATCTTTTGTATCTTGTATTAAATCGCTAAAGTTAATACCTTGTTTTGTTAATATTATGTTTTTCCCATGTACTTTTGTACCATTTTTAGTGATAAAATCATCAAAGCCTTTACCAAATGCCATGTTATATGATTTATCTCTAATATTAGATGCAGCTTCTTCGTAAGTAGCATATTGAAAATTGTCTGTTTTAAATAAATTAGAATGAGAAACTTTATCTAATAAATCATCAAAAGTATTGTCTGGGTTAAATGAATCACCTATATTTCCAGCACCACCATCACTAAGGCTTACAAATTCTTGATGTCCAATATCTAATATATCACCAATTCTTTTTCTAATTTTTTGGCTAAATGTTAAGTTAGCAAAAGGAATGTCTTCTCTAACATCTTTATTAAGATGATAGTTAGCCATTTGACGCATTGTTTCTACGTGATGAGGCATTTTAAATTTTTTATCTACATCTGAAATATCCCAAGCATCAAAACCAGAACCTATAAACTCTTTAGTACCTCCAGTACCAAGAGCATAAAGGTCTCCATCTGCAAATAATAAATGAAATGTTTCGTCAAAATTATTAAATCTTTTCTGAAGAGCGGTATTTATATCATCACCTATTCTACCGCCTTTACCAGAAATATATGGTGAATAATTACCAACACCATTGATTAATGCAAATGAAGTATCTCTACGGTTAAACATATTGTCTAACGGAGTGACTTTAATAGCACTATCAATAGGGTTAAATCCTAATACTGGTAAACCAAAATCTTTTCTTATAGAGTTAGTAAAGAATCTTAAGGCATCTTCGCCCATCATATAGTTAATAATATTGTCGCCTTTTGCATTGATGTTTAATGCTGGATCTATAATAAATTTCTTCCAGACATCATCAAAGTTACCTAATGCACCTATTTTATCGCCTTGCTGATAAAGATAATTCGTATTAGTAAGAAAGCCTGTCATAGTTTGTAATACAGTTCTTTCGTCTTTACCAACGGTTTCGTTAAGATTTATTTTAAATTCATCAAAGAGTCTCTTTTCGTTAAAGCCTTCTTTAAAAATTAATTTCTTTTCTTTTTTGTCAATACCTTCGAAGATATCTCCAAAGGTGAGCGTCTTATATCCAGTGTGTTTAATCTGATACTGAGCTGCTTCATCAGTTAATGAGATACGACGAATAAAACGCTCCATTAAATCGGCACTAACACTATTTCCAGACTGATTTAATCCAGCTCTGTCAATACTACGCATAATATCATTCATTTCGTATGTGTGTTTAATAAAGCTAGATTCTTTAATACTGGCATTACGATGTTTAATTCTTTTTCGTCCATCTTCCATTAAAGCATTTGTACGTTCTTTTATAGTACGTTTAATAACATCTTTTGGTTGACCATCCATTTCTTCCATAATGGATTTACGTAACGCTTTAACTTCTGCTGTAGTATAACCTCTTGTGTCTTTTTCAATCATTTGATTGAGAATATCTAAGTCTGCAACGGTATCATTAATAATACGTCTGGTATTAGTTGTGTATAATTGACCTCTTGCAAATGATTCTTTTAAATCTTGCCATAAATCATATCCAAGAGAAGAAGCTTTTTTAGCATTAAATAAGCTATGATCTGGACGCAGAAATTCTCCAGTATGACCATTAGCCCAGTTTTTCATAGCTTTTGAACGATGATATCCTTGATTAGAAGACATTTCTGCAAAGGACGCACCTACTTCTTTCATTTTGCTTGCAATAGGGCGTAAAGCACCACTCTTGTATAAAGCTACACCGCCAGCAATTACAAGGCCAGCAGTAATAGCTTTTCCAAGAGTATCATTTTGATTTGCATCCTGTTTATCATCTATTGTTTGATTAGTAAGCAAATTACTATTGTTTTGCCTTAGTTTTTTGTTCTCTAAAGCCATTTAAAAGCTCCTTATTATTCCATGCCAATCCTATAATAAATGGATTATCAACCATGTTATTATTAGCATTGACTTCTTTTTGTATTTCATCTTGAAATAGAATCAATGGGTTAATCTTTTTATTTAACGCATTCTGGATATCATCTTCGTTATGAATACTTGGTTTATGTGTTTGCTGTTCTATGTCTTCAGAACGTTCGATATGATAATTATACCCTTGAAGATTAGCTATGTTTTCTGCACGAACAGTCATATCCATAAGTTTTTGCCATGTCCAGTCTTCCATTTCTTCGTATGTATAATCGCCAATAAATGCTTTGATTAAATCCATACATTGTTGATATAAATTGCTAGATGCTTTAGCGGCATCATATTCATCAAAAATATCTTGTGAACTATCAAACGCAGATAGCTTTTTTAAATATCCAGCAATAACAGAAGGCAAGACGCCAAATTCACATTCTGAAAACTCGTATCCATCTGGATGTACACATGCAATATTACAAATAGCGGTTTCTTGTTTGAACTGATCAGAATACATTTTGAGTATCATTTCGTATTCTTTAACAGTAAGTGTTCTGAATACAAAATCTTCGTTCGAAAAACGGACATAAATTAACTTATGTCCGCTGTATTCTTCTTTATAGTATTGTAATTTTTGGTCACTGATCATTTATAAAACCTCGATTCCATAATCATTAGTAAAGCCAGAGTTTTCCATTATGATCTGTGCAAGTGTTCCAGGATAACCAGCGTCATCTTTACCCATAGCAGCATAATCATAATTGTATGGAAACAGTACACATGTTTTACAAATCAGCTCTTCGTTTGTGAGCGAATCTAATGCAAGAGATGCAATTTGTTCATACTCTGCACGATTTAATGTTCTGAATAAAAAGTGTCTGTCTAAGATTTTAGTATGATAAATTCTTGAAACGCCGTATTGCTTTTTCCAAAGCTGTACTTTGGATACTCCAGGTCCACCTTCGAAAATTGGTGCATCGTTTGGATCTATAAAGTAATCGTCATCTTTATCATACGTCATTTCTCCAGGATAGATATCTGGTTTAGAGTCATAGTCAATCTCTCCAGTAATCTCTGGTTTAGCATCAGAATCTTGATTTTCATCATCGATTTCTGCTTCTGCTCTCAGAGATGCGTAGATATCATCTGGAGAATCTGGTTGCTCTTCTGTAAGAGTACCGTTCTTTTCAAACTCAAGTTTTTGTTTAGCAGCCTTCATTAAATCATCGTATTCGCTCATGGTAATCTCCTTTAATAGTAGTTATTTGTAAAATCTTGTGTTTCTAGTTCGCTTAATTTGGAATCACAATCTTCAATATCTTTATTGCAATTTTCAATGTCTTCAGATAATTGTTCTTCTTGATTATAGGTTTCAAGTTGCTTTTTGAGTTTTAATAAGTCCTTTTGCCGATTAGTTTTTTCGATTTCTATATGTTCCCATTTAGCCATTGTAAGATAGAAACCTACATATACTGCACCAATACCAAATGTTGAAATTAATAATTGCGACAAAGAACTTAGATCGTTCTGATGATGCATTTCGTACATAGCATATCCAACAATAATGACTAATACGATTGCAATAAAAACGCCTATCCTTTTAGACATCGCCATAAATCTTGGCGTAGGTTTAATACGTCTTTTTTCTTTCTTTGTTTTTGTGGAATCATAAGAATATCTCCTTTATTAAATATCTTTGAAGAGCGTATCATAAGAATATTTAATATCAGAAGATGATGATAATTCACTTTCTTCTCCCACGTATTTATTGTAATCTTCAGAGGCATCAGATTCTTTAATGTCTCTGGCGATAAAATTATAAGTTTCAGATATAGGATTGCCTGACGTATCTACTTGAACAGAAACACTTCTCATAAATACATCTTTAATAGTTTTAGTGTTAGCCCCATCGCCAAAAGATATTATAATATCTTTATGATTCTTTCTATAAACTTTACTGCTGTTGTTTAAGAAAAATGGATCATAGTGAGCGTCGTATACATCTGAGCTAGTAAAATCATTATTGTCATCATCGCCATTATTTGATGAATCACTTATCTCATTACTAGCTCCATTATTTGCTCTTTTATAAATGTCATGTAATAGGTTATCGTCAAGAACTCCAGTTTGTGGTAACCCAAATTTCTTTTGATAATTTAATATTATATTTCTAAAAGTAGAACCTACAGCACTTACTCTTGTATTAGTAATATCCCCGCCAGCTCTATCTATCAGATTTACAACCTCTTGTACGAGAGGACCAGAATAATTATTACCAGTAGAATCATAGCCAAGCGATGAAAATTGTCCATGTGTAAGGTCTCGTATGGAACTACCTTCATTTATAAACATATTAGCCATTGATTATCGACCCCTTTACATAATGTCTTTTACCGTTCGAATCCATTACCCAATATGTTATACCATCAAGACCAGGTATTGATTCAAGAATCAGACCGTCTCCATATAATTGTTTTCCTCCTCGTGTCATAGCGAGGTCATCATATCCAGTTACACCACTCAAATCAATTGAGGTTGCAGATTTCATTTGAAACTGTTCTTCAAGTGCATTTTTTGTAATCTGATTCGGTACACCAGTAGCAGTAATATCGTTATTCTTCTGAAATTCTTTTAATGCCTTTTGATATTGCTGTGTACTGGAATTAGTATTTACGTCATAACCTAAAGCGATTAGCTTAATTAAAGTATCAGTATCTATATTAGTATTATTGTGTCTATCAATATTACGAGCTGTAGATCCAAACCAATCTGTATTGTATAGATTAGTTTCTTCGTTTAGATTGTATCTGTTATTGCCAGATGTAATTGAGTTATCATAGTCACCATAAGGCTCAACTGTAAATACTTGAGGAGCCTTATTTTTAATTGGAACGGTAAAAGTACCAGTAACGATACGATTACCGATAACTACATCGTCAAATGTTCTTGAATTGTATCCATATACTGGTTTTAACTGTTCTTGGATTTCGTATTGTATGAAGCCAATTTCTGTTTGTTCTTCATCATCCATATAGATTTTAGTATCTGTACTTGAGTAATATTCTTCTCTATATAAATTGGCTTCTCTATGATCAACAGTTGGAGTATATGAATAATTAAATGAAGGATCTTTCGCCATAATTCATTACTCCTTTACTTTAAAATGCCACTTGTATGGTGTACTACCATAAGGATATATAATATAATAAACATCCGTTGGAGTAAGATTCTGTGGATCATCTTTAAACATATCTTCAAACTCTGAAATAGAATGTGTTTGTGGTCCTTCAAAAACTAATACTTTAGAATCAGTCTTTGTATTACCGTTTTTATAAACAGACAAAACAGAATATTTCACTTGTTGAGGATTATTATTAGTAATTGTACTTTCAAACTGATCCAAAGTCTGAAGGTCTGTTATATCATATATGCCAGGTTCTTTTGTTAATTGGACATCAGCATGATTAGAAATATAACCTCGATACATGGTATTTGTCTGAGATTCTAATATATTCCAAGTATAGTTATCACAAATACCAGTCTCCATTAAATCATTATCTTGCTGAAATCTTTTTACATAGCTTTCCGTTTTTTCATCAAACGTTCCAGAAGTATAGTCTTGAAAATTAGGATACAAAGTAGAAAGTGCATTTTGTAATACTGTTACTTGTGGACCGCTATCTGCATAACGAAGTTGTTCAAAAGTATAAGCATCTGCTGGATTATCAAGATAATTATATACATCATATAATGAAATATAACCATCTTGTGTCTGATAATAAGTTTCTAAGTTATTCATTACTTTATTAAAGACTTCGACAGATGCTAAATATGATAAAGTCTTTGTAATTGCAGAATTGGAATCTGGAGATTTATAAATATATGCTCCAGACTTATTAATGACTTGTACGAACTTACTATCTACACCATGTTTAGTGTATTGTAATAATTTCGTATAAACGCCATTATCTACAATACCATCTACGATTAATCCTTGCGTTGATTGAAAATCACGAACAGCTTGGTCAGTGATTCGATCAAATTTATATGTAATTGGAATGTCACGATCAAGAGCCATGTTTAATAATTGCTGTACGCCAGCAATATCACTGCCCATCATCGGACTGCCATTAGTAATCAAATATAATGTACGACTTAATGGTCGAATTTCATATTGACTATTTTCAATAGTAGCCTGTCTTTCTTGTTCGTCTACATAATAGTTTCTTAAAACACCAGTGCTTACTGTGTATAATGTCTTCTGTTTTTGATCAGAAGCAGTAATGATGTTTTCATCAAATACAGAGATTTCTCTTGCAACAAACTTAAATAAGTTTTCTGTAAATAAATCTTCTACGGAGAGAGTTTGTGATTCATCAGTAAAGTCTACTCCATAAATGAACATACTACATGAACTACCATATTCGTTTGCAGATACGATCATAATGTCAAACAATGGTAGTTCGTCAACTTTAAGCGTAGGATAATCCTGTAAATATGGTGCTTGGTCTTGTAATTCTCTTAGCCAATGTTTATTGATAAGAGTAAAAACCATAGTACCAGCATATATTCTTGAACCTCTGGTAATACCGTTAATATTAGTACGACCAATGTTGATTACTGGTACTTTATTTCTATACATGGAATAACTAATAGTAGTTAAAGAACCAATAACAATAGGCTTGAGTCCTGGAAACATTAAAAAGGCAATGGTATCTGTACCAGAGAAAGATTTATAAAACCTAGAAATAGACATACCTTTATCCATTATATCTTTCTCTCCTTTCTTCTAAATTATAGCAAAGGATATTATTTAATACAAGAAATAAGAATGAACCCAGCAGCATTATAGCATACTGGGTCCACCCTTATCTATTTTAAGCTATGATTAAATTAGATTCTTGATTAGATAGTAACCATATTGGTATCGCTTGTAACGTCGTTAACAAGTTTACCAATGATAGTACCGTTCTGATCACGAGTGTAAACACCACGGATCAATGGACTTAATCTACGAGCGATCCATGTTAACTGTCTGCTCATGATTACTGTATCAACAGAAGCACCAGAGCTTTCGTTAAGGATATCAACATCGTAAATCTTCTGGAATGCAGTGTGTCCGTACTCAGAACCGAATGTAAGAGTAATATCGAATGGAGGTAATGTATCTGCATAGATTACATTCTGTCCACGGATTGGAGCGAAGCCAGCTGGAACATTGATTGTATCAGCTGCATTGTCATCCCATGCTCCTAATCTCTGATCAACAAAGCCATTGGAATCAATGGTAGGTTTGTTGTTCGAACCCTTTGCTGTCTGAGCAGAAATTGGGTTGCTGTAAGAACCAGCACGACCAGTACCCTGTGAAGTAGCTGTATTCGAGAATGAGAATCCGTATCCAGCTCTGTCGTTTGTTGAAACTCCGTTTAAAGCATAGATAGGATTGTTAGCATCTGTCTGACCGTTTGCTGTATAGCTAACAGTCTGGTTCCACTTAATCATGTCCATAGCGTTTGTGAAATCTTCTGAACGAGATAACACATTGTTTGCAGCAGCAGTAAACATAGCTGAAGGAGCGATGTCTTGCCATACTGTCTGTAAAGCCTCTACTAAAGAATCATGATCGAAAACTGCGAATACCATAGATCCAGCGATACCACGTTTTCCACGAGAGAAAGAACGAGCATCAGCAGAACCACAAGTAAACACAGGAGCTTTATCTCTTTGTACAGCCCATGAAATTTGCTGTAACTCACCAATGGCTTTATTAGCGAACGTAGCAACAAGGTCTGCACCAGAAAAACTAGTTAATGTGCTAATTGTTGGACTTGCCATATCTTTTTCCTCCTTAAATTATTTTATCAATTCCTGGATGGCTGTTATACCACCCAGGATGCTTCATTTACAGTTCTTATTCAGCTGCTCTAAGAGCGACTACAGTAGTGATCTTCTTTAATGTCATTGCTGGGATGATTGTAAGTGCGATACTTGCTTCACCCAGTAACTGCTGCTGAATGGTTGCACTTACTTCGAACTCGTAACTCTGGATTTCTCCAAGCTCAACCAACTTAGCTAATCTCTTAGAGATTAAAGCTGAAAGAGCGTTACGCTGTTCAACAGTATTCTGCTCACCAATGAATGGATCAGCAACCTGTCTGATGTTATCAACTACGTCGGTAACAACCTTAACGATAGCGATATCAGAGTAGTCACATCCAGGAGCACCAGAAGTTACACCGTCAACTACATAAGGAGTAGAAGAAGCAGTAGCCATGCCTTCATTCTTAAGCTTGAAGCAAACCATTCTGTTACCGATAAGAGCGTCCATCTGCTTGTTAGAGAATTTGAACTTAATACCGTTAACATTGCGGATTGCCTTGTTAAGAGGAGAAGACTGAGGCTGTAATACAGCGTTGAGGGCTGCATAAGCGATAGCTGGTGAACCATAGTATGTTCCAAGAACATCAGAGTTCATAACTACCTCTGGACCAACAACAACTGATGTATACCAGCCAATGTCCATAGGTTTGTTATCTGCGTCGTAGATAACTTCGCCATTCTGATCTACCATGTAGTAGAGGTTTGGATGCTTGCTGATTAACTTAGCAACATAAGCATCGATACCAACGAGTGTAGTGTTGCTGTTTGGCTTAACATCGATGAAACCATGAGTCATCTTGGTTCTGTATGTTAATACTGCACAAACAAGTGCTAATTCTCTCTGGAAGTCAGAGTAAGGATTAACCGTCTGAACAGAGTCAGCATATACACCAGCTGGATAGATATAATCTACGTTGTAGTTCTCAAGAATCTGGTAAGCACCTTGAGTCTTAAGGTAGCCAATCATTTCCTCTGTAACGATAGCGTCAGAGTATTCAGATACAGGCTGGCCTACATCGTCGATTGTATATCTTGCACCAGAAAGAGCGATGAACATTTCGTTAGCTGAAGGCTTAAGTCCATCTTCACCACCATCTGAAAGTTTCTTAGGTCCAACAGCAACGAGCTGGTCAAGAGTATCTGAACTTTCACCCTTAACGATTTCAACCTCAAACATGTTAAGGTTGTTAATATCGTTCTGCATTGCAAGAATAAGATCGTCAACAGTTGGATAGTACTTAGAAGAGTAAGAGTAAGTCTTTGCAACTTTCTCTTTAGGTCTTGTAAATACGATTTCGGTATAAGTCTTACCGTCTTCAGAATCTACAACCTTCTTAACCTCAACACTGCCCTCTTTGTATACAGAGCCACCCCACTGAGATTTAATCTTCAGTTCAAGGTCTGATACGATAGGCTTCATATATGTATATGTTGCCTTGATAACACCACCAACTGGTAATCCAACTGAATCCTTAACAACAAGAGAGTTGCCCTGGACTTCAAACTTGGTGTTGTAATCGCTTGTAGGGTCATCGTTTACAGTAAAGCTTGTAGAAGTTCCAGTAATGTTATCTGTAACGGTAATGAGCTTAAGAGCTGCATCTTTCTTTCCTTCTAAAGCTGCTAAGCTTAAAGAAGACTCAGGTACATTGTCATTAAATGTTGTATGGAATGATCTGTTAACATCAACTAATCTATAAGGATAGTAAGTTAATGTGAAAGTATCACCGTTTGCGATACCAGCTGGAGCAGTAGTGAACTCAACAGTATACTTAGTTCCATCAGCACTTAATGTACCTGTGTATGTAGAAGGATCAATAGCACCAGAACTATTGGCAAGTTTGAAACCATCTGCATTGTAATCTGCACCGATTACTGGTAACAAATCAAGAGTGTCGTGATCATTTACTGTAAAGTTCTGAACTCCAGATGTAAGTGCAATAGAAAGATCGAACTCAATACTGAAAGTATTTTCAGTTGTATCTTCAACTGCTTGACCAGGATCAGAAATGTGACTTACAAAATCATTATCCTTATACTTCTCTTTGTCACCAAGAAAATTGAATCCCTTACATTTAACAGAGATATCAGAAACCATAGGATATACATTCTCTTTGATACTAAAACCTTGATATGGGTTCCAAGTGATTTTATCACTGTTTGTTCCAAGCCCTACAGCGACTCCATCAATAGTCATAGTAATGTTTGGATCGCTTTCACTATAAGCTTTAGAAACGATGATTTTCTCTGGAATTGTTCCATCATCACCAGCTTGTGGGTTGGTGAAATCATAACTGAATGCAGGATTACCAAGAATATGACCATCGTTTGCGTCTTCTGCTGGAACGATGCTCTCAGTAACTTGTTCTTCAGCAATTTGCTGCTCGCCATAGATAGTTGTATAAGCCTGTGAACCAGTGACCCTCATACAACGAACATCATCGAAACCGTTTTTGAATGCTTGTTTTGCGTATTTAGTAAGAGTAGCACCGTTAGGATAACCAGCTTCGTTAACTTCTTTACCAAATACCTGGGATACAGTAACAGCATCAATCTTAACAGGCTCATTGATAGGACCATCAGTAGCAGTACCAAGAATTAATAAACTCTTAGTAGAACTTGTGTCTGTTGATTTGGTTGTTAACTGTAATCCGCCGTCCTTGAACTCTACAAGATGTCCAGGGAGATTAGAGTATAAATTTGTTACAGCCATCAATTTTTCCTCCTTTATGATTATTTGTAAGTTATTCCGTTGTCTCCATCAAAGAAATCTAATTCAATCATATCTTTTTCTTCTTTTGATTCTAGCAACGTTTTAACTTCTGTAGAAGTGACTTGATTAGCACCAATTTTAGCATTGATTTTATTGATTGTGCTTACCTTGATAGGAGTCACACATTCAAACCTTACATAATATAATATACATCGCATAGGGGTGTTTTCGCTAAAGTTTAAAGAACTTTTTGGAGAAATTTCTCGCAAGAAGAAAATTTCAGCCAACCCCTTACGTTTAAGGTATCCAGAATAGACCATTATAAGATTCTCAAAACGTTGAAGTAGCTCTCTACATTCTTTATTGTTTTGAGCGTAAATATCGAACTCGATATTTGCGTCGAACCACTGTCTATACATTAAATAAGACTCACCAGTCTCATTTCCTTCTCCGTCCTTTTCTATTTGGACATCCATAAGAACTGGTTTTAATGGAAAGCCGTCTGTGATATCTCTGGTATTAACATCTACAAGGATTTGGGGAAGGACAATTTTAGAACTGTCCTCCCCATTTTTAATGTCCATTGAAAGTTCGCCCCATTCATTGCCCCATGCAGCATTACATAGCTCCTTAAGGATTCGAGCTAAGTCTTCAACATTAGAGATGTTTCCATCTGCTTTGTTATAATAACTTACTTCATGATCAGTACCCATGACTGTCTCTTTAACATGAACACGAGCACCGTCATCCTTAAAGACTTTTGTGTTACCAGAGATAATAGCTTGAGAAGCATTCTCATGATCGTTTAAGTCTTTAAAATAGTTATTGTAAATTTCTTCGTTAGATAAATTACTCATATGCTACTTTCTCCACCTTTATCGTAAAAAACATTCATAAAAACATTCATAATAGAAGCAATTAGTGCAAATCCAAACGTTGATATAAAGATTAGCTCACCTAGTCCAAATATAAAGCCAAACAAGCAAATTAATATACCAACAAGCATAGTTAACACCTTCTTTTTATACTTTGGTTACATAATCAAGCGAGATCCAACCTACGCCCGATTTTAACTTGCCCCATTTAGTAGCACCCTTTCCATCAGCTTCTTCAACTATAGTATAAACGTTAGGTTCGATAAAACCACCTATTCTTCGGCATTAATATTAATTACCGAGTTTATTTTTAAAGATTTAGTCATATAATTAGTTAATATATCGAGATTAACGATTAATGTACCCTCTCGATAATTAGGTTCAAGGCTATATTTGTAGTTCGTAATAACATTCTTCGATTCAAGAATACTAAGAATGTTATCTATATTATTATGAATAATATCTATATTATTATGAATAATACGTTTTTCTATTAAATTTCGTAAATTCAATCCTATATAGAATTGGAACAAACGATTTAAATAAGAAATACACATTTGTATCATACGTACATTACAATATAGCTTTAGCTGTGAATCTTCTCTTGTAACTGTTGTAATTCCGTCATATACAACGACAGAGTTATATAATGGGCTATGTCTAAAAGTTACAATACCATGTGATGCAAGATCTGCTAATACCTCTTCAGAAAATTCATTATATAATCTAATGTTATCTGATACTGGAATATTAGTATTACCAACATTTACTTGTATGGATGCATTGAATGCTCCATATGCAAGATAACCATTATCAATAATGATATTCTTATTATAACCAATGTCTCCAGCAACACAAGAGACCAAAAAGCTGTATGCTGGATTAGTACACATATGCCTATTGTATTCAAGGCAATGTTTAAACATTTCAGCAACATCATCTGATTCGTATAAATAATCAGTCGTATATGAATTTACTGGGTTAAAACCCAATATACCAGTAGTGACACAGCCAAAATTTAACTGTTTCATGCAAAATTCGATTAGCTGATTCATAAATGAACGTGGATTACCAAGAGTGTCTGGGGTAAGATAATCTTTAGTAGATTGGTAATATTTCATGTTATATTGCCATTGATCATCTTCAGAATCATCTGGATACAAATCATCCAGAAAGGCATCTACTGGAATAACTATATCTATTGGAAGTGATTCAAGAATATCGTAAGTTCGATTAAGGCAAGTATACAATAAATTCTTTGTATATCCAAGACCACATTGTCCACCATATAAAGATACTATGTCTGGATTGCATACATAAAAAGCATCTTTTGTACGTGTACTTGGGTCTACCATATAGTTTGCATTAATAAAACTACGTTTATTCTTAGTATCTTTATTAATGGCATTAGCAAGTAATTCTATCGTATAATACTCATTGAAATCATAGGTTAATCTATGTTCTGGTACATTTAAATCGTCTGGAAATACAATAGTCATAGAGTCGATATCGATTTCTATTTTAACATCATTATATAATTCATTCGATTCTGAAGCCATTAAGATAAATGCATTGCTAATGATTTCTTCATCTATGATATTTACGTTAAGATACGCTATTGCATGTTCTCCAGTTGTTTTAACAAGATACACTTCATTATCTTGAGTAGTATATTTTACTGCATGAAAGGCATCTATAAGAGTACCAGTTTTGCCAAACTTATTATACAAACCTACTGTAGATTTAATTCTTACAGGTTCATTTGTAGGACCATATTCTGCTGAACCAATTAAATACAGTTTTTTACCATGAAGTTTATCATTCATAATGGTCTGTATTAAGGTTCTCAGTTGCGAATTTAAGGTTGCAATTTCGCTGGCCATATATATTTACCTCCTTTCAGTAATTCTTGTATTGCTTTGTGAGGTAAAGATTTAATGGTCTTAGTAAAAGCATCCACTAAATCTGTTCTATTATTTGTAAGACAAGCAAAAAATTCTGTTCTGCCATTATCTCCACGAGTATCCCATATATTGATCAGCTCTAATACTTTAACTACATCAACTGGGTTTTGATCTTTATCCCAGGTTACTTTAATAACGAAATCTCTTTCTTTTGGAGTATATTTATGTTTAATGTAATAGATTTCGTTTTTCTGATCAGTAACACCGATTTTAAGTTTATCTATACTATTATTAGAAGAATATGGTGAGTTACTTGATTCAATTGCTGGTATCATCTGAATAGAATTAAAGTATCCAGATCCATGACAATACGGACATTTCGAATCTCCAGTTTTATTAAGGTCATCAAAGCATTTGCATTTAACGAATTTATTGTTTCTTACATAAAGCACATTAATCCCAAATTCTTCAGTGAGAATTTGGGTTTCATGTCGCAGATCAATATCTACGTTACGAAATTCAGTTCCAACTTTATCAGAAAATTTATACATTCAATCACCTTACCATGTAGTATCTCTATTCCAGTCGTCATATTTATAATTAGTACCAGCTTTGATAGCAGAAGCAACAACGTTGGTTCCTCTGATGATTTTATCTGCTTCATCCCATTGCTTTCTTAACATATCAAGCAAGTTATCTATATATGGCAACTTAGTAGTTCTTTCGATTTTAATATCACCAATGTTTTTCAATTCACTACCATAGTGATAAGAAATCCCAAAATATCTTGCAAGAGTAAGATCAATATCTGTTTTATATCTTACCCAATTATTTACTGCTTTGTATTTAGTAGTATAAAATCCATCATCATCTTGCTCATAAGTAACGTTTTCTACAGGAGTTTCTTGAGCAGCTAACGTATCAATTAAATCTATTACTGCAACACTATTATCATAAATTTTAGAATTGATATATTCTTCTGTAAATCCATCTATGAATTCCCCTATGTCTTCATATATCTTTTTGGCAGTAGTAAACATAGGATTCTGTCTTGAATTGAATTCCCATTCGTAAATGTCTTTGTCGATAGCAATTCCAATTCTGTATTTGTTATTCTCATTTAGTTTAGCATCTGAGCTAAAGCGAGAAATAACTGAATTAGCATTGATTTTGCCTGGACTAATAAAAGCTTTATTAGTATCAACTGTATGATTTAAAGTAACCTTTGATTCTTCTGGTAAATCAACGGCAAAGACTACTTTGCCGTTTTTGACAAAGTAGTCTTCATCTGCCGTTAATAATTCGCCATCCAGAAAAACAGACTTAAGATTGGATAAGCCATAATCAGATGATACTTTATTCTTTTGTGTAATTCTTGATTCGCTTATCGAATACTGTTTCATATAGTCTCACCTTATTTTTTATTATTTTTAATAGCTTCTTCTCTTCGTTTTATCTTGATCATGTCGTCAAGTTCATTGGCTTTTTCGTCAGAGATTACTTCTAGTTCGATGACATGTTCATAACCAGCTTTCGCATGAGAGTTACCACCCATCTTTTTATATGGAAGATAAATACTATCTAATGTAGCTCTTTCCTTTAAGGTGATAAATCCACGTTCTGTTATTTTATCTGTCATATAGACGATTTTATCATGAGCCATTCCGCTGAGGGTATCACATACATTATTTTGATTATCAAAGATTTGTTGAAGAGTTTTTTCAACACGTTCGTCATTGTCTTTAAGTTGATCAAACGTTTTAAGTAATTGCTGAAAATCTTCAGAATGTACTTTTATCATTCCTTGAATATTTTTTTCATGCTTCTCAAAACGTTCAGCTCCAGTTTTTTCACGAGCGTCTAATCCTTCTTGCATTTCTTTATGTAATTGTTCAAATCGTTCATCGATCTTTTTATCTTCTTTAGTGTCTTTTCTTTGTATTAAGAACTGAAGAAAAGAGAACAACGCTCCTGAGCCAAGAATCGTTAAAAGAATCTGTAAAGCATTAGTTTGATCCATTAATTATCTTCTCCTTCTTTCATACCTTCTCCGCCACCTTCCATGCCTTCTCCACTACCCCACATAACTTGTGCGAAGTGATTTAAAGTACTTACGAGAATACCCGCAAGCTGGCTCTCTGAGATAAACTTGTTTGGTGATAAATTATCTCCGTTTGCGTCGGTAGGATCGTAAGAACTTGCATCTGGACCATCTACAGCAGCAATAGCATCTAATACCATCTGCTCAAATTCAGAGGCTGTCTTTTCTGACTGATTGACTTCTACTCTGATTTGTTTTGTGTGACCAGTAGAATCAGCAGAATCATTTACTACAGTTGTAACTGTAGTATCTGATGTACTGCCAGAATATAAATTAATTAAACTATGAAGGTTAACAAATACCCATTCATCGTTGCCATCATCGCTTTTAATACCAGTTTGACAGAAAAATACGAGTCCAATATCGCCAGCATGGTCGTTTGTAGAAATTGTAGCTGTTGCAGTTATAGGATTATGTGTATCTGGATCTTCTCCGACTGTAAAAGTAATTTTTCCAGCTGTAATATCAGCAGCTGTTAAAGTAACGGTTTTAACATCTTTAAAGAACGAAATACTTAAAATTGTTTTGCTATTCACAACAGCGTTAACTAATGTTGAAACAGCAGCCGATGTCATTAAATTAGTATCTGTTCCAGTAAATGTTTCGTCCAGAGAAGCATCGTCTGAGTGAATTGCTTGAGATGCAACATAATTTGTCATATAAGTCGTAAAGATACTTAATGACAATTCTTGTGGAATTGAGCTGGCATTTGTTACCCATATAGAACCAGTTTTTGCTGTATGAGTAACTGGTGTTGCTTGTCCATCTGTAATTGTACAATCAGCTGTCACAAAATAGAAACTGTTAGGCTTTAAAACGTCAGCAGTGATATTACTAGAAATCATATTGAATTTACTAGCATCGCCACCGAATAATGGAGTATCACCAAGATAGCCCACGCCACCTTTGCCAAAAAGGTAAAAAGTATATGGATTGTGCCGATGCGTGGTTGAATCTGCTAAACTATCATATATGGCTTTACAGGCTGCTTCGGTAGCTCCTGTCAGTATTCGAAATTGAAATTTAGCCATTTTGAATACCTCCTTTTTATTTTTCGATACAAATAATTTGTTATCAAATGTTGTAAGAATTTTTGAGTCGGAGGTTACTATAATTTTGTTCATAATAAACCTCCTTCTGTATTATAATATACAGTAAAATATTTAAATATGCTGATAAAAATCGCCTTTACTAATAATATAAAAGTAAAGGCGTTTAGTTCTATAAATATTTTAAATGATAAAAACTTAAGTTGCAAGCAAGTTATTTTGTCAATATTCGGCTCGACCCACGAGAACCAGAGCCGTCACTCACATAAGAACGGCGGTTAAACGAACTACGCGAACGCGACCCGCAACTAGCACCGCTAGACCAGCTACCCCCAGCACGAAGCACATATGGGTCTCCGTATTCTTGTCCAAATGAAGCATTCTGGTCAGTTGTCGTCCATCCATTTCCTCCAACAGAAGAAGTTTCTTGTAACCATTGCCATAAATATCCACACATTTCTTCACATCCAATGGCAGATATCATACGTCTATTATCAGTATCTTTATGACCACCAACAGTACTAGCATCAGCTGTTCCAGCAATACTTGTTTTTTCGTTAGAACCCAGTGCAGCACTTGTAAATTCGTTATCATATAATAACTTTTTACCAACCATACGCATATCTTCGGCATGGTTATATGGTTGTCTGGACACCGTATGAGTCTGATTATATTTAGAACGTGTATTATGTCCAGTACCAGACTGTAAATAGATATCTATTACTTTATTAATGTCTTTATCATAAACCATTCCATCTTCAAATAAAGTATCTGGATACCAGTTAAGACAGAATACAGATTCTGGTAAAATATCTCCAGCTTGAAATCCAGAAAGAGGATGGTCTACAGTTACTACATCATATTGAGATTGTGTAGTAACAGTTTTTACTTTTTTATTATAAAAGGCATAAAAATCTGGATCTTTTTCTTGTCTATAAGATTTAATTAAATAATCTGTATTTGTGGTATATCCAGAAGAAGCTGGTGCTGGAGCTGTCATAGTAACATTAACTCCAACATCTACACATAAAGTGTGTAATCTACCTATTTTATTACCAGTAGATTGATAGTCTGTGTAAGCTGAAATATCTCCATTATTGTCTATATATAAATAATAATCAGCTCCGCCTTGTGTAATATAACTGGTTAAATCTATATGAGTATCTGTAATATAAGATTTAATAGAGCCATTAGGAAGTTTAATATTAGTACCAGCTTTGATAATAACACCACGTTTATTTTCTGGATCAAATCTAAGCCATCTATCTATTAAAGCATTTCCAGGTACTTTTTCAGAAGTTCCACTACTACCAGAACCAGATGTATCTATTTGAGAAATTAAATTGTCTACTTCTGTTTTTGTATAGTAACTAGTTAATGTATTTTGAAAACTTGTAGTAGATACATAATTAATTAAAGCCGCATTAAGAGCAGTTAATGTCACATAATCAGACAAATTAATTTTTGTATCACCAATAAGTTCCCATCCTTCAGTTGTACCATCTAAATTAATGTATTCGTCTTTAATATTCCTAGTTTTAGAAGTAGTACTTGGCACAAGATAAATATGGTTAGTCGAAATATCAGTAGTTGGCAATTCGTTTACTAACAAAAAGCCACCAGATGTTTGCTGATTAATTAAAGTATTAACCTCGGTTTTTGAATATGTTTCTGTTTTTAAATAATAATTTATTAAATTATTAACAGTATTAGTAATAAAACCAGAATCGTTATTTAAATCACTGGTTTTTGTAGGCTGTGACATATTATCGATTTTAGTAAGTAAAGTATTAATTTCAGACTGAGTATACTGAATTGTCTGCATATCTTGTTTAACTTTGTCGAGCATTGCTTCGATTTCAGTAGAGGTATGTTTAGATATAAATTTTTCTTCAGCCATTTTGTTTTCTCCTATTTACTATAAAATATTTTACCGTCTGCGGTTACTATTAATTTATTATCACTCGTTCTAAAATTAGTATTAGGCTCTATATCATAATTATCAAGCATTTCTTGTATCATAGCTTGAATTTCTGCTTTTGTATAGGTCTGTACTTCTGGTATATTATCAATCTGTGTATTTACATATTGTTTTAACGAATCAGTAGCGTCTGATAATAAAGACTGAAAATATTTTTTAAGTTCTTTATTATTTTCTTCCATGACTCGCTTTATATATTCTTTAGTATTCATCACGAGTCACCTTCTTTCGCTACGAATACTTTATTGTCTTGAGTATTGTCAGCCATAATAAAATTCGTTTTATATTCTGAAGGCCATAAATAGTTAATCAGTTTAGTAACATCTGATTCAGTAAAAGCTTCTATTAGTTCGTTATTATTATATAGTAATTTTCCGTCATTGTCAGTAGAAAACTTATCTATAACTGATTGATTAGTATGTTTATGACTGTTATCAATAACAGTTTGAGTCAAATTATCAAGAGCTAATTTATTAGTATGTTTATGACTATCATCTATTATTTGTTGCGTAACATTATCTAATACAGACTTATTAGTATGAGTATGAGAATTATCTATTACTGATTGTGTAAGATTATCTAATACTGATTTATTGCTATGAGTATGAAGATTAGATATATTTGTATTAATATTATCTATATCTTGACCTAACTGGTCCAGCTCATCATTAACATTTTGTTCTAATTGGTCAATTTCGTCATTAATATCTTGAACGTCTTGATCATGTTTATTTTCAAGTGCATCTATATTATCTTGTAACTCTTTAGCTTTGTCAGTAATAGTTTTATTGATATCAGTATCTAATTGTGTAACAGTATCAGATAAATCAGAAATGTCTTTTTGTAAATCTTGGACATCTTGATTATGTTTCGCTTCTAAATCAGAAATAGACTTGTTAATAGCTGTTTCTTTTGTAGTAATAGTATTATTGATGGTATCTACTGCTGATTGTAACATGGTTTTAGTTACATAATCAGATAAGTCAATCCTGGTATTTCCTATTTTTTCCCATTGACCATCAAGGTACATATATTCTTCATATAAGTCATCCTGTTCTGGATCTATCTGAAGAAAATATATGGTCATTGTTTTAATATCTTCTGTAGGTAATTCAGTACATTTTATAATCTCAAAACTTGTTAACTGATCAAATAAAGATTTTGCATATGCTTTTGCATTACCAAGAGTAGCGTTCCATAAATCTTTATCTGCTTGAGTAACGTGAATTGTAAGATTGTCTGCATGACTTTTAACAGTATCGTCTGTATATTGAGCGGTACTGTTCCATTTATCACGTTCAGCTGCTGTAATATGTATATCAGTATTATTTTTGTGTAAGTCATAATCATCAGCAAGATTATTAATACGATTAGTAAATTTGGTATCCAATAAAGATATCTGATATGTCATATCAGAATTAAGCTGATCAATATCGTCATCAAGAGATTGCAATTTATTATCTATTGTATTATGTAAATCTTTTTGATTTGTAGCAAATTGATTTACGTATGCAATTAACAAATTAATCTCTTGATTAATTTTTGCATTATTTAGTTGCAACGCTAATTTTAAATTGTTTAATGTCATTAGCCTACTCCTATTATAATGTATATTAGTTTAATTTTCCTATTTCCAAATATGGGTCAGTTGACCATAATGTGTTTATCATTGTAGAAATGTTTTCATCTTTATATTCACGAGATACAATAACGTCGTCAAAATATAGTTCTTGATCATGATAATCAAATCTGTCTAAAAAAGTACCATCAACAAATAAACCATCTGATTTTTTTACAAGATGGTTATGCTCTTGTTGTGAAAGTTGGATATTCTGAAATAAAGGATCGTCTTTATAATATAAGACTCCACTTACTTCAGAAAATGCCTCTAACACATCAAAGTGATTATGATAATGAAGTTTTATTAATCCACCAGCTTCAAGCATTATCTCACTCCTATAATTTTATATATACAAACATGATTATAATAAGTTATTTGTAATTTATTACCGTCCATAAATCTTATTTTGGTATTATATGTACTAATACCGTAATCATGTTCAAGTATATAATCTATATGTTTCTCGTATAATTCTAATAATCCATCTACATCTATCATTTCCATTTTGGCATCGTATGGATCCAGGTTAGGATCATCTGGCATTAAATAATAATGAATCATTAGAAAATTAAAATTAGAAATATCTTCTTCAAGTTCGTATATACCAGAATCATTACAGTTCTGTTCAAGTAATACTACTTTAGAAAGACTAGCTTGTTTTGCTATTGATTCTAATTCAGAACTTAAATCTTTTACGTATAATTTGTTATCGGATCCTCTAAAAATAGCATTATTAGGATCGTCAGATATTTGCATAACATCAAGAATATCTAAACCATTGTACAAAAGACGATGTGTATTTTCGTCTTCTGTAAACTTATCCAGAACATCTTTATTGTCATGATTTTGATAATCTTCTTTTTTAAAGAAAGTATCATCTACATATTCTTTGCGAGCAAATAATTTATACGTTTCTTTTGTAATGTCTAATGGTATCCAGGTATCCTCTCGATACAAGTATCTTACAAGATATGTCTCTTCTGAATCTGGTATTTGCTCTTGAATACAATACACCGTCGTAGGTTTAATAAGCGAAGAATCAATTAAATCAAGGTCATCTACGATTGCATAATCATAAATAACAAGTGCTTTTACTAAGTCATCGGCATATTTTTTAGCAAGTTCTAAGATTTTATCCCAGTTTTCTTTGTCTTGAGCTGTAACGTGGACATCAGCATCATCCAGATGTTCTTGTAATATCTGAGACAAATCTTTTATATAAATACCATCTGGTTTAACAACGATAGCATTGCCTTCTTCTTGAGAAGGTTTAATAACAATAGGTTCGCCTTTATAACATAAGACATCATCAACAAGAGTAAAATTTCTCAGTATGTCAGTTTCTTGATTTGTTGTATGAACATCATCGTTATTTATATGGTCTTGAAATGCTTGATAGAAATCCAGCACGAAAAGACCATCTTCTTTTCTTACAAAAGCATTATTAGGCTCTTGAGAGAATTTGAAGAGGGCTTCTAATATGTCTATTAGATCTTCTTTTCGTAATACAGGAGTTTCGTTATCTATCATAATATCTCCTAATAAATATCATTTTTTATACGGGTAATAAGGTCTTGTATCTCTTGAGAGGTATAATACCTTAATTTATCCTTTGGTTCATAATTTGCATTGTCTCGTAAATTAGTAGCTGTTTTAAATAGTTTATTATCACTATTTACGAATAAATATGGTTCTGCTGAAGCAAAGAATACTTGTGGACCAAATCCAACAAAGTATCCACGCTGTATATTTACATATATACCATCATTTGTCGTTACACCTATTATTTTACTTACAATATTAGGTTCGTCTTGAACAAGCTTGCCAGAAATATTTTGTGATAGATATAACGGAGTATTAAGTGGTATACTACTGTATCTATCTAATATTATACTTCCTTTAAGGGTTAATTCAAAGGAATCTTTATCTATGATTTTACTTACAACACCAATAACTTCAGACATTATCTGATTCATCGCTAATGCTCGTCTGTAATGATTTGTTTTATAATCATAATAAATAGCATCGCCTAATAGAAAGCCATTATCTAATTCTGTAAGAGAGACGGTTTGCTCTTCGGTTCCATGCATTCCTATATAACTGAAATCTATTAAGTTATTATCATCTACGACATCTCTAAAGATAACTGAGTTATTATGCTGTTCTATCATGCGTTATTAAATACCTCTTGTATAATATTTTGTTTGTCTGTTTCTGTAATATGTGGCAAATCCTGTTCATGTTCGTATACTGTATCGCAGTATTTTTTTAATACATCTCCCACTGAAGAGTCTAAAATATTAAGCGTAATAGTATTTCCAGTATAGAATCCAATTGGAGTATAAAAGTTAGTAGTTAATTCATCATATGTACAGAATTTTCCAGGTTCTGTATCTGATAGATATAAAATACCAGAATCAGAACTGAAATTATAATTTGTTTCTATTTGACCAAAAGTAAGTAATACAAATTCACTTGCATTAACTATTTTACTTACAATACCAATAACACCATATTGTTCCTCGTTTGCAAGTCCTTTTTTGTATAGACCATTATTATCTTGATATACTAAATCATATAAGTCAAAATTATGTTTATATTGAAAAATAGTATTTTCTTGTTTATAAACACCAGTAATATTATTTTGTATTTTATACAAATCAAATAATATATTTTCAAATATATTTTTATAAATATTAGTATTTACTCTATCTTGATTAGTAGATTCAGCATAAATAGTTATATCTTGTGCTGGCATTTTAAATGTTGTATCTTTTAAAAATGCAGCATATATTTCTACTTGATCATCAGATTTCCAATTTTTAAATTTAGATAATGAATCATTAAAATATCCTCTTGTATATTGTAAATTACCCTGTTCTTCAAAAAGATAGGTATATTTTAAGCTTGTACCACCTCGAACAATGAGATTATAGCTATTTCGTTCGTAATAACAATTTAGAGTAATAATATAATTATCGCTGCTATATTCGATATTTGTAAAATACAAACCACGAATATTTTTAGGTATAAAATTTTCTGTATATAATAATTGTTCAGCTTCTTTAACAACAAATTTATTTGTAGTTAAACTTCTAACAAGATAATTTACTTTAATTATTGTATGCTCATTAAGTAATTCAGAAAAATTATCAATTGATAAAGTGCCATCGCCACCAGTACCACCGTTACTCTTTGATGTACCACCTTTTACTGAACTTACCAATTGTAATTGTGTAATGATATTCTGACCAGTAAAAATATTGATTGATCCACCACCAGATCCACCACCACCTTTATTACCTCCACCACCTTGACTTCCATCGGCAGTGTATAAACCGTTACCGTTAATAATACTTGAATAAATAATAAGTAATCCGCCAGTACCAGATTCTCCATCTAAATTTGTGCTCCATCCAGAAGCATATCTTCCACGTCCACCAGGATTACCAGCACCACCACCAGCATTACGGTTATACCAACTAGAAGACCAACGTGCTCCATATCCGTCTGTACCAGCACCAGTTCCAGGATTAGGTTTTGGTATAGTAAATGTACCAGGATGATTTAAGTCGCATCCACCAGAGCCTGCTCCACCAGAATAAGAAGATCCTTGACCTCCTCCTTCATGAATCGTAGTTGACCAATGATCTCCATTACCATGTCCAGATGCACCGTTAGCTCCACCGCCAGTCTGTCTTCCAGTGCCATTATAACCAGACCCCCTAGCCAATGGACCTTCCCATTTTGCAGTATCTGTTTGAGAATCAGCACCTAAAGCTCCATCTTTTGGAACTATTTGATATTGATCATTTATTTTACAAAGATATAAATCATTTCCATTACCTTTTGCTCCACGAGCTTTCATGGAAATATTTCCATTATTGGATAATACATTACAATATATGATCATACCTTTACACCGATATGGTGGTGTAAAGATTACATCAGAATCAATAGTTATATGTCCGCCTATTATAAGTTGAGTTGCTGCATCTTCTGTATCGCACAAAGAAAAAATATTTTGAACTTCTTCATTAGAAGAAAAAGTAAATGAATCTGGTAACTTATATATATTAAAGCTTAATTGCTGTGTATGAATAGTATCAGTAACTGATATTTTTTCATCAGCAACTAAACGATCTTTATAATATAAAATTAGATCATAAATAGTATCAAAAGTCATTTATTCACCTTCTATAAACATTAATAGTTTGGTCAGTTCTCCTACGGCTTGTTGTGTGCTATCTTTATAAATATCAGAATTTAATCTTTTATCGTTATATAAAAAGTAATGTGGAAAATATGATGATGGTATCATATCTACAGATATTGTTCCATTACCACCATATCGTCCTCCTTGTCCTCCAATTGCATCGATAGAACCACGGATAAATTGTTTACTGTAAAAAATATTAACTGATCCACCGCCAGAACTACCAGCACCACCATGCCAAGAAGCAACTCCATTTGAACTGATAGAACCGTTATTCTGCAAATTAAGAGCAAATATTATCAATAATCCACCAGTTCCACTTGCTTGGTTATGGTCTGTACTTGCATTTAATTCTCTTGTAAAACGTCCATCAGTCCATCTTGTGTGTCTACCAGATGGGTTACCAACACCACCAGGACAGCCATAATCAGAATAGGCATAATCCCAGTTTTGTGAGCCATGACCACCATGACCACCGTCATCAGTTCCGTTTGGGTCTAATATAGGCCCTCCATATTCAGAACTATGTCTATTCCACTGACCAGCTCCAGTACCTCCAGAAAATGATGTACCATTACCACCACGACCAGTCCAAAACCAAATACTGCCCCAAGTCCAAGCTCCACCAGCTATTCCACCGCCACCGCCGCCAGTTTGTCTTCCTGTACCGTTATAACCATTACCACCCCATACCCAAGTACTAGGGTGTCCTGACCATCCGCTAACAGAAGGAGCACCAGCAGCTCCTACTGCTGGCACATATTCGTTATTATATAGCCATATATTTTGTCCAGTTGCATGTGCTCCACGAGCAGTCATAGATATAGTGCCATTATTTACAAGATCTTGAACGTCATATATAATTATTCCTTTGCATCTATGCGGAGGAGTAAATATTACATCATCTTCTATGGTTAAAGAACATGCCAAAACAATTTGTGTTGCACAATCATCCGTAGTACAAAGAGAAAAAATATTTTTCACGTCGTTACTATTATAAACCACAGTTTTAGGTGGTAATTTGTATAAATGCACATTTAAATTTATACCATTGATATTCAAAGTAATGGCTAAAGACGCATTGTTTTTTAGTTTAGTATAAAAATATTTACAAGCTTTTATTAAATCAGTAAAATGATCTTGATATTGCATATAAAGTACTCCTAAAATGCTTTAATAAATAAGTTTAAGCCATTTGGCACATTACTTGAATCATATAAATCTTTAGTATTAATAAAGTTAAGAATATTATTAGCTTCATCTATTATTAAGTATTCTTCTTTAAAATAATCATCAACTTTATCTAATAATTTGCTTACAAGAGAAAGTTTATAATCTACATTTTCTACTATCTTTATAAATCCATCAGAACGGATATTATAATCATTTGCAGAGGCTTTAAAGTCACCAATTTGAGCTTCTTGATTATATTGAATACCTCTTTCAATACTGATTATTAAACCAATATCAGCTATAGGATATCCAACTGCTTTTGATATATCTGGTTGTTCCTGTGTTACTTTTCCTGGATTAGTATCTGAAATATATAATGGCATACCTTGAATATAACCATTACTTGTATTAAATAAATCAGTTTCTACAAATCCAGAACAAACATATTCGAATTTGTTATCATCATATATATAACTAACCATACCAACAATGTTAATATCAAAGCTGTCTATAGCAGTCGCTTTTTGATATAAATTAGTTCTGTTATCGTAGTATATAAAATCGCCAACTATAAATCCATGGTCAGTTTGAGTAACATCTATAAAGCTATGAGATTTATGCACATAATATTCACCAGTTGCTGGCTGTTCAAGGCCATTTAATCTTTTGTCTGCAATACTCATTGCAGTAGCTTTAACGAAATAACCATTTTCATGCTGTGTTAACGCATTATTTTCATCTGGAGAAATTATAAATTCTTTAACAAATAATCCGTTTTCATTTATTTCAATGGCATTATGTGGTTCATCTTGTACTTTTACGTTAGCAAATATTTTTTTTGCTGAATGTTGATCTTTTGAACAAAAGAATACTTTTCCAAAAGATGATGCAGCTTGCGATATATTTGAATAACCATATCTTACTTTTCCATTAAAGAAATGACCCCAAGAATAGTCATTTAAGTCTATACTAAGAGTATGCTCAAACGGTAAAAGTTCTGCTTCTTCTATACTGGTAACTGTGTTGTCATAATCCCATGCAGTTGCAGAAGCACTAACAAGATTTTTGTCTTTTGTAATGAATAGCGTAATACTTTTACCAGACCACCCACTATTTGAATTGGTAAGTGCATAGTTAGCTATTAATGTCTGATTTGGCAGATAAAAATTATAATATAAAGCAAATCTGAAGCTGCCAAAGTCGTTACCTCTTTGTATTACTACAGATAATGTATGTGGATAACCATATTCATCAAATGCAAAACCAATAATAACACCGTTAGCATCACTATCTGAATCTGTTGAGTATAGTCTTACTGTATGTTTGTAGTAATCATAAAAGTTTTGAGTAACAAAACCATTATATGTAACGGTATTTTTTGGTTGTACGAACGACTCTAAAACGTCATCCCAATACCAAGCATTTGCTTCTGTTGCATTGTACATGTTATTATTAGTTCCGTTATGGCTGAAACGAATACCATCTGCAAACAACTCAGCAAGGGATTCGCCTTGAGAGATAGAATCCCATGTAATAGTGTCGGTATCTTTTGTAACTAATTTGGGAACATAAAGACCATCTGATGTACAGACAAGAGAGTTTGTTCCATCTGGATCATCATAAATGATGACATCAGCTTTTAAACTATTGGTTATTTGATTGTAAGTTAAATCTATAGATTCAGTATCAATGATTTTATCTATAACATTTAAATCATCGATACGTGCATTAATTGTATTGCCAAGAACAGTAACTTTTGTATCTGTATATTGCTTGAGATCATTACGAACAGCAATATCGTTTTCATTAATAAGATTAGTAATATTGATTAAGTTAATCTCTATTGTATTTAAAACTTCTTGAAGTCCTGTAATGGCATAAATAGGGTGCTGATCCACCCAATCACGATGAAGTAAATCATCATGATTATGGGTGCCAGTATAATCCATTTCATCTACTTCAAAGTTGTGAATAACAAGTCTGACTCCCATATATCTTTACCTTTCGTTTTATTCTATTATAAGTTTAAATCTATACTTATTCGCTACAGAATAAAATTCTTGCTTAGGAACATCAGACAATTTCATTACTAACTCTACACCAGTATGTGCCTCCAGTTTCGGAATCATAAGTGATTGTTTATATGTATATGGTGGTACAGATTGATATTCCATATTCTCTTTATAGAAATCAAGCTGCACAACTTCTTCACCATTATAATATTCCGAAAATGCAGTAATTGAGACTGTAATATTAGCAAGGTCTATATCTTCGTTATTATAAATAACGATATTTTTTCTGAATGTATCAGTAAATAATGTTCCTAAATCATATGGTTCTCCGTTTGGTACGATTTCGTTATCAATACGCAATTGAATATCATAGCTAATTGTAAAGATATCACCACCAAAAGTAAGATTATCCATATCAAATTGAGCCACTGTATCATTATAATGACCCTTTGTATATATTCTAATCCAGGCATCTGTTAATGGTAATACCATATGGGTAGTGTCTATTTGAACACGATTGCCATGATGACTAACCATTAACTGTCCGTGAAGAGTATCATCTGAACGTAAAATAGTTTTATTTAAACGTCTATCAAAGATTTCAAACTCCTGTAAAATATTTATACCGTTGATAGTAATGTATCTGTTTTTGTATAAAGCAAATTCATGAACGATAAATTTACCTCTTTGAAGAGTTCGTGCATCTTTAGTGCCGTACAAAAAGAATCCTATGCTATTACGTCTTATTGTATCAAAGTTTCCTACTTCGATCCAGTTAAATCCATCCGAACTAGCAAAGAACTGATATGTATATCCTATAGCATTATTATATTTGATGACTTTAAGTATTTTATAGATAGTATCTACAAATCCAGTAGAAGTGTTTACAATTGTCTCTTCATCGGAAGAAGACGAACCCCCTTCATGAGATTCGTCTTCTTCGTCATCAAATCTATAACTTACATAGTGAGCACCTAAGTCATAGCCAGCATTTACATTCTCTCCATTATTTCCAATGGTTGATGGCGAAGTTGCTAGATATGTTTGAAATTCAGCATAATTATTAGTATCTGACATCACTATCAGTCCAGCAATATCTTCTTCTGTTATTGGCGTATGATCAAGATGCATGATTAAGCAATAACATTCTTTTCCTTGACCACTTCCTCTAGCTTCTGGTTCTTGAAGCATATATGTTACATATTGATTCGTATGTAATATTCTTAATCCATCTTCACCATATCTTAAACAGTCTGTTTCGGAAGGAGTTAATGACCAAATCAAAGGATTCTCATGGAAGTATTCGTTGTATAAAATTCCTTCTTCTTCTTTGATTAGTGTCGCCATAATTTCTCCTTATACAATGTCGATATATTGTGTTAAGTCTACTTCTTTACCTACCAGGATATTCTCTTTTCCAAATAAATCTACTAACATTTCTGCTTTTGACATTGCCGCTCTTAAAGAATGATATGTAGAGTGGAAAAACCATGGTTTGATATTAACACGCTTCATCTTATCAAAGTAAAGTTGTGTCTTTTGAGCATAGTCACTACTGGTATCGTTAACACCCTTTTGGTCTTTATAATTAAAATATCCAATACCATCGTAAACAAAAAGCATATCGTATTTTGGATTATTTACTCTTGTAGATTCAAGAATATACTTTTCATAGTCTCCAGTAGTTTCAGCAGTATCAGTAGTTTCGTTTGAGATACGTATAATCTCAACGGTTTCCTGATCTTTAGCTACTAATGTAGGGTCGAGATCTGTAATATCAATGTATTTATCATCAAGAGATTTTCCTTTATAGGTTGTCTCTAAGGCAGAATACCATTTACATTGACTAGTATTACTAACGGCTTTACCAATTGCATCGTTATAGTAATGCATGAAAACTGTATATGTAGTCATGTGATTTTCCTCCTTATTTTATTTTAACAAACTGATCAAATGGTACAGTCTTAATAAGCTTAACATTATCAATACCAATCATTGATACTAATGTTCTTGCTTTTTCAAGACCAGACTCTAACGAATTATGTACAGAATGTAAGATCCATGGTGATAAAGGAATCTTTTTATAATTATCCTTAATCAGATAAGGAGTCTTACCACTTGGTTCATAATGTGCTGGAATTGGATATCTGGTAATATTAGATTGGACAACAGTAAGAGAAGCAATAAAATTGCCCATATTTGCAGCTTCGAGATCAGATATTTTCCATCCCTTATACCATAATAAATGAGGGTGTGTAGATTGGCTCATACATTGATTACGGTTATCTGTTTCTGTATATCCTTTAGCATCAGTGGAAGTATTTCCAGCACTTCTATTATTTAAAGATGCCGTATATTGAGCAAATGCATCATATACATCATCGCCAACTGTTGAACTTTGTGCTGAAGGTAAAATGGTACTTGCATCGGCTAATGTAGTACCGTCTTCAGATGCAAATGTAATTTCTTTAGGAATAACAGTACCACAATTGAAGAATAATGTTCCGAACGTTACTCTTTTACCACCAGAACCAGCTGTCGTTAACATACTTTCATGCACAGTACCATCGAAAGCACAGTCATAATAACGAGCTTGTATTTCTCCCCATTCATTAGTATCTCTTCTTGTTTGACTAAACTTAATATTAGACCAATATTCAACAGCTTCTGTAATAAGATAATCATCACCATCAAGGTTAACAATTCTGTATCCGTTAGGACTAAGTAATGTATTAATTGTCTGTTTCGTAACTGGATCTAACTCTGCTGGAGTCTCGCCATATCTTGGAACATAACTATCATCTTGTGGATTGTACCAGTCAAAGATTAAGTTATTAGCGAATTTTTCTCCAGATAATACTATCTGTCCTTTTTTGGAGTTAAATTCAGAATACTTAGTCTTATCCTTATAAGCCTCTATATATTCTGATTTACATACGAGAAAAGCTCCGTCAATACCTGGTTTTGAGCCACCAAGCATTACGAAGTGTTTAGAGTAATCATCTGGACCAGTTGGCATCTGTCTTGCTGGTATACCAGCTACATTTGCTACTTTATATCCTATTGATTCTGGAACAAAGGTTTTATGATATTCTTTAGTAGTACCAGAATATACGTAGAAGTTATTAGACTTATTAGCGTTAGCCATTTCATTAAGAATAATAGCTTCTCTTTCAGATTCTGCTTCGCCAGTAATTGATGCTACATAATCAGTGCCAGCAGTACCAGTGTAAATTGCACCAGTTGCAGCATCTGGATCGCTCTTATTATCAAACCAAAACTGAAGATCCATTTTGTTTTTGGAATTTTTACTATCCCAACCAAAGTTTTTCAGCTGTGTTGTAGTAAAATACAACTTATGATCTGGTGTGTAAAATTCTTTAGTTTCGGTATAATCGTATTCGTCAGTAATAGCAGTATTAGTAGTTTCGTTAACATATCTGTATAGTAACTGATATTGTGTCTGCATATCTTTGACCTCCTTATGTTCTTTTAATTGTCAGACGCTTACCCTTATCTTTATCTTGCCAGTGCAAATCCCAGTAAGTTAATAATGTTTCATACACTTCACTAAGATGTACATTGCCTCGTACTAACTGACGCATGATTTCTTCGTTGTCATTATAAAGATTCATGTAAGCAATGACCTTTTGTGAAACATGATTAAGTACCTTGTTTCCTTGAATTTTCGGGTTAAAATTTATTTCAAGATTACCATTAGAACCCATTCCTACAATAACAATATTTCCTATAAAGAAGTCGTTATCGTGGTTGTCCGCACCTAGCTTCTTAATGGTAAAAATATTAGTATCTCCTGTATATGGGATATTATAAACCATTTTTCCCGTTGTTGGAAGAGTAATGGTATCCAGTATAGTTTCATTAGGTAATCCCTCATTTAATATTATATATACTGGAGTCAATGTATGCAAACTAAAACTTATTGTAGTATCTCTGTTATTGTCAATATAGAATGTGATATGAGCCTCATGTCCTAGTGTGTTTGGATTATTAGTAATAATATGACGATTCGTATCAATGTACATTGTGTTATTAGGTATCGAATCATCTGGAGGCATTAAATCACTTGGAATCGCTAAATTAGTGTTATCAAGTTTGCCAGATGTTAAATCGTCTGGCTCATAAGTAATATAATATTCAGAACATTCTATAATACCACGTTCAAGATACCATCTGACTTGTCTAAATACCCTTAAAGCTTCTGGTATATCTTCTTCAGCAAAAGACATTAAAATCCATACATATAAATAATCAAGTATTGTCTTTGCAGATTGTGGAATAGTCATTCTTGAAAATTCAAAAATATGGTCTTGCCATAATTTATAATATCCAATAAAGACTTTTCTCATAATACTTGTACGTACATCCAGGTATTCTACTGCTATATTTTTATAGGCATTTTCTCCATTCTCGTCTTTAATAGGATAATGATTAGGATATTTTGCTATAAATGTATAATCGTCAATAATTTGTACTGGATTACGTGGTTTTAATGTTTTACGGTTAAATAATATATCTTCAAAATCTTCATATCGAGAATCATTTTCTGGAAGTAACAATTCATCAATTTTAAATGGATCGTCAAAGCCTTCATCCTCTTGATATACCCATGCCCAATCTATTTCGTCATTTGTAAGGACATCAAGATCTTTAGCGATTTTATGAATTTCATCCAAAGATGGTAATGTATTTACAATAATATCTTTGGATAAAAAATACTGGTCATAAAATGCAGCTGGAAAGTTATTAGTACGTACAACGCTTAATGCCTCATACATTTTCATATGTTTATCAATAGTATGTTTATCAATAGTAGCAAATTCTTGATCAAATTCATCTACAAGATTCTGTTTAAAAGTCCATATACCAGTATCATCTGCATATGTCTCTTGTAAATTTCTAAAAGTAGTAATGTCTTGATGCATAAAAGCATATCTCATTGTTGTAATCCATTCTTGAGAAAAGGCATCAAGAGCTGAACTATCACGAGTTACATATACATTACTACTAATAAATGCTTGAAGATACTTATTTAAAAATAAATTGTTTTCATAGCATATTTGTTTAGTATTACGATATACGGATATATTACTTTCTTGTAAAATCTGATAACGCATTTTATTGATAAACAATGTTTCATTAACAAGTGTACCACTTGGTAATTTATCAATGAAAATGTCGTTATTAAAAAATGACGTTTGAATACGTTTCTTAATAACCATGGTATTAAGTAACGAAATAAAGTCAGCGTTATGCATTAATTTATCACAGATTAGATTTTCCTGTATAAACGTACTTTTTATAAGTTTATTCAATAAAGAATCGGTATTAAATACTTCTGTTTCTTTAGCGTGTTTCATAATTCGATCTATGATTTCCGAAGTAAACATTGGTTTGTTTACTTTGTTAATACTAATCACAGACTGTTGATTGTCAACGTTAAAATATTCTTTAAAAATATCAGAAACGTAGTCGGTATTTAATGATGTTTCTTTATATTCTTTATACAAGAATCCAGCCGTATTATCTAAGAAAAGATTTTTATAGTATTTGTTGCTGAAGATAAGATCAAATGTACCTTGTAAAAAATGGTTAATCTTATCCAGTTCAAACATAGTTAATTTATGATTAGTAAGTTTAGATTGTTTATTAATGCTGGTATGAGTATTTGTAATGTATATTCCTTTACTGATTTTTGTAAAAAAGTCTTTATTTTGATTTAAATACATTTTATTCGACTTTTTTTCAAAAAAATTCGTATTTAAAACGATTTGAAATGCTTTTTTAGACTTTTGAACTGAATTTATTCCATTATATATTTTAATCCAATGGTATCCTTTATCAGCAAAATCTTGCTTAAAAAGAGTATAAATATGTTTTTTGCTCATGTTTGCAAACATATTATTCTCGTCTATAAACATAAATCTATATACATCTTTAAAAAAGTTAAAGCCTGTATGTAAGGACAAATCTTTATAAGAAAGTGTAAAACTTTCTATTTCAGACATATACATATTTGCATTATATTTCATTGCAAATTCTATATTGATAGTATCAAATAAGAGTTTTGCAGATGACGTACTGAACGAGTCTGTATTATTAAGATATAAATATTTTATGTCTTTAGTAAATGGTATAATATCATATACTGATAATGAAGTATGAACATTTTTATTAACAGCTTCGTATAGGTCTTGCACGTTAAGAGTTTTATTAGAATTTTGTACAAAGCTTGAGTACTGATCAGTATATAATGTTTTGTTATCTTTATTAAAAGCTTCTATCTGATTAGCAATTAATCCTTTACCATTCATAGAGAATGCGGCATACGTATTAAAGTAATTTAGATATGTTAATGCATTCTTATTAAAGGCACTGATATTATTAATATACAGTGTCTTAATAGGGATTCTGAATGGATCTATTTTATTAACGGTTAATTGTCCAGTATAGACCTTATGTGCATTATTATTCTCAAAATGATTAAGTATATAACCTTGTCGTACTCCCATATTGTTTTCAAAAGTATTGAGTATGCGATTAAAGTTTTCTTCGACGAAATCATTAGAATAATATCGTGCAGCAATTTCTTCAGATTGAGCAAATGTGTTTTCGAATCTATATAATGCACGATCATTTTCTTGTCCAGTAACTATTTCGTTAAAGATATTAATAATCATACTATAAGAAATTTTTGCAAATATGTTTTCGTATAGTATTATATCTTTATCTTGTAATTGCATTGATAAAGCATTTTGAAGATACATATTTTTATCGTCTTGTTCAAGAAACATTTCACCTTCTACAAATAAGAAATTGTCTCTATGTGTAAAGATGTCTTCAAAAATGTTTAAATACGGCTTGATTCTATAATGAACAAGAGGAACATGTTCATATATATTTAAAATAAAGTCTTTATGAGTAAAATAAGACTTTAAAATAGTCATGTTATCGTCACTTACTCTATCAAGACTAATGTTTTCTAATTTACTGAGAAAGTCGTCGTAATATCTCTCTAAAGATAAATTTTCAAATTTAGCGGTATAATGTTTAAATGTAGGGTACGCCATAAAAGATGTAGTAAATATATTAAGTAATGGCAGATATTTAGTTAGATTGATAATAGTATAAAGACGTATCGGTTTTTGCATTTTGATACATATTAAATCATTTTGTAATTCAATATTTTCTTGATGATGCTCAATAGGTAAATATGAGCATAATAAAGAAGACCTGGTAGCCTTCTTTGAGAGGAATACCAGGTCTTTGAAATACTCTACGTCTAAAGATATACCATCTCTTTGATATATAAACTGATATTTATCTATAATAGAGTAGTTACGATATTCAAATAAAAATTCTTCGTATCGCTTCTTTTGTTGGTTGTCAAAAGATAGTATAAACTCTTGTTTCGACATTTAATATCTCCATTTATTATGATCCAATTTGTATGCTGAAGTAAACAGTAACATTGCTACCAGCACCAAGAGCGTTTTCATTCAATGTTAACGTAAGTGAACCATTGAATGGAACAGCCTCTGATGTATTCAAGTACAGATACTTAGTATTGTTAAGATCTGCTGTGAACTCTGTGTTATCCCCGATTGTACTTGTCGGATCTGCATCTGAGGCACTATTAACATCAATAGCACTATATGAACTATGTAATGGTTGAGTAAAGTTAATTTCCATAGCAGAGAACATATTATCAGTAAAGCCAACTGGGTTACCTTCTACTGGTGAGTAAGAATAACCAATCTTTGTTTCATCAACAACAGGATTGGTATCAGTTGTAATCATTGTGCTAAACTTAGATGGTAATTGTAATACAACATGTTTACCAGCTGGAATTGTAATATTTTTTCTATTGTTCTGAGAATTGTTAGTTCCAATGGTCGTATCATCAACTCCATAACTTGCAAGTGCTGTTGGTGGAATAAACCATCCAAGTGAGAATGATTGTGCAATGTTTTCACGAATATCTTCAAGTCTTACAAGCTGGCTTAAAAAGCTAATGCCAGAAATATCTTTGGTGATATTGACTGATCCGTTGTCATATGACCATTTAGTTGTAATTTTGTTCTGATCTGTATTCTTAGAAGCAAATCTATAAAGGACAACTTCACCTTTAGATTTAGAGTTCTGAATACCATATGAAGAACAATCTTCATTACTTAAATCTCTACTTGCTAAGCCAGTCACAGTATAAAGATCACGATCCATCTGCCATGCTTCTGTGGCTGGTATTGTAGTTACTTCTCCAGTTGCAGAAACTAATGAAGCTGAATCGTTTGGAGTATAGTATGAAGGGAATGTAAACTCTAATGTTGGAACATTATCGTCATTTGTCGAATCAATAATACTATCAATTCCAATTGCTGTTAAAACATTTAAAGCTGAAGGAACCGTTAAATTAGAATGAATTGCATTCTTATTCGTATTGTTGTTCTTGATAAGATCCCAAATCTTTGTTTCTGTCCAGTACTCAGTAATAGTACCAAGAACCTCTGCTTTAGTGTACATAGGTACAGTAAAAGGTCGTCTAATGATTTCTACTTCATCACCGCTTTTAACAGACATCTGTAATGTTGCTGTAAATCCAGAAGAAGTAGAAGATGCATTATATGGTGGTCTTTTAATAACTTCACCATTGTTAACATTAACGATACGATTATGATTTACGTCTTCACCGCTATCAATTAATGAAGAATTACCACTTGGAGAAGTAATATCACCATAAAATACATTACAGTATGTAGCAGCTTTAGAAGCTTCTACAACGCCTCTAATCTTGTCAGTAATACGTGTCCAGTCTGGATTATTACTATCAAGAATGGACGCAATCGTTTGTGCATCTCTGATTACTTTTTCTTTGTCCGATAAGCTTTGCGGTTGCACAACGATAGAAAAATCTTGATAATCATAAGCTGATTTATCTGGACTTACAATTTTGGCTGTGATTATAGTACCAGATTCTACTTTACGATTATTAGTTTTTAATTTAAAGCCCATGAGTTTTCCTCCTTTAATTTTTAGCTGCGGGTAATGTTTCCACTACCCGCAGTTTGAATTATTTTATTACGCTCTTTCTGCAACGCTTATGAACAAATCATCAAGCATTTTGGCAGCTGGAATGTTTACTGTAGTTCCACTGATAGTAACATCGGTATCAATATTAGAATAGTGGCTCTTAGTAATCTTAACTTGACCAGTAAGATTCTTTACAGTAAACGATAATGCTTCGTTGTAAGGATAGTATTGATATTCCTCTCTTTGCTTAATAGCACCATCGATATAAATACCATTATTAGCATTTGTTGTATCAGATGCATATACAGTAACTGAGCAAGGATACTGTAACAGATCAAAATATGCCTGTCCAAGAGCATATTGAGTATTATCTGTCTTGTCATAATCTGGATTATGTAAAGGAACAGATACATAGCTCTTGATTAACTGGTCATATACTTCTGTTTCGGTGTTGTTCTCTGCATCGTAGATTACTCCAGCTACGCTTGACATATCATCTTTTGTAAAGAAGATATTTAAGTATTTATCTGGATGTGCATTGAACAGTTCTTGTGTCCAACGACTTGTAATCTTACCAGCATCAGTTCCGCTTTGTTTAGCAATATCTTCAAGAGAAATAGGATAACCAACGATAGTAATGAATTTATCATTATCATATGCATACCGATGGATGTTATCGATATGAGTACCGTCATCCATAGTTTCGAATGCTTTTGTACCGCCAGTTAATCCAGTTAATACTGTATCACTGTAAGCGTAGTATACATGAGTAACTTCGCTTGAAGGATCGAATCCACCAGTAGGAGGAGTAACTACGATTTCTGATTTGAAATCATCTGTTTTTGCAGTACCCTTCGCAATAGTGAAGTCAATAGCTGCTGGAGTATATGAAGTGTCTGTACCAGGGTGATAAGTATCTGATAATGCAATATAAACGTTATCAGCATCATAACCTTTAACGATCTTATGAAGTACAGTGCCGTCTGCAAGAACAATTTCTCTGTTTTCACCATCAGATGCTGCGATCCAGTTAGAACCTTCTTTTACAGACCAATATACTTTACAGCCATTAGATAACTCATGAGGAAGATTGATATCGTCATTAATAATTAAGCTGTTGCCCATAACTGCGATAAGTTCGTTCTTACCAATTTGGATAAGTTTAGAACTATCTTTGTATTCTGGTTCTCTTTCTGATTTCTTTAATGCGATACCATAACGAGCATTAGGTCCATCAGATAAAGGAGAGTAAGGAGCAGTTACAGGGAAGTATGTGAATGTCTCTTCAAGTTCTTCAGAAGACTTGCTGAAGTCTTTATTAATAACCAATTCGTCCTTTGGATAAAGTGAGCTACTATCAATTACAAGAGTATCACATAACACACCACGAGGACCGTCATTACCATGAGTAATTTTGATACGATCTGCATAGTATTCTCCAGTATAAGAAGATTTACCATACATAGCCTTACTCATATACTCTTCAGTAGTTGCAAATAAGAAGTGATGCTTCTGATAGAACGCTTTTGATCTTGTATGATACATAGATACACTAGTAACACCATCAGAAGTGTTTTTACCAAAGTCATCAATTGTTTCGATATCTATTACATTACCGAAAGTATCTCTGGTAATACCAGAAGTAATTACGAACTTCTCTTCATAGTAACCAAAGTTGAAGTATACTTTATAATCAGACTTGTTCTTTCCCTCAAAAGTTTTAGGGTTAATGTAAACAGCAACCTGGTTAGAACGTGTATCGCTAACTCCATAGATAAATGTACGATACGCAACAGTATCATAATATACTGGACGGCCTAACGAGTCTACGTTATTACCAAGAGGTAATGGTTCGTTGGTGTTTTTATTAATAACCATATAACGAGGGAATTCATTTTCGTTAAAGAACTTATTACCAGTTAATGTAATATAGTAAACATCAAGACCAAGATCAGAAATCTGAGAACATTCTTGTTCTCCACCAATCTTATGCGAATACTCTTTATATGCTTCGATATTACCGCTGCGTCCAGTTGCTTTTGGATATTTACTAGCGTATTCTGGGTGTTTTGTATTATTAGCCATACCAATAGCACCATCAACAAAGCAATCGTTAACAAAATCTGCGTTGATATGATATTGAGTAGCATAAGAATCCATTACTGTCTTACATGGAGTAGTACTTGATGATGTATATAATGCAAAGTTACCAGAAACGTCGTTAATTGAATTCTCGAAAGAATCAATACGACCAATATAGCAACTTGAGATTAAATGTCTGTCTCTTTCATAATCAAGAGCTGGGTTACCCATAACAACGAGAGAAACTCTATCGTTATTGGTATTAACCCAATAAGAAATACGAGTATCAGATGTAAGACCAGCAGTTTCTAATGGAACTAACAGTGTACCATCTGTAATACTTGTAACACTAACATCTTCATCGATATGATCCATCATGATCTCTTCAAAATCTTGATACCAAGACAACTTTGACCATGGTGAAGTATGAGAATTAGTAACAGTAATATTACCCTTGTTATCCTGGATATTAGGTTCTGGACCAGAGAAATCAGCGTTTGGATTATCAAACATACGGATTAAACAATAGTGATTGTTCTCAAGAGCAACACTATCTGTTATCTGTAAAGAGTTTAAGTCAGTATAATCAAGATGTTTATCATAGTTGAAACGAATTACAATTGTTCCGTAAAGAATATTTTCATCACTGACTCTATCTAAACAAAATTGTAATTTTTCATCAGAGAAAGCAACATTATCACTTTCTAAACCACCACCAGAAAGATTAAGATATTTATCTGGTAATGGAACATAACGTCCTTCGGAATATAACTCTGGTTTTATTACATCAAGAGCCTCATGACCATATTCATCTTTAACATTAAGTAACCCATTTGATTTAATGGTATAAATATCAACAGTCTTCTCAAATGTAAGAGTGACTCCATAATTGTAAGAAGTTTCTGTTTCAATATATGTTACCTTAATGTTCATCTCTTTGATAAGATCATAATCTGTTTCAGTAAATGAAGTTTTATTTCCGCATACATCACAGATAAACTTATAAAGAGTAGGCTCTGTTTGTTTAATCTGGTTCAACTGAGAGCGTTGTAAAACACAAAAAGTTTCACGATTCGTAGCTGTTGGTGCCTGGATGACATTTAAGATAGATGTTTCGGCAAAGATATTTTTTAATCCGCTTAAATATCCATCATTCGTTTCATTAGAGTCACCAAGATTAGAACCAAAGAGTAAATGAGGAATAATATCATCAGATACAGCATCAACTCTTTCTTCTCTAGAAGTCTTTATAACAAGATCCTTGTGAACTTCCTGTTTAACGTTGCTAGGATCAGCTAATGCTGCAAGATCGTATATAACAGAAGCAGTTGATTTTCTAGCTTCTTTATACATTTCTTTTGTGATTAACTGAGGTACAATACCTTTCAATTCAGCATCAAGAGGATATTCTTCTGGATTTGCTAAATATTTAGGTTTGTAAATTTGCACATACATTGTAGTCTGTGCAAGATCAGAATCACCACTAACAGAAAGATCGTCGTTATCTAAGTTAGCATCTCTTGCAGTGGTTGTTGTTTTTAAAACAACGTTATTAGTAATTTGAGCAATCTGGTTTTCGAGTTTTTCAGTAAAACGAGTATAGTATTTATCAATACCATCATTGGGATCGTTAGTATTGCCAAAATACTTATCTCTTGTATTGATATGTTCATATCCATCAAATGACGAATCAACAGTAGGATACACAATATCCCAGTTTTTAACACGCATTGGGATAGTCTGTTTCTGACCGTTGCTGTCAATGTATGTTTCTTTTACACCAAGAGAAAGAACTTTTGCAATTTCTTTTACGAAATCGCCAGCAGCACAAACGCCTTCGTAGTATCTGAACTTTCTGTACTCGTTAGTGTTATTTTGAGCCATTGACTTTACCTCCTTCTGAAGATTTCTCTATATTATAATATACATTCTAAGAATAAATTTTGCTACAATTTATTATATAGTATAATCCGTTGTAACGCTATTTAATTCTTTTTCTGCATCAGCACCTACGCCTAAAGCATTTTCTGGTTCTGATAATTTAAAAACATCAAGTATCTCTGGATTAAGTAATTCGTCTGTTGTTTTTTCTCGTAATAATCTTATACCCAACCAGACTTTTTTGGAAGTACCACTCATATTAACAAATTTAAGCTTGAAGTTGGATTGTGGTTCAAGTTTATAAACATACGTAGCGGTTCCTATATAGAGACCTTCTTTTACTTCAGTAGGAAACCATGTATCAAACCATCTTTCATTATTAACCCAAAGGTTATAGTAATCATTCTCTCCGTAACCAGAGCATGTTACCACTAATGATAAAAGTTCCATTTCTTCGTTAGGGCTGGTCCATTCAAGATCGTATATGCCCTCAACAGCTGGTAAGTTCATCATTAGCATTTTATTATATGGTTGTGATAATTGAGCAAAGTTCTTGATTTCTTTAACGTATTCGACACGTTTAACTTTATCAAGTTCTCCACCCGCTACATAAACAACGTGGAATGCCATATTATCCCTCTTCTCCAGTTTCTTCTATAGGTTCTTCTATTGGTTCTGTTGGTTCTTCTTCTGGCTCTTCTTCCTCTTCTGGAGGATTGATAAGATCTGGAGTAAAGATAATATATGTTACGTCATAATAAGAGTCATACACTACTGACCAAGAACCAGATATTGATTCGTGTGAGTATTCTTCATGATCATCGTCAAGCGATTCTCCATATATATAACAATCATTAAGATTGATTCGTGATTCGTCTAACTTCCCTTTTATTTTAATATAGATAATATTAGTTTTCAATGAATTGTTTATACTGTTAGGCTGAGGGAAATATTCAAGTATCTCAACAGGATCAACAAGTCCATCGAAGAAGTCATCGAATGCAAGCATTTCTGGAGTGTCTTCTTGTGCGATAACGGCATCTGTAATTGGTTTAATAAAGATTTGGTGAGTATCGCTCCATTCACCATTCTCACTTTTTACTCTGATAAAATACATTCCTTCTTGAGCATCAAATTTTGGAGTATAAGATATATCGTCTTCATATTCATTACCAGGAATAACTTCATCCAAAATTAAAAGCTCGAAAGAATTATTCTTTGAGATTTGGAATACATAAGATGGAGATTTTTGGTTATGCCATTTAAAAGTAGGAATTTCACTTGTGATGTTTCCATACTGTGGACTAACAATCTCGCATCTTGGATAGCTGGCAACTTTTTCTGTATAAAATACAGAGATATATTTTTGTACCAGAGTATTTCCAATAATATCTGCTATTTTGTCATTCAACACAACAATGTATGAACTATTTGTATTAAATGGCTTTTCTGGAGTATAAGTAAGAACTCTGTCCTTATAGTTTATACTACCTTTAACAACAGCATATTTAGAATAATCTTTCAAGCTATTAGCGTTTTTATAGATTTTATTATAGTCCTCAAATACGACTATGTTTTTAGTAAGAGTAGAAGGATTAATATCAGAAGTAAAAGTAACGTCAATGGTACTATTCACATTGACGTTACTTTCTGAATGTGAAGGAGACACAGATAATACTCTTAAACCTACTGTTTCATTTTGATTATTCATGCGTCTCGCTCCTTATTTTTAGATTTAATTATGCCTTCTTTTGTCTACCCCTTTTTGGACTAGGTTTTTCTGAAGGTTCAGCTGGAGCTTCTTGTTGAGCTGGTTTAGATTCTACTTGTGCAGTTTCCTCCTTAACTTCTTCAACAGGTGCTGCTACTGTTTCTTCTTCAATTGAAGGCATAGCCTCTGTTGCTTTTACTCCTTCTGCCTGTACTGGTTTAGCTTCTGGTTTAGCAGTTTTCTGTCCTGTTACGTTATTATCAGATACTTCGATAATAGATTTGGACTTAAGCCCTCTTGAGATGTAAGGGGTAACCTCGTTGACAAATGCAACGGGGTTACTCCTTGTAAGATGCACTTTTGAAACAGGACAGAAGAAAGCATAATTACCAGGCTTGTTAAAATTTAATTGTAACTTCATTATGTCTTCCTCCTGTTTTTATTCTGCCAAATTATTTCTCGATAGTATATACACGCTCAGGTGTAGCGTAGCTACGAGCCATGCTAATGTTCTTAGCAGAGCAGATTGCACGACCTTCGTTATAAGTACCGAAGCCATAACGCTCGATAACTTTAACGTTGTTAAGGTCACGAGAAGGATCACGGAACTCTTCTGTCTTGAGTTCATCCTTAACGATCTGTACACCAACGTTATTTCTGTCTACGCAGAAGATATCGAATGTCTTATCGTAAACATCGATAGGAGCGAAAGGAGAAAGGTTAACGTTGAATGCGAAAGGTAATCTACCCTGGATGCTCTCTGGTCCAAGTTTGAACTGAGCATTAGGCATTTCTCTCTTGATGTCTCTGTCGTAAGGAGCTGTAAGAGAACCAGTTAAGCCGTTCTTTGCGAATACAGACCATACGAGTGGATGCATAACGAGATCTGTAGGAACATACTCGTTATTGTAAACAGCGATGATAAGGTCAAGTAAGTCATCGATTGAAAGAGTATCGTTAAGATTTCCTTCGAAATCAAGACCAGTTGTACCAGCTGCTGGGATCTTTGCTCTCTGCTTGTTATCGAATACTGTCCAACCATGACGAAGCCATTCATTGAACGCTTTCTCTTCCTTAAGACGAGCCATTGCACGACCAGCTTCTTGTAATAATACAGATACAAGATCGAACTCAAGATCACTCTTTAATTCGTCGGAATACTGGATACGAACACCAGATTTTCCTACATGAATCATTGAGTTCTTGTGAAGCTGCCAGTCTACAGTCTCCTCTGGAATTTCCTGTCCTTCAGCAACATCGTGTGCTCTCATAACACCGATTGAAGGGAAAAGGACTGCGGAGCCATTCTGAAGACGAATCTTCTTATAGAACTTGGATGCAAGATATACAGGGTCTGCTGCCTGTCTCATTGTACCAATGATAACTCTTGGGATTAACACCTTAGCTGAAGGTGATGCTAAAAAGTCCTTAAAGTTGAAACCTGGAACTGTCTTACCGTCAAGAGTCTCAAGCCAAGCAGCCTGGATTTTCTTGTCATCTTCAGTCAGTTCGTATTGGTCAAGCTCTTTGTCAGTTAAATACTGTCCATTCTGAAGCTTTTTCTGAAGCTCGTCCTGGATCTTGGCATTAGCTTGAGCCATATTATCCATAATGTTTGTTAAAGCCATTATTTTATCCTCCTTATGATTATTTGCTGGCTCGCTCTTTTGAGTGAGCCAGCTTGATCTATTTTACATTATTTCTTCAGTAAGATATACATAGCACCTTGTACGCCCTTGAAGTCAGCCCATGAAGGTGTTCCATAGTGAAGAGCTTTGTAAGTAGCTGTTACAGTAGCATCAGAAGAAACATCTGCATCAAGAGTGATAGAGATTAATCCCTTCTCGTAGCTAACTGTAACTTTATCAGCAGAAACTTCAGTATTGTTAATCTTAACAGTAACGCCCTGCTGTAAGTTCTTAAGAGCACCGCCAGCAAAGTCCTTAGCCTGGAACTGAACAACAGTGTTTGCCTTAGTACCAGCAACGATAGTACCGATATTGATATCGGTATATTCTGTATCGTTCTTACCAAATCCATCATAGTTACCAGAACCGTCATGGAGACCAAGGATACCAGTAGGATTGTGAACAAGGTTAGACTGGTAATTCTGGAAGATTGTATTACCGTCTGTGTATGTAGGATCATAAGGATAACCTTCATCAGAAGGAAGGTTAGAAGCACCAGAACGATTGATGAACATGTCATCTTCTTTCTTGTACTGCTCTTCCCATAACATCCACTTAAGCCATCCAGTAGGCTCAGCGTTGAGATCAGATGCAAGAACCTGTCCAACGATAAGATGTGGAGCATCATTATCTGGATCCCACTTTGTAAGACGACCAGAAGGAGTAGCCTTTACATAATCGCCGTTCTGAACTTCACCAATAACAGCACCCCAAGGCATTCTGTTATCTACAGAAAGCATCTGCTCTTCTGCTAAGACACCAGCCTTAGTGAAGTTAGTGTTTGCTGTGAAACCAGGCATGTATGGTAACTCAACGTAATCAAGAGTGATTACAGAAGGCTGGTTGCCACCGAAACGATCCATCTGGAACCAATCCTTTGTGAAGTTGTAAGGAGCCATACCGATTGTATTGCCGCCTGTAGCGAGACCAGGTAATGTGATAGTAGCAAGGTATTTCTTTGAAACATAATCCTTAACGGATGCTCCAACACCTACTACACGTCCTTTAGGAATAACGACCTCGTCCATTCCAGGACCACCATACTGATAATTGAACAGTACACCATCTTTGAAGACACCGCTCATGTCAGCATCTTTGAATGCGGGATCAAGTAACCACTTCTCTGCTGGAGACATATGACCAGAACGAACGAGAGCAGTATTAGAGCGAGATCCCTGTTGGTTTTGATAACCTCTAAATAAAGCCATTAACTTTTCCTCCTTTTGTTATTTTACTTGAACAACCTTTTGATTACTTCTTGAGCAGCGTCATCAACTGTTTTTATGTTATGGTTGTCTTGTGTTGTTTTATTAGTATCGGTAGCTGAATCAGTACCGTTACCAGCTGGGTCTTCCACTGCCAAGCAAGGACTAGTAATAGAAGCCTGTGTTCTCTGAACATTTGACTGCTGTGTACTTGCCTTGATTGTCTTAAGTTCCTTCATGGATTTAACCATGAGGTCCTTTTTACGCTCTTCCTTGGCATCATCGTTTTCAAATATTTCTTTTGCAACGATACTGTCAACGATAGCTTCTTTGTTTGCAGTAGCTAATGCCACACAACGCTGTTTGAAGTTATTAGCTTCTGTTCTTGCGTCTTCAGCTGTCTTTGTAAGAGTTTCAATCTGAGACTGAGCATCAATTGCTTCTGTCTCTAACTCTTCAATTTTAGCTTTAGCATCAGCGAGTTCTTGTTCTAGCTGAGTAATTTTAGCATCTTTTTCGTTGTCTTTTGGCTCTTCTTCAGTAGAAGTCTGTCCATCAGTTGTATCTGCTGGAGTCTGACCAGATTCATCTGTTGCTTGTCCAGCTTCAGTAGAGCCGTCTGCTGTTTCTGTAGTAGGCTCTTGAGTCTGGTCTTCAACAGGTGTAGTAGAATCTTGAACTTCTGCTGTCGGAGTAGTTCCCAATGCCTGATCAATGATATCATCAACATTGGTTTCTGTAGAATCAGATCCGCCCATTGAATTTTCCTCCTTATTTTTATTATCTTGCTGTGTATCTTTGTCCGTTAGGACTGTAACTTTCATTATCTGGGCAAAGTCGTCTGCTGGGTTATTTACAATTGATACTTCATGATATTCAATATCTCTTGCTCCCCAATAACATACTTGATCTTTATATGTCTCTCCACGCCAATGACCGCAGAAATGAAACTTACCATCTTTGAGAATTGTTTTGCCACAAATATTACATGTGACAGTACCCATTGAACCACCGATACTTACTGTACCGTATCGTTTGTCTAAGAATTTTGGAATAGCATCCTGGTCTGTTACTCTTGCTCTTAAATGAATAGCAGAGCGTTCATCTGTTAATTCAGAAGGACCAGCATATGCCTGTGTCACTCTACCAAGTGGTTCAGAGTAATCATCGTGATTTTTAAGAACTGGTTTATGGAAAGGATTCATGAAAGATTCACTATCTTTTTCCATGCTATCTTCATAATATATGCAATGATTATGGTTTTTACCAGAGTGAGTTGCCTCCATATCGACATCAAGTGCAACGATATTTACTTTACCATCACTTGCGTCTTTAAGCAACTGTGTTGAATCAATTACTTCGCCTTTAGAATTGACAACTTTCAAATCATGTTGAAAATTGATTCTATTCTTCATAGCTGAGTCTTTGATGCTGGTAGATCCATCTGAATCACCATTAATATCACATATTTTAGAGATGTTCACGTCAAATTGTTTGCCGTTTGCATCTTTAACTTGAATGATACTATCAGCCATATGATGAATTGTCTCCTTTCTTTATTCTATTAGGTATTTTACTAGTAAATCCTTGAAGATGTCAATTCTAACATTAACAAGGTCTATGATATTAGTAGGGTTGTAAATATCAAAACCAATTAAATCGCTATTTATACCATTAGTCAAGTCAGTTGCAAGTTTTATAAGCTTATTTTCAATTCGTTTTGTATTTTCTTTATCTTGAGAGACGATTAAGATAATCTCTTCAGTACAATCTGTAATATACTTAGTAAGTTTTACTTGTAAGATTTCTGAATGACTATCACAACAAGTCTTTAAATAATCATCTACATCATCATACAGGCCATCAATAGCATCTTTAATTAATCCGATTGAAGTAGGATTGATACTATCTTTCTTAGTTGCTTGTTTTTTAGATGATTGTCCGCCTTTATTTTTAGCCTTGTTATTTGTTTCTGGAGTACCGTTTTCAGATCCAGAAGTTTGTGCAGTTTGTGCATTCAGTTCTGCTTGAACTCTAAGAGTTTCTCTCGTAACAAGCTCGACGAACATTTTCTCTCTATCGGCATCTGGAATAGGATCCATTCCAATTTCTTCTCTCATTTCGTCTTCAGTAATTGCAGAGTGTTCATATTTATAGATAGCGTGTACTTGCTTTTTAATTTCAACATCAACATCATTATCGTTAAATTTGAACTCAACCTTTTGGTCTGGATTTAATACTGGATCATATCCACCTTCCATTAAAAGTTCTTTAATAATAAATTCATTAAAGAACGTTTCGATAACTCTCTGCATGGCCCTAATTCTATCTGCCATTTCAGATGTCATGTTATCACCAGTAGAACGATTAGCTGTATTACCACGACCAAACATGATTTCTGGAATACCGAGTCCAGAGAAGACTCTTGATTCCATATATTTTAAATAAGGCTCTGCGTCTATTACTTTATCAGAAGCAATCGGTTTGATTTCTACTCTTTCAGTAGTAACAAGCATAGATTCAACATCCATGTCTTGTGCTTCGTTCTGGATATCCTCTACTTCTTTAGAAGTACCAGTTGCTTCTTCTGTACCCACTTTGATGTGATAGAAAGGATATACATTTCTATACATCATTTTTAAAATATTTTCTTCGGCACGACGTAATGCTTTTACATCTGGTATAACTGGAACTAAAAAACTAGTTCCATAAGCATTACCTTTTTCTCTTTTATAATAGAAATGAACTACGTCTTCTGGTGGGAAAGTTTGTTTTCCTTTATCAGTTTCTTGCTGCCATTCAGTGACAGTACCGTAGTCATCACGTTTACATTTTGTAACCGTAGCATTAGCACAGAAGTAACCAGCTACGGGATCTTTTCCATAAAGACCTTGTACGTTTACTCCTTGAGGAAAAGCATTAGGATCATTTGATCTTGCTTTTACTACCATACAGTTACCGTATTTTACTACGTCTTCTGCTATGTCCATCAAGAATTGACTTGTTGGTGTAGATGTAGCTTCAGCAATAAACGCAAGTCTCATTTTAAGATAATCAACTACGTTTGTGTCTGTGCCATAAAATTGGTAACCCTCTTTGAATATCTGATCTACATATTTATCTACACCTTGTCTAATATAAGCATCTTTATTGTACGCATCTTGTAATTCTGTTAATTCAAAACTTGGATCTTCAAAATCAGTATCGTTATTGTCTTTATATACGATTTTTCCAAGTACTTGATTGGCTAATTCTCTTCCTGTTGCCCCTCCAGAACTTCCAGATGCGTCTTGTGGAAGTAACTCTTTGAAGAAGCGTTTAGCAAACATTAATTTTAATCTGTTCATAATATCGCCTTTTCAATCGTATTCATATTATAATATACATCAAAATGTTAACTATTGCTACTTGTTGAGCGAGAAAGTTTCTGCAAATTATATTTTTGTTTTTCCAAAACGGTGATCTGGTTTAAATAGTTCTGATTATACATTAACACTCTGCTAACGTTTTTAACAGCATCATTTAGTTTAGCTGTATATTCAGTAACTTTTCTTCCTAAAAATTTAGACTCTGGATTGCTTTGGTACAAGTTATATACGTCATTGAGATGTTTCCTTTTTTCATAGTAATTATACATTGATTTTTGTATAAGTTCTAGGTCTTCATTTCTCATGTATCCTCTGGAACGAATATCTAGTTCTTTTTCTATTTCAGCAAACATTTCTTTAAGTATATCCATGTCATTACTTGTTGCTTGAGCGTCTTCGTGACTGTCTATAACTTTTGCACACTTAATGGCACTTTTATTATCCTGGAATACTGTAAAGGATACTAATTTATTTAAAATAGCATCAAATGAAATAGTAAGATAATTAATCTTTCCATTCGTACCATCACGTTCCATAAGACGCATATCATTTACATAAGCATTGTCAATTCCTTGTGCCTCTGGTATTGATATATTTGGTCTGCCATAATATACATCTTTAAAGTTTACATTAAGATTAGAAAGTTTTGTTTCTATATAATTAAGCTGATTGATTAATGCTGGAATGACAGTACCAGTTACGTCATTATATTGGTCTTCGAATTGCTGTGTAAAATCCGTATTACCATTTTCTCCAGCATCAATCAATTTAGTAATATCATTATATGGATTATATGACTCGCCAGGTTTAGCATTATTAAGAATAATTTCTGTATCTGATAATCCACCAGTAGAACCTTTATAAAATGGATTATCAAGCAATGCTTGTTCTTCTTTAAATTTTTCTGCAAGTTTCTGCTTTAATCTTTTTATGTTTTTAAGAACATAATCGATATCAGTAAGAACACTTGAAGGAAGATTTTCTGCAAATCCATTTAATGTTTTTGTATATAACGTAGTATCTTTATCTGAATCGTAAGTTTGATTTGGATCTTGTCCAGGAATAAATTCACCAACAGCGGTACGTGGTTTTTTATATTCTAAGTCTGGTTGATAACCAATGACATTAGAATCATGATCCAATTGTTTTAAAATATGTTCATCTGCCATAATTACCAACTCCTGTTAAATTCTGACGGATAAAAACTGCCTCGTTTAGTTTTTGTAACAGTTACCATACCTTCAGTAACAGTACTTCTACGAATAACACGTATAGGGGTAACTTGTACTTCATCTATAGGTTTATCATTAATCTTACGGCTTTCAATACCGAAATCACGCTTATCAAGTACATTCTCAATAAATGCAATCTTTGAAGAATATACTTTCTTTAATAATGAATCATATTTTTGAGCAAATATCAATAATGCAAGATTCATCGCATCAAGAGCGTGTTCGTTTTCGCTTGTATAAGTAGGTAATCCAGCTGCACTAATCGATTGTACTCTATATTCTTCAAGTTCTTCGATTACATATTTATCAGCTGGGTCTAATATCATTTTTCTCTTCTCAAAGATATTAACTGAATTGTTTACCATAAATGGTTTCATATGTTTCTCGTCTTTTTTACGAGTATATGGATCAGTTACTTGTATCTTTTGAGAGAATTGATATCCAACTACTTTATCTGCTAAACCAGATTCTGGATGTTGTTCACCATATTTATGGAATAACTCTAATTGAGTTTCTCCATAACCTCTATCTATTGCGATCCAATCAAATTTAAATTCTTTATTGAGTTCAATTACTCTATTCATTGCATTAGTATAAGTAAATTCTGAACGAGCAATTTCTTCTCTGAATAAGATTTTAAAACAAGGATCTACATGACCATTTTCATCTTGATGGAATCTATCGTATTCAACACATACCATATTGGTTGCATTTGCATATTTATCCCAATCAATACCAAGGAGTCTAATGTTTTGTCCTTGTGTACGTTTAAGATAAGATTCACGTTCATCTGCGGGCCATTTAGTAATATATCTATGACCAAGACGTTTACCTTCATCAACAGCCATTTGAATATATTGTTTTTGGTAAACACCAAGTTCTTCTTCACCAAATTCAGCAAGAACTTCTTGTGCATATCTCATTTCAGATAATTCGTCTCGAATATCTTCAAGATATGTTTGTTGAGTATCTGGATTTATTTTTAACAGTTCTTTGTTAACGTTAGATGGAGCATAAATCTCTGTCCAACCATTACCTTCTCCAACTTTACGCTCTTTAACTTCGAAACCAGAAAAAGTATTATTCTTTTTATCTGCATCACTAACATGATATTTCTTTGATGCGTCTTGACACCATTTATAATATTCTTCGTGTTTACCAGAAGGAGTAGAAGCTGCGATAAGTCTAATTCTTTCTGGATCTTCGTTTCTTATGTTAAGAATGTTAGTAATCTGATTAGAACCAATATAATCGCACTCGTCTAATATAAGTACATCTGCTCTTTGACCACGGGAGCTATTTGCACCGCCAGAACTATTATTAGCACCAGCAGTTAAACCAAGTATCGAACTTGTTGTTCCGTTAATATCAAAGCATAAATTATGATGTATATCTCTTGATATTAATGATGTAAGTAAAGGAGATAGATCAACTAACTGATGTAATCTTTTAAAGATTAAGTCGATCTGTGTTTCGTAAGGTGTAGCAATAAGAATATCGTACTGGTTATTTGGTCCTTTATTATATTGAGTATATGCGAACCATAAAATCATAATACACATACACTCTGATTTACCAAGTCGTCGTCCAAGTCTAAGAACAAGTTTCTTTGATTTTTTAGACTCGACTATGATTGGTTCCTGGTAATCTCTTGCCTCCCAGTTAAGATATACTTTTGCCCAAAGAATTGGATTATCTGTTACTATATATTCTAAAGCGTGAGCTTTGGATTTTTTAAATTTGTTCATAACATAATTAACCCTTTTATCCAACTGGTTATCCAGTGGTTTCAAAAGAGTAATCATATTGTCTACTTCTGAATCTGATAATCTTGATATTAATTGTTGTTCTGCCATGTAATCACAATCCTAAATAGTAATTTCTTGCTTCGTTTCCAAATGCTGAATTAATATTTGCACCATTAGAACGAATAGCGTTAAGGGAACGCTGTCTCATTGTATAGCCAGCTGATGTCATATCAAAATGTCCAGAACCAATTCCCTTAAGATTTTCAGTACCCTGTCCTATTTTTAAGCCTGTATTTTCCATATGTTGAGCAGTTAAATTTGCAGCAACAGAAATACCAGCCATAGCAAGGCCGCCACCAAGACCTTGTGCTAATCCGCCGTTTGCCATAGCTCCATAAAACATTTCACCAGCCGCAAAATCAACTGCACCTTTAGCAGCTGACACTGCAATATGATCGCCTTCTTCTTGAGAGGCTTTCATTGTTCCAACAGCTGATACAACGTTGAATGCATCACCAACAAATCCAGTTACTAATGCTCCAGCACCAACTGCTTTACCAGTATTTGATATTGTTTGAGCGGTAACTGCACCCATAAATTATCACCCCATACCATAAAATGCTGATACAAATTCGGTATCTGCACCGAATTCATCTATATTATTAAGGATTCCATCATCAGTACGTACCATCTTTTTAAGCATATCTGCTTGAACAGCTGGATCGTTCGTGACTTCTTTAATAGCTTCTACAGCTCCAGATGTTACATTGTGTGTCATGCGAGCTGGACCACCCTCATAAGAAACTGGCCCCATTTTCATCTTATTATGCTGTCTTAACATCTCTGTTCCAAGGGCAGCAGCAGCTCCAACACCAAATCCAACAGCTACACCAGTCTTTGTAAGTTGATATGGTATAAGTTTAGAGGTTAAGCCACCACCTTCTGCTATTGTACGATTAGGTTGGAAGAAAACACCCATATTATTCCTCCTTATCGTCTATTTTTTGAGAATTTTCCGTATTTTCAGCGGTTTCATCTACGTTTTTTGTCGTTTCTTCAGTAATTTCAGTAAAATCACCTGGATTTTCTTCGATAATTTCACCATTTTCATCAAAATCAACGTCCATAATGTCAAATTTTGCTTTATTTTGCTCTCTTTGAAGTTCTTGCATCTGTTGAAAGATACGAACTGCTTCATCTGAAGCGGTTTCTTTACGTTTATCAGCAGCTTTATCCTTACGAGTAGCGTTTAATTGATTAAGGATCTTCATTTTCTTGTCTTGTAAAGTCATTAAAAATTCAGATTCTGGAGTAATTACAGTGCCATAATAAGCATTACACTTCTTATCAACTTCAACAAGAGTTTCTCCCATGAAATCACCAGATAATGCTATCTTATTTTCTGCTCTAAGTATTTGTATTTCTATATTTACAAGGTCTTTAATAAGCGTTGCATCTACTAAGTCTTTAGATTCTATCGTTTCACCTTCAATATTAATATTAAAGTGTTGACACCATTGATTAAATCTTGTAATTAGAGCAGCTATTTCCATAGGACATCTTGATCCTACGGTACGTTCTGATGGGTCAACCATACATACGTCTTTATATGCACAATTCACCCCTCTACATAATATCGGGATGGATGCAAACATGCCATGTTTCGTAAAATAGACTTTACTAATGTTACTTACTTGTTTAGTCTTCGTTGGGGTTAATCCCCACATTGCAGCTAATAATTCTTCTCCAGTTTTATTGCTGACATCTGGTAATGAAGTATTATTATTAAAGTCTTTTTGTTTTGTCGTTATTGCAATAGTATTAGCCATTTTTAAATCGACTCCTTTATGTTATTAGAGCATCATTCTCATTTGCCCATCGAATTGAGTTCCTACTTTAATTCCACCTATATCTGTTACAGATCCAGGTTTAACCATTCCACCTACTGGAGAATTATTAACTGTACGAGAAATACCATCACCCATACCAGCTCCCCATTTAGAAATGCGTTCTGCAATTGCAATTGCATCTACACTTGCATTTTCCATTAAACCAGCGTTGTTATGAACGGCCGCACTTACTGCACCGCCAACTGCACCACTAGCACCACCGATTAATGCTCCTTTAGCAGCACCGCCAAGGAATGTTTCATCTTCATTAACTCCACCAGCGATGCCGCCAATTACAGCACCTCCAACAGCACCAGTAACTAATCCTTCTGTTCCTCCGCCAATAGTTTTGCCGATACGGGAATAATTATTATTTACTCCTTGAGCAATTTTGCGTCTAACTCCTTTTACTGATTCATCAGAAAGAACATTACCGCTTTTTGATAAGATTTTCCTACCAGCAGCTTCTGATACAGTTTCTCCAATGTATCCATCTAAAGTTCCAGCACCAACACCAATAGCGTCAACAACTGCACCAGATGTATCAGATAATGCTTTTCCAACAGTTTTCAATGCCTTTACTACTTCCATAACCTGATCTCCTTTATTTCTTTCTTAATAACGAGTTCACATTGGCAGTAGTATTAGCAAAAAGTTTTGCATTATTGTTAAAGTATCCACTTGCTCCGCCTCCAATACCGCCAAGAGTACCGCCGATTAATCCACCTTTTAATGCTCCACCGATAAATGTATCATCTTCATCAATGCCACCAGCAACACCACCTATTACTGCACCCCCAACAGAACCCATAATTGCTCCTTGAGCAGCACCACCAAGAGTATTAGCTTTTTTAGAAACTTTATTGACAGCATCATCAATTAAATCATTTCTAAATACTTCTTTAGCTTCTTCTAATGTATAACCACCAAAGTTTTTTGCTATATGATCATTTGTAATTTTATTTGCAACTTTTTCTCCAATATCATCTATCTTATCTGCAAAATCTTGTGCTGATGCACCAACATTTTTAATGAGTCCTTTAGCTCCACCTTCAACTGCTTCATTTGAAGCACCTTTAGCGATTCCACCAGCAATTTTGGTGATATTATTTCCAAAAAGACCACCAACGATAGCACCGCCAGTTATGCCAGCTAATGCACCAGTAACAATCATTCTATTTTGGTTGTCTTCATCTGCACCAGTAGCCATGCCAGTAATACTGCCTATACCAGCACCACTAATACCACCAATTGTAGAACCGATAAGTGCATTTTTTCCTCTGGAACTTTTTACTTTTTCTTCAACTATATCTTCAACGGCATCAGCAGCTCCATTTTTTGCTGCCTTTTTCTCAGTCTCTCCCATAAACACCAACGCTGATTCGGCGGCATGACTTCCATTTTGTGCAGCTTTTTTTGCAGCTCGCTTACTCAATTTTTCAGTGGCACCAAGAACGGCTTCAGCGGCAGCATTCGTTGTGCCTTTTTCCGCAGCTTTTTCAACGGCTTTTACGGCTATATTATCAACTTTATTTAAAGTTTTATTTATTAAGCCCATACTAATCTCCTTATCCTACGGTAAATCCACCACGATTTCTATAACCAGACTCAGGCTGCTTACCATAACGAATTTTATTTTTCATTTTTTGATATACATTTTTATTGGAAGTATTAGTATGACCGCTTAGAATTGTTCTTCCATAAACATCATAGCCAGATTGTGCCATTCTGTATTGGAGATTAACATCACCAGATGTTAGAGAATCAAACGAAGCCCTATTATATTGAGAATATTTGTTCTTGGCAGTTTCAGTTTCGATACGAATTTGTTTAGCAAGTTCTGCTTTGACATCTCTATCTTGTAGGATCACGTTTATAATGTATTGTGCTGTTGCTCTATCAAGACCTAATCCACCTATCATGTTATATTCCACTCCATTTATCTAATGTATCGGATAACATATTTGCTAACGTATCGTATATATTCGTAGTCTGTTCATCTGTAAAAGAAATTCCTCTATCAAGCATATTTAAGTTTTTCATATTTTGAGCAGAATTTGCTCTTTTCCATATTTTTGTTGCTTTTTGCATTTTGTCTTCTCCAAAAAGCTCTATACCTTCTTCCCATGCATTGTTTTTATATAATACATCTTCCATTGAGCCAAAGATATATTTACTTGCATTTGGATGACTAATATTTTTAAGTGCTTGACTAGATGCTTTTTTGCTAAAATTTTTTACACCGTTTTGATATTGCTCTAAAAAGAATTTCCCTATCTGTTTTGTCTGCATAATTGCTCTCCTTTGTTTATTTTAACAGCACATGCTGGACAACATATTCCAGGTTCTTCCTTTCTTCGAATATAATAAGTTGATTTGCAATTAGGACATACCACTGCTTTGTCCTTTCTCATATCCTTATTATACGTAGGAATGTTATATGCTTTTCTTATTTTTTGTACAGATACTCTGTTGTACTCAATGATCGCAGCAATCTCTGCATCACGAAGACCTTCTTCTTGAGATAATCTTCTTACCTCATTTACAATTATTGGGCTTGTTTTCATAATGCTATCTCCTTATACATAAAATGTAGCTTATTTTTACTTTTTAATTGATTATAACCAATCAAGAGTATTTTCGCAACATCTTATACAAAAAAGTAGGCTAAGCATCTGCACTTAGCCTACCCTCTTGGAAAGGAGATCAGCCAAAGTAGCAAGACTGATGCGAATAGTAGTTTTAGTCCTATCCCAATATGGATATCATGAAAGTATGATAATCGGGTTTAAATTTATTTATAAGAAAGGAGGTCACATGGAAACCTATTCTCATAGCTTTATTATATACAAGAAATAAGAATAAAGCAATTTTAAATCTTAAACCCAATGTGAAATTCTTATTCTTCTGATTTTGTTAGATCATGATGAAAGAGATAGTCTTTAATTTCATCATATGAGTAGTCGGTTTTATATTTAGCATAAACAGTAGAATAAGCTTGCAGAATGTTCATCTGCTTTTTCCCATACATCAAATCGTAAACAAGTTGAGCAGTTTCTTGTATGGTTAATTCTGTGTTCTTTTTCATATAAACACCTCCTTACAATTTATAATATTACAAATTAAAATGCCAAAATGCTATCTCTAAATTTCCCAAGGACATAGAAGAAAAAACGCCGCCCATTGTAGATCATTTCTGTATACGAATACTATAATTAATTTTCCAGATATAGGATTAATTTTTATATATATATTTTTTGGGCGAAGCCCAAAAATTTCGCAATTTTCAAATATATTCTACCCCACCCCCTTCCCCCTTAACAGTATAATACGGCTCCCTTGGGAGCAACGTCTTTAGACTGTTTCCCCGTAAGAATATAAGAGAATGTCATCTTATTTGATCAGTTAAGACGTTCTTTATCTGGTCTTATATAAAAGTGTAGTGTTAAGCTACATTTTGCTCTTATATATCTAAATATAGATATATTTTTTGAAGCAACCACGTTTATATATTTTCAGTGCTTCTTTAGTTCGAAACCCTACCCCCTTACACAGAAAGAAAAGAATTCTTTTCAGTGCATCCAAGGGTAGAAAACATTATTGCACCTATGCGTCAAATAGGAGAAGGAGACACTATGTTAAAGAGCATTATCATCGCAACACTTGGAGTAGCAGTAGTAGCAACAGTAGTTGAAGCTGTCAGAGAGATGAAGGCAGTGGGAGCTAAGAAAGAGGACTTCATTACCCATACAGAGATCGTCAACGGTACATATATGGGTGAGCGTAAGACATGGAATGTAAACGGAGTCAGTGTAATAGGAGTATATTCTCCTATCACAGTAGCTGTATCTAATTCACTGTACGCATCAGCTAACTATGACGCATATGGCAATGCGGTCATGGTATATGACAAGAACTTTACAGAGCTGACAGAGGAAGAACAGTACGCAGTAGCATGTCACGAAGCTGGTCATCTGTACTATAAGCATGATTGGCGTGTGCGTAAGCTTGAGAATGAGCTACAGGCAGATGCATATGCAGTGGCAATCGTAGGAAAGAGTACTATGCTCTCTACACTCAATAAGATCCTTGCTCGTAAGAGAAGAGATAAAGAACTGGTAGCACGTATCAATGCTATCTAATACAACTGAATAGACCTAAGCATGTCATTAAACTGCTTATACTATTAACCCTATATTATGGTGAACCCTACCTAGTGGGAGAAGGAGACATTATGTTTAAGTTTTTCAATGCACAGGCAACTAACAACACAAACAGCAACAAGGAGGATAAGACAATGACAAGAAAAGAAAGATGGATGGCAAACATCCACAAGGGCCAGGATCTTGGCTGTAAGGCGGCTCACAAGACTGGTTATGGTCTTGGCTATGCTACTACTACTGTTAAGGAAGAAGTCAGCTATGCAGCTCGTAAGGTTGCAAAGACCGTTTCTGAGACCAGAGTAGCACAGGAAGTACGTGATGGTTACTATGATGGTAAGAACGATGCTGGATACGCTTTTGCACAGAGATGCATCAAACGTGAGGAAAAGGCTCGTGAGAAGGCTAATGCAAAGGCTGCTGAGGCTGCTGTAGAGGAGCTTATGGACGAGTTCGAGGATGCTCTTGATGGAGAGTGATGCTAGTCGAAACCCCCTTTATATAAGGGGGTCTATGGGAGATGACCTACCCATACTGATGATGACAGGTCAATATCGCACAACGTAGGCAGTAGCGACCCTACACAAATAAGGACCTAGACTCACTAGGATAGAACTATTAATTTGCACAACCCTATGAAGAATAGGGAGAAGGAGACTAACATGGCTAAAGAGTTAACAAAGATGAGCGAGAGAGAGATTTTCGACAGAATGAATGCACTTGCACACAAATACGATCCGTTCATACAGTACATTGACGACTACAAGCAGTTTAAAACTGCTGAAATTAAGAACAAGGAAGCCAGTGAAGAATGGGATACTATCTGCACATATATTGGTGTAGAGAATGCAAGTATCCGTACATATGCAGAGGATATTGATTGCATCAAGGAGAACTTAGGATATCTTTTTGCAGAGTCAAAAATGTTTAGTAAGAATAAGGAGGATAAGGATATGATGAACATGACAGTTAAGGAACTTAAGGCAGTTGCAAAGGAAGTAGGAGTAAAGGGATACTCTAAGATGAACAAGGCTGATCTGGTAGCAGCTATCCAGTTCTTCACCAATGAAGAGCGTAAGGAGTCTGAGGCAGTAGTAGCTCCTGTTATCGAGGAGCCTGTAGTTGAGGAGCCTGTAGTGGAAACAGTAGTAGAGGAAAAGGAAAATAAGGAGGTTTCTATGAAAGAGAAGTACATGGATGCAAAGTGGGATAAGTTG